>ERZ761607.79-NODE-79-length-221840-cov-50.417499_pt1 | contig 221840 bp, 202 predicted proteins | sample MGYA00511164_ERZ761607 | MGnify/ENA primary metagenome ERZ761607 (study PRJEB28899, sample SAMN02445080) | bioreactor sludge metagenome | biome: EBPR sludge | place: Australia: Brisbane, Thorneside Wastewater Treatment Plant | collected 2011-06-22 ... | reverse complement strand
GGGGGATACAACAAAACCCCCTCAACTCTTGAGGGGGTTTTTTATTGCGCGGGAAATTGCCCCGGCAAGACATGTAAAATTGCCAAGGTGCATACCCGACCTCACAAAGCATTGTTCCGGTTGCTACGCCGCCTGTCCGATGGCCGTTTTCATTCAGGTCAGGCATTGGCGGATGAATTCGGACTGTCCCGCTCCAGCATCTTCAACATCCTCGCACAAGCCGAGTCCATGGGTCTGACCGTGCATGCGGTACGCGGACGCGGATATCGCATGCCCGAGCCTGTGGAATGGCTGGATGGCGAGGTGGTCGCGCATCATCTAGGTACAGCGGCCGGTCATTATTCGATTCACGTGCTGGACAGTGTCGACTCGACCAACACGGCCTTGATGGCCGCCGCCCTGGATGGTGCGGCAGACGGAACGTTGTTCTGTGCGGAGCATCAATATACCGGCAGGGGACGGCGTGGCCGCCAGTGGCATTCAGTCGTAGGGGGCAGCCTCACGTTTTCGGTATTGTGGCGTTTTGAGTCCGGCTTGCAGTCGCTGGCGGGCCTGAGCCTGATCGTGGGACTCGCCATTGCGCGTGCGGTGAACCGCCATAGTCGCCATATGGTCCGATTGAAATGGCCCAACGATATCCTGGTGGACTATCGCAAACTGGCGGGGATTCTGGTCGAAGTACAGGGCGATATGCACGGGGCCGCATTTGCCGTAGTGGGCGTCGGCTTGAATGTCAGGCTCAACGAGACACAACGCGACGCGGTCGATCAAGCCGTGGTCGATCTGGCTGAAATGGAGGTGACGGTGGGACGCAATCAACTGCTGGCTGACTGCCTGCTGGAACTGCACACGGCATCAAGTGTATTTCGCCAACACGGCTTTGCGGCCTTGCGCGAGGATTGGCAGGCATTGGATGCCTATGCGGGCAGGGCAGTCGCGCTGGCGTTGCCGGATTCGCGCAGCGTTCAGGGGGTGGCATGCGGGGTCGACGAAACCGGCGCCTTTCTGCTGCGCGATGCACAATCGAACTTGAGTCCTTACAGTGGCGGCGAAATCAGCTTGCGCCTGGATGGTACGCGATGAGTGGGCGCCGCTTATTGCTGGATGCCGGAAACTCACGCCTCAAATGGGCGGTGGTGGAGGATGGGCATTGGCATGCGACCGGCCGAAGCGATTATTCCGATTGGTCGGCTTTGACGGCCCAACTGAAAGCGGACACTCGTTGTTTTGTCGCCAGCGTGGCAAGCCCTGAACACGAACGGCAACTCACCGTGCTTCTGGAGACGGCCGGGCTCACCACAGCCTGGTTGAGAGCCGAGACCCGTTTCGGGGACGTGAAAAATACCTATTCGAATCCGCACCAGTTGGGTGCGGATCGCTGGATGGGATTGATCGCGGCTCGCCAGCGCACAGATGAGGCGGTACTGGTGGTGTCGGTCGGCACGGCAATGACCGTGGATGCGTTGTCGGGCGACGGAACATTTCTGGGCGGGGTGATCGTGCCCGGCGTCCATTTGATGCAGCAGGCATTGCGGCAAGGCACCGCACGGGTCGATGAGGTGGCGGGGGCCTGGCAGGCCTTTCCCACCGCTACCGCCGATGCTGTGCAGAGCGGGATCGTGGCGGCGCTGTGTGGCGCCATTGCGCAACAGCATGCGCGCCTGACCGAGGTGGCCGGCATGGCGCCACGCTGTCTGCTTACCGGAGGCGATGCCGAGAAGGTATTGTCACACCTGAGAATCCCTGCAGAACATGTTCCCACATTGGTACTGGAGGGAATCGACTGCGTTGCCCGAGGGACTGCCGCCCCATGAAATGGATTGTCTGGACACTCTTGGCCGCCAATCTCGCGGTGGCCGGATTCTTTATAGGACGTGAGAACTGGACGCAGGAAGATGCCGGTCAGACAGCGTCGCTGAATGTGAATCGGCTCAGCCTGCGTAGTCAATCTGCGCCTGCGCCCAGGGAGGATGTATCGCCAGCCGAGGCCGCGTCCCCTGCATTATGCGTGGAATGGCGGGGCTTGAATCGCGAGGAGTTCGTCCAGGTACGCCAGCAGCTCAAATCGTTGGCGGGCGAACGCGTGATGTCGTTCACCGAAGTGCCGCTGAATACACGGCAGTGGGTGATCTTTCCGCCCTTGCCCAGTGCGGAATCGGCCGCGGCCAAATTGAGCGAGCTGACAGCTGCAGGATTGACGGACGCATTTGTGGTCAAGGATGGCGATTGGCGCAATGCCATTTCGCTCGGCCTGTATGCCGACGCCGATGCGGCGCAGCGGCGCATCCTTGAAGTGGAAGGCAAAGGTGTACTTGGAACCCGTGTCGAGGTGTTGCCGCGCCAGGGAACGGACTTCTACTTCGTGATCCGTAGCGAAGACCCGGATACGCTGAAAAGCCTGAGCGGAATCAAGCAGGCCTACCCGAACAGCCGACAGTCCCGCGTAGCCTGTCCGTCATAAGCCCCGCAGCAGAAAGTGGAGCGCGATGCCGCCGAAGACCGCGGCCCCGAACCAGGTGTTGTGCAGGAAGGCGCGAAAGCACAGCTGCGGCTCGCGCTGCCGGATCAATTTCATGTGGTAGAGCGCGATTGCCGCTGCCACGACCAGCCCGCCGTAGAACGCCATGCCCATCCCCCGCTGCCAGCCGATCCAGCCGAGCAGGCCCAGCGTCGCAACATAGCACAGCGCGATGGCGGCAAGATCGTAGCGGCCGAAAGTGATGGCCGAGGTCTTGATGCCGATCTTGAGATCGTCTTCGCGATCGACCAGCGCATATTCGGTGTCGTAGGCGATCGCCCAAAAAATGTTGGCGCCCAGCAGGATCCAGGCTTCGAGCGGAACCTCGCCCCACAGCGCGGCGTAGCTCATCGGGATGCCGAAGCCGAAAGCGATGCCGAGATAGGCCTGCGGAATTGCGAAGAAGCGTTTGGTGAAGGGGTAGCTGGCCGCTAGAAATAGTGCGACCACGGACAGTTTCAACACCAGCGTGTTGAGCGGCAGGATCAGCAGGAAGGCCAGCAGCGACAGGCCGGCCGCCAATAGCAGGGCTTCTTTGGGTGACACCTTGCCAGCCGCCAGTGGACGATCACGGGTACGCGCCACGTGCGGGTCGAAATCGCGATCGGCATAGTCGTTCATGACGCAGCCGGCCGAGCGCATCAGCACGACGCCCATGACGAAAATCCACAGGATCAGCCAGCTTGGACTGCCGTTGCTGGCAAGCCATTGTGCCCACAGGGTGGGCCACATCAGCAGCAGGATGCCGATCGGCTTGTCGAGCCGCATCAGTTTTTCGTAATGGGACAGGCGTTCGGTCAGGGTCATGGCGTGTCGATGGTGGGCAGAAAGACTTCGGTCACCAGGAGCGGATGGCGATTGAGGCAGAAAACGGAACGGCGTGCCCACAAGTTGCTGGCCGCCACCGCCTGCTGCCTGGCCACAGCGCGAAAGAGCGGGTGGTCGTTCCGCACGCGGCGATAGGCCAGGGGCTGGCGTTCGATGCGATGATCGCTGAACAGGGCTTCGCCAAGCGAACGACTGCCGAGTCGCGTGATGCCGTTCCATCCGCCACGCAGGCCGGCGGACGGCAGCACGCTGTGGGCGAACACCACCGGCACGTCATTGCACAGCAGTAGGACTTCGCGTACATAGACGCGGGTACCAGGCGCCAGGCCCAGAAGTGCGTATTCGTCCGCGTTGGCGCGTGCCAGCCCGGTCTCGAGCGGCACCACGCGAAACGATGTACAGCGTGATTTCAGGCGCTGGGTCAGCGAACCGTGGTCGCTAAGCCAAGTGCGCAGCGAGCGCGGGAGCGAGAATGGGTGGGCAAGCCAGCCCTGCCGGGAATCGAGCACGGCGAACCGTTCATCATGTGGAAAGTCGGCATTATGCCGTAGCAGCGGCATCTAGATCGACGTCAGCGCCTGCCGCTGGCCGATCCAGCGCTCCATGTGGCGCGCGGCGATGTCGGGGTGGTGCGCCAGGCAGCGTTGCGCCAGATCGCGCGCGGCTTCCAGCAGCGCGACATCGCGTTCCAGGTCGGCGAAGCGCAGCATCGGCAGTCCGCTCTGGCGGTGCCCGAGCAGTTCGCCCGGCCCGCGCAGCAGCAAGTCCTGGCGTGCGATCTCGAAACCGTCGGTGAGCTCGAAAATGACCTTGAGCCGTGCCCGTGCGAGTTCCGACAGCGGCGTCTCGTACAGCAGCACGCATACCGATTCGCGACTGCCGCGTCCGACCCGTCCGCGTAGCTGGTGCAGTTGGGCGAGCCCCATGCGCTCGGCATGCTCGATCACCATCAGCGCGGCATTGGGCACGTCGACGCCGACTTCGATCACCGTGGTGGCCACCAGGAGGTCGATTGCGTGTGCCTGAAAAGCGGCCATTACCGCCTGCTTCTCGTCCGGCTTCAGCCGCCCGTGTACCAGTCCGATGCGCAGCTCCGGCAACTGTTCCGTCAACGTTGCATAGGTATCCTGCGCAGTCTGCAACTGCAGCTTCTCCGACTCCTCGATCAGCGGACACACCCAGTAGGCCTGGCCACCGGCGAGGCAGGCTTCGCGCACGCGCGCCAGCACGTCGTCGCGACGCGCAGCGCTCACCAATTTCGTGACGATAGGCGTTCGGCCCGGTGGCAGCTCGTCGATCACCGAGACGTCGAGGTCGGCAAAGAAGCTCATCGCCAGCGTGCGCGGGATCGGCGTCGCGCTCATCATCAACTGGTGCGGTTCCGTACCCTTCTGCATCAGCGCCAGCCGTTGGCCGACGCCGAAACGGTGCTGCTCGTCGACCACCGCCACCCCCAGCCGCTGAAAACTGCCGGCTTCCTGGAACAGCGCGTGGGTGCCGAATGCGAGGTCGGCTTCACCCGCGGCGATCGCCTGCCAGGCGGCAGTGCGTTCCGATTTGCGCTGGCTGCCCGATATCCAGGCGCAGCGCACGCCCAAGGGTGACAGGAGCGGCGCCAGCTTGCGGAAATGCTGCTCGGCGAGGATCTCGGTCGGTGCCATGAAGGCCGCCTGCATGCCGTTTTCGATCGCCTGCAGGCAGGCCAGCGCTGCCACCACGGTCTTGCCGCTGCCGACGTCGCCCTGCAACAGGCGGCGCATGGGATGCGGCTGCGCCAGATCGGCGCTGATCTCCTGCCAGGTGCGCGCCTGTGCGGCGGTCAGCGCAAACGGCAATGCGCGGGTGAACGCGCTCGTCAGGTGCTGACGCGCAGGCAAGGGGTGGGTCGGGCGCGAGGTACGTTGCTGGCGCGCGGTCGCCAGCGACAGCTGCTGTGCCAGCAGTTCGTCGAAGGCGAGCCGCTGCCAGGCCGGATGACGGCGCGATTCGAGTTCGTTCAAGGCGCTGTCGAGTGGTGGCTGGTGCAGCAGACGGATGCTGGCTTCCAGTTCCGGCAGATCAAGCTTTGCCAGCCAGTCGGCGGGCAGGGTATCCGCGATCGGTGCCGCCAGCGCCCGTTCGACCAGCTTGCGAAGCGTGGCCTGCCCGAGGCCGGCGGTGGTGGGATAGACCGGCGTCAGTTGCGTCGGCAGCGGCGTGGCGTCGTCGGCTTTGGCGAAGCGCGGATGCACCATCTCCAGCCCGAGAAACCCGCCGCGGACCTCGCCATTGAACCGGAAGCTCGCGCCGGGCTGAAACAGCTTGAGGTGGCTGGGGTAGAAGTTCAGGAAACGGATGCCGAGCACGCCGCCGGCATCCTCCACGGTCACTGTCAGCATGCGGCGCGGCCGGTAGGCGACGCTGGCCTCGCGCACCACCGCCTGCACCTGTGCCGTTTCGCCCGGCAGCAAGTCTCGGATCGGCGTAATGCGGGTTTCGTCTTCCCAGCGCAACGGCAGGTGCAGTACCAGATCGGCGTCGCGGGCGAGGCCCAGTTTGGCGAGTTTGGCGGCGAGTGCCGGACTGACCGGGAAGGAAAACGGCGACGCCGTCTTCAAATGCCTAGTCCAGGGCCATCACGGCATCAGCCTCGACCAGCGCACCGCGCGGCAGGGCGGCCACGCCGACTGCGGCACGCGCCGGGTAGGGCTGGCTGAAGTAGCCGGCCATGATCTCGTTGACCTTGGGGAAGTGGCCGAGGTCGGTGAGGAAGACGTTCAGCTTCACCACGTCGGCCAGCGAGCCGCCTGCCGCAGTTGCAACGGCGGCCAGATTCTTGAACACCTGGTGGATCTGCGCCTCGATGCCGTCGACCAGCTGCATCGAGTTGGGGTCGAGGCCGATCTGGCCGGACATGTACACGGTGTGGTCGATCCGTACGGCCTGCGAGTAGGTTCCGATCGCGGCTGGTGCGTCGGCGGTCTGGATGATGCTTTTGTTCATGCTGGATTCCTGGAGCCTGATTATTGAGATTGTGCTGCGCGGCCGTCCTTCTTGCCCTTGATACGGAAAATCCGCACCACGTCGGGCAGTACGCGCAAGCCGCGCATGACGCGTGCGAGGTGCATGCGGTTTTCCACCTGCACGGTGAAGAACAGCACGGTATAGGGGCTGCCGTCCTCCTCCTCCATCGCGACGTTGCCGATGTTGGAGCCGTGCTCGGCGATCGCGGCCGCGACCTTGGCCAGCACGCCGCGCTGGTTGCCGACGACGACCTTGATCGAGACGTCGAACATGTGGCCGGGTTCGGCTTCCCATTCGACATCCAGCCATTTGTCGGGGTCGGTGCGGAAGGCGCGAATCGACGGGCAGTCGTGAGTATGGATGATGAGGCCGCGTTCCTTGTGGATGAAGCCGAGAATGGGGTCGCCGGGGATCGGGTGGCAGCATTGCGCCAGCTCGACCGCGATGCCTTCGGTGCCGCGAATGCTGATGGCATGGGGATGCGCCGGCTCGCCGGTTTTCTCGCCCTGCACGTGCAGCAGCTGGTGCGCGACCACCAGCGGCAATTTCCGGCCCAGGCCGATCCCGGCGAACAGTTCCTGCCGGTTTTGCAGGCCGTAGTCCTTGACCACACGCTCCCACACCGCTGGGTCGGGAGCGGTCGCCTCCGGGTTGAGCGCGGCAATGGCGTGGTTGAGCAGACGCTCGCCCAGCGCCGCCGCTTCTTCCACGCGCGTGTTGCGCAGGTAGTTGCGGATGTGCGAGCGCGCCTTGCCGGTGACGACGAAATTGAGCCAGGCCGCATTGGGGCTGGCGTTGGCCGAGGTGAGAATCTCGACGTGGTCGCCGTTCCTGAGCTGGGTCCGCAGGGGCATCAGCTCGTAATTGATCTTCACCGCGATACAGTGTCGGCCGACGTCGGTATGTACGGCAAAGGCGAAGTCCACCGCCGTGGCGCCGCGCGGCAGCGCCATGATCTTGCCCTTGGGGGTGAACACATAGACTTCATCCGGAAACAAATCGACCTTGATGTGTTCGAGAAATTCGGGCGAATCGCCATGATCCGCCTGGATGTCGAGCAGCGACTGCAACCAGCGATGGGTACGCGTCTGCACGTCGTTCAGCGCGGCATCAGCCGACTTGTACATCCAGTGCGAGGCGACGCCCGATTCGGCCAGACGGTTCATGTCGGTGGTGCGGATCTGGATTTCGATCGGGGTGCCGTTGGGGCCGAACAGGATGGAATGCAGCGACTGGTAGCCGTTGGCCTTGGGGATCGCGATGTAATCCTTGAACTTGCCGGGGATCGGCTTGTACAGCGAATGCAGGGCGCCCAGCGCCAGGTAGCAGGTGGGCTGGTCGCGCACCACCACGCGAAAGCCGTAGATGTCGAACACCTCGGAGAAGGCCAGGTTCTTTTCCTGCATCTTGCGGTAGATGCTGTAGAGGTGTTTCTCGCGGCCGGTGATCGTGGCTTCGATCTTGCACTGCTCGAGTTTTTCCTGCATCGCGAGCTTGACCTTCTCGACCAGTTCGCGGCGGTTGCCGCGTGCCGCCTTCACCGCCTTGGACAGTACCTGGTAGCGGTTGGGGTGGCTGTAGCGGAAGCCGAGGTCTTCCAGTTCCTGGTAGACCGAGTGCAGCCCCAGCCGGTTGGCGATCGGCGCGTAGATCTCCAGTGTTTCAGTAGCGATGCGGCGGCGTTTTTCGGCTGGCATCGCGCCCATGGTGTGCATGTTGTGCAGGCGGTCGGCCAGCTTGACCAGGATCACCCGGACGTCCTGCGCCATCGCCAGCAGCATCTTGCGGAAGTTTTCCGCCTGCGCGTGCTGCTCCGAGGCGAATGCGAGCTTGTCGAGCTTGGATACCCCCTCGACCAGCAGCGCCACCGGCTTGCCGTAGCGTGTCTCGATTTCGCTTGCCGTGGCCGGCGTGTCTTCCACCACATCGTGCAGCAGTGCGGCGCACAGGGTCTGCGCGTCAAGATGCCAGCCGGCGAGGATGCCGGCGACAGCTAGCGGATGGGAGATGTAGGGTTCGCCGCTCTTGCGGAACTGGCCCTCGTGGGCGCGACGGCTGAATTCGTAGGCGTCTTCGATAGTCCCGACTTCGTCTACCGGCAGGTAGGCCAGGGCCGGACGCAGTGATTCGAATTCGTGCGTCATCGACGGCGCGCGGCGTGCGTGCGCCGTCGATCGTTCTGGTGAGGGATCAGGCGCGGCCCCGGTTGAGGATCTCACGACCGACCTTGCTCGCAGCGATTTCGCGCAATGCGGTGACGATGGGTTTGTCCTTCGACTCGACCATCGGTTGCGAGCCCTGCGCCAGCTGGCGTGCGCGATAGGTCACGGCGAGGGTCAACTCGAAGCGGTTGGGGAACATCTCGATGCAGTCATCAACGGTAATGCGGGCCATATGGATACTCCAGCTTCAGGGGTGGTACTCAGATACGTCGGAATTCCTCGAACAGCGCGGTATGCCGCTTGAGCTGGCGCGCCGCTTCGAGGCGAATGCTGCGGGTGATCGCGACCAGGTCCTGCAGGGCATGGTCGAAGTCATCGTTCACGATTATATAGTCGAACGCATCGGCATGAGCGACGTCGTGGGCGGCAGCGGCCAAGCGGCGTTCGATCACTTCGTCGCTATCCTGGCCGCGCCCGGCCAGACGGGTGCGCAGCGCATTGAACGACGGCGGCAGGATGAAAATCGACGCGGATTGCGGAAAATGCTGCCGCACCTGCCCGGCGCCCTGCCAGTCGATCTCCAGCAGAACGTCGCGGCCGGCGTTGAGATCGCGGCCGATGCTGCCTTTCGAGGTGCCATAGAAATTGCCGTATACCTCGGCGTGTTCGAGAAATTCGCCTTCGGCCAGCATGATTTCGAAGCGTTCGTGGTTCACGAAATGGTAGTCGCGGCCGTCGGTTTCGCCCGGGCGCGGGGGGCGGGTCGTGTAGGACACCGACAGGCGGATGCCGGGGTCGGTTTTCAGCAGTGCCTTGACCAGACTGGTCTTGCCGGCACCTGACGGGGCGCTGACGATGTAAAGCACGCCTTCGCTGGAGAGAGGGGTCATGGTTGTTTTCCGGTTGTCATTCAATGTTCTGGATCTGCTCGCGCATCTGTTCGATCAGCACCTTGAGTTCGAGCGATACGCGCGAGGTTTCCACCGCAACCGATTTCGATCCCAGGGTATTGGCTTCACGATGCAGTTCCTGCATCAGGAAATCGAGCCGCTTGCCGGCCGCACCGGCCTGATTCAGCACGCGGCGAACCTCGGCAAAGTGGGTGGTGAGGCGCGAGCATTCCTCGTCGATATCGGCTTTCTGCGCCGCCAGCGCGACTTCCTGCGCCAGCCGTTCGTGGCCGGCCTCGCCCAGGGCCTCGCGCAGGCGTTCCGCCAGCTTGTCGCGCTGGGCGGCCGCCAGCGCGGGCAGCAGAGGCTGCAGGCCGGCCACCTGGGCTTCGGCGGAGGCCAGGCGGTCGAGAATGTGCTGTTTCAGCTTGGCGCCTTCGCGCTGGCGGCTCTCCACCAGTTCGTCCAATGTGGCGCGCATCCCCGTCAGTGCCGCTTCGTTCAGCGCTTCCTGGGACAGGGCGCCGGATTGCATGGCGCCAGGCCAGCGCAGGATCTCGTTGACGGAAAGCGGCGCGCTGCCGGGCAGGCGCTGCAGGACGTCCGTCTGCCAGTGCGCCAGCCGCTCAAGAATGTCCGGGTTTAGGCCGTTATCCAGCGAGGCGGCGGGAAGCATAGCGAGGCCGATGCGGCACTCCACCTTGCCACGCGCCATACGCTGCTGGATCAGTTCGCGCAGTTGCGGTTCCAGGGCACGGAATTCATCGGCCAGACGAAAATGCAGTTCGAGGTAGCGCTGGTTGACGCTGCGCAGGTCGATATTGACGCTGGCGTGGTCGAGATTGAGGCTGTGGGCGGCGAACCCGGTCATGCTGGTGGTCATGAAGGATGGTCAAATAAGTTATTGGGTGATTGAGTAATGGTGCCGGCATGCAACCGGTAGTGGATTTTGCCGGCTTTGCCAGCTAGAAATAGAAAAGATAATAGACGTTCGATTATGGCGACTCAACCCAATCAGGCGCTCCCCAACGGATACCGGCTCAACGAATACACCATCGTGCGCAAAATCGGCGGGGGTGGCTTCAGTATGGTCTATCTGGCGCGCGATGACGCCAACCAGTCAGTGGCGATCAAGGAATACCTGCCGGGCGCGCTGGTGCTGCGTACCGAAGGGTCGGTCATCGTCCAGGCCAACTCGACCGAAAACAACAACATCTTCCGCCACGGCATGAAGTGCTTCTTCGAGGAAGGCCGGGCGCTGGCGCTGATCGACCACCCCAATGTCGTGCGCGTGATCAACTTCTTCCGTGCCAACGACACCGTATACATGGTGATGCGCTTCGAGCGCGGCAAGACCTTGCAGCAGCACATCCAGGCCAATCGCGGTTCCATCCGCGAAAGCTTCATCCGCCGCGTGTTCGCGCAGTTGCTGAACGGCCTGCGCGAGGTACATACGCATAAATTGCTGCATCTCGACATCAAACCCTCCAATCTCTACATCCGTCTGGACGGCTCGCCGGTACTGATCGACTTCGGCGCGGCGCGACAGACGCTGACCCAGGAGGAGAGCAAGCTGCAGCCGATGTACACGCCGGGCTTCGCCGCCCCCGAGCAGTACCACAACCGCGAGCGGCTGGGACCGTGGACCGATATCTACAGCGTCGGCGCCAGCCTGTATGCATGCCTGGCCGGCTATCCGCCGCAGGCGGCCGAGGCGCGGCTGCTCAACGACAAGCTGGTGCCGGCGACGGTGAACTGGCGCGGCGCCTATTCCGACCAGTTGCTGGAAACCGTCGATCAGTGCCTCAAGCTCAACTACATGGAGCGCCCGCAAAGCGTGTTCAGCCTGCAGAAAGTGCTGATGGACCGCAGCGCCATGACGCCGCCGCGGTCTTCGTTGCTTTCCAGCATCAAGCGTTCACTGAACCGCGAATTGTTCTAAAGTATTGAACCTGGAAACTTCAGTTGACCGCTTTAACCCTACGAAATGTTGCATGGATATTGATTCTTTCGCCTTCGATTACCCCCCCCGACCGGCTGAGCCCGCTACGCACCCGATGACACGCCCGGTCGAGCGCCTGCCTTTGTCGCTCGTCGTTGCAGGCATGAGCCTGCCGCCTCCTTGCTTCGCGGCAGCCACCCGCCCGGACGCACCATCGGGCGCGCCCAACTGAGGTTTTCAGGTTGAGATGAAATTCACCATTTACCAGGCGTCGCGTCAGGGCGGGCGCAAGAACAACCAGGACCGGGTCGCCTATTCCTACAGCCGCGAGGCCCTGCTGATGGTGGTGGCCGACGGCATGGGCGGCCACATGCACGGCGAGATCGCCGCGCAGATCGCGGTGCAGACGCTGACCGACCAGTTCCAGAAAATGGCCAAGCCGCGCCTGGACGACCCCATGGCGTTCCTGGCCGACACCACGACGCGTGCGCATTTCGCCATCAACGATTACGCGGTCGAGCAGGATCTGCTGGAAATTCCTCACACCACGGTCGTCGCCGCCGTGGTGCAGGACAACATGGCCTATTGGGCGCACGTGGGCGATTCGCGCCTGTATCTGTTCAGCGACGGCAGCCTGATCGCGCGCACCGAGGACCACACGGCCGTCGCCCAGCTGGTGCGCGACGGCATCATCAGCGAGGAAGAGGCGGGCCACCATCCGGAACGCAACAAGGTGTCCAACTGCCTGGGCGGCTACATGACGCCGCAGATGGAGTGCAGCGCACCGATTCCGTTGCACGACGCCGACACCATGCTGCTGTGCACCGACGGCATCTGGGGCATGATCAACATCCCGGAAGTGTCGGCCCTGCTGCATGCCTACACGCTGGAAGACGCGGTGCGCCACCTGATGGATCACGCCGAATTTCGCGGCGGCGAGCACGGCGACAATCTCAGTCTCATTGCCATGACCTGGGGCGAGGCGCGCATGCCGAGCAAGGATTCCATTTCCACCCTGGCGCTGCCGGACGGCGGTGTCACCACCCAGATCAACGCGATGCGTCCGCTGCATGGCACGCCGGCCGTGTCGGACGACGAGATCGAACGTGCCATCGCCGAAATCCAGCAGGCCATCCAGAAAATCTCCGCCAAATAAGCAATCACTGCGGTGGCAGGCCGGCACCGGCAACACGCCCGGCAGGCTTGACGCGGTAAAATCGCGTTTTCCATTTTGAACTGGCCACCATGTCCGATCCGACCCGTCCCAGCGGACGCGCGCCCGATACGCTGCGCACGCTTTCGTTCACCCGCAAGTTCACCAAACACGCCGAAGGCTCGGTGCTGGTCGCCATGGGCGATACTCGCGTGCTGTGCACCGCCAGCGTGCTCGACAAGATTCCGCCGCACAAGAAGGGCTGCGGCGAAGGCTGGGTGACGGCCGAATACGGCATGCTGCCGCGTTCCACCCACACCCGCACCGACCGTGAGGCTGCGCGCGGCAAACAGTCTGGCCGCACCCAGGAAATCCAGCGCCTGATCGGACGCAGTCTGCGTGCGGTGGTCGACCTGAAAAAACTCGGCGAGCGCACCCTGCACATCGACTGCGACGTGCTGCAGGCCGACGGTAGTACCCGCTGCGCCAGCATTTGCGGCGCTTATGTGGCAGTGGCCGACGCTATCGCCGGCCTGCTCGCTGACGGCAAACTGGCCGAGACTCCGCTGACCGACAGCATTGCCGCCGTCTCGGTCGGCGTCTACCGGGGCCAGCCGGTGCTCGACCTGGATTATCTCGAAGACTCCGGCTGCGACACCGATATGAACGTAGTGATGACCGGCAGCGGCGGCATCGTCGAAGTGCAGGGCACGGCCGAGGGCGCGCCGTTCTCCCGTACCACGCTGGAGGCATTGCTCGATCTCGCCACCGCGGGCATCGGCCAGATCACCGTAGCCCAGCAGAAGGTGTTGGCATCATGAAGAAACTGGTCATCGCCTCGGGCAATCCGGGCAAGCTGCGCGAAATTGCGCGCATCCTCGAACCGCTCGCAATCGAAGCGGCGCCGCAGTCCGATTTTGGCGTCCCCGAATGTCCTGAGCCGCACGTCACGTTTATTGAAAACTGTCTGGCCAAGGCGCGCCATGCCAGCGCACACACCGGCCTGCCGGCGCTGGCAGACGATTCGGGCATCTGTGTCGAAGCGCTGAACGGTGCGCCCGGTGTGTATTCCGCACGCTATGCCGGCGAGCCGAAGTCCGACGCGCGCAACAACGAAAAGCTCATCGCCGCCCTGCAGGGGCAGCCCAACCGCTGCGCCCACTACTATTGCGTGATGGTGCTGGTTCGTTATGCCGACGACCCCGAGCCGCTCATTGCCGAGGGGCGCTGGCACGGCGAGATCATCGACACGCCGCGTGGCGAAAATGGCTTCGGCTACGACCCGTATTTCCTGCTGCCCCAGTTTGGGAAAACCGGTGCCGAACTCGGCGAAGACGAGAAAAACGCCATTTCGCATCGCGGCCAGGCCTTGCGCGAACTGGCCGACAAGCTGAAACGGCTTGGCTGAAACCGTCATCCGCTTATTCAACGGCGGCCTGACAACCCAGCTGCCGCTGTCGCTCTACATCCACCTGCCGTGGTGCGTGAAGAAGTGCCCGTATTGCGACTTCAACTCGCACGCCGCGCAGACCCTTCCGGAAGCCGCCTACATCGACGCGTTGCTGCTCGACCTCGAACGCGCTCTGCCCGACATCTGGGGGCGAAAAATCCACACGGTGTTCTTCGGCGGCGGCACCCCCAGTCTGTTTTCTGCGGAGGGGATCGACCGTATCCTCACCGGCGTACGCACCCTGACGCAATTGATGCCCGGTGCGGAAATCACCTTGGAAGCCAACCCCGGCACGGTGGAGGCCGACAAGTTCGCCGGTTTCCGCGAAGCGGGCGTGACGCGCGTCTCGCTCGGCATCCAGAGCTTCAACCCGCGTCATCTGCGGGCGCTCGGGCGCATTCACGATGACAGCGAAGCGCGCCGCGCGGCCGAACTCGCCGCCACGCATTTCGACACCTTCAATCTCGACCTGATGTTCGCCCTGCCGGGGCAGACGCTGGCCGAGGCGCTGGCCGACATCGATACCGCGCTCAGTTTCGAGCCGCCGCACCTGTCGGCCTACCACCTCACACTCGAACCCAACACGCCGTTCGGCCATGCCGCACCGCCCAACTTGCCCGACGACGATCTCGCCGCCGACATGCAGATGGCTATCGAATCCAGGCTGAATGAAGCCGGCATGCAACATTACGAAACCTCGGCTTATACGCGGCCGCATCATGCCAGTCGCCACAACCTGAACTACTGGCAGTTCGGTGATTACCTGGGTATCGGGGCCGGTGCGCACAGCAAGCTGTCGTTCCACGACCGCATCATTCGCCAGATGCGTACCAAGCATCCGCAGCAATACCTGAACGCCATCAAGGCGGGTACCCATATTGCCGACGCTCGCACGCTTACGCGCGATGACCTGCCGTTCGAGTTCATGATGAACGCACTGCGCCTCAACGAGGGTGTGCCCGCCGCACTGTTCGAGGCGCGTACCGGGCTGCCGCTGATCGTCTGTGCGGCAGCCCTCGAACATGCGCGGGGCCGCGGGTTGCTGGAAACCGATGCAAGCTGCCTCAAGCCGACCTTGCAGGGGCAGCGGTTCCTGAACGATTTGCTGGCGTTGTTTCTGGTGGGGTAGCGGCGGGCTTTCCCTTATGAGTCAGGCGCCGGCGAGTTGATAACCGTTGCGGCCGGATTCCTTGACCGCGTACATCGCCGTGTCGGCGCGTTTCATCAGGTCGCGGGCGTCGTCTTCGCCGTTGACGGGATGGATGGCGATGCCGATGCTCGTCTCGATGGCAATCCGGTGGGCGCCGATTTCGGCCGGGATGCGAAAGGATTCGATGATCTTCTCGGCCACCCGGGTGGCGTCTTCGGGGCGGTGGATTTCGGTCAGGACGATGATGAATTCATCTCCACCCTGACGCGATACGATATCTCCCTTCCGCACGCAGTTGCTCAGCCTTGCGGCCACCACCTTGAGCAACTGATCCCCAATGTCGTGGCCCAGGTTGTCGTTGACCTGCTTGAACCGGTCGAGATCCAGGAACATCACCGCAAGCGATCTGCCGTAGCGTTTCGCCTGGATGAGCGCCCAGTCGAGTTTCTCGAGCAGAAACCGGCGGTTGGGAAGATTCGTCAGCGTGTCGTAATAGGCCAGCTGTTGCAGTTGCTCCTGGATCCTCATGCGTTCGGAGATGTCCCGGGACAAGACGATGAAGCGCCGGTCGGCAGGGCTGTCGCCCTGCTTTTTCGCGACGGAAAGCTCGAACCATTTCATGCCTTGCGGCAGATCGAGCGGCATGACCTTGCCGAAAGAACGGCCCCTGTCATCCGCTTCCCGAATCGAGTCCATTGCCACCCTGGCTGAATCGGGCGGGAGCAGCTCGGTGAGCGTCTTGCCAAGCAGTACCTCCTTGGGAGCAGCGAGCAGTTCCGGCGTTTGCGCCCATATGTTGAGGTAGCGGCCGTCCTGATCGACTTCAAACAACAGGTCCGGAATGGCATGAATGACGCCGTCGGTCAGTTCCAGCGCCTGTCTCAGGCGTTGCTCGGATTGCTTGCGTTCCGAGATGTCCTCGACTTGCGCGATGAAGTGCAGGGGCTCGCCTTCGGCATCATGCAGCAGCGAGCCCGTGAGCTGGACCCACACGCTGTCGCCGTTCTTCCGGATGTAGCGTTTTTCCATCTTGTAGAACGGAATGTCGCCTGCAAGCAGTCGCCTCGTATTGTCGAGGTCGGGTCCGATGTCCTCAGGATGGGTGATTTTCTGGAACGTCAGCTTTTCGAGCTCATCCTTTTCATAGCCGACAATCTTGCAAAGCGATTGATTGACCTCCAGGAAATGCCCTTCCAGGGAGACGGTTGCCAGACCTATCGGGGCGTGTTCCAGGATGTCCCGGATGTGCGCCTCGTTTTCCCTCAGCGCGCGCTCCATCTCCTTTCGCCGGGTGATGTCGCGCGACACGCCGCGATAGCCGACCAGGTTTCCGGACGCATCCGTGAGAGGCAGTGCACTCGTCTCGACAATCACGATATGCCCGTCGCGATGGACCCGCTGGGTCTCGACCTGATCGAGCGGCGCGCGTTGCCCGGCAAATGACAAGATGCGCTCGCTCTGGCTCCGCGCTTCTTCCATGGGCATCAGGTCGAACGGCGTTTTTCCGATCAGCTCCTCCGGGCTGTAGCCAAAAAGCTCGCGGACCCTGGGGCTGACATAGGTGTAGTGAAAATTGGCGTCGGTTTCCCATATCCAGTCCACAGTGGTTTCCACCAGGTCGCGGAATCGTTGTTCGCTTTCATGCAGTGCCTGCACCGCCCGTTTGCGTTCGGTGATGTCACGCAGGATGCTGTAATAAGTCTCCTTGCCATCCAGTTCGATGATGATCGTGCTGATCTCCACGTGGATGATCGAACCGTTCTTGTGCATCTGGGCCGACTCATATGTGGCATGCCCTTCGCGCTTTACGCGCGCCAGCCGCTCCGCGATCTGGTCTGCGTGTTCCGGGGTGACGAATTCGGCCGCCCGCCGCCCCAGCATGTCCTCCTTGGCATACCCCAGGCGCCGGTGCGCGATGTGGTTGAGGTCGAGGATCCGGCCGCCTTTGGATAGCAGCATCTTGGAGTCTGTTCCCGCTTCGAACAGAAGCCTGAATTGCTCTTCGCTTCGTTTCAAGGCATCGGTCTGCTGCCTGCGTTCGAGCACGATGCCGACGATGGATGCGGCAATTTCCATCAACCGCTGCTGGAATGGGGTGGGCATCCGGGTTTCGAAGCCACTTAGAGCGAAGGTGCCCACGGCTTGTCGCCCCTTGGAAAAAATCGGGATCGACCAGCAGGATTGCAGATTGAATTCCTCGGCCAGCGGTTTCAGCCCTTTCCATCTCGGATCGCTTAGCGTGTCTTCCACGTAGACGGGTTCCTGCCGATAGATGGCATTGCCGCAGGAACCGGATTCAGGGCCGGGGCGCAGGCCGTCGAGACGGGCAGCAATTTGCGGAGTCGCACTGGGCGCGGCATGGACATTGAGCACCCCTTTCTCGTCAAGCAGCATGATGGTGGCGATGGAACCCGGCACCATGCCTTCGCCCAGGTGACAAATCCGGTTGCAAATCTCCCTGTCGTCGACCCCAAGCGCCACTTCCTTGAGAATGGAACCCTGGAAGCGGATCAGGGCCTCCGCGTCGTCCTGATTGAAGAGGCGGAGGCCGGCATGGGGGGCATCAGGGACGTCTACGTCTTTGCTCAGTGCCATGCGTCGAACCTTCTGAGAACTGTCTTGTGGCACATTTGTGACTGCACTATCAATGAGATTAGCCTACCCGGGCCGACTTGCATTCCTCCAGGGCCTCCCGGTCGCTTTTCGGGCCCGCCGGTAACGTCCGGGCAACGGCCGGAATACCGCCGCCATGCCTGTCTCTGAGCGGGCAGGCCATGCCTTCGCTGTTCAGAACCGCTCATCGTCCCGTAAATAACGCCATTGCCCGGGCGGCAGCTTTCCCAACGGGATGCGGCCGAGGCGGATGCGTTTCATCGACAGTACCTTGAGACCGGCGGTTTCGCACATATGGGCAATCTGCCCCGGCAGAGTGCCTTTCAGTGCGACCCGCAAGCGGGTTTCACTTTGCCAGCTGACCTTGATCGCGGAGGGCGTGCGGCCGTTGAAAGGGATGCCCCGGTTCAACCGCTTGAGCCCGTCGGGGGCCAGCTCGCCGGCGACTTCGACGATGACTTCGTGTTCCACGTTGGCGGCATCGGCGGTCAGCTTGCGTACGATGCGCCAGTCCTGTGTGAAGACGACGAGGCCGCTGGCGTCCGTCTCCAGTGGCGCGCACAGAGTCAGTTGGGCGAAATGTTTTTTCAGCGGCCGGATACCGGAGGTGTCCTCGGCCCACAAGGTGGCGGGCGTGAGCAGATGCGCCGCGGGCGGGTCGCCTGTCGCCGCGTGATGGCCGGACGGTTGGTGCAGCAGCAGCGTGACGGGTTCGGTCTGCGTGAGATCGGCTCTGGGATCGATCTCGATGCGCTGTTCGGCGACGCGGAACTGCGGTTCCTCGACCACCACGCCGTCCACCCGCACCCAGCCGCCGGTAATGAAGAGTTCGGCTTCGCGGCGCGAGCAGCCGCGCAGTTCGGCGACACGTTTGGCGAGGCGGATGGAGTCGGTCATGGTGGCAGGGTCGGAGAGAGGACACGAGTTTACCGCCATGTCTGTGCCTTCGACAGCCGGCACAAGGCATCTACCCCGGCGCGGTTGTTATTGCCGCGCTGTGCAGGGTATGCTTTTGGGCCGCACAACCCGGTCGCCTCGCGCGATCGATCAAACTGGAGACGCCCGATGAAAACCGCACTTGCCCTGTCATTGTTGTTTTTTACTTCATCCGCCCTTGCTGCCGTGATCGGCAAGGATGTCAGCTACAAGGCGGGCGACACCGTCATGAAAGGCTTCCTGGCGTATGACGATGCCGTCAAGGCCAAGCGTGCCGGCGTGTTGGTGGTGCCGGAATGGTGGGGTGCAAACGATTACGCGCGCAAGCGGGCACGCATGCTTGCGACCGAAGGGTATGTGGCGCTGGTCGTCGACATGTATGGCAATGGCCAGGTCGCCGACAATCCACAGGATGCCGGTGCGCTGGCCGGTAACGTCAACAAGAATCCGCCACTGGCTCTGAGCCGTTTCCAGGCGGCGGAACACTTCCTCTCCAAACAGTCCAATGTGAAGAAAGGCGAGATCGCCGCGCTGGGCTACTGCTTCGGCGGAGGCGTGGTACTCAACATGGTGCGGGTCGGCGAACCCCTGAAAGCGGCGATCACCTATCACGGCATCCTGGCGACCGACGTATCGGTGAAGCCGGGCAGCATCAAGACCAAACTGCGCATCTTCACCGGCGAGGCCGATCCTCTCGTACCGCCCGAGCAGGTCGAGGCGTTCAGGGCGGAAATGGACAACGCCAAGGCCGACTACATGGTAGTGAGCTATCCGGGTGCCAAGCATACCTTCACCAATCGCGAGGCAGACAGCTATGCCGCGCAGTTCGGCCTGCCGTTGAAATACGATCCGGCGGCGGACAAGGATTCCTGGACGCGGACGCTTGAGTTCCTGCGGGCCACCCTCAACAATGACTGACGCCTGCGACCACGAGGACTGTCACGCGCCCCATGGCAGCGGCAGCCTCGGCATTCCGCAGGTTGGGGCATTCGACCCGGCGGCGTTCGAGCGTGCGGTGAACGACATGCTCGTCGCCTGCGGCGTGGCGCCGGATTCGGTGCACACCGGGCGCACTGCCGAACGGGTACGCGAATTGTGGCAGAAACGCCTGCTGGGCGGTTACGCGATTTCGCCTGCCGAGGCGCTGGGCGAGGGCTTTGCCGACGAACGCGACGACATGGTGGTGGTGCGCGGCATCGCGGTGCACGGCGTATGCCCGCATCATCTGGTGCCGTTTCGCGGGATTGCGCACGTGGCCTATATCCCGGGCGGACGGCTGCACGGCTTCGGCCGCATCGCACGCATGGTCGACGCCATCGGCCATCGCTTCACCTACCAGGAATGGATGACGCGCGACATCGCCGAAGCGCTGGTGACGCATGGCCGGGCCCAGGGCGCGGCGTGCATCGTCGAGGCCGAGCAGCTGTGTCTGTTGCTGGGCGAAGACCGGCGCGGCGATGAGCGCGTCGTCACGCAGGCCTTCAGCGGCAGCTTCCGCAACAGTGATCAGGAACGCAACGAGTTCCTGCGCGCCGTCGCGCAGCGGGAGTTGCGTTGAGCGATGACGGGGGCCGTTCGGCACACGGCCTGCCGTTTACTGTGGATGGCCCTGCTGACAGCCGGTCCGTTGTGCCGACGAAACGCCCGGCCGGATAGCAGGACGCCCCGCGCGAAGCCATGGCCTTCTTCATTGTCACGGCGTTTCGCGGCCGCCTCGCGCAGCTCGGCCGCTATCTGGATACGCTGAAATGCTGACGTCCGGGTACAAAAATCTTGGTGAGGACTAGACGATGAAACTCGACCTGAAATGGGCGCCACCCATAGCGGCTACACTTACCTGATGGCTAATCGGAACCCCGCATTGCGCCCACGTACCCTGATCCTGCCGCCCGCACCCTATGCGGTCGCCGTGCTGGGCGGCTGGTGGCTGGATCGCCACCAACTTTCGCTGCCACTGGACCTGGGCGTCGCGACGCACCCGTTGGGCTGGCTTGCGGTCGGCCTGGGGCTGGCATTGTTCGTGTGGACGCTTTGGACCTTTTCGCGGCACCGCACCACGGTCAACCCCTATGGCGGGGCATCGGCCTTGTGCACGGGCGGGCCGTTCCGTTACAGCCGCAATCCGATCTATCTGGGCGACTGGTTCATCCTGGCCGGCGTGTCGCTTCTGCTGGGCACAGTCTGGCCGCTCGTGTTCGCGCCCCTGATCTGGATCACGATTCGTTTCGGCGTGATCCGGCACGAAGAAGCCCATCTCGAAGCGAAATTCGGCGATGCCTACCGGGACTACACAACCCGCGTCAGGCGTTGGATCTAACCGCACCAGGAGTCTGTCATGAGTATTCTGCATAGGGTGGCGGGCGACATCCTCATCAACGGCTTCAAGGTCGAGCGCGACTTCTGAGCTGACGAGCCGGGCCTGCCGCCCGGACTACAGCAAGACCCGGGTATGGCCGTTAACGATCGGTACGGACCATGCCCACAGGAGTCTTGCCATGAACATTACCCTGCATGACAAATCGCTGGAGATCCGTCTCACCGCGGCGGCGCAAAAGGCGCTCGCACGGCGCGACCGGCCGCTGGTGGCCGAGATGGAGCTGCTGTTTTCCTGTCTGCTGCGCAAGCGCGTGTACTTTGGCGAATCGCCGGAGCAGTCCACCCCCGTCAACGATCGCCTCTCAGTACGCTTCAAGCCCATCATGACTCGGCGCTGCAGCGTGGCCGAGGGCGGCGCTGCGCCCCCATCCGAGCGGTTCCCGCTCGAAAATCCACGACCCTACGTGCCCAACTGGCTGGCGATCGACTACCGGCGGGGCCAGTGGGTCGGCGAATTCGGCTACGCCAGCTAACGATTTTCTGCGGGTCTGCGGCGTCAGGTTGCGGAGGCCGGCAGGAAACGCCCTGGCCAGCCTCGGACACCCCGCCACTTAAAGTTTGCGTGTCCCGGACCGATACCGTTGTCTCAATATGAACTGCATATGCGCGTGACGCTTTCCAGATGATGTTCCGGCCAGGCGAACAACCGATTGTTTGGGCTACAACGGACCCAAGGCATACCCAAGCCTACCGGTATGAATAAGGTCGACGACGCTTCACCCTCCGCCCACCTCGAATTGGCGCAATGCCACATCCGGGTATTCGTCGCGCTCCCCATCCTGATCGGCTGGTACCTGTTCTGGTATATGCAGGCACGCAGTACTGAGGCCAATACTGGCTTGGCAGGCTTGTGCGTGTTCTACGCCTTCGCGCTGGCGCATTGGGCCCATGTAAAACGTTACCCCGGGGTCTATCCGCAGCGGCGGGTCGCGGCGATCGTGATGGACCAGCTGGGCTGCTTCATCGGAATGCTGCTTACCCGGGAGTTGGGGACGGTCATCGTCTTCTTGAATCTCTGGATATCCCTGGGCAACGGAATCCGCTTCGGCGTGAAATGGATGGCCCTGTCCGCCACTCTCGCCACCACCGGACTGATCGTCCTGAGCGTGGTGTCGGACTACTGGAGCCAGCGTCCCATCTGGATCATCAGCCTGGTATTGCTCAATGCGGCGATCCCGGCCTATGTGGCGAGTCTGATCCGCGGTTTTCACGACGGCCAGGCCAGACTTGCCCAATACGCCGACCACATGGAGAGGATGGCCCTGAAGGATGGCCTGACCGGCTTGCCCAACCGTGCAGCACTGTTCGATGAATTCGAGAAGGCAAGCGCCCACGCCCGGCGTACGGGCTCGGCCATCGCCGTGCTCTACTTCGATCTGGACGGATTCAAGCAGGTCAACGACAGGCTCGGGCATGCGCAGGGCGACATGCTGCTCAAGGAAGCGGCCAACTGCGCGAACGCCGTGCTGCGGGGCGAGGACGTTCTGGCCCGCCTGGGCGGAGATGAATTCGTCGTACTGCTGCGGGTCCATGATTCCGGCAAGCGGGCCCGCAGGATCGCGGAGAGAATCCGGCAATCCATCGCCTCCATCGAGACGGTCGACGGCAATCCGGTCCATGTGACCGCCTCTGTCGGGATGGTGGTGGCGAGCGGCTTGGATGCGGACCGCCTGGGTGCCGAACGGATCCTTCACGAGGCCGACCTCAATATGTATGCGGCCAAGAAGGACGGCAAGAACCAGATCGTGCTGACTACACTGTCGAGCGAAATCAGGCTGGCTGCCCGGCGGGCCTAAACCGGGTCTTCCTCCAGGCCGAAGAGCGTCCGTGCGTTGCGGGTGGTGGCTCGGGCCACCGTCTCGATATCCAGCCCGCGCAGTTCGGCCAGAGTTTGCGCGATGCGCGGCAGCTCGCCAGGCGCGTTGCGTCCGCGTCCGATCCATGCCGGCGGGATGTCGGGACTGTCGGTTTCCAGCACGATGGCGTCGAGCGGCAGGTTGACCGCCAGTCGCCGCAGGTTGTTGGCGCGAGGCCAGGTGAAGGCGCCGCCGAAGCCGAGTTTGAACCCCAGCTTGATGAATTCGTCCGCCTGCTGCGGACTGCCGTTGAAGGCGTGGGCGATGCCGCCGCGTACTTTGATCCTGCGCAAGTGCTTCAGCAGTTCGTCGTTGGCCTTGCGGCAGTGCAGCAGCACGGGCAGGTCGTAGTCGCGTGCGATTTTCAGCTGTTCGATATAGAAGAATTCCTGCGTCGCATAGTCGAGGCCCCTGACAAATAAATCGAGCCCGATTTCGCCGATTGCCACCGGGCGCCGTGCCTCGATTTGCGTACACAGATCAGCCAGGTGTTCCGGGCGGTGGACGCCGATGTACATGGGATGCAGCCCCCATGCCGGCAGGCAGCCAGGATAGCGCGCGCTGACGGCGTCCACTGCGGCGAAGTTGTCGCGGCTGACGGCCGGAACGACCTGGATGCCGACCCCGGCAGCAACGGCGCGCGCATACTCGGCGTCGCGATCGGCGTCGAATTCGGCCGCATCGAGATGGCAGTGGGTGTCAATGAAAAACGGCACCGTAACAGGTGCCGTTTTTGCGAAGCCGTTCACGTTCAGTCGTTGTTGGCGAAGCCCAGTAGGCTCAGCAGGCTGGTGAAAAGGTTGAAGATGGCGACGAACAGCGTGACGGTTGCCATGATGTAGTTGGTTTCGCCGCCGTGGATGATGTTGCTGGTCTCATACAGGATGAGGCCGGACATCAGCAGCACGAACATCGCAGACACTGCCAGCGACAGGCCGGGCATGTGGAAGAAGATCGCCCCCAAGCCAGCGAGGAAGGCAACCAGGATGCCGACCATGAGGAAGCCGCCCATGAAGCTGAAGTCCTTGCGAGTGGTCATCACGTAGGCCGACAGGGCAAGGAAGATTGCCGCGGTGCCGCCCATGGCCATCATCACCACCTGTGAGCCATTCGGCATGGCCAGATAGGCGTTGAGAATGGGGCCGAGCGTGTAACCCATGAAGCCGGTGAGGCCAAACACGAAGGCAATGCCGAGTCCGCTGTCGCGGAACTTGGTGGTGAGGAACAGCAGGCCGTAGTAGCCGACCAGCGTGAGGATGATGCCGGGATGCGGCAGGTTCAGCGCCATCGCCGCGCCTGCGGTTGCCGCGGAAAACGCCAGCGTCATCGCCAGCAGCATGTAGGTGTTCTTGACGACCTTGTTGGTGGTCGATACTGCAGCAGACTGGCTGCGACCCAGGGTAGTGACTTGCGGGTTCATCTAAGCTCCTCTACATATTTCGAAACAATGTACCCACTCTGAGTCGGTCAGGTCGGTACGAGTTCCCGTGTGCGGCCGGGACGTTGAAGGCGAGCATACCGCGATGCGGGGCCGATGGCCACCCATGCGCGAGCGGACTGGGCTTTAAAGGGCGTCATTCGCCGGGCTTCGTGCCGCGTTGAAGCAGGTTCATCAACTCGACCGGCATCGGGAAGACGATGGTATTGGTCCTGTCGCCGGCGATGTTGGAAAGTGTCTGCAGATAGCGCAGCTGCATGGCCTGCGGTTTGGTGGCGAGAATTTCCGCGGCTGCAAGCAGTTTTTCCGATGCCTGCAGTTCGCCTTCCGCATGGATCACCTTGGCGCGCCGCTCGCGTTCGGCCTCGGCCTGCTTGGCGATCGCACGCACCATCGACTCGTCGATGTCGATATGCTTGATCTCGACATTGGAGACCTTGATGCCCCAGGCGTCGGTCTGCGTGTCCAGCAATTGCTGGATGTCCCGGTTCAGGCGTTCGCGCTCGGACAGCATCTCGTCGAGTTCGTGCTTGCCCAGCACCGCCCGCAACGTGGTTTGCGCCAGTTGGCTGGTCGCGTTCAGGAAATCCTCCACCTGCAGGATCGCCTTGGCCGAGTCGATGACGCGGAAATACACCACCGCGTTGACCTTGACCGAGACGTTGTCGCGCGAGATCACGTCCTGGCTCGGCACATCGAACACCACGGTGCGCAGGTCGACCCGTACCATCTGCTGGATGCCGGGCAGGACGACCACCAGTCCCGGCCCCTTCACCTTCCAGAAGCGCCCAAGCATGAACACCACGCCGCGCTCATACTCGCGCAGGATGCGCAGGCTGGCGATTATCAGCACGATGATGACAAATACGAGGGTGAGGCCGCTGAATTCAAACATGCTCATTCTCCTTGCCAGGGTTCGACATCGAGGATCAGGTCGTGTCGCGCGCGCACGCGGATCGCGCTGCCGCGTGGGAGGGGGGTCTTGCTGCGCACGCGCCAATGCTCGCTGTGCACGCGTGCCCAGCCTTCGTATTCGATGTCCTCCAGGGTGACGCCCGTGGCGCCAACCAGTTCCTCGGCGCCGGTTACCACCGGTCGCCGGCGCGCGCGCAGCGCCATGCTCGCGACGAAGAAGCTGAACAGTGCGCTGGCCACCGCCACCGGAACGATCAGCATCCACGGCAGCCCGTAGCCGGGCATGTCGGTGTCGATCAGCATGACCGAGCCGATGACGAAGGCGGCGATGCCGCCCAGCCCAAGCGCGCCGAAGCTGGGCACGAACGCCTCCGAAATCATCAGCACGATGCCCAGCAGCATCAGGGCCAGTCCCGCATAGCTGATCGGCATGACCTGCATCGCAAACAGCCCGAGCAGCAGACAGATGCCGCCGACCACGCCGGGAAACAGCATGCCGGGGTTGGCGAATTCGTAGATCAGCCCGTAGATGCCGAGCAGCATCAGGATGTAGGCAATGCCGGGGTCGCCGATCACGGCCAGCAGACGGCTGCGCCAGTCGGGCATGACGCGCTCGACCGTGGCATGGACGGTATCCAGGGTGATCGTCCGATCGCCCAGCTTGACGCTGCGGCCGTTCAGTTGCCGCAGCAGATCGTCCAGATCCGTCGCCACCACGTCGATCACCTTCAATTTCAGCGCTTCCGACGCTGGCAGGCTGACCGCTTCGCGCACGGCACGTTCGGCCCACTCGGCATTGCGCCCGCGCAACTCGGCCAGGCCGCGAATGTAGGCCGCGGCATCATGTACCACCTTGCGCATCCTGGCATCACCCGGCGGCGCGTCGGCAGGTCTGGCTGTGTCGGGCTTGTCGCCGGCCGGCGCCAGTTCGACCGGTGTCGCTGCACCGAGGTTGGTGGCAGGCGCCATTGCCGCAATGTGGCTGGCATAGAGGATATAGGTGCCAGCGCTGGCGGCACGCGCGCCCTGGGGCGAGACATAGGTGGCCACAGGCACCGGCGAGGCGAGGATGGCCTTGATGATGTCGCGCATCGAGGTGTCCAGCCCACCTGGCGTGTCCAGTTCGATCACGACCAGTTGGGCCCGGTCTGCGATCGCCTTGTCCAGGCCGCGTACCAGGTAGTCCGCGCTGGCCGGTCCGATCGCGCCCTGTACTGTCAACACTCGCACGGTGGCGGCGTTGGCGGAAAAAGGCAGCAGAATTAGACATGTCCACAGCGCGAAGCGCGACAGAGTGTGAAGCGGGTTCATCTTCCCACTGTAGACGTAATCCCGGACTCCGTCGTGCGCCTAGAGGTAGCGTATCCAGAGATACACGCTGCTTACCGCGATGCTCGCCAGCATGAGCGGAAACGCCATCAGCATGAAGGGCAGGAAGCGGACCGGTTGGCCGGCACGTTCGGCCATGCCGGCGACGACCAGGTTCGCCGACGCCCCCACCAGGGTGCCGTTGCCGCCGAGGCAGGCGCCCAGCGACAGCGCCCACCACAGGATGTCGATCTGCTCCGGCGTGAACACGTTGCCCATGCTCTGGATCACCGGGATCATGGTGGCGACGAAGGGAATATTGTCGACGACGGCGGAGAGTACGGCCGAGACCCACAGGATGGTATAGGCGGTGGCGGTGAAGTTGCCGCCGGTCCACTCGACGATCTTGTGCGCCAGCAGTTCCAGCGCGCCTGCCTTCTCGATACCGGCCACCACCACGAACAGGCCGACGAAAAAGAAGATGGTGATCCATTCGACCTCGCCGAAGGTGTGGTGGATGGCGTGCGACTGCTCTTCGGCCTTCTTGTCATAGACGCGGAGCAGCAGCAGCAGTGCGGCGCCAAACATCGCAATGGTGCCCGGTTCCTGCCCGAGGGCATGTGCGAACACAAAGCCCGCGATCACCAGCGCGATGACGAACAGCGCCTGCTTCAGCAGGCGCGCATCGGTAATGGATTCGCGTTCGTTGAATGTCATGACCAGGGCGCGGTCCTCCGGCGCGGCGCGCAGCTTGCGCCCCCAGATGAAGTAGATGGGAATCAGCGTCAGCGCCATGACGACGGCGGCGACGGGCCCTACGTTGATCAGGAAGTCGTTGAAGGTCAGTTTGGCCGCCGAGCCGATCATGATGTTGGGCGGGTCGCCGATCAGCGTCGCGGTGCCGCCGATGTTGGAGGCGAAGATCACCGAGAACAGATAGGGATAGGGACCGATGCGCAGGGCATCGGTGATCAGCAGCGTCACCGGGGCGATCAGCAGCACGGTGGTGACGTTGTCCAGCAGCGCGGAGAACACGGCGGTCACCAGCGATAGCATGACCAGCAGGCCCCATGGGTCGGCCTTCACGACCTTGGCGGCTTTGATCGCCACGTACTGGAACACGCCGCTTTTCTGCGTGATGGCGACGATGACCATCATGCCGGTGAGCAGGCTGATGGTGTTGAGGTCGATGCCGTGGAAGGCCTCGGCCTGGTTCAGCACGCCGGCGAACACCATCAATCCGGCTCCGAGCAGTGCGACCACCGAGCGGTTGATCTTCTCGGTGACGATGACGGCGTAGGTCAGCACGAAGATGGCAAGCGACACCACAAGGGGCGACAAGCCGAAGAGGGCTTCGGCGATTGCGGGATGTGTCATGTCAGATTCCGACCTGGGCGATCAGGTGCGCCAGCAGGGCGCGCCGCGACAGCATGCCCTTGAGCCTGCCGTCCGTTCCCAGAACCGGCAGCGGCGCGGCATGCCGATGCAGCAGCAGGGCGGCTTCCAGCAGCGGGGTGTCTTCATCCAGGGTCGGCAGGTCGAGCAGCTCCACATCGAGCACCCGCTTGGCCGCCAGTTCCTTGATGTGGGTTGCGATCAGCGCGGTTCCGTCGCCGACGAAGCGCAGGTCCTTCAGGCCGTGCTCGCCGCGCGCGCTGGCCGGCAGCAGTTCACCCAGGATGTCGTTGATGTCAACCAACCCGGCCCATTTGCCGCCATTGCAGACAGGCAGGTGGTTGACGCCCTTGTCCAGCATCAGGCGCAAGGCCTCCAGCAGGGACGTGTCCGGACTCAGGCAAACAGGTTCCGGCAGGAGAGGCACGGCACGCAGGGTCATGGCAGGCGGCTTTCGTGGGTAAAGACCGCATTTTTGCAGATGTGCCGGGCGGACGGTAGCGCATTCATGCCGCTGCACCCGCGTGGCGACCGTAGTAGGCCTTCAGCATGAAGGGCGGCGCAACCGTGGTGAGCGCGATGACGATCAACAGCGCAGCATAGGTCTCGGCATCGAGGATGCCCTGGTTCAACCCCAGCTGCGCGAAGATCAAGCCAACCTCGCCGCGCGGAATCATCGACAGGCCGATGGCCACCTGGCGGAAACGGCTTTCGCGGATGAAGAAGCCGGCGGCGAGTTTGCCGACGATGGCCACCACGATCAGGGCGCCGCCCAGCTGCCAGACGCGGGGCGAGCCCCAGTCGACCGTGTTGAGGTTGAGCGATACGCCGACCATCACGAAGAACAGCGGGGCGAAGGTGTGGATCAGCGGCCGCATCTGTTCTTCCAGCCGGTGCGCCAGTTGCGGGCTGGGCGCGAACCAGCGGTCGAGCGCCGGCATGCCGAGCCGGCTCATCACGTCGAAACGGAAATGTTGCGACAGCGCGATGCCTGCTGCGAAGCCGCCCATGATCAGCGGTGCGCCCACCGCATGCGCCAGCCAGGAAAACAGCAGGATCAATGCGAGCGCCATGGTGATGAGCAGGCCGGGGGTGGCCGAGCGCTGGTCGTAATGGTCGATGATCTGGCCGGCCAGCTTGGCGACCAGCGGCGACAGCAGCATGAACAGCACGATGAAGAGCGCGACCGTGCCGGTGGCCGCCAGCGAGACTTCGCGCTGTTCCGCGAACTGGTACAGGAAGGCCAGGGCGAGCACGCCGAGGATATCGTCCAGCACCGCCGCGCCGATCACGATCTGCGCCTCGTCCGTGTGCCGCTTGCCGAGGTCGTCGAGCACCCGCACGGTGATGCCGATGCTGGTCGCGGTCAGGGTGCCGCCGATGAACAGTGCCACCAGGTTGTCGAGGCCGAAGCCCCAGCGGCAGACGGCATAGCCGAGCGCGAAAGGCAGGACGAAGCCGATGACCGCCACCACGATGGGCTTGATGCCGGACTTGGCCAGACGGAACAGGTCGGTATCCATGCCGACCTCGAACAGCAACAGGATGATGCCGATCTCCGCCAGCAGCTTCATGGTGTCGTCGGGCGAAATCCATCCCAGCAGCGACGGACCGATCAGCAGACCGGCCAGCAACTCGCCGATCACCGACGGGATGCCGTGGCGTCCCGCGATCTCGGAAAACAGCCGCGCGGCGATCAGGATGACGGCGAGGTACAGAAAGAATTGGTGGAGTTCCATGGGGATGTCCTGTCGGGTAAGGGGTCAGCCGGCGTCAGGTTTGTTGTTGTGGGCACTCAGGGCGACGCGCAGCGGGATTATCTTAACGTGCATGACAAGCGCAGGGTGAATTGGGCTTGCGCAGATAAATAATTTTGTGCAAACATAAAAAAGCGGCTCGCCCACCATCCAGTTCATGGCCAGGGGTGTCAGGCGACCTGCGCATCATCCTGCGATCCGGCTAGCCGGCAACCGCGCATCCGATTTTCCTTTCAGCGTGTCCGGCTCGAGTTTTCTCTGTCGATACGTCTGTCCTCATCGATTTGGCCTGGGAAAGGAATACGTTGAAGCACGACTGGAAAATTGTGGCGGTGGGTTGCCTGTTCACGTCCACTGCCCTGGCCGACACGGTCACGCTCCTCAATGGGGACCGCCTGAGCGGTACCCTCGTTCGCCTGGAAGCCAAAACCTTGTGGTTGAAAACCGCCTATGCTGGCACGCTCAAATTACCCTGGGCCCAGGTGGACCAGCTCGAAACCGACGCACCGGTGCGGGTGCGGCTGGCCGACGGCACTGAACTGGATGGTCAATTGCAAGCCGGCCGCACACGTCAATTGCGCATCCGGATCGGCAGCCTGGCCGAGACCGCCCCGTTGGCGCTCGACCGCATCGACGCCATCAACCCGCCACGTCAGGGCGACCGGACCGTGTTGAGCGGGCGTGCATCCTTGGGCGGCAACCTTGCGCGCGGCAACACTGATGCGCAGACCCTGCATCTGGACGGCGAACTGGTTGCACGCAACGTCAGTCAGCGCGTGACGCTCGACGGCGAGCTCAATGAGGCCGCGCAGGATGGCGTGGAGACTGCGTCGAACTGGCGGGTGGGGATGAAATACGACCATTTCGCCAGCGAGCGCATCTATTACTATGCGAACACCCGCTTCGATCATGACGGGCAGGCCGGCCTCGATCTGCGCAGCACGCTGGGTGTCGGGGGCGGCCGTCAGCTATTCGAGCGCGACGATCTCAAGCTGTCGCTGGAAGGCGGTCTGAGCCTGGTGAACGAGGATTACGTCCGTGCGGCCGACACACGGTTCCCCGGAGCGCGTGTCGGCGTCCGCTACGAGCAGACTTTCTGGCAGGGGCGTCTGACACTGTTTCACAACAGCGACCTGCTGTTGAGCCTGGAGTCTCTGGATGATTACCTCTACCAGAGCCGCACCGGGTTCCGGGTACCGATGGGCAAGGGTTTCAGCCTGGGAACTCAGGTGAATTTCGATTACGATGCCGTGCCCGCTGCGGGCAAGGGCAGTGCCGACACGGCCCTGCTGTTCAAACTGGATTACACGATCTAGCCTGAGGAATCTTCGGTTGGCCAGCGTGTCAATAGAAACTATTGTGCAATATGTTTTATGTGAGTGTTCATCATGACGATGCCGAGTGAAGCGACTGCGCCCCACGCTGCGGTCCGGGAGGACAGCCAGACTGTGATTGCCTTTGGCGAAACCCTGGTCGATCAGTTTCGCGACCGCAACGTGCTGGGCGGCGCGCCGTTCAACGTGGCGTGTCATCTTGGCGCGCTGGGCGCGCACCCAGTACTGGTGACCCGGGCCGGCAAGGACGCGTTGGGCGACCAGTTGTTGCAGGCGATGGGCGAACGCGGTCTCGACGTGCGCGGTGTGCAGCGCGATCCGGCGCGTCCGACCGGGCGGGTCAAGGTGACCGAGACCGCTCGCGGCCATGCGTTCGACATCCTGTCCGACCAGGCCTACGACCACATTCACGCCAGTCTGGCACGGATGGTAGGCCTGTCCCTACATCCGCAGATGGTCTACTTCGGCACACTGTCGCAGCGGGGCGATTCGCGCCGCGCGTTGCGCGAACTGCTTGCCACGGTCGATGCGTGCGCGTTTCTGGACGTCAACCTGCGCGACCCCTGGGTGGATGCCGACACCTTGCGCTGGTCGCTGCAGCAGGCCCGCGTGGCCAAGCTCAACGAGGACGAACTGGTCCGCATTGGCGATCTTTTTTCGATCGATGGCGCCACGCCGCAAGCCCGGGCCGCCGTGCTGATGTCCGGTTTCAACCTGCAGAGGCTGGTCGTGACCTGCGGCGCGGCGGGCGCCTGGACGCGCGATGCCGCCGGGCGTATCGAATCGGTGGCCGGGACGCCGCTGAGCCAAGTGGTCGATACCGTGGGAGCGGGTGACGGCTTTGCCGCCGTGTTCATGCTCGGCATGTTGCGCGGCTGGCCTCTGGCCAAGCAGCTGGCGCGCGCCGATGCCTTCGCTCGCGCCTTGTGCGGCATACGTGGTGCGGTACCGGCCTCGCAGGATTTCTATCGCCCGTTCATACGCGACTGGCGGCTCGAATCTGAGGTGATGCGTGCGTGATATCTATGTGCTGATGCTGAGCGTGCACGGACTGATGCGTGGACACGACCTGGAACTGGGGCGCGACGCCGATACCGGAGGCCAGACGCTCTATGTGGTCGAGCTGGCGCGGGCGCTGGGACGCCATCCCCGGATCGAACAGGTCGATGTGGTCACGCGCCTGGTCGACGATGCCTCGGTGTCGCCGGACTATGCGGTGCCGAGCGAAGCGCTGGGGGAGCGCGCGCGTCTGGTGCGGCTGCCCTGCGGGCCGAGGCGTTATCTGCGCAAGGAAAGCCTGTGGAGCCACCTCGATCAACTGGTCGACCGCACCCTCAGCTATCTGCGCCAGCAACCGCGCCTGCCCGACGTCATCCACAGCCACTATGCCGACGCCGGCTACGTCGGCGTGCATCTGTCGCAGTTGCTGGGTGTTCCGCTGGTGCATACCGGCCACTCGCTCGGGCGCTGCAAGCGTCAGCGTTTGCTCGACCATGGCCGCAAGGCGCAGGCGATCGATCGCCAGTTCAATTTTGCGCGACGTATCGCTGCCGAGGAGGAGGTGCTCGAACACGCAGCCCTGGTGGTCACCAGTACCGCGCAGGAAAGCAGCGAACAGTATGGCCTGTATGAAAACCATCAGCCGGCACGGATCGTGGTGGTTCCGCCCGGCACCGATACGTCGCGTTTCGCGCCGCCCGGGCGTGCGCCAATCCCCCCCCATGTGCCGGCGCTGGTCGATCGCTTCTTCACGCAGCCGAAGAAGCCGCTCATCCTCGCCATCTGCCGTCCCGAAATGCGCAAGAACCTGGAACGGCTGGTGGCGGCTTATGGCGAATCTCCCGAGTTGCGCGCGCGCGCCAATCTCGCGATCGTGGCGGGCAACCGTGACGACATTCGCAATCTGGATGAGGCCCAGGCGGACGTATTGAAGGATCTGCTGCTCGACGTCGACCGCTACGACCTGTGGGGCAGCGTGGCGCTGCCCAAACAGCATCAGCCGGACGATATTCCTGCGCTCTACCGGTTGGCGGCACAACGCCGGGGTGTGTTCGTCAACCCGGCATTGACCGAGCCCTTCGGCCTGACCCTGATCGAAGCGGCAGCGAGCGGTCTGCCGGTAGTCGCCACCCACGACGGCGGCCCCCCCGACATCATTGCGCATTGCGAAAACGGCGTGCTGGTCGATCCCCTCGACAGCACGGACATCGCGCGCGGCCTGCTCGACGTGGTGTCGGACCCCCGTGCCTGGCAGCGCTATGCGCGGCGTGGCATCAGCGGTGTGGCGCGTCACTACACCTGGGATGCCCATGTCGAGAAATACCTCAAGGCGGTCGACCGGGTGATCCGCCGTAGCCGCAAACAGGTACGGCGCGAACGCGAAGTGCATCGTCCAGCGGCCAACCTCATGCCCTACGTGCGGCGCATGCTGGTCAGCGACATCGATAACACATTGCTGGGCGACCGCGCCGGTCTCGACGCCCTGATTCGCGTACTCCGCACACAGCCGCGCGGCTTCGGCTTCGGCGTGGCGACCGGCCGCCATCTGCCGAGTACGCTCGACGTGTTGCGGCAGTCGCGTGTCCCGCTGCCCGACGTACTGATCACCGCAGTCGGCAGTGAAATCCATTACGGTCCCGAGATCCGCCCCGATAGCGGCTGGCGCCGCCACATCCAGCACCTGTGGCGGCGCGATGCCGTGGCTTCGCTGTTCACAGGCCTGCCAGGGCTGACGCTGCAATCCGACGATCAGCAAAGTGAATTCAAACTGAGCTTCAACGCCGACCCGGATACGGCGCCGACATTGCGCGAACTCAAGGCACTGCTACGCCGGGCAGGGCTGCATGCCAACCTGATCCATTCGCACGATGTCTTCCTCGACGTGCTGCCGGTCCGCGCATCCAAGGGGCAGGCCATCCGTTATCTGGCCTATAAATGGGGATTGCCGCTGCGCGCTTTCCTGGTGGCGGGCGACTCCGGCAACGATCTGGAAATGCTGGTCGGGGACACGCAGGCCGTGGTGGTGTCCAACCACAGTCCCGAACTGGAAAAGCTGCGCGGGCTGGAACAGATCTATTTCGCCGAAACGCCCAGCGCATCCGGCATTCTCGAAGGCATGGCGCATTACGGGTTCGCCTGCAACCCGGCGCCGACTTTACAGCAGGAGGCGGCATGATCGACGCATTGAAAACCTGGACGACGGATCACCGCGATCCGGTGGACGCCTTCCTGCGCCGCTGTTTCGCCGAGAACCGCGTGCTGCTGCTGCAAAGCGACCTGTGCCATGTGCTCGACACCCTGGCGACGGAATCCGCTGGCTCGCTCGACGGCACGCCGCTGCAACAGGCCGTGCGCCATTTCCAGGAAGGCGTGTTCCAGCATCCCTGGGCCTATTTCGCCTTGCGCGAAGGGGCCGGTCGCTGGCGTTACCTGCGCATGCATCAGGAGCAACTGATGCCGGAAAGCGTGTCGGTGAGCGAATTCCTCGCGTCCAAGGAGTTGTTCGTGAAGCCGCCGAACGACGGCGACAGCGTGCTGGAAATCGATTTCGAACCCTTTGGTCGCCATGTGCCGCGGCTACAGGAAACGCGTTCGATCGGGCAGGGTGTGCTGCATCTCAACCGGCATCTGGCGAGCGCGATGTTCACCCGGCCCGAGGTGGGGCACGCCCGGATGCTGAATTTCCTGCGCATGCACTCGATCGACGGCCAGCAGCTGATGCTGGCGCCGCACCTCGGCGACGTGGCCGCCTTGCGTGCTGCCTTGCGCGAGGCCATGCAGCAGCTCGAAGCGCGCGACCCCGACACGCCGTGGGTCGACCTGGCGGCCGCGCTTGGCCGGCTGGGATTCGAGCCGGGCTGGGGTGCCACGGCGGCGCGGACGAGCGAAACCATGGGCCTGCTGGTGGACATCCTGGAGGCCCCGTCGCCCACCGCGCTGGAAGCGTTTCTGGCGCGCATTCCGATGATCTCGCGTCTGCTGATTTTGTCGCCGCACGGCTATTTCGGCCAGGACAATGTGCTGGGGCGCCCCGACACCGGCGGTCAGGTCGTCTACATCCTCGACCAGGTACGCGCGCTGGAGCACGAGATGCGCGACCGCATGGCGATCCAGGGCGTGCAGGTCGATCCGAAGATCGTCGTCGTGACCCGACTGATTCCCGAGTCGGACGGCACCACCTGCAACATGCCGCTGGAAAAAATCCAGGGCACGGACCATGCCTGGATCGTGCGCGTGCCCTTCCATCATTCCAACGGCGAGATCGTGCGGCAATGGATTTCGCGTTTCGAAATCTGGCCCTACCTGGAAGCCTTTTCAGTCCATGTCGAACGCGAGGCGCTCGCGCAGCTTGGCGGGCGCCCGGATCTCATCATCGGGAACTATTCCGACGGCAACCTGGTGGCCAGCCTGCTGTCGGAGCGGCTCGGCGTGACCCAGTGCAACATCGCCCATGCGCTGGAGCAGACCAAGTACCTGCACTCGGCGCTGTACTGGGAAGCCAACGACGCGACCTATCACTTTGCCTGCCAGTACACGGCGGATCTGATCGGCATGAACCATGCCGACTTCATCATCACCAGCACCTACCAGGAAATCGCCGGCACCGCGCACAGCATCGGGCAGTACGAAAGCTACCGCGCGTATACCCTGCCGGGCTTGTACCGTGTCGTCAACGGCATCGACCTGTTCGATCCCAAGTTCAACATCGTGTCGCCGGGCGCCGACGCCGGCATCTATTTCCCTTACACCGACACGGCGCGACGCCTGCATTCACTGATGCCCGAGATCGAGCGCCTGCTCTATGCGCCCGACCCCGGGGTGCCTTATCGCGGCCAGTTCGCTGATCCCGACAAGCCCCTGATCTTCACCATGGCGCGGCTCGACCGCATCAAAAACCTGACCGGTCTGACCGAGTGGTTCGGCGCCTGCGAACGCCTGGCCGAAGCCGCCAACCTGGTGGTGGTCGGCGGCTACATCGATGCGGCGGCCTCGACCGACGAGGAGGAGAAGGCCGAGATCGCCCGCATGCATGCGCTGATGGACCAGTACCGGCTGGATGGACGGATGCGCTGGCTGGGCACCCGCCTCGACAAGAACCTGGCCGGCGAACTCTACCGCCATGTCGCCGACCGGCACGGCGTGTTCGTCCAACCCGCATTGTTCGAGGCCTTCGGCCTCACGCTGATCGAAGCGATGGCCTCCGGCCTGCCGGTGTTCGCCACGCGCTACGGCGGGCCGCTCGAGATCATCCAGCACGGCGTGTCGGGTTTCCACATCGATCCCAACGAGGGCGCGGCCGCCGCCGAGGCGATCGCCGATTTCCTGCAGCAGTGCGCGGCCGATCCGACGCGCTGGCAGCGTATTTCAACCGGCTCCCTGGCGCGCGTGGCCGCCCGCTACACCTGGCAGTTGTATGCCGAACGCATGATGACGCTATCGCGCATCTACGGTTTCTGGAAATTCGTCAGCAACCTGGAACGTGGGGAGGTCAGTCGCTATCTGCAACTGTTCCACCATCTGCAGTTTCGCCCGCTGGCGCGTGCAGTAGGAAAGGATTGAATGTCATGCCCACGGATTATCTGAACACGGCAATCGGCTATCTGGGGGAATGGCGCGAACTGGTCGTGACCGCTCTGCATGTCCTCCTCATCCTGGGGCTGTCATGGCTGGTCTTGTGCGTCGCGCGCAAGGCCGTGGCGCGGTTGCGGCGACACATGCAGCACGATGTCGACGATCCCGAACGGATCAAGCGGCTCAATACGCTGGAGCAGGTGTTTCGCTACATCATCCTGGTGGTCGTCACGCTGGTCACCGCCATGCTGGTCCTGAGCGAGGTCGGCATCTCGATCGCGCCCATCCTGGCCGCCGCCGGCGTGCTGGGCATCGCCATCGGCTTCGGCGCGCAAAGCCTGGTCAAGGATTACTTCACCGGCCTGTTCCTGTTGCTGGAAAACCAGATACGCCAGGGCGACGTGGTGGAAGTGGCCGGCAAGGGCGGACTGGTCGAGGAGATGACCCTGCGCTATATCCGCCTGCGCGATTACGAAGGTAGCGTGCATTACATCCCGAATGGACACGTCGATACCGTGACCAACCGCAGCCGCGGTTTCGCCTACGCTGTGATCGATGTCGGCGTCGCCTACCGCGAGGATGTCGACGAAATCTATGGCTTGATGCGTGAGGTGGCGACCGGGTTGCGCGCCGATCCGGAACTGGGCGGCAAGATTGTCGACGACCTTGAAATTGCTGGCGTCGACCAATGGGGGGATTCGGCCGTCGTGATCCGCTGTCGCTTCAAGGTGATGCCGCTGGAGCAGTGGGGCGTGCGGCGCGAATTCCTGTACCGCCTGAAAAAGGCGTTCGACGCCGCCGGCGTCGAGATTCCCTTCCCGCATCTCACCGTGTATGCCGGACAGAACAAGGACGGCAGCGCGCCGCCGCTGCGTCTGCTGCAGGAAGTGCCGGCAGCGACGTCCTGAGGCGCAACGGATCGACGCGTGGATTCGCTAGGCGGTATGGCCTGCAATCAGCACGTCGCTGCTGGAATGCGTCAGCACGTGCTGGGTGACGCTACCGAGCAGCAGTTCTTCCATCACCGACTGCCCATGTTTGCCCATCACGATCAGGTCGGCATCCATCGTCTGCTCGTGTTCCAGTATGCATAGCGTGGCGGCGCCATGCACGAATTGACGCGTCAGCTGCCGAGCCGGCACCCGTAGCTTGCCGATGAAGGCCTCCATCGCTTTCTGCGCGGCATCGCGCGCCTGAATCCGATATTCATGAATCTGCTGGTCATCGATTCCGGCGAGTTGGAATGTGCTTTCCCATTCCACCTCGAACGCATGCAGCAGCACGATGTCGGCGTCAGGTAGCCAGGCATGGGCAGCATGGATGGCGGCGGCGGCGTGATCGGAAAAATCGACGGGCGCGAGGATACGCCGATAGGGTGCCTGCGGGCGTTGCTTGACTGCCAGCAACGGGCGGCGGGATTTGCGCAGGACGCGTTCGATGGTGGAGCCGAGCAGCATCTCCACCACGAAATGTTTACCCCGTGCGCCCATCACCAGCATGTCGGCCTGGCGCGTCTCGACAAGGTCGACCAGGGCGGCGGCCGCGGATCCCTGTGTCACGACGGTATCGATGCTGTACGTATGGTGTCCCGCCAGATGGGCAGCCAGTTCGTCCAGGCTTTTTCCTGCCTGGGCGAGCAGCTGCGTTTCCAGGGTGACGGCTTCGCCGGGCAGCATGCGGTGCAGTGCGTCGAGCGCCGATCCGCTGACGATATGCGCGAGGGTGAGGCCGGCCCCGGGACGCGTTTGCGCAAGCTGTGCGGCGCGTTCCAGCGCATGGCGTGCAGGGGCGGAAAAGTCGGTGGCGGCAAGCAGGGTACGGGCCTGGGTCATGGCGACTCCTTGGTCGGAAACAGTGCGGCGATGGAAGCAAAGCAGGCCGTGCGCACGAAGGCATCGGGACTGGTCGTTGTCATCTCGAGGCAAACCATCCGCAAGCTGCCCTTGCTTTCCGGCAATGGTAGTTCATATTGCGCGGCGCGCCGGGCGATGCCCGGTGTATCGACGGTTGCCGGCAACCATCATGTTACCCTTTGACTATGGACATCCCATGTCCTGCCGATCCGGTGGCAGGCATGTTGCGGCATGCGGGATGCCGGTATTGGCCCGGCCCGTTACCGCCAGGCAATCGGTGTATTCGTTTCGAGGTGTCGCTGGATTCGAGGCTGCATCAAAACGTTATGCAGGAAATCGCATTCATCTGGGCTTCGTTGTTCGCCTGCCTCGCCGTGATCGGTGTGGCGGGCGTCAGGCTTTCGCGCTATGGCGACATCATCGCCGAGAAAAGCGGACTCAGCCGCGGGTGGGTGGGCCTGATCCTGCTGGCCACGGTCACGTCGCTGCCGGAACTGGTGACCGGCCTGTCTTCCGTGACGATCGCCCAGGTGCCGGATATCGCCGTGGGCGACATCATGGGCAGCTGCGTGTTCAACCTGCTTATCATCGTGGTGCTCGATTTCCTGTATCGCAAGGAATCCGTCTATACCCGTGCGCGGCAGGGCAACGTGCTGTCCGCCGGCTACGGCATCGCACTGATCGGTTTCGCCGGGTTCAATCTGCTGCTGTACCGTGCCGGAACCTTTCCTTCCCTCGGCCATGTCGGCTTCTATACGCCGGTCATCCTGTTGCTATACCTGCTGGCCATGCGCTCGCTCTATCGGTATGAACAGACGCAGGTCAGCGAGTACGTCGAGGATCGCGCCGAGCGCTATCCCGAGATGCGCCTGAAGCAGGCTGTGCAGGGCTATGCCCTGGCCTCGGTTGCGGTGGTGGCAGCAGGTATCTGGCTGCCGTTCATCGCGAAGGATCTGGCCGTGGCCATGACCTGGGAACAGAGTTTCGTGGGGACGCTGTTCGTTGCGGCCGTCACCTCCGCACCCGAAGTCGTGGTCACGATCGCTGCGCTCCGCATCGGCGCAGTCGACCTGGCCATCGGCAACCTGTTCGGCAGCAATCTGTTCAATATCGCCATCCTCGCCATCGACGATCTGGTCTACCTGCCAGGTCCGCTGCTGGCCGATGTCTCACTCACCCATGCCGCCTCGGCCTTCTCCGCCATGATGATGAGCGGACTGGCCGTGGTCGGACTGGTGCTGCGGCCCGCTTCGCGCGTATTCCGCACAGTCAGCTGGATCAGCCTGCTGCTGCTGGTCATTTATCTGTTGAACACGCTCTTCCTCTATTTACATGGCGACTGATCGCGGCAAACCGGTCCGGCACTGGCATTGCCTCGACAGCGAGGCTGTCGCCGCCCATCTCGACAGCGACCTTGACACAGGATTGACCCCCGAAGCCGCCGCATCGCGGCTTGGCCGGGTAGGCCCCAACACCCTGCACGAGACCGGACGCCGCCATCCGCTTGCCATGCTGGCGTCGCAGTTCACCGATTTCATGATCCTGGTGCTGATCGCCGCGGCGGTGATCGCGGGCGTCATCGGCGAGCCGCAGGATGCTATCGCCATCGTGGTCATCGTATTCCTCAACGGCATCATCGGCTTCGTCCAGGAGTACCGCGCCGAACGTGCCATGGCGGCGCTGAAGAAAATGGCCAGCCCGCAGGCTCGCGTGATCCGCGATGGGCGCCCCGCGCTGATTGATGCGACGGAACTGGTGCCCGGCGATCTGGTGGAACTGGAAGCCGGCAACATCCTGCCTGCCGACCTGCGCCTGACCGAACTGGCCTCGTTCAAGGTCGACGAGTCCGCGCTCACCGGCGAGTCGCAGCCGGTCGACAAACGACTCGTGCCGCTGCATGAAACCGGGCTGCCGCTCGGCGATCGCCTCAATCTGGGGTACAGGGGCACGATCGCCACCTACGGCCGCGCCCGCGGCCTGGTGGTGGCCACCGGCATGCAGACCGAACTGGGGAAAATCGCCGCGTTGTTGTCTGGCGAATCCGGCAAGACGCCGCTGCAAAAACGCCTGGCACGTTTCGGCCAGCATCTGGCATGGGTGGTGCTGGCGATCTGCGCCATCATCTTCGTGGCCGGCTGGCTGCGCGGCGAAGCGCCGCTGACGATGCTGCTCACAGCCGTCAGCCTGGCGGTTGCCGCCATTCCGGAGGCGCTGCCGGCTGTGGTCACCATTTCGCTCGCGCTGGGGGCGGCGCGCATGGCCCGGCAGAACGCGTTGATCCGCCGGCTTCCCGCGGTGGAGACGCTCGGCTCGGTCACCTACATCTGTTCCGACAAGACCGGCACGCTGACGCAAAACCGCATGCAGGTCGATTGCGTATCGGCCGCCGACGACATCCGCCCCGGCCTGCAGGACGTCGAGCGGGCGCCATGGCATGAATTGGGGCTGGCCATGGCGTTGTGCAACGATGCCGTACCCCGTGCAGATGGAACCCTGGCCGGCGACCCCACCGAGACAGCGCTGCTCGAGGCCGCGCAGGCGGCTGGATTCAATCCGGGCGAGTTGCGGAAAACCTGGCCGCGACTGGCCGAGCTCCCCTTCGATTCCGAGCGTGCGCGCATGAGCACGCTGCATCGCGAGGGCGATACCGTACTCATGCTGGTGAAGGGCGCGCCCGAGCGTGTGCTGGCGCTGTGCGGCGATCAGCTGGGTGGAAACGGAACGACGGCCCTCGATCGGAGCGCGCTGCACAACGAAGCCGAACAACTGGCTGCGCAGGGCCTGCGCGTACTGGCCTTCGCCCTGAAACGGCTGCCGCGCGTGCCGGATGTGCTCGACGCGGCCACGCTGGAAACCGATCTCACTTTCATCGGACTGGCCGGCCTGATCGACCCGCCACGACCGGAAGCGGCCGATGCGGTGGCCGCCTGCAAGGCCGCTGGCATCATTCCGGTGATGATCACCGGCGACCATCCGGCCACCGCACGCGCCATTGCAAGCAGGCTTGGCATCGTCGGCGACGGTGGCAAGGCGCTCACCGGCGGCAAGCTGGCGCAGTTGTCGCTGGCGGAATTCGAGCGCGAGGTGGAATCGGTACGGGTCTACGCGCGCATCAATCCGGAACAGAAGATCAAGATCGTGCAGGCGTTGCAGGACAAGGGCGAGTTCGTCGCCATGACCGGCGATGGCGTCAATGACGCACCGGCGCTCAAGCAGGCCGACATCGGCATCGCCATGGGCAAGGGCGGCACCGACGTGGCGCGTGAGGCGGCCCACATGACGCTGCTGGACGACAACTTCGCCACCATCGTCCATGCGGTGAGCGAAGGGCGTCGCATCTTCGACAACATCCGCAAGTTCGTCAAATACACCATGACGAGCAATTCGGGCGAGATCTGGACCATCTTCCTCGCGCCCTTCCTCGGCCTGCCGATTCCGCTGCTGCCGATCCACATCCTGTGGATCAACCTCGTCACCGACGGCCTGCCGGGGCTGGCGCTCGCCAACGAGCGCGCCGAGCGCGACGTCATGCAGCGGCCGCCGCGCCCGCCGAAGGAAAGCATCTTCGCGCATGGCATGTGGCAGCACATCCTGTGGGTGGGCCTGCTGATGGGTGGTGTGTCGCTGCTGACACAGGCGTGGGCGATCCATGTAGGCACGGCGCACTGGCAGAGCATGGTATTCACCGTGCTCACGCTGTCGCAGTTGGGCCATGTGCTGGCGATCCGGTCCGAGCGCGAATCGCTGTTTACCCAAGGTGTCCTGTCCAACGCGGCGCTGACCGGTGCGCTGCTGCTGACGCTCGCCCTGCAGATGGCCGTGCTCTATGTGCCCTGGCTCAATCCCATCTTCAAGACCGAGCCGCTGGGCCTGGGCGAGCTGGCCGCGTGCCTGGCCCTGTCATCGGTGGTGTTCGTCGGAGTGGAGATCGAGAAGGCGCTGGTGCGGCGTGGCTGGTTGTACGTCAGCCCGTAATCCAGGGCTCAGAGTTCCGACAAGGGCTTTTGCGCGTATTGCGTGTTGACTTCGCCCATGTGCGCGATCAGCGTCGCCAGATCCTGATTGAGGCGGGACAAGGCTTCATCCGGCAACTGTCCCAGGGCGTGCGTCAGAATGCCGGTCAGCGGCTGCGGCGCCTTCCCCAGCGCTTTTTCCCCGGCATCGGTGAGATACAGGCGCACTACGCGCTGGTCCACACTATTACGCTCGCGCCGGATCAATCCTGATTTCTCGATCTTGTCGAGCAGGTTGCTGGCAGTAGAAGCATGGATCGACAAGGTCTGTGCCAGTTCGGACACCTTCATGCCGGGCGTCTGGCGCAGCGCGGCCATGGCCCATATCTGTGCTCCACTGACGCCACAGGCTTTTTCAACCGCCTGGAAATGCTGGCGCACGGCGCCGAAAATCACGCGAAACTGGCGCAGGGCTTCCCTGGCGGCGAGGGCGTTGGGGTTCAAGATACGATCTCCGGGTACGGAAAAATGATAATCATGGCAGGAATGTCAGGCGGCCGTATCCATGACCTGCGTCCATAAGGCGCTGACCGCATTGCGTACGCTTTCCAGTGCCTGGGGAGGCACGCGGGCGTATTCCGCCCCGCTGAGCTTGATCACATGTTGCTGGCGGCGCAATTCACGGTAGGCGTCGGCGGCGGCCTGGGCAAGGTCGGGCGGGAGCAGGCCGGCCGTTCCCGCACGCTGCAGCAACGCGATATTGCCGACATTGTCGGCGAGCTCGGGGTGGCCGGCGCAATGCCGCAGCACCAGATACTGCACGCAGAATTCGACGTCGACGATGCCGCCGCGGTCGTGCTTGAGGTCGAACAGGTCGGTGTCGTTGACGTGGCCGGCACGCATTTTCTCGCGCATGGACAGCACGTCCTCGCGCAGTTTGGCGGCATCGCGCGAGACGCTCAGCACTTCGCGGCGCAGGGCCTCGAAGCTTGCGCCGATCGCCGCGTCGCCGCACACAAAGCGGGCGCGCGTCAGCGCCTGGTGTTCCCACACCCAGGCGTGGTGCAACTGGTAGTCGCGGAAGGCCTCGGTCGAGCTGACCAGCAGGCCGGAGGCGCCGTCCGGGCGCAGGCGCAGGTCGGTTTCATACAGCATCCCGGTCGAAGTGAGCGTGCCGAGCCAGGTGTTGATGCGCTGCGCCAGCCGCGCGTAGATTTCCTGCGCGCGTTCGTCGGTGTCGTCATAGAGGAACACCAGGTCGAGGTCGGAGGCGTAGCCGAGTTCCTTGCCGCCGAGCTTGCCGTAGCCGACGATGGCGAAGCGTGGCGTGTCGCGGTGGCGCGTCTTCAGGCTGGCCCAGCAGCGTGCCAGGGTTTCGTTCAACAGTGTGTCGGCAAGATAGGAGAGGTGGTCGGACAGGGCTTCCAGCGTCAACCGTCCCGCCACATCCTGCGCGAGCAGGTGCAGCGTCTGCACCTGCTTGAAGCGGCGCAGCGCATCCATCTGCGCCTCGGTATCGCCAGGATGGGCATCCAGTTCCTCGTGCAGCTGGGCGGCGAGCTGCGTCCAGTCGGGCGTACTCATGAGGTGTTGCGGCGCGATCAGTTCGTCCAGCAGTTGCGGCTGCCGCGTGATCATCTGTGCGGCCCATGGGCTTGCCGCCAGCAGGCGTACCAGTTGGCGCAGCGCTGCGGGATATTCGGCCAGCAGCGCGAGATAGGTGGCGCGCCGGGAAACGGACTGGATGAGCGCGACGAAGCGCTCCAGCGTGACCGTCGGGTCGGTCTGGCCGCCGATGACTTCGAGCGCAGGCGGCAGCAGTGCGTTGAGCCGGAGCTGCGTCGATTCGGGGAGACGTGCGCCATGCTGGCGCAAGGCGTCGAGCGTCGCCAGTACGCGCGGCGGGTCGTCATAGCCGGCGTTTTCCAGCAGCGCCTGGGTGGCGTCGGCGTCTGCGGTGCCGCAGCACACGGCGGTCAGTGGATGGCTGTTCTGGTCGGTCTGCGGCGCGGCGAACACCTGCTCGAAATGGCGCGTGACTTTATTCCGATGGCGGTCGAGCGCTGCCAGCATGGTGGCGTAGTCGGGGAAGCCCATCGCCTCGGCGAGCATGGTCTGCGATTCGGCATCGTCCGGCAGCAGCTGGGTTTGCGCGTCGTCCAGGTACTGGATGCGGTGTTCCAGCCGGCGCAGGAAATCGTAGGCGGCAGCGAGTTCCTGCTGCGCGTCGGCAGTCATGAGACCGGTCTTCACCAGTGCGTCCAGCACGACCAATGTCGGTTGCTGCTGCAATGCGGCGATCTGGCCGCCGCGGATGAGCTGGAACACCTGCGCGGTGAATTCGATCTCGCGGATGCCGCCCGGCCCCAGCTTGACGTTGTGCGCCATCTCGCGCCGCGCGACCTCGCGGCGGATCTGCACGTGCAGGTCGCGGATCGCGGCGAAGGCGCCGAAATCGAGGTATTTGCGGAACACGAAGGGCCGCACGATCTGCATCAACTCGTCGTGGCGGCTGCCGGTGAGCGGGCGCGCCTTGATCCAGGCATAACGCTCCCACGGCCGCCCCTGTGCCACCAGATAGTCTTCAAGCATCGCGTAGCCCATCGCGAACGGGCCGGATTCGCCCCACGGGCGCAGCCGCAGGTCGACGCGGAAGACGTAGCCGTCGGCGGTGTTTTCCCCCAGCGCGGCGGCGAGCTTGCGCCCCAGGCGGATGAAGAATTCGTGGTTGGAAAGCGGACGGATCGAGGCGGACGGATCGTCTGCCGCCGTTTCGCCTTCTTCAGGATAGAGGTAGATGAGGTCGATGTCGGACGACACGTTGAGTTCGCCGCCGCCGAGCTTGCCCATGCCGACTACGACCATCTGCTGCGGAATCCCATTTTCGTCGCGCGGTTCGCCGTGCCGTGCAGCCAGCGCGGCGTGATGGAAGTCGAGCGCGGCGGCAATGCACACCTCGGCCAGCGTGCTGTAGGTGGCCATCACCTCGGCGAGATCGGCCTGGCCCGCCAGATCGCGCGCGGTGACGATCAGCCATACCCGCTGGCGCAATTGCCGAAGGCGCTGGTGCAGGGCGGCCTCGTCGGCACAGGCGGGCTCGGCGAGAAAGGCCTGCATGGCCGCCCGGCCGAAGGCCTGGCCCAGTTGGCCTGCCACGGTTTCTGCCAGGTTCGGTTGCGCCGTCAGTAGACGACGACCATAACGTGAACAGCGGGCAACGCGTTCAAGTGCGGGATGGCTCATGGCTTGGATTAGAATCTGGGGTTATCGCAACACTTTATCAGTGGAGAGACTGTATGGCAGCCATCGAGTCGATTTTGACCGAAACCCGTGTTTTCCCGCCAGCGGATGCGTTCGTCAAGCAGGCGAATGTATCCGGCATGGCCGCCTACGAGGCGTTGTGTCGCCAGGCAGAAACCGACTACGAAGGGTTCTGGGCCGATCTGGCGCGCCAGCACATTGCCTGGAAAACGCCGTTCACCCACGTGCTCGACGAGTCGAAGGCACCGTTCTACAAATGGTTCGACGACGGCGAACTGAACGTGTCCTACAATTGCCTCGATCGCCATCTGGCGACCCGAGGCGGCAAGACCGCGCTGATTTTCGAGGCCGACGACGGCAGCGTGACGAAAGTCACCTACACGGAACTGCATGCCCGCGTGTGCCAGTTCGCCAACGGCCTGAAGTCGCTCGGCGTGGAAAAGGGCGACCGTGTGATCGTCTACATGCCGATGAGCATCGAAGCCGTGGTGGCGATGCAGGCGTGCGCGCGCATCGGCGCGATCCATTCGGTGGTGTTCGGCGGCTTTTCCGCCAAGAGCCTGTTCGAGCGCATCGAGGACGCCAAGGCCAAGCTGATCGTGACGGCTGATGAATCGCTGCGGGGCGGCAAAGCGGTGCCGCTGAAGCGCGCGGTCGACGAGGCGCTGGCGATGGGCGATACCTCCTGCGTCGAGCGCGTGGTCGTGTACCGCCGCTCCGGCGGTGCGGTCAACTGGGGCACGCGCGACCTGTGGTGGCACGAACTGACCCAGACCCAGGCCGAGACCTGCGAGCCGGTGTGGGTGTCCGCCGAGCATCCGCTGTTCATCCTCTATACCTCCGGTTCGACCGGCAAGCCCAAGGGCGTGCAGCACTCCACCGGCGGCTATCTGCTCGGTGGCATCCTGTCGATGCTGTGGGTGTTCGACGCCAAGCCGGACACCGACGTCTACTGGTGTACCGCCGACGTCGGCTGGATCACCGGCCATACCTATGTCGCCTACGGCCCCTTGGCGCTCGGCATGACCGAGGTCATCTTCGAGGGCATTCCCACCTATCCGCATCCCGGGCGCTTCTGGGAGACCGTCGCGAAGCACAAGGTCACCACGTTCTACACCGCGCCCACCGCGATCCGCAGCCTGATCAAGCTCGGCTCCGACCTGCCGGCACAGTACGATCTGTCCTCGCTGCGCCTGCTGGGAACGGTCGGCGAGCCGATCAACCCCGAAGCCTGGATGTGGTACCACCAGGTCATCGGCGGCGGCCGCTGCCCCATCGTCGACACCTGGTGGCAGACCGAGACCGGCGCCAACATGATTTCGCCGCTGCCCGGTGCGGTGCCGACCAAGCCGGGTTCCTGCACCCTGCCGCTGCCCGGCATCATGGCTGCGATCACCGACGAACATGGCCATCCGGTCGAGAAAGGGCAGGGCGGCTACCTGGTGATCCAGCGCCCCTTCCCGTCGCAACTGCGTACCCTGTGGGGCGATCCGGACCGCTTCGTCAAGACCTATTTCCCGGAGGAACTCGGCGGCAAGACCTATCTCGCCGGCGACTCGGCGCACCGTGACGCCAACGGCTATTTCTGGATCATGGGCCGCATCGACGACGTGCTGAACGTGTCCGGGCATCGTCTGGGCACCATGGAAATCGAATCCGCGCTGGTTTCCAACCTGCGCGTCGCAGAAGCCGCCGTGGTGGGGCGACCGCACGACATCAAGGGCGAAGCGGTCGTGGCGTATGTGGTGTTGAAGGGCACGCGGCCGGTCGGCGAGGAGGCAAAGAAGATTGCCGCCGAACTGCGCGACTGGGTGGGCAAGGAAATCGGCCCGATCGCCAAGCCCGACGAAATCCGCTTCGGCGACAACCTGCCCAAGACCCGTTCCGGCAAGATCATGCGCCGCCTGCTGCGTGCGATCGCCAAGGGCGAGGAAATCACTCAGGACGTCTCCACCCTGGAGAATCCGGCGATCCTGGATCAGCTGAAGGAAGCGGTCAGGTAGGCGGGCGCCGGTCCTGCCGCGTCGGCAGGACCGGCCGGTTGCAGTCACGCAGCCATGGCCTATTTTTCAATTAAGGATTTGTTCATTCGATTAGCCCGAAAGGAATGTTATGTCGCACTATCATGCAGTTGTCTGGCTCGATCACAACGAGGCGCGTGTCATGCATGTCAGCCCGGACGATGTCGAGAAATCAGTGATCCACCCCGTCAACCCGCCGCGCCATCTGCAGCGCAAGCGCGGCTCGGTCAGTGGCAGCCGCCAGCCCGAGGACCAGCAGTACTACCATGATGTCGTGGAGGCCTTGAGCGGCGCCACGGAAATCCTGATCGTTGGCCCGGGTCACGCCAAGCTCGAACTGATCAAGCACATCCATGCGCACGATCATGACGTCGTGCAAAAAGTTGTGGGAGTCGAAACCGTCGATCATCCCGGCGATGGCCAACTCGTGGCCTTTGCCCGCAAGTACTTTGTGGCCAAAGACAGGATGCTGTCGCAATAAGGCTGTCGGGAAGCTGTTTACTGCACCATCCGGGCCCCCGAAAGGGGGCTTCGTCGTTCATAGGCCAGGCTGTGGATGGCTGTTTTTCTCAACCGGCTGATAAATAGGGAAATTGTTTTAGGCGCTTGCCCTAAAGTCTGCCGATATTTCGTCGTTACTGTAGATAAGTCGTACAAGGGCAAACCCGTCGCGAGGCGGGGACGCAAAGCCTCCGGTCTTGGTCGGTCTGCATCCGGGTCAAGATAGCGGGGCTGCCAGATTTCAGATTGATGGCGTCGTCGTTGCCCCGATTCAGGTGCAGTGTTGAACCAGGAGGCCCTATGTCGCATCAATGCCCGTTCCCCGTCCGCTCCACCGACAATCGCCGTTGTTACCGAACTGGCAGTGCGCCGGGATTCGTCCTATGCCTGGCTGCGGTGGCCGCCCTCTCGTGCTATGCCGGATTCAGCCATGCCGCGCCTACCCACGCACGCCAGGCAGTGGTTTCCGACGTCGTGCCCGCCCCCAGCCATCCTGCCGGACCGATTGCCGGCGGCTGACGGTAACGGCGCCTCGCCGGCCGTATACGCTTTGCTCTGCAGAAGCCAGCGCCCTCCGGGGCGCTTTTTTACGGCTGGTCGGCCGCGCGCGCGAGCGCCGTCGTGGTCCTTACCAAGTCCACCACCAGCGCGTGCAGCCGAGCAGGCGATTTCAACGCCCCGTTCTCGGGGTCGAATGCGGTGTCGGCGTGGGCCAGCGAGAACTGGCCGGGCAGTACCAGCACGCCCAGCGTATTGAGGACCTGGCGCAGGTGGGGCAGCATGCGCATGCCGCCGAAGGTGCCGGGCGTGGCGGCCAGGATGGCGGCGACCTTGTTCTGGTAGGGCACCAGGCCCGATTCGCCCTGCCATTCGCGCGACACCCAGTCGAGCGTGTTTTTCAGCAGCGGCGGCATCGAGCTGTTGTATTCCGGGCTGGCGATCAGCAGGGCATCGTGTTCCTTGAACAAGGCCTTCAGGCGCTGCGCATTGTCGGGCAGGCCGTCGCGCGCCTCGAGGTCGCCGTTGTAGAGCGGAAGCGGGTAATCGGCCAGGTCGATCAGCGTGACGTCGCCACCCGCGGCACGGGTCGCGTCCACCGCAACCCGGATGAGCTTCCGGTTCCAGGAATCGCGGCGGATGCTGCCGGAGAAAGCGAGAATCTTGGGCATGACGTGTCCTTGCATCAAAAAGTGAGTGATTGTATCGGGGCCGGCCAGGGGGTCGAAGCCCCAAAGGGTTAGGGGAGATCGAAGCTGATCAGTTCGCTGGGCTCCAGCGCCTCGATGTCGACTGCCGATTCGAAGCGGATCGCCACTGCATCCCCGGCTTCCAGCGGATAGCCCTGGACCTTGACCCGGCCGGTCGCGACATGCAGCCAGGCACGGCGCCCCGGCGCCACGTTCAGGGTGACGCGGTCGCCTGTCGCCAACCGGCCCGCCTGGATGGTGGCGTCCTGATGGATCGTCACCGAGCCGTCGCGGCCATCGTTCGAGGCGATCAGGCGGAGCTGGCCCTGCAGGCTTTCGGGGGCAAAGGCGATCTGTTCGTAGCCTGGTTCCAGTCCGTAGGCATCCGGTTCGATCCATATCTGCAGCAGGTGCACCGGCTCGCTGGCCGAGGCGTTGTATTCGCTGTGGGCGATGCCGTGCCCGGCGCGCATGCGCTGCAATTCGCCGGGACGGATCACGCCGCCGTTGCCGAGCGAGTCCTTGTGTTCGAGTGCGCCCGCCAGGACCCAGGTGACGATTTCCATGTCCTGGTGGCTGTGCGTCGGGAAACCGGCACCCGGCGCGATGCGGTCGTCGTTGATCACGCGCAGCGGGCCGAAACCCATCCAGTTGGGGTCGCGATAGTTCGAAAACGAGAAGGTGTGAAAGCTGTCGAGCCAGCCATGATTGGCGTGGCCGCGTTCGGATGATTTGCGTACGGTCAGCATGATGTGCGCTCCTGTCGGTTGGATTGATGTTCGGGCGATGGGGTGACTATAGGCGTGGTTTTCCGCGAGTAAAACCGGCACAATTCGATCAACTCATTCGAATTATTCGAACATGCCGCTGACCCTGGAGGCGCTGTCCATCCTCGACGCCATCGACCGCAAGGGTTCGTTCGCCCGCGCGGCCGAAGAACTGGGACGGGCGCCGTCCTCCCTGACCTACGCTGTGCAGCAGATCGAGGCCGAGCTCGATGCGCTGCTGTTCGACCGTTCCGGCCATCGCGCGCGCTTCACGCCGGCGGGGCGCCTGCTGCTGGAGGAAGGGCGAGCGCTGCTGGGTGCGGCCCATGCACTGGAGAACAAGACGCGGCAGGTGGCGGGCGGCTGGGAGCCGCAGTTCACTCTGGCGGTGGAAGGCATCCTCCCCGTCGCCCCGCTGCTGCCGGTGCTGGATGCGTTTTATCGCCAGGGCCGGTCGACCGAAATCAGGCTGCGCCACGAGGTGCTGGCCGGTAGTTGGGATGCCCTCGCGTCCGGTTGTGCCGACCTGGCGATCGCAGGCGGCGATGCGCCGGCTGGCAGTGGCATTCGCAGCCGGCCGCTGGGCAGCGTCGAATTCATGTTCTGCGTGGCGCCGCAGCATCCGCTTGCGCGCCACAAGAAACCGCTGACTCAGGTGGACATCGCGGCGCATCGCGCGGTGGTGATCGCCGACACCGCGCGCAATCTGCCGCTGCGCAGCGCGGGCTGGCTGGCGCAACAGTCGCGTCTGACCATGCCCGACCTGACGGGTAAGCTGGCTGCCCAGCAGGCCGGGCTGGGCGTGGGCTCGCTGCCGCGCTGGCTGGCCGAACGTGAGGTGGCGGCCGGCCGTCTGGTGCGTTGCGAGTGGGACGGGGGCAATCCACGCGAGACCCTGCACCTGGCCTGGCGCAGCGGCGAGGCCGGGCGGGCGCTCGACTGGTTCATGCGGGCGCTGGCGAAGCCCGATGTATTTGCGGGAGTGATCGATGCCGACTGAGAAGGAGCCGCTCGACAGGATGCGGCTCGACAAATGGCTGTGGGCCGCGCGTTTCTTCAAGACCCGCAGCCTGGCCACCCAGGCGATCGACAACGGGCGGGTGAAATTGAACGGCGAGCGGGTCAAGCCCGCGCGCGACGTCAAACCCGGCGACCGGCTGGATCTCCATCTCGGCGAGATCGACTGGACGCTGACGGTCCGGGCGCTGGCCATGCAGCGCGGGCCGGCGCCGGTGGCGCAGGCGCTATACCAGGAGGACCCCGCCAGCCAGGTGCGCCGCCAGCGGCAGGCCGACGACCGCAAGCTGGCGGCCAATCCGGCCGCCACCATCAAGGGACGGCCCACCAAGCGCGACCGGCGGCAGATTCATCGTTTCACGGACGAATGAAACCCGGAATTTACCGGGACATTGCCACCGCAAAACACGGCTAAGCGCATAGAATCAGCGGGTCCGAGAACCGTATTTTTATGACCGTTTCCCCCGCCTTGTCCCTGTTCCTGCGCCGCGCCTCGCGCTGGCTGGCAGCGCTGACGGCATTGGCCGCCGCGGGCTTTGCGACGGCGGTGGCCTTGATGTTTTTCTGGGTATTGCCGAACATTTCAGCGCACCGCGATACGGTCGCCGACCTCATGTCGCGCGCGCTGGGGCAACGCGTGACGCTGGAAGCGGTGTCGGGCGTATGGCAGCAGGCGCGTCCGGAATTCCGTCTGCGTGGCGTGCGCCTGTATGACCAGCAGGGCCATCCGGCGCTCTATCTGCCCGAGCTGGAAGCTGCGTTTGCCTGGCGTTCGCTGCTGTTCCTGGAGCCGCGTTTCACGCGCATCGAATTGCAAGGCCTGGTGCTCGGGGTGCGGCGCGCGCGCGACGGCCATTTCTACGTCGGCGGCATCCCGATCAACCCGGCTGCGCCGGACAGCGGATTTTCCAGCTGGCTGCTGCGGCAGGGACAGGTCCATGCCGGCAGCGCCACGCTCACCTGGATAGACGAAGTGCGCGATGCGCCGCCGCTTACCCTGACAGCGGTCGATTTCACGCTGACCAATGTGCGCTGGTCGCATCGCCTGCAATTGCGCGCCATTCCCCCGGCCAGCCTGGCGCGCCCGGTGCAGATCGTGGCGAAGTTGCATGCGCGCCAGGTGGACGACCTCAAGAGCTGGAACGGGACGGTCGATGCGAACGTGGCAGGGGTGTCGTTTTCGCGCCTTGCCGCCTGGCTGGCGCTGCCATACCAACCGCAGCAGGGCCGGGGCGTACTGAACATGCAGTTCGAAGTGGCGCGCGGTGCGCTGGCCGGCGTGACGGCCGGACTCGAACTGCATGACATCGAGGCGAAGCTGGGTGACGATCTGCCGCCGGTGCGGCTGGCGCAGGTACGCGGCCAGGCCCAGTGGCAGCACGGTCCGGATGGGTACCGCGTGGCCTTCGTCAACCTGCGCGTGGCGCACTCGGGCGCGGCCCTCGGCGCACCGTTCAATGCGGGCCTGTCGTGGGGCGGTACGTCGCACGAAATCACGGCCCAGGCTTTCAGCCTGGGCGGCTGGCAATCGCTGCTGCCGAGCCTGCCGATGGATGCGGCCCTGCGCGCGCATCTGCAAGCCCTGCAGCCGCAAGGCCGCTTCGACCTGTTGCGGTTCGGCTGGACGGGCGCGCAGCCTGGGCTGGACAATTTCAGCATGACGGCCCGTTTCAGCGGCCTCGGCGTGGCCGCAGTCGACAACCAGCCGGGCCTGTCCAATCTGAGTGGGCGCATCGAGGGCGATGCGCGCGCAGGCGTGTTCGAGATCGATTCGCAGCAAATGACGTTGGGCCTGCCCGACCTCTTCCGCGAACCCTCGTTCGCGATCGACAGCCTGCATGTGCGCGGCAAGTGGCAGAAGACGCCGCGCGGCCGCCGCCTGACACTGGACGACATGGCCTTTTCCAATCCGGACATGGCCGGGTCGGCGAAGGGCTACTACGAACTGATCCCCGGCCAGCGCGGCCTCGTCGACCTGACGGCGCATCTGAGTCGCGCCGACGGTACGGCGGTGTACCGCTACCTGCCGAAGCACATCGGCGACCATACGGTCGAATGGGTAAAGCGGGGTGTCGTGGCCGGGCGTTCGAACGACGTGCAGCTGAACCTGAAAGGCGACCTCATGCGTTTCCCCTTCGATTCGGGCGATGGCGTGTTCCAGGTCGACGCACAGGTGAAGGATGCGGTGATCGACTACGTGCCGGGCTGGCCGCGTATCGAAGGCATCCAGGGGCGATTGCTGTTTCGGGGCCGGATGATGGAAGTGACTTCGAGCCAGGCGCGGATATACGGCGTGGCCCTGGCGCCGGTGAAAGCCGTGATCCCGGATCTGTTGCATCACGACGAACAATTGCATATCGACGGCCAGGCCAACGGCCCGATCCAGGATTTCATCCGCTTTGCCAATACCAGCCCGGTCGGCGGGCGGCTGCACGGTTTCACGGCCGCACTGGACGGCAGCGGGCCGATGAAACTCGCCTTGAGTCTGCAGGTGCCGCTGCGCCGCAGCCACGATACGACGCTGGTTGGACGCTTGTCGTTTCTGGGCGATACGCTGTTGCCGCCAGGCCTGCCGCGGCTCGACCAGACGCGCGGCGATATCGATTTCACCGGCGACAGCCTGGCCGCCAAGAACATCACCGCGCAGTTTCTCGGCGGTCCGCTGCGCCTCGACACGCAAACCCGATCCGGCCAGGTCCAGATCCTGGCGCAGGGACGCGCCACTGCAGCAGGCCTGACATCGTGGCTGGGAACAGCCTGGAAGGATCAGGTGTCGGGGCAGACAGCCTGGCGTGGGCAGATCGACCTGGAACCGGCGGGCGAGCGCGTTCGCATCGAGTCCGATCTGACGGGTCTGGGCAGCAGCCTGCCGGCACCGCTGGCCAAGGCGGCCACACAGCCGTTGCCGCTGGTGGTGACCAGCCAGCCGCAAACCAACGGCCAATTGCACGACGTACAACTTGGCAGGATCGTGGGGGCGGTCTGGCGCAGTACCGCCGAAGGACAATTCGACCGGGGCGAACTCCGCTTCGGCGGACGTGCCGTGATGCCCGGCGAGCCAGGGCTGCGCCTGGCGGGCAACGGACGCGGCCTGGATATTTCGGGCTGGATGGATCTGCTGCCCGGCGGCGAACCCTTGTCGTTGTCGGCGATCGACCTGAGTTTCGATGCGCTCGACCTGATGGGGCGGCGCTATCAGGATATTCGCCTGCAGGGGCGCAACCGTAGCGGTTTGTTGCGCGCCCAGGTGAGCGGCACCGGCTTGAATGGCGTGCTGACCTACCGGCCGGCGGGCAATCAACCCGCGCGGATCTCGGCGCAGTTCAGGCAGTTGACCATTCCGGCCCGGTTGCCGGCAGCCGGGCCGGAAACCGGCAGCAACATGAAGGCATCGGACTTCCCTGTACTGGATCTGACGGTGGAGGATTTCCGGTTGCAGGATCATGCGCTGGGGCGGCTGGAAGCCACGGCGCACGGTACGCCGCAAGGGCTGGTGATCGACAACCTGCAACTGACGCATCCCGACAGTGTGTTCCGTATGAGCGGCCTGTGGCGTGACAGCGGCCCGGGCGAAACCCGGGCCGACCTGAGCCTGAACGTGTCCGATGCGGGCAAGCTGCTGGCGCGTTTCGGCTATCCCGATACGCTCAAACGCGGGACCGCGCAGATCCAGGGCAATGCCACCTGGGAAGGCTCGCCGGCGGATTTCGCGCTGGCCACGCTGGCCGGCCAGCTCGACTTCAAGGCCAAGGGGGGGCAGTTTCTCAAGATCGATCCCGGGGCCGGGAAACTGCTCGGCGTGCTGAGCCTGCAATCGCTGCCGCGCCGGCTGAACTTCGATTTCCGTGATATCTTCAATGAAGGCTATGCCTTCGACGACATCGGCGCCACGCTGCGCATTGCGCGCGGCGTGGTCTACAGCGACGACTTCAAGATGCGCGGACCGGCCGCCAAGGTCAACATGTCCGGCCTGGCCGACCTCAACCAGGAAACCGTGCAGTTGCGGGTGAAAGTGATTCCGAAGCTGTCCGAAGGCGTGGCCGTGGCCGGTGCCCTGCTCGGCGGACCGCTGGCCGGCGTGGGGGCGCTGGCTGCGCAGAAACTGCTGCGCGATCCGATCGAGGAAGTCATCAGCCAGGAATACATGGTGACCGGCGCGTGGCAGGCCCCCGATGTCCAGCGGCTGTCCAAAGCGAAGGCCAAACCTGATAATCAAGTGACTGAACCCTGATTGTGGAATCCGACCATGCCAACAAAAAAACCCGTTAAAACCACTGTTGCCCGTTCCCGTGGGGCGCAAGTCAAGAAGCCGGCCCCGCAGGCGGGCACCGTGCGCGTGGCGGCCATCCAGATGGCGTCGGGCCCGAATGTGTCTGCCAACCTGGCCGAGGCCGAACGTCTCATCGAGCTGGCAGTCGAGGCGGGCGCGCGCATGATCGTGCTGCCGGAGTTTTTCTGCATCATGGGGATGAAGGACGCCGATGTGGTGAAGGTGCGCGAGGCCGAAGGCCACGGCCCGATCCAGGCATTCCTCGCGCGCACGGCGAAGAAACACCATATCTGGCTGGTCGGCGGTTCGGTGCCGCTGGAGGCCAGCACGGCGAACAAGGTGCGCAACAGCTGCCTGGTCTACGACGAGCGCGGCAAGCTGGTGGCACGCTACGACAAGATCCACCTCTTCGGTCTCGATCTTGGCAACGAGCACTACCAGGAAGCCAAGCTGATCGAGCCGGGCGACAAGGTCGTCGTCATCAACAGCCCGTTCGGCCGCATCGGCCTGTCGGTCTGCTACGACCTGCGCTTCCCCGAGCTGTATCGCGCCATGCCGGACGTCGACATCATCGTGGTGCCGTCGGCCTTCACCGCCACCACCGGGCGCGCGCATTTCGAAACCCTGATCCGTGCGCGCGCGATCGAGAACCTCGCCTATGTGATCGCGCCGGCGCAGGGCGGTTATCACCTGTCCGGCCGCGAAACCCACGGCGACAGCATGATCGTCGACCCGTGGGGCGTGGTGCTCGACCGCCTGCCGCGCGGTTCCGGCGTCGTCATCGCCAACATCAACCCGGCCTACCAGGCCAGCCTGCGCAAGAGTCTGCCCGCGCTCAAGCACCGTTTCATCCAGTGCCAGCAAATCGAAGTCGATGTGGTGGAACGCCGGGTGCCGGCCAAGCGCTTGTCCCCGACCGGGGGCGAGCCTGTCGCCAAATAATTCAGGACACCATCATGAATCCAACCGATGCCTTCGTACCCATCCAGACCGCCGAGCAACTGTTCCAGTCCGCCGAGGCCACGCTGCTGACACCGAACGGGCTCAACGCCGACAAGCTCGCGCCGGTGTTCGGCCGCCTGCTCACGCACGACGTCGACTACGCCGACCTGTATTTCCAGTACTCGCGTTCCGAAGGCTGGAGCCTGGAAGAAGGCCAGGTCAAATCCGGCAGCTTCAATATCGACCAGGGTGTTGGCGTGCGCGCGATCTCGGGCGAGAAGACCGCCTTCGCCTATTCCGACGACATCAGCCTCGACGCGCTCGGCGCCGCCGCCGATGCCACCCGCGCGATTGCGCGTGCCGGACAACAGCGCCAGACCGCCATTGGGCGCCGCACTGACGGCCGCCTGCTGTACAACGCCGTCGATCCGCTGGTAAGCCTGCAGGACGCCGACAAGGTTGCCCTGCTGGAGCGGCTGGAAAAGAAGGCGCGCGCGATGGACCCGCGCGTGATCCAGGTGATGGCGAGCCTCGCCTCCGAATACGAGGTCATCTTCGTCGCCCGTTCCGACGGCCACCTCGCGGCCGACGTGCGCCCGCTGGTGCGCCTGTCGCTGCAGGTCATCGCCGAGCAGGACGGTCGCCGCGAGCAGGGCAGCGGCGGTGGCGGCGGGCGCTTCGACTACAGCTATTTCACCGACGACATCCTCGAGAAATATGCCCGCCAAGCCGTGCACCAGGCGCTGGTCAACCTCGACGCGCGTCCCGCACCAGCCGGCACCATGACCGTCGTCCTCGGCGCCGGCTGGCCCGGCATCCTGCTGCACGAAGCCATCGGCCACGGCCTCGAAGGCGACTTCAACCGCAAGGGCAGCTCCGCGTTTTCCGGCCGGATTGGTGAAAGAGTGGCGGCGCCCGGCGTCACGGTCATCGACGACGGCACCATCCCGCTGCGCCGCGGCTCCTTGAACGTCGACGACGAAGGCAATCCCACCCAGCGCACCGTGCTGATCGAGGACGGCATCCTCACCGGCTACATGCAGGACATGATGAACGCGAGATTGATGGGCATGCCGGTCACAGGCAATGCGCGCCGCGAATCCTACGCGCACCTCACCATGCCGCGCATGACCAACACCCTCATGCTCGGCGGCGACAAGAACCCGCACGAAATCATCGCCTCGGTGAAGAACGGCCTCTACGCCGTCAACTTCGGCGGCGGCCAGGTCGACATCACCAGCGGCAAGTTCGTCTTCTCCGCCGCCGAGGCCTACATGATCGAGGACGGCAAGATCACCTATCCGGTCAAAGGCGCGACGCTGATCGGCAACGGCCCCGACGCGCTGACGCGCGTCTCCATGATCGGCAACGACATGGAGATGGATTCCGGCGTCGGCACCTGCGGCAAGGAAGGGCAGAGCGTGCCGGTGGGCGTGGGGCAGCCAACGTTGCGGATCGATGGGTTGACGGTGGGCGGGACAGCGTAAAGCTGGCTTGCTAGCATGAGGCGCAATGCCCTTTAGTTATTGCGCCCTACGAGAGCTGCACGAGCCCGTTAGATTTTGAGACAAGAAGGAACACTATGTTGCCTATGGTGCTTGCTGTTTCCATCTCTTTGGCGCTGCTTGGCTTTCTGTATCACTATTCCAGAAAACGCTTTCTAAAGTGGGTGGTTCATAAGCAAATACAGCGTGAGTTTTACGCTGAAATCAACAGAAGGGTTAAAGAAAGAATCCTTCTAGAACCGCAAAGCGATGAGGTGGTGTTGGCCATGTTAGAGGGAGAAAAAGCTGCCAAGCCCAATGCGTTTTCTAGGCGCCTAGATGAGCTCTGGGAGATTGAACACGCAAAGATGCTTAAAGAAGATGGCCTTGGCTTACCTCGTTAGCCCGAGTAGGGCGCAATAACCGAAGGGCATTGCGCCGGATGTGCGTCCCAACACAAACGCTCAAGCCATCCAATCATCACCGTCCTGGTTCTGACTTTCCTCCCCTCACAGCCCCGCCGGAAATCGAGCCTGCCGGGCGGATCAGCGGCGAAGGTGTTTGAGCCCCGCCCACAAAAAACCAAATCAAAAACAGCAAGGCGGGGCGAGTTCTTCGCCGCCCGTCCGGTGGGCTCGATTTTCGGGAATTCGGGGATGTCGGGGTCGCCTTCTTTTGGTTACTTTTCTTGGCGAGACAAGAAAAGTGACTAGCTGCCGGGCTACCCCCGGCCAACGGTCAGTGGTTCTGCGAAGTTCTCAACTACAACGACCAGCCCTTCGACAGGCTCAGGGCGAACGGTGCGGGGGCCAACGCGCTTCGATTGCAGATACGCTCACGGCTCAGCGCGAACGGAGCTGAGGAGTGGCGTTACGCCAGACTCTCCAGCGGCCTCGGCTCCCCAATCAAATACCCCTGCACGCAATCCACGCCCATCTCAGCCAGCTTGGCCAACGCCTCCTCGTTCTCGACAAATCCCGCCACCGTCTTGATCTCAAGGAAACTGCCGGTTTCCAGGATGGAGCGCACCAGGGCCTCGTCGATCATGCTGGTGCCGATTTCGCGCACCAGCGCACGGTCGATCTTCAGGTAATCCAGCTTCATGCTCTTCAGGCTGGTGTAGGAGCTGTTGCCGGCGCCAAACTCGTCGAGGGTGAAGCGGCAGCCGTGGCGCTGCAACTGGCGCATGAACAATTGGGTCTGGGCGTGGCCCTCGACGGCGTCGGCTTCGCTGATCTCGAAGATGAGCTTGTCGCCGGGGAGGTCGCCGCGCGTCAGTTCGGCCTGCAGGTATTTCAGGAACAGCGGATTGGTGACCGATTGTCCGGACAGGTTGATCGACAGGCCGCCGATCCGGGCGAGCGTGTCGCTGTGCGCACGCATCCATTGCAGGACGTGACGCACCACCCAGCGGTCGATTTCGGTGATGCGTTGCAGGCGCTCGGCCACGGCAATCAGGTCGCGCGTGGCGATGTTGCGTTCGCCTTCCGCGGTGGGATGCAGCAGGACTTCGTAATACAGCGGGGTTCGCGCGGCGTCGGCCGCGGCGGCTACCGGCTGGCAGTTGAGACTGAGCTGGTTGTTGGCGAGGATGGCGGTCAGCTCATGGGCCCACTCGGCCAGCGCCAGCACGCCGCTCTCGTCGGCTTCGCTGTCGTATTGGACGACGGACATGCCCGACTCGCGCGCGCGCGCGCAGGCGGCATTGGCGTTGTCGTAGTAGACCTCGGGGGTAATGCAGTCGCGCGCCCAGGCCAGGCCGGCCGCAGGCTGCACGCGGTAGCGGGTGCCGTTGATTTCCTGGGGATGGGCGGTCAGGGCGTGCAACAGGGCTTCGGTTTGCGCCTGGGCCGAAGCCTGGCCGGCTGCCTCGATCCAGAATGCGATGCCGGATTCGCCGGAGCGTGCAAGCAGTGCATTGGGCGGCAACAATGTGGGCATGATCCGGGCGTAATCGCGCAGGATGGGCGTGCGGATCTCGACGCCGGCGGTTTCGCCCGTGGGCTTGCTGATGTCGAACTGGATCACGCCGATGGCGTAGCCGCTGTCGGCCGCCTGGCTGCGCAGCCAGTTGCGGCGGATGGAGCGGAAGAAGCTCTTGCGATTGGCGAGTCCGGTGGCGGGATCGTGGGACGCCTGCCACAGCAGGTCGCGCTGCATTTTCTGGATCATCGCGCTGTAGGAACGATCCATCAGCGGCAGCTCCAGGTCCTCGGTCCACTGCGCTTCGCCGTCTTCCAGAGACTGCAGCAGGTCCTGGCGCTTGAGGTCGAGCTTCTTGATGCCGCGGTAATTGGCGAAGACGTACACCGGCGGCTGGTCGCCGATCCAGATCAGGTTGAGCGGGGCGTCGAGCGACTTGAACTGCAACCAGTCGCCGACGCGCAGGCGTTCGGCCAGGTTGTCCTGCGCCTCGGAGAGCGGCTCGCTGGCCGCGTCGTCAAGGCGGGCGGCGACCGAGGTGCGCTGATGCTGCGATTTGCCTTCGTCGAACAGGGCGGTGGCCAGCTGGTCGACGATGCGATCCTGCGCGAATTTGTCGGCGCATACCTGGGTCAGGGCCTGGTCGATTTGCTGCAGCAGGGCCTGGATCTGGGCGGTCGTGGGCGGCTCGGTCTGGTCCGTATCCAGCCAGGTGCACAACTGCTGCAACACTTGCCAGGCCTCGCGTGCTTCGTCGCTGTCGACGCCGTGGCGCATCTCGGCGATCAGCAGCACATTGCGCCAGCCGCCGTTCAGCAGTTCGATGACGGCATTCGGTACCGCCCGCTCGTTCTCCAGCCGCTTCAGCAGATCGCGCAGGATGCGTTGCTTGACGACCTCGGCGCGCTGCCGGCCCTCGCACATTTCCTGCAGGCGGAACACGCGCGCGGCGCGCTCATGCAGCAGCGGCTTCACCACGCGTTCCAGCTGGGTGCGCGCTTCTTCGAAAACCCCCGGATTCTTGTCGGCCTCGGCGTTGATGCGATCGGTCCAGCGGCTCATCAGCCGTAACAGGCGCGCATCCGTGATCTTGCCGTCGTCGCCGGCCACCATGCTGATGCGGTCGAGGGTGTTCAGTACCTTGTGTGCGGGGTGGGCAGGTGAGGCGAGGAATTCCGGATCGGCCATCGCCAGCTTGATGAGGCTGGTTTCCAGTTGCTGGAAAAACGGCCGCATGCCTTCGCTGACCGATTTCTCGGCATGCATGGTGTCGAACAGTGCGCCGAACATGTCGACCGAACGCTGCATTTCATGGGTGACGGCCGGCGGCAGGGCACCGGCGGCGGCCAGACGCTGCAGCACCGGGGAATGGGCGATGCCGGGTGTGCCGGGCATCATGGCCTGGCCGGCAGCGCCGCCGCCAGCGCCAGCAGCAGCCGGCATTCCCTGGGGTTGCGGGGCATAACCCGGCATGGCGCCGCCTGCGGCGGGGGTGCCCGTAGGGAGTGCGGCGCCAGGTGCAGGCGGCTGGCCGCGGAAAAAGTCCAGCAGCGAGCCGGCCAGGCGGTTGAGGGTGCCGCGCGGCTGGGGCGGAGGCGACGATGCCAGGCCCTCAGGCTGCGCCGGGGGCGATGCGTCGTCGCCGGCCGGGGCGGCGGCATGCTGTGGCGACACGGCAGGTTTATGGCGCTCGACCTCGGCCTGCGAAACGGGCAACAGGGCCAGCAGTTCGGCGTACAACGGCGCCAGCAGTTCGGTCAGCACATCGCGCAGTGTGACGTAGGCGACCTGGCGCGCCTTGGCCAGCACTGGCACGACCTGCAATGCGCCACGATAGGCATGGCCGATGACCGCCGGACCGAAGGGGTTGTTGTTGTGGTCGCAGGCGAAACCGAACAGTTGGCCGATGCGGGGCTCGATGTCCGAAAGCTGTTCGCGGAATTGTTCTTCCAGCTTGTTGGCCTCACTCGAAGTGGCAAGCCAGTCTTCGAAATCCAGTTCGTCGACCAGCGCCAATCCGCCGTCCGTCGTGTCGCGGGTGGCCTGGGTCTGGACCGGCCGCGCCTGTTTGAGCGCATCGAGCACGCCTTGCACAAAGCGGGTCTGTACGGCCGGCCCGTGATTGGCGAATTCATGCACGGCGCTCAGTAGGCCGCTGTGTTCGGCAATGCCGGATGCCTGCACGGCTGCGGCGCTCAGTTTGTCGCCCAGTACACGCATGATCTGGTCGTGCACCTGGAACAGGGTCTCGCTCAGCAGGGTGGTACTGGCTTCGCGTAGGTGGGGATGCGCAGCGGAGGTCGGCAGGGCAGCCAGTTTTTGCCGGTGTCCCGCCATGCGCAGCCTCTGCAGCGCACGCAGCGCATCGACGGGTTGCCGGGCAAACGCGACCCCGACCCCGAGTGGGCTCAGGCGCTTGAGCTGCGCAGGTACCCGGAAGGTCTGGGTGGTGTTGATCGATGCCGGGGTGAAGACGATTTCCACCGCAGCATCGGCGCGCTTGGCCAGCGCGGTGATCGCCGCTTCCGGGTTGGTGAACTTGAGAAACAGGCCGCCCTGGCAGAAATCGCGAATCTCGCAGGCGATTTCCGTGTATCCCGGTTGCGTGATAATGGCGGCCTGTGAAACCTGGAAGCGCCGGTCGCGCCGCAATTCCTGGCCGGTATGTTGGTTATCTGTCGCGTTAGCCATCGTTTCCACACTTTCCCTTGATTTTTCCCCACCTGCTCAATACAACGGCCCGGTCGTGCTGTCCAGCTCAGGACGACCCCCGGCCGGGCTGGAAGGCACTTGGCGGACTCCGCCTGATTTTGGTAGACTCCCATGCATGAATTGTGCCGCAAAGTTCTTTTTTAGCCGCTTTTATCCCACGCCGCAGGCGGTCGGGAGGCGCTGAGACGAGCAGCAACGCCTTGACGAAACCGCCAGCCCGCTGGCGGTTTTTTTGTTTAAGCCGCCGCGATCGAAGCACACCAACCGGAGCCTGAACATGTCTGCCACCCGAACCGACGATACCCGCATCGAGCAAAGCGGCGAACTGCTCGCCCCGATGCAGGTCATGCGCGAACTGCGCGCCAACGAAACCGTACTGGCCCACGTGGCCCATGCGCGCAGCGCCATCCACGACGTGCTGCGCGGGGCGGACGACCGCATGTTCATCGTCGTCGGCCCCTGTTCCATCCATGATCCGGACGCTGCGCTCGATTATGCGCGCAAGCTGAAGCCGCTGGCCGACGAATTGGCGCACGAGCTCATCATCGTGATGCGCGTGTATTTCGAAAAGCCGCGTACCACCGTGGGCTGGAAGGGGCTGATCAACGATCCTCACCTGGACGAGAGTTTCGACATCAACGAAGGCCTGCGGCTGGCGCGCAAACTACTGCTGGAAGTCAACGAGATCGGCCTGCCGTGCGCGACCGAGTTCCTCGACCTGATTTCGCCGCAATACATCGCCGATCTGGTGAGCTGGGGGGCCATCGGCGCACGCACCACTGAATCGCAGTCGCACCGTCAACTGGCGTCCGGACTGTCGTGTCCGGTCGGTTTCAAGAACGGCACCGATGGCAGCCTGCGCATCGCGGTCGATGCGATCAAGGCGGCGGCAGCGCGCCACCATTTCATTTCCATCACCAAGTCGGGTCATGTCGGCGTGTTCAGCACCTCCGGCAACGAGGATACGCACGTGATCCTGCGCGGCGGCAAGACGCCCAATTACGATGCGGCCAGCGTCCATCTGGCGTGCGGTGAGCTGGCGTCAGCGGGCTTGCGCCAGCAGTTGATGATCGATTTCTCGCACGCCAATTCGAGCAAGCAGTTCCAGCGCCAGATGGACGTCGGGGCCGACGTGGCGGCGCAGGTGGCGGGCGGCGACACCCGCATCATCGGCGCGATGATCGAAAGCCACTTGAACGCGGGGCGTCAGGATCTGGTCGCCGGTCAGCCGCTGGAATACGCCAAGTCGATCACCGATGCCTGCATCGGCTGGGACGATACCGTCCCGCTGCTGCGGATGCTGGCCGATGCCGTGAAAAAACGCCGCCTGACCGTGCCGGCGGATGAGGAATAGGCGCGCTTCGGGTTAAAATGCACGCGGCGGGCCTCCCCGCATGGCTAAGTTGTGAATCGGGTCAGGTCCGGAAGGAAGCAGCCACAGCGACCGATGCCAGTGCCGGGGTTCTGGCTCGCCACCCCATTACTTTGTGCCTATTTTCGTTCCGGATACAGACAGAATGAACAGACACCTCGTTTTATTGCTGATGGCAGGTTTGGGGCTGGCGCCCGCCAGTGGGATGGCCGATGGAATGGCTGTCGAGTTCGGTCACGGCGACGATTCGACCAATCTGGGGCGGATCAGCCTGATCCATCCATGGGACAGGCAGTGGTTCACCGATGGAAACTGGTACCTGACGGGCTACTGGGAAGCGTCAGCAGGACGCTGGCACAGCAGCGCGACGGGCGGCAAGAACATCTGGGATATCGGCCTCGCTCCGGTATTCCGCTTGCAGTCCAAGGCGAACAGCGGCTGGCGGCCCTATTTGGAGGGCGCCATCGGCATACATTTCCTCAGTGATACGCATGTCAATGCCGACCGCGACATGGGCAGCGCTTTCCAGTTTGGCGATCATCTGGGCGTGGGACTGATGTTCGGCAATAGGGGCCAGTTCGATCTGGGATACCGGTTCCAGCATCTCTCCAATGCCGACATCAAGTCCCCCAATGACGGCATCAATTTCCAGCAAATCCGTTTTGCCTATCTGTTTTAAGCACTGAAAGATTTGCCCGGCCGGGCAGGGGGATGCCGCTCTGATAAAATCGGCACAATGACTGACCTGTTCGGCGAATCTTCCCAACCAGCCTTGGCCCTGGCCCGCAAATGGCGTCCGCGCGCGTTTGCCGACCTCAAGGGCCAGGAACACGTCGTGCAGGCCCTGTCGAATGCGCTGACGCAAGGCCGGCTGCATCATGCCTACCTGCTGACCGGCACGCGCGGGGTCGGCAAGACCACGCTGGCACGCATCCTCGCCAAATGTCTCAACTGCGAAACGGGCGTCACGGCCACGCCGTGCGGCGTGTGCTCGGCCTGTACGCAGATCGATGCCGGACGCTTCGTCGATCTGCTGGAACTCGATGCGGCATCGAACACCGGCGTCGACAACATGCGCGAGGTGCTCGACAACGCGCAGTACGCGCCGACGGTGGGACGCTACAAGGTCTACATCATCGACGAAGTGCACATGCTGTCGAAGCCGGCCTTCAATTCCATGCTGAAGACGCTGGAAGAGCCGCCTGCGCATGTGAAGTTCATCCTTGCCACCACCGACCCGCAGAAGATTCCGGTGACGGTTTTGAGCCGCTGCCTGCAGTTCAATCTGAAGCCGATGCCGCCCGCGCTGGTGGCGCAGCATCTGGGCGAGGTACTGGAACAGGAAAAGGTCGCCTGTGAGCCGGCTGCGCTGAACCTGCTGGCTCGTGCCGCCGCCGGCAGCATGCGCGATGCCTTGTCGCTCACCGACCAGGCGATCGCCTACGGCGGTGGCACAGTCGAGGCGGCGGCAGTCGAAGCCATGCTGGGGACGGTGCGGCGCGATTATCTGTTCGACCTGCTGGACGCCCTGGCGGCACGCAACGGCGATGCGCTGCTGGATCAGGCGCGGCAGCTGGCCGAGCGCGGGATCGCCTTCGACGCTACCTTGCAGGATCTCGGCAATCTGTTGACCCAACTGGCGTTGCTGCTGCACGCGCCGGGCACGGTGGAAAGCAGTCTGGATGCCGAGCGCATGCAGGCGTGCGCCTCACAGCTGGACGCCGAAACCGTGCAGCTGTATTACCAGATCGCGTTGAACGGTCGACGCGATCTGCCGTATGCGCCGGACGAGTTTTCCGGGTTCTGCATGACGCTGCTGCGCATGCTGGCCTTTGCCCCGGGTTCACGCGATTCCGCACGTGCCGAGGTGCGTCGTGGATCGACGCCGGTGAGAACGGCCGCGGCGGAGCGCGTCGCGCCCGCTATACGTGCCGAGTCTGCGACGCGGGCCGAACCGCCGATGCCCGCCGCCAGACGGGAAGCCGTGCCCAGCGCGCCCCCTGCGCCCGCACCGACTGTTGCGCCGATTGAACCGGCTGTGCCATCCGCGCCAGTATTGACGGTCCGTGAGCCCGGGCCGGGCGATGCCTGGGACTGGCTCGCCGTCGTGGCCGAGCTGCGGCTGGGCGGCATGGCCAAGATGCTGGCCGACCACTGCGAACTGGTGGCGCAGCATGGCGATGCGGTGACCTTGCGCGTGGGCGAGTCGCATAAGCATCTGCTCGATCGCACCTATCAGGACAAGCTGGTTTCGGCGTTGAAAGACAAATATGGCGCGGCGCTTCAGATCACATTTGAGATCGGCGCCGCGGCCGAGCAGACCCCGCAGCAGGTGCGTACGCGCATCAAGGAAGCCCGCCAGGCCGAGGCCGTGGCGGCCATCGAATCGGACCCATTCGTGCGCGAGCTGGTCGACCAGTTTGGCGGCCAGATCGACGCATCCACCATACAGCCATTAGGAGAATCAACATGATGAAGGGCGGCATCGGCAACATGATGAAGCAGGTCCAGCAGGTGCAGGAAAACATGGCCAAGATGCAGGCCAAGCTGGCCGAAATCGAAATCGAGGGGCAGAGCGGCGCCGGCATGGTCAAGGTCGTGATGACCTGCAAATATGACGTGCGCCGCGTCACCATCGATCCCAGCCTGATGGGCGACGACAAGGAGATGCTGGAAGACCTGGTGGCCGCGGCAGTGAACGACGCGGTGCGCAAGGTCGAATCCACGGTGCAGGAAAAAATGGGCAGCGTGACCGCCGGCTTGCCGATTCCGCCGGGGATGAAGCTGCCTTTTTGATCGGATAGAAACAACGAGATGCAACCGGCCGCGCTGGAAAACCTGATCATTGCCCTGCGCGTGCTGCCCGGCGTCGGCCCCAAGTCGGCGGCACGCATGGCCTACCATCTGCTGCAGCGCGATCGGCGCGGCGCCGAGGCGCTGGCCGGCGCGCTCAATCATGCGCTGACGCATCTGCATCATTGCCGCCTGTGCAACAACTTCTCCGAGGCGGAAGTGTGCGAAGTCTGCGCCAGTCCGAACCGCGACAAACGGCAACTGGCGGTGGTCGAGATGCCGGCCGATTTCAACATGATGGAGGCTACGCAAAGCTACGGCGGCCTGTATTTCGTGCTGATGGGCCGGTTATCCCCGCTCGACGGCATCGGCCCGCGCGAGATCCACCTCGACCGCCTGATCAGCCGTGCGCTCGACGGCGTGGTCGAGGAAGTGATCCTGGCAACCAACTTCACGCCGGAAGGCGAGGCGACCGCGCACACGATCGGCGAACTGCTGAAGGCGCGCGGCCTCAAGGTCAGTCGGCTGGCGCGCGGGGTGCCGGTGGGCGGCGAGCTGGAGTATGTCGACAGCGGTACGCTGGCGCAGGCCGTCCGCGATCGGCGGACCGTTTGAGATAGCGCGACTGGCGCGCCGTCTGACCGCGCCTACCCCAGCGCGCTGGCGACGAGATTGATCGTCAGCGCCAGCACCAGCAGATTGAAGCTGAACGACACCAGGCCGTGCACCAGCACCAGCCGGCGCATTGCCGTCGTGGTGATCGCGACGTCGGCCACCTGCGAGGTCATGCCGATGACCGCTGCGAAGTATCCAAAATCGGCGTAGCCGGGCGCCGCGCCGGGAAACGCCAGCCCGCCTGTGTCCTTGCCCGCATGCGACCGGTAGTAGTGGCGCGCATAACGCAGCGCGAACAGGGTCTGGATCAAGAGCCAGGTCGAAGCCAGCGTGCCGAGCGCGAGGACGATATGCCATCCCCGGACCATTCCCGTCGACGTCTTGGCCGCATCGGTAACCAGGAACACGCCGATCAGGCTGACCCACGATGCCGCGATGAGCACGCCATACAGTGCGGTGGCGCCGGGGTCCTCGCTGGAAGCGCGCAGCCGGGTTTGGGCGGTATCGAGCCGTCCCACGCCCCACCATACCAGCACCAGGTACATCAGGCTGCCGGCCAGCCAACCGGCCAGCAGCCGCGTTTCCCATACGTCGGCATACGTTGATGCCGCACCCAGAACGCCGAGCGTCAACGCAAGCGACAGCCGGTGCCATGCGCGCAGGCGGGCTATGGGGTGAAGCTCACGGTGCGGATAGGGCAGCAGAAATTTCATGATCGGGTATGACGTGAATGCAGAAAGCCGCGTAAGGCCAGCAGGACGACCACCAGGCCGAGCATAACCCAGTGTTCGACCTGATGCAGCACGGCCAGGTGGCTGCTCAGCAGGGCACCGAATACGTAGCCGGCACCGCCTACCAGAGGCGCCCACAGCGCGGCGGACGCAAGGTTGAGCCAGAAAAAGCGCCAGCGTGCCACGTCGCTGAGTCCGACTGCGACGGGTAGGGCGATACGCAAACCCCACATGAACCGCATCACCAGAATGATGCCGACCGGGTGTCGCTGGATGAGCTCGAGCGCATATTCGACCTTGCTGCGCCAGACTGGACGACGTGCCAGCAGCGCTTGCCCGTGACGGCGTCCGAGCCAGAAAAAGAATTGATCACCCGTCATCGCGCCCACCCCCGCCACGACAGTCAACACGGGAAAATCGAGATAGCCGCGATGTGCCGCATAACCGGCCAGCAGCAGCACGGATTCGCCTTCGAACAGGGCACCGAGGAATACGGCGGCATAGCCATACTGTGCGATGAGGGCGGCAATATTCATGTACGGATTGTAGAGCGCGCCACGTGGGACAGGAGGACGGGTGGAATGCGCGAATGGTATGCGTGCGCCCGCTTGATGCCCGTTCTCGTGGATAATTCGGGGTGCACGCGCCCCAAGGCGCCCTGTTAGAACGGAGAAGACAAGATGGAACTCAATGCCCTGACGGCACTTTCGCCACTGGATGGCCGCTATGGCTCGAAAACTGCGCCGTTGCGCGATTTCTTCAGCGAATACGCCCTGATCAAATACCGTGTCATCGTCGAGATCGAATGGCTGAAGGCGCTGGCGGCCGAGCCCGCCATCGTCGAAGTACCGGCGTTTTCCGACCAGGCCATTGCCTTGCTCGACGGTATCGCCGACACGTTTTCCGTGGCCGACGCGGAGCGCGTCAAGGCGATCGAGGCGACCACCAATCACGACGTCAAGGCAGTGGAGTATTTCCTCAAGGAGAAGACCCAGGCCAGCGCTGAAATCGCCGCGGTATCCGAATTCATCCATTTTGCCTGCACGTCGGAGGACATCAACAACCTGTCGCATGCCCTGATGCTCAAAGGCGCGCGCGATGGCGTGCTACTGCCGGCCCTGGAAAAAGTCATCGCGCGTCTGACCGAACTGGCGCACGAACTGGCCGACCTGCCGATGCTGTCGCGTACCCACGGCCAGCCGGCGTCGCCCACCACGGTCGGCAAGGAGCTTGCCAACGTCGTCTATCGCCTGCGCCGCGCCTGGGACGTCATCGGCGCAACCGAACTGCTGGGCAAGATCAATGGCGCGGTCGGCAATTACAACGCGCACCTGTCGGCCTATCCCGAACTCGATTGGGAAAACTTCGCCCGCGAATTCGTGATGTGCCTGGGGCTCACCTTCAACCCCTACACCATCCAGATCGAGCCGCACGACGCCATGGCCGAGCTGTACGACGCCATTGCGCGCACCAACACCATTCTCATCGATCTCAACCGCGACATCTGGGGCTATATCTCGGTGGGTTATTTCAAGCAGAAAGTGAAGGCGGGCGAGGTGGGCTCGTCCACCATGCCGCACAAGGTCAACCCCATCGACTTCGAAAACAGCGAAGGCAACCTGGGGCTGGCCAATGCAGTGCTGCGCCATCTCGCAGAAAAACTGCCGGTCTCGCGCTGGCAGCGCGACCTCACCGATTCGACCGTGTTGCGCAACATGGGCGTCGGCTTCGGCTACAGCCTCCTGGCCTACGAATCCTGCCTGCGCGGACTGGGCAAACTCGAGGCCAACCCGGTCGCCCTGGCGGCGGATCTCAACGCCAACTGGGAAGTGCTGGCCGAACCGATCCAGACCGTGATGCGCCGTTATGGCGTGGCCAATCCCTATGAGCAGTTGAAGGAACTGACCCGCGGCAAGGCCGGCATGACGCGCGAGACGCTGCATGCCTTCATCGACGGGCTGACGATTCCGGAGGGCGAGAAGACCCGCTTGAAATCGATGACGCCGGCGTCATATACGGGTATGGCGGCCGAGCTGGCCAGACAGATTTAGGCCCGGCCGACCCTCGTCACGGATTCACGCGGAGGTTCCATGTCCGAACATGCTCTCGACGTCGGCCTCGCCGACTTTTCGCAACGCGTCCTCGAAGAATCGAAGCATCGCCCGGTGGTGGTCGACTTCTGGGCGCCCTGGTGCGGCCCGTGCAAGCAGCTGAAGCCCATCCTGGAAAAACTCGCGGCCGAATATGGCGGCAAGTTCCTGCTCGCCAAGGTCAATTCGGACGAGAACCAGGAGCTCGCGGCACGCTACGGCGTGCGCGGTATTCCCAGCGTCAAGGCCTTCGTCGATGGCGAACCGGTCGACGAATTTTCCGGTGCGTTGCCTGAAGGCGAGGTACGGGCCTTTCTCGACCGGCTCGTTCCCGGCCCGGCGGACGAACTGCGTCGCCAAGCGGCCGACGCCCGCCATGCGGGCGATGCACCCGGCGCGCTGCAATTGCTGGCCGATGCCTCGAGAATCGATCCCGCCCATCTCGGTGTCCGGCTCGACGCGGTGGAAATCATGCTTGACCTGAACGAGGCCGAGGAGGCCCGTCGCCTGATCGGAAGCGTGCCGGATGACGCCGATCCGCGCGTGCCTGCCTTGAAGGCGCGCCTGCAATTCATGGGTGTGGCCGGCGAAGACGAAGCAGCCTTGCGCTCGCGGGTGGCAGCGAACGAAAACGATCTGGAGGCGCGGCTGAAGCTCGCCAACCTACTGGTTGCGGCCGGACAGTACGAAGCGGGGATGGATCAGCTGCTGGAAATCGTCCGTCGTGATCGCGGCTTCGAGGACGATGTCGGCCGCAAGACCTTGCTGTCGGTCTTCAACTTGCTGGGCGGCGACGAACTGGTGAGTCGTTACCGGCGCCTGCTGGCCAGCGCGCTGAACTGACGGTTTCCTGCTCGCGGGGTGTGGCGGCCGGCAAGTGCGCTATTCCCCCGCGTAAACCGATGCCGCCGCGAGTTCGGCATCACTCAGGCGCGCTACCGCTTTCGCCATGGCAGCCGGTTGTGCGCCCTGGGCCTTGCCGGCGCGATAGTCCAGCAGTTTCTGATACATCGCGGCGCGTGTCATGCCTTTGAGCACGGGGTTCGTCGCGACGCCCTGTCCGAGGTCACCATGGCAGCTCGCACACTTTGCTGTGTAGACGTCGAGTCCGTAAGGCCGGGTGTCGTGCGGTAGCGCTGTCAGGATATCGGCAGGTCCCGGGGCGGTCGATGCGGGAGCGGCAGCACGTTCAGCGCCGGAGGGCGCGTCCTTGCCGCAGGCGACAAGTGCGGTGAACAGGAAGAGGCTGGCGGCAAGCGGGGCTGGTTTCATCAGGGCATCAAGAAATCGATAAGGGACAGAGGGGCCGGCCAGGCACAGGTGGCTGTGGTCATGGTGGATCAATCGATGGCCTGGTAGCGTACCGCGACGATGTCGACTTCGCGCCGCCCTTCGGGCGTCTGGACGCTGACGGTGTCGCCTTCGCGCGCTTTTAGGAGTGCGCGCGCCATCGGCGAGATCCAGGCGATGCGCCCGCGCCCGGCATCGGCTTCGTCGACGCCGACGATGGCGAAGGTGGATTCGCTGCCGTCTTCATCCGCGATCGTGACGGTGGCGCCGAAGAACACCTGGTCAGTATCCTCGCGGGTGGCCGGGTCGACGACATCGGCGTGCTCCAGACGCTTGGATAAAAAACGGATGCGTCGATCGACTTCGCGCAGACGCTTCTTGCCGTAGATGTAGTCGCCGTTTTCGGAGCGGTCGCCGTTGCTGGCCGCCCACGAGATGGTTTCCACCAGTTTGGGGCGTTCGACTTTCCACAGCTGGTTGAATTCGGCATCGAGCTGCGCGTAGCCTGCGGGCGTCATGTAGTTCTTCGACCCGGCAGGGAGCGCGGGCGCATCGATCTCGTCCTCGTCCGCATCCGGTGCGTCGGTTTCCTTGACGAATGCCTTGTTCATTTTTGGGCAGGCATCCTGTGGGCGGGCGTCTTGTTCATCGGCCGAACAGATGGACGAGCAGCGAGAGCGCCAGCGACATGAGAATGACACTGGCGAAGGGGAAGTAGAATACGCCTCGTTTATGCCGGATCTGAACGTCGCCGGGCAGCCTGCCCAGGCCCAGCCGATTGAGCCAGGGGGTGAGCAGGCCCAATACCAACAACGCCAGAACGAGTGTGACCAGCCATTTCATCATGAGGGGATTCTAGCCGATGGACGCAAGCCTGCCGCAATTCGAACGCACACGGATTCTGCTCGATGCCGGCGAGCAGGCGCGACTTGCGCAGGCGCACGTGCTGGTGGCAGGCCTGGGCGGCGTCGGTTCGTATTGTGCCGAGGCGCTGGCGCGCGCCGGGGTGGGACGGTTGACGCTGATCGACCACGATGTGGTCGCCGTGTCGAACATCAATCGCCAACTGCCCGCCTTGCTGTCCACCGTGGGGCAGCCGAAAGCCGAATTGATGGGCGCGCGTATCCGCGACATCAACCCGACGTGCGAACTGACCGTGATTCGCGAATTCCTCATCCCCGAAACCGTGGCCGATATGGTGCCTGCCGACGTCGATTTCGTTGTCGATTGCATCGACTCGCTCAATTGCAAGGTTGCGCTGGTTGCCAGCAGCGTCGAGCGCGGCCTCAAGGTTGCTTCCAGCATGGGGGCCGGCAACAAGCTCGATCCCACCCGGATAAAAATTGCCGACATTTCGAAAACCAGCATGTGCCCGCTCGCCTCGGTGATGCGCAAGCGGCTCAGGAAACGCGGCATTCCCAAAGGCGTGCTCACCGTGTTTTCCGACGAGGCGGGGCGGCCACCCTTGCCACCGCAGCCGGTCGAGGGCAGAGGCCGCGACCGTGCGGTCAACGGCACCATCAGCTACATGCCGCCTTTGTTCGGCTTGATGCTGGCTGGAGCAGTGGTGCAGTGCTTGATCGAATCCTGATGTGGCTGTAGCCGCCCGGTTCCACGGCCTTATTGCTGCGTCGCGTTGTCGATCTGCTTGCGTTGTGCATCGGCGGCGTCCATGACCTGAGCTTCCACGGCCTGGGCTTTTCTGACGGACTGGATCTGCGTGTCGAAGACCGGGGTGGGCTTGTCTTCGGTTTTGGGTTGTGGGGGTGGCGTAGGATTGCAGGCGGACAGGAGCAGCGCAAGCGGGGGGATCAGGAACCCTTTCATTTCGTATCCTCCAATAGTCCGGTGGGCAGACCGTCGATGCTGATCTGGTTTTTCTCGCGCCAATAATCGAGCAGGCCGACCGGTCCTTTTTTCTCGGCCCAGCGTGCCAGGGTGTCGCGTTCACCCGCATAGGTGTAGCGCGGCACGGCGTAACCGCACGAGGTCTGCACCGATTCGACGTCGAGCACGATGATCTGGCGTTCGCCGGGAAGAGCAGGGAAATGGCGGCGGAGTTCGCCCCACTCCGGATCCTGTCTGCGCACGGCGTGGCCGCGTCCGTACAGACGCAGGATCAATGGATCGGCATCGAAGCTGCACCACATCAGCGTCATGCGGCCATCGTGGGCGAGATGGGCCGCGGTTTCATTGCCGCTGCCGGTGAGGTCGAGGTAGGCGACGCGGGCGTCGGACAATACGCGCAGGCTGTCCATGCCCTTGGGCGACAGGTTGAGACGGCTCGTGGCAGTGCCGGTGGCAGTAAAAAACATTTGCTGCGCGGCGATGAAGGCGCGGTGTTTTTCTTCGAGGGCGGGATAGAAGCGCGCCATCAGTTGATCTGCCGCTTGAGGAATTCGGTGAGGATGCGCATGCGCGTCACGCTGTCGTTCATTTCCAGCAGGTTCTGCTTGACGCTGAGCTTCAGCGGCAGCACTTCGGACAGCCGGTAGCTGACCCATACGGCATCGTCGAATGCATGCGGGGCAGGGAAGTGCGCGTGACCGTACTCGCTGATGATGTGGCGCAGGATTTCCACGGCCAGTTCGAGGTCGTGAGGGATCGCGCTGGCCGGTTCGGCACTGACTTCGTCCACCGTTCCGATAAGCAGTCCGCTGGGTTCGACCTGGGTGTGGCGGATGACGAACCGTGTGTCGGCCTGGGTGTCGATATGCAGGATGCCGGTTTCGGGCATGTCCCAATCGGTGATGCGGACTCGCGTGCCAATCGAATAGGGTACGGCGGGCGTGCCGGTCTCCTTGCCTTCCCGGATGGCGCAGATGCCGAACGGGCTGTCGTCGGCGATCGCCTGCTTCACCATGTCGATGTAGCGCTGCTCGAAAATCCGCAACGGCATCCTGCCGCCGGGAAACACCACGGTGTTCAGCGGAAACAGCGGCAGGCTGGTCAATTTGGCGGCGGCGTTCACCGGTTGTCGCCCCAGCGTGCCATGAGTTCGTGCTGGACGCCGAGCTGGTCGAGAATTCGCGCGACGACGAAATCGACGATGTCGGCGACCGACTGCGGCTGATGATAGAAGCCGGGATTGGCCGGCAGGATGACTGCGTTCATCCGCGACAGCGTCAGCATGTTCTCCAGGTGCAGGGTGGAAAACGGCGCTTCGCGAGGAACGAGGATGAGCTTCCGCTGCTCTTTCAGCATCACGTCGGCGGCGCGTTCGATCAGGTTGTCGGACAAGCCGTGGGCGATGGCGGCGAGCGTGCCCATCGAACACGGGCAGACCACCATCGCATCGGCCGGGTTGGATCCGGATGCGACCGGCGCATTCCAGTCCTCGCGTCCGAACACGCGCAACTGGCCGTCGCGTGTGTTCAGGCCTTCCGACAACTGCCGTTCAAGATCGCTGGCGCGTGCAGGCAGTGCCACGCCGAGTTCCTGCTTGGCGACGATGTGCGCCGCCTGCGACACCAGCAGATAGACCTGCAGGTCGGCGGCCAGCAGACATTCGAGCAGACGCAGGCCGTAGGCCATGCCGGAGGCGCCGGAGAGCGCAAGGGTAACGGTATTCAGGGTAGGGTGCATGGCGCGGATTGTCGCCCGGATGCCGCCAATAATCCACTATGCGACAGCGATTTGCACTCGATCGGTGCGCGAAGTTGCCCGCAGGGCGGGCGGTGTCCGCTCTCGGACATCGTCCGCACAGCTCGGCTTATCCCTTGCGAGTGCCTGCCAGAATATCAGGTGACATGCCCGGTTCCGGGGTTGGGGTGGCAAGCATGCGTATCACGATCAGGCCGTTAACCGTGCCGAAAACCAGCGCAGCGGCGGCAAACACGGGCAGCAGCTTGATCAGCGCTGCAGCCGGCAACAACCAGATGCCCACCAGTGCGAGCTGTCCGCCGATGTGGCCGAATGCCGCCAGCACCGACAGGCTGACCGGGCTGAAATGGCGGCTAGGAAGATAACGTGCCAGCGCCAGCACCGACAGGCTGACGAGTGCGCCGGCGGCCGACAGCCAGAAACCGGGTGCAAACAGGCTGCCCAGCAGCAGGCCGCCGGCCAGTACGCGCAGACCCGACACCCAGGCGGCCGCACGCCAGCCGTATTGCAGCAGCACCAGCAGGATGACGATGTTGGCGAGTCCCGGTTTCACGCCGGGCACCGGGCTCGGCAGTGCGGCTTCTGCGAGCGTGAGGCCGATTGCCAACGCCGCCAGCCGCGCGATGCGGCGGTCGTCCGCATGGACCGGCAGTTCAATAACCGAGCGTGTCATAGGTCGTGGTCCGTCCGCGGATTTCGAGGCTGACCTGGTTGGGAAGGCACAGCGCCGCCTGCCCGGATTGCGTCAGCCAGCCTTGCTTGACGCACAGCTGGCGTGGCGACGGATCGCGCGCAATGCGCGCGCGGCCGGGTTCGATCTCGATATGTGTCGTGCCGAGCGGGCCATCGACGGCAAAGGTTCGGGCTTGGGCAAGCGATGCGGTTTCCACCACCTGGCCGGCAGCGCGGATGACGACCGTGTCGCCGCGGTCGCCGCCCCAGGCCCATATCGTCAACGCGACGACAAGGCTGCCGCTTGTCAGCAGCACGCCCAGATCGCCGGCGCGCAGGCTCGTCATCAGCTGAGTTCGCGGTGCCGCACCAGCACCTGCTCGCGTTCACGGAAGGCGGCGGCCAGCGTTTCCGCGAAATACACGCTGCGGTGCTGACCGCCGGTGCAGCCGATGGCGACCGTCAGATAGGCACGGTGGTCGCGAATGAAACACGGCAGCCAGTTTTCCACGAAGCCGCGGATATCGGCCAGCAGCGCCATGGCGTTGGGGCTGTCTTCGAGGAAGTCTTTCACTGGCTGGTCGCGCCCGGTGAGTGGGCGCAGTTCGGCCACGTAGTGCGGATTGGGCAGGCAGCGCACGTCGAACACCAGGTCGGCATCGAGCGGGATGCCGTGCTTGAAGCCGAAGGACTCGAACAGCAGCGTGATGCGCGAGCGGTCCTGCCCGACCAGATCCTTGATCCACAGGCGCAAGGCGGCGGCGGAGAGATCGCTGGTGTCGATGCGGTGCGCCAGCGGCGCGATGTCGGCCAGCATCTCGCGTTCGAGCTGGATGGCTTCCTGCAGCGAGACCGTATCGCTGGAGAGCGGGTGGCGCCGCCGCGTTTCGGAAAAGCGCTGGACCAGCGTCAGGGTCTTCGCCTCGAGAAAGATGACTCGCAGGTCGGCGCCCTGATTGCGCAGCGCATCCGCAATCTGCGGCAGCTGCGTGAAACTCGCGCTGCTGCGGGCGTCGATGGCGATGGCGATGCGGTCGTGCCCTTCGCGCTGCAGGTAACCGACCAGGGGCTGCAGCATGGCCAGGGGAAGATTGTCGACGCAGTAATAGCCGACGTCCTCCAGTACCGCGATGGCGATGCTTTTTCCCGAGCCCGATAATCCCGATACCAGTACGACTTGCATTCAATCGTCTCCGTCGATGGCAGCCTGCTGGCGCTTGATGAATTGCTCGACCGGATTGATGCCGCGGCTCTTGAGGATGTGGTTGCGCACGGCCACCTCGACCAGTACCGCAAGGTTGCGGCCGGCTGCGACCGGAATGCGTACCTTGGGGATGGCGACGCCGAGGATGTTTTCGGTCGAGGCGACCATGTCGAGCCGGTTGAGCCCGACTTCGCCAATTTCCTGAGGATGAACCAGTTCGACGATCAGTCTGAGGTTCTTTTGCAGCTTGACCGCCGTCTCGCCGAACAGGAAGCGGATGTTGAGAATGCCGAGGCCGCGTACTTCGAGGAAATCACGAATCAACGTGGGGCAGTTGCCCTCGAGGGTTTCCGGTGCGACATGCTTGAGTTCGACGACGTCGTCGGCTACCAGCCGGTGGCCGCGTGTGACCAGCTCCAGCGCCAGCTCGCTTTTGCCGACGCCGGCATCGCCCTTGATGAGGACGCCCATGCCCAGCACTTCGAGAAACACCCCGTGCTGCGAGGTCGTTTCGGCCAGGCTTTGCGTCAGGTAATGGCCCAGATAGGACATCAGGATCGGGCTGGCCAGCGTCGAGGAGAACAAGGGCGTGCCGGTGCGTTCGGCGGTCTCGCGCAGGACCGGCGGGACGGTCTCGCCATTGGAGATGACGATGGCTGCGAGCTCGTTCGAAAACAGGTGGTCGATCGCCTCCTGCAGACTGGGTTCGGACAAACCGCGCAGATAGTCCATTTCGGCGCAGCCCAGGACTTGTACCCGGTTGGGGTGGACGAAATTCAGATGGCCGATGAGCGCCAGGGTTGGTTTCTGAATGGTCTCGGAGGACAGGGTGCGATCGCCACCGGTGCGTCCGGCTACCCATTGCAGGCCGAGCTGTTCCGCCAGATCGCGGAACAGGGTTTCAACCGAAACGTGGCTTAGTTCGCCATCCATGCGCCGGCCTGCGCACTCAGCTTGACCATGATTCGAGCCGTCCCATCAAATCGGACGGGGTGGCGGCATCCAGCATCTGTGCGCGCATGGTTTCGTCGCCGAACAGTTGCGCAAGCTCGCCCAGGATCTGCAGATGCCGTTCGTTGGCGTCCTTGGGAACCAGCAAGATGAAGCACAGCGTCACCGGCTGGTTATCCGGCGCATCGAATTCGAGCGGGCTCTTAAGGCGATAGAATGCGCCGCACGCGTCCTTGAGCCCCTTGATACGCCCGTGCGGGATGGCAATCCCATGGCCGAGTGCGGTCGAGCCCAGACGTTCGCGTTCGAACAGGCTGGTGAAGATGTCGGAGGCTTTGAGACCGCGGGTCTGAGCGAACAGGTCGGCTGCATGTTCGAACAGTTTTTTCTTGCTGGTGAAGCTGATGTCCAGCAAGGTGGTATCGGGGGTGATAAGGGGGGCGATTAGGTTCATGCCTTTGCACAGCCGGGGAAAGAGGTTGTCCGGCATCTGCAGATTATACGCCCGAAGGCTGTTTGAGGCCTCCGGGCAGGGGGATTACGGCGTCAGGCCGGGCTTTCTGTCGGTTGATGCTTCAGTCCGCCACCGCCTTGGTGAACGTCCGAGGTTTTTTCCTTGTGCTTCACGATCTGGCGATCCAGTTTGTCCGCCAGAAGGTCGATTGCGGCGTACATGTTGCCGTCCTCGCTGTGGGCATGGAAATCATGGCCTTTCACATGCAGCGTGGCTTCCACCTTGTGCACCAGTTTTTCCACCTGCACGATGACCGTCACGTTGATGACGTGGTCGAAATGGCGTTTGACGCGGTCGAGTTTCTCGGAAACGTAGTCGCGGATGGCTGGGGTCACTTCCAGGTGATGGCCGGAAATCGTCAAATTCATAGAGCCTCCTAAGTCTGCTGAACATAACTGGAAGCCGGCATGCCGCTGACCTTCCAGGAGCGATCTGTTGTGCTCGATTTCATTGTGGGACGAAAGCCCGGTACATTCAAGCGCGGCACGGATTGTCAGGCGGACTGTGTAGGAAAAGCCTTTGCGATCAAAGTGCGCGGCGCATGTTGGCGGGTGGGATTTGCAGCGATTCGCGATATTTGGCGACCGTGCGGCGGGCTACCACGATACCCTGCTGGCCCAGAACTTCCGCCAATTGGCCATCCGACAGCGGTTTCTTGGCGCTTTCGGCGGCAACCAGCTGTTTGATGAGCGCACGAATGGCGGTCGAGGAACAGGCACCGCCGCTGTCGGTCGAGACGTGGCTGCCGAAGAAATACTTCAGTTCGTACAAGCCGCGCGGCGTCATCATGTATTTTTGCGTGGTCACGCGCGAAATGGTCGATTCGTGCAGCTCCACCGCATCGGCGATTTCGCGCAGTACCAACGGGCGCATCGCCACCTCGCCATGCTCGAAGAATTGTTTCTGGCGGTCGACGATGGCCTGCGAGACGCGCAGGATGGTGTCGAAACGTTGCTGCACGTTCTTGATCAGCCAGCGGGCTTCCTGCAGCTGGCTGGCAAGCTGGCTGCCGCCGCTTTCGCGGTGGCGTGCCAGGATGTCGGCATAGACGCGGTTGACGCGCAGCTTGGGCATGGCGTCGGCGTTGAGGCTGGCGATCCACATGCCCTTGACCTTGCGCACATAGACGTCGGGAATCACGTAGTGGGTGTCGTCCGCCCCGAAGGCCGCCCCGGGACGCGGGTTCAGGGACAGGATCAGGGCGCGCGCGGTACGCAGTGCGGCATCGTCGATGCCGAGCATTTTCTTCAGCTTGCCGACATCGCGTGCGGCGAGCAGGTCCAGATAATGCGTGGTGAGCCGCATGGCGGCGTCGCGCGCGGGGGTGTCCACAGGTAGCGCGCGCAGTTGCAGGGTCAGGCATTCCGCCAGATTGCGTGCCCCGACCCCGGTTGGATCCATGTTCTGCAGATGTTTGAGCGCGGTTTCCAGTTCCTCGGGCTCGAGTTCCTCGAGTTCGGTTTGCAGGCTGGCGGTAATGTCTTCCAGCGGCTGGGTCAGGAAACCCGAATCGTCCAGGTCGTCGATCAGCGCGGCGACCAGGGTGCGGTCGCGCAGGGTGAGCGGACTGACGATCAACTGGTTCAGCAGATGCTCGCGCAAGGTCGCGCCCGATATCGAACCCTGGGTGTAATCGTTGTCCTCGTCATCGCCGCTGGCCACGCTGTAGTCATTCCAGTCGGAGTCATCCAGTGCAGTGACAGGTTCCGAGTCGGTATGGTCGGGCAATGCCGTTTCCGTGCTTTGCGCCTCGGCCTCGGCGGTATGTGCGGGCGCCTCCGCTGTCGCATAGCTGGCTTCGTCCTCTTCCTCGCGTTCCAGCAGGGGATTGTCCTGCAGCATCTGCTCCAGTTCCTGATTCAGTTCCAGCGTCGACAGCTGCAGCAGTCGAATCGACTGTTGCAGTTGGGGCGTCAGCGTGAGGTGTTGACCGAGCTTGAGTTGAAGGCTGTGTTTCATGAATCTTGACTACGGCAAAAAGCGTGCCGGCTTGAGACCAGTTTAACGCGATTCGCCTGGGGATGGCGGTTGTTACAGACGGAAATTTTCGCCGAGATAGACTTTGCGGGCGTTGTCGTCCTGGATGATGAGATCGGGCGTACCGGCAATCAGCACGCGCCCTTCGTTGATGATGTAGGCGCGATCGCAGATACCCAGGGTTTCGCGCACATTGTGGTCGGTGATCAAGACGCCGATGTCGCGCTCGATGAGGAAATGCACCAGTTTCTGGATGTCGATCACCGCAATGGGATCCACCCCCGCAAAAGGTTCGTCGAGCAGGATGAAGCGCGGGTTGATCGCCAGTGCGCGGGCGATTTCCACACGGCGGCGCTCGCCGCCGGAGAGGCTGACGGCGGACGCTTCGCGCAGGTGGGCGATGTGCAGGTCTTCCAGCAGATTGTCAAGGTGTTCCTCGCGCTCGGCCTTGTCGTAGGACTTGAGCTCGAGAATGGCGCGGATATTGTCTTCCACGGTCATCTTGCGGAAGATCGAGGGTTCCTGCGGCAGGTAGGACAGCCCCAGCCGGGCGCGCTGGTGAATCGCCATGTGGGTGAGATCGTGCGTATCCATCTGCACGCTGCCGCCGTCGGCCGCGACCAGGCCCACCACCATGTAAAAGCAGGTGGTCTTGCCGGCACCATTGGGGCCGAGCAGGCCGACCACTTCGCCGCTTGCGACCTCGAAAGAGACGTCGTGCACCACGGTGCGTTTGCCATACGTCTTGCGCAGGCCCTGGGCAGTAATCTGGCTCATGGTTTGGCTGCGGGTTGTTCGGGGGCGTGCGGTTTCGGACGGATGACGGCGCGCACGCGCCCGCTCGGGGTCTGGGCGTTGGGCTGGCCGACGACCTTGTAGAACCCGGTGTTGGCGTTGTAGGAAATCTGTGCGCCGTGCAGTTCGTCGCTGCCGCGCCGCAGTCGGGCCTGGCCGATCAGTTCGAGCTGGCTGGTGACGCCGTCATATTCGATGCGATCGGCAAAGCCCTCGATGAATTCATCGCCGCTGTCGGTTTTCTGGCGGAACGCCACGGGGCGGCCGATCGCACTGACCTTGTCGAGTCCGTCCGCATTCTGGGTCACCTGCACGCGATCGGCGCGCAGCATCAGCGTGCCCTGGCTCAATATGACATTGCCCTGGTAGACGCTGATTTTCTTGATGTCGTCGAGGGTGACGGTGTCCGCCTCGAGGTTGACCGGTTTGTCGCGGTCGGCTTTTTCCGCGTGGGCGGAGGTGGCCAGCAAGGCGGCGCACAGCACCGCGTAAAGCCTGGTATTCGATTTAGTCATGGCGCTAGCCTTTTCCGGAAATATAACGGGCATGCACCCGTCCTGTCAGTTTGAGGATACGTTGCTTGGCGTCGTATTCCATCGCGTCCGCGCTCAGATCCAGAGTGGCGTCATGGATCACCACCGGGCCGGGGGAGCGCATCTGGTTGCGTTCTGGGAAAACCAGCAGCCGCGCCGAACGCATGGCCATGAGCGATTGTCCTGCATGCGCGGCACGTTCCACGAGAACGTCGTCGCGCAGGTCGACCTCATGGCCGTCGGGAGACACGGTCGCCTGTTTCGACACTGCGCTCACGTCCCCTGACTGTTCGTCCAGCTGGGTGAAGTGGGGCAGTTCCAACTCGGTAAACTTGCTGTCCGAGTAATGCTTCAATTTCTTGGCGGACAATCGGTACTGCGGCTTGCCATCCAGGTCGGTGCGCATCGCATTGAAGTTCTCCATGATGCCTTCGGGATCGGTCCGAGTAGGCGACGCGCCGCCGTTGGCCGGGATCTCCACCATGCGTTCGATCCAGAAACTGAGCGCGGCCAGCAGCAGCAGGATGGCCAGCGGCAGCCACAATGATCCGCGTGAGATCATGCCGTCCCCGGACGGACGGCGTTCAGGGCGCAGCGTATGCAGCCTGTCATCTCAGATACGGCGCCAGCGCCGTGTCCAGCGTGCCTTGAGCGCGCATCAGAAACTCGCAGGCCTCGCGCACTGCGCCATGGCCCGCTTCGCGCACGGTGGTGTAATGGCTGTAGGCTTTCACCAGTTCGGGGGCGGCCGGCACGGTAATGGCCAGACCGGCACGGCGCATCACGGGCAGGTCGACCACGTCGTCGCCCATGTAGGCGGTGGCTTCGCAATCGAGGTTCAACTCGCGGCACAAGGCTTCGTACACGGCCAACTTGTCGTGCGCGCCCTGATGCACGATCTCGATGCCGAGATTCCGTGCCCGATGTTCCACCACCCGCGAATCGCGTCCGGTGATGATGGCCAGTTCGACCCCGCTGCCTTTGAGCATTTTCAGGCCATGCCCGTCGAGCGAGTTGAAGCCTTTGTATTCCTGGCCATCGTCCGCCAGAAACAGGGTGCCGTCGGTCATCACGCCGTCGACGTCGAATGCGACCAGTTTGATTTTCTGCGCGCGCGCAATCAGATCGGATGTCATCACACCACCCCCGCTTTCAGCAGGTCGTGCATGTTGAGTGCTCCGACCAGGATATGGTCGGTGTCGACTACCAGCAGGCCATTGATTTTCAGGGTGTCCATTTTTTCCACTGCCGCCACGGCGAGTTCGTCCGCGCGGATCGTCTTCGGGTTTCGGGTCATCAGGTCGGCGATCTTCGCCTGCTGCAGGTCGATCGTGTGTTCCAGGGTGCGCCGCAGGTCGCCGTCGGTGAACAGTCCGGCCACCTTGCCGTCCGCCTCGACCACTGCGGTCATGCCGAGTCCCTTTTGGGTCATCTCGAACAGCGCGGCCTTGAGCGAGGCGTCGCGGCCGACCTTCGGCAGGTCATCGCCGGCATGCATGACGTCGCGCACATGGACGAGCAATCGCCGTCCCAGGCTGCCGCCCGGGTGGGTGCGCGCAAAGTCGTCGGCCGAAAAGCCGCGTGCATCCAGCAGCGCCACCGCCAAGGCGTCGCCCAGCGCGAGTGCCGCAGTGGTGCTCGCAGTGGGGGCCAGGTTGAGCGGGCAGGCTTCCTTGTCGACTGCGGCATTGAGGTGGACATCGGCTTCCCGTGCCATGGTCGAACCGGGATTGCCGGTCATCGCGATGAGCTTGGCGCCGCGCCGCTTGATGAGCGGCACGATGCTGACGATCTCATTGCTCTCGCCCGAGTTCGACAGGGCCAGCACCACGTCGTCGGGTGCGATCATGCCGAGGTCGCCGTGGCTGGCTTCACCCGGGTGCATGAAAAAAGCGGGGGTGCCGGTTGAGGCCAGGGTGGCGGCGATCTTGCTCCCGACATGGCCGGACTTGCCCATTCCCGATACCACCACGCGGCCGCGGCATGCCAGGATCAACTGCACGGCATCCGCAAAACCGGCGTCGAGCCGGGTTGACAGGGCGCGTAGGGCATCGGCTTCGATATCGAGCACCTGACGCGCAAGCGCAAGCAAATGTTCGGTGGAGATGGGTTGGGGTCGCATGGTCGGCAAGTATACTAAAGCCTGCCTGTCCGACCGCGTTTTTACTGCGGTTTGGGCAGGTTGCCTCCGACAGAAAATATGGGCTGAAGCCTATGAAATACCTATGCACAGCAGCCTCCAGCTTGTCCTGATTCTACTTGCGGTCGCCGTGCTGGTGGCGGCGGCTGCGCGTGCCTTGCGCCTGCCCACCATGCTCGGTTATCTGGTGACCGGCATTGCCATCGGTCCGTTTGCCCTGGGCTGGATTCCCGATAGCGCCGAAGAACGCTACCTGGCCGAGTTCGGCGTGGTGTTCCTGATGTTCTCGATCGGCCTGGAGTTCAGCCTGGCACGTCTGATGACCATGCGCATGACGGTGTTCGGCTTCGGCGGTGCGCAGGTCGTGCTGACCATCGCGTTGACCGCGGCGATTGCCTGGCTGCTGCATTTGCCGCTGCTTGCGGCGCTGGCGCTGGGCGGTATCATGTCGATGTCGTCCACGGCCATCGTATCCAAGCTGCTGGCCGAACGGCTGGAAATCCAGACGCCACACGGCCGCCAGATTTTCGGTGCCTTGCTGTTCCAGGATCTGGCGGTGGTGCCGCTGCTGATCCTGATTCCTGCGTTTGCGAAGGAATCCGACACCATGGCCATCACCCTGGGATTGGCCGTGTTCAAGGCTGTCGTGGTGCTGGGTTTTCTACTGTTCGTCGGACAGCGCATCATGCGCCCGTGGTTCCAGTGGGTGGCAGGCCGCAAGTCGCCCGAACTCTTCACGCTCAACCTGCTGCTATTCACATTGGGCCTGGCGTTTCTGACCGAGAGTGCCGGTCTGTCGCTGGCGCTCGGCGCGTTCCTGGCCGGCATGCTGATTTCAGAGACCGAATACCGCTACCAGGTGGAAGACGACATCAAGCCGTTCCGCGATGTGTTGCTGGGATTGTTTTTCGTCACGATCGGGATGCGACTCGACCTGATGCAGGTCATGCTGAACTGGAGCGACGTATTGCTGCTGGTCGCGGCGATCGTCGCCGGCAAGGGGCTGATGGTCGGTGGCCTGGCCCTGACCTTCGGCAACACCCGCCCCACCTCGGTGCGGACTGCGCTGGGGTTGGCACAGGCGGGCGAATTCGGGTTCGTGCTGCTGGCCCAGGCTGCCGATCTGCAATTGCTGGGCGCCTCGATCACCCAACCGGTGCTGGCGGCGATGGTGTTGTCGATGCTGATCGCTCCGCTCCTGATCAATCGCATGGACGTGCTGACCCGGCTGATTGCAGGCAGCGAATGGGCCGGCCGCGCAAAGGAGGTGCACGACATCGCGGTCAAGACCTTTGGCAAGACCCAGCACGTGATCGTTTGCGGCTACGGCCGCAGTGGACAGAACCTGGCCCGCCTGCTGGAAGTGGAGGGCATCACCTTCATCGCGCTCGACGCCGACCCCGAGCGCATCCGTGCGGTGGCGGCATCCGGCGTCAGCGTCGTCTACGGCGATGCCAGCCGGCGCGAAGTGCTGGTTGCCGCCGGCCTCAGCCGTGCGCAGGCCATCGTGGTGACGTATTCCGACCTGCACTCCAGCATGGCCATCCTGCGTCACGTCCGCGAATTGCGGCCCGATCTGCCAGTCGTGGTGCGCACCATCGACGACACCCACATCGATGCCTTGAAAGCGGCGGGTGCGGCCGAGGTCGTGTCCGAAGTGATGGAAGGTTCGCTGATGCTGGCTTCGCATGCGCTGATGCTGCTGGGCGTACCTTTGAGCCAGGTGCTGAAACGGATCCGCGAAGTGCGCGAAACGCGCTACGCCATGATGCGCGGTTTCTTTCGTGGCGCCAGCGATGCCGACGACGAGCTCGACCAGCATGCCCAGCCCCGTCTGCATACCGTGCTGGTCACGCAAGGCGCCGTGGCGGCAGGGCATAGCCTGGAGGAACTGCGGCTGACCGAACTACTCGTGGAGGTGGTGGCAATCCGCCGTCAAGGGATCAAGGGCGTCGATCCCCAGCCCGACACCCGTATCCAGGTCGGGGATGTGCTGGTGCTGCGCGGCGCCGCCGATGGACTGGCGGCGGCGGAGTTCAGGGTGTTGCAGGGTTAGGGTGCTTTGCAGACAACGTAAAAATGGGCGCCATCATCGACGTAATTGTCTGATGGAGCAGTGGTGCCGGCTGTAGTGCCGTCAGCGCCACGCACTGTCCCGGTTGTGGCATTGCCGTCATCAAACTGCGTATCGATGGCTTGTGCGATTTTGGCGGGCAGATTGTTGGAGCAAATAACAATTCCGTTGATACCGAACGCACCATTTTGCACGCCTGTCACACCTGACGCAGCATTGGGCGGGTTTGCAGTACCGGTCGTCCCTGTGGTCGTTGCGCCACCGACGAGCCCGGCGAGACGCAAGTGCTGCCAAAACAAACGGGATTCATCACTTGCTGTATTGGAATTGTAGGCTGGTGACCCCGCTGTCCCGGTGCCGATCACACCGTCCCCGTTGCCACTAGTCGTTGTGTTCCCTGTTGCCGTCCAACGTGTGGCAGCTCCAGGATCATCCCCTGGCAATGCCCGATATCGATCCTGATACAAATTGATGGCGGCCGTCATCGACTGGAAGTCGTTGGCAACGTTGCGAATGCGGGCTTGCGTGATGAGTTCCTGTCCCTTGAGAATACCGCCGAGCAACAGCCCGATAATGACCAGCACAATGGCGATCTCGATCAGGGTGAAGCCCGACTGGCGTCGCGCGATGTGGGGGTGCGGCATGGTGAGGCTCTCCAGTAGTATTCTCCTGAGGGCCAATTTGCAAAATGCGTGCCATGGTATTTTATTTGGTAGTTCAATGATAAATAAGGAAAAAAATCTATCAGGCGCATCGCGTTCGCCCTGGTTTTGACGAAAATACAACGCTGATGCCAGGTTTCCGTCAGACTTTGTGCGTGGCCTAACATCGGTATCCTCTCCATTTCCGGGGCGGAATGCCGATACCATGGGCATGCTGATCGTCCTGCATTCCTCTCCGATTTCCCCTGCATGAGCGAACGCACTGAAACTGTATCCCATCTGGCCTGGCTGACCTCGCTCGCCACGCGCTTCACGCGTGTGGCGCCGGGACGCTGGCTGGGGTCGATGCTGTTGGCCCTGCACGTGGCCGTAGTATTCGATGCCGACGCGACGGTGACGCGGGCCTTCCTGCTGGCGCATTACGGCCTGTTCCTGCTGTGGCAACCGCTGGTGCGCAGCGAGGCGCGCATCGAGCCGCGCCTGGCGTTCCCGGTATTTGCCATGGCCGCATTGCTGGTCCTGGTCGACAGTACCTGGGTGATGGCCTTGTGGCTGGCGATCCTCGCGGGGCTGGTGGGCGCCGTGGCGGCGTCGCAGAACGAACGTGCCCAGCGTCTGGGGTACCTGCTGGCGCTGGGTTATCTGTTGGCCTTGTTGTTGGCCTGGGTGTTGCCGCAAAGCCTGGGCGGGACGTCGTTGCCGAATGAGCTGCGGATTGTGGTGCGCTATGGCTTGCTGCTGCTGCCCGCGGCGATCCTGTTCCTGCCGGCCAGCCGCCAGCGCAGCGCCTCGTCGACGCTCGATTTCATCTACGGCCTGATGCTGTCGCTGCTCATCATGGTGATGGCGCTCGGGGTGTTCGCCGTGGTGGCGGTGGCCAAGGTGAGCTATGCCTGGGCGCTGGTGCAGACCCTGCTGGGCATGGCGGCGCTGCTGCTGGCCTTGTCGTGGCTGTGGAATCCGCGTGCCGGATTCGCTGGGCTGGGGCAGGTGACCTCGCGCTATCTGCTGTCGGTAGGGCTGCCGTTCGAGGGCTGGGCGCAGCGGCTCGCCACCCTGGCCGAACGTGAGCGCGATCCGGAATCCTTCGTGCGCGACGCACTGTCCGACTTGCACGAGCTGACCTGGATACGGGGTGGCCGCTGGCAGGCGGCGCGCGGCGAAGGCAGTTTCGGCGAGCCGGCCGAACACGCCGTGAGCCACGCCTTTCACGGCCTGACCCTGATCTGGCAGTCGGCGCGTCCGCTTACCCCTGCTCTGGCGCTGCATGTGCGATTGCTGTCGCAATTGTTGGGCTATTTCTATGCCGCCAAGGTGCGCGAACAGACGCTGCGCGAACAGGCCTACAGCCAGGCTATCCACGATACCGGCGCGCGCCTGACGCACGACGTGAAGAACATCCTGCAGTCGTTGAAGACCCTGCTCGCCGCCGCCGATACCTCCACCCCGGAAGACAGTGAACGTCTGCTGGCGCTGATGAAGCGCCAGCTGCCACAACTGGCGGCGCGTCTCTCGCAAACCGTCGACAAGCTTAAGCAGCCGGCGGAAATGGATGTCGCCCATGTGGCTGCGCACACGTGGTGGGCGGCACTGCAGACACGCTATGAACACGATGACGTGCAGTTCTTCGCCGAGGCGCTCGACGATACTCCTTTGCCTCAGGATCTGTTCGACAGCGTGGTCGACAATCTGCTGACCAACGCCTTGCGCAAACGGCAGAATCAGCCGGGTGTTGCTGTGGAAGTTCGCCTGACGCTGCATCCACTGGTCAGCTTGACAGTGACCGATAGTGGCAGTGCGGCCCCCGAGCACGTGGCCCGCAACTTGTTCCTCAGCCCGGTGGCGTCGGATTTCGGATTGGGCGTGGGGTTGTATCAAGCCGCGCGACAGGCGGCGCGTTCAGGTTATCGACTGGAATTGCCCAATAATCAGCCGGGACGCGTGGCGTTCCGGCTGGAGGCTACCAGCCGCAGTCTGAGCCCGAGCCCGAAGTCTTAGGCGGGCATATGAGACCGACCAATACCGACTCTGACATCCACGCGACCAGATCGTCGAATTCGCCCAGAGTGGAGCCGGGTGGAGTCGGCGCGCGCATGACCAAGGGGAGTTGATTGAGGGTGTTTTCCTTTTCGTCAGGTCCGGTTGGCGCGGCCTGTAAATTTCCTGGAGGATTGTTCATGTTCTGGGCACCCCACCCATTGGGGCCATGCGATATCAGGGCGAATGCCACGTTGTTTGCTTGTGGCGAAGGCAGGCAGGAACTGGTGCTGCAAATCTGGATATTCGGAAGAGTATTTGGCGGGTTAATACTACTCAAGTGAAAACCACCCCCCGCCCCCGATTTTGCGAACTGCGAAATGACGACATAACGCAAACGGTTGCCCCAGGCATCCTGAGCAGCGGTCCCCAGCGTGACCCAGGGAAACCACCCGTAAGAAACGCCACCGGAACTCGAACTACAGTCCGTGCCGGTTCTGTCTTCGATACCATCACCAGAGGTGTCGGGGCAGGGAAGGTACGCCGTTCCACTTGGGCCCGAGGCGATACCCGCTGCCATCGCAAAGCCCTGAAGGGCATTCTGTGCTTCCTGCAGGGTTTGCCGGGTCTCGGCGATCCGCCGCGCCTGAATCTGCGCCGACAACGGCATGGCCAGTCCGCCAATCAAAATCGTGATGATGACCAGCACGATGGCCATTTCGATCAGGGTGAAACCACGCGAGCGTGTCATGGTGCGGAATCCTTCGTATCCGGGCTGGCCGGTTCGGGAGCCCGGGGGCGCAGAACCTGATAGGGCTCATATACCCGGCCGTTGGCGCGGATCTGGCCGGGTTTCAGGCCCGATACGGCCGAGCTGTCGCGCTGTGCCTTGCCGTCAATCCAGCGCGTGGTGCTGCCGTCGGAGCGGATGACCACGCCATCGTAGCGTAGCGGTGCCGGGGCGCTGTCGGTCGACAATGGGTGGCCCGGACCAGAGGGGGGGGCGTTGCGCGCGCGCACGGCCTCAAGCTGGGCGCGCTGCGCCGGCGTGAAGAACAAGCGGCCCGGATCGGCCGGGGCCGCCATGCCGGTTCCGATGCCGACCAGGTATAGCGCCAGCATCCAGGCGCCAGAGCGCATGTGCCATCCGCGTTTTGCGCGCGCGCGCTGGCCAGGTCGGAGCAGCCGGCTATTCATGGCGGGCTTCCGTTGTCGTTGCCACAGTGAACCACAGCAGATCGCATTCGGCCTGCAGATGCGGGTGATTGGCGGCTTCGAATGGCGTATTGTCCGGGCGCGACAGGCGGCATCCCTGAACGTGGTACACCCCGGACGCGCGCGTCTTGAGTGCGTCGAGGAAACGCACGAGATCGGTTTCCACCAGCAGCGGGAAAGTGAGGGTCATGCGGGTTTGCCCCAGCGGCAGGCCCTGCGCCAGCGAGGACGGCGAGGCTGTGCGGGGCATCAATCGGTAACCCAGCCCATACAGGCCGGCATCGCGGTTGGCCAGTTGCACGGCTTCGATCCAGGCCAGGCGGTCTTCCGTCCCCACGAAGCCGCGTGCCACCAACGTCTGGTAATCCCCCAGATGGGTGGTGAGGAGTCGCTGCTGCTGACGGCTGCGATCGAGTTGCTGGCGTGCCTGGTTAAGCGCCGTATTCTGCTGTTGCAAAGCCGCTTCGGCATTGTGTGCCTGACGTTGTCCCCACAGGATGCCGCCGGTTGCCAAGAGCAGCGCAGTCAGCAGCATCAGCAGGGGCAGTTTGAGGATGGCGAAGGGCGGGCGGATCATGGCCGGGCCTCGCGGAAAAGCAGGTTGAGGCTGAAACGCGCTGCGGGTGCGCTGGCCGCATCGGGGTTAAGTGTCTTGCCGGATAGCGTGCTGCTGGAGTCGGCATTCACGGGACTGCTGCGCAGGGTCACGTTGTACACGCCCGGCATTGCCTGCAGCGTGCGCATGAATTCTTCGATACGCCGCATGGCAGCCCGGTAATTACCGTCGAACGGGCTCAATCCGGCATCGAGGTTGACCTGGATGCCGCCGTTCGCGGCTGGCGACTCATCGGTCCAGCCCAGGCTGTCCAGCGCGACATCGGGCGTGGCCAGCAGGCTTTGCCCAATCGCTGAAAAGAGTGCGGTTACGTCGGTCTGCGCCTGGCCGAGCTGGCGCGCCAGGTTGACTGTCTGGACGAGTTGCTCGGGGGCCATGAGCTGGGTGGGGAACGTGCGCGCAATGGCCTGGTAGCGGGCATCGAATTGCTGGTACTGCTGGGCCAGCTGGCGAGCCTGGTCGTCCAGGTCCCGGGCATGCAGCCAGTAGGCCGCCGTAAGACCCAGGCCCAGCACTGCGACGATGCCGGCAGCCGCGTGCAGGCCGCGCCGCCAGCGGAATTCGATGTGATGCTGCAGCAATTCGGGCGGCGCCAGATTGAGTTTCAGCGTTTCGCCCGCGATGGCGGCCAGGGGCGCGACTTCCGGTGTGGCGGCCAGAAAATCGTCGGGAATGCGCAAAGCGCGTGCGAGACTGGACATGTCGATCAGTCGCGTGCTGAACGCCGGGTCGGCATTGAGCTGTGCCTGCGCGCTGTCGAGCTGGCCGCTTGGATCGAGCAGCAGCACATGCAGTCGGGCCTCGCGCGGCAGGATGCGCTGTCCGCTGAGGTAGAGCTGCGTCTTCGCGATTTCGTCCGCTGCGTTACCGGGCAGTTGTGCGGGCGTATCACCGCCGATCAGGCGTGAAAAACGCAGCAGACCGTTGTGATAGTAGGAGAGCCGCAGGCTATTGTTGAGACGGCATGCCAGCAAGGTATGTGCCGACTGTTCCCGTAGTTTTTCCAGCAGATGCTGATAGGCCAGCGCCAGCGGCGTGATGCCCGCCAGCGGTACGTGTTCGCGGTGCAGCACGCTGAGCCAGGGGGTCAGCCACTCGGCGTCGGGCAAGGCCGCCAGCAGATAACGGTCGTCGCGGCGTCCGGTCGTTTCGCGTGCCTGCCGCCATGCGCCGGTAAAGCGCGTGTTGCGGAATACCTGCTTGAGCTTGCGCGCCAGCAGTTCGTCGCGCGCGCGTCCCTGCACATGTGGCAGAACCTCGCTGCGGTAATCCTCGTCGACCGTGTCGGCCACCAGCAGTACAGGCAGGTGCGCATGCCTGATCACGATTTTTCGGAATGCGGCCAAGCCTTCTGCATCGGCGGAAAACTCGCCCAGCCAGTGCATATGTCCCGGGCGCCAGTCGAGGACGCCGATCTGGCGGGGCGTAGCAAAGAGAAGCAGGCGATGGTCGAACATGATCATGAAAACCGCAGTAGACCGCTCATAAATGTCGGATGTACCGCACGGAAATTGATTTCCCTGCCTTCGATGACGTGTACCGGGAAATTGGATCCGCTACACATCCGCTGGTACGACTGGTCATGCGCCTGCCTGTGTCGCTCGTCGTTGCAGGCAACGGCCTGCTGCCTCTTCGCTTCGCGGCAGTCACTTGCCAAGCCGCACCATCGAACGCGTTCAACTGTGGTTTCCATGATCACAGCGGCAGATTCCCGATCAGGTCATAAATCGGCAGCAGCACCGACACCAGGATGCCGCCGAGCAGCAGGCCCAGAATGGCCGTGAGCAGCGGCTCCAGAACCCGGAGGCCGTTTTCGATCGAGTCGAGTACTTCACGGTTGTAGAAGAACGTCACGTTGTCCAGGGCCTCGTCGAGCGCGCCGGTGCTTTCGCCCACGCGCAGCATGCGGATCACCAGCGGCGGAAACAACGCCAGCGATTGGAAGCTTTCCGACAACCCGCGCCCGTCGGCAATCTGCTGGGCGGCGCGGCGAATGCCGTCGGCAATCACGCGGTTGCCGGCGATCATCTCGCCGGCGCGCAGGGCGTCGAGCACGGTGACGCCCGAGCGGTACATCATTGCCAGCGTGTTGGTGAAGCGCGACAGGACGATCTTCTGCACGATCGGTCCGATGATCGGCAATCGCAGCTGGGTTCGGTCCCACCATTCGCGTCCGGCTTCGCTCTTGCGCACCCATAAGGGCAGACCGATGCCCACTGCCAGTGCAAGTGCCAGGCCGATCAGCCAGTACGAGCGCAGCGCATTCGACACCGCCATCAGGATCAGCGTCGGCAGCGGCAGCGCCACGCCCATGGTCTTGACCAGCCCCAGCACTTGCGGCACCAGATAAATCAGCAGAAACAGGATGGCCGCGCCGACGACGGCCAGCACCATCGCGGGGTAGATCATCAGGCGCTTGGCCTTGGAAGCGACTTCCTCCTGCCATTTGAGCGACTCGGCCAGCCGCTCGAATACCGTGTCCAGCAGACCCGTCTGTTCGCCCGCCTTGATGCTGTGCACGAACACGGCGCCGAATACCGCCGGATGTGCCGCCAGTGCCTGCGACAGGACTTTGCCGCCTTCCAGGTCTTCCAGCAGCGCAGTCAGGACATCGCGAAACCCGCGTTTCTCCATGGTGTCGCGCAGATCGCGCAAGCCTTCGAGCAAAGGGATGCCCGCGCGGGTGATGTAACGCATATGGATGCAGAAGGTCACCAGATCGCGTCGTGTCACTCGCTCGCGACCGGTGGGGGCGTACTGGCGCGACAGCTCGACCAAGGTGACGAGATCGAGCCCCATGCGCTTCAGGCGCAGTTCGAGGTCGACGTCGTTGACGGCCGACAGGGTGCCCCTGACGCTGCGGCCGGTCTGGTCGATGGCGCGGTAGTCGAAGAAGGGCATGGATCAGGCGTGCCTCATCTCATACCCGCCCCGTCAAATCCACTACCCGCGACACTTCCGACAACGAGGTCACGCCATCCAGTACGCGCTTGATGCCGTCCTCCGCCAGCGGGTGGTAACCGTGTTCGAATGCGGCGCGGCGGATTTCGTGCAGCGGTGCGTGGTTGGCGACCAGTTCATCCAGCGTCGGGTCCATCCGCAACAGCTCGATCAGTGCCAGCCGGCCTTTGTAGCCCTTATGGCTGCATGCCGGGCAGCCGACGGCGCGGTAGATCTGCGGTGGCTGGGACGGGTCGGCGCCGAGGATACGCGCCTCATCCTCGTCCGGCGTGTAGGCTTCCCGGCAGTGCGGACACAGTTTGCGTACTAGACGCTGCGCGATGACGCCGATGATGTTGCCCGACAGGATGCCGGGCTGGATGCCGATGTCCATTAGGCGCGGAAACACGCCAAGCGCGGAGTTGGTATGCAGGGTGGTGAACACCTGGTGGCCGGTCATGGCGGCGCGGAACGCCATCTCGGCGGTGTCCTTGTCGCGGATTTCGCCGACCAGGATGATGTCGGGATCCTGTCGCATGATCGAACGGATGCCGTTGGCGAAGTCGAGCTTGAGCGTCTCGTTGACCGAGCTCTGGCGCATCAAGGTGACCGGATATTCGACCGGGTCCTCCAGCGTCATGATGTTGACGGTCTCGTTGTTGAGATGCGAGAGCATCGAATACAGCGTGGTGGTCTTGCCGGAACCGGTCGGCCCGGTGACGACGAGGATTCCCTCTGGCCGCGCCATCATCAGTTGCAGTTCGCGCAGCGCGTCGGGCGTGAAGCCCATGTAATCGAGCGGCATGATGGATTTTTCGCGGTCGAGGATGCGCAGCACCACGTTTTCGCCGTGGATGCCGGGCTGCGAAGAGACGCGGAAATCGATCGGACGACCGTTCAGCGTAAGCGACATGCGGCCGTCCTGCGGCGCGCGCGTTTCCGCGATGTTCATGCCGGACAGCACCTTGAGGCGCACCAGGATACCCGGCCAATAGGTCTTGTGCAGGCTGCGGATCTGTTCCAGCACGCCGTCGATACGATAGCGGATGCGCAGGAAGGCGTGTTCGGGCTCGAAATGGATGTCGCTCGATTCGCGCTTCACCGCGTCGGTCAGCAGCGCGCCGACCAGCCGCACCACCGGCTGGGTGTATTCCTCGGTATCAGGGTTGAGGCTGGCGTAATCGACCTCGCCGGTTTCGATTTCGCGCAGGATGCCGTCGAGCGAGAGATCGAAACCATAGAACTTGTCGATGCATTCGAGCAGTTGCGCTTCCGCCGCCAGCAGGGTGTCGATTTCGATCTGCCCGCCGAGCGAGGCTTTCAACTGGTCGAGCGCGACGACGTTGAACATGTCGGTGGTCGCCAGCGTCAGCACGTTGCGCGCGGCATCGTGGGCGATCGGCAACAGGTGGTGACGGCGCGCAAATTCCTCGGGCACCAGTTGCAGCGCTTCGGGGTCGGCCACGACCTGGGTGAGATCGATGCCCTGGCTGCCGAGTGCGTTGGCGAGCTGATCGCGCAGCACGGCTTCGGTGATAAATCCGAGTGCGACGAGCTGGCGGCCGATCGGCAGGCCCGTGGCTTTCTGCTCCTTCAGGCCGATGCGCAACTGGTCGAGGGTGATCAGCCCCTGGGTGACCAGGGTTTCGCCCATGCGGAGTTTCTTGCGGCGCTCCATGGCGACCCTACCGAATCGATTTCAACTGCTGCACGCGCGCTTCGGCCTGGGTTCGGTCGTAACGGTGCACGCCATTGCCGGCGAGCGCTTTCTCGTAATAGACCAGCGCGCTTGGATACTGATGCAGCTGGTCGAGGCTGACGGCCAGGTTGAAGGCGTAATCGGCGTTGTCTGGCGCGCCCCGATAGGCCTCGAAATAGGCGGGCTGGGCGTCGTTCCAGCGCCCTTGCTCGGCGTAAAGATTGCCGAGCGTCTGGTAGAGCTGCGGGCTGGGCGCGCGTTCGATCAGCATTTTCAGCCGGCTTTCGGTGACCTGGCCGTCGGTATTGCCCAGCAAGTCGAGCAAGGCGCCCTGGGCGGCTGCATTGCGGGGATCGATCTCGAGTACTTCGCGATACAGGCGTCGGGCATCCGCATCGCGGTTTTGCGCACTGGCGATGGCTGCGAGTCCCAGCAGCGCATCCGCCGTGCGTCGGTGTGTGGCTGCCTGGGTATACAGCCGTTGCGCTTCGGTCAGTGCCCCGCGCTGGTAGGCGGCGTAGGCCTGGGTGAGCAGGGTTGTCTGGGCGTCGGGCTGGAATTGGAGCACCGCAGGCGCAGGCGTGGCCACCGTCGGTTGCGCACTGGGAGCAGGCGGAGCGCTGTGGCGGGGATGCGTGGTGACAGGAGCCGTGGCGGGTTCGGCAAGCGCGGGACGGGCGGCGGCAATGGGCTCGGGACGGCGTTCGGGCGTTGCTGTCGATACGGTCGGCATCGGCGGCACCAGGGGAACCGGCGCAGCCGGCGTGGCAGTGCGCGCCATGGCCGGCGGCGGCGAGGTGGCCGGGGGTTGCAGGGCGAAGTAGAGGTATATCCCGTAGCCGAGCGCGACGAGGACAGCCAGTAGCGCGGTGAGAGGCACCAGTGAAAGCTGCGGCCAGCGCAGCCTGGGGGACGAGGTACCAGGCACAGGGTCGTTGTTGCCGAACAGCAGGCCAGGCGGTTCGACCCATTCGCGCGCTTTCGCGGTACCAGGGAGGGCCGGTTCCAGCTCGAGGTCGCCCTCGATCCGGCTGTCAGGATCGGACTTGTCCGATGCAAGCCGCCCAGGATGGGCGGCCTCGGCCTGCTTCAGTGCTTTGAGCAGCAGGCTCAAGGCTGGCTCCGCGCGCTGCCTGGCAGCAGTCGCTGGAACGGCTGAAGCGCATCGCTGTCCAGCGTGGGGTTGGATACCACGGTGGGCCGCAGGAAAATCACCAGTTCGGTCTGGCTGTTGATACGCTCATGCTGGCCGAACAGGGCGCCGATGCCTTCGGGGCGCGACAGGCCGGGCACGCCATCGCGCGCATTGTTGCTGTCGTCTTGGATCAGGCCGCCGAGGACCACGGTCTGACCGCTGCGTACCTGCAACAGCGATTCCATTTCGCGCACTTGGATGACGGGAATGGCATTCTTGACCCCGGCGATTTCCAATGCGGGATTGGGGTCGTCTACAGAACCCACTTGGCGCGAGATGGTGGGGCGGATTGTCAGCGATACCATGCCATTCTCGTTGATCTGCGGCAGCACCGACATCACGACACCAACGGGTACGGTATGCGCAGTGGTCGTGAACGTGGTTGGCTGCAAGGGCGTACCCGTGGAAGACAGCACACCCTGCTGTGACTGCACGGAGAAATAAACGAGGTTGTCGACCACTTTGAGCAGGGCCGTCTGGTTGTTCAGCGCCATGAGTTTGGGACTGGACAGTACCTTGGTCTTGCCGAACGATTCCAGCAGGTCGATGGCCGCGGTGAAGCCGTTGTTGCCGGTGTTGGTGTAAGTAGCCTGGATGAAAGGCGACAGCGCGCCCGCCAGGGCATTGGTGCCGCCGCCTACGGTATTGATCGTCCAGCCGGTGGCGCCCTGCAGGGCCTTCGACCAGTCGATGCCGGCGCGGTACTGGTCCTTGAGCGTGACTTCGACGATGGTCGCCTCGATCAGCACCTGACGCTGTGCGGACTGCATGACGCGGTCCAGGTACTGCTGCACCAGTTCCTGCTGTCTGGAGGTGCCGAGTACCGTCACGGTACCCGCGACCGGGTTGACCGCCACATCGTATTTGCCGTCGCCCGCCGGCTGGTTTGCAAACGCGGCGGTGAACAGGTTGGCGGCGCCCGCGCCGGCCTTACTGGCCGCCTCGGCCTGAGAGACTCGTTCGGCGCGCTCGGCTTTTTCGGCCTCCAGCCGCGCCGCGCGTTCCTCGTTGCTCTGGGTGACGGCCCGCGTGCCGGCGAGCATGGTACGGATATTGTCGGCTAACACCGTCCACAGGTCGTTGTTCGACTGGCTGGCGACGGTGGTGGTGGAGGAGTTGCCAGTGCTGGTCGAGGCGGACGTGTTGCCGGTTCCCGTGCCGATGCCGCCTCCGGTGCTGGCGATCTGCGCCGCTACGCCGACGCTGGAGGTCGTGTTGCGGGCGACGTTGACGTAATTGACCGTATAGGTCTTGACGTAGGGTGTGTCAGGCATGATCGACACCGTCCGCCCGTTCATCTCGTAGCGCAGGTCGGCTTGCCGTGCGATGCGGTCGAGAATGGCGGGCAGCGGCTCCTGCACGGCATTGAGCGAGACGTTCCCTGAGATGCCTGGGTACAGGTCGATGTTGTACTGGGTGTCGCGGGCGATGGAGAACAGCAGGTCCTTCACCGGCACATCGTTGACCACGACGGTATAGGTTGGAACCGGCGCATTCAGCTTGGGCGGGGACAAGGCGGGGATGGCCTTGACGGGCGCGGGCGGTGGGCTGACAGGAGCGGCTGTCGGGTTGGGACGGGTGATATGGTCGGGCGAGGTGTCGAATGCCCGCGGGGGTACGCAACCCGCCAGCACGAGGCTGGACAGCGCCAGACCCGTCAATACGGAGCGTTTCAACACAGCATTCATCATCATCCCGTTGGCAAGACTACGCTGCGCATTTTGCCGACCGTGCGCAGAAACGGCACCCCTATAGACGTGGCGGGCAAGGAGCGCATGACCGCCATGGCCGCGTCCCGATTGGGGAATTCGCCCGCCAGGATCATCCAGGCGGGGGCGCCCTGGCTCAGGCCATGCAGCACCCGCACCGGCTGAGGCGTAACGGCGTTCAGACCCCCCAATAATACGGCTGCCTGCGCGGCTTCTTTAGCCGAGGCGATCTGGATCACGTGGGTATCGGGAGCAGCGGTGACAAGCCAGTGTTGGGTTTGTCGGGCGAGTTCGGTCACGCGGCTGACCGGAACGGGGGCGGGGGGGCGGGACGTACTCGCCGCTTGAGGCGGTACGGCAGGCGGCGAGGCCGCGGGCGAGCGCGTTTGCCAGGCGACGAACGCGAGCAGACCGAGTCCAGCGGCCAGCCCGGCGCTCAGCCACGCCCAGCGCGGCAGCCGTGGTTTGGGTGCGGTTTGGATGGGGGGGCGGATTTCGGCGTCGCTTGCCGCGGCATCCAGATGCGCCGCGGTGAGCGTATGGGTTTGTCCGGCATAGGCCGCGAGCAGGGTTTTGTCGGCCAATACGTTGATGCGGCGTGACAATCCGCCGGAAAGGCCGGTCAGTCGCGCGATTAGGGGCGCGGAAAACAGGTCGGGTCCGCGATAGCCGGCTACGGCGAGACGCGCACGCAAATACTCGGCGACTTCGGACTCGGTCAGCGGGGACAGATTCAGGCTCAGGGTGATGCGGTCCTTCAGCTGGCGGATACGCGGATCGGTCAGCTGCGCGTCGAGTTCGGGCTGGCCGAACAGGATGATCTGCAGCAGCTTGTCGGTAGCGGTTTCCAGATTGGTCAGCAGCCGCAGGAATTCCAGGTTGTCGAGCGCGATGCCTTGCGCTTCCTCGACGAATACCACCACGCGCCGGCCTGCTTCGTGACGGGCAAGGAGCGCGGCATTGAGCTGTGCCAGCCGGGCCAGCCGGCCCTCTGCGGCGGCGTCGATGCCCAGGTCGGAAAGAATGGCGGCCAGCATGTCGTCGGGCGACAGGGTGGGATTGCCAAGATAGACGCTGTCGATGGTGTCAGGCAGCTGTGCGACCAGCTTGCGGCACAGCATGGTCTTGCCGCTGCCGACTTCACCCACGACCTTGATGATGCCTTCGCCCTGGCCGATTGCGTACTGCAAGGCGGCGAGCATTTCCCCCCGCTGGCCGCCGGCATACCAGTATTCGGTATTCGGCGTGATGCGGAAGGGCGCTTCTTTCAGACCGAAATAGTCAAAATACACGGAGGCGGTTTATTCGGTTCCGTACGTCTGCATACGGCTGTAAAGGGTGGTGCGGTTGATGCCGAGCAGCTTGGCGGCCTGCGACAGGTTGCCGTGGGTCATGTTGAGCGCCGCCTCGACGTAGGCTTTTTCCCACTGGCGCAGGGTGACGTCGAGGTTGAAATTGGCCAGCGTCTGCAGCTGCTTGCGCGCCAGTTCGATCAGCGCCTTGCTGTCGTTGGCAAGCGGAATTTCCTGCGGATAGGCCTGGTCGGTGTCGAGTTCGGCTTCCAGCTGCGGGGCATTGACCGCCATGCCGGGGTATTTGGTGGTGAGCCGGATGGCGATGTTGCGCAGTTCGCGCACGTTGCCAGGGAAATGGTAATCCTCCCACATCTGCTGCGCGCGCGTGTCGAGCTGGAAAGGCGGGGTCTTGGCTTCGCGGGCGTAGAAATCGCGGAAGTGGTTGAGCAGGGTGAGCTTGTCCTGCCCCATGTCGCGCAGCGGCGGCACCGCGATGGAGAACACCGACAGCCGGTGGTAGAGGTCGGCGCGGAAGCGGCCGGCCTTGATCTCGGCGCGCAGGTCGCGGTTGGTGGCGGTGACCACGCGGGCGTTGGAGAAGCGCGGCTGGGTTTCGCCGACGCGCTGGTATTCGCCGTTTTCCAGTACGCGCAGGAGCTTGGCCTGCAGTTCCAGCGGCAACTCGCCGATCTCGTCGAGGAACAGGGTGCCGTTTTCGGCTTCCTCGAAATAGCCGGCGCGCGCGCTGGTGGCGCCGGTGAAGGCGCCCTTGGCGTAGCCGAACAAGGTGGGCTCGACCAGTGTCGGCGAAATCGCCGCGCAGTTGAGAGCGAGATAGGGCTTGGCCGCGCGCGGCGACAACTGGTGCAGGCTGGAGGCGACGCGTTCCTTGCCGCTGCCGGACTCGCCTTCGATCAGCACCGGGAACGGCGCGGTGGCGTACTGCTTGATCTGCTGGCGCAGCTTGTCCATCGCCGGGCTATCGCCGACGATGCCGGAATCCTTGGCCGGGGCGGGTGCCTTGTCCGCGCTGCGCTCGGCATCCTGCACCAGCAGTGCGTTGAACAGCAGGGATTTCAGCCGTTCGGGCTCGCACGGCTTGGCGACGAAATCGATCGCGCCGAGTGCGCGCGCGTGGCGCGCGTTGGCTTCGTCGCTCTGGCCGGACAGCACCAGAATCTTGATGCTGGGCGAGATGCCGAGCAGGTCGGCGATCAGGGCAAAGCCTTCGTCGGGCTTGTGCGGCTGCGGCGGCAGGCCAAGATCCACCAGCGCCAGTTGCGGCGGCTCGTCCAGTTGCATCAGCAGGCTTTTCACCTGGGCGCGCGACTCGGCGGCAGAGATGTCGAAGTCCTTGCTCAGGACATAGGTGAGCGTATCGGAAATCAGCGGATCGTCGTCGACGATCAGCAAGCTGGGTTTGTTGGTTCGGGACACATATCCTCCAGGTCCAATGGTGCCGCGACCGCGCCTGCTCCTGATGGAGAGCGGGATTGTTGTGCGCGTGTCGGGTTTTCGACGATTGTGCCAGAGAGCCGTTGAAAGTTAAACCGCGGCAGACCGGCGGGACCGTGCATGCCACAAGCGGGCGGATGCGTTTGCGGCACGGCTGGGACGGGCTTGGGGATCAGCTGTTTACCGGTTCGACGGCAACGCGTATCCAGCCTTCGCTGCGCTCGATCGGGCTGCCCAGCGCAACGGGTTTGCGTTCCGGCGCACCATGGATTTGCACTACCTTGCCGGGCGTGAAATGGACAGGATCGATAATCACGCTGTCGGTACCGGCGCTGCTTGTCAGCCACAGGCTGGAATGCGGCAGGCTGGCGCCGCTGTTGTCGAGTCCGTTCACCGTGTAGCCGGCGGGTGTGGTGTCATTCAACATGACCAGCGCGGGCGTTTCGGCAAGGGTTTCGATGCCGACCGAACTGGTGTCGTCGCTGAGACGCGACAGGCGGCGCACGATGCCCAGTTGCCATGTGGCGGCATCGTGCGATTTGATGCCGATCAGTGCGCCTACGCGCAGCCAGTCCTTGTCGCTGGATTCGACCGTGGCGCCATAGCCGCACGTGCTTTCGTCCTGCATCACCCAGCGCTCGGCGTCGGGCGAGTTCGGAATGGCCGGGGCCTGCATGTGCGAGATGCGTTCGCGTGTGCGATCGGTGATGAACCCGTACACCTGCACATCGTCGACCTCGCTGTAGTTGAATCCGGTGCCGTACGGCGACACGCTGGCGGGCGCTTCGGCCGCCTTGATCTGGTTGACGATGGCGCCGAGCCCGTGCACGACATCGACCAGGCGCTTGACCGATTCGCGCGGCGCGCGCCGCTGTTCGCGAGTGGCCAGCGAAGACCACTGACGCTGCAGGTGGTCGAGCAGTTCAAGGCTTTCGCCGGTGCGGGTGTTTTCCGTCAAGCCCAGTTGCGCAGGCGCGCTGCCTTCACGCAGGGCAATCTGGATTTCCTGCAGCTTTTGCAGCAGATCGGCCGTCGCCCAGAAATACAGCGGCTTGTCGGTATCGGGCTTGCGCACGCGGCGGGGGCCGCGATCGGACGACAGGTCGATCACGAAATTGTGGATCTGGGTATCCAGACGGCTGTCCAGCCGCATCATCCCGTGCCAGCCACACAGCCAGCGGTCGAGCAGATCCAGCTGTCTGGGGTAGAGCGTGCCGGAGTTGGCCAGATTCAGCATCAGGATATGCAGATACGCCGTTTCGCAGCTGCAGTCGGCCACGTCTTCAGCGTAAGCTTGCAGCGACTGCCGATGAAAACCTTCGCTTGCGGCGATACGGTACAGATTGTGCAGGCGCAGCCAGAGTTTTTCGCCCGCGGGCTGGTAGCGAATCGTGCGCCATTTCAGCAACAGGCCAAAGGCGCGGATGGCGCGCAGGGTGATCAGCGGAATCCGGCTTTCGTGCGGGCTCCTCCCTGCCGTGCACGTGAAATGCAGCACGAAGGCGTGGTAGCCGCGCGCAATTTCCCAGTACAGGCCGTACACGGCATGCCAAAGCCGGCTTTCCACCGGACGCGACATACGCGGATTGCGCAGGTATTGACGCACCAGCGTGTCCTGCAGGTCGCGCGACTTCTCGTCCAGCAGCATCAGCACGGCCAGACGATCTTTCGTGTATTGCGTCGAGTTTTCGTTGAAGCGCTTGAGTTCGCCGAGAATGGCTTGCTGGCATTTGAACGCATCGCCGACCGGCAGGCTCTCGAGCCAGCGCGTGGCCACCCTGATGTTGGTCAACGGATCATCGATCCGTTTGCCAAAAGAGGGCGAAAAGCGAGCGAGCTGCGACGCGAATTTATTTGCCAGCGAGTTCATGGTGTGCGAGCTGTCCCGTGATGACGAGTGATGTTTTCAGGCACTAGTTACGGTTGATTTAGCAAATTCTGTACCCGCTGCTCACTCAGGCCAGCCTGGCTTGCGTCCAGGCCCGCACCGCCGCCAGCGCTGCCGGCAGCCGGGCCGGCTCGCTGCCGCCCGCCATCGCCATATCCGGCTTGCCGCCGCCCTTGCCGCCGACCTGGGTGGCGACGAAGTTGACCAGCTCGCCGGCCTTGATGCGGCCGGTCACGTCGGGTGTCACCGCGGCGATCAGGCTGACCTTGCCGTCGGCGACCGTGCCCAGCACCAGCGCGCAGGATTTCAGCTTGTCGCGCAGCTTGTCGGCAGTTTCGCGCAGGCCCTTGGCGTCGACGCCGTCGAGTTGCGCCGCCAGTACCTTGACGCCGCCGACGTCGACGGCCTGCTGCATCAATTCATCGCCGGCGCTCGCGGCGAGCTTCGATTTCAGGCGATCGAGTTCCTTTTCCAGGGATTTAACATGCTCCTGAATTGAAATGAGCTTGTGATTGATGTCGTCAGGATGCGTTTTCAGGAGTGTTGCGACACCGTTTCGCTGGATGTCCAAATATTGAAAGTAATTCAGTGCGCTATCACCAGTGACCGCCTCGATCCGGCGCACCCCGGCGGCGACGCCGGATTCGCCGACGATCTTGAACAGGCCGATGTCGCCGGTACGGGCGACGTGGGTGCCGCCACACAGCTCGCGCGAACTGCCGATGTCGAGCACCCGCACCTCGTCGCCGTATTTTTCGCCGAACAGCATCATCGCGCCGGTCTTCTGCGCCTCGTCGATCGCCATTACGCGCGCCTGGGTCGCGGAGTTGGCGAGGATCTCGGCGTTGACGCGCGCTTCCACCTCGCGGATCTGCGCATCGGTCATCGGTGTCGGCTGCACGAAGTCGAAGCGGGTCTTTTCACTGTCGACCAGCGAGCCTTTCTGCTGCACATGCTCGCCGAGCACCTCGCGCAGCGCCTTGTGCATCAGGTGGGTGGCCGAGTGGTTGCGCATGGTGCGGGCGCGCGCGACTTCATCCACACGCCCCAGCACGGCATCGCCGACGACCAGCGATCCGGTCTTCACCACGCCGTGGTGGCCGAACACCTGCGCCTGGATTTTCTGCGTGTCTTCCACTTCGAATACGCCGTGGGTGCTCTGCAGTGCGCCGCGGTCACCGGCCTGGCCGCCGGACTCGGCGTAGAACGGGGTGTGGTCGAGCACCGCCACGCCGAGCTCGCCTTCCTTCAGCTCGCTGACCGCGCTGCCGTCCTTGTACAGCGCGAGCACGGTGGCGTCGTGCGTCAGCGTGTCATAGCCGTGGAAGACCGTCGCTTCACCGGCGTATTCCAGTCCGGCGCCGAGCTTGAACCTGCCGGCGGCACGCGCCTGCGCCTTCTGCCGCGCCATCGCGGTATCGAAGGCTGCGGTGTCGACGTTCACGTTCGCCTCGCGGCAGATGTCGGCAGTGAGGTCGAGCGGGAAGCCATAGGTGTCGTGCAGCTTGAACGCCAGTTCGCCGTCGAAGGTGCTGCCGGCGGGCAGCGTCTTCAGCGTGGTTTCGAGGATGCCCATGCCGTGCTCGATGGTCTCGAAGAAGCGCTCCTCCTCCTGGCGCAGAATGTCCGTCACACGGGTTTGCGCGGCCACCAGTTCGGGATAGGCCTCGCCCATCGCCGCCGCCAGGTCGGGCACGATGCGGTGGAAGAAGGCGGCGCGCGCGCCGAGCTTGTAGCCGTGGCGGATGGCGCGGCGGATGATGCGGCGCAGCACGTAGCCGCGCCCTTCGTTGCCGGGGATGACGCCGTCGACGATGAGGAAGGCACAGGCGCGGATGTGGTCGGCGATGACCTTGAGCGAGTTGTTGGTCAAATCGGCTGTCTGCGTCTCGCGCGCGGCGGCGGCGATCAGCGCCTGGAACAGGTCGATCTCGTAGTTGGAATGCACGTGCTGCATCACTGCCGAAATGCGCTCCAGCCCCATGCCGGTGTCGACCGATGGCTTGGGCAGCGGGTGCATGGTGCCGGACTCGTCGCGGTTGAACTGCATGAACACGTTGTTCCAGATTTCGATGTAGCGGTCGCCGTCCTCGTCGGGCGAGCCGGGCGGGCCGCCCGCGACCTCGGGGCCGTGGTCGTAGAAGATCTCAGTGCAGGGTCCGCAGGGGCCGGTGTCGCCCATCGCCCAGAAGTTGTCGGAGGCGTAGCGCTCCCCTTTGTTGTCGCCGATGCGGACGATGCGCTCTTTCGGCACGCCGATGTCGTTGTGCCAGATGTCGTAGGCTTCGTCGTCATCAAAGTAGACCGTGACCCACAGCTTGTTGGCCGGCAGCTTCAGCACGTCGGTGAGGAATTCCCAGGCGTACTTGATCGCGTCCTGCTTGAAATAGTCGCCGAAGCTGAAGTTGCCCAGCATCTCGAAAAAGGTGTGGTGGCGCGCGGTGTAGCCGACGTTTTCCAGGTCGTTGTGCTTGCCGCCGGCGCGCACGCAGCGCTGCGACGACACCGCGCGGGTGTAGGCGCGCTTGTCGTGGCCGGTGAACACGTCCTTGAACTGCACCATGCCGGCGTTGGTGAACAGCAGGGTGGGGTCGTTGCCGGGCACCAGCGGACTGGAGGCGACGACGGTGTGGCCCTTGGAAGCGAAGAAATCGAGGAAATTCTGGCGGATGGCGCTGCTTTTCATGGTGTTGGGATGTCGTCGTGCATGAACGTCGGGCAATAAAGCATTGTATCCGTTAAAGTTCCCCCCTTACAGGCGGCAGGAGCAGGGAAGATGGACGGCGAGGCGGTGATCGCGGCAACGCGGGAATGGGTCGAAAAGGCGGTGATCGGGCTTAATCTGTGTCCGTTTGCCAAGGCGGTCTATGTGAAGAATCAGGTACGTTTCGTGGTGAGCACGGCCAGGCATCTGGATGGCCTGCTGGAAGACCTGGACCACGAACTGGATTTCCTGGCGGCGGCCGATCCCGAGGCCGTCGACACCACGCTGCTGATTCATCCGACACTGCTGCCGGATTTTCTCGATTTCAACGATTTCATGCAGCTGGCGGAGGCGGCCGTGGGCGAGCACGGGCTGGAAGGCGTGATCCAGATCGCCAGCTTTCATCCGGCGTTCCAGTTTGCCGATACGGCACCCGACGACATCGGCAATTACACCAATCGCGCGCCGTATCCCACCCTGCACCTGCTGCGCGAGGCGAGCATCGCGCGGGCGGTGGCGGCTTTCCCGGAAGCGGAAACGATTTATGAACGCAACATCGAAACGCTGAGGGCGCTGGGGCACGCCGGCTGGGAGGCCCTGTGGGCGGCGCCTCCGCGCAGCGGGAAAAACGAATCCTAGCTGCCGCAGCCGCCGCAGCAACTGCCGCTCGCGTGGGCGGGGCGTTCCGCTTCGACCTGCACGCCGACCCCGGCCAGCTCCGCCACCAGTTCTGCCCGCGTCGGCGCATCGTGGCCGAGGCGGGCGTGCAGGCTCGCCGGGGCGTCGAAAAACGACACCTCGTGCACGCCGGGCATCGTCTTCAGGATGGCGCCGGCCCGTTCTGCCATCGCGGCATCGATGGGGCTGGCGATGTTGAGAATTTCGATTTTCATGTTTGCTCCTCGCGTGAAAAAATCAGACGTTTTCGGTCAGTCTTGCGTACAGATCCGGCAGCACCCGCGGCAGCATCGCCGCATCGCGCACCACCACATAGCCTGCCGCGCCGAACAGGTGCGGCAGGTAATCCCCGGCCGTTTCGTCGATGGTCACGCAAAACGGCGTGAGTCCCAGACGACGCGCTTCGATGATCGCCATGCGGGTGTCCTCGATTCCGTAACGGCCTTCGTACCGGTCGAGATCGTTCGGCTTGCCGTCGGTCAGGATCAGCAGCAGGCGGCGTGCCGTCTTTCGCGTCGAGAGGATCGCTGCCGCATGGCGGATCGCCGCGCCCATGCGCGTGTAGAAGCCGGGCTTCAAGGCCGCCAGGCGGCCGCGAATCTGGTCGTCGTAGCGCTCGTCGAAACCCTTGAGCAGATGAAAGCGCACGTTGTCGCGGCGCACCGACGAAAATCCATACAGCGCAAAGCGATCGCCGGTGGCCGCCAGCGCCTCGCCGAACAGCAGCAGGCTGTCGCGGATCACCTCGATCACGCGCGCCGTATTGTTGACCCAGGCGTCGGTCGACAGCGACAGGTCGGCCAGCAGCAGGCAGGACAGGTCGCGCTGCTGCTGGCGGCTGTCGAGATACAGCCCGGGCTCGCTTGCGCGCATGCCGCCTGCCTTGTCGACGGCAAAGCGCACGCAGGCGTCGATGTCGAGGTCGTTGCCGGTCAGCTGGGCGCGCAGGCGCGCGCGCTGCGTGGTCAGTGCCTGGAACTGCTGGCGCAGCCGCTTGGCCGGTGCGCGCAGGGCCTGCGGCAGCGCGCACGGTTCGGCATCGCGCGCGAGCAGCATCTGCAGGCGGCAATGCGCGGGCTGCAGGCGCTGCTTGCGGCAATCCCATTCCGGCAGCAGGATGCCGTCGGCCAGCATCAGGTCGTCGTCGGCCTCGGCCGGCAGGTCGAGGTCGAAGCGCACCCGGCTGGCGGTGCTGTTGTCGTCGTCGGCGATGCTGAGGATGTCGAGGTCGTTGGCCGCTTTGCTTGCATGCTCGTTTTCGTCCTCGTCGAGCGGGCGGTCGACCTTGATGAACTCGGCCCAGGAAAACAGGCTTTCGGCACGAAACAGCAGCATGAACGGGTTCTTCGCCTGCGGCATCTCGACCCGCTCGGCGCGCCGCTTGCGCCCTTCCTGGTCGGCCGTGGATTTGGCGCCCGGCTGCGGCGATTTCGCGCTGCCGGACTGGCGCTGCTGCCCCGGGTTGTGCGGCGGCTGCGGGTGCAGCCACAGCGGCACCGGCAGCGGCGCCTGCTTGCCGGGCACGAATTGCCCGACCGAGCCCGGCTCGTCCAGCGCCGCGCGAATCGCGGCTTCGGCCGCGCGTTCCTGACCGCTCAAGCTATCCGGATGCGGACGCAATGCGAACAAGGCCTCGACCAGCTTGCGATAACGCCGCGCCAGACCGGGCAGCGCATCCAGGGTGGCGCGCGTCGCCTGCTGGTTGCGCACGATCCACGGCGCATCCGGCGCAACATCGTGCGCGGCGAGCGCGAGCAGCCACAGGTACAGTTCGCGGTTCTGCGCGCGCTCCGGAAAGACGTCGAGCGCGGCCGGCAGGTGCAGCGTGGTGTCGTCGGTCCAGGTCAGTTCCACCTTGTCGCCGATGCCTGCCACGCGTTCCATCCAGCTGCGGCGCGCGCCATGCGCGGTCGCGGTGCCGGCGCGCAGCGTCAGGCCGGCATCGCCGCCCAGCGCGCGGAAGAAGATCGGCGCAATGCGCTCGATCTGCTTGAGTTCCACGCGCGCCTTGGGAAAGCCGCGATACGCGCTACGGGTGATCAGCCTGTTCCACAAGCCGCCGACGAATTCTTCCATGGCTAGCTCCTGTCCTGGGTCGGGAGGCCGGCGACCGGCTTGATCGGTATGGCGCGGGCGGCCCTGACATTGAAGGCGGCTTCGGACTCGGCGTGCAGGTCGTGCACCCAGTTCAGCAATGGCCCGCTCGGATTGCCGGCCTGCGTCTGGTCGCAGGCATCCACGCATTGGCCGCACTGCACGCAGGCGAACATCATGCGCTTGACGTTGCGCGGGTTCAGGCGCATCGGGCATACATGGTCGCAGGCCGAATAGCAGGTGGAACAATCCTTGGCGCGCGAGCGCGTGAAACCGACCACCATCGCCTTGTCGTTGCTCATCCAGGCCAGGCTCTGGAACAGGCCGACCGCGCAGGCATAGCGGCAAAAAAGGTGGCGCGCGAACATGAACTCGACGAAGAACGCGATGCTGGCGGCGCTGAGGAAAATCGTCTGGTTGCGCGTCAGGGTGCCGTGCCAGATATTGCCGTATATCTCGGCCGGCGGCAGCAGGTAGGTCAGCAGCACCACCGCCCACAAGACCGCGCAAGCGACGACCAGCGGAACCACGGCGAACCACCAGATCGCGTCGTGGCGGGTCTCGCTGCCGTCGGGATTGCGGGCTGGCAGCGGCTTCCTGTCCCACAGGCTTTGCTTGCCGATCGCGCGCCGCAGCGTCTGGTTGATGGTTTCGACGATCGAGAAATGCGGGCAGAGCCAGCCGCAATACAGCCGCCCCCATTTCAGGCTGACATAGATCAGCGTGCCGCCGATCGCCAGCAGCGGCAGAAAACCGCGCAATACGATGTTCAGCGAAGCCTCGCCGGCGGAAGCGCGGCCGGCCAGGAAATCGTCCATCCCCAGCGTCCAGTCGAAGCCGAACAGGATCAAGTGCTTGAGATTCAGGTCGAGCCGAAAGATGTCGAAGATCGGTGCGAATACGAACAGCAGGAAAAACCCCGTCTGAGTCAGCTGGCGCCAGCGCTGTACCGGCAGTCCAAGCCAGCCGCGCGTGCTGCGCGCGATGCCGGCGCGGATTGCGGACGTTGCCTGGGTGCCTACCACGTGCGGCTCCCGAGCAGGGGGTAGACAAAGGTCTGCCCGGCGATCGCACGCGACAGGCCGAGCACGCCCAGCAGCACCAGCGTTGCATGGCAGCACAGCACGTACAGCAGCAGCAGTATCCAGGCTGCCGGCTGGTCGAGGTCGACGGTCAGCACGACGAGGGCAGGCACGGCGATCAGCAGCAGGCCCGCCCGCAGGCTCACCGTGACCGCCTGGCGCAGATGACAGCGCGTGAGCGGATTGGCGCTTGCGCGATGCCGGTGGGCGAGCCACAGCAGCAGCAGGAATGCCAGGCCGGGCGCCAGCAGCAGATTGACCAGGTAGAGCACTTCGGCCTGCACGGCCTGCACCCGCGGGTCGGAGGGGGCGTCCATTCGATTATTGGCCGAAACTTGCCTTGATCACTTCCAGCAAGGCCTCGGCAGTGTCCGCGTCGTCGGTCAGCGACTGGACCAGCGCGGCTTCGCAGGCGGCGACCGGATCGCAGCCTGCGCCGATGAGGCTGGCTGCGTAGACCAGCAGGCGTGTCGAAACCGCTTCCTCCAGGTCGTGGTCCTTGAGCTGGCGGAAGTGGCCGGCCAGCGTGACCAGTTGCGTCGCCAGCAGCGGCGCGACGCCGGTTTCGGCGATCACGATTTTCTCCTCCAGCGCGGCCGGCGGAAAATCGAAGCTGATCGCGATGAAGCGCTGGCGCGTCGACGGCTTCAGGCTTTTCAGCAGGTTCTGGTAGCCGGGATTGTAGGAAACCACCAGCATGAAGTCGTCCGGCGCCTGCAGTTCCTCGCCGGTGCGCTCGATCGGCAGGATGCGCCGGTCGTCGGTCAACGGGTGCAGCACCACGGTAGTGTCCTTGCGCGCTTCCACCACTTCGTCCAGGTAGCAGATGCCGCCTTGCCGCACCGCGCGCGTCAGCGGGCCGTCCGACCAGACGGTCTGGCCGTCGCCGATCAGATGGCGGCCGACCAGGTCGGCGGCGGTCAGGTCGTCGTGGCAGGCCACCGTGATCAGCGGCCGCGCCAGGCGCGCCGCCATGTGCGCGACGAAACGCGTCTTGCCGCAGCCGGTCGGTCCCTTGATCAAGAGCGGCAGGCGCTTGCGGAAGGCATACTCGAACAGTTCGCATTCGTTGCCGACCGGCTGGTAGAACGGAACATTCAGGGTGGCCTCCAGGCCGGGAGCGGTCAGGTCGTTCATCGGGTTCTCCGGTTAAGTCTGCGCCATGTGGAAGGCAAAGCCGATCAGGCCCACCACCACTACCAGCCAGCCCAGCACGATCCAGCGCCACGGTGCGATCGCGCCTTGCAGGGCCATGAAGCGGTCAATCACGATACGCCCCTTGACCAGCGTCGTCAGCAGCACCGGGGCCAGGATGGCATTGTCGGAGAGGGAGGCTTGCGACAGGCCGACCGCCACCGCCGTCATGGCAAGCAGGATCAGCCATTGGAAAGTCGCCGCTTTCATCATGATCAGTGCAACACGTAAATCAAGGGAAATAGAATGATCCACACCAGGTCGACCATGTGCCAGTAGGCGGCACCGGTTTCGACGCCGCCGTAGCTGGTCGCGCTGTAGCCGCCTTTCCACGCCTTGAGCGTCACGGCGCCGAGGATGACCATGCCGAGCACGACATGCATGAAGTGGAAAAAGCCGAGGCCGAGATAGAACATGAAGAACGTATTGGTCGACATGCTGATGCCGGCCTCGATCTTGGCGCCGAATTCGACCAGCTTGAGCGCCAGGAACGTGCCGCCGCACGTCATCGCGGCGATCAGCCAGTATGCGCAGGAGCGGGATCGGTCATGCCGGATTTGATCGACGGCACGCACCACGAAATAACTGCTGGAAATCAGCAGGACGGTATTGATGGCGCCGCTGAGCTGATCCAGCTCCAGTTGCGACGCGTTGAACAATTCGACATTGCGCGTGCGGGCGAACGCATACGCCAGAAAAAAGACGCCGAATACCAGCAATTCGGCAAGAATGAAAAACCACATGGCAAGATCGCCCGGTAGCTCGCGGCGATCGCCATGTGGTGCAGAGGAAATGATTGCTTGGCTCAAGTCGGTATCCCCGTCCGCCCGGCAAGCCGGGCGGATCGTCAGGCTCAGGCCGTAGCGGCTTCGCTCTTGCCCTTGATGAAGAAGCTGGCAATGTACAGCACGAGGCCAACCAGGAAGATCAGGCCGGAAACTTCACGCATCCAGTAGAACAGCGAGACCTGTTCCTGCGCCGCCATGAACGACATCGGTTCTGCTGCGATGCGCTGCAGCCAGATCTGCAGGATGCCGGCGGCGGTCAGGAACAGCGTGATAAAGACCATCGCGACCGTCATCAGCCAGAACGACCACATTTCGACTACCTGCGAGATCCTGCTGTTGGCGGCACGGCCGCGCATCAGCGGCATGGTGTAGCTGATCATGGTCATCACGACCATCGCATACGCGCCATAGAACGCCATGTGACCGTGCGCCGCCGTGATCTGGCTGCCATGGGTGTAGAAGTTCACCGGTGCGAGGGTGTGCAGGAAGCCCCAGACGCCGGCTCCCAGGAAAGCCATCACGCCGGTACCGAGCGCCCACAGCACGGCCGCCTTGTTCGGGTGTTCACGCCGTCTGCGGTTGACCATGTTGAATGCGAACACCGTCATCATGAAGAACGGAATCGGTTCCAGGGCGGAGAACACGCTGCCCCACCATTGCCAGTATTCCGGCGCGCCGATCCAGTAATAGTGGTGGCCGGTGCCGATGAGTCCGCTAATCAGCGCCATCGCAATGATCACGTACAGCCATTTCTCGATCACCTCGCGGTCCACGCCGGTCACCTTGATCAGCACGAACGCCAGCATCGCACCCATGATCAGTTCCCACACGCCTTCCACCCACAGGTGCACGACCCACCACCAGTAGTACTTGTCCTTGACGAGGTTGCCGGGGTTGTAGAACGAGAACAGGAAGAAAATCGCGAGTCCCCACAGGCCGATCAGCATCACCAGGTTGATCGTGGTCTTGCGGCCGCGCAGCACCGTCATCGACAGGTTGTACAGCATCGCCAGCGCCACGACCACGATGCCGATCTTGGTCGGCAGCGGCTGTTCGAGGAACTCCCTTCCCATCGTGGCCAGCAGGTCGTTGCCGGTCCATTTGGCCAGCGATGCGTAGGGCACCAGCAGGTAGCCGAGGATGGTCGCCGCTCCGGCGACGAGGAATATCCAGAACATCGCCAAGGCGAGCTTTGGACTATGCAGCTCGCGTTCCGACTCTTCCGGAATCAGGTAGTAGGCCGCGCCCATGAAGCCGAACAGCAGCCACACGATCAGCAGGTTGGTGTGCACCATGCGCGCCACGTTGAACGGGATGGCCGGGAACAGGAAATCCCCGACCACATACTGCAAGCCCATGATCAGACCGAATACGATCTGGCCGAGAAAGAGGCCGATTGCCGCGATGAAATAGGGCTTCGCGACCGCCTGTGATTTGTATTTCATAAAGTTCCCCGTTTGTTGCATTGCGTTTGATGACGTGCTTAGCCCTCAATGTTGGGCGGCCATTTGGATGTGTTGATCTCCGAGGCGTATTTGAGGAAGCTCACCAGGTCGTCAAGCTGCTGCTCGTCCAGGTGAAACTGGGGCATCTGGCGCCGTCCGGGGGCGCCGCTGGGCTGGATTTTCATCCAGGTCTTGATGAAGTCCGGCCCGCGCCGGGTGTAGACGTTGACCAGTTCCGGCGCGAAATAGGCGCCTTCGCCCATCATGGTGTGGCAGCCGATGCAGTTGCGCGTCTCCCATATGTGCTTGCCGCGCAAGGCAGACTCGCTCAGGTTTTCGCGGTTGTCGCGCTTGGGAAGCGTGTTCATGGTGTCGAACGTGAGGCCGAGTAACAGCAGGAAGAAGAACACCGCGCCGCCGTAAAAGATGTTGCGGGCTGCGGATTTTGTGAATGCCGAGCTCATTTGGTTGGGTCCCTTTCGTTTGCTGGGTTGGATACGAATCGCGTGCTGAGGCGCGTCCTCCATTTGCCTGCGCCAAGCTCGGCTATCGAGGTCTTAATATATATTTAAAATACATGTTAGGTAAAGAGGAAAATTCGCTTGTTGCTTTAGTGAGACAGTTCGGCGGGCGGCGAGCGGCGCTCACGCAGCGCTGCCTTCCGGGCCAAGATGCGTTGGGTGGTGCCGCACGAGCCGCATGCTGACGCATGCCTGAGTGCGCTTTCAGGTGGGCGGGGGATTGCCGGACTGGCGTGGTGCGCAAGCTTGCTCGCGCACCCGGTTGCGGTCTCTGCACTGCTAGCTGCAGGCATTCCGGGAATGAAAAAAGGGGCTTGCGCCCCTTTTCAGGTTTTTGCGAACGCCGGGCTCAGGACAGACCGCCGCGGTAGTCTGCGATGCCGGGGTTGGATTTGCCGACGCCGATGATTCTGGGCTCGTTCAGTTTCAGGCCCTTGATGACCTTCTTGTCGCGCAGATAGGCCGCGACGACATCCCATACCGGCTCGCCCTCTGCGCCTTCGCCCACCGGCGCCCAGCCGGCGACCTTATAGACCGTGTTGGCATCGACCGGCTTGCCTTTCAGCGTCATGTTGCTGATGCGCTGGCCGATTTTCCTGGTTGGGTTGATGGTGTATTCGATGCCGCCGACGCGCACCATGTCGCCGCCTTGCTGATAGTAGGGGTCGGTGTTGAACAGGTTGTCGGCGACGTCTTCCATGATGTTCTTGATGGTCTCGCCGGTCATCTCGGTCAGCGTGGTCTGCGGATAGGTGATGGCAGTCTGGTCCATCAGGCGCTCCATGGTGATGGCGTCGCCCGGCAGCAGCGTGGTGCCCCAGCGGAAGCCGGGCGAGAAGGCGGCATCCGCGCCTTTGACTTCCATTAGCGCGTCGACCAGCAACTGATCCCAGGTGCCGTTGAAGTTGCCGCGGCGATAGAGGAAGTCGTCGGTGACGGCGAGCTTCTCGCTGAGCTTGTCTTCGTAGGGCGCACGCACTTTCTTGATCAGTGCATCCATCGCCGGGTCGGCCGGCAACAGGTTGGAGAACACCGGCAGCAGGCGGTATTGGTAGCTTTGAATCTTGCCGCCGCGAACATCGAAGTCCATGACGCCGAGGAACTTGCCGTTGGAGCCCGCATTGGTCACCAGCGTGATGCCCTTGGCGTTCTTGACCTTGACCGGTTGCGGCACGCCGTCGTGGGTGTGGCCGCCGAAGATGGCGTCGACGCCGGTGACGCGGCTGGCCATCTTGAGGTCGACGTCCATGCCGTTGTGCGACAGCACCACGACCACCTGCGCGCCTTTGGCGCGTGCCTCGTCCACCCATTTCTGCATGCTGTCGTCGCGGATGCCGAAGCTCCAGTCGGGGACCATGTAGCGCGGGTTGGCGATCGGCGTGTAGGGGAAGGCCTGGCCGATGACGGCGATCTTCACGCCATTCTGTTCCTTCATGACGTAGGGCTTGAACACCTGGTCGCCGAAATCGTTGGTGACGATGTTTTGCGCGACGAACTCGATGCCGGCCTTCTTGAAGTCCTTGTTGACGATTTCCACCACGCGGTCGGCGCCGAAGGTCGATTCCCAGTGCGGTGTCATGATGTCCACGCCCAGCGCGATACAGGCGTCGACCATGTCCTGGGCATCGGTCCACAGCGACGTGGCCGAACCCTGCCAGGTATCGCCGCCGTCGAGCAGCAACGCGCCCGGGCGTTGCGCACGCAGCTTGTCAACCAGGGTTTTCAGGTGGGCGAAACCGCCGACCTTGCCGTAGACCTTGGCGGCTTCGGTGAAGTCGAGATAGGTGAAGGCGTGGGCCTCGGCGCTGCCGGGCTTGATGCCGTAGTGCTTCAGCAGATTCTGGCCGACCAGATGAGGGGCCTTGCCGAGCGCACTGCCGACGCCCAGGTTGACGTTGGGTTCACGGAACCAGATGGGCAGCAGCTGGGCATGGCAGTCGGTGAAATGCAGCAACGAAACGTTGCCGTGACGCGGTACATCGTAGAAATTGGACGGCACCTTGCCGCCCGCCAGTGCGGACTTGCTGTCCAGTGCCATGCCGGACGCAGCGGCGACAGCGAGTAGTTGCAGGAACTCGCGACGGTTCATGTGCATGGAATTTTCCTCAGGAATGTCAGGGGTGAAAGGGGATGTGGTTCGTATTGTCGGTTTACGCGCGCTATCCGTAAATAGTAGCTCCCGCTCATATTCATAAGGAGCGGTCCGGCAAACCAAATGAAAAAGCCCGGTTGCCCGGGCTTTTTCTGGTGTTGCAGTGACTTACCTGCGGAATACCGAGGCCTTCATCGGCAGGCCGTTCGACATCGCAGAATGGAAATATTCCAGGTTGTTCATGGTGGTGCTGTCTTCTGCGGGCGGTACGGCACGGAGGACCATCGTGAAGCAGAACGAATACTGATTCTGCAACGTCACCAGAGTGTCGCCGCCGATGAAGAACCCCGGCCAGTGCACGGCTTGACCCACCACAGGCGAGACCAGTTCGGAGCGGAGGCGGTTGCCGGCGTTCTGCATGTGGCAGCTGGCGCAGGCAAAGTTGCGCTGGCCCTTGCGGCTGTAGAAGGTTTTCTTGCCGTCTTCATACGCGGCCATGGCCTTGGGGCTCTGGACCTTGATGTTCATGATCATGCCGTCGGACAGCGTCCGCATATAGGCACTGAGCACGCCGATGGTCTTCGGATCGCTGAGCTTGAAGGGTGCTTCGCCATTCGCCACGCGACAGTCGTTGACGACGTTCTCCAGTGTCACGACCTTGCCCTTGGCTTCGTCGAACATGGGATAGTTGCCGGCGATCTGCTTGCCGCCATTGGGCATGCAATCCGCATAGGTTTTGCCGTTCTTGAACGGGGTTTCCCACATCTTGCGGCCTTCTTCGATCTGCGAGTCGAAGGGCGGGAATTCCATGATGGCGTCGTACTGCGCTTTGCTGTCGGGGTCGAAAGCCAGCGCGCCGTAGACATAGTCCTCGAGTTTGACGTTGGGATATTTGGTTGTGAAGTACTTGATGAGGTCCTGCTGATCCTGCTCGGGCGAAGCGTGTACCGTGGCAGCGCCCAGGGCAATACCCAAACCAGCCATGCCTGCCAGCAATTTCAAGATGTTTTTTTGTTTCATGCCGTCCTCCTCAAACCTGATGATAAAACGCGAGCGGGGCATGCTGCCCCGCTCGGATATTGCCTGATTTAGCCGATGGTGGCTTCGGCGGAGTTCTTGTCGCCCTTGTTGTCGACCCAGTTGACGACGACCTTGTCGCCTTTCTTGGGGCCCTTGACCTTGAATCCCAGGTAGGGATTCTTGGAGATGCCGGTGCCGAAGTCGGCGTTCAGCACCGCGGCGCCGTTGATGGTGGCCGTCACGTCCTGAATGAAGTGGGCGGGCACCAGCTGGCCGGTTTTGGCGTCTTTGCGCAGGCCGGTTTCCATCGGGTGGTTCATCAACACTTTGACGTCGGCGACGTCGCCTGCCATGGTGGCGCGGATACGCATGGGTTCAGCCATTTGGCTTTCCTTTCTAAAAAGAATTCAGTTCAACGAAATGATGTCTGGCCAGGCCGGGATCAGCCGCCGCAGCCGCCGATGGTGACCTTGACTTCCTTGGCCGCGGTGTAGGACTTGCCGCCGGCGTTGACCACCGCGCGAACCAGCGAAGTCTGGCCCATCTTGATGCGGGTGGAAATGTAGCCCTCGGCGCCGCCCGACAGGTTGTAGGTGCCGACCAGGGGAACGCCGTTCTTTTCGGCGAGGATGGCGATGCTGGTCGTGCCGGCGATGCTGCTGGTGACTTCCACCGGCACAACCGAACCGTTCTCGGCGATGTCCGGCGCCTTGATGGCGATCTCCTTGCTGTCGGCCGGACCGGCAACGCCGAGCCCCTTCATCGCGTCGCCGACGTTCTTGGCTTCGAAGGCGGCCTTGTTCCAGGCAGCCATTGCCTGGGTGGGCTTCAGCAGGCCGGCGGCCACGGCGATGGCCACGGTGCCTGCGCCTGCGGTGCCTTTCAGTACGTTTCTACGAAGTGCATTCATTTGCATATCTCCTTGTTGAAAAATCTGCGGGTAATTACAGACCGTAAACGAAATCGGTCACTTTATCGATTTCGGCTTCCGTCAGCACGCCGTGCTTGCCGAACGGAATCATGCTGGTGGAGGGATTGGCGACGGTCGCATCCCAGATCTGGGCACGCAGCTTGGCTTTGTCTGGATAGCGTGCGCTCATGGCGATCAGGGGCGGGCCATACGTTCCGGTGGATTCCGCATCGGGCACGGTCGGCATGCCGTGGCAGGCCAGGCAGTTGCCCTTGGAAAGGTTGAACGCGATGTCCTTGCCGGTTTCCTCCTTGGGAGCGGCTGCCTGTGCCAGCACCGTACCCGACAACATGATGGCGCTGATCGCGCAGGCCGTTGCTATTTGATGCAACTTACGCATAGTCATCCTCCTAAGTTTATTGACATGGTTATGAAAGCGCTTGCCGCTTGGGGATGCCCTGCAGTGAACGCTATCCAGTTATGGATGGGACCAAGCATAGTGGAATTTGTTTTTGGCATGCAAGGCCGGACATGAATCTTTACGTGCAAATCGCAGGGTAATTTCCTACCAGCCCCGCCCGATATGGGGCTGCGCGCGTGTCGCTAGTTTTTCCGCTGTGATTTTTCGATCTCCTGCCATTCGCGCCGCCGCGCCTCGGCCGCCGACATTTCGTGGAAACTGCCGTCGCCAGCCTTGATGCCGAGGGCGATCTGTTCGATGGCGGCGACCAGGTTGCCGCTCAATGCCGCCGCTTCGGCCTGCGCGCGATGACTGAGCAGGCGGTGCCCCTGCTGGGCGTGGGTCTGGGCGGCCAGCCGCCACAGGCGGCGGTCGAGTGGATACAGCGCCAGTTGCCTGTCGACCTGGGTCTGCGCATCGCTGCTGCGGCCTGCCGCCAGCAATGCGCTGATGTAGCCGTACTGCAAGGGACGGTAGCCGGGGTAGGCCTGGCTGCCGGCCTGGTAGCGCTGCAAGGCAAGCATCTGGTTGCCGGCGGCCAGTGCGGTGCGGGCAATCAATAGCTGGATCATCGGGCTGCCGGTTTTGCCGGACGGCAGTTTCTGCGCTTCAGTCTCGGCGTCCTTGAACTGGCGCGCGCGGATCAGCGCGGTGACCAGGCCATAACGGGCGGCGGTTTCGCTGTTGTAGCGTTTTTCATCGAGCACCTTGCGCGCAGCCAGCACGGCATCCTGCGCGCTGTCTTCCTGCGCCCGCAGGCGGGCGCGCACCAGTTGAAAGTCGAGGCTGTCCTCAACCTGTTGATAAGGCGCGGTTTCGCTGCGCGACTCCATGTCGGCGATGCGGTCGGTGGTGAGCGGATGGGTGCGCAGATAGGCCGGGGCGCTGGTGTCGTAAAACCGGTTGGCGCGCTGCAGGCGGCTGAAAAAACCGCTCATGCCGCGCACATCGTAGCCGCTGCGGTTCAGCATGTCGTAACCCAGGCGGTCCGCCTCGCGCTCGTAATCGCGGCTGTAGTTGAGCTGATTCTGGATGGAGTAAGCCTGGGTGGTGGCGATGGCCGCGCCGGCCACGTTGGGATTGGAGCGCGACGCCAGCAGCGCCAGCGCCAGCGCGGCCATGGTCGGCCAGTAGCTCTGGCTTTGCGAGGCGACCATGCGCGCGATATGGTCCTGGGTGACGTGGGCGATTTCGTGCGCAACCACGCCCGCCAGTTCGGATTCGCTTTGCGCGGCAAGCAGCAGGCCCGTATGCACACCGATGTTGCCGCCCGGCATGGCAAAGGCGTTGATGGAGGGATCGTTGACGACGAAGAAAGTGAATTCGCGCTGGTTGCGGGTGCTGACGGAGACCAGCTTGTAGCCAAGCTGGTTGAGATAGCTTTCGATTTCCGGGTCGTCGAGGTAGCGCGGGTCGGCGTAGACGTCGCGCATGATGGCGCGTCCCAGCGTCTGCTCTTCTTGATCGGAGAAATATTGCCGCGACACCTCGCCCAGATCGGGCAGGTCGGCGGCAATGGCCGGCTGGACGGCCAGGGTGAGCGCGAGCAGGATGCGCAGCATCAGGAGGCAGGAAGGATGAAGGCGGGGAACGGCATTTCGTTTACGATGCGCGGATTGTCTACAAGGTTCCTGTGTTATGAACGAATTCACTCATTTCGATGAACGGGGCCGCGCCGTCATGGTCGACGTGGCGGGCAAGGACGACACGCGGCGCGTCGCCGTGGCGGGCGGCCGGATCCACATGTTACCCGATACCCTGGCGCGCATCCTGGACGGCCAGGCGGCCAAGGGCGACGTACTGGGCATTGCGCGCATCGCGGCGATCCAGGCGACCAAGCGCACTGCCGAGCTGATCCCGCTTTGCCACCCGATCGCACTGACCCGGGTGAGCGTGGAATTCAGCCACGACCAGGCGGAATCATGGATCGCCTGCACGGTGACCGCGGAAACCGTCGGCAAGACCGGGGTGGAAATGGAGGCGCTGACCGGCGTCAGCGTCGCGCTGTTGACGATTTACGACATGTGCAAGGCGGTCGATCGCGGCATGCGCATGGACGGCATCGGTTTGCTGGAAAAACAGGGCGGGCGTTCCGGCCATTGGCGTTCATCCCTTGCTGCGGGCGCCTAGTCATAACGTCATCTTGCACCTGCCTCGCGCCGCGGCATGATGCCGGGGTGGAGAAATCGAACCGCCGCATGCGTTTTTTCGGATTCCTGTTGCTGGGGGTGTGGGCATGTTCGTTCGCCGTGCGGGCGGATCTGCCGGACGATCAGCGGTTTCCGGCCACGGGAAACCAGTTGCTGCTGTGGGTGGCGTCCGAGCGCGGGCGCGCCGAATCCGAGGTGCAAGCTGCGCAGCAACTGGCCGCACAAGGCGTGGAGACCTGGTCGCTCGACCTCGCCAGCGCCTATTTTCTGCCGCAGCTGCCGAGCAGCATGGATGAAGTGCCGGTACGGGATATGGCTGACTGGCTGCGCGCCGCGCAGGCCAGCGGCAAACAGGTGACGGCCGTTGCCGTGGCACGCGCTGCGGTTCCGTTATTGCGTGCCACTGCCTCGCTTGAACCGGCCGAACGGCAGCGGCTCTGCGTGCTGCTGCTGTATCCGAATCTCTACATGACGGCGGAACCGCTGGCCGCGCCGGATTATCTCGACCTGGAAACCTTGGCCGGCTTGCGGGTGCATGTGCTGCAGCCGCGCCGTTCCGCTGCGACGCCCTGGTTGCCCGGACTGCTGGATCACTTGGCGCTGCACGGTGCGACGGCCAGTGCGACCGTTCTGGAAAGCCTGCGCGAAGGCTACTGGGCGCGCGAATCGCCGACTGAGTTTGAAATCGCCGAGAGCCGCCGCATGGATGCCATGCTGCTGCGCGAATTGAATGCCTGGGGGTGCAAATGAAACGATTGCTGACAGCGTGGGTGATGAGCCTGCTGCTGGCGGGCGGCGCGCAAGCTGCCGGATTCGAGGCGCGTGCCAGCGGGCCGGCACCGGAGTTGAAGGCGCGTGATTTGAATGGCGTGCCCGGAACGCTGGCCGACTACCGTGGCAAGGTGGTACTGCTCAATTTCTGGGCGTCATGGTGCCCGCCCTGTCTGCGTGAAATGCCGTCGATGGAGCGGCTGCGGGTGAAGCTGGCCGGGCGGCCGCTGGCTATCGTCGCGCTGTCCAGTGCGGAAACGCCCGAAGAAGTGAAAGCCTATCTATCCAGAATGAAACTGGGCTTCCCGATTCTGCTTGATCCCGATGGCAGCAACACCCAGCGCTGGAAAGTGTTTGCGTTGCCCACCACATTCCTGCTGGACGCCGAGGGCCGTGTGCGTTATGTCCTGACCGGCCCGACCGAATGGGATGAAGGGGAGGCCCTGCGGGTGATCGAGTCGCTGCTGGCGGAGTTGCCGGCGCACGCGAAATAGACGAAATAAGGATGATTAAGTCTTTAATAAATAAGGGTTTTTCATTAGGTGACCTTATGCGCGTATCAGCCATTTTGCTTGCCATGCCAGGGGCTTGAAGTGCAAAATAACAGCATATTCTGAATGATTAATATTTAGCCATCCCCGCAGCATCCAGTGCCGATGCGCTGGCACTGCTTCCAGCAGTCACCTAGTGTGTATATCCGGGCAGGAAAAATGCGGTTCCATCGTGGAGCCGCGGGGAACATTTTTGAATCTAGAGACCGCATGAACGCCAAGATAAAACTCGAAAATCACGACGCGCAGGAAATCAAGTACACCACCTGTTACATGTGCGCCTGCCGCTGTGGCATCAAAGTGACGCTGGAGGACAACAAGGTCCGTTTCATCCAGGGCAACCGCAACCATCCTACCAACCAGGGCGTGCTGTGCGCCAAGGGGTCGGCCGGGATCATGAAGCAGTACTCCACCGCCAAGCTGACCCAGCCGCTGATGCGCAAGCCGGGCACCGAGCGCGGCGAGGGGATTTACGAGGCAATTTCCTGGGAGCAGGCGCTCGACGTGCTGAGCGACCGCCTGGAGGAAATCCGCGCCACCGATCCTTCCAAGCTGGGCTATTTCACCGGGCGCGACCAGATGCAGGCGCTGACCGGCCTGTGGGCGCAGCAGTTCGGCACCCCCAACTGGTCGGCGCACGGTGGCTTCTGCTCGGTCAATATGGCGGCGGCAGGTCTCTATTCCATTGGCTTTTCGTTCTGGGAGTTTGGCGCGCCCGACTGGGATTACGCCAAGTATTTCCTGATGTGGGGCGTGGCGGAAGACCACTCGTCCAATCCGATCAAGATCGGCCTGGAAAAATTGAAGCGCCGCGGCGGCAAGTTCGTCACCGTCAACCCGGTGCGTACCGGCTATTCGGCGATTGCCGATGAATGGCTGCCGATCAAGCCGGGTATGGACGGTCTGCTGGCGATGTCGATGGTGCACGTGCTGCTGAAGCACGAGAAATTCGATTACGAATTCCTGGTTCGCTACACCAACGCCTCCTGGCTGGTGGTGCAGGCCCCCGGCCAGAAGGGCGACGGCCTGTTCCTGCGCGATGAAAACGATCAACCGCTGATCTGGGATATCGACAAGGAAGCCTTCAGGAACGGCATGGACGGTGACATCGCCCCCGCGCTGTTCGGCGAATACGTCGCGCCCGACGGCCGCCGCGTCAAGACCGTGATGTCGCTGATGGTCGAGCGCTATCTCGACGCGCGCTATGCACCGGAAAACGTCGCGCTGGAATGCGGCCTGCCGGCCGAGAGCATCGAGCGTATCGCGCTGGAGATGGCGCATATCGCATTCAAGGAGACGGTCGAGCTGCCGATCGAATGGACCGATGTGTGGGGCCGCAAGCACGACAAGGTGGTCGGCCGCCCGGTGGCGATGTACGCGATGCGCGGCATTGCGGCGCACTCCAACGGTTTCCATTCCTGCCGCGCGATCCACATGATCCAGATGCTGCTGGGCGCGCTCGACGCGCCGGGCAACTTCCGCGCCCGCGCGCCGTATCCGAAGCCGATCCCGCCGCATCAGCTGCCGGAAAACAACATCGACATCATCAACGCGCCGAATACGCCGCTATCGCGCCCGCCGCTCGGCTTCCCGACGCGCCCGGAAGATCTGGTGATCGACGAGTTCGGCAACCCGCTGCGCATCGACAAGGCCTATTCGTGGGAGGTGCCGATCGCCTCGCACGGCCTGATGCACATGGTCATCACCAATGCGACCAACCACGATCCCTACGCGCTCGACACGCTGATCCTGTTCATGGCCAACATGGCGTGGAACTCGACCATGAATACGGCGAACATTCAGGACATGCTGCGCGCCAAGGATCCGGAAGAGCCGGACCAGTACAAGATTCCGTTCCTGGTGGTGATCGACGCCTTCCATTCGGAGATGACCAACTTCGCCGACCTGATCCTGCCGGACACCACGTATCTGGAGCGTCACGACACCATCTCGCTACTCGACCGCCCAATTTCCGAGCCAGATGCGGCTGCCGACGCGATTCGTTACCCGCTGGTCAAACCTGATCGCGATGTGCGCCCGTGGCAGGAAGTGATGGTCGAACTGGCGGGGCGTCTGAAATTCCCGGCTTTCACCAAGCCTGACGGCACCCCCAAGTTCAGCGGCTACCAGGACTTCATCGTCAACTACGAGCGTTCGCCCGGCATCGGCTTCCTTGCTGGCTGGCGCGGCAAGGACGGCACCCAGTCGCTGAAAGGCGAGCCGAATCCGAACCAGTGGGAGAAGTACATCGAGAATCAGAGCTTCTACGCCCACCACTGGCCCGACAACCAGAAATACATGCGCTACGCCAACAAGGATTACCTCGACGTGGCGGCGGACGTCGGCTTCGTCGGCAAGGCCGAGCCCATCATCATGCAGTTCTATTCCGAGCCGCTGCAGAAATTCCGCCTCGCCGGGCAGGGCCTGTACGACGGTCCGCAACCCAACAACCTGGTCGACCGCGAGCGTCTGGTGAAATACTTCGACCCGCTGCCGATGTGGTACGAACCGCTCGAACAGCAACGCGTCGACGCGGATGAATATCCCTTCTTCGCGCTCACCCAGCGCCCGATGTTCATGTACCACTCGTGGGATTCGCAGAACGTGTGGCTGCGTCAGATCATGGCGCAAAACTTCATGTACATGAACGCGCGCAAGGCGGCGGAAATGGGCATCAAGGACTTCGACTGGATCTGGGTCGAATCGCACAACGGCAAGATCCGCTGCCAGGTCAAGACCATGGAAGGCACCCAGGAGGACACCATCTGGACCTGGAACGCCATCGGCAAGCAGAAGGGCGCCTGGGGCCTGAAGGAAAATGCGTCGGAAGCGACCAAGGGCTTCCTGCTCAACCACCTGATCTCCGAACTGCTGCCGGAAAAGGCGGGCGAGCGCCGCGTCACCAACTCCGACCCGGTCACCGGCCAGGCCGCATGGTTCGACCTGCGCGTGAAGATCTGGAAGGCCGCGCCGGGCGAGACCGGCTCCTGGCCGCAGTTTGACGAACTGAAACCGCTGCCGGGCGACGAACGCTACGAGCGGCCGGATGTGTTGCGCTACGACGCACGCACCCACGAAAAGAACTGAGTAGTACCCGAAATAAATAAAGCGAGCACAAAATGAGACTTGGATTGGTCATCGACCTCGACGTGTGCGTGGGCTGTCATGCTTGCGCCATCGCCTGCAAGGAATGGAACGCCTCCGGCACCATCGGCCCGTTGTCCGACTACCAGCCTTACGGCGCGGAGCCGTCGGGCGTATGGTTCAACCGGATCCGCCATTACGAAATGGACGAGTATCCGAACAACAAGACGGTCAACTTCCCGATGTCGTGCATGCACTGCGAGGATGCCGACTGCGTCACCGTGTGCCCGACCGGCGCTTCGTACAAACGCGCCGAGGACGGCATCGTGCTGATCGACCAGGACAAGTGCATGGGCTGCAACTACTGCTCGTGGGCCTGTCCCTACGGCGCGCGCGAACTCGACCGCTCCAGCGGCACGATGAAGAAGTGCACCCTGTGCGTCGACCGCATCTACGATCAGAACCTGCCGGTCGAGGAGCGCCAGCCCTCGTGCGTGCTCACCTGCCCGGCGCACGCCCGCATGTTCGGCGACTTCGACGACCCCGATTCGGCAGTGTCGCGCACCGTGCGCGAGCGCGGCGGCTTCCCGCTGATGCCCGAGCTCAACTACAACCCGACCAACACATATCTTCCGCCGCGCCGCAAGCCGGTGATCCCGGTCGAGACCCAGCCCAAGGGTGGCTTGAAGGAAAGCATCAAGCAGTTTGCCAACAAGCTGGTGCGCCGTTGAACCGCGCTGCCCAATAAATAGAGCCAGGAGAATCCATGCATCCCGCTTTCTCAGTCATCTTCTTCACCGTGGCATCGGGCGCCGGTTTCGGCCTGTTCTCGCTGCTGTTCATTGCGGACACGTTCAAACTTGGCGGCGGATTCACGCCCACCCAGCTGGTCATCGGCGGAATCGTCGCGATGGGCCTGATCATGTTCGGCCTGCTGTCGTCCACCTTCCACCTCGCCAACCCGAAAAACGCCTGGCGCGCCTTCAGCCGCTTCCGCACCTCCTGGCTGTCGCGTGAAGGCGTGTTTGCCGTGGTATTCATGCCGCTGGCGCTGATCTACCTCGCCTGCATCTGGTTCGACGCACCGCTGTGGCTGCGTGAAACCTTCGGTTTCCTGACCGCCGTGCTGGCCTGGATCACGGTGTTTTCCACCGGCATGATCTACGCCTGCCTGAAGACCATCCGCCAGTGGAACACCCCGCTGGTGCCCGCCAACTATCTGGCGCTGGGCTATGCCAGCGGCAGTCTGCTGCTGCTGCTGGGCGCGGTCTATACCGGCCTCGATACCACGCCCTACATTGCGATGTCGGCGCTGATCGTCTCGATCGCCGCAGTGCTGAAGGCGATCTATTATTTCTGGATTCGCAGCCCAGGTTTGACGCCCACCATCAATACCGCCACCGGTCTGACTCGTGCCAAGGTCAAGCTGCTCGACACCGGCCATACCCATGGCACCTTCCTGACCCAGGAATTCGGCTTCCAGATCGCGCGGCAGAAAGCCGGCCTGCTCAAGGCCGTGGTTTTCGTGCTGGGCTTCGCCTTGCCCGGCCTGATGCTGGTATGGGTCTTCAACCAGCATGGCGGACAAACCGCCGCCATCGTCGCGGCCCTGGCGGGCATCGCCGGCGCCGCGGTCGAGCGCTGGCTGTTTTTCGCAGAGGCGCGCCACGTGGTCAACCTGTATCACGGCGCCCAGCGCTGTTGAGCAGGCCGGAAACGCCGCAGAAGCCCGCCCGGTGTGAAAGACTCGGGCGAGCAGCAGAGGGCAGGGGCATCGTTCCCATAGCGGGCGGGTGCTTGGCGTGCCGTTTTCTTTAGGGTATATTAGAGAACTCTAATTTCTCCATTTCAGGAGTGTGACATCTATGTTCGGACTGTCAGGTTTCAAGGAAGTCGATCCCGGCTACGTCGCGGAAATCGCAGCCCAGGGCGCGCATCTGATCGATGTGCGCACCGAGGCCGAAGTGGCGCAGGGCGTGATCGATGGCGCCATCCACATTCCGCTGCACCTGCTGCCGCTGCGCGCGGCCGATGTTCCCCAGGACAGACCCGTGGTGATCTACTGCCGCTCCGGTGCGCGATCGGCCCAGGCGTGTGCGTTCATGGCTTCCCGGGGCTACGGCAACATGCACAACCTGGCTGGCGGCATCATGGCGTGGGCACGCTCCGGCAATGCCCTCATCCGGCCGCGCTGAAGCCACGGTTCAAGACGATTTGAAGGAGTAGCCAGATTTTCCGGCAGCGCTGCAATTTCGGTTGCAATGGGAAAATTTCTGGTTTAAGGTACCGCAGCGTTTTTTAGTACATAATTATTTAATGTAAGGAGAACCAAATGAATTTCGATAAAGAACTCGATGCCCGCGGCCTGAACTGTCCCCTGCCCATTCTGCGCGCCAAGAAGGCCCTGGCTGATGTCGGAAGCGGACAAGTACTGAAAATCCTGTCCACCGACCCGGGGTCGGTCAAGGACTTCGCCGCTTTCGCCAAGCAGACCGGCAATGAACTGCTGTCTACCGCCGAAGCGGGCGGCGAATTCACCTTCTTCATGAAGAAAAAATAAATACAAAAACCAAACCAGCGCCGTTCGTTCCGGGGGCACACAGCCAGGAACCTACGGCGCTGTTTTTTTAACCGGCAGAGGAGAGATTTGAGCATGGATACCAAAAAAATGGCCATTATCGCTACCAAGGGCACGCTGGACTGGGCTTACCCCCCGTTCATCCTGGCTTCGACGGCGGCGGCGCTGGGTTATGAAACCCAGATTTTCTTCACTTTCTACGGTCTCCAGCTCGTCCGCAAGGACTTGTCTGTCCTCAAAGTGAGCCCGCTGGGCAACCCCGGCATGCCGATGAAAATGCCGTTCGGCCCCAAGTGGTTCAAGAGCATCAACTGGAACATGCCCAACGCCATCCAGGCCATCATCCCGGGCTATGAAAACGTGGCGACGGCCCTGATGAAGCAGACCATCGCCAACAACGGCGTGGCCACCATTCCCGACCTGCGCGAACTGTGCCAGGAAGCCGAGGTCAAGTTCATCGCCTGCCAGATGACGGTCGAACTGTTCGGCTTCGAGCATTCCGACTTCATCGACGGCCTCGAGTACGGCGGCGCCGCCACCTTCTTCGAGTTCGCCGGCGAGACCGATATCTGCCTGTTCATCTAGAACAGATTGCCGCCCATGAAAAAAGAGCCGAAGCGATTCGGCTCTTTTTTTGTGTCTTTTGCACCACATCTTGCTTTGTTTATCCGGGCGGATGAATGGCTCCGCTTGTCTAAGCGCTAGCACGGGCGTAGCCTTCGCTCAGGTCATCAAAAAAAACTGTCTGTCGTAATTTTACCAACAAGAGGAGATACCAATGAAGTTCACGCGCGTATTCGCATTCATGGCACTGGCGGGTCTGGCGGGCAGCGCCTACGCCACCAACGGCTATTTTTCGCACGGCTACGGCATGAAAGCCAAGGGGATGGCTGGTGCGGCCACTGCCAGCTCGGATGATGCCTTTGGCGGCGCCAACAACCCCGCCTCGATGGCGTTTGCCGGCAACCGCCTTGACCTGGGCGCGGATCTGTTCAGCCCGCGACGTGAAGCCAGCCGTACGGGTGGTGGTTTGAATGGAACGGTTGAAAGTGACTCCAAGTACTTTCTGATTCCCGAGTTTGGCTACAACCATATGTACAGCAATGATCTTGCGCTAGGCGTGACGGTATATGGCAATGGTGGCATGAACACCAACTACAAGAATCTCAATCTGCTGGGTGGTTCTGGCAAGCTAGGTGTTGATCTGATGCAGTTGATCGTAGCGCCGACTGCGGCATATAAAATTGCACCCAACCACTCCCTTGGCATTTCTCCGCTAATCGGTTATCAACGTTTTAAGGCATATGGTTTGCAAGCCTTTGCGCTGACGCCTGGAATGTCTTCTGACCCGGCAAATGTGACCAATAATGGGTACGATGATTCGTTTGGTTATGGTGTGCGTATCGGCTACATGGGCAAGATTTCTCCGACAGTAGCCATCGGCGCGGCCTACGCATCGAAGATGAAATTCGACGAATTTTCCGAATACAAGGGCCTGTTTGCTGAACAGGGGGGCTTCGACATTCCGGAGAACTACAATCTCGGTGTGGCATGGCAGGCAACCCCCGCAGTCAAACTGGCGCTGGATTATCAGCGGATTAACTATAGCAAGATCAACTCTGTCGGTAATCCTTCCGCCAATTCGCTATTGGGCGTGGGTCAGTTGGGCGCAGACAATGGATCGGGCTTTGGCTGGGATAATGTGGATGTGTGGAAGCTGGGCATGGAGTACAAATACAGCCAGAAGCTGACTTTGCGTGCCGGTTACAGCCATACTGATAACCCCATCAAGGGCTCTGACATGGGCGAAGCAATGTTCAACATCTTGGCGCTTGCAGTGATTGAGAACCATGCAACATTAGGCCTCACTTACACGCTGGCATCCGGCAATGAGGTGACCATGTCTTATATGCATGGCTTCAAGAATGATGTATCTGGTGCTGACCCGTTCTTCGGAGGTACCGATAAGATTGAGATGTACCAGAACTCGCTGGGTATCCAGTACAGCTGGAAAATGTAATCAGCAGTGGGTTGGCTGATCAAGGCCGGGGTTTCGACCCCGGCTTTTTTATGGTCTGAGTGAACGAATCGAAACGGCAACAAGCGCCGACGAATCCGCGCTTGTTGCCGTTATTGCGGCAACAATCAGTCCAGCCGCGCGTGTTGTGCCTGCAACTTTTGTAGCATGGCAGCAAAATCGGCCAGCCGGCCCCTCTCCTGGTCGACGACGGCGGCGGGGGCTTTGTCGACGAAGCTGGAGTTGGCGAGCTTGCCCTGCGCCTTCTTGATCTCGCTCTGGATGCGGGCGATTTCCTTGGCCAGCCGGGCGCGTTCGGCGTCCTTGTCGATTTCCACTACCAGCATCATCCGCATCTCGCCGACCAGGGCGACCGGGGCGTCGGCTTCCGGCAGCGCGGGCACGGCGCTGACTTCGCTGAGCTTGCCGAGCGCGGCAATGTAGGGCGCCAGCGCGCTGATCGCGCCGGCGTCGCCCTCGATCACCAGCGGCACGCGTTGCGCGGGTGACAGGCTCATCTCGCCGCGCAGGGTGCGGCAGGCGTTGACCAGTTCCTTCAGCAGCTGGATGCGCGCGACGCTGTCGGGGTGGCGCTGCGCCTCATCGACCTGCGGATAGGGTGCGAGCATGATGCTGTTGCCGCCATCGCCGGAGGGCGATGCCATAGAAACAGCGCCGGCGAGCGGCGCCACCTTCTGCCACAGTTCTTCGGTGATGAAAGGGATGATCGGGTGGGCGAGGCGCAGCGTGGTTTCGAGCGCCGTGGCCAGGGCGCGGCGGGTGGCGCGCTGCTGATCGGGCGTGCCGGTGTTGAGTTGCACCTTGGCGAGTTCCAGGTACCAGTCGCAGTATTCGTCCCAAACAAACTCATAGACCGCGCGCGCGGCCTGGTCGAAGCGATAGGCGGCGAAGGCTTCGTGCACCTCGGCCACGGCTTGCTGCAGGCGCGCGGCGATCCAGCGGTCGGCATCCGAGAAATCCATGGCCCGGCTGGCGTCGAGCCCGCAGTCGTGGCCATCCAGATTCATCAGCGCGAAGCGGGTGGCGTTCCACAGCTTGTTGCAGAAGTTGCGGTAGCCCTCGGCGCGCTGCAGGTCGAACTTGATGTCGCGGCCGTGCGTGGCGAGGCTGGCGAAGGTGAAGCGCAGTGCATCGGTGCCGTAGGCGGCGATGCCCTCGGGGAATTCGCGGCGGGTGCGCTTTTCGATGCCGGCGGCCTGCCGGGGATTCATCAGGCCCTGGGTGCGTTTGGCGACCAGGTCGTCGATGCCGATGCCGTCGATGAGGTCGATGGGGTCGAGCACGTTGCCCTTCGACTTGCTCATCTTCTGGCCTTCGGAGTCGCGCACCAGGCCCGTGACATACACCTCGCGGAACGGCAGCTTGCCGGTGAAGTGCAGCGACATCATCACCATGCGCGCGACCCAGAAGAAGATGATGTCAAAGCCGGTGACCAGCACCGAAGTCGGCAGGTAGCGCTCGAGCTCCGGCGTCTGCTCCGGCCAGCCCAGCGTCGAGAAGGGCCACAGCGCGCTGGAGAACCAGGTGTCGAGGACGTCGTTGTCCTGCGTCAGTTCGCGGCCGCCGGCCTGCTTCCTGGCTTCTTCTTCGGAATATGCGACGTAGAAATTGCCGTCGGCGTCGTACCACGCGGGAATGCGATGGCCCCACCACAGCTGGCGCGACACGCACCAGTCCTGGATGTTGTCGAGCCACTGGCGGTAGGTGGTGGTCCAGTTCTCCGGCACGAACTTCAGCTCGCCCGAGTCGACTGCGGCGAGCCCCTGCTTGGCCAGGCCCTCCATGCTCATGAACCACTGGTCGGTGAGCATCGGCTCGATCACTGCGTGGGTGCGGTCGCCGCGCGGGATCATCAGCTTGTGCGGCTTGGCCGATACCAGCAGGCCCTTTGCCTGCAACTCATCGAGCAGTTTCTGGCGCGCGTCGTAACGGTCGAGGCCCTGGTATTCGGTGGGGCAGAGATCGTTCATCTTCGCGTCGAGCGTCAACACGCTGATCGCCACCAGCTTGTGACGCTGCCCCACCTGCCAGTCGTTGAAGTCGTGCGCCGGGGTGATCTTGACCACGCCGGTGCCGAATTTGCGGTCGACGTACTCGTCGGCGATGACGGGGATGCTGCGCTCGGCGATCGGCAGGCGGACATGCCTGCCGATGAGATGCCGGTAGCGTTCGTCCTCGGGATGCACCGCCACGGCGGAGTCACCGAGCAGGGTTTCCGGGCGGGTGGTGGCGACGGTCAGGTAACCGGAGCCATCTTCCAGCGGATAGTTGATTTCCCAGATGAAGCCATCTTCTTCGGTGCTGACGACTTCGAGGTCGGATACCGCGGTCTGCAGCACCGGGTCCCAGTTCACCAGCCGTTTGCCGCGATAGATCAGGCCTTCGCGATAGAGCCGAACGAACACTTCGGTGACGGCTTTCGACAGGCCGGCGTCCATGGTGAAGCGCTCGCGGCTCCAGTCGGGGCTGGTGCCGAGCCGGCGCATCTGGCGGGTGATGGTCGAGCCGGAATGTTCCTTCCATTCCCACACCTTGTCGAGGAATTTCTCGCGGCCGAGATCGTGGCGCGAGACGTCCTGCGCGTCGAGCTGGCGTTCCACCACGATCTGGGTGGCGATGCCGGCGTGGTCGGTGCCGGGTTGCCACAGCGTGTTGTCGCCCGCCATGCGGTGATAGCGGGTGAGCGCGTCCATCAGGGTGTGCTGGAAGGCGTGCCCCATGTGCAGCGTGCCGGTGACGTTGGGCGGCGGCAGCATGATGCTGTAGGCGGGGGCGTCGGGCGCGTCGCCGGCCTTGAAGTAACCGGCGCTTTCCCACTGGGCGTACCAGCGCTTTTCGATGTCAGCCGGTTCGAAGGATTTGGCGAGTTCCATGGCGTGCGGGCAAAGGCGTGATTATCCCAAAAAAGCCTTGGGACAAGTTACGACCGCCCGGGATTAATTCCAGCGACGCAATGGGCGCTAGGCTATCGGCTTGATGGGTCGCGCGGTTGCTTGAGTTTCTCGGCGACGGCGTCCCGCACGATTTCCCGGACGTTGACGTCGAGCTGGCTGAGCAGGCTCGACACGGTCTGGTCGATGTTCTTGCGCAGTTCGGCGGCGACCTGTTTCTCCATGACCTCGGACAGGCGGGGCGCCAGTTCGCTCATCAATTGCTCGGCCAGCGTGTCGCTTACAGCGGAAGGCAGGGGCTCGGCAGCGGGCGTTTCGGCTCGAACGGGTGGTGAAGCGGGTGCGAGGGGCGGGCTTGCAGGCAGGGCGGCAGGTTCTGGTGGAGTTCCACGTTCGATCACGTGGGTGAGCACAGGCAGCCAGGCGTCGGGTGGCGTAGCCTGCGCGCAAGGCCCCGGCGGTTCGGCTGCCGCCTCGCCCTCGGCGCCGCCGCGATGCTTTTTCAGCAGCGCATCCATCTTGTTCAACAAGGGGCTGTCGCTCATGGGGAACCTCCTAGCCGGCGGACTGGCGCAGATCGTGCGTTTTCAGGGCATAGCCGCGCGTCTGATAGAAGCGGTATCGGGCGCGGCCCTGTTCGCGTCCGCTTTCGTCCTGGCCGACGATTTCGATCAGCCGTTCGAATCGGGCAAAGGCAGGAGGCTGTTCGTGATGCAGGTTGATCATCACATCTGCCTGGCGCAAGGCATCGGCGTCAGCGCCGATCAGTATCGGCGTTTCGTTTGCCAACGCGTCGCTGTCGCGGCAGTGCGGCACGAATCCCAGCGCAGGCGTTGTCCATAACAGACGGTCGATGGCATCGGCCACCGCCGCGTCCGGCGCGTAGATCATCACCTGCCTACCCTGGCCGAGCGCCTTGGTGGCGACGCGGCGGGCGACGTCGAGGGGGTTGTCGGCAAAGGTGTAGAAGGTGATTTCGGTCACTGCTGACGGCTTATTTCTGGACGCGGTTCAGAAGGAAATGCACCAGCAGGGATACCGGTCGCCCGGTCGAGCCTTTTTCGCGGCCGCCCTTGTATGCGACACCGGCGATGTCGAGGTGCGCCCAGTGATATTTCTTGGCGAAGCGCGACAGGAAGCAGGCTGCGGTGATCGATCCGGCCGGGCGGCCGCCGATGTTGGCCATGTCGGCCAGGCTGCTCTTCAGTTGCTCCTGATAGTCATCCCACAGCGGCATGCGCCAGACGCGGTCCCAGGCATGGTCGGCAGCGTGTTCGATCTCGCGTGCCAGCGGGTCGTGGTTGCTGTAGAGCGCGCTGGGGTGCGCGCCCAAGGCGATCACGCAGGCACCGGTGAGCGTGGCCAGGTCGACCACGGCGTCGGGTTCGAAGCGTTCGGCATAGGTCAGCGCATCGCACAGGATCAGGCGGCCTTCGGCATCGGTGTTGAGGATTTCGATGGTCTGGCCGGACATCGATTTGACGATGTCGCCGGGCTTGTTGGCGTTGGCATCCGGCATGTTTTCGCAGGCCGGGATGAGGCCGACGACGTTGAGCGGCAGGCCCAGTTCGCCGATGGCGCGGAAGGCGCCGATGACTGCGCCGCCACCGCTCATGTCGTAGTTCATCTCGTCCATCTCGGCGGCCGGTTTGAGCGAAATGCCGCCGGCGTCGAAGGTGACCGCCTTGCCGACCAGCACCACCGGCTTGTCGCCCTTGGTGCCGCCGTCGTGTTTCAGCACGATGAAACGTGGCGGTTTGTCGCTGCCCTTGCCGACCGACAGGAAGGAGCCCATGCCCAGTTTTTCGCAGGCGGCATAATCGAGAATCTCGCAGCCGAAGCCGTGGGCTTTCGCCATTTTCTTCGCTTCGCCGGCCAGATATTCCGGCGTGCAGATATTGGAAGGCGTATTGCCAAGATCCTTGGCCAGGCCGATGCCGTGGGCGATGGCCAGCCCGCGCGCAAGCCCGGTCTCGCCGTATTTCAGTTCGCCGCGCCGCGACACGGCAAAAATGACGCGTTTGAGCGGGCGGCGCGTCTCGCTGGACTTGCTCTTCATGTGATCGAAGCGATACAAGGCATCGTGGGCGCTGACCACGGCCTGTTCGACGTTCCAGGTGACGTCGCGTTTCTTCACCGGGATTTCGCTGAGCGTGATGGTGGCTTCCATCGAACCGGTATCGCGTAGCGTACGCACCGCGCAGGCGATGGCTTCGCGGTAGCCTTTTTCATGGAAGTCGCGTTCCTTGCCGAGTCCGACCAGCAGGACACGGTCGGCCAGGATGTTGGGCACCCGGTGCAGCAGCAGCGTGCTGCCGGCCTTGCCTTCCATGTCGCCGCCGCGCAGGATGTCCGACAGATAGCCGTCGCTGGCACGGTCGACGTCGACACCCGGTCCCGACAGCTTGCGGCTTTCGAACACGCCGACGACGACGCAGGCCGTACGCTGTTTTTCGGGGGCGCCGCTTTTTATGCTAAATTCGAGTTCGATTTCCTTGTTTTCCATGTCTGTGCTCAAAAAAATACAATTTGTCCCTGCGCCGCCGTCAGGCGTAGCCAGTTGGAGTATCGCGCCGGAATTCGGCGTTGCCCATGAGGCGATTATTGGCGCGGGCGCGGTGGAATGTCAAAAGCCCGTTCATTTCGTGAACGGTTTCCGGCCATTCCCATGCTCTATCGTCGCGCGCTGACCCGTGAAATGGCGCTCACTACCGGCGCCGTGCTGACGGTACTGGTCGCGATCGCGCTGGTCGTGCTGTTCATCCGCCTGCTCGGCGACGTGGCGCGCGGCGAACTTGCCAACGAGGCGGTTTTTTCCTTTCTTGGCTTTTCGCTGCTGTTCTTCCTGCCGGTATTGATGACGATCGCCTTGTTTGCCGGCGTGCTGTTGCCCTTGTCGCGTATGTGGCGGGACAGCGAAATGGTGATCTGGTTCAATGCCGGCCTGTCGCTGACGCAATGGATGCGGCCGGTGCTGGCGTTCGCCGTGCCGTTCTCGCTGGTCATCCTGCTGATCACCCTGGTGATCAATCCCTGGGCACAGACCAAGAAAATAGAGTATCGCCAGGACCTGCGCAGTCGCAGCGAAAGTTCGCTGATCGCCCCCGGCATGTTCGCCGAATCCACCGCCGGCCAGCGGGTCTATTATGTGGAGTCGCTGAATCCGCTGACCGGCATCGTGCGCAACGTCTTCATGCAGTCGCGCATAGACGGCCAGCTCGGCCTGGTGGTGGCGCGCGAGGGGAGTCACACGGAAATGCCTGACGGTTCGCGTTATCTGGTGTTCAAGGATGGGCGCAGATATGAGGGCACGCCCGGCAAGCTCGATTACCGGATTGTGCAATTCGAGCGCTACTGGATGCGGCTCGACCCGGTTCCCGTGACCGGCAAGGAAACCGGCATCCGCCAGGCGCCCCTGAACGAATTGCTGGCCGACAAGACGCCACCGGCGCGGGCCGAACTGCTGTGGCGGGTAGGGGTGCCCGTGTCCGCCCTCATCCTCGCCGTCATGGCCATTCCGCTCAGTTTCGTCAACACGCGGGCACGCCGTTCCTACGGGCTGATGACCGCGTTGCTGCTGTACTTCGTCTACAACAACCTGCTGTCCTTGACGCAGGCCTGGGTGGCCCAGAACAAACTCAACCCCTGGGGTGGGATGGTGGCGTCGCACCTGGTGATGCTGTTTGCCGTGGCCGCCCTGTTCTGGCTGCGAACCCGTCAATTTGCGCCGCGCGGGAGGCGTGCATGAGACTGCTCGCGCGCTACCTGGGCGGGCAGGTCCTGTTTGCCTCGGCCTTCGTGCTGCTGGCCCTCCTGGTGCTGTTTGCGTTTTTCGACGTGATTCAGGAGTTGGGTGCGCTGGGCCGCAACAATTACGGCCTCGGCCAAGCGGTGGTGGTGGTGATGCTCAACGTCCCCGGGCATCTGTATGAAATCCTGCCGGTGGCTGCGCTGATTGGCACCCTGTTCACGCTGTCGCGCCTGGTGGGCAATTCCGAATATGCGGTGATGCGCGTGTCGGGCCTGTCGAACTGGCGCGTGGCCGGTTATTTCAGCGTGATCGGTGTGTTGTTGTCACTGCTGGTGCTGGTCATTGGCGAATATGTCGCGCCGTGGTCGGAGCAGGCGGCGCAACGCTACAAGTTGCTGGCCACCCATTCCGTCGTGGCGCAGCAGTTTCGTTCCGGTCTGTGGGTCAAGGATCGCAGCGCGTTCATCAATGTGCGCGAAGTGATGCCGGACAACACCTTGCGCGATATCGAGATTTACGGCTTCGACGCAGACGGTCGCCTCAGCTGGATCCGTGCGGCCCAGGAGGCCCACTGGCGCGGCGGCCAGACCTGGGATCTGCAGCAGGTAGTGGAAACCCGGTTCGATGCCGACGGTATTCATGCGATCCGGAATGCGCATCTGGACTGGCAGTCGGTGCTCACCCCGGACATCCTCAGCGTGTTGCTGATCGCACCGGAACAGATGTCGGCACGTACCCTGTGGCGCTATGTTGGGCATCTCAAGGAAAACGGCCAGAAGGCCACGCGCTATGAACTTGCCTTGTGGTCGAAGTTCGTCGGGCCCTTCGTGATCCCGATCATGATGCTGATCGCCATGCCGTTTGCGATCCAGGGGCCGCGTGCAGGCGGGACCAGCAGCAAGATTTTCATCGGGATTCTGGCCGGACTCGGTTTTCATCTACTGAGCCGGCTGTTCGGCCATCTCGGCCTGCTGAACGACTGGCCGGTTGTCGTGGTATCGATTCTGCCCTTGTTGATTTTCCTGACCATCGCGCTGATGGGTATCCGGTGGGTGGATCGGCGCTAGATTCGCTGCCTCGGCGTGTGGCCGCGTGTCTGCACGCCCGTCTGCCGGCGGACAAAACATGCTGTGTGCACGCGTTGTGGGCCGACTGGCAGGCGGGCCGAATCGATCTTGCGGCCGGGACGCCGCGCGTTCCCATCGACCAGCCCGGACAGCCTGACAAACCCGAGCGGGTCGCGCCGCATCAGGTGCCGCGGCGCCGTACCGACACGCTGACCGGCCGGGCGGCGCTCATCCATGCGCTGGCGCATATCGAATTCAATGCCATCAATCTGGCGCTCGATGCGGCGCACCGCTTTGCCGGCATGCCGCCGACGTATTACGCCGACTGGCTTTCGGTCGCGGACGAGGAAGCGCTGCATTTCGAACTGTTGAGTGCGCATCTGGCGACGCTGGGGTTTGCCTACGGGGATTTCCCGGCGCATAACGGCCTGTGGGACATGGCGCTGAAAACCGCGCACGATCCGCTGGTGCGCATGGCGTTGGTGCCGCGCGTGCTGGAGGCGCGCGGGCTCGATGCCACGCCGTTGATCGTCGACAAGCTGAAGGCCGCGCACGACACGCGCATGGTCGAGATTCTCGCCGTCATCGAGCGTGACGAGATCGGCCATGTCGCGATCGGCAGCCGCTGGTTCGACTGGCTGTGCGCGGCACGCGGCCTACAGCCGGATACGACATTTCGGCAGTTGCTGGTCGATTACGATGCGCCGCCCCTGAAGCCGCCATTCAATCTGGCAGCGCGCCGTCGGGCCGGTTTCAGTGAATCTGAACTGGACTGGCTGAACGGGCTCTAGCTTACAAACCGAGCATGGATGCCGACACGCTGGCCGGCGAACGTTGCCACATGGTCTCGAAGCTTTGGTGCAGCGCTGTCGCGTGGCCGGGGTCGTCTCCATGCAGCGTACCGTGCACCGCAGTCTTGTCGGCACGGAGCAGCACACCTTGGCGGTCAGCCAGTACAAACGCCTGATCGGGACGGGGTGCGTCGGGGTCGGCCTGGCGGATTTCGAGGACGTGGCCGAAATCCCGCAGAAGCAACATCAGTCGGGGATGGTCGCGTGCGATGCGGCTGATGTCGTCGAGCAGCAGTTCGATGCGGCGTCCACCGCCTGCCACGCAGAGTGCGCGCAATGCGGCGAGCCGTGACGCATCGTCGAGGTCCAGCAGGCTCAGGTCATGGTCGTACACGCGCAACTGGCGGTGCGTCGCTGCCACCAGTGTGTCGAATGCGGCACGGAATTCGGCAGGGGTTTCAAAGGCGTTCATGGGGTGTCGGTCTCCAGCCAGCCGGCTTCATACCAGTCGTACAGGCGCTCGCGCAGGGCGGCAGGCACGGGCGGCGCGAGATGGCGCTGATCGGCCAGTTGCCGCAGTACGGCGGTCTCGCCGGCTGCGGGTGTGAAGGCCTCGCCGTTGATGAAAAAGCGCTTTCCGGCGAATAGCAGGCGCGATTTGGGATTGAGCGCGATGCCATGCTTGTTCGTGTATCTGTTGAAGGCGCTCCGGTTGAGCGGCGTGTCCGGCGCATCGAAAAAAACATTCGGCTTGGGTTCGGACAGGTAGCGCCCGGCGAACTCGGCGATGTCGCGCTTGCTCCATTTGATTTTGGCGATCATGCCCTCGATCTGGCCCAGCATCGCACGGCCGATTTCACCGGGATGGGTCTGCAGGCGCAGATCGGGGTCGGCATAGCGGCCCTCCAGCGCGATCGTGTCCTGCAGGTGCATCAGAAAGCCGTGGGCCATTTCTTCGGTAGTGGGTGCGCGAAAGCCGATCGAATAGGTCATGCATTCGTCCTCGGCGACGCCGTAATGCGCGACATGCGGCGGCAGATAGAGCATGTCGCCGGGGCCGAGCACCCATTCGTCTTCCGCCTCGAAACGGCGGAGGATTTTCAGCGGCACGTCGTCCAGGATCGTCAGGTCGGACTGCGTACTGATCCGCCAGCGGCGGTGTCCCTGCCCCTGCAGCAGGAAGACGTCGTAGGAATCGAAATGCGGCCCCACGCTGCCGCCGGACACGGCGTAGCTCACCATCAGGTCGTCGAGGCGGGCATGCGGGATGAAGTTGAAGCATGCCAGCAAGGTGTCGGCTGCGGGCAGGAGGTGATTGAGCGACTGTACCAGCAGCGTCCAGTCGGTCTTGGGCAGGCGTTTGAAATCGCGTTTGCTGAACGGGCCGTGGTCGAGCTGCCAGTGCGTGCCGCTGCCCCGGACCAACCGCGATTCCACATCGTCGCGGGTGGCCAGCCGCTGCATCTCGCCGGGAGACAGGAGGCCGGTGAAGCCGGGCACGGCGTTGCGGATCAGGAGCGGGCGCTTGTGCCAGACATCGCGCAGGAAACGGGCGGGGCTCAAGCCACCAAGCAAGGCAGTCATCATGGACGCGATTATAGCGATGCGGCACCTGCAGGGCTGTTAGAATGCTGCCGGAAAGATACTAAGGCGGAGTTACCCATGCTGAAAGCAGGAGATCGGGCGCCGGACTTTTCCAACCCCGACGCGGATATGAACATCGTCGAGTTGTCCCAGTTCCGGGGCAAGACGCTGGTGTTGTATTTCTATGTGCGCGACGACACACCGGGCTGCACGACCGAAGCGATCGAGTTTTCCGAACTGGAAGACGCGTTCTCCAAATTGGGCGCCGCCGTACTCGGCGTTTCGCGCGACGACTGCATCAAGCATGGCGAGTTTCGCGACAAGCACGGCATCAGCGTGCGGCTGCTGGCCGACAAGGAACAGGCCACCAGTGCGGCGTATGGCGTACTGCAGGACAAGGAAGTGGACGGCGTCATGCGCAAAGGCGCGGTGCGCTCCACTTTCATCATCGACAAACAGGGCGTCATCCGTCACGCACTGTATGGCGTTTCCAGCCGCGGCCATGCGGCGGAAGTGCTCCAACTGGTAAAGGAACTCAAGTGAATATTGGCAAGGATACCGTGGTCACCATCACCTATATCGTCAAGGATATGGACGGCAAGCTGCTGGAGGAAAGCGACGAGCCGGTCAGCTACCTGCACGGCGGCTACGACAACATTTTCCCGTTGGTGGAACAGGCGCTGGAAGGCAAGGCCATCGGCGAGACCGTCGAACTCAAGTTGCAGCCAGCCGACGCATTCGGCGAATTCGAGGAGGATCTGGTGCGGCTGGAACCGCGCGAGTCCTTTCCCGCCGACATCGAGATCGGCATGCAGTTCGTCGGTTCGCCAGTCGACGGCAGCGAGGAAATGCTCTACACCGTGACCGATGTTGCCGAAGACAAGGTGGTGGTCGACGGCAATCATCCCTACGCCGGCCAGGCCGTGCATTTTCAGTGCGTCGTGGCCGACGTGCGTGCAGCGACGGCGGACGAAGTCGCCCATCGTCACGCGCACGGTGCGCACGGCCATCACCATCATTAAGCCGCATGGCACCGAATCGGATGGTAAAGGGCGCCGGGCTGCTAAAATGCCCGGCTGACCTGTTTTTGTGACAGTTTGATAAAGACCACCGATGAAAACCACTTTCCTCGATTTCGAGCAGCCGATCGCGGAGCTCGAAGCCAAGATCGAAGAACTACGCTTTGTGCAGGATGACTCCGCGCTGGATATCTCGGAAGAAATCCGCCGCCTGCAGAAGAAGAGTCAGACGCTGACCAAAGACATCTACGCCAAGCTCAATGCCTGGCAGGTGTCGCAGGTGGCGCGCCATCCCCAGCGGCCGTATACGCTGGACTATGTGCAGGGGCTGTTCACCGATTTCGTCGAACTGCACGGCGATCGCGCCTATGCCGACGATGCCGCAATCGTCGGCGGCATGGCTCGCTTCAACGGCGAGCCGGTGATGGTGATCGGCCACCAGAAGGGCCGCGACACCAAGGAAAAGATCTACCGCAATTTCGGCATGCCGCGTCCCGAAGGCTATCGCAAGGCACTGCGGCTGATGCGTCTCGCCGAGAAATTCGGCCTGCCGATTTTCACCTTCATCGATACGCCGGGGGCCTATCCCGGCATTGGCGCCGAGGAACGCGGGCAATCCGAGGCGATCGCGCGCAATCTCTATGTGATGGCCGAACTGAAGACGCCGATCGTGTGTACCATCGTCGGCGAAGGCGGCTCGGGCGGCGCGCTGGCGATCGGCGTCGGCGACCGCATGCTGATCCTGCAGTACTCCACCTATTCGGTGATCTCGCCGGAAGGCTGCGCCTCGATCCTGTGGAAGAGCGCCGACAAGGCCTCGGTTGCTGCCGAAACGCTGGGCATCACCGCCGACCGCCTGAAAGCCAACGGGCTGGTCGACCGCATTGTCGAGGAACCGCTGGGCGGCGCGCAGCGCGACTGGGATGCCATGTTCCAGGCGATGCGCCGCGCACTGACCGATACGCTCGCCGAATTGCGCAAACAGTCGCTCGACGTCCTGTTGGATACGCGTTACCAGCGTCTGCGGGCGTATGGAAGCTTCAAGGAAACCCCCGCCAAATAAGGCGATTGTTGCAGAGGTGGCGGACGTTCTTGGCCGCCACGCTCCCCCGCACGCACGGCTGACGCTGGCCCTGTCGGGCGGACTCGATTCTGTCAGCCTGCTGCATGCCCTGCTGGCGTTGCGCGACTTCCATCCGTTCGAACTGCTGGCGGTGCACGTGCACCATGGCCTGTCAGCCCATGCGGACGACTGGGCTGATTTCTGCAGCCGGCTATGTGCAACGCACGCAGTTGAGTTGGCCATCCATCGCGTGCGGATCGCACGCGCCGACCCGGCCGGTACCGAGGCGGCCGCGCGGCGGGAGCGCCAGCGCATCTTTGCTGCGTTGGATACGGATTTTCTCCTCACGGCACACCATCAGGACGATCAGGCCGAAACGCTGCTACTGCAATTGCTGCGTGGCGCCGGGCCGAAAGGTCTGGCGGCCATGGCCGAACGGCAAGACCGGCCTGGCTGGCACTCAGCCCAATTGCGGCCACTGCTGTCCATTCCCCGCGCCGAATTGTTGCGCACCGCACGGGAACAGGGCCTTGCGTGGATCGACGACGAAAGCAACCGGGACACCCGATATCGACGCAATGCGCTACGTCAGCAGGTGATGCCGTTGCTGGCGCAGCATTTTCCCGGCGCCGGCCGCACCCTGGCACGTGCGGCCGCGCTGCAGGCCGATGCCGCAGAATTGCTGGACGATCTGGCACGACTGGATGCACGGGAGGCCATCGCTGGCGACCGTCTCGACTGTGCCGCGCTGGCACGCCTCTCGACTGTGCGGGCCCGCAATCTGCTGCGCCACTTCATCGGGCGGCACGGCCAGCCCATGCCCAGCCTGTGCCGGCTCGACGAGGCCCTGCACCAGTTGCGGGATGCGCATGAGGATGCGCAGGTGCGCGTCAATCTGGGACAGATGGCGTTGTGGCGCTACCGTGGCGGCGCCTATCTGGTGGCGCCGCCGCCGCGCTGGACGGAGCCGGTACGCTGGCAGGGCGAGGTGGCAATCTGGGTGCCGGCCGCCGGGGTCAGCGTGCGGATGGACCGAGCGAACGGAGCGGGGCTCCGCCAGGCGGCGCTGGCCGCAGGCGAGGTCACGCTTGGCGTACGGGCGGGCGGTGAGCGCCTCCGGCTTCACGCCGGCGGCCCTCGGCGCAGCCTGAAGAACCTGCTGCAGGAACACGGGATCCCGCCCTGGCAGCGGGCGCGTATGCCGCTGATGTGGTGCGACGGCCGATTGGTGTGGGCAGCGGGAATCGGCTTTGAGGCCGACCTGGGTGCCGCGCCGGGTGAGGTGGGGCTGCTGCCGCACGTCGAACCCTGACGGGCCATGGCGTTGCGCGCGCTCGGGCAAGCCCGGCAAACCGCCGCCGGCCGGCAGGACAAGACAGTCCGGGGTGGCCCATGTTATTCTAGCGGGCTGATTTTCATGGTTTTTTGAACCTTTTTTCTTGTTTTCCCTCTTTTGTCTGGAGCATACACATGGCTGTTCAGCGCACTTTTTCCATCATCAAACCCGATGCCGTCGCCAAGAACGTGATTGGCAAGATCGTCAGCCGTTTCGAGAGCAATGGCCTCAAGGTCGTTGCGTCGAAAATGAAGCATTTGTCGCGCCAGGAAGCCGAGGGCTTTTATGCCGTGCACAAGGACCGTCCCTTCTTCAAGGATCTGGTCGACTTCATGGTGTCGGGCCCTGTGGTGCTGCAGGTCCTGGAAGGCGAAGACGCGATCGCCAAGAACCGCGCGTTGATGGGCGCGACCGACCCGAAGAAGGCCGAAGCGGGCACCATCCGCGCCGACTTCGCCGAGAGCATCGATGCCAATGCCGTGCACGGCTCCGACGCCCCGGAAACCGCGGCGATCGAAATCGCCTATTTCTTCCCGGCCAGCGAAGTCTACGCAGGCCGCTAAACCCTACGCATGCCGCAGAATCTGCTCGATTTCGATCTGGATGGTCTGACCGCCTGGTTCACCGAACTCGGCGAAAAGCCGTTTCGTGCCCGCCAGGTGTTCCACTGGATGCACCAGTCCGGGGTGTCAGATTTCGCGCAGATGACCGACATCGCCAAGAGCCTGCGCGAGAAACTGGTGCAGCAGGCCTGCGTGCAGGCGCCGGCGATCAGCTACGCGCATACCTCGGCGGACGGCACGCGCAAGTGGCTGTTCGACGTCGGGGTCGCCAACGGCATCGAAACCGTATTCATTCCGGAAGACGACCGCGGCACGCTGTGCGTGTCGTCACAGGTCGGCTGCGCGCTCGAGTGCACCTTCTGCTCGACCGGGCGGCAGGGCTTCAACCGCAACCTGACGGTGGCCGAAATCATCGGCCAGTTGTGGGTGGCGCACCACAGTCTCAAGACCGAGCCGAATCGCACTACCGGCGAAATTTCCGACCGGCCGGTGACCAACGTGGTGATGATGGGAATGGGCGAGCCGCTGGCGAACTTCGAGAATGTGGTGACCGCACTCGGGATCATGCTCGATGATCATGCCTACGGCCTGTCGCGGCGGCGGGTGACGGTATCCACATCCGGCTTGGTGCCGGCGATGGACCGCCTGGCCGAACGTTGTCCGGTAGCGCTGGCAGTGAGCCTGCATGCGCCCAACGATGCGTTGCGCGACCAGATCGTGCCGATCAACAAGAAGTATCCGTTGCGCGAACTGATGGCCGCCTGCCGACGTTATCTGGTGCATGCGCCGCGCGACTTCATCACCTTCGAATACGTGATGCTGGCCGGCGTGAACGACCAGCCCGAGCATGCGCGCCAGTTGGTCGAGCTGACGCGCGACGTGCCGTGCAAGTTCAACCTCATTCCCTTCAATCCGTTTCCGGACTCGGGCTACGAAAAACCGCGGGCGGAGTCGATGCGCGTGTTTCGCCAGATCCTGCAGGATGCAGGCCTTGTGGTGACCACGCGCAAGACACGCGGTGACGATATCGATGCGGCTTGCGGGCAACTGGCCGGGAAAGTCGCGGACAAGAGCGGGCGTGTCATGAAACGAATGCATAAGGAGGCAGCGTGAGGAAATGGGTAAGCGTACTGGTTGCAGCGGCATTGCTGGCGGGTTGCGCAGCACAGCCGATGGACGGGAGCGGCGGTGTGGCCGCCAGCGAGGCTGACAGCCAGAGCCGCGAACGTGCCCGTGCATTCACGGATCTGGCCGGGGCCTATGTCGCGCGTACCCAGTACAAGGTCGCGCTCGACGAGTTGCGCAAGGCGATCACGGCCGATAATCGCTATGGCCCGGCCTACAACATTTACGGCATGATCTACATGGATTTGGCCGAGGACAAACTGGCCGAGGAAAATTTCCGTCGCGCCATTGAACTCGATCGCAACGATTCGAACGCGCACAACAACTACGGCTGGTTTCTCTGTACCCGCGGCCGCTACGATGAAGGCCTGGCGCAATTCAGCGCTGCCATTCGCAACCCTTTGTACACGCAGCCCGAACTGGCCATGACCAATGCCGGTTTGTGCGCCGAAAAGAAGGGCGATATCGCGTTGGCCGAGGCCAATCTGGGCAAGGCGCTCAAACTGCAGCCCGATAGCCCCAACTCGGTCCTCAAGCTGGCCGGGCTGTATTTCCGCCAAGGGCGCCTGGCGGAAGCGCAGCGCCTGCTGGGGCGCCATGACGAGCTGGCGCCGCCGTCCGCAGAAAGCCTGTGGCTGGGCGTGCGGCTGGAACGCAAGCTGGGTGATCGGGCGCAGGAAGCCGCCTATGCCTTGCAACTGCGCAAACGCTTCCCCGATTCGAACGAGACGCAGCAGTTGCTGACGGGACATTTCGAATGAGTGGGAGTGGGCTGGCCTCGGTCGGCCAGATTTTGCGGGAGGCACGCGAAGCGCAGGGCATCACGCTGGACAATGCCGCCGTACGCCTGCGTCTGATGCATCGCCAGGTGGAGGCGATGGAACGGGACGACTTCGAGAGTCTGGGCCAGCCCGTATTTGCACGCGGCTTTGTGCGGAACTATGCGCGCCTGTTGGGGCTGGCGCCGGAATCCCTGCTGGCGCGCATGGATGGTGCTCCGGCCGAACCGGCTGCGGTCGCCCCGACCGAACCAGCCCTGCCGCGGTCATGGCTGACCTCTCCGTGGCTGATCCTGTCGCTGCTCGGCCTGTTGCTGGTGGTGGTCGTGCCGATTGCCTTGTATGCGTGGCTCAACAGCGATGGGGGGGAGCGCCCCGACGCTCCGACACCAGCCGTGATGCAGCCGCGCCCGGCACCGGCTGTCGCAACCGCACCTGTCGCTGCACCGGCTGATGCCGTGGCACCTGCGCCCGCGTCGCCCGTGATCCCTGCTACGGCTGACGGTACGCCGCCTGAGGCCCCGGCGTCTGGGGCGGCCGAGTCTGCGGCGGAGGGCAGTGTGCTGCACCTCGATTTCGGCGACGAGTCGTGGACCGAGATCAAGGATGCCAGCGGCCGCATGCTGATGCGCCAACTCAATCCCGCTGGTACCAGCGCGGACGTTCACGGCCAGCCTCCCTTCGATGTGGTGATCGGCAATGCCGCGCAAGTGCAGGTGACGTACAACGGCCGCCCCATCGACCTGAAACCCTTTATTGACGTGACGGTTGCCCGCTTCACGCTGGAAGAATGATGTCCCAGATTGTTCGTCGTTCCACCCGCCAGGTGCGGGTCGGTCCCGTGCTGGTGGGGGGCGGTGCGCCTGTCGTGGTGCAGTCGATGACCAACACCGACACCGTCGATATCACCGCGACCGTGCGTCAGGTGCAGGCGCTCGCCGAGGCCGGATCGGAACTGGTGCGGCTGACCGTCAACACGCTGGAGGCCGCCGCCGCGGTGCCGCGCATTCGTGAGCGGCTCGACGTGCTGGGCTGCCGTGTGCCGCTGATCGGCGACTTCCATTTCAACGGCCACAAGCTCTTGACCCAGGTGCCCGAGTGCGCCGAAGCCCTGGCCAAGTTGCGTATCAATCCGGGCAACATCGGACGCGGCAACAAGCGCGACGAGCAGTTCGCCACGCTGATCGAGGTGGCGTGCCGCTACGACAAGCCCGTGCGCATCGGCGTCAACTGGGGTAGCCTTGACCAGGCGCTGGCGGCGCGCATGATGGACGATAATGCCCGGCTTGCGCAGCCGGAAGACGCCGAGGTCGTGATGCGGCGCGCGATGGTCGCATCTGCGCTCGAGTCGGCGAAAAAGGCCGAAGAACTGGGACTCGGTGGCGACAAGATCATCCTGTCGTGCAAGATGAGCCGGGTACAGGATCTCATTTCGGTCTACCGTGATCTGGCGTCGCAGTGCGACTACCCGCTGCATCTGGGGTTGACCGAGGCAGGCATGGGCAGCAAGGGCATCGTCGCCTCGACTGCCGCCTTGTCCGTGCTGCTGCAGGAAGGCATCGGCGATACCATCCGGATTTCGCTGACGCCTGAGCCGGGTGGCGAGCGCACCCAGGAAGTCCGTGTCGGCCAGGAAATCCTGCAGGCACTGGGCTTACGTGCATTCACACCCCAGGTCACGGCCTGTCCTGGCTGCGGTCGTACCACGTCGACCGTGTTCCAGGAACTGGCGCAGGATATCGAAACCTATTTGCGTACCCAGATGCCCGTGTGGCGCAGCCAGTATCCCGGCGTCGAATCCATGCAGGTCGCGGTGATGGGCTGCGTGGTCAACGGCCCTGGCGAGTCCAAGCATGCCAATATCGGCATCTCGTTGCCCGGTACGGGCGAAGTGCCGGTCGCGCCGGTATACGTCGATGGCGAAAAGACCGTGACGCTGAAAGGCGAGAAGATAGCCGAAGAATTCCAGACCATCGTCGAAGACTATGTGCGCAGCCATTACGGCACTGCGTGAAATGCATTTCTGCTGATTAAGTTATGAGCAACAACATTCAATCCGTGCGCGGCATGAACGACTGCCTGCCCGATGTCAGCGACACGTGGCAGGGGTTCGAGGCGATCGTGCGCGACTGGCTGCGGCGCTACGGCTACCGCGAGATACGTACGCCGATTCTCGAGCATACCGGGCTGTTCAAGCGTGCCATCGGCGAGGTGACCGACATTGTCGAGAAGGAAATGTATACCTTCGTCGACGAACTGAACGGCGAATCGCTGACGTTGCGCCCGGAAGGCACGGCGTCGTCGGTGCGTGCCGTGATCCAGCACAACCTGTTGTACGACGGCGGCAAGCGATTGTGGTACACCGGGCCGATGTTCCGCCATGAGCGTCCGCAAAAGGGCCGCTACCGGCAATTTCACCAGGTCGGCGTGGAGGCGCTCGGCTTTGCCGGGCCGGACGTCGACGCCGAACTGATCGTGATGTGCGCCGATCTGTGGAAGGAACTGGGCATCGCGCCGACGCTGCAGCTCAACACCTTGGGCGATCATGCCGCACGGCAGCGGCACCGCGAGAAATTGATCGCCTATTACGCGTCGCACCAGGACGTGCTCGACGAGGACGCCAGGCGCCGGCTGCACAGTAATCCGCTGCGCATCCTCGACAGCAAGAACCCGGCGATGCAGGTGCTGAACGATGCGGCGCCCAAGCTGATGGATGAACTCGAGGACGAGGCGCTGGTGCATTTCGATGCGGTGCAGACGCTGCTTCGCGCGAATGGCATTGCCTTCGAGATCAATCCCAGGCTGGTGCGCGGGCTGGATTACTACAACCGTACCGTGTTCGAATGGGTGACCGACCAGCTCGGTGCGCAGGGCACGGTGTGTGCGGGCGGCCGCTACGACGGACTGGTCGAGCAGTTGGGCGGCAAGCCGGCGCCCGCAGCCGGGTTTGCGATGGGCATCGAACGGCTGCTGGCATTGGTCGAAGCAGGCGGACGCGCTATCGCGACACCGGCATCCGATGCCTATATCGTCCATGCCGGTGACGCGGCACAGGCCTTTGCCTGGCAGGTGGCAGGTTCGCTACGCAGTGTCGGACTCGCCGTCGTCCTGCATTGCGGCGGCGGCAGTTTCAAGTCGCAGATGAAAAAGGCCGATGCCAGTCGCGCACGTTATGCGGTGATCATCGGCGACGACGAGGCCGCCGCGCAGCAGGTGACGCTGAAGCCGCTGCGCGAGGCAGGCGAACAAACCCGCGTCGAGGTGGCGCGGGCGATTCAATTCATTCAAGAAGCATCAACTCAAAAGGCATAGCGCATGGCAACCTACGATCTCGACGAGCAGGAACGGCTGGACGAACTGAAAGCCTGGTGGAAACGCTGGGGCAGCCTGGTGATGGTCGGTCTGGCCGTGGTGGTCGCGGGGGCAGCAGGCTGGCGCTACTGGCAGAACCACACGGTGACGCAAAGCCTGGAAGCTGCAACCGTATACGAAAAACTCACGCAGTCGCTGGCTGCGAATGACGCCAAGAGCGCACGCGAAGCGGGTGCGATGCTGCTCGACCAGTACAAAGGCACGGCGTATGCACCGCGTGCCGCGATGCTGCTGGCCAAGCTCAATGTCATGAACAAGGACCTGAAAAGCGCGCAGAGCCAGCTGGAATGGGCCGTGGCCAACAGCAAGGAGCCGGCCGTCAAGGATCTGGCGCGCCTGCACCTGGCGGGTGTGCAACTCGACCAGAAACAATATGAAGCGGCGTTGAAAACCCTGGCAGGCTCGCATAGCGATGCGTTTGCTTTCCGTTTCGAAGACATGCGGGGCGATGTGCTGATGGCGCAAGGCAAGAAAGCCGAGGCGCGTGTGGCGTATCAGGCGGCGTTCGGCAAGATGGAGAAAGACAATCCCTATCGCAGCATCGTCGAACTGAAGCTCGATGCATTGGGAGGAGAAACCAAGTGAAGATGCGCATGATAGTCGCCGGCCTGGCGCTGGCCATGTCGGGATGCAGCACGGTCGGTTCGATGACCAGCACGGTGGGCGGCTGGTTTGGCCACGGTCCGGTCAAGGCCAAACCCGCGGAACTAGTCGAATTCAAACCCACTGCCAGCCTTACCGAAGCCTGGAAAGGCGAAACGGGAGATACCAGCGGTTATCTGTTCCGTCCCCGGGCCACAGGCGATGATGTGTTTGCCGCAGGCGGCAACCGGGTGGTGCGCATCGCGGTAGCCAATGGCAACACGGTATGGAAAACCGATGCCGACGCCAAGTTGTCGGCTGGCGCAGGCGTGGGGCAAGGGCTGGTGCTGGTAGGCAGCACCAAGGGCGAGTTGCTGGCCTTGGATCAGACCAGCGGCCAAGTGCGCTGGAAGGTGGCTTTGTCGAGCGAGGTGACCGGCCAGGCGCTGGTCGTGGGGGACATTGTCATTGCACGTACGGGCGATGGCCGTGTGCAGGGGCTCGGGGTCGCCGATGGCAGCCGCAAATGGCTGTACACCCGCACTCTACCGGTATTGAGCCTGCGCGGTTCGGGCGGCATGACCGTGCGTGACGAGGTGCTCTATGCCGGGTTCCCGGGCGGCAAACTGGTTGCGCTCAATGCGGCCAATGGCGCGCAGTTGTGGGAGGCTACCGTGGCGCTGCCGCGTGGAGCGACCGAACTCGAGCGGGTGGCCGATGTGATGGGCAATCCGGCCGTGGATGAACGCCAGGTGTGCGCGGTTGCCTATCAGGGACGGGTGGCCTGTTTCGACCGCCGCAACGGGGAACTGCTGTGGGCGCGCGACACCTCCAGCAACACCGGCCTGGCGATGGACGAGCGTAATGTCTACGTCACCGACGACAAGGATGCCGTGACGGCCTACGATAAAACCAGCGGCCGTGCCGGCTGGCGGCAGGACAAGCTGGCGCGCCGCGCCGTGACCGCACCGCTGGCGCTCGGCGCCTGGGTCGTGGTGGCCGACGGTGAGGGATACGTCCATGTGCTGTCGAGCGAGGATGGCAGCTTCGTGGCGCGTGCGAAAGTCGACAGCGGCGTCCATTCGGCGCCGGTCGATATCGGGCCGGGTTTCGCGGTGGAGACGACCAAAGGCAATGTCGTTGCGTTCCGGCTCAAGTAAACAACACGACGCGTCGGCTCTGACGCGTCAGCAAGGATAGCCATGCTCCCCACTCTGGTTCTTGTCGGGCGCCCGAACGTCGGCAAGTCCACCTTGTTCAACCGCCTCACCGGTACGCGCGATGCCCTCGTGCACGATATGCCGGGGATGACGCGCGACCGCCACTACGGGCGCGGGCGCATCGGTGGCAAGCCCTATTTGGTGGTCGACACCGGCGGTCTCGAGCCGGTGGCCAAGGAGGGCATCATGGCCGAGATGGCGCGCCAGACGCTGCAGGCCATCGACGAGGCCGACGCCATCATTTTCATGGTCGATGCGCGCAGTGGCCTCACGCCGCAGGACAAGGTGATCGCCGATCGTCTGCGCCGCGCGACGTGCCCGGTGCTGCTGGCGGTCAACAAGGCCGAGGGTATGAATCGCGCGGTGGTGACCGCCGAATTCCACGAGTTGGGACTGGGCGAGCCGCTGGCGATCTCCGGCGCGCACGGCGACGGCATTTCCGACCTGGTGGACGAGGCGCTGGCGCCGTTCTCCGAAGAAGAAGAAAAGACCGACGAATTCGGCATTCCCAAGATTGCCCTGGTGGGACGCCCCAACGTCGGCAAGTCGACGCTGGTCAACGCCCTGGTGGGCGAGGAACGCGTCATTGCGTTCGATCAGCCCGGCACCACGCGCGATTCGATCTACGTCGAGTTCGAGCGCGACGGCAAGCCCTACATTTTGATCGACACCGCCGGCGTGCGGCGTAAAGGGAAGGTGTTCGAGACGGTGGAAAAATTCTCCGTCATCAAGACGCTGCAGGCGATCGAGGATGCCAACGTGGTGGTGCTGGTGCTCGATGCGCGCGAGAACGTTTCCGAGCAGGATGCGCATCTGGCGGGCTTCGTGCTGGAAACCGGGCGCGCGCTGGTGGTGGCGGTGAACAAATGGGATGGCCTGTCCGCCGAGCAGCGTGACGACATCAAGCGCGACATCGGCCGCAAGCTGGCTTTCCTGGATTTCGCCCGCTTCAATTACATCTCGGCCTTGAAGAGCAAGGGCCTGGATACCCTGTTGAAGGATGTCGAAGCTGCGCACGCCGCCGCCTTCCTCAAGATGTCGACGCCCAAGCTGACGCGCGTGCTCGAGATGGCGGTGGAGCAGCATGCGCCGCCCAAGAATGGCTTGTTCCGTCCCAAACCGCGCTACGCACACCAAGGTGGCAAGAACCCGCCTGTGATCATTCTGCACGGCAACGCGCTGGAAGGCTTGCGCGACGACTACAAGCGCTACCTGGAAAGCAGTTTCCGCAAGGCGTTCAAGCTGCAGGGCACGCCGCTTCGGATCCAGGTGAAGGAAGACACGGGCAAAAATCCGTACGAAGGCAAGACGCGCGCGCCGCTCACCGAAAGCGAGGCGACGCGGATGCGGCGCAAGAAGCGGGTACGGCGCAAGGTCTACGGCTCAACCTGAGCCGCGCATGCGCGGCTTCACCCGCAAGGGGTAGGCCGTGGTTGTAAAGCCGCTAAAGCGGCAACAACCACGCTCAGTCCAGCCAGCGCACCAGATAGAACAGCTTGAACCCTTCGGAGGAACGCGATGGACCGCTGGCAATGGCGGCGTGGCGGCTCTTGGCGGGATCCGCATGCGCACGCGCTTCGTCCTCGCTGGCGTAGATCTCGACCACGCCCTCGGGAAAACGCTTGCGGTGCTTGCCTGAAGGCGAATAGATCACCACCGCCGATGTGCCGACGACTTTCGATTCGACATCGGTGAACAGGCTGGTGGCTTGCGGCATCTCAGTGCGTCTTCTTCGGGATGCTGCTGATCTTGACGGCGTGGCTGGTGGGCGTTTCGTCGGTGAAGCGCGGACGCTCATCCAAGGTGCGGCCGGTGAGCTGGGCGAGCTCGGTTTCGCGGCTGGAAATCACCATCAGACAATCCTTGATGCCGAGGACGGTGGCCTCGGTCAGGGGGCTGGGATTGCCATCGCGCGGCGCGGTATCGCGCACGATGGAAGTCAGGGTCTTGCGCATCATGCGCATGAGGCGCTGCTCGTCGTGCAGGGCTTTTTCGTCCATGAGGGTACTCCGGAAACCAGCAAAGATTCCGCATTGTCGGCGCCGCTCCGTACTTCGTCAACGCAAGTCCCTTGCGCACGAGGGGATAAAAAGCGTGACAGGGGGCATAAGAATTATGAACCGACAGTCCTTGCCGGCTGTTTTATGCTTGCCAGCTGAGGAGACGTCCCATGCCAGATCCGAATACCAGCGAAGTTCGCGAAATCCGCATCAATCCCATCGTGCCGAGCGAATCGGTACTGGTCGCCACCGCACGCAGCATGCGCCCGAAAAAGGCCGAAGAACTGGCGCCGCGCGACACCCGCAAGCACGTCGAAACCTGCCCGTTCTGCCGTGGCAATGAGCACAAGACGCCGCCGGTGATCCTGCATTGGCCGCCGGAGGGTGACTGGCAGATACGCATGGTCGAGAACCTTTACCCGGTGCTGGGCGACGACCGCGAACAAGCCGGTTTCAACTTCGGCCTGCAGCAGACCATCGACGGCTACGGCCGGCACGAGGTCATCATCGATCACCATGAACACGGCATCGCCGTGCACGAGATGGCTGAATCGCACCTGACGGCGCTGTTCGGCGTCTACCAGACGCGCATGCGCCAGCTGTTCGAGTCGGACGAGCGGCTGAAATACGTGCTGGTGTTCAAGAATTTCGGCCCGGCGGCCGGCGCATCGATCCCGCATACGCACAGCCAGGTGATCGCGATGCCGGTGGTGCCCGAGAATGTCGACGCCGAAGTGAAGAACAGTGCCGCACACTACGCCAAACACCACCACTGTATCTTCTGCGCGCTGATCGACGAGGCACTGACCTTCGAGGCGACCATTTATGATCGCACGTCCGGCGCGGTGCGGCGCAAGATCAACGTCGGCCAGTACGTGGTCGAGCGCGGCGAAAAGTTCATCGCCATCAAGCCGTTCGCCAGCCGCTACGAATGGGAAGTGCACATCCTGCCGCTGGCGCACCAGGCCGATTTTCTCGACGTGCGCGGCGAGGATCTGGCCGATCTGGCGCGGGTGATGAAGCGCACCATGGCACGACTGGATGCCGTCATCGGCGGCGCGCAGTACAACTTCTTTCTGCACTCGGTCCCGCACGATAGCCAGCAGCAGGCGCATGCGCCGAGCTATCACTGGCACTTGGAAATCTGCCCGCGCACGTCGATTCCCACCGGTTTCGAACTCGGTTCGGGCCTGTTCGTCAACACCATCAATCCGGAACAGGCGGCCGAGCGCCTGCGCACGGTGGAATTGTAGAAGGCGGCGAGCCTTCCGGGCGTCCGCACGGGCGTGATCGGGACTAGAATCAAACTTTCCAATCCGCTCGCGTAGGTGCCGCATGGCTGTCCGCCCCTATGCCAGCCTGAATGTCCGCCAGTGAAACCACCCCTGTATTGCCTTGTTTTATCCATGACCACCGTGCATCCGTGTGCAGGCAGGAGCTATCGCCTTGTTTGAGCGGCATGCCGGCGGCGAGCGCGTCATCCTGGTGGCGCTTGATTTCGGCGATCTGGATTTTGCCGAAAGCGTGGCCGAACTGCGGTTGTTGGCGGCCGGGGCCGGACTAGAGATTCTGGGCGAGGTGCAGGGCAAGCGCAGCCGCCCCGATGCCGCGTTGTTCGTGGGCAGCGGCAAGGCCGACGAGATCGCCGCGCTCGTCGCTGCCACCGAAGCGGACGTTGTCATCTTCAACCACGAACTGTCACCTGCCCAGGAACGCAACCTGGAGCGCCGCGTGCATTGCCGGGTGGTCGATCGCGTCACGTTGATTCTGGATATCTTTGCGCGCCGTGCGCACAGCGCGGAGGGCAAGCTGCAGGTGGAACTGGCCCAGCTTCAGCACCTTTCGACCCGTCTGGTGCGCGGCTGGACCCACCTCGAACGCCAGCGCGGCGGCGTGGGCATGCGCGGCCCGGGTGAAAAGCAACTGGAAACCGACCGCCGCCTGATCGGCATACGGGTCAAGGCCTTGCGCGACCGGCTCGCCAAATTGGGCAAGCAGCGCCGTACCCAGCGGCGTTCGCGCGCGCGCCAGCATGTGTTGTCGGTGGCGCTGGTCGGGTATACCAATGCCGGGAAATCCACGCTGTTCAATGCGCTGACGCGTGCCAGTACCTACGCGGCCGACCAGTTGTTCGCCACGCTGGACACCACCACACGCAAGATATACCTGCCTCAGGTGGGCGAAGTGGTGCTCTCGGATACCGTCGGCTTCATCACCCGTCTGCCGCACGATCTGGTGGCGGCGTTCCGTGCCACGCTGGAGGCCACGGCCGAAGCCGATCTGCTGCTGCATGTGATCGATTCGGCCAGCCCGGGGCGCGAGCGCCAGATCGAAGCGGTCGACAAGGTGCTGGCTGAAATCGGGGCAGATGCCGTGCCGCAACTCCGGGTCTACAACAAGCTCGATCTGACGGGCGTTGCGCCGGGGGTGGGGCGGGACGAATATGGTAAACTGCAAAGCGTGTATGTATCCGCGCAATCCGGCGCGGGGCTTGAACTTTTACGTGATGCCCTGTCAGAAATCCTGGTCGCCGAACGCGTCCGGGACGAAGCCGGCGCATCAGACGAAGACACCTCCCAATCCACAGCTCTCTCTGCATAACTTAACGATATGGCCTGGAACGACCCGCAATGGGGCAACAACGGTAACCGCAACAAAAACAGCGGACCGCCCGATCTGGACGAGCTCTGGCGGCGCCTTAACCAGCGCCTCAACGGCATGTTTGGCAACCGGAATACGGAAGGGGGCGGCGGGTTCTCGTCGGGTGGCGCAGGCGGCGGCAATCTGCTCGGCCTGCTGCTCGGTGCGCTGTTTCTGGTTTGGGTGGCGAGCGGTTTCTATATCGTCGACACCGGCCAACGCGGCGTCGTACTGCGCTTCGGCAAGTATATCGAGACGACCGAGCCGGGACCGCGCTGGCATTTGCCGTGGCCGATCGAGTCCCGCGAAATCGTCAATATCGATCAGGTGCGCACCGTCGAAATCGGCTATCGCAACAACGTCAAGAGCAAGGTGCTGCGCGAGTCGCTGATGCTGACGGATGACGAGAACATCATCGATCTGCAGTTTGCGGTGCAGTACATCCTGAAGGATCCGGAGGAGTTTTTGTTCGTCAACCGGGCTCCTGAAGATACGGTGTTGCAGGTGGCCGAAACCGCGATGCGCGAAATCGTCGGCAAGAACAAGATGGATTTTGTGCTGTACGAAGGGCGTGCTGAAATCGCCACGCGGGCGAAGGTGCTGATGCAACAGATTCTCGATCGCTACAAGACCGGCATCAGCATCAGCCAGGTGACGCTGCAGAACATCCAGCCGCCCGAGCAAGTGCAGGCTGCATTCGACGATGCGGTCAAGGCGGGACAGGATCGCGAGCGCCTGAAAAACGAGGCGGAAGCGTATTCCAATGACGTGGTGCCGCGCGCAAGTGGTCTGGCCTCGCGCCTGAAGGAAGAGGCCGCGGGCTACAAGCAGGCGGTGATTGCCAATGCCGAAGGTGAAGCCAGCCGCTTTTCGCAAATTGTGACCGAATATCAGAAAGCCCCGCAGGTGACACGCCAGCGTATGTATCTCGACACCATGCAGACCGTGATGAACAACACCAGCAAAGTGGTGGTTGACCAGAAGGGCGGCAACAGCCTCTTGTATCTGCCGCTCGACAAATTGCAGCAGATTGCCAACCAGCCCAGCAGCGGTGCGTCTGACGCGCTGTTGCAACCTCCGGTTGCCGCGACGCCTACGCCGCCTGCCCCCGTGGACCTGCGCTCGCGCGACGCCTTGCGCAGCCGTGATCGGGAGGATCGGCCATGAACAAATATACTGCCCCCATCCTGATCGGGCTGGTCGTGGTGCTGGTGATCTTGAGCGGCAGCATGTTCACTGTCGATCAGCGCCAGAACGCCCTGGTGTTCCAGCTGGGTGAAGTGGTGTCGGTGAAAAAGAAGCCGGGTCTGTATTTCAAGCTCCCGCTGGTACAGAACGTCCGCTATTTCGATACGCGCATCCTGACGCTGGATGCGGCGGAGCCCGAGCGTTTCATTACGTCCGAGAAGAAGAACGTGCTGGTCGATTCGTACATCAAGTGGCGCGTGATCGATGCCAGGCAGTTCTATGTCTCGGTGGGTGGCGATGAAACGCGCGCGCAGATTCGACTGAACCAGACGGTGAATGACGGCCTGCGTGCCGAATTCGGCAAGCGCACGATTCACGACGTCGTCTCGGGACAGCGTGATAAGGTCATGGACCTCATTCGTACCAAGGCCGACCAGGATGCGCGCTCGATCGGCGTGCAGGTGGTCGATGTGCGCATCAAACGCGTCGATCTGCCGGAAAGCGTGTCGGAAAACGTCTATCGGCGGATGGAAGCCGAACGCAAGCAGGTGGCCAACGAACTGCGCTCGACCGGCGCAGCGGAAGCGGAAAAGATCAAGGCTGATGCGGATCGGCAGAAGCAGGTGATCGTCGCCGAGGCGTATCGCGATGCTCAGCGCGTCAAGGGCGAGGGTGACGCCAAGGCCTCGGCGATCTACGCTGTCGCGTATGACAAGAACCCGGAGTTCTATGCCTTCTACCGTAGCATGCAGGCCTACCGCGAAAGCTTCAAGAACAAGAGCGACGTGATGGTGCTCGACCCCAGCGCCGACTTCTTCAAGTACATGAAGAATCCGCGTGCCGCCGGTGGTAAATGACGGGTTCGGACTGGCTTGCGGCAATCGGCTTGTTGCTGGTGGTCGAAGGAGCTCTGCCGTTCGCTGCGCCAGCGGTATGGCGTGACGGCTTTCGCAGGATGCTGGAGCTCCGCGACGGCCAATTGCGTTTTATCGGCGCTGCCTCGATGTTGGGCGGCGTTTTTTTGTTGATGCTACTGAATTGAAATGACTGCCTGGCTATTGCCCGAAAACGTCGAAGATGTATTGCCGCCGCAGGCCTGGCGCATGGAGGACATGCGTCGTGCGCTGCTCGATCTGTTTCGCGGCCGCGGTTATCAACTGGTGATTCCGCCGCTGATGGAATATGTCGATTCGCTGTTGACGGGTGTGGGCGCCGACCTCGACCTCAAGACCTTTAAGCTGGTCGATCAGCTGACCGGCCGGCTGATGGGCGTGCGTGCCGACATCACGCCGCAGGTGGCGCGTATTGACGCGCACCTGCTCGCCGCCAATGCGGTGAACCGCCTGTGTTATGCGGGCAGCGTGCTGCATACCCAGTCCGACGGTTTCCATCGTTCGCGCGAGCCGATCCAGGTCGGTGCGGAACTGTATGGCGAAGCCGGTGCGGAAGCGGATCTCGAAATTCTCACGCTGATGTTGCAGGGCCTCGATGCGTGCGGTGTGAAAACGCTGCAGCTCGACATCGGTCACGTCGGCGTATATCGGGCGCTGGCACAGGAAGCCGGCTTGTCCGGCGCGGTCGAACATCAATTGTTCGGTGCGTTGCAGGCCAAGGACAGCAGCGCCGTGGCGGTATTGACCGCAGGCCTGTCCGCCGCGTTGCGCGAGGCCTTTGCCGCACTGCCGCAACTGTATGGCGACCGCAGCGTACTGGCCGAGGCGCGTGCGCGGCTGCCGCAACTGGCGTCAGTGCAGGCGGCGCTGGACACGCTCGAACGGATCGATCAGGGGCTCGGCAAGGTGGATGCAGCCTATGATCTGGCCGAGCTGCGCGGCTATGGCTACCACAGCGGTGTCGTGTTTGCCGCCTACACGGGCGGGCGCAGCCATGCGATCGCGCAGGGCGGACGCTACGACGAAGTGGGACGGGTATTCGGCCGGGCGCGCCCGGCCACCGGCTTCAGTCTGGATTTACGCGAACTGGTCATTGCCAGTTCGGATAAGCAATAAAGGGAGATTGCACCATGGCAGCAAAAAACGTCGTCGTCATCGGTACCCAGTGGGGCGATGAAGGCAAAGGCAAGATCGTCGACTGGCTGACCGACCGCGCGCAGGGCGTGGTGCGTTTCCAGGGCGGCCACAACGCCGGCCACACGCTGGTGGTGGCGGGCAAGAAAACCGTGCTGCACCTGATCCCGTCCGGCATCCTGCGCGACAACGTCACCTGCTACGTCGGCAACGGCGTCGTGCTGTCGCCGACCGCGCTGATCGAGGAAATGGACATGCTGATGGCTGCCGGGGTCGATGTGGCGAGCCGTCTCAAGCTCAGCGAAGCCTGCCCGCTCATCATGCCGCACCACGTCGCGCTCGACCGCGCGCGCGAGATCGCCAAGGGCGCCGGCAAGATCGGCACCACCGGGCGCGGCATCGGCCCGGCCTACGAGGACAAGGTGGCGCGCCGCGCACTGCGCCTGCAGGACCTGTTCCATCGTGAACGGTTCGCCGCCAAGCTGGGCGAGGTGCTCGACCACCACAACTTCATGCTGAAAAACTATTACAAGACCGACGTGGTCGACTTCAACCAGTCGCTCGATGAAATGATGGCGCTGGCCGAGCGCCTCAAGCCGATGGTGGCAGACGTGCCGCGCAGCCTGTACGAAGCCAACAAGGCCGGCGAGAACCTGCTGTTCGAAGGCGCGCAGGGCACGCTGCTCGACATCGACCACGGCACCTACCCGTTCGTGACCTCGTCCAACTGCACGGCCGGCGGCGCGGCCACCGGCGCCGGCGTCGGCCCGAACACGCTGCACTACGTGCTTGGCATCACCAAGGCCTATACCACGCGCGTGGGCTCGGGGCCGTTCCCGACCGAACTGTTCGACGATGTCGGCCAGTATCTCGGCGAGAAGGGGCATGAGTTCGGCGCCACCACCGGCCGGCAACGCCGTTGTGGCTGGTTCGACGCGGCTGCGCTCAAGCGTTCGATCCAGATCAATGGCGTCACCGGCCTGTGCGTGACCAAGCTCGACGTGCTGGATGGCCTGGAAACCGTGCGCGTATGCGTGGGCTACAAGATCGACGGCGAGACCTGCGACATCCTGCCGGTGGGCGCCGAATCGATCGCCCACGTCGAGCCGATCTACGAAGACCTGCCGGGCTGGAGCGATACGACCGTGGGCGTGCAGGAATTCGACAAGCTGCCGCAGAAGGCGCAGACCTACCTGAAGCGGATGGAGGCCTTGTGCGAAGTGCCGGTGGACGTCGTGTCGACCGGACCGGACCGGGTGGAGACGATCGTGCGTCGTCACCCCTACGAGGCCTGATGGTTAAAATGAAGTCTGAAAAAGTAAAAAGCCGACACAAGGTCGGCTTTTTACTTGCAGCGTTTGGTGCCCAGAAGAGGACTCGAACCTCCACAGTGTTGCCACCGCTAGGACCTGAACCTAGTGCGTCTACCAATTCCGCCATCTGGGCAATGAAGGCGCGCATTTTAGAGAGCCGTAGATAAATTGTCAACGAAGATGACTTCAAAAAAATCCCGCAGTCGCGCCAGCAAACACAAGATCCCGGCAATCCGCCTGGCCGACCCGTTCTACGAACGCGAAGTCGAGCGTTATGAATCGCCCTTGCCGAGCCGCGAATACGTCCTGCAGTTGATCACCGAGGCGGGCTGCCCGGTCGATGTCGATGCGTTTGCCGAACAGCTGCACATCACCGAGGCCGAGCGCGACCTGTTCCAGCGCCGTCTCGGCGCGATGCAGCGCGACGGCCAGCTGATGCTCAATCGCAAGCGCCAGCTGTGCCTGCCGGACAAGCTCGATCTGATCAAGGGCCGGGTCGAAGGCCATCCTGACGGCTTCGGCTTCGTGGTACCGGAAGAGGGCGGTGACGACCTGTATCTGTCGCCCAAGGAAATGCACCGCGTGCTGCATGGCGACAAGGTGCTGGTACGGGTCGCCGGCTTCGACAAGCGCGGCCGGCGCGAGGCCAAGATCGTCGAAGTACTGGAGCACGTCAACCAGTTCGTCGTCGGCCGCTACTACCTCGAAGGCGGCGTCGGCTTCCTCATCGCGGAGAACCGCCGCATCAACCAGGACATTCTGGTTCCCACGGAAAATGCGGGCGCCGCAAAATCCGGCCAGGTCGTCACGGTGGAAATCGTCACCCAGCCCGGCGCGCACAACGAGGCTGTTGGCCGCGTCACCGAGATTCTGGGCAGCTTCACCGGCCCAGGCATGGAAATCGAGATTGCGTTGCGCAAGCATGACCTGCCCTACGTGTTCCCACCCGAGGTCGAGGCGCAGGCGTCCAAGCTGCCGGGCAAGGTGCAGAAAAAGGACATGGCTGGCCGCGAGGACATCCGCCACCTGCCGCTTGTCACCATCGACGGCGAGACCGCGCGCGACTTCGACGATGCGGTGTATTGCGAGCCGCTCGGCCGCAGCGGCTACCGCCTAGTGGTGGCGATCGCCGACGTCAGCCATTACGTCAAACCCAAGGATGCGCTCGACACCGAAGGCTTCAGTCGCGGCAACTCGGTGTACTTCCCGCGTCGCGTCATCCCCATGCTGCCGGAAGCGCTGTCCAACGGTCTCTGCTCGCTCAACCCTGAAGTCGACCGCCTCTCCATGGTGTGCGACATGCGTATCACCACGGCAGGCAGTATCAAGGAGTACCGCTTCTATCCGGCGGTGATCTATTCGCACGCGCGCCTCACCTACAATCAGGTATGGGACTGGCTCTCCGGCGCCGCCAAGCCGGACAAGAAGCAGGCTGTGCTGATGCCGCACCTGGAAGCGCTCGACAAACTGTTCCGCACCCTCCTGAAGGCACGCGCCAAGCGTGGCGCGATCGACTTTGGCTCGACCGAGACGCAGATCATTTTTGACGACAACGGCAAGATCAAGGAGATCGTGCCGGTGATTCGCAACGACGCGCACCGCATCATCGAGGAATGCATGCTGGCGGCCAACGTCTGCGCCTCGGATTACCTGCACGAAAACAAGCAACCCGCGCTGTTCCGCGTCCACGAAGGCCCGACGCCAGAGAAGCTCGCTGCGCTGCGCGGCTTCCTCGCCGAATTCGGCCTCGACCTCGGCGGCGGCGACAAGCCGCACGCCAAGGATTACGCCGCGCTGCTGGACAAGATCAAGGACCGTCCCGACCACGGCCTGCTGCAGACCGTGATGCTGCGCTCGCTGCGGCAGGCGATCTACAGCCCCGACAACAAGGGCCACTTTGGTCTGGCGTACGAGGCCTACACCCACTTCACCTCGCCGATCCGCCGCTATCCCGACCTGCTGGTGCACCGCGGCATCAAGGCGGTGCTGCTGGGCGAGAAGCTGCCGGCCAAGGGATTGACGGAAATCGGCGCCCACTGCTCGATGACCGAGCGCCGCGCCGACGACGCCACCCGCGACGTCGACGCCTGGCTGAAAACCTACTTCATGCAGGACCGCATCGGCGACGAATACAACGGCACCGTCAGCGCAGTCACCAGCTTCGGCATGTTCGTCGCGATCGACGAGATCTTCATCGAAGGCCTGGTGCACGTCTCCGAACTCGGCCAGGACTACTTCCACTACGATCAGGCCAAGCACATGATGCTCGGCGAACGGACCGGGAAGAAATATCGACTCGGTGACCGCGTGCGCATCAAGGTGATGCGTGCCGACATCGAGACCAGCAAGATCGATTTCAGTCTGGTCGAGCAGGAAAACTCCGCCCTCGACATGCAGCGCGCCTTCGCGCAATCGGCGTCGGAGAAGAAATCCTCCAAACCTCGATCTGCCAAATCCAGGTCGAGTGGCAAGCAGAAATGAGCGAGAAATCCGCTGAAAAACACGCCGCAGAAAAACTCATCTACGGCTTTCACCCCGTGCTGGCGCGCCTGCGCCAGGACCCAGCGGGCATCTTCGAAATCTACCTCGACCTCACCCGGCGCGACGCGCGCGCGCGCGACCTGGTACACCAAGCGAAGGACCACGGCGTCAAGCTGGCGCAGGTCGAGGCGGATCGTTTGACCCGCCTGGTCGGCAAGACTGCAAAGCACCAGGGCGTGGTCGCGCGCGTCAAGCCGGTGGCGCTGACGCAGTCGCTCGACGAGGTACTGGAAAACATCCAGGGGCCGCCGCTCCTGGTCATCCTCGACGGCGTGACCGATCCGCACAACCTCGGCGCCATCCTGCGCTCGGCCGATGCCTTCGGCGTGCACGCCGTCATCGCGCCCAAGGACAACGCGGTCGGTGTCAACGCCACCGTGGAAAAGGTCGCCTCCGGCGCCGCCGAAACCGTGCCCTACATCATGGTCACCAACCTCGCGCGCACGATCGAGGACCTCAAGGAACACAATATCTGGGTCATCGCCGCCGACATGGACGGCGAGCAGCCGCTGTCCGGCATCGATGCCAAGACCGGCATCGCCTGGGTGCTCGGCGCCGAGGGCGCCGGCATCCGCCGCCTGGTCAAGCAGAGTTGCGATCAGGTCGCGCGCATCCCCATCGGCGGCACGGTGGAGAGCCTCAACGTCTCGGTGTCGGCGGCGCTGTGCCTGTATGAGACGGTGCGGCAGCGGGGCGCGTGAAGGCGGAGTCGACCGCGACAAGGATCCGCGGGCAGGGCGAAGTTGAAATCCCTGTTCGATCCCGTTTTAATGGCTGCATGGAATCCGTTCTTGTAAGTGCCTGCCTGCTCGGTGAGGCAGTTCGCTATAACGGCGGCGACATGCGCTGCGACCATGACATCCTGCGGCAATGGCAACGCGAAGGACGTGTCGTGGCCGTCTGTCCGGAGGTTGCAGGCGGCCTGCCAGTTCCGCGCCCGCGCGCTGAAATTGCCGAAGGTGCGGGTGGCTTGAAAGTGCTCGCTGGCATTGCCAAGGCTGTCGATTCCAATGGTCGTGATGTATCGGCCTATCTGATCAGCGGCGCGGAGCAAGCACTTGAGCTGGCCCGTGCGCGGCATATCCGGATCGCCGTGTTGAAGGAAGGCAGCCCATCCTGCGGAACAGGTTTCATCTTCGATGGCACGTTCACCGATACCCGGGTGAAAGATCGTGGCGTAACCGCCACAATCCTGCAGCAAGCTGGCGTACATGTCTTCAGCGAAGCCCAGCTGGCCGAAGCCGATGCCTTGCTCAGGAAGATCGAGACCGACAATGTTGCTTGACGGGGATGACAGATGCTGAAGCTCTATGACCGCGAGACGTCCGGGAACGCCTACAAGATCCGTTTGCTGCTGTCTTTTCTGGACATCCCGCATGAACGTATACCGGTATCCATCAAGGATGGCCGGAACCAGGTGGATGACGCCTATCTGACGCTGAATCCGCGCGGGCAGATTCCCACTATTCAGGAGGGCGAGTTCAGTCTCTGGGGGTCGACCGCCATTCTGTGTTACCTGGCGTCGCGCTACGACAAGACGGCGTGCTGGCTGCCCCGCGATCCTGCGCAGTTCGGCCAGGTGATGCAATGGCTCGAACTCGCTCAGAATGAGATACAGACGGGCCTGTTTCGCGCCCGCGCAATCGTTCACCTGGGGCTTGCGGGCGATCTCGAGGCTGCGCATCAGGCTGCTAGGCAGGCGCTTGGCGTGCTGGAGTCCCGTCTCGGCGCAGCGCAGTGGTTGGCCGGTTCCGCCCCGACCATTGCCGACATCGCCTGTTTCCCCTATGTCGCGCTTGCCGGGGAGGGCCGTGTGGATACGTCGCAGTATGTGGGCGTGTGCCGCTGGATTGCCGATTTCAAGGCGCTGGACCGATTCGTCGGCATGCCTGGAATTTAGGGGCCGGACGAGCCAGTCGGCGCGTTCGCAGCACGGCCCTGCCCGCCAGGTCTGGCCGTGGGGATGCGTTGGATTGTCGAGGGGATTCGACGGAAGTGGTTTCAACAGGGAGGAAAAACATGACCACAATGATGTTCAAATCAGGACTTGCAGGACTCGCCATCGGGTTGCTGGCCGGGTGCGCACACCAGGTGCCGGCTACGCCAAACCGTGCGGCCATTCCGATTCCCACCCACAAAGTGCCTTTGAGCGTGGGGGTCTATTTCTCGAGCGCATTTGAAAACTACCAGCACTCGGAATCGAAATGGGGCGATGGCTGGAATTTCACGAATCTCGGACAGGCCAGTGCGCACCAATTCCGCGACGCACTGGAGGAAAATTTCGTCAAGGTCGTGAAGCTGAAGAACCCGCCGAGCAAATCCGAGGCTGAGGCGGGCGCGCTGGATTTCATGGTTGCACCTGAAATCCAGGGCTACAGTTTCGACATCCCGTTCACGAAATTCCAGATATATCCCGCTACGATCACTTACAAGATCAATATCTATGAAGGGGATACCCTGAGTGCCTCGTCAGTGGTCCATGGCGTCGGCGACTCGGCGGGGAACCCGGGATTCGACTTCAGCGAAAATCCGTCCAGATCGGCGAGCAAAGCGGTCGAGGATGGGATCAACAAGGCCATGAATGTGCTGACAGACAGTCCGACCGTCCAGGCCATGGCGTTGAAAAAAGGGAAATGATCCAGAAGACGGTTTCGCAGGGAGCGCGCTAGCCGCGCACCTTGCGGTACGCCTCCAGCAGGCGCTGGTGGATCGCGCTGCCCTCGAAGTTGTCACCCAACGTCGTCAGCCCGAAGAAGCGCTCGTCCTGGTTGAACAGCGCGAACGCCTGTTCCAGCGTCTCGCGGCCGTACATAAGCGCCAGCGCAGGCTCGAAGGGGTTGGGGTCCTCAAGCCGGACGAGGTCGGCGATGCAGCGGTAGACCTTGAGGCGCGCTTCGCTGCGCTGGCCATACTGGGCAATCCAGGTGCAGCCTTCGCGGATGGCGTCGTCGTCGCCGAGCGCGAGCGCGAGCAGCAGCTTGATCTCGCCGACGCGGATGTCGGTCCACGGCGAATCGGCGTCAGGCGCGAGACCGATCAGCACCGTCACCAGGCGATCGTCGGCCAACTCCAGATCGACCATCAGGTCGAGCAGCTCGGCGCATTCGTCGTCGCTCAGCTGGGGCAGGCGCGAAAGCGCCGGGCGGATCAGGTTGCCGACGCTATTGTTCTCGAATTCGAGTTCCTCGACCGGGTAGATCTCGGACACGCCCGGCACTAGGATGCGGCAGGCGTAGACGCCCAGATGCTCGAAGTCGGCGATGTAGATCTCGTGGCCTTCGGTGTGCAGGGCGTCGACCGACCACGCGTAGTCCTCCTCGGTGGTGGTGCCGAAGTTCCAGTCGACGAACTCGAAGTCGGGGGTGTCGCGCAGGAACTGCCAGGAAATCACGCCGCTGGAATCGACGAAGTGGATTTCCAGGTTCTGCGGGTCGGCGATCTCGGCCGGGTCGAAGCCGGGTGCCGGGAAACCGGCCAGCGAATCGAGCGCGCGACCCTGCAATAACTCCGTCAACGCGCGCTCCAGCGCGACCTCGAAACGCGGGTGCGCGCCGAAGCTGGCGAAGCAGCCCTGGTCGTCCGGATGCAGCAGGGTCACGTTCATCACCGGGTACTTGCCGCCGAGCGAAGCGTCCTTCACGAGGATGCCGAAGCCGGCCTCGCGCAGGCCACGGATGCCGGCGGCGATGTGTGGGTAGCGGGCGATGATGTCCTCGGGCACGTCGGGCAGGCACAGGCCTTCCTCAATGATGCGGAACTTGATGTGGCGTTCGAAGATTTCGGCCAGCGCCTGGGTGCGCGCCTCCTTCAGCGTGTTGCCGGCCGACATGCCGTTGCTGACGTAGAGGTTACCGATGAGGTTGACCGGGAAATACACGGTCTGGCCGTCGGAGAGGCGCTGGTAGGGGATGGCGCAGATGCCGCGCTCGGCGTTGCCTGAATTGAGGTCGATCAGCTGGTCAGCGCGCACGCCGGCGTCGGGATTGTAGAAGGCGTGCAGCTCGGGCGTGAGCAGGGCTTGCGGCCAGGCGTCACTTTCAGGAACAAACCAGCGTTCGTCGGGATGGTGGACATAGCCGCGCTGGGCGATCGTCTCGCCCAGATAGAAGTGGGTCCAGAAATAATTGGTCGACAGCCGTTCGAAGTATTCACCCAGTGCGCTCGCCCGCGCGGCCAGCTCCGAAGCGCCCTTGCCGTTGGTGAACAGCAGTGGGCAGTCGCGGTCGCGGATGTGCACCGACCACACGCCTTCCACCGGGTTGAGCCAGGAACGCTCCTCGATATGGAATCCGATCGCCTCGAGCTTGGATTGCAGGCTGGCGATCGATGCTTCGAGCGAAGCATCCTTGCCGGGAATGAAATGTTCGGTGGCGGACATGGGGCGGCTGTTTTCTTGTGCAGCCGACAGCATAAGCGATGCGTCAAGCACGGCGTAAAATGAATCCGGTCGATTCCTTCGTCGCGGGCCGCAAGGACTGCGATTCCCGCCCTATGTCGAGCCGTGCCGTCCTATTGTTTGTGTGCTTGTCCGGTCTTGCCAGTGCAGGGCCGGCCGTGGCGGCCGAGACCTTCGGTCTGGAGGGTGACCAGGCCGCCCTGGCGGCGCGGACCCAGACCGAATGGGTCGAACAGGCCCAAGCTCTGGAAAGGCGTGCCGACTGGCCGGGTTTGCTGGCATGGGGCCAGGATTGGGCGCGGGTCGATGCGAGGAATCCGCTGGCCTGGTTCGTCCAGGGACGCGCACTGGGCGAACTGGGACGCTTCGACGAGGCGATCGCGGCGTATCGGCATAATCTCAGCCTGGCCCCGGGCGACGTGCTGGCCCGCAACAATCTGGGCAATGCCTGGCGTGACAGCGGACATACGCATGAGGCGATGCGCGCCTATCGCGCCGCCGTGGAGATCGATCCCGACTATCTTCCGGCCTGGCACAACCTGGGGTTGGCGTTTTATCGGGTGAAAGGCCAGGCAGGGGTGACGCAGGCCCTGCAAAAATTGCAGGCGCTCGATCCGAAACTGGCCGATGTCTGGCGTGCGCTGGTGGTCGAGTACTCGGTCACGGGCGATGCGCGCGTCGCCCGCGAGGCGGTTCGGGTGTGGCGCGGATTGAGCAAGGCCCGGCGTGCGCGCATGTTCGGGGTGATTTTCGATGAGAGCTGAAAAATTAGACTCTCATTCTTCTAAGTCTACGGCAACCTGATCACAGGATGGTGAGGGGTGCGACAAAATGCCTAATTGATATATCTCTGTTACCGAATATCCTCTTTGGCATGTAGGCGTAACACCTACAAATCAAATGGTTCTAAGGGGAGAAATAAATGTCGGTCGAACAATCTCGTCCAGCGCGCTGCGTTGCTTCCTTGGCAGCAATGGTTGTTGCAGCGGTTGCTAGTACGCATGCGCAGGCTGTCGTGACTACTTACAGTGTCACGCAGACATTCAATCAAGTTGTCTACGATGCCAGCCACCCGGACTGGGACACGATCTTTACCGGATCATTCGACTTTGATTCGCAGACCAATACGGTTTCGAACCTGATGGGATCGTTGAGTCAGGCCATGACCGGTAATACAGTGTTTCGCGCTCTTGATTACCAGTTGTCATCGGTATATGACGCCGCCATCGGCGGTCTGCTGGTATCGGTATTTCACCAGAACACCACTGATGTTTTCCAGGGTGGAGGCTTTGCCACTGGCGGAACGAAAGAATACGGTAATCAAAACGCCTATGCCACGATTTTCGTGAACACGACTGATCCCACTGCGGCGCCGACCGCTGACCAGATCGCCAAGCTGGCATACGGCGATTGCACGACGGGAAGCCTCATGGGTATGGGCGCAGGGGCCAAAACCTGCATGACAGGGTGGGTGGACTCGGCTCAGGCCGACCTGTCGGGCGGCACTATGCAGGGTACTTATCCCATCAGCCAGACGATCGCAGCCGTGCCCGAGCCGGAAACCTACGCCATGTTGTTGGCGGGATTGGGTTTGGTCGGATTCGCCGTCCGCAGACGCACGGTGCGTTGATCTCGATATTTCCGTACGCCGCTTCGAGGTCCCTGGCAGAAGGTTTCCGGAGCAGCCTACGTCAAGACTGACGTGATGTGTCAATTGGCAAGCATTCGAGCCTCGCCAATTTGATATGAACCTATATGCATCTCTTGATACTCAAGGGTCTGACAATGAATAGGCTTGGAGGCTAAATAAAATATGTATCCGCGAATTTGTAATTTTTCTGCGACCGCACTAATCGTGATCTGTGCTTTGCCTGCCATCGCCGAGGCACATATCAGTTACACCAATCGTGATTTCGGTAGTTTCGGCAGCACAGGCGGCTCCGTCACGATCAGCAACCAGACCGTAAGCAGCAACTTCGGATGGGCAGACGGTCTCGATGCGGATTTCGGCGATTCACACCGGTTACGTGCGTTCCGCTTCACCTTGACCGAAGCCACCTCCATTACTTTCACTGCCGAGGCCAATCCGACCGCTACACTGACTTCTGTTGGCGGGTTGCTGCCCGGATTTTCGATTTTCTCTGGACTGGCCCACCTCACCCCGCTCCAGCCAGACCATGATTTTGCCGCTGCCACGCAGGCCTACCTCGCTTCGCTGCCAGGAGTAACCAAAGAAGGTGCCTTTCGTAGTATGAACGACTGGAAGGTCACCAACGACAGCGGCGATCCCCTGAGCGTGTTCACTTATATGGGTAGCGCCTTCGATGCGGACTTGGACGGTCGCGCCTCTGGCTCCTTTACGCTAGGTCCTGGCGATTACAGCATTTTCATCGGTGGTGTGAATTACGTCGATCAGATTGACGCACTCATTTACCCGACATATGGCCTGAAGGCCACGCTATCGGTAGCAACCGCGCCCGTGCCCGAGCCGGAAACCTACGCCATGTTGTTGGCGGGATTGGGTTTGGTCGGGTTCGCCGTCCGCAGACGCACGGTGCGTTGATTCGACCATCGATTCGATAAGATAATTAAAGGAGAAGGGAATGAATAAATCAGTCTTGTTTGTCGGCACACTGGTCATGATCGCCGGTGCTCAGATCGCGCAAGCAGCGGTCACTAACTACAATATTGTTGAGACGTTTTTAGAGCCAGACACTCAGCCCAGAAATACGATCTTCCAGGGTACATTCGATTTCGACGATGTCACGATGACAGTGTCGAACCTGCAGGGTAGGTTGTCCGAATCCATGACAGGGAATCCGGCTGTCCCCGGGCCTGACGCCGACTACGGCATGACCTGGTTGAACCTGACGTATCAGCTATCGTCGATACCCGTCACTCTTGGAGGCGTAAACGGCCTGCTGGTCACCACTTTTCTGAACAGCAGCACAAACACATTTACCGCTGTCGCAGGCGGAGATGGCTGGTCGCCTCAATCAGGCGTCGATAACGGTGGGATTTATTACGGTTGGCCGAAACCCGCCAATAACCCAGGCAATGCCTACGCCATGATTTTCGTCAATACTTCAGACCCAACCATGTCTTTGACTCAGATCCAGCTCGACAAATTGGCGTATGCGGACTGCTCTCCGGGCGGCATGATGGGGGCGGTCTGCATGACGGGTACGACAGTGGCGGGGTATGGTTCGCTCGGGACGATGAGTGGCTATCCGATCTCTCAGATCATTACTGCTGCCCCTGTTCCTGAACCCGAAACCTGGGGCATGTTGTTGGCCGGCCTCGGGCTGATCGGGTTCGCCGTTCGCAGACGGCAGGCGGCCTGACTGCTTGGTCGCCCCGGCTGCCGGTTCCACGATATTTCTGGTAAGTGGCAGCCAACCCATCAATAAGGAACGAGTGGTGCATTCCCGGCTACGTCGTCATCGCGCATGTCATCGGATAAAGGCGCTGCCCGATGGCCGTACCGGATAGTCGAGGAAACATGGTCCAGGCAATCCCTGTCATGGCTGCCGAAAGACAGTCGTGCCTTTCACTTGCTGTGATTTTCACCGCTGCTCTGGTCAGTCCGCTTGCTGTGGCGGTGGAGCCTGGCTCGATTGACTTGCAAGCTGAAGCAACACCATTGATGACAGTGATCGTCACGGGAACCCGGCCAGAGGACGCGCCACTCGGCGCTTCGGAACTCGGTGGCAAGGAGCTGGCACCGCTGCGTGCCCGCAGCAGCGACAGCACACGACTTCTGGAAAACGTGCCTGGCGTGAGCGTCTACAGCGCAGGTGGTATTTCGAGCCTGCCGGTCATCCATGGTCTGGCGGATGATCGCCTGCGTGTCCAGATTGACGGCATGGATCTGATGGCCGCGTGTCCCAACCACATGAATTCGGTGCTCTCCTACATCGATCCGACCCGGGTTGCCAGCGTGGAAGTCTTTGCGGGTATTACGCCGGTGAGCGTGGGCGGCGATAGCATCGGTGGGGCCATTCAGATGAAATCTGCACCGCCGAAATTTGCCAAAGCTGATGAAGGCTTGCATGTCGAAGGGCAAGCAGGCGTCTTTTACCGCAGCAATGGCAATGCACGTGGTAACAACTTCGGATTCACGTTTGCAAGCGAGCAAGTGAATCTTTCTTATACCGAGTCGAACTCGCAATCCGATAATTACAAGGCAGCGGGAAATTTCAAGAAACCCGGCTTGTGGCAGAGTCTGGGCGAGAGATCGTTGACGCAGCAGGAAGTGGGGAGCAGCGAGTACAAGGGAGTGCAGAACCGAGCACTCGATCTGGCTTTCCGCCAAGCAGATCATCTGCTTGAGATTGGTCTGAGCGAGCAGAAACTCGACTATGAGGGCTTTCCCAACCAGCGCATGGATATGATTTCCAGCGTGCCGGATCCGAACGACCCGACCATCCCAGGCAATTACCTCATCGACAAGAACAAGCCTGCCAACGTGAACAGGCTGATCAATGTACGCTACACCAGCCAATACGATTGGGGCCAACTGGAAGCGCAGATATTCAGACAGAAACTCCAGCATCACATGGACATGATCCAGGATAGGTTTTTTGGCATGCTGATGCCGATGGATACGCTGTCCACGACTGTGGGCGGGCTACTTAAGGCCAGTATTGAGCTTTCAGAAACAGAAACGCTACGGATTGGAAGTGATTTTCAGAAGTATCGTCTGGATGACTGGTGGCCGCCCATAGGCGGCCCCTTCCCGGGTTCGATGTGTTGTGACAATTTCTGGAATATTCGTGACGGGGAGCGCGACCGCATCGGTCTCTTCGCTGAATGGGAAACGCACTGGAGCCCGCAATGGCTGACACTGGCTGGTATCCGTAGCGATACCGTGAAGGCGGATGCGGGGTCGGCGCAGGGTTATAGCAACGCGGGCTACACGAGCGATGCGGACAAATTCAATGCGCGCGACCACCAGCGTGTCGATCACAACTGGGACTGGACGTTGCTGACGCGTTTCATGCCCGAGCCGACGCGGACTTACGAAGTGGGTATTGCACGCAAAAGCCGTTCGCCAAACCTGCACGAACGTTATCCATGGTCGACTTTTGCCATGGCGGCGCTGATGAATAATTTCGTCGGCGATGGCAACGGCTATATTGGCAATCCCGACCTGAAGCCGGAAGTCGCCCATACACTCAGTGCGACTGCCGACTGGCACGATGCAGAAGAGACTGAATGGGGGCTCAAAGCGACGGGTTATGCAACCTGGGTTGAGAATTTCATCGATGCGAAACGGTGCGCCCCGCCGGTCTGCAACACCGCGGTCTACCTGACGCCAACCAACGCTTACGTGCTGCTACAGTATGTCAATCAATCGGCGCGGCTCTACGGAATCGACTTGTCTGGTCATTTCCGCCTTGGGCAGATGGAGAATCTGGGTAGCTTTACTATGACCGGACTGCTGAATTATGTGCGGGGCGAAAACCGTACTACCGGCGATAGCCTTTACCACATGATGCCGCTCAACGCCAAGCTGGCGCTGGTGCAACGCCTCGGGGGGTGGACCAATACCGCTGAAGTCCAGATGGTCGCCGCCAAGACGCGTATCTCGCAGGTAAGGAACGAAGTCACGACACCGGGATATGCCGTGTTCAATTTGCGCAGTAGTTATGAATGGAAGCATGCGCGCCTCGATGTGGATATCGAGAACGCATTCGACAAGTTTTATCTGTTACCTCTGGGCGGTGCCTATCTGGGCCAGGGGAATTCGATGACGACAGGGGGTATTCCTTGGGGCATGAGCCTCCCAGGCAGAGGACGTTCCCTCAACGTCGCGTTGACCGTACGTTTCTGAACACGTGATCAGGTCAACATTTCTCGAATTCCGCGACCACCTGCCGTAACCGGCTGGCTTCCTGCTCGGGGCGCATCAGGCTGCGCCGGGTTGCGGCATGGTCGAGCAGGTCGGCATAGAACGCAGGATCGCTCTCGGCCATCGCCATCAGCCGGGCCAGCTGCCGTTCATCGCCCACCGGAAAATAGCCGGGATAGTCCTGGCCGAGCATGCCGATATTGCCCGACATGTGCGATGCCAGCACCGGTACACCGGCCGCAAGTGCTTCGCAGATCACGTTGGCGCCGCCTTCCATCACCGAGCTGATGACCAGCAGATGCGCGCGAGAAAGACGCCTCAGTACGGTCTGGTGGGATACATCGCCGGCCCAATGCCAGCGCGGCAGCTTGTTTTGCGCCAGCTCCGCCGTCTCGGCCATGTCCTCGGAAAGGGCGCCGCCCAGATGGGTGACCTGGATGCGCGAAGAATCCGGCAGGTAGTTGGTTGCCAATGCGGCCCGGAATGGGTCCTTTTCCGTGCGCAGGTGGCCGATCACCAGGACTTCGAACGTGTTGGCAGGGGTGGACCGGCGGGCGATGTCGGGCGACGACTGATAGATCACCCGCGTCTTGGCGGCCAGATGCGTGGCCAGTTCGTCGGGACCGCGATCCTGCAACACGATGAGCCGGTGCGCGAGTTCGAGCGCCTGCTGGGCGTCGGCATCCTCATGAATGTCGCGATACAGATCGGTACCGGTGAGCGCGAGCAGCAGCGGCCGGGTCGGAAAACGCTCGGCAAAGGCGCGTATCGAGGCAAAGCTGCGCCGAGCGTGCAGTGCCAGCATCAGATCCGCTGGGCGGCCATCCCATTCCACCTGTACCCGCACCGCGTGTCCGGCCTCGCGCAGGAAGCGCGCCCAGCGCGAGGCTGTGTGCCAGTTGCCGTTGCGATGCTCGCGGCCATACGGGGTGATGAGGGCGATGCGCATGGTGTGAGTGTACGCCCGAGAAGACGAATCGCGGATAATCCGGGCATGATCGAAACCGTCATTTCCTCACGCGACAATCCTCTTTTCAAGCGGCTGAAAAAGCTTGCCGACTCGGCCCGCGCGCGCCGCGAGGCCCGGATGACCCTGCTCGACGGCGAGCATTTGCTGACGGCCTATCTCGATGCCGGCGGCCAGCCGCATACGCTGGTGCGCGCGGCCTCGTTGGATGCCGGCCGTTTCGAACGGTTGGCCGGGCAGTGTCCGCACGCCAAGGCCGTCGAGTTGTCAGACGCGCTGTTTGCCGAACTCGCGCCAGTTGCGACGCCGACCGGCCTGCTTGCCGAGGCTGCCTGGCTCGCGCCGCCGGCCATCGAGGCCACGCCTCTCGTCATCGTGCTGGAAGACATCCAGGATCCGGGCAATCTCGGTTCGATGCTGCGTACCGGCGCGGCGGCGGGGGCGACCTTGGCCGTGCTGTCGAAAGGCTGCCACGATCCATGGTCGCCCAAGGCGCTGCGTGGCGGGCAGGGTGCGCAGTTCGTGCTGCCGCTTGTCAGCGGCGTCGATATCGTGGACTGGCTGGCAGGTTTCGAAGGAGAGAGCCTCGCGCTCGCGCTGGCCGAGGACGGCAACCTGTATGCGCATGCTTTGACCGGCGCATTGGCCTTGATCGTGGGCAACGAAGGCGCGGGCTTGTCGCAGGCGGTGTGTGCCGCCGCAAGCGCCGCGATACGCATCCCGATGCCGGGCAGGATCGAATCCCTGAATGCCGCGGCGGCCCTGGCCGTGGCCGTGTTCGAGGCGGCCCGGCAGCGGGCCACCTAGGGCCGCATGGGTGTCAGCAGGATAAGGCGCGCGCGCCGGCGCGGCGATCCATTTGAATCCGCAGCTGGTTCGCCTGGGCGAATCCCATGACATAGTCGTAGGCGGCCGGATCGGCGGCTTTCAGCCAGCGTGCGACGATCAGGCAGTATTCCCCTTCGATCATGCAGGGCTGGACGCCCGATGAATAGCGCAGGCGGTTGTCAGGATGAAAACTGGCCAGCGTGGACGACAGGCGTTCGGCCCAGTCCGACGGGCGGAATTTTTTTCCATTTTCCTGTATGCCGGTGATGACCAGATTGTCTTCGGATAGCATCCGCTCTCCCATTCGCGAAGGTTCGCCCCCTGCTGATTCGGCCCGGTTTCGCGTTTCTTTAACGGAAACATGGCTCGGGCCGTTCGGGGAGGTCTTTTGGCGGGGCATATGGCCGTCCCGGGGATGGTCGCCGCAGCCGACAGGCTCAAGCCTGGTCGAATTCCTTCAGCCAGTCGCGGTCCAGCAGTGCGGCGATTTCATCTGCAGGCACCGGCCGGCTGATGAAATACCCCTGCACGATCTGGCAGCCGAGTTTACGCAGGACGTCGAGCTGTTCCCGGTTCTCCACGCCTTCGGCGACGGTGCCGAGTTTTAGTCCCCGACACAGGGCGAGAATCAAGCCGATGAGTGCTTCGTTGATCGGGGCGTGCGGGATGTCCTTGACGAAATAACGGTCGATCTTGAGGATGTCGAGCGGGAATCGCTTGATGTGAGCCAAGGACGAATAGCCCGTTCCGAAGTCGTCGATGGCCACGGCCACGCCCAGCGCCTTCAAGGCCAGGATGAGGGAGACGGCCGCCTCGACATCCTGCATGAAAATGCCTTCGGTCAGTTCGAGATGCAACGCGTGCGGCGGCAGGCCGGACTGCTCCAGGGCCTCGCGGACATCGGTAACCAGATTGCCATGCCAGAACTCCTTGCCCGATATGTTGACGGCCACATCCAGGTCGACGAAGCCGGCGGCATGCCAGCTTGCCGTCTGGAAGCAGGCCGACCTCAGCAGCGTGCGGCCGACTTTGACGATGCCGCCGCTTTCTTCCAGCAGTTCGAGGAAAACCGCCGGGCTGAGCAGGCCCTTGCCGGGGTGATTCCAGCGGATCAGCGCCTCGACACCCTGAATGCGCCCGGTCTCCAGGTTGAGCTTGGGCTGGTAGTGGAACAGGAATTCATCCCGTTCCAGCGCGTAGTGCAGTTCGGTTTCCAGTTGCAGCCGTTCTTCAGCCATGGTGTTCATGGCGGCGTCATAGAGCTGGAAGCGATTCCGGCCGCCGTTCTTGGCGGTGAATGCCGCCGTGTCGGCATGCTTCAGCAGGCTGGTGCCGTCGCTGCCGTCGTTCGGATAGACACTGACGCCGATGCTGCAACTGGAAAACAGTTCGCGTTCCGCGATTCGATAGGGTTCGCTTACAACGCCGAGGATTTTTTCCACCACTTGTAGAACTTGACTGATCCGGGCGACATCGATGACCACGCCGAATTCGTCGCCGCCCAGCCGGGCGACGACATCCTCGGCACGCGTGGTCGCGCGCAGGCGCCGCGCAACTTCGCAAATGAGCGCGTCGCCGCTGGCGTGGCCGAGGGTGTCGTTGACGCGCTTGAAACGATCCAGGTCGATGAACATCACGCCCACCAGCGTGTTGCGGCGTTGCGCGCGTACCAGGGATTGTTCCAGGCGGTCCATGAACAGCATGCGATTGGGCAGGCCAGTCAAGACGTCATGCGTGGCAAGATGGTGGCGTTCGCGGCTGGCCCGCTTGGTGTAATACATGACCGCAGCAGCGACGAACATGCCCAGCAACAGGGCGATCCCCGACAGGAGATACATCCAGAAGCGCGCCACTTCGTGCGCCTGATGCGCCTTGCGGCTGGCTTCCAGTGCAAGCTTCTGGGTTTCGGTGTCGAGCAGTGAGAGTACGCTCAGGACGTTGTTCTGTGCCGGGATGGCACTGCTGAGGATCCGCTCCTCGGCCCTTTGGTCGGAATCGCTGTTCAGCGCATCGACACCCCGATTCTGCATCGGCCGGGCGATGCTGGTCAGGCGTCCCTGCAGGTCGATGAGTTCGTGTTCGCGCGGGCTCAGGGGCATGCCCAATAGTGCCATTCGGGCATCGGCAAACTCCGCTCCGTGCTGGTTGAACTGTACGAACAGTTGATCGCGTTCGAACGGATCGTGGCTCATCGACAACCTGAACATGCTGAGGGTGCGCTCGCGCGCAGCGGCCATCATCGTCTTGGTGAGGCTGAGCTTGCGCATATGGACATCGATGACCGTGTCGAGATTGTTGGCGGTCAACCGGAGCTGCTGCAGGCCGATGGTGGTGACGAACAAAATCAGGAACAGCTGGACAATGAACCCTGCCAGCAGCACGCGTCGCCAGGTCGCGGGAAGCACGGAATGCCTTGCCGCCGGTACAGGCGTGTTGTCCAGGTCAAGGGCGCGGGTATTCACGCTGCGCACTTTCCGTGAGCGAAACGAAACGGGTCATATGTCCCGTGCGAACTCGAGTCAGGCCGGACCGGGCGTTTGCGTGGCAGGCGAAGACTGGCATTCGGGAGAAACAAGGATGTGGCTGGCGTCAGCCTTCCTTTTGATGGTGCGGACAAGTGCGCCGAACCTGTCGTCAGCGCGGCCGTGAAGATCGGAATGGACAGACTGGTGCCATTTCAGTGTGTGAGCAGGCACGTGGATAGGGGCAAGACATCGGGAAACTCCTGATCATTGGATAATTTGGCGGGGCTTGAACGGCGTATAAACGCGCGCCAGGTCGTTTGTTCAATCGGGTGAAGCGCGCAAAACTTGAGGGCTGGCCCTCGGCCAGGGCAGCGAGATCCTCAGGATAGCCGCAAGCGCGCGGCGATCTCCTCCACCGACATGCGGGTGGTATCGACAACGGGGAGCATGCGGCGTTTGAAGAGCGCCTCGGCGGCGGCAAGCTCCGTGCGGCATTGCGCCAGGCTGGCGTAGCGACTGTCCGGGTAACGCGCCTGGCGGATGGCGGCAAGGCGCTCGGGCGACAGGGTGAGGCCGCGCAGCCTGGGTAGATGGGCTTTCAGGCAGACAGGCAGGTCGTCCTGTTCGAGGTCGTCCGGCGTAAGCGGATAGTTGGCCGCGCGCAGGCCATATTGCAGGGCCAGATAAAGCGCGGTGGGGGTTTTGCCGACACGCGAGACGCCGACCAGGATCAGGTCGGCCTGGTCGAGGCGTTCGGGATTGAGGCCGTCGTCCAGATTGAGGGCAAAGTTGACGGCATCCATACGCGCTTCATAGTCGGATGCCATACCGTGGGTGTGGCCGCCGCTGGGGGTGGCGGTCTGGCCGAGCGCCGATTCGACGGCCGGCGCGATCAGATCGAATACGTCGAACAGGCTGAGCCCGGCCTGACGAAACGGCAGGCGGAGGGTAGGATCGGTCAGGGTGGAGAAGATCAGCGCACGAGGGGTCATGGCGATGCGTGCAGCCGTGGCCTGGGCTTTCTCCGCGCTGTCGACGAAGGGCAGCGTAATCAGGCTAAACTCGAGATGAGGAAACTGCGCCAGTACGCTTTTGGCGACGGACTCGACCGTCACCCCGGTGTGGTCGGACACGCAGAATATGCTGTAACCGTTCATGGAGTTCACCTATGTCTACAGACTATATTGTGCCGCTGGATGCCCTGTCGATGGCGGATGTGCCTGTGGTAGGCGGCAAGAATGCGTCGCTTGGCGAAATGATCCGCCATCTGTCCGGTGCGGGCGTCAAGGTGCCGGGCGGTTTTGCCACCACGGCGCAGGCATTCTGGGATTTTCTCGACCATAACGACCTGCGCGCGCGCATCGGCGCGCGGCTGGCGCCGCTCGACGTCGCGGACGTGACGGCCCTGGCGCAGGCAGGGGCGGAGATCCGTGCGTGGATAGAAGCTGCCAGCCTGCCGCCTGCGCTGGAAGCCGGGTTGCGCACAGCGTACGCGGGGCTTGGCGACACGGTATCGGTGGCGGTGCGCTCGTCAGCCACGGCCGAGGACCTGCCCGACGCCTCGTTCGCCGGCCAGCAGGAAACCTATCTGCACGTGCGCGGCGCGGACGCGCTGCTGCTGTATGTGAAAAAGGTGTTTGCCTCGCTCTATAACGACCGTGCGATCGCCTATCGGGTGCACCACGGCTTCGCCCATGCCGATGTGGCGCTGTCCGCCGGCATCCAGCGCATGGTGCGCTCCGACATCGCCTGCTCCGGCGTGTTGTTCACCCTGGATACCGAATCTGGATTTCGCGACGTGGTGTTCATCACCGCAGCCTATGGTCTGGGCGAGACGGTGGTGCAGGGATCGGTGAATCCGGATGAGTACTACGTGCACAAGCCGATGCTGGCACAGGGCTTTCCCGCGGTGGTGCGGCGCGAACTCGGTGAAAAAGCCACCCGCATGGTGTGGCGCGACGGCACGACCGTGATCGAGGACACCCCGCCCGGACTGCAGCGGCAGTTCGCCTTGAACGATGCCGAGGTGCTGGAACTGGCTCGCCAGGCGGTCCAGATCGAGCGGCATTATGGCCGCCCGATGGATGTGGAGTGGGCGAAGGACGGCGAAACCGGCGAACTCTTCATCGTCCAGGCGCGCCCGGAAACCGTGAAGGCGCGCAGCGCCGGCGGCATCGAACGCTATGTACTGAAAGGCAGCGGCGAGGTGCGCATCAGTGGCCGCGCCATCGGCCAGAAGATCGGCGCCGGTGCCGTGCGGGTGATCGCCAGCCCGGCAGAGATGAATCGGGTGCAGCCGGGCGACATCCTGGTCACCGACATGACCGATCCCGACTGGGAACCGGTGATGAAGCGCGCGGCGGCCATCGTCACCAACCGGGGTGGACGTACCTGTCATGCGGCCATCGTCGCGCGCGAACTGGGCATTCCCGCCGTGGTCGGCGCCGGCAACGCGACCACGGTGCTGAAGGATGGCGAACTGGTGACCGTGTCGTGCGCCGAAGGCGACACCGGCAAAGTCTACGCCGGCAAGCTGGCGTTCGAGGTGGAGACGCTGGCCAGCGAGACGCTGCCCGAACCGCCGGTCAAGCTGATGATGAACGTCGGCAATCCCGAGCGTGCCTTCGAGTTTGCGCAAATTCCCAATCACGGTGTCGGACTCGCGCGGCTGGAATTCATCATCGCCCGCATGATCGGCGTGCATCCGCTGGCGTTGCTCGACTATGCCGGCCAGCCGCAGGCAGTGCGCGACGAGATCGACCAGCGTACCGCCGGCTATGCCGACCCGGTGTCGTTCTATGTCGACAAGCTGGCCGAAGGCATCGCCACGCTGGCGGCCGCCTTCTGGCCGCAGCCGGTGATCGTGCGGCTGTCCGACTTCAAGTCCAACGAATACGCCAATCTGGTGGGCGGCGAGCGCTACGAGCCGAAGGAGGAAAACCCCATGCTGGGGCTGCGCGGCGCGGCACGCTACGTGTCGACGATGTTCCGTCCGGCGTTCGAGCTGGAATGCCGGGCGCTGAAGAAGGTACGCGAGACGCTGGGTTTTTCCAATGTCGAGGTGATGATTCCTTTCGTACGCACGGTGGAGGAATGCGCGGCTGTGGCCGGTCTGTTGGCCGATAACGGCCTCAAACGCGGCGATCATGGCCTGCGGCTGATCATGATGTGCGAGATCCCGTCCAACGTGCTGCTGGCCGAGGACTTCCTGCACTACGTCGACGGTTTCTCCATCGGCAGCAACGACCTCACCCAGCTCACCCTCGGTATCGACCGCGACTCCGGCCTGGTGGCCGGCGGCTTCGACGAGCGCAATCCGGCGGTGAAAAAGTTGCTGGCCGAGGCCATCGCGGTCTGTAGGCGGCAGGGCAAATACGTCGGCATCTGCGGCCAGGGGCCGAGCGACCATCCCGATCTGGCCGACTGGCTGGTAGAACAGGGCATCGGCTCGATTTCACTCAACCCGGACACGGTGGTGGCGACCTGGCGTCGGCTGGCAAGTCATTGATTTCGCCGCGTCATTGAGCCGTCACCGGCGATGGAGTAGAATCCGCCATCACCCGCCCCCGCTCATAACATGACGAAGTATGTGTTTGTCACTGGTGGGGTGGTTTCTTCCCTAGGGAAAGGGATCGCCTCCGCTTCACTCGCTGCGCTGCTCGAATCGCGCGGCATCCGTGTCACCCTCTTAAAGCTCGATCCGTACATCAACGTCGATCCCGGCACCATGAGTCCGTTTCAGCACGGCGAGGTGTTCGTGACCGACGATGGCGCGGAGACCGACCTCGACCTGGGGCATTACGAACGCTTTTCCAGCGCGCGCATGAGCAAGCGCAACAATTTCACCACCGGCCAGATCTACAAGTCCGTGATCGACAAGGAGCGTCGCGGCGATTATCTCGGCGGCACGGTGCAGGTCATCCCGCACATCACCGACGAGATCAAACTGTCGATCCGCGAAGGTGCCAGGGGCGCGGACGTAGCGATGGTGGAAATCGGCGGCACGGTGGGCGACATCGAATCACTGCCCTTCCTGGAAGCGATCCGTCAGATGGGCTTCGAGGACGGTCCGGAAAACACCTGCTTCATCCACCTGACCCTGCTGCCCTATATCCCCACTGCGGGCGAACTGAAGACCAAGCCAACCCAGCACAGTGTCAAGGAACTGCGCGAGATCGGTATCCAGCCCGACATCCTGCTGTGCCGCGCTGATCGTGAAATTCCGGTCGACGAACGCCGGAAAATTGCGCTTTTCACCAATGTGCGGCCCGAAGCGGTCATCCAGGTGCTGGATGCCGACTCGATCTACAAGATTCCGGCGATGCTGCACGATCAGATGCTCGACGAGATCGTCTGCCACAAGCTCAACATCCTCGCGCGTGCGGCGGATCTTTCCGTATGGAAGAACCTGGTTCACGCGCTGGAGCATCCGCAGCACACCGTCAACATCGCCTTCGTCGGCAAGTACGTCGACCTCACCGAGTCGTACAAGTCGCTTTCGGAAGCGATGATCCATGCCGGCATGCACACCAAGAGCCGGGTGAAGATCCATTACATCGATTCCGAGCAGATCGAGAAAAGCGGTATCGACAGTCTCAAGGACATGGACGCGATCCTGGTGCCCGGCGGTTTCGGCAAGCGCGGTGTCGAAGGCAAGATCGCCGCCATTCGTTATGCACGTGAAAACAAAGTGCCGTATCTGGGCATTTGTCTCGGCATGCAGCTCGCGGTGGTCGAATTCGCGCGCGACGTCGCCGGCATGGCGGACGCGCAGTCGACCGAGTTCGAACCGACCACCACGCACCCGGTGATCGGCCTCATCACCGAATGGCTCGACCGCGGTGGCCAGGTCGAGAAGCGCAGCGAGCAATCCGATCTGGGCGGCACCATGCGCCTGGGCGGCCAGCCGTGCGAGCTCAAGGACGGCACGCTGGCACGCGAAATCTACGGTGCCGCCAGCATCGTCGAGCGCCATCGCCATCGCTACGAAGTCAACAATACCCTACTGGCCGATCTCGAAGCCAAGGGCCTCGTCGTCGCCGGGCGCGCGCCAGGCACCGACCTATGCGAAATGGTCGAGCTGCCCACCTCGGTGCATCCTTGGTTTGTCGGCTGCCAGTTTCACCCCGAGTTCACCAGCAACCCGCGTAACGGCCATCCTTTGTTCATTGCGTTCGTGCAAGCTGCGCTGGCGCGTCAACAGGAGCACGCCAAATGAAACTATGTCATTTCGAGGCCGGGCTTGATCAGCCGCTGTTCCTGATTTCCGGCCCCTGCGTGATCGAATCCGAACAGCTGGCAATGGACACCGCCGGCACGCTCAAGGAAATGTGCGCGTCGCTCGGCATCCCCTTCATCTACAAATCCTCGTTCGACAAGGCCAACCGCTCGTCGACCCAGTCCTTTCGCGGACTCGGTCTGGAAGAGGGGTTGCGCATCCTGTCCGAAGTGAAGGCGAAGATCGGCGTGCCGGTGCTGACCGACGTGCACGAGGACACGCCGCTGAACGAAGTGGCGGCAGTGGTCGACGTCCTGCAGACGCCGGCTTTCCTGTGCCGCCAGACCAACTTCATCCAGAACGTCGCGCGCGCCGGACGTCCGGTCAACATCAAGAAAGGCCAGTTCCTCGCGCCGTGGGACATGCAGAACGTGGTCGATAAGGCGCGTGCGGTCGGAAACGAGCAGATCATGGTGTGCGAGCGTGGCGTCAGCTTCGGCTATAACACGCTGGTGTCCGACATGCGCGGGCTGGCGATCATGCGCGCCACCGGCTGCCCGGTGGTGTTCGACGCCACCCACTCGGTACAACAGCCCGGCGGGCAGGGCGCGACCAGCGGCGGCCAGCGCGAGTTCGTGCCGGTGCTGGCGCGTGCCGCGGTGGCCAGTGGCGTGGCGGGCGTGTTCGCGGAGACGCACCCGAATCCGGACGTCGCCTTGTCTGACGGCCCCAACGCGTGGCCGCTCGGCATGATGAAGGAATTGCTGGAAACGCTGAAGGAAATCGACGCGCTGGTGAAACAGCGCGGGTTTATTGAACACAAGTTGATGAAAAACTGATCCGCGAAGCGGACACATGAAACCAAGGAAAAGAAATTGAGCGCCATTATTGATGTCATCGCCCGGGAAATCCTCGATTCCCGCGGCAATCCCACTGTCGAAGTCGACGTGCTGCTGGAGTCCGGGGTGCTGGGCCGTGCCGCCGTGCCGTCCGGCGCGTCCACCGGCTCGCGCGAGGCGATCGAGCTGCGCGACGGTGACAAGTCGCGCTACCTGGGCAAGGGCGTGCTGAAGGCTGTCGAGCACGTCAACACCGAAATCTGCGAAGCCATCATCGGGCTGGATGTCGAAGACCAGGCCTTCATCGACCAGACCATGATCGATCTCGATGGCACCGAGAACAAGTCACGCCTCGGTGCCAACGCGCTGCTGGCGGTGTCGATGGCGTGCGCCCGCGCCGCCGCCGAACAGGCCGGGCTGCCGCTCTACCGTTACCTCGGCGGCGCCGCGCCGATGGCACTGCCGGTGCCGATGATGAACATCATCAACGGCGGCGCGCACGCCAACAACAACATCGACATGCAGGAATTCATGATCATTCCGGTGGGCGCGCCGAGTTTCCGCGAAGCCCTGCGCTACGGCGCCGAAGTGTTCCACGCGCTGAAGAAACTGTTGGACGATGCGGGCATGGCGACCACCGTCGGCGACGAAGGCGGCTTCGCGCCCAACCTGGAATCGCACGAGGCGGCACTCAAGCTGATCGTGCAGGCGATCGAGAAAGCCGGCCTGCAACCGGGCATCGACGTCGCCATCGGCGTCGACTGCGCCGCCTCCGAGTTCTACAAGGATGGCCACTATCACCTCGAATCCGAAGGACTGAAGCTGAGCTCGGCCGAGTTCACCGATTACCTGGCAGCATGGTGCGACAAGTACCCGGTCATTAGCATCGAGGACGGCATGGCCGAAGGCGACTGGGATGGCTGGAAAATTCTCACCGACAAGCTCGGCCGCCGCGTGCAACTGGTAGGCGACGACCTGTTCGTGACCAATACGAAGATCCTGAAAGAGGGAATCGAGAAGGGCATCACCAATTCCATTCTGATCAAGGTCAACCAGATTGGCACCCTGTCGGAAACCTTCCAGGCGATCGAGATGGCCAAGCAAGCGGGCTACACGTCCGTGATTTCTCACCGCTCGGGTGAAACCGAAGACACCACGATTGCCGATCTGGCGGTCGCGACCAACGCGCGCCAGATCAAGACCGGTTCGTTGTCGCGTTCCGACCGCATGGCGAAGTACAACCAGCTGCTGCGCATCGAGGAAGAACTCGGCGACACGGCGAGCTACCCTGGACGCGATGCGTTCCGCCAGCGCGGCTGACCCCAACGCGACCCGGTTCATCGCGCGCATCCGCAGCCAGGGACTGACCTGGGTGCTGGCCATCGCGGTTGTCCTGTTGCAATATCCACTCTGGCTGGGTGAGGGCGGTTGGCTAAGGGTGCGGGAGGGCGCGCAGAAAATCGACATCCAGCTGGCATTGAATCAGCGTCTGGAAGTTCGCAACGCAAGCCTGCTGGCTGAGATCAACGATCTCAAGCAGGGGCGCGATGCGATCGAGGAACGCGCGCGCAATGATCTGGGCATGGTGGCGCCGGATGAATGGTTCGTCCGGATCGTGCCTGCCCAATCCGTTCAGTCGGGAAAAACGAATGAGTGATTTGCAAATCGGCTTGTTGATCGTCGGTGGAGCCGTCGTGGCGGCAGTCCTGATATTCAACTGGATCCAGGAACGCCGCTTCCGCAAGCAGGCGGATGCGGCCTTTCAAATGCCGGTGGCCGATGCGTTGATGCAGGATGATGCCAGGCCGCGCGCAATGCATGAACGGGTCGAGCCGGCGCTGCGGGAGCCGGTTCTTGGAGACGACGAGAACGAGATCGGCGAACCTCAGGTGCGCTTCGATGCGGACGCGTCGCTGGCTGGTGACGATGCGGGCGTGCCGGTAGATGCTGTTCCTACCTCGAATCCTGCTGCTGCAACGCCCAGTGAACGGCGCCCCGCCAGTCCGCCATCAGTTGTGGCGCCGGCACCCTACGACGAACTGATCGAATACCGTGCCCGCATTGGCTGCGATGGCGTCATGGCCAATGTGTTCGCCGATGCTTTCAATCAGACCCGGACGCTGGGCAAAGCGATACGCTGGCTCGGCCTGCCAGTGGGGGCGGCGGCATGGGAAGACGTCCAGCCGTGGCGTGACGCGCGGTATCAGCAGGTGACGGTTACCATGCAATTGGCCGATCGTAACGGAGCGGTGCAGGAAGAGCAGCTTGCCGCCCTGTGCGACGTGCTGCAGGCGATGGCGCAGGCGCATGGTCTGCGCCTCGCCTGCGACGATATGGTCGATGCACTCGAACGCGCCCAGGCCATCGATCGTTTCTGCGTCGACGTCGATGTCCTCATCGGCCTCAATGTAGTCGCGCGCGGCGAGGGGGCGGTGAATCTGACCCGTATCGTGCGCGAAGCGGAAAGCTGCGGCATGGTGCTGGGTGGCGATGGCGTATTCCAACTTCTCGACAGCCGCGGCGAGCCGCTTTATGCCTTGTGCAACCACGATGCCGAGCCGTTCGCGGTCGAGGCGATGGAGGGCCAGAGCTCGCAGGGCGTCACCCTGCAGTTCGACGTGCCGCGCGTGCCGGATGGCCTGAAAGTGTTCGACGGCATGGTGGCGTTCGGCCGCAAGCTTGCCAACGAAACCGGCGGCATCCTGGTGGACGACAATCTGCGTCCGCTGACCGATACCGGCATCGAGAAAATTCGCAACCAGCTCATGCACATTTACGAGCGCATGGAAGCGCGTGGCGTGCCATCCGGGTCCCGGCGGTCGCTGCGTCTGTTTTCCTGATGGCGTCGACCGATGTGCTGGCGCGCGCGACAGCGCTGCGCCGGGAGATCGAGCGTCATAATTATGCCTACTACGTCCTTGATCAGCCGACCGTTCCCGATGCGGAATATGACCGGCTGTTCCGTGAGTTGCAGGCGCTCGAAGATGAGCATCCCGAACTCGTCACACCCGATTCGCCCACCCGGCGTGTCGGTGGCAAGCCGCTCGATGCCTTTCCCAAAGTACGCCATGCAGTACCGATGCTGTCGATCCGTACCGAGACCGATACCGAAGCGAGCGGCGCGCAGGCATTCGACGCGCGGGTGCGCAAGGAACTGGGACTGGGCGAGCACGATCCGCCGGTCGAATATGCGGCCGAACTGAAATTCGACGGCCTGGCGATCAACCTGCGCTATGAGCATGGCGTGCTGGTGCAGGCCGCCACCCGTGGCGATGGCGAAACGGGTGAAGACGTCACGCAGAACATCCGTACCGTGCATGCCGTCCCGTTGCGCCTGCGAATGGAATCGCCTCCAGCAGTATTGGAAGTGCGCGGCGAGGCGTTCATGCGGCGCGACGACTTTGAGCGTTACAACGCGAAGCAGCGCGAGGCCGGCAAGGACACCTTGGTCAACCCGCGCAACGGTGCAGCCGGCAGCATCCGGCAGCTCGACCCCAAGCTGGCCGCGCAGCGTCCGCTGTCGTTCTTTGCCTATGGACTGGGCGAGGTGCAGGGTTGGACGCTACCGCCCACCCACAGCGCGACTCTCGATGCCCTGCTGAATATGGGGATTCCAGTCTGCGCCGAACGTGTCACCGGACGAGGGGCGGCGGCATTGGTCGCCTTTCATGACGACATCGCGGCACGCCGCGATCAGTTGCCGTTCGATATCGACGGCGTGGTCTACAAGGTCAACCGATTCGATTTGCAGCGCACACTCGGTTTCGTCACGCGCGAGCCGCGCTGGGCGGTGGCGCACAAGTATCCGGCGCAGGAAGAAATGACGGTGGTCGAGGCTATCGAGGTGCAGGTTGGCCGCACCGGCGCGCTGACACCAGTGGCGCGCCTGGCGCCAGTGTTCGTCGGCGGGGTGACGGTATCCAACGCCACACTACATAACCAGGACGAAATTGATCGACTTGATGTGCGTGAGGGGGACACCGTCATCGTGCGGCGCGCCGGTGACGTGATACCTGAAATAGTACAGGTCGTACTTGAAAGAAGACCGAGCAAAACAACCAAGTATCAACTGCCAAATAAATGTCCAGTTTGTGGCTCAGAAGTCGTACGAATAACCAAGGAACAGCGACTCAAGACAATATCAAGAACCATCACAGAGGTTGTCTATCGTTGTGAAGGGGGACTTACCTGTTCAGCGCAGAGAAAACAGTCGTTGCTTCATTTTAGTTCCCGCAAGGCAATGAACATCGATGCGTTGGGCGAGAAACTAATTGATCAGCTTGTAGACGCTCAGATTGTCAGAACTCCAGCCGATTTATATAAGCTGAAATTTGAGCAATTAATTCAGCTTGAACGTATGGCTGAAAAATCAGCTAACAATCTGCTTTCGAATATTGAAGCTAGTAAAACAAGCTCACTAAGTAGGTTTGTTTTTGCTCTTGGAATCCCGGGCGTTGGCGAAACAAATGCCAAGGAGCTTGCGACTGTTTTTGGATCGTTAGACCGTGTCCGGAAAGCCTATCCGGAGACACTCGGATTTGTGCAAGGCATAGGAGATGAACTGGCGAAATCCATTTCAGCATTTTTCCGGAATTCGGGTAACAAAGAAGTGATAGACCTCCTGCTCAAAGAGGGAATAAGTTTGGGGATGGGACAGAGTGTGAATGTCGCACGCCTGAAGCCGAGGCCATCCTTAGCGATATTGATCGAGAGGTTTTATTTAAATAGGGTTGGCACAAAGTTAGCCGAGATGGCCGCCACTACCTTCGAAAATGATATTCATCGTTTATCTCGGGCGAGTGTTGAGGAGCTTAAGGCGAGGTTGGAGATTAATACGAAAAATGCCGAAGAGGGAATAAAAAACCTTCATGAATATTTATCGAAGAATCGAGAACACTTAGAGAGCATTGATAAGCAACTAATCGAATTCGGGATACATTGGACTCAAATTGGTGATCAGTCTGCTCCCGAAGATTCTGGCCCGCTCAAAGGTAATACTTTCGTTATCACAGGTACACTGCCAACCCTGAGCCGAGAAGATGCCAAGAAGCTGATCGAGGACAATGGTGGAAAGGTAACCGAATCCGTTTCTGAGAAAACCAATTTTTTGGTTGCTGGCGAAAAGGCAGGATCGAAGCTACAGAAAGCCCGACTCTTCGGTGTACGAGTTCTTTCCGAAACTGAGCTATTTGATGTGATTAAGCCAAAAAAACAGCTGGATTTAGACCTCGGGACTTGAGCATGAACTTTGAAGTTCTTAGTAGTGATGGCTCAACTGTATACAACGTCATGGTAGTGGTGAATGGCGGAAAAGTTAAAGCATCATGCACATGCAAAGCCGGCGAGCTAGGCAAACTATGCAAGCATTTGATCGGAATATTGTCAGGTCAAACCGACTTGCTGACATCGCAGAATAATGAGGCGATGGGTGAGTTAAACAAATTTGTTACGCAAATCGCTGATACTGAGTGTGCTACCTATGTTGCAGAAATGCTTGCGGCGGATGCTGAAATGAGTGAGCTGAAGAAGCGTCTAGGCCGTGCCAAAAGAAATTTAGAGAAAACACTAAAACAACATCTCTGAAATGCCGGTATGGCCTGTGGGCCAAGAGGTTGGCCAGATTGTCGACTAATAAGAGCGATTAATAAGAACCAAGTAGCACACGTTTGATTTCTGAACCAAGGGACTTTCAAGGAAGAGACATGCAACAAGTCAAAAAAGCCGTATTTCCAGTCGCCGGCCTCGGCACGCGTTTTCTGCCAGCCACCAAGGCCAGCCCCAAGGAAATGCTGCCCATCGTCGACAAGCCGTTGATCCAGTATGCGGTCGAGGAAGCGATGGATGCCGGCATCACCGACATCATCTTCATCAGCAGTCGCACCAAGCGCACGGTCGAAGACCACTTCGACAAGGCCTACGAACTGGAAACCGAACTGGCCGCGCGCGGCAAGAATCGCGATCTGGAACTGGTGCAGTCGATCCGCCCGGCCGGCGTCAATTTCATCTACATCCGCCAGGCCGAAGCGTTGGGGCTCGGCCATGCCGTACTGTGCGCGCAGCCGGTGATCGGCAACGAACCTTTCGCCGTCATTCTCGCCGACGACCTGATCGACGGCAGGCCGGCAGTGATGAAGCAGATGGTCGATCAGTACGGTTATTACCAGTGCTCGGTGCTCGGCGTACAACAGGTCGCGCCCGAAGAAACCGCGTCCTACGGCATTGTCGACGCCAGTCCCATGGCCGAACGCGTGTCGCGGGTGAACGCCATCGTCGAGAAACCCAAGCCGCAAGACGCGCCATCCAACCTTGGCGTGGTCGGCCGCTACATCCTCACGCCGCGCATCTTCCACCACATCCAGCATCTCACGCCGGGTGCCGGCGGCGAACTGCAGCTCACCGATGCCATCGCCGCCTTGCTGAAGGAACAGCAGGTATTGGCCTATGCCTTCGACGGTGTCCGCTACGACTGCGGCAGCAAGCTGGGCTATCTGCAGGCCACGGTGGAATACGCGTTGAAGCACAGCGAAGTCAGCGAGGACTTCGACGCCTACCTCAAGTCGCGCATTTGCTGATATCCGGGTTCAGCCGTCCGGATCGCACTACAGTCCCAAATCACTCAAGCCGGGATGGTCATCCGGGCGGCGGCCGAGTGGCCAGAAAAACTGGCGGTCGGATTCCTTGATGGGCAGGTCGTTGATGCTGGCGAAGCGGCGCATCATGTAGCCGTGCTCGTTGAATTCCCAGTTCTCGTTGCCATACGAGCGGTACCATTGTCCGGAATCGTCATGCCATTCGTAGGCGAAGCGCACGGCGATGCGGTTGCCGGTACAGGCCCACAATTCCTTGATCAGCCGGTAATCCAGTTCGCGGGCCCATTTGCGTTCGAGAAACCGGCGGACCTCCACGCGTCCGACCGGGAACTCGGCACGATTCCGCCAGCGGGTATCTTCGGTGTAGACCAGCGCAACGCGTTCGGGGTCGCGTGAATTCCAGGCATCTTCGGCCATGCGTACCTTCCTGGCGGCGGTTTCCTCGGTAAAGGGGGGCAGTGGCGGTTTGCTTTCCATGTCGGCTCCTTGGCGTGATGTAGACAGATCTGTCTACGTTCGGTGCAGTCTAGGTCATGTAGACGGATCTGTCTACAATGAGTGCATGAACACCCACGCCGATCGGAACGACGCGCTGCCCAGTGCGCGCGAGCGCATCCTGTACACCGCGCACGAACTTTTCTACCGGGATGGCGTGCGCGCCACCGGCATCGATCGCGTCATTGCCGAATCCGGCGTGACCAAGGTCACGTTCTACCGGCACTTTCCAAGCAAGAACGATCTGATTCACGCCTATTTGGCGTATCGGCATACGCGCTGGATGGCCTGGTTCACCGATGCGCTGGCACGTCACGGCGGCGGGGCCAGCGCGATCGTGCCAGCTGTCGAGGAATGGTTTCGCGACGCGCGTTACCGCGGCTGCGCCTTCATCAACAGCGTCGGGGAACTGGGCGGCACGCTGTCGGACGTCATCGAGATTGCGTACAGCCACAAACAGGACATGACCGCAGCGATTGCCGCCGTGCTGCCCAAGTCAAGGCAGCGCGCACAGATCGCACAGGCCGTGGCGCTGGCGATCGATGGTGCGATCGTGCGGGTGCAATTCGATCCCTCGCCTGATGCAGCACTGGCCGCGCTGCGCAGGATCATCAACGCGCTGTTGAAGGCGTAGCGGTGTCCATATCGCAGCCGTGCAGCCATACGGCGGCTTCGAGCGCGTCGCCTGCCGCCAGGCCTTGACCCAGCAGCGCCGCCACCATGCCGGTGAGCCGATCGCCCGAACCGGCCTGGGCGAGCCAGGGACCGCCCGTGGTGTTGATGGCATAGCGGCCGTCGGGATGGGCGATCACGGTGCCTGCCCCTTTCAGTGCAATTTCTGCGTGATAGGTTCGGCTCAGCGTGCGGGCCGCCTCGATACGATTCGCCTGTATTTCCATCCCGCTCACGCCGAGCAGGCGAGCGGCTTCTCCGGGATGTGGGGTGAGCAGCGTGGGATGGGTGCGACGGGCCGCCTGTTTGGCCAGTTCGGGATCGTCGCCCAACAGGTTCAGCGCATCGGCATCCAATACCAGCGGACAGGGAGCCGGAAGTGCGGCTTCCAACAGGATATGCGCGCGCGCGCCCCGGCCCAGTCCGGGGCCGATCGCCAGGACATTCAATTGCACGGCCGCCGCCAGATGCTCCGGACTGGCAAACATCAGTCGCGGCTCGCCGTAATCGACCGCAATGCGGTCATCCAGCACACCCAGGGTCACGCTGCCGGCACCTTGGAGCAGCGCCGCGCGGCCGGCGATCAGACAGGCGCCCACCATGCCGCTGCTACCGCCGACGATGCCGACATGACCGAACTGGCCCTTGTGGCTGTTTCTGGCACGCGCGGGCAGATGGTGGCGTTCATCCAGTTGTGCCAGGGCGATCCCGGGCGTTGCCGGCATCGTGGCCGGATCGACGCCCAGCATGTCGAGATGCAATGTGCCCGCATAGTCCGGTCCCTCGGCGGTAAGAAGACCGGGTTTGAGTCCGAGAAATGTCAGGGTGTGGTCTGCCCGCAGGGCGCAACCGCGGATCCGGCCGCTGTCGCTATCGAGCCCGCTCGGCACATCCAGTGCCAGCTTGGGGCAGGCCAGCGCATTGGCCTGCGCAATCCAACGTGCGTCCTCGCCGGCTATGTCGCGCGTCAGGCCGATGCCGAACAGGCCGTCGATCAGGAGGCTGTAACGTTGCGACGACGGGAAGCGAGGCAGCACGGTCCCACCCTGTTGCAGCCAGGCATCCCGGGCACGCGCGGCATCCTGAGGCAGTCGGGCCGGGTCGGCACGGCTCGCGACGACGACGCGAAACCCTTGTGCTGCGAGGTGACGCGCTGCGACCAGGGCATCTCCCCCGTTGTTGCCGGGCCCTGCCAGGATCAGGATGGGCTCGCCCGAATCGTCGGCCACTGTGCCGGCCCATTCGGCTGCCGTCGCCCCCGCTTTCTCCATCAGCGTGTCGTCGGGGTGTGCGGTTGCCCATATTCGTTCGCCAGCATGAATATCGGTTGCCATGTAGAGAGCGGGAGTGGCAGATGAACGCGGCGTGGTCGGCATGGGGCGAGGCTCAATGGAGGGCACTGCGGACATCATAATCCGGGCGGGGCGTATGGCGGTCGCCTTGGCGGAACGGGCCCGCTACCAGCCGGGCCTGGGCGGGTGAATAGTCATAATTGACCCCACTCCGAGTATTCATTTTGCCGGACGTTGGCCGCTAATGTGCAGCCGGCCATCGGGCCTGAATAAGGGAGACAAACATGCATCGACGTGGTTTTCTGGCGGGCCTGACATTGTTGCCCGCATGGCCGCTCATGGCATATGCAGGTGATGGGACGCTGAGTATCGGGATCTATCCCGGGACCGGCAAGGCCGATGTGTTCATGGACGACTTCCGCACGGCGGCGATGCCATTTGCCCGGGCGCTTGGCGCTTCGCTGGGGTTGAAGCCCAATCTGATGCTGTTCCGCACGATCAAATCGACGCTTCGCTCGCTGGATCGAGGCCGGCTGGATTTGTATTTCGTGCCGCCGTCCGTTGCCGTGTCCGTCCTCGACCAGGATTATTCGCCCGTGGCTCGGGTGAAAGACCAGGCCACCGGTCTGCTGGTGCGCCGGAAAGGCGCCACGATCGAGACGATGGCGCTGACCGAAAAGGAGTCCTGGCTTGACGTGATGGGCCGCTACACCATCAAGCGCAACAATGCGGGCACCCCCAAGATCCTGAATTTCAAAACGCAGGAAGATGTCTCCATCGCCCTGGAACGGAATTACGCCCAGGCCGGCAGCCTGCGGAGCAAGGCCGCGAATGCGCTGCTGGAAAAAGGGGATTTCGAGGTTTGGTACGCCTTGCCGAACACGCCGGATTTCACGTTGCTGGCGAGTAATCGGCTGACTGCAGCCGAACAGGACAAGCTGGGTATCGCGGCCGTTGAGCTCAGGCAAGAAGCTGTCCAGTCCCTGCAAAAAACGATCCACAGCAAAGTGACGGGGTTCGTGATCGACAAGGAGGCGGATTACAAAACCATCAAAACGGCAATTAAGGAGGCGGGATACTGATCGGTCAAGAAGGGGGCAGCTTTGCAAGCCGTTCCCGGGGGCCTATATTCCGGGTATCCGCAGTTCACATAACGGAGTGCGTATGACGGTCCATCACCGCACACCATCAGGTGCGCCAGTCGCACAGTGTTCCGATGAAGATGCCTGCACGGTCATCAATTGCGAGGTCTGTTTGAAGGAAATCCCGGCAGATGCGGCCAAAGTGGCGGACGCACAGGATTATGTCCATCATTTCTGCGGCCTTGAGTGTCTTGAAATCTGGCGGAAGCAGGCGGCCATTCGCCAACCGACCCATCCGGCGAAGCGTTCCGATCGGCTAAAATAGCGTCTTTGCCCTGTTTGCAAAGCCGCACATGTCTTCCACCGTATCGCTCCCCGGCAGTGACGCGCTGTCTTCCTTTCGGCTCGACAAAATTCGCCAGGAGGCAGCCCGTCTCGGGGTGGCGCTGGGCGAGCTGAGCGCACGCTACTGGCATTTCCTTGAACTGGAAGCCGACCTGGATGCGGCGGCCAGGCAGCAACTGGCCAGAACGCTGGATTATGGTACCCCGACCGACCGACCTTCGGCCGATGACGTGCAGGTTCTGGTTACGCCGCGCCCGGGCACGATTTCCCCCTGGTCGTCGAAGGCCACGGATATTCTCAGGAACAGTGGCCTCGTCCAGCTGCGTCGCATCGAGCGCGGCGTCGCCTATTGTCTACGCGATCCTCAGGGCGCCGCGCTGACGGCTCAGACGTTGGACGTGCTGCTGCCGCTGCTACACGACCGCATGACGGAAGCCGTGATGGGCTCGCTGGACGCTGCGCACGCGCTGTTCCAGCATGTACCGCCGCGCGAACTGACCACGGTCGACGTGATGGCGGGCGGGCGGGCGGCCCTGGAGGCGGCCAACCGCGCGCTGGGACTCGCCCTGTCGGACGACGAGGTCGAGTATCTGGTCGATAACTTCAGCCGCATCGGGCGCAACCCGACCGACGTCGAACTGATGATGTTCGCGCAGGCCAATTCCGAGCATTGTCGCCACAAGATCTTCAACGCCGCGTGGGTGATCGACGGCGAGGCGCAGGCGAAATCGCTGTTCGGCATGATCCGCGACACCCACGCCGCTCATCCGCAAGGTACGGTGGTGGCGTATTCGGACAACTCCTCTGTCATCGAAGGCGCAACCATCGAGCGCCTCTACCCGCGTGCCGACGGTAGCTACGCCTACAGCAACGAACTGACCCACGTGCTGATGAAGGTCGAGACGCACAACCACCCGACCGCGATCTCGCCCTTTCCCGGCGCGGCCACCGGAAGCGGCGGCGAAATCCGCGACGAGGGCGCGACCGGTATCGGTTCCAAGCCCAAGGCGGGCCTGTGCGGCTTCTCGGTGTCCAACCTCAACATTCCCGGCCATGTGCAGCCGTGGGAAACGGATGCCTACGGCAAGCCCGAGCGCATCGTCACCCCGCTCGCCATCATGCTCGAAGGCCCGATCGGCGCGGCGGCATTCAACAACGAATTCGGTCGCCCCAACCTGGCAGGCTATTTCCGCACCTTCGAAGAGACCGTGTCCGGGCAGCGCCGCGGCTACCACAAGCCCATCATGCTGGCGGGCGGCGTCGGCAGCATCCGCGCCGACCACGTCGACAAGAAACTGCTGCCGACCGGCACGCTGCTGATTCAGCTGGGCGGCCCCGGCATGCTGATCGGCCTGGGCGGCGGCGCGGCCTCGTCGATGGACACCGGCGCCAATGCCGCCGACCTCGACTTCGATTCGGTGCAGCGCGGCAACCCCGAGATGGAGCGACGCGCGCAGGAAGTCATCGACCGCTGCTGGCAGCTCGGTGACAACAATCCCATCCTGTCGATCCACGACGTCGGCGCCGGCGGCCTGTCGAACGCGCTGCCCGAACTGGTGCATGGCGGCGGCAGGGGCGGCCGCTTCGAACTGCGTGCCGCGCCGTCGGAGGAATCCGGCATGTCGCCGCGCGAGATCTGGTGCAACGAGGCGCAGGAACGCTACGTCCTGGCGATCCCGCCAGGTCGCCTCGAAGAATTCCGCGCCATCTGCGAGCGCGAACGTTGCCCGTTCGCGGTGCTGGGCGAAGCCACGGAAGAAAACCATCTACTGGTGTCCGACAGCCACTTCAAGAATGCCCCGGTCGACGTGAGCCTGGACGTGATCCTCGGCAAGCCGCCCAAGATGACACGCGACGTGGCGCACCAGGCTGAACTGCCGGCGCCCCTCGTGCTCGACGGCATCGAACTGAAGGACGCGGTCTATCGCGTGCTCGCGATGCCTGGGGTGGCGTCGAAGATGTTCCTCATTTCCATCGGCGACCGTAGCGTCGGCGGCCTTACCGCGCGCGACCAGTGCGTGGGACCGTGGCAGGTTCCGGTGGCCGATTGCGCGATTACGCTGGCAGGGTATCGAACCACGCAGGGTGAGGCGTTTTCCATCGGCGAGAAGGCCCCGCTGGCGCTGATCGACGCACCGGCGTCGGGGCGCATGGCGATCGTCGAGGCGATCACCAACCTGGCTGCTGCGCGAGTCGAGGGCCTGGGCAGCGTGAAGCTGTCAGCCAACTGGATGGCGCCAGCCGGCCACCCCGGCGAGGATGCGGCGTTGTTCGACACGGTTGCCGCGGTCTCGAATTATTGCCAGGCGCTGGGTGTGAGCATCCCGGTCGGCAAGGATTCGATGAGTATGAAGACCGTGTGGCAGGCCGACGGCGAGAAGAAGGCGGTCACCTCGCCGATCTCGCTGGTGATCTCGGCGTTTGCCACTACTCCCGATGCAATGGCCCATCTGACGCCGCAGTTGCGTACCGACGCCGGCGACACCGATCTCGTGTTGATCGACCTGGGACTGGGCAAGCACCGCCTCGGCGGGTCGAGTTTTGCCCAAGCCTACAAGCAGGTCGGCGACCGTTGTCCGGATGCGCCGGTGGCCGCGACACTTGGTGCGTTCTTCGACACCGTGCAGGCGCTCAACGCCGACGGTAAGTTGCTCGCCTACCATGACCGCTCGGATGGCGGCCTGTTCACCGCCCTGTGCGAGATGGCGTTTGCCGGCCACTGCGGGGTGGAGGTGGATGTCGACGAACTGTGCTCGGAGAAGATCCGCCATGATGCCGAGGATGAAGGTCTGCCGGAACCGGACATACAGGATCCGCGCGGTTACTCCGAACGAATTTTCAGCGTGCTGTTCAGCGAAGAAGCCGGTGCCGTGTTGCAGGTTCGCCGTAGCGACACTCAGGCGGTGATGCAGGCCTTCTTCGATGCAGGCCTGCGCGGCGAGTTCTACATCGTTGGCCAGCCCAATGGGGCGGACCGCGTGCGCATCCTGCGCAAGGAGCGGGTGATCCTGGACGAGGCACGCGTCGACCTGCAGCAAGCATGGGCACGCACCAGCCATGAAATGGCAAAACTGCGCGACAACCCGGCGTGCGCCGAGCAGGAGTTCGCACGCAACGCCGATGTCGCCGACCCGGGCCTGCGTTATGCGTTGACTTTCGATGTGGACGACGACATCGCCGCACCCTTCATCGCCCGCGGCATACGCCCACGGGTGGCGGTGTTGCGCGAGCAGGGCGTCAACGGCCAGGTCGAGATGGCCGCTGCGTTCGATGCCGCCGGCTTTGCGCCCGTCGACGTGCATATGAGCGACATCCTGTCCGGCCGGGTCAGCCTGGGCGACTTCAGTGGACTGGCGGCCTGCGGCGGCTTCAGCTACGGCGATGTACTGGGCGCGGGCGGCGGCTGGGCCAAATCCATCCTGTTCAATCCGCGTGCCCGCGATGAATTCTCGGCGTTCTTCGGGCGAGCCGACAGTTTCGCACTGGGCGTATGCAACGGTTGCCAAATGATGAGCCAGCTGCATGACCTGATTCCCGGCGCTGCCGCCTGGCCGCGTTTCGAACGCAACCTGTCGGAACAGTTCGAGGCGCGCTTCGCGCAGGTCGAGGTGCTGGCTTCGCCGTCGATCTTCTTCGCCGACATGGCCGGCTCGACGATGCCGATCGTGGTGTCGCACGGTGAAGGGCGGGTCGTTTTCCGTGAGGCGGCGCATGCGGCGCAGGCCGTGGCGACGCTGCGCTACGTCGATCACCAGGGTGCACCGACCGAATGCTATCCGCTCAATCCGAACGGATCGGCCGGCGGCCTGACCGGCTTCACCACGCGTGATGGCCGCTTCAGCATCCTGATGCCGCATCCGGAGCGCGTATACCGCGCCGCCCAATTGTCGTGGCGGCCCGACGGCATGGCCGGCGCGGGCCCGTGGTTGCGCATGTTCCGCAATGCTCGGCGCACGGTTGGGTGATCGGTGCCGACTATGAGAAAATAGCGGGCTTTGTCGCTTCCGATCCCGCTGTGCCGGGCATTGATTTTTTGCCATGAACGCACCCGAAAATCTCCTGACGGATGACCACCTGCGCGCGCAGGTCAAGCTGCTGGGCACGCTGCTCGGCCAGGTCCTGCTGCAATTTGCCGGCGAAGACGTGTTCGAGGCGGTGGAAACCCTGCGCCGCGGCTTTGCCGAACTGCACCAGCAGGAAGACCAGCAGCGCCGCACCGAACTGATGGCCCTGATCGACGCCATGCCGGCCGCCAAGGTCGAACTGGTGGTGCGCGCCTTTTCCAGCTATTTCAAATTGGTCAACGTGGCGGAGGAAAGCTTTGCCCACCGCAACCGCCGTCGCTTGCTGTCGCACAGCATGATGCTGTGGGAAGGTTCGTTCGACCGCACCCTGGCCGATCTCAAGGCGCAGGGGCTTTCGGCGAATACGCTGCAGGGCATGGTCAACCGCCTGCACTATGCGCCGGTGTTCACCGCCCACCCGACCGAAGCGCGCCGCCGTGCGGTCATGGAAGGCATGCGCCGGGTGTTCCTGATCTGCGACCAGCTCTACAGTCCGACGCTCGGCGCGAACGACCAGCGCGAGCTGGAAGCGCAGCTGGCTGCGGAAATCCAGGTGATGTGGCGCACCGACGAACTGCGTACCGCCAAGCTCGAAGTGCGCGACGAAGTGCGCAACGGCCTGTATTACGTGCGAGAAAGCCTGTTCGAGGCGGTGCCGAAGGCGTATTACTACTTCGAAAAGGCGTTGCGCAAGCATTACGGCGTGAATGCCGATGGGGGCGCCTCGATCAGCGTACCGAGCTTCATCCGCTTCGGTTCGTGGATCGGCGGCGACCGCGATGGCAATCCGTTCGTGACGGCAGACGTCACCGAGTGGACGGTGCATACGCAGATGAAGGCGGCGCTCAACGAATACCGTGCGCGCGTGCTCGAATTGCGGCAGACGCTCACCCACAGCAGCGGCTGGTGCACGCCATCGGCCGCTTTCCTGGAACGGCTGGGCGAGTATGAGGCCGAGTTCGGCGAGCAGGTCTTCCGCGGCACCGCGGTACAGATCTACAGCCGCGAGCCCTACCGACGCATGGCGGCCATGATGCTGGCTCGGCTCGACGCCAATCTGTCCTACGTCCATCAGTGTCTGGCGGACGTGCCGAGCTTCACCTCCCACCTGGCCTACGAGAATGCTGCCGCCTTCCTCGACGACCTTTGCCTGGTACGCGATTCGCTGATCAGCCATGGCGACCGCATCGTCGCCATGCAGGATCTGCAGGCGCTGATCCGGCTGGTCGAAAGTTTCGGCTTTCACCTGCTGCAGCTCGACATCCGCCAGGAGTCGACCGTTCATACGCGTACGGTCGTGGCGGTGCTGCAGCAGATCGATCCCGATTTCGATTATGTTGCGGCGTCCGAGACCGATCGTCTGCAGCGCCTGGCGGCCTGGGTCGGCCATATCGACCTGATCGAGATCAGCGATGGCGCGCTGGATGACGAGGCGCGCGAGGCGCTCGCGGTGTTCCGCCGCATGGCCAAGCTGCAGGCCGAAGTGGGCGACGAAGTCTTTGGCACCTATGTGATCTCGATGACCCATAGCGCATCGCATGTGATGGAAGTCCTGCTGCTGGCGCGTCTCGTCGGCCTGTGCGGCCACAACGGCCGCGACTGGTTCTGCCGCATCCAGGTTGCGCCCCTGTTCGAGACGGTGGATGACCTGCAGCGCAGCGAGGCCATCCTCGACCAACTGCTGTCCAACAAGGTGTACCGAGCGCTGGTGGCAGCCAACGGCAACCACCAGGAAGTCATGCTCGGCTATTCGGATTCGTGCAAGGACGGCGGCATCCTGGCGTCGAACTGGAATCTCTACCAGGCGCAACTTTCCATCATCGCGTTGACCCAGCATTTCGGCGTCGAATGCCGCCTCTTCCACGGCCGTGGCGGTACGGTGGGCCGCGGCGGCGGGCCGACCCACGAGGCGATCCTGTCGCAGCCACCCGGCACCGTGAACGGCGAGATCAAGTTCACCGAGCAGGGCGAGATGCTGTATTACAAATACAGCAATCCCGAAACGGCCAATTACGAAATCGGCATGGGGGTCACCGGCCTGCTCAAGGCGAGCGCCACGGCGCTTGCGCAGAGCGAGGTACGCTACCCGCAGGAATACCTCGACTGGATGGGCGATATGGCGGCGGCTGGCGAGAAAGCCTACCGCGCCCTGATCGGCATGCCGGGCTTCATCGATTACTTCTACGAAAGCACGCCCGTCACCGAGATCGGCCTGCTTAACATGGGCAGCCGTCCGTCGCACCGCAAGAAGGCCGATCGCTCGCTCGGGTCGATTCGCGCCATTCCATGGGTATTCGGATGGGCCCAGTCGCGCCATACGCTGCCTGCCTGGTTTGGGATCGGCACGGCGCTGACCTATTTCATCGAGGCCGATCCGGCGGGACTCGAGCATCTTCGGACCATGTACCGCGAGTGGCCGTTCTTCCGCAGCCTGCTGTCCAACGTGCAGATGTCGCTGGTCAAGGCCGACATGGAAATCTCCGAGGAATATGCGCGCCTGTGCGACCACCCCAATACCATGGCGATCTACCGCGCGGTGGTGGACGAGTTCGCGTTGACGGTGACGAGCGTCATGCAGGTTGCGCAGATTGAGACCCTGCTGGAAGACAACCAGTCGCTTGCCTTGTCGCTGTCCCGCCGCCGTCCCTACATCGACCCCATCAACCACATCCAGGTCCGCATGCTGAAGCGCTATCGTTCCGAAAGCGTATGGGATGCCGAGCAGGAATCATGGCTGACGCCGCTGATGCGATCGATCAACGCCATCGCGTCCGGGATGCGCAACACCGGTTGAGCATGAACACGAGCGCAGGCACGTCCTCTCCCGTTCGGCCGAGACGCCGCGGGCTGCTCGTGTCGCTCGGTCTGAATGCCGTGCTGTTGTCGCTTGTGTGTGGCTTGGCGCTATATGCCTTCATGCTCAACGTCGACCTGGGCGATATGAAGCGGCGGCTGTCCAAGGAGACCGAGACGCGCCAGCAGAGCGAGCGCTATCTGATCGAGACGCGCAACCAGCTAACAGAAAGCCTGCGCGAAATCGAGCAGTTGAAAGCGCAGCTGGCCTACAAGGAAACGGACGTCCAGGCAGCTGCGGTTGCAGCCAAACCGGCCTTGCCGGTTGTCATCGGTTTCCGCTCGTCGATACTGGGCAAGGGGCTGGTGGCTGAAATCGAGAATACCAGCGACCGGTATCTCACCGTGATCCTCGCCGTGCGCAACCCCACGCTGTCGACGGCGCGCCGTTTCAAACTCGATCTGGAACCGCGGTCACGCACCGAGTTCGGTCATCTGGAAGGCTGGCAGTTCGCGTCGGGCGACGAGGTGGGGATATTCAACGACGAATTCGGCGCGCTGAAGGTCACGGTGCCGTGACGGCGACCGGACGCGGCTTGCGCAATTGCATGCCGAGCAGGGCGGGCATCAGCAGCAACTCGAACACCTGACCGGCGAACAGGCCGACAGCGCACAGCATGCCGAAATGGGCCGTGGGGCGATAGTCGGACAATCCGAGCAGGCTGAACTGCGCAATCAATACCACCGAAATCGCGATCACCGCGCGGCCCGAGCTTTCCACGCTGCGGATGATGGCAAACACTGGACCGGCGCCATGCTTGAGGCGGTGCAGATAGCCGTGATACAGATGGATGGTGTCGTCCACGGTGATGCCGAGGATGATGCCGGCGATCAGCACGGTGGCGACGTCGAGTGCGACGCCTGTCACGCCCATCACCACAAAGATGAAGAACAGCGGCGCCAGGTTGGGGATCAGGCAGATCAGGCCCGCCTTGAGCGAGCGGAACAGGAGCGCCATCAGCAGCAGAATCTGCAGGAAGGACGACGTGAAGCTCTTGATCTGGCCGTTGACGATGCGATCCGTCTGGTCAGCAAACAGCTGGCCGAATCCGGAAATATCGTAGCGCACACCGGCAATGGGGTGGGCGTCAAGGTGCGCGCGGATCCGGTCGATCACCTGGCCTGTTTCATTGGAACCGTGCACGTTGAGGCTGAGTGCGATGCGGCCCCGCTGGAATTCGTGGTCGACCAGTTCATACATATCTTTGCCGTCGTAAATCAGCAGCAATTGCTCGACCAGCTTGCGGCTGGTCGGCAACGCGTTCACGTCGGGCGCGATGCCACTGAGGGCACGATTCATTTCCTCCAGTACGTTGACCAGCGAAAGGCTGCGGTCGATTTCCGGCTGCCGCTCCAGCCAGGTCTGCAGGGCCTTGATCTGGGCCAGGCGGCGCGGGTCTTTCAGGCTGTCGCGGCCTGAGCCAGTGAGCACGATTTCGAGTCCGGTGACGCCGGACAGCTTGCTTTCGATCCGCTCGGTGCCGCGACTGAGGGGATGGTTGGGCGCGAAGAACTCGAGGATGTTGGATTCGACCTTGACCTGCATCACCAGCGGGATGGTCGCCAGCACCAAGAGGACCGCGGTGATCAGTACAGCTTTCGCGTGCCGCAGGCTGAATACGGCCACCACCGCCGCGATCCGACGGGCATGCGCCAGGCCCGAGCGACGGCGCGGCCAACGCGGTGTGTCCCATTTCAACAGGATGGGCGGTACCAGGATGAACACCACCAGGAACACCATGAGCGTGCCGATGGCACCCGCCAGGCCAAAGGTCTGGACCGGGGGGATGCTGATCCACAGCATGCTCAGCATGCCGGCGCCTGTCGTCAGGATGTTGAACAGGCCGGGGACGAAGGTGTCCTTCAGCGCGCGGGCGATGCGCTGCCGCCGCGGCAGCAACGCGATGCGGCCGCGCTGGATGCCGGCATACAGGTGCAGCAGCGTGGCGACCGTATAGGCCGCCATCAGGGTGGGGATCATCGCGGTGATCGGCGTGTAGGGTTGGTCGAATGCCACCAGCCCGGCCACGCTTGCCGATACCACCATGCCCATGGCCAGCCCGCCGATCACGACCGGACGGATGCGTCCGACCACCCACCACAGCAATACCATGCCGATGACGAAGGTGAGCGGAATGAAGATCGCGCTGTCGCGCCAGAGCGAGCGCAGTTCCGCGACCGTCTGCGCCACCGTGCCTGCGGTGGCGGTGTGGTGGCTATCGAGGTTCTCGGCGGTGATCGTTTTTTCGAGTGCGTTCTCGATGTCGCGGCGGGCAAGGCTTTCCTTCAGGATTTTCGGACGTACCACCAGTGCGACGGCGCGGCCGTCGCGCGAGGCGATCAGGCCGGGCGCGATGGGGTCGCCGAGCACGCGGGCCTTCCATTGCGCCGGCGTGCGCTCGGCCAAATGTTTCGGATCGACCAGCAGCGATACGGCAAAACCGTCGTCGGTGGCGTCGATGTGCTCGACCGTGGTGAGCGTCAGGACCCGGTCGACTGCGGGCAGCGTGGCCATTTTCTTTGCGGCGCGGTCGAGCGCGGCGAGAAACGCCGGGGTGTACAGGTCGTCGCCTTCGAACAGGGCGATGACGGCCTCGTCGTTGGGGAATTCCTTGAACAGCGATTCGCGCAGCTGGATGGTGGGCGAATCAGGGGGCGAGTAGATGTCCGGTGCGTTGTTGAAATGAAGTTTCAACAGGAACGGTATCGATATCAACTGGATCCCGAGCAGGATGGCCAGCGCCAGCCAGGGCGGCAGCATGCGGCTGCCGTCGAGCCAAGGTTTCAGCAGTTTCATGCGCCGGTCCCGGTCAGAACTTGGTGCGCAGGCCCAGCGTAATCAGCGAATGATCCTGATGGAAACCGCCCAGGGTGCGCGCTTCGCCGTCGAAGTAATGCGCGGCGACGTAGAGTTCGTACGGCTCCCAGCCCACGTAGCTGAGCTTGGGACTGAGATAGACATCGCGCACGTTGAAGCCGCTGGCGAAACGCAGTCCGGCTTTCCAGCGCCCCTGGCCGAAGTTCGTCTCGATCTCGCCGTTGGCGCCGTAGTATTCCTTCAGCTCGAGGATACTGCGGTCGGTCTGCAGCGCGTGCGCGACCAGTTGCAGGTTGACGCGGGTATCCGCACCGCCGGGAAAGAATTCCAATGCGCCGACCCAGTCGAGCGAATGCGTGGTGTCCATCACGGTCGTGGGCAGGGTCACCGGCACGTCCCCGGTGTAGCCGGCTTCCATGCGCCAGGTGAGGCCGTCGTGCTCGAGTTCCATGTCGGCGCCGACGAAGGTGTTGAACGGATGCACGGCGGTGAGCCTGAGCGCAGCCAAGTCGAGCCGGTAATACGGCAGCGACTGCCGGGTACGCGCGAGCGTCACGCCGAAATCGAAGGGGTCGCCGGTCTTGGTGAGTCGCAGGGCGCCGCCGCCGCTGCCATGCTCGTCCTCGTCGATGCGCGCGGCGCTGACCCAGGGGGTGGTGAGCGCAGGGTCGATGCCGATGATCTGGCCGGTGGTGCGGTTGACCGGGCTCCAGATGCTGGCCACATCCGGCAGCTGTGCGGCACGGAATACCGGCAGCCACACCGCATCCAGCTTGTAGTCGCCAAAATTCTGTTCCCAGCGGGTGGCGAGTTGCGCGCGGCGGCGGTCGGCCAGGTCGTCGAGGGCGAACCGGGTCAGGTCGACCCGGCTGACACGGTCGGCCAGCGGGATTTCATCGACGCGGCCCCAGATGATGGTCTGCGCGCCGAGGGTGAGGCGGGTGTCGCCGCTACGGTAGCGGACATAGGTGTCGCCGTAGTCGGCCAGCAGTTCGCGGTGGCTGGCCAGACCGCCATCCTGCGTCATGCCGTCGAGCCGCGCACCGGCGCGGAATTCCCAGTTGAGGCTGGGCTGCCACAGGACGTAGGCGCTCGTGCGCAGGGTGGAATAGGTATCGGCCTCGGGTGCGTCGGGCAGGCTGCCACCTTCCAGCAGCAGGTCGTCGATGCCGACCTTGAGCGAGGGCTGGAAGCCGCGTGCTTTCGGCTTGTGGCTGCGGGGGGGCGGAGGTGGCAGATCGTCGGCCGTGCTGGTGGATTGGGTACTGTCGGCAGGCGAGGGTTCGGCGGTTTGCGCGCGCGGTTTGCGCGTCGTGGTGCGTGGCGGTGGCAGATCGTCCGGTGCATCCTGCACGACGGCGCGCGGCGGTGGCAGGTCATCGGCCGCATGGGCGGGGAGGAGCACGGGCAGGGTGGCGAGCGGCAGGCTCAGGGTCAGCAACAGGTTTTTCATGGGCGATATTCCGATTCCAGGCTTTCGTCGGCAAGGGCTTGCGAGGTGAAGAGTTTGGCGGGCAGTTTCTGGTCGTACAGCGCGGTATCGATCACCAGCCGGGTTTCGTGCCCGCTTTCCAGGTCGATCATGCGGCTGTCGGTGAGCGTCCAGTAGCCCTGGGTGCGTTTTTTGCTGCGCAGCAGCCAGCGCTTGCTGGGCGTGTTGCCGCTCTGCTCGAAATAATCCACGCGCTGCGGGATTGCGGTGGCGGGATCGATCCAGCTGATGCGTTTTTTGTACACCGAATCGTCGGGGGCCAGCGGTACGCTCTCGAGCACGTCACAGAGAATGCCGTTTTCGAGCTGCTTGCCGAGCAGGCGGTGGCGATCCTTCGAGGGTTTGCGTTCCTGCAGATCCTCGAAGTACAAGTCGGACCCGACGAAGCGTCCGCCCTTGCGGTCGCTGGAAATGCGGCGTACGCGGTCGAGCGCGGGTAGGTACAGCCATTGGTCGGTGCTGCCGTCGGCCTTGTCGATGCTGAGCAGGCCGGTTCCCGCGATGTCTTCAGGTTCAAGAAAACGGACCAGGTTGGCGGTTTCGCCGCGTGCCTTGTCGAGGCGGTAGGTGACCAGTTCGCGGATACGCGGCGCCCGGCCTTTTTCGGTAAGCACCATGCGGCCGAGCGTCGTGAGGTCGCGCCCGTTGGGACGGTCGTAGACGCGTTGTGCCAGATCGGACGCATCGTCGGCGCGGACGGCGGCGGCCCCGAGCATCAGCACGACCAGCAGCAGGAAACGAACCAGAGACGGCGGCGGAATGGATGACATGTGATTTCCGGGTGAGCAACGCATACCAACGGCTTAGTCAGCCCGAACTTTACCGCAAAACCCGCTGCGCTCCCCAGCCCGGGGGTGCTGGATTTCGCGCTCGCAATATGATAAAAAGACATCGTTATCTGATGGTGGTGCCTCCATGACTTCGACTCTTCTGGAACTGCTCCAGAAATACAGCGTACCCGGCCCCCGTTATACGTCCTATCCGACTGCGCCGTATTTCCGCACGGGCTTCAGCGAGACGGACTGGACCGATGAGCTGGCTGCGGCATCCCCTGACCGCGGGTTGTCGCTGTACGCCCACATCCCCTTCTGCGATACGCTCTGCCACTTCTGCGGCTGCAACATGGTGGCGACGCGCGACTACAGCAAGACCCAGCCCTATCTGGCCTACCTCGACCAGGAAATGGCGCATACGGCGCAGCGGGTGGATCCCGGCCGCCTGGTTCGCCAATTGCATTGGGGCGGCGGTACGCCCACTTACCTGAATCCCGGCGATATTCGCCGCCTGATGGACATGATGCGCCGGCACTTCACGCTGGCTGCCGACGCCGAGATCAGCTGCGAGATCGACCCGCGCGAGTTGACGCGCGAGCATCTGGTGGCATTGCGCGAATCCGGCTTCAATCGCGTCTCGTTCGGCGTGCAGGACATGGATCCGGCGGTGCAGCAAGCTGTGAACCGCATCCAGTCGCAGACCCTGATCCAGCAAGTGCTCGACTGGTCACGCGAGCTGGGATTCTCCAGCATCAATCTGGATCTGATCGTGGGACTGCCGAAACAGACGGTCGCCAGCTTCCGCCATACACTGGAACAGGTCACCGAATGGTCGCCGGATCGCCTGGCGGTGTTTGCGTATGCCCATGTGCCATGGCTGAAGAAGCACCAGCGCCTGATCAAGGAAGAGGACCTGCCGGATTCCGCGACGCGTCTCGGCCTGCAGCAGGCGGTGAACGAGATGCTGGGCGCAGTGGGTTACGTCAACATCGGCCTCGACCACTTCGCCCGTCCGGACGACGAGCTGGTACGCGCGCAGCAGAACAAGACGCTATGGCGCAATTTCCAGGGCTATACCACGCACAAGGACTGCGACATCCTGGCCTTTGGCGTCTCCAGCATCAGCCAGACGGCCGACGTGTACATGCAGAACGAGAAGAATCTCAAGCGCTATCAGGAGCGCATCGCAGCAACCGGCCTGGCCGTCGAGCGCGGCCTTAGGCTCACGCGCGACGACCAGATCCGACGCGACGCGATCACGCGCGTGATGTGCGACCTGGAACTCGACTTTGCGGCCTTCGACCAGGAATGGGACATTGCCTTCACCGATTATTTCGCCGATGCACTGGCCGATCTGCACCCGCTCGCCGACGACGGGCTGGTCATGGTTGCGTCGGACCGGATCAGCGTCACCCCGCGCGGCCGGCTGTTCCTGCGCAACATCGGCATGTGCTTCGACCGCTATCTGAAGGAAACCGCCAGCACGCAGCCCCGTTATTCGCGTACCGCCTGAGTCCGGGGCGGCCGCGCACGCAGCCGAAGGGAATCAGCAGCAGCCACTGCCATCATCACGCTTGGGACAGCCCTCGGGCCGGTTGCGCGGCGGCAAGGGGCAGCGGTTGATTTCATCCGCGCCACGCTGGAAATAGCAGGTCATCGCGCTGGATGCGATACCCAGCAGCCAGAACACGAAGAAGCCGATGGTATAGGCGGCGAGGCGCTGCTCGATCACCGCTTCGCCGTGGTACATGATCTCCAGCGGATCGAACAAGGTGGTGAAGACGATGTCGGCCATGCCGGCCACAAGGAAGGACGGCCACAGAATGTGGATCAGGCGCTGCATCATGGCGTACTCCTCGTCTGGGTGGACGTCATTCTTCGGGATTGTTCATCTTGCGCTTGTACCAGACCATCAGGTAGATCGCCATGCCGATGATGAAGAGGATGGTAAACAGGCTCAAGAGGCCGATCGGGCTGCTGAATAGCAGATTGAGTACAACGTCCATTTTATTCTCCCTGTGGTTGATGAACGGCTGAATCGGATGACAGCGTGATGGCTTGCTTGAATGGGGAATGCAGCACGCCGGCAAGGCGCCAGGTGGATGCGGCATCGGTCAGCTGGGCATGCCATTTCCCGTCGGGCATGGCGGGAAGCGTGGCGCGATAGCGACTGCCGCCGGCGTGATGCAAGGTGAGCGTGTGATCCATGCCCTGGTGCGTGGGATGGGCCAGGGTGAGGGTCAATTGGTCGGGATAGGTCGTCAGATGACCGGTCAGCGTGAGCACCAGCGCGCCATCCTCGTTTTTCACGGTGGCGGCGAGCGCCAGGGCGTGAGCGGCATCGTCGCGCTCCAGCGTCTGGTTGATGGCGAGCCCCTCCTTGTAATAATCGCCCACCACCAGCCCGTCGGCGCTCTGGTAGGCAATCCACACGGTAGTCAGTCCGGCGGCGACTGCCGTAGCGGGCAGGCTCATGAGGAACCAGGGCCAGGGTTCGCGATACCAGGGTTTGGCATGAAGGGCTGTATTCGTCATGGCGCCGTGCCTCGCAATCTAACGGTTGAAGAACTTGGTAGCGACGTCCTGTCTGATGCGCGGGTCGTCGGTGGCTTGTATCGTGAACGTGATGGCGATCGAGCGGCCCTTCAGTTCTTCGGGGTCGGCTGTCAGGCTGACGGGAATGTCGATGGTCTGCAAAGGCGCGGCCGCGATATCGCGCGTGGCGGTCGTGACCCGAAGATCTTCGATGCCATGTGCCTGGATCGTATAGCGGTGAGCCTGGCCGTCCTTGTTGATGATCTGCAGGCGATAGACGTTCTCGATCAAGCCGTCGTCGGTTTCCTTCGACAGCGCCACGCGGTCGCGCACCACGCCGACGTTGAGCGGCACGCGGGTGGCGAGGCTATAGAGGAACGCACCGGCGATCAGCGTCAGCAGCACGGTGTAGATGATGGTGCGCGGACGGAGGATGTGCCTGACGATGCCGGCGTCCGGGTATTTCCCTTTCACCACGTTTTCCGTCGTGTAGCGGATCAGGCCGCGCGGGTAGCCCATCTTGTCCATGATCTGGTCGCAGCCGTCGATGCAGGCGGCGCAACCGATGCATTCGTACTGCAGGCCATTGCGGATGTCGATGCCGGTGGGGCAGACCTGTACGCAGACATTGCAGTCGACGCAGGTGCCGAGCCCGGCTGCCTTGTAGTCGGCTTTCTTGCTCCGTGGGCCGCGTGGCTCGCCGAGGGAGCTGTCGTAGGTCACGGTCAGCGTGTCGGAGTCGAACATCACGCTCTGGAAGCGCGCGTACGGACACATGTACTTGCATACCTGCTCGCGCATGAAACCGGCGTTGCCCCAGGTGGCAAAGGCGTAGAACAGGATCCAGAAGGTTTCCCACGGACCGAGGTTGGCTTGAATCGTCTCGGCCGCCAGCGTCTGGATCGGAGTGAAATACCCGACGAAGGTGAAGCCCGTCCACAACGCGATCACGAACCAGACAGCGTGCTTGAGTCCGCGCTTCTTCAGCTTGTTGGCGTTCCACGGCGACTGGTCGAGCTTCCTGCGCGCGAGATGGTCGCCTTCCAGCCAGTTTTCCACCCACATGAAAATCTCGGTGTACACGGTCTGCGGGCAGGCGTAGCCGCACCATAGTCGCCCGGCCACCGCGGTAAACAGGAACAGCGAGAGTGCCGAGAGGATCAGCAGGCCGGTGAGGTAGACGAAATCCTGTGGCCAGAACACCAGGCCGAAGATGTAGAACTTGCGCGCGGCCAGATCGAACAGCACCGCCTGCCGGTGGTCCCATTGCAGCCAGGGCATGCCGTAGTAGAGGGTCTGGGTCAGCAGTACCAGCGCGACACGCCAGTTGGCGAATACGCCATGGACCGCGCGCGGCTGGATCTTCTGCCGGATTGCATAGAGCTGCTGCTCGGTTGCTGCGTCGGTGGTGGCTGATGGCTTGTCGTTGGTCACTGCGTTTGTCCGTGAAAGTCTGAGCCGCTTCAACGTACTGGAACAATACGTTCAAGCGGCTCGCCGGGTTACCCCGGCGAAAGCCGTTATTGCTTACTGCTTCTGCGACAACCCATACACATAGGCGGCCAGCAGGTGCAGCTTGGCTTCCTTGTTGGACGTGGTGCCGAGCGTCTGGGTCAGGGCAGGCATGACCCCGTTGCGTCCCTTGCTGATGGTCTCGATGATCGTGGCCTCGCTGCCGCCATACAGCCATACCTTGTCGGTGAGATTGGGCGCGCCCAGCGCCTTCATGCCGGTGCCGTCCGGCATGTGGCAGGCGGCGCAGTTCTCGGCAAATTTCGCTTTGCCTGCCTCGGCCAGAGCGGCATCGTGTTTGCGGCCCGACAGCGAGAGCACATAGTTGGCCACTTGCTTCACGCCTTGTGCACCGAGGATCGGTTCCCATGCCGGCATCACCCCGGCACGGCCGTTGGTGATGGTGGCCACGATGGTGTCGGGTTCGCCACCATAGAGCCAGTCGTTGTCGGTCAGGTTAGGGAAGCCCTTGGCACCCATGGCATCGGAGCCGTGGCACTGCGAGCAGTAGGTCAGGAACAGGTGCTTGCCGATGGCGCGCGCGTTCGGGTCGGCCGCCACGGTGGCGACATCCTGCTTCATGAAGCCGGCATACATCGGCTGGAACTTGGCTTCGGCGGCTTTCACCTCGGCCTGGTATTCCCCTTTGGACGTCCAGCCCAGCAAACCGGCGAAATTGCCCAGTCCCGGCCACAAGGCCAGGTAGCCCAGCCCGAAAATCATGGTGCCGTAGAACAGCCCCAGCCACCAGCGCGGCAGAGGATTATTGAGGTCCTGCAAGTCGCCGTCCCAGGTATGTTCCATGAGCTCGGCCTTCTCGCCGGGCGCAAACTTGCGGGTGGTCTGCGATTTGAGAAATACCCAGGTGCCGAGGATGCTCACCAGGGTCAGGACGCTGATGTAAATCGGCCAGAAGCCGCTTGTGAAATCGCTCATTGCTTGTCTCCTTGTTTGGCGGGCAGGTCGTCGTCATCCTCGAAAGGCAGTCTGGCGTCCTCTTCGAAGCGCTGCTTGTTGCGCGTGCTGAAGGCCCACCAGACGATGCCGATGAACACTACGATGAAGGCGACCGTAATGATGCCGCTGAGAGTTCCGCTGTCCATGCCGGTCTCAGTTCTTCGGGGCGTGGGTGCCGAGCACCTGCAGGTAGGCAATGACGGCATCAAGCTCGGTCTTGCCTTGGAGTGCCGCGGGTGCCTCGGCGATTTCCTGCTCGGTGTAGCCGTGGCCGACGATGTCCAGCGTACGCATCTTGGCCTGGATGCCGGTGTCCTTGAGCGGACGGTCAAGCCAGGGGTAGGCGGGCATGATGGATTCCGGCACCACGTCGCGCGGGTTCATCAGGTGCGCGACCTGCCAGGCGTCCGAATAACGACCGCCGACACGTGCCAGGTCGGGACCGGTGCGCTTGGAACCCCACAGGAAGGGGCGGTCGTAGACATATTCGCCGGCCACCGAATAGTGGCCGTAGCGTTCGGTCTCGGCGCGGAACGGACGGATCATCTGCGAATGGCAGCCGACGCAACCTTCGCGGATGTAGATGTCGCGCCCCATCAGCTGCAGTGCCGTGTAGGGCTTCAGGCCTTCAACCGGTGTGGTGGTGGAGGTCTGGAAGAACAGCGGCACGATCTGCACCAGGCCGCCGACGCTGACGATGAGGATGGTCAGCACGATCAGCAGACCGAGGTTCTTTTCGATATTTTCATGCGAAATCATGTTCGGTCTCCTATCAGGCGTGGACGGCTTGCGGGATGGGGGCGTCATTGACGACGCGTCCGGCTCGGACGGTCTGCCAGACGTTGTAGGCCATCATCAGCATGCCGCCGAAGAACAGCGCCCCGCCGGCGAGACGGATGCCATAGAACGGATGCATGGTAGCGACCACCTGGGCGAAGCTGTAGGTCAGCGTGCCGTCGGGGTTGGCTGCACGCCACATCAGGCCCTGTGCCACGCCGGCGATCCACATCGAGGCGATATACAGCACCACGCCGATGGTGGAGAACCAGAAATGCCATTCGATCAGCTTGGTGCTGTACATCGATTCGCGGCCGAACAGGCGCGGAATCAGGTAGTACATGGAACCGATGGTGATCATTGCGACCCAGCCCAGTGCGCCGGAATGCACGTGGCCGATGGTCCATTCGGTGTAGTGGCTCAATGCGTTGACGGTCTTGATCGACATCATCGGGCCTTCGAAGGTCGACATGCCGTAGAACGACAGCGCGGTCACCATGAACTTGAGGATGGGGTCGGTGCGCAGTTTGTGCCAGGCGCCCGACAGCGTCATGATGCCGTTCATCATGCCGCCCCAGGACGGCGCCAACAGCATCAGCGAGAACACCATGCCGAGCGACTGTGCCCAGTCGGGCAGCGCGGTGTACTGCAGGTGGTGCGGGCCGGCCCACATGTAGATGAAGTTCAGCGACCAGAAGTGAACGACCGACAGGCGGTAGGAATAGATCGGGCGACCGGCCTGCTTGGGAATGAAGTAGTACATCATGCCGAGGAAGGCGGTGGTGAGGAAGAAGCCCACCGCGTTATGGCCGTACCACCACTGCACCATCGCATCCTGCACGCCGGCATAGGCGGAGTAGGACTTGTACCAGGCGCTGGTGCTGCCGCCGAGGATCCAGGGCAGTTCGGCGCTGTTGACGAGATGCAGCAGCGCGATCACCAGGATGTAGGCGCCGAAGAACCAGTTCGACACGTAGATGTGCTTGGTCTTGCGCTTGATGATGGTGCCGAAGAACACCAGTGCATAGGAAACCCACACCACCGTGATCAGCAGATCGATCGGCCATTCGAGTTCGGCGTATTCCTTCGAAGTGGTGATGCCGAGCGGCAGCGTGACGGCTGCCAGCACGATCACGGCCGTCCATCCCCAGAAGGTGAACGCGGCCAGCTTCTCGGCCCACAGACGCACTTGGCAGGTGCGCTGCACGATGTAGTACGACACTGCAAACATCGCGGAGCCGCCGAAGGCGAAAATCACCGCATTGGTATGCAGCGGTCTGAGGCGGCCATATGAAAGCCATTCGATGCCAAAGGTCAGATCCGGCCAGATCAGTTGCGAGGCCAGGATGAGCCCGACCAGCATACCGACGATCCCCCACACCACCGTCATGATGGCGAACTGGCGGACGACCTTATAGTTGTAGGTTGTCGCTTCCATACACGTCTCCCGTGATTGATGACTTGATTAGTACATGCGAATTTGATGATCCGTTTCGCATATGAAGATAAATATATCTATTTATTCCGGTGTGTCAAGTTGTCGCACCCGGCGCTGGCGGATCGGCCGGCCATGTGTTGTTTCGTTGCGAATAAAGACGCATCCCTGTTTTTTTATGCCAAATTTGGATTTGGTATAGCTCAGTTCTCGAGCGATTGATATGTATCGGGTTGCCGTGCCCAAGCAAACTTTCGTTTCTACAATGCCCGGCGCCGAACTGACGCTGTCCGGTATCGGTAAGCTGTTTCAATCCGCTCTCTACTATGAAGCTGGGCGATGCCACAGCCCGAAAGTGAAAAAGGGCAAGGCGAAAGTGTTTCAATCCACGCCCGACCGTGAGGCCGGGCGATGCGACAGTGCTTGTTCGGCAACCCCGGTCGCGCAGGTGTTTCAATCCACGCCCGACCGTGAGGCCGGGCGATGCCCGCGTATCAGCAGGTCTGACCCGTTCCACTTCATGTTTCAATCCACGCCCGACCGTGAGGCCGGGCGATGCGCACGCCGCCGGGCACAAGAACCCTGTGTACGTCGCGTTTCAATCCACGCCCGACCGTGAGGCCGGGCGATGCCACGGCATGGTCATGGGGCGAAGGTAGCCATTATGTTTCAATCCACGCCCGACCGTGAGGCCGGGCGATGCACCAGCCTGCGTGCCAGTCCCGGGTGCAACACCAGTTTCAATCCACGCCCGACCGTGAGGCCGGGCGATGCCTGACCGAGTGGAGCGCTGGAGTTAGCTGTGAGGACGTTTCAATCCACGCCCGACCGTGAGGCCGGGCGATGCTTCAGCCCGCCATTGATCCGCTTGGTGATGGTTGAGTTTCAATCCACGCCCGACCGTGAGGCCGGGCGATGCAGTGGCGGTGCACGCTGCGCGCCAGTGCGGCCATGTTTCAATCCACGCCCGACCGTGAGGCCGGGCGATGCGGCCAATGGGCCCGGAAGCGTCTCAAGATCACGCTTGTTTCAATCCACGCCCGACCGTGAGGCCGGGCGATGCGCGGGGCCCAGCGATATGCCTGAGTTTCTCGAAGTTTCAATCCACGCCCGACCGTGAGGCCGGGCGATGCTTGTGAAGCTGCTGGATGCGGGCGATACGCTCGATGTTTCAATCCACGCCCGACCGTGAGGCCGGGCGATGCGTCTGACGGGTGGCGCATGCCATTCCAGCGGATAAAGTTTCAATCCACGCCCGACCGTGAGGCCGGGCGATGCTGCCAGCGTGAGGCTGTGCAGGGCGCGGTGTTTCAGGTTTCAATCCACGCCCGACCGTGAGGCCGGGCGATGCATCACATCCGCGTCTTTCAGGTCGCGCCCAGTAGGTTTCAATCCACGCCCGACCGTGAGGCCGGGCGATGCCATGTTTCCCCCTTCATAACTGGATTTGATAATACGTTTCAATCCACGCCCGACCGTGAGGCCGGGCGATGCGCGTGGCTAGACTGCCGAAGCCTGTTGACTGGTGGTTTCAATCCACGCCCGACCGTGAGGCCGGGCGATGCCAAAAGCCATATATCCGGACGCGCCGATCACGCTGTTTCAATCCACGCCCGACCGTGAGGCCGGGCGATGCTCGCGCCGCCATTGCCAGGTGTCGCCGGCACGCGCTGTTTCAATCCACGCCCGACCGTGAGGCCGGGCGATGCGCCGTGCGCGGCGACCGCCCCGCGTTCGACACCTTGTTTCAATCCACGCCCGACCGTGAGGCCGGGCGATGCGGTCGAAGTGCATGCAGTAGGTGCCCGGCTTCTTGTTTCAATCCACGCCCGACCGTGAGGCCGGGCGATGCTCCTCGCCCGGAAACCGCTTGTTGCCGATATTGGTGTTTCAATCCACGCCCGACCGTGAGGCCGGGCGATGCTCCCGTGTCGCCAGGAAAGGCGTTGCCCTTGGCGCTGTTTCAATCCACGCCCGACCGTGAGGCCGGGCGATGCCATCATAGCCGTTGCCGTTGAAGCTAATCGTCGTGTTTCAATCCACGCCCGACCGTGAGGCCGGGCGATGCCCCAATCCGCTTGAGTCGCAGGACGTGAACTAGCTGTTTCAATCCACGCCCGACCGTGAGGCCGGGCGATGCCCTATCACACGGTGCACGATTATCCGGGCGGGTCTGTTTCAATCCACGCCCGACCGTGAGGCCGGGCGATGCGCGACGCCAAGCTGGAACCGCTGGTAAAGGCCGAGTTTCAATCCACGCCCGACCGTGAGGCCGGGCGATGCCACCCAGATCAATCGCTTGGCGACCGTAGCTCTCGTTTCAATCCACGCCCGACCGTGAGGCCGGGCGATGCCAGAGATTCATAGGCCTGCAGGCAACCATCACATGTTTCAATCCACGCCCGACCGTGAGGCCGGGCGATGCACCCGTGCCGGATTATGTTATTAACATGATCGATAATGTTTCAATCCACGCCCGACCGTGAGGCCGGGCGATGCTAATGCGCCGGGTTTTTGTCCGATTCCTTGGCCAGTTTCAATCCACGCCCGACCGTGAGGCCGGGCGATGCCCGATACGCTCGCGCGTCGTGCCGTCCTGCCCGTTGTTTCAATCCACGCCCGACCGTGAGGCCGGGCGATGCCCGCCGGATCGGCTGTGCACCTTATCAACCATGGGTTTCAATCCACGCCCGACCGTGAGGCCGGGCGATGCGCCTGTGGAGGCCGTCATGGTCAGCGAAGTCGGCGCGTTTCAATCCACGCCCGACCGTGAGGCCGGGCGATGCTCGTCAACCCATGGCATTACTGCGCACCCTTGAAGTTTCAATCCACGCCCGACCGTGAGGCCGGGCGATGCGTCATCGAAGGCGAAGGAACCGCCGTGCCGGCCAGGCGTTTCAATCCACGCCCGACCGTGAGGCCGGGCGATGCGGACGCCGCAATGGGCAGACGCTGTCATATGGTGGTTTCAATCCACGCCCGACCGTGAGGCCGGGCGATGCCACAACTCCGCGCATTGTTCGCGCTCATCCTCACGGGTTTCAATCCACGCCCGACCGTGAGGCCGGGCGATGCGCGCGGTAGATTACCCACAGCGCGCCACCCTGGTGTTTCAATCCACGCCCGACCGTGAGGCCGGGCGATGCCTCATCCTCACGGAACGTTCTGGCAATGTCGTTGTTTCAATCCACGCCCGACCGTGAGGCCGGGCGATGCCTTGCCGGAGAGGAAGACATGAGTTTGTTTCAATGCGTTTCAATCCACGCCCGACCGTGAGGCCGGGCGATGCGATAAGTTCGACATGAGCAAGATCGGGACGGGTGAGGTTTCAATCCACGCCCGACCGTGAGGCCGGGCGATGCCATTGCCCAAATGGCCGTGCGTAAGCGCCATATCGTTTCAATCCACGCCCGACCGTGAGGCCGGGCGATGCGCTTCACTTTGGCTGAAGTGTCCGCGTATTACGGCGTTTCAATCCACGCCCGACCGTGAGGCCGGGCGATGCGATACCCAGCACGCTTGACAGGCTTAATAGAATCGTTTCAATCCACGCCCGACCGTGAGGCCGGGCGATGCGCTGGCACGCGAGGGATTGTCCGGGGAGTCTCAGGGTTTCAATCCACGCCCGACCGTGAGGCCGGGCGATGCCCAACCGCGAAATGACCGTCCGCGCCAAGGCGCAGGTTTCAATCCACGCCCGACCGTGAGGCCGGGCGATGCGTCACATTACCGGGGACGTTGTTGAGCACTATTTGTTTCAATCCACGCCCGACCGTGAGGCCGGGCGATGCGGCATTGGTATTACGGCATTCCCATCATCAGCGCGTTTCAATCCACGCCCGACCGTGAGGCCGGGCGATGCTTCGCCGCACCGTAATGCGTGCCGCGATCAAGGCTGTTTCAATCCACGCCCGACCGTGAGGCCGGGCGATGCTCTACTGTGGCAACGTGTTGTTTGCGCGGCAAAGCGAGATCAGTTTGCGCGAACCTACGACACGAAGCAATTCGATACGGTGCCGCCCCTGTAGGGGCGGGTTCCAGATTGTTAAAGAACAAGGAGTTATCGCACGCGCGAAACATTAGGGTTTACGCCATCGATTGGGGTTCGCGCGTCATACGACGAGAGGGCCTTCGAAATCTACTGAGCGGAAACAGCCATGTTGCTTGATACGCAGTTCGACCGGCTCGGTGATGCGGTAAAAGCGCAGGTTGTCCTGGTTCAGGTCGATCTCGGCAAGAAGTTCGCGTTCGAATTGTTCGAATTGCATTTCGTTGATAGTGCATTCGAAGACAGATTTTTGGACTCGCTGGCCGACACGTTCGCAAGCCTTGGCGATGCGGCGCAAGCGTTTTCTCCCGGCGGCGTTTTCCGTGGATACGTCGTAGGTGACGATGATGAGCATGGTTATTTGGCCAGAAATGGCAGGTAGCTTTCCATTTCTCCGCGCAGGGCGCGTGCCATGAAACGGGCCTGGATGAAGGGTAGCAGAGCAAACGGCAGCCTGGATTCGGTGAGGGGGTGCGTGATCTCTTCCTGTTTGCGATCCTGCCAGGCGGTTACGACAGTACGACGGCCCCGATCGTTGAGCATGACTGCGCCACCTTCGTGCAGGTCGAAATCGTTTTCTCCGATTTGTCCCCGGTTGATGAGGGTGAGCGCCAGTCGGTCGCACAGGATGGCACGGAACTCTTCCTGCAAATCCAGTGCAAGGGCAGCCCGGCCCGGACGCACGGCGTGCAAAAAGCCAAGCTGCGGGTCGAGGCCGCAGGCTTCGAGGGCCGAACGACAGTCGTTCATAAGCATGGCGTAGAGAAACGAGATCAGTGCGTTGAAACGGTCGAGCGGCGGGCGACGGGTGCGTCCGTTGAGATGGAAGGCAGCGCGGAATGCGGGTTTGACGATGAGATTGAGCGCCTCGAAGTAACCGCGCGCGGCTTCTCCTTCAACACCGCGCAGTTCGTCCAGCGTGCCGGCAATGGCTGCGGCACGCAGCGAGGCGGCCAGATTGTCGGCGGTGCGGGAAAGTCGAGCGGCCTCGGATTCGTCTTCTGCTTCGCGCGCACCGCGCAGCAATACGCTGCGGCTGTTCTTCAGCTTGCCGGCCACGCAGGCGCGAGCGAGTTCGAGCATGACTGCAGCGTCGCCCGCAGTGCGGTGCTGGGTCTGGCGCAGCAGGATATTGCCGGAGGCCGGGCCTTCGAGCCGGGCCTTGAAGCGGCCCGAATCGTCCAGAAGAACCAGCGATTTTCCCTCGTCGGCCAAACGGTGCATGAGCGCAGGCGAGACCATCACGTTGCCGAAGCAAACCAGGCCGCCGACATGGTGCAACGGCACCTGGAGTTTTTTTTCGCGTTCGACGTCGATGCGCACTGTGGAATTTTCCAGGTGGGCGTAGGCCTGGGGCGTCATGACGTACAGCGTGTTCTGGATGGTATGCAATTTATTCCTCGGGGTTGAAGAGATTGCGTTTCAGCATGCTTTGCCGGGTGTGGTCGGCAACGGCTTCGGGTTGGCAAATGTCTTTCAGCGAACATTCCTTGCAGCGTGAGTCGTTCACCGGTGGCGGCAACCTGCCGGATGCAAGCATGGCGCGGATCGCCTCGGCCGTTTCGATGACCAGTTGCCGCAACGCGGGGGTGATTGCCACCTCGCGCCGCCGGTGGCTGCTGGCGTGAAAGATCGCGCCCTTCTCCACCGGCCGGCTGAGCATGTCTTCCAGACACATGGCCTGGGCGGCGAGTTGGAGGTCATCGTGCAGTTTTTGCCGCTTGGCGCCGTGCTTGAACTCCACCGGAAACACCGTGCCGTCGGGATGGAACTCGACCAGATCGGCCTTTCCGATGAGATTGAAGCGGTCGCTCCACAACGGAAGCGCTCGTTCAATACGCACGCCTGCCTTGATTTCGTAGCCGGGCGTATCGACCAGATGGTGCACTGCCTGTCCACGCGCCGTGTGAATATTGTCGGCGAACGCCTGCTCCAGATGAATCAGCCCGCACTGTCGCGGACAATAGGCCCAGTGCTGGAGCGCGGAGAGGGGAATCGGGTCTGTCTCGGTCATGCCGTGGGTGCTACCATTTCATCCAGGCCATTTTTAAAGGAGTTGGTCATGGCAGCGATTTTGAAGGAGCTTGAAAACCAGGCCTTGCAGCTTTCTCCACAAGAGCGCGGCGAACTCATCCACCGACTGATCGTCAGCCTGGAAGGGCCGACAGAAGATACGCCCGAAGCCGCCGCCAAGGCTTGGGACGAGGAAATCGCCCGGCGCGTGGTAGAAATCGATGCGGGTACTGCCGTGTTGATTCCGCATGAGCAAGTCGTGGCGGAAATCGACGAAATGTTGAAGAAGGCAAGCAATTGAAACTTCTATGGCAGCAGCAAGCTCGTACCGAGCTTCGCGAAGCCGTCAGATATTACCGTGATGAAGGCGGCCTCAATATTGCGCAGGATTTCCATAACGCCGTCATGCAAGCCGCAGGGCGTTTGCTCGAATACCCGGAACTGGGCGTTGGGATCAAACATGCCTGCCGGCGCTTCAACTTGCACGATTACCCTTACAGTCTGATTTATCGCGTCACTCCTGTTGCTATCACTATCGTCGCGGTTGCCCACCACAGCCGCCGCCCGGGGTATTGGGCGGGGCGGCGATAGCCTTTAAGCCTTGCGCATCAAGGTCACGCCTGACGGCATAGCCGTCTCGTTTACCGTCATCTCATAGTCCGTGAAACTGCGTGGTACGGTCACGCCGTCTTTCAGGCGCGGCTGAATCCGCTCGAACAGCGCATGCGCCGGCGCATTGCCCAGTTCCGAATCATGCTTGAACACATAGAGACCACGGGTTGCCATTTCGCCACGTGCGGCTGAGCGGTCATGCTCGAACATCTGTGCGAGCGACTGCCACAACAATTCCAGATCCTCGTCCGAGAAACCAGTCTGTTTGGCGAGGAAGCTGGAAACGAAGCCGTGTGCGGCATAGAGGCCGTAAGGCACGGTGTGCTTGCGGCCCATGGTGCGGTTGTCACCGTCCTGTTTTTCAGCCTCGGCCTCTGTCGCCACGGCCATGCGGGTGATCGAATGCTCCTGAGCGATGATGGGGTCAACCGAGCGCGCGAAGGTCAGCTGTACAGGCCCGCGCACCTGACCACAGTTGACGCCGAGTGACATGACTGCGCCGAAGGTGCGCACGTCGAAGAAGTTCTGACACATCCATTTGCGGGCTAATTCGATGTCGCTGGCACTGCCCTTCCGCTTCTCCTTAGCGCCCTTCTTGGTCTTCTTGTCCTCGCCCTCTGGTGCCTCGGCGACGACCTCCGATGGCGCATCCAGCTTCAGGGCCGAATAGGCCCGTTGGTGCTGCAGATTGAGGATGGCCTTTTCTCGCACGTAGATTTCAAAGCGCTTTTCCCCATCCACAGGCTCGCGTTCAGTTTGGTCGTACGTCAAGGCGACGAAGTTGCGCACCTTACGCTTCAGCGATACGTCAGTCACCAGGCCGTGGCCAGTTTCGGCATCCAGGCGCGGCAAGTTTCCGGCGTCTGGGTCGCCATTGGGGTTGCCGTCCTTCACGTCGAACAGCAGCACGAAGTCGTAGCGGTTGGTAAGGCTCATTGTTTTTCCTCCGGGGTGGATTTGGTAAAGAAGGCTTGGCGTTGGTGGTAGTAGCCGAGGGCGAAGCGGCCCTGATCCTGCAAGGGAAGCTGACGCGGAAAGTCGGCGACTTCACCGAGGATTTCGCCAAGTAGCTTTTCCATTTGTGTGGCGCGACCGGGCGAGAGCTTGCCCATGTGATGGTTCTTCAGACGCAGTAGCGTGGTGAACACAGTCACTGGCGTGCTCGACGCCGCGCCGTAATAGCGGTCGCGGATGGTTGCGTTCAGACCGGGGCTGGCTTCTTCCTGGATTTTTTCCAGCGCGGCGAACAGCCGCCCCAGCCGGTAGGCCGGGTTGGGGTTGGACGGGTCGAGCATGGGCAGAAACTCCTTTTCTTGGGTTTTGCGGAAGCGTATCCAGCGGTTGAGGCTGGCTTTGACGGTGGCGGCGCGGGCGTATGTCGGCTTTTGTTCGGCTCGGCAGCGTGAAACGGCCAGATTGAACATGGCCGCCGGGTAGGGTAGATCTTCAAAAATGGCGCGCATGACTTCGCCACCCAGATTGGGGGGAATGTTGTCAGCCTTGTTGAGCAGCGCCAGCCCGGTGAGCAGGCGGAACAGCGAAAGGTGTTCGGGCTCGTAGTCGGCGTGGACGACGGCCAGATCGTCGAAATGCTGCTTGATGCGGCGGGCCAGTTCAAAAGCGGTGGCGGTTTCCCAGAATCGGATGCTGATGCGCGCGGCGTTGGGGGCGAGGCCCAGCACATGAAAGCGCGTCTCCAGCTTGCCGACCGAGAACTTGCCAGTCTCGACGGCGGAATACAGGGCTTTCACCGCATCGACGTTCCTGTCCGGGTTGTCCTTGGGCGGCTCGCCGAATAGATCGACCATCGCGTTTTCAAGGTCGTGGGGCTCCTCGGCCCAGAATACCGTCGAGGTATCGCCGACTTGGATACGTTGGCGAGAGTCACGACCAAGCAGGTGGTTGAGCGCAGTGGTATAAGCGAATGCCGCTGCCTTACCCAAGGGTGCATTTGCGCCCTGTGCCTTGCCGTAAGAATTGAACGCGTCGAGATTGAACGACACGATGTTTGCCCCCGAGGTTTGTGCACCCCATACGCCTTTAATCGCCGGATGCAGGCGTTCAATGGCCGCTGGCGCGCCACTGACCAAGCACACGCCGTCAGGTGATTCTTCGGGTTGCCCCGCCGTTGCGGCTACCACTGCGGGGCGCTGGCAAACTAGCGCCAGATCGCCGTGCAGGCGAAAACTCATGACAGGATTGCTAACCTGGATGTATGCAAGCGCGGGCGAGCCATTAAGAATTTCCGGACGGAAGCCATCGAGAAAAGCCAGCACGGCACGAATACCTGCGTCTTCGCGTGCCGCTTTGGGTAGGGCTTTGATGCGGGTGCGAAAGGCCGCGTGCTGTTCAGCCACGCGCTCGGGTTTGCCACGTGTGTCGATACCCAGAACGTACTCAGCTGTGTCCCACAACAGGTTCGCCGCTACCCCAGAAGTTTTTTTCACGCCTTGAGGAACTAGAAAACGCTGGCCGGTTTTCTTCTTACCATCCCCGCTGCGGGTATCGGCCAAGTTGACAAGGTTCCCAGTGGCGTCGATTTCCAGCACAAAGGGAATTTCTTTTTCTTCCAAGCCAAAGCTCGGTAAGCGTTTGGCTGGGTCGGGGTTGGCCTGCTTGCGGCGGTAGTAGGTGTCGAGCGCTTGCAGAATCATCCCTGCACCTCCTCGCTGTCCCAGAATGGGATGGCCACCGCGCCGTTTTCCAGCCGCGCACGGAAAAAGCGCGGCTGTGGATCGGCTGGGCGGGAAAAATCCAGGTCGTGCAGCATGAAGCCCAGTTCGCGCGTTTCATCGATGGGCGCGGCTTCGTCATCAGGCTTGGCCACCAAGCGGAAGGCAGCGGCGAATTCGCGGCAGCCGAGATAGGGCTGGTTGACGCACTGGCCCTTGCCGGCCCGGCGTTCGAACATTTCGTGGTATTTGGCGGCATTCGCCTGCGGGTCGCGTTCGGCGAGAAACTCCAGATCGGCGTGCACTCGGTAGGCCACGTCGCGGAGGAACAGGCCGGCGCGCTGCTGGCGGTCTTCCTCGATGTAGAGACCAAGATTGCCCTTGCCCGATTTCATTGCAGTCTCAACGTTGCGGGTGGATACCACACTGGCCACCTCGTTGCGCCGCAGGTTGATCCAGCGGATGGGATTCAGGACTTCGATCTTGCGCACATGCCAGCGGATCGCCGGTTTCCAGAGAATCGCCTCGAAGCAGGCGCGTGCGGCGGATGGCGTCATCACGTCGTAGCTCACCCGCTCGACCTTCATTTCCGGGCGGGTGAAGCAGGCGTAGGGGCCGGAGAGTTCCAGGCAGTAAGTTTTCATTTGTTCTCCATGCTGAAATTGGCCCTACACATAAAGAAACCTCTGCTTAACTCCACGAGGCTGACGCGACGTGGTTTTCCGACATGAAA
>ERZ761607.77-NODE-77-length-225309-cov-12.850937_pt1 | contig 225309 bp, 178 predicted proteins | sample MGYA00511164_ERZ761607 | MGnify/ENA primary metagenome ERZ761607 (study PRJEB28899, sample SAMN02445080) | bioreactor sludge metagenome | biome: EBPR sludge | place: Australia: Brisbane, Thorneside Wastewater Treatment Plant | collected 2011-06-22 ... | reverse complement strand
AGATGAACCCGCCCATGTCGCATCAGTCGCCACGATTCAGGAGAGCTTGAGGCGGCAGGAGGAGGGACGCATTTACCGCATCGGCGTCAGCATCAGTCGCCACGATTCAGGAGAGCTTGAGGCGGAAGCCCAAGGCGGGCAAGTATTTGACCATCCCGGGCATCAGTCGCCACGATTCAGGAGAGCTTGAGGCGGAAGGGATTATGTTGTTGCTATAACAGATTCTAAAGCATCAGTCGCCACGATTCAGGAGAGCTTGAGGCGGAGGTCAGTGCCGCCCGGATCATTCCGCCAGCACCGCATCAGTCGCCACGATTCAGGAGAGCTTGAGGCGGTCTCGCGCGAACAGGGCTATTAGCCCGCGCGCTTGCATCAGTCGCCACGATTCAGGAGAGCTTGAGGCGGTAATCCACTTCGCGACGTTCGTTTTCAGAGCCTTGGCATCAGTCGCCACGATTCAGGAGAGCTTGAGGCGGTCTTCAAGACGCTCTTGGAGTTGGGCAATGGTGGCATCAGTCGCCACGATTCAGGAGAGCTTGAGGCGGCAAAAAGAGATTCAGCCAAGACTCCCAAGGCAAGGCATCAGTCGCCACACCTGCATCAGAGGCTCAAGACTTTGAGCCGCGCGGCATGGCAGTCAGGCCGTGGTGTTGCGTGTGAATGGGATCGGGATATTCCGACGGCCTGACTGCCATGCCGCGCGAATTTTTTTGGCCGGCCCCGGTCATCTGGTGTTGCGCGTGAATGGGGCATCGCCGCGCAAGTGGTGTTTCCAACCGGTTTCGCAGGGGGCTCGCCAGCTTTGCGGCTGCGGGGGCAGGTTGCAGGGTCTGATCCGGCTTGTCCCGCTTTTGGGGCGGCAGTTCCATGAGGGGTTTGCCGCTTTTCAGCGCCGCGCGCCTGGAAATCGGCGGTGTTTGCGTTGGCATGGGGCGGGGTTGTGTTAGAGTCCGCCGCTCATGCCCCTTGTCCGAGTCGAAAACCTGCAAGTCCATTTCCCCGTCCGCTCCGGCTGGCTGCGCCCCGCCGGCGTGGTGAGGGCTGTGGACGGGGTGTCTTTCGCTGTGGAGGAGGGCAGGACGCTGGGCCTGGTGGGGGAGAGCGGCAGCGGCAAGTCCACGGTCTCGCGCGCGCTGCTGAAGCTGATCAAGCCCACCGGCGGCGCGGCATGGTACAGGGACCGGGAAATCCTGGGCATGAGCGAGGCGGAGTTCCGCCCGCTGCGGCGGGAGATGCAGATGGTGTTCCAGGACCCGATCGGCTCGCTGAATCCGCGCATGACGATCGAGGCGATCCTGGGGGAGCCGCTGGGCATTCACTTCAAGGACATGGACCGGGCGCGGAGGCGGGATGTCTCGGCGGCGCTGCTGCACCGGGTGGGCCTGCCGGAGGACTCGCTGAGGCGCTACCCGCACGAGTTCAGCGGCGGGCAGCGGCAGCGCGTGGGCATCGCGCGGGCGCTGGCGGTGCGTCCGAAGTTTTTGATCTGCGACGAGCCGGTCAGCGCGCTGGATGTGAGCGTGCAGGCGTCCATTTTGAACCTGCTGAAGGATTTGCAGGACGAGTTCAAGCTGACATATCTGTTCATCGCCCACGACCTGGCGGTGGTGCGCCACATGAGCGATGAGATCCTTGTGATGAACGGCGGCCGGGTGGTGGAGGCCGGCCCCGCCGAGGAGGTGTGCGGCCAGCCCCGGCATGATTACACGCGCCGCCTGCTGGCCTCGATCCCGGCGCTTGGCTGAGCCCTCCCCCCCCACCGCCGCGACCATGACCCCGCTTTTCCGCAAATTCATCGGCATCAACTGGATCCTGTTTCTCATCATGGGCGGGCTGCTGGCCTTCGGCGTGTATGCCATCTTCACGGCGACGCATTTCCGCGAGGACGATGACGGCCTGGGCCTGGCGCTGAAGTGGCGGGACCAGTTGCGCTGGATCGGGCTGGGCGCGCCGATTTTCTTCGCGGCGGCTTTGATGGACTACAAGTGGCTGCGCTGGGCCTGCCTGCCCATTTACCTGGCGGGCATCGGCGGCCTGGTTTACCTCGACATGTACGGGGTGGAGGTGAAGGGGAACAAGGCGTGGGTGTACATCGGCGGCATGTCGGTGCAGCCCTCGCAGTTCGCGATCCTGGGCGGCATCATCATGCTGGCGGTGGTGTTTGGAGAGCTGCCGCGCATCTGGCCGGTGTTCCGGCGGCCGTGGCTGCGCATCCTGCTGGCGGCTGTGGTGGCCGGCATCCCGGGGGCGATGGTGATCAAGGAGGACTTCGGCTCGGGCCTGGTGTGGGGGCCGGTGTTTCTTTCGATGATGCTGGTGGGCAGCATCCCCTTCCGCTACCTGATCACCCTGGTGCTGGGCGCGCTGTGCGTGACCCCGCTGGTGTATTTTTTCGTGCTCAAGGACTACCAGCAGGCGCGCATTGACACCACCTGGCACATGCTCACCAACCAGATGGAGAAGGTGAACGTGCGCGGCGACGGCTGGGTGCCGAACTTTGTCCAGATCGCGGTGGCCTCCGCCGGCTTCGAGGGCAAGCGGGCGGCGCGCCAGGTGCTGGGGGAGGACGCGGTGCGCACGGTCCACACGAGCTTCTTCCCGAAGACCGAGGCGCACAGCGACTTTCTTTTCGGCGTGATCAGCGAGGAGTTCGGCTTCCGCGGCTCGGTGCTCCTGCTCACCAGCATGGCGCTGCTGCTGGTGTGGTGCGTCTTCATGGCCTTTTACTCGCGCGACCAGATGGGCAGGCTGCTCATCGTGGGCGTGGTGGCCATGTTCTTCGCGCACACGTTCCAAAACGCGGGCATGTGCGTGAACCTCGTGCCGGTGATCGGCCTGCCCATGCCCTTCATCAGCTACGGGGGGACGTTCATGATCGTCACGCTTTTTCTCATGGGCATGGTCCAGAGCGTGTGGGTCCACCGGAACATCTCGCCGCTCAACAAGAAGACCTCCGGCGGGCGCTCCAGGCGTGATGAGGAGGACTGAGCGCCCCGGCCGGGCCGCCTCATCTTGAGGCTTGCCCGCGCGCGGGTTTTCCGCTTTCCTGGCGCCATGCTCGAACTCACCGGCGTCTCCCGCACCGTTCCGCACAAGCGCGGAACCCTGACCGTGCTCAACGAGGCGAGCTTTTGCGTGCCGCCCGGCCACCTGATGACCGTGATCGGCGCCACCGGCAGCGGCAAGACCTCCCTCATCACGCTGCTGGCGGGCCATGACGCGCCCTCGCAGGGGGCCATCCTTTTCCAGGGCAGGGACTGCGCCGTGGAGGCGCCGCACCCCAACAGCATCGGCCATGTGCCCGCCTCCGACGACGTGCTGTGCGAGGCGCTCACCGTGCGCGAGAGCGTGATGAGCGCGCTCATGCTGCGGGTGGCCGGGCAGAGCCGGGAGGAGCGCGTGGCCCGCGCCTCTCATCTGCTGGTGGGCACGGGCCTGGAGACGGCGGCCACCGCGCGGGTCGGGACGCTGACACTGCCGCAAAAACGCCGGCTCAAGCTCGCGCTCGCCCTGGTCAGCGATCCCGCCCTCGTGCTCTGCGACGAGTTCACCGACGGCCTGGACGCGCGCTCCGAGCGGGAGCTGGCCGCCCTGCTCAAATTCGTGGCGGGGGACCACCCCGCGCGCGTCGTCATCCACGCCACGCAGACGGTCGGCAACCTGGCCGCCTACGACACCGTGGTCATTCTGCACGAGGGGCACGTCTGTTTTCACGGGCCCTCGCGCGCGGTCACCCACTACTTCAGCATCCCGGCGATGGACGAGCTTTATCCCCGCCTGGCCAAGCGGCCCGCCGAGCGCTGGGGGGACTCGTGGTGCAGGCACCGCGACTCGTATTATGAGGCCTTCAAACTCGGCGGCCTGGGAGAGCCGGCCACCTCCCTCGGGGATGAGGAAAGCGCCGCCGCCCGGAAAGCCGGGGCCGGGCGGACCGGCTTTACCGAAAGCAGGACGGCCGCCGCCGCGCCGGAACCGCCGCCTTTGCCCTCCGCCACCGCGCAGGCCCGGCACCTGATGCTGCGCCGCTGGACTTTGATGCGCCGCACCCGCGCGCAATGGCTGAGGCATCTGGGCGTGCTGCTGCTGTGCCCGGCCGCCGCCGTGCTGCTGGTGCTGCCGAACAGGGGCTTCCTGGAAAAACTCTCCGCGGATGCCGGGCCGGAGGTGCTCTGGCCGGCGGCTTACACCTGCATGATGGCGCTGTGGGTGCAGATCCTGCTCGTGCTCATGATGGCGGTGCGCGCGGGGGCGCGGGAGATCGGCGGCGAGCGTCCGCTCTACGAGCGCGAGCGCGCCGGCGGCCTGAGGCTGGGCGCCTACCTCGCCGCGAAGCTCGGCTTTGTGCTGCCGCTGGTGCTCCTGCAATCCCTGGCGCTGGGCGTGCTGGCGGACATGCTCACCGGCGGCCTGCCCGGCCACGCGCTGCCGCGCCTGCTGCTGCTGGCCCTCACGGGCTGCGCCTTCGGCTGCCTCTGCCTCGGCATCTCCGCGTGCAGCGCCGACGCCGGGCGCGCGCACAGCCGCGCCTGGATGCTGTTCTTCTTCAACCTCATCCTCGCCGGGGCGCTGCTGGGCTTCCCGCGCGTGCTCGGCGGCGTCATCCACCCCTTCATCACCGCCTACCACGGCTGGTCGGGCAGCGTCGAGACTCTGCGTGACACCGCCGTCTTCGAGCCGGTGACGCGCCTGGTCCGCACCTGGTTCGCCACGCCCGCCCAGGCCATGTGGGCGCTCGGCGGGCACTCGCTTGTCGGAGTCCTGCTCGCCTGGTTCGGGCTGCGGAACAGACGGTGAGCGCGCGGAGACAGGCTGCTTTTCCACTCCATGCGCATCATTCCGCCATCCGCCCCGCCGCGCCTCTCACGCTTTGCCAAAGCGGTGCTTCTCCCGATGCTTGCGGCCTTTTCCCTCGCGGCGGCAGCCCAGAACGGGGATGACCTGAAGGAGAAGCTGCGCGCAGCCTCCGCCGTCATCACCCAGGCGCGGACCGACGCGATCTCGGCCGCGAAACACGCGGATATTGTCTTTGCCGCGGCAAGGGCGCTGCATGCGGAAGGCCTGAACGAGGAGGCCAATGATTACTTCGAGCACGGCCTGCGCCTGAGTCCGTGGAGCCTGGATGAGCAGCTCGCCCATGCCGCGCTGCTGCGTGAGATGAGCCAGGTGGAGGAGGCTGGTGCAAAGGCGCGCATGGTCTGCCAGCGGGCCGAGAGCGACGCCTTGCACGCCAGGGCGCTCGCCACACTCGGCGAGCCCGCCCCGCCGCCGCCCGCCGGCTGGGATGGTGACGCGCGCCGTCCGTGGATTTGCTTCATCAAGATCGGCGACTTCGAAGACACCATCCTTCGTGACGTGATGGAGAAGATTCAAGCCACGCTCGGCATCACCCCGGCGCTGCTTGATGACAAGCTGGCCCTGCCCAGGCCGCACCGCAGCAGTTTCGACCGCTGGATGTCCAGGCAACTGCTGCCCTCCATAGACTGGTTCTCGCCTCCGGCGGTGGCGCTGCTAGAGAGACTGGGCAGGAGCGTGCCGGAGGAGGCGGACCCCGGCATCCTCCTGGCCGCGCTCGCCGCCGAGCTGCGCCGGGAAGGCGCCCATGAGAAGGCCAATGATCTGGAGAACACCGCCGCCCATTTGAGGAAAAACGACGCGCAATGGAACGCCCCGGCTTTGATTCAGCAGTTGCAAACGCTGGCGCAAAACAGGGGCACGTTTGGTCCCGGCATCGTCGTCGGCCTCACCCGGGCGGATCTCTATGAAGGAGACAGCAACTATGTCTTTGGCATGGCGCTCACCGGCAAGCGGATATGCGTCGTCTCCAGCGCCCGCTTTCGCGCGGAGTTCAATGACGAGCCGCCCGACCGCGCCCGCCTGGTCGCCCGTCTGCACAAGCAGTTGCTCAGCAGCATCGGCTTCGCCCTCGGAGTCCCCCGGCCCACGGATCCGACCAGCGCCCGTTCCTATCCCGCCAGTCTCCAGGAGCATGACGCCAAGTCCGGGTTCATGTCCCCCGCCTGCATCACGGGCTTCGAGCGTGCCCTGGGCGAAAAGCTGCCCCTTGAAGCCTGGCCCCCGGAAGCCCGCGCCGCGCGGTCCGGCGGATCTGGCAAATGACATGCCATCGTGTGAATTCAATGAGTTCGCTGTTGGGTGCCTTCCGCCCCCCGCCTGCGCCCTCATGAAACACAAACGGGACAAAAAATGAACTTCCTGTTTGAGGAATGAAACTCCAAGCCCTCCAATCCGACATCACCATCCCCAATATGGACGCCATTGTGAACGCGGCCAACTCCTCTCTGCTCGGCGGCGGCGGCGTGGATGGCGCGATCCATTGGGCGGCGGGGCCGGAAATGCTGGCCGATTGCCTGACACTGAATGGTTGCCGCACCGGCGAGGCGAAAATGACGAAGGGTCATCGCTTGAAAGCATGTCATGTCATTCACACCGTCGGTCCCGTCTGGCACGGCGGCAAAAACGGTGAGGCGGACAAACTCCGCGTCTGTTACACAAACTCCCTGCGCCTCGCTGCCGAGAACGGGCTGCAAAGCATCGCCTTTCCGCGCATCTCGACGGGCATGCATCGTTTTCCATCGGATCAAGCCGCGCAAATTGCCGTGGAAAGCTTGCGAACCTTTTTGGCGGCGCCATGTTCCATCCAAACCGTGGTCTTCTGCTGCTTCAGCGCGGCGGATCGGGATCAGTATGAAAAGCTGCTCACACCATGAAATCCCCACCGGAAGCCATTCTGGGGTCTCTCCTCGGCGCTGCCGCGGGTGATGCGCTGGGCTTGCCATACGAAGGCATGTCGGGAAAGCGGGTGCGGGCCTTTGGCGAGGTCCGGCATCGGTTTCTTTCGGGCAGGGGCATGTTCAGCGACGACACAGAGCACACACTGATGCTTGCGGCGGCAATGCACGCGCATCGCGGGGATGTGGTCGCGTTTCAGAGTGGCTTCGCGCGGAAACTACGCTGGTGGTTGCTCGGTTTTCCCGCAGGAGTGGGCATGAGCACGGCGATGGCGATTTTGCGCCTCTGGCTCGGTTTTCCACCGTCGAGATCAGGCGTGCGCTCCGCTGGCAACGGCGCGGCCATGCGCAGCGCGATCGTGGGAGTTTTTTGGGCGAATGATGAGGCCAAACGCCGCGAATTCGCTCTCGCCGCCTGCCGTGTCACGCACACCGACCCGCGTGCCGAGGAATCGGCACTGCTGGTCGCGGAAGCATCAGCGCTGGCTGCAAGGCATGCATCGGTGGAAGAAGTAGTCGCGTGCTTGTCCGCGATGATTTTCAGCGATGAGATGAGGACATGCTTCGAGGCACTTGAGGCGGGGTTGGCTGCTGAGAGGAGTGTTTTGGACTTCGCGGGGAAAATCGGCTGCGAACGAGGTGTGAGCGGATTTGCCCCCAGCACCGTCGCGGTGGCTCTTTTTGCCTGGTTGCGGCATCGCGGACAGTTTGAAGCCGCCCTTCGCTCGGTCATCGAATGCGGTGGCGACACCGATACCGTCGCCGCCATCACAGGAGGCATCTGTGGAGCTGAAGCGGGGGAAAATGGCATCCCGCAAGCATGGCTCGCGGACATCTGCGACTGGCCGCGCTCTATCACGCACATTCGCGGAATCGCGGAGGCTGTGGCGGGTGAGTCAAAATTGATGCCGCGAGTCTTCTGGCCCTCGGTGCTGCTTCGTAATCTCGTTTTTCTCGCTGTGGTGTTGCTGCATGGCTTCCGGCGTCTGCTGCCGCCTTATTGATTTGACCGCGGCAAACTGATCCGCTGGGGATTGCGTTTGTCTTTTGCCATCATTCGCATTCGCCGAACGCGGGGGCCTCACGGTGTTAGAGGGAGCGCGGAACATATTTACCCGCCTGATTCCCGAATCACGCGGCGGCGAGGCGCGGGACGGGGTGCGCGCGGGCTTTGGCGCCGGGCTGGTCGCTTTCGAGGAGGCCGTCGCGCAGGCGGATGATGCGGGTGCAGCGCTCGACCATGCGCTCGTCGTGGGTCACGAAGACGAGGGTTTTGCCTTCGGCGTTGAGCTCGTCGAAGAGGGCCAGAATCTCCCTGCCGGATTTGGAGTCGAGGTTGCCAGTGGCCTCGTCGGCGAGGATCATGAGGGGGCTGTTGGAGAGGGCGCGGGCGATGGCGACGCGCTGCTGCTGGCCGCCGGAGAGCTCGTTGGGCTTGTGGTTCATGCGGTGCTCCAGGCCGACACGGCGCGCGAGCTTCTCGGCTGTCCTCCTCATGAGCGCGTCATCCGCGCCGCCGTAATACATGGGCACGGCGATGTTCTCCAGGACGGTGAGCTGCTGGATGAGGTTGTAGCTCTGGAAGATGAAACCCAGGTTGCGGTTGCGGGCGGCGGAGAGGTCGTCGTCGTTGAGCGTGGCGACGTTTTCGCCGCCGAGGAAGTAGTCCCCGCTGGTGGGCTGGTCGAGGCAGCCTAGGACGTTGAGCAGGGTGGACTTGCCGCAGCCGGAGGGGCCCATGATGCAGACGTATTCCCCCGGATAGATGTCGAAGGAGATGCCCTGGAGCACCTGGCTGACGACATCCCCCATCTGGTAGGATTTGCGGATGTCCACAAGCCGGATGATGGGCTCCCGCCCTTCATGAAGGGCGGCGTTTTCCTCCGTCAGTGTCATCCGCGCACGGCGGCCACGTCCCTGGCCTTGGGGGTTTCCTTCGGCTTGCGCTCCTGCGGGGCGCCGGAGGGCTGCTGGGCCGGGCCGGTGGCGGGTTTGGGCTCCGAGGTCAGGCTTTTGGGGATGGAAAGGGCGACCTTTTCTCCGAAGGCCAGGCCTTCCCTGACTTCGATAAACTCGTCGTTGAACAAACCTGTGACGACACTGCGACGGGCGATGCCCGAGCCTTCGGTGACGTAGCAGTAGTGCTTGTCGTCCTGGACCTCGATGGACTGGACGGGGACGAACATGACATCAGCGAGCTGGTCCACGATGACCTCGACTTTGGCGTTCATGCCGGGTTTCATCCAGGTGTGCGTGCCGAAGATGTGGACGGACGCGGGATAGACTTTGAGGTTGGGCGTGTAGCGGCTGCTGCCCGAGTCGGGCATCAGGGCCAGCTCGGCGACGCGTCCTTCGAGCACCTTGCCGGGCTCGGCATCCACGCGGATGAGGGCGGGCTGGCCGATGCGGACTTTTTTGACCTGGGATTCGTGGATGTTCACGCTGACGCCCATCTGGGACATGTCCGGTATGGTGAGCAGAGTCTGGCGGAAGCGGATGGTGGCGCCCTCCTCGATGGGCTCGCTGTAGCGTGTGGAGCTGCTGGCGTTGAGGTTGCCATAGGCGACGAGACCCGGCTGGGAGGCGCGGATGAGGCAGGCTTTGAGCTGGCGGTCCAGGTCGTCTTTCTTGGCGAGCTCCATGTCATAGCGGCGCTTGGCGGTCTGGAAGCGGGTCTCCGCCTGGGCCATCTTGGAGCGGTTGGCGCGCACGGTGCGCTGGAGCTTGGTCAGACTCTCACGGTATTCGGACAGGAGCAGGGCGCACTGCTTGGAAAACTCGTAGGTTTTGAACAGGCTGAGCTGGGTTTCCGCCGTCTTGACGGAAAGGGAGACTTTTTCGAAGTTGACTTGGTCGTTCTCCAACTGGGTTCGGGAGATGAACTCGCGCGCGGCGAGGCGCTGGGAAGCTTCAACTTTCTGTTTGGCGACCGCGAGCTCCGATTTGCGCAGGAGGAGTTCGTCCTCAAGCTGCCTGAGCTTTTGCTGGGCCTCGCCGTCACCGCTGTCCTGCCTCTCAAGATAGGGCGAGAAATCCATGCGATCCGCGTGGAGGGGCACGGCGTCCGTGTTTTGCGGTTCAACGGCTGGCCCCGGGGTTTCCTTGACTTGCTGGGCCACCTTCAAGGCGGCGCCCGCTTCAAGCTGGACGTTGGCCTGCTGTTCAAGGTCGTCGGCGAAACGGTCGAAGGCTTCGATGTCCTTGGGAAGGCCGGCGGCGACGAGGATGTCGGCGGCAAGCTGGCGGCCGAGGTATTTTTCAAAGTCCATCAGGGCAAAGCCGGCGGTCTGCTTCATGTCCCGCACGAGGCTCTGATTCTCACTGCGCTGGATTTCGCGCCCTTCGTCCGCGTCAATGTACATGGAGACCGTGGTTTGGAACTGGATTTCGTGGTCCTGAATGCGGGTGCGCAAATCGGTGCTGTCCAGTTCGATGAGCACCTTGCCCTCCTTCACATCCTCCTCGGTCACCAGGTATCCCTCGGGAATCACACTGATGATCTTGGTGGGCGTCTCGATCTCCGACTTGTGCTCGAAGTTCCTCAGCGCGCGGATTTCACCACCTTGCAGCACGTTGATTTGGAGCGGGCCTTTCTGCACGGCGAAGGTGGGCACGTTGTCATCAGCCGCGCCGCCAGGGCCGCGCAGCATGAACCAGGCCGCGACCGCAATGACCGCTGCTCCGACCACCAGATGCCATGCTTTCAATTTCATCATTCTTCCTCGGTTCCCTGATTCTTTTCGTTTTTCAATACGTCCGCCCACCGGCCGTCTTTCTGAATGAATAGAATTCCCATGTCGCTCCATAATTGCAGGCGGGCGATCACATGGTCAATTTTCGACGACACCACAAGGTCGCGCGCGGCAATGAGCCGGTCCTGTGATTCCACGATGTCACGCGCGGTGCCCTGGCCTTCGGCCATGAGCGCCTCCTCGATCTCCAGCCTCTTCTCGGCCAGCGCCAGACCTTCCACGGCCAGGTCGTACTGCTGCCTCGCCACCTCCAGGGCGCGCCAGTCCGCGCGGATGTTGCCGCGCAGGTTTTCCTCCGCCAGCTCCAGCTCGCGCGCGGAGCGCTGCTCGGTGATCTGGCTGGAGCGCAGCACATTGCGCTCGGGTTTGGTGTTCAGGTTCAGGTCCACATCAAGGCCGGCTGTCAGGCGGCGCTGGCGGTGGTTGAGTTCCAGGCCCTCGTTGCCGCCGGGCGTGCCGATCTCGTAATTCACCAGCGCGTTGACGCCGGGCAGTGTGTTCTGGTGGGCGATTTTCACCTTGCGCGCCGCGTCCTGGAGGCGGTCGCGCTCATTGAAGAGGTCCAGCCGCGTGATCAGGGCGGTGTCCTGCGCCTCGTCCAGCGTGCCGGACGGGTCAATGACCTGGAGGTTTTCGATCTCCTTGTTGTCCAGCACGATGCGCTCGGTCACCGGCAGGCCGAGGGCGATCTTCAGGTCGTCAAGCTGGTCCTCGTAATTGCGGATGGCGGTGATCCTGGAGCGCTCATAGGAGAGCAGCCCCTGCTCGATCTGCCGCAGGCTGGATTGAGAGCGCAGGTTCGCGTCCGCCAGCGCGCGCTCGCGCTCCAGGGAGAGGATGGCCGCGCGGTAGGCCGTGTTGCGGTTCCGGGCCGCCTCGCGCGCCTGCAGCACGCGCAGGTATTGGCGCGCCGTGTCCACGGTGAACTGTTTGCGGAACTGGGTGAAATCCCGGATCGCGTAGAGCACCTCCCGCTCGTCCTGGCGCAGGGGCTCCGAGGCCGCCAGCACGCCCGCGCCGCGCAGCAGCGGCTGGGAGAGCGTGGCCGCCGCGCGGGAATCGCTCAGCTTCGGCGTGGCGCCGGTGAAAAAGCGGGTGAAATCCGTGCTCAGGTCCATTGCCAGGCGCGCGCCCGTCCGCATGAGATAGTCGAAGCCCACGATGCCGTCGGTTGTCAGCGTCGAGGTCCGGACAAAGTCGTTCACCCCGTTCTTCACCTGCCGTTCCGTGTAAAACACCCCCCCGCCGCCGTCGGCCACCGGCCCGAACTGCTGCCGCGTCAAAGTCAGCCGCAGCGCGCTGAGGTACACTGTCTCCTTGCGCCCCAGATAGCCGCGGTTGCGATGCACGGCGAAGTCCAGCGCGTCGGCCAGGCCCAGCATCCGGGCGTTTTTTTCGATGAAGGCGCGCTCGCCGAGGAAGTCGCTGTTGTTGCGGCTTTTCTCCAGCGCGTCCAGTTTCGCGGGGGGCGGGGGAGTGATGTCCAGCAGCGTCTCATCGGTTCCCGCCACCACCTGCGACTTGTTTCCGATGATCCCGAAGACCTCCCTGTCCGCCCAGCGCTTGTAGAAAGACTGGGTGCAGCCGGAGAGGAGGCAGAGGCCGGGCAAAAGCGCGGCTGGGAGGAGGGCGGCTAGGGGGCTTCTAGGCATGTCGGATGTGTGCGCGAGATCACCCTCCGGGGCGCTCGAATGAGGGGGGAGTTTTTCAAAGCGGCCCGGCGGGTCCAATCAACGCCCGAACAGCGCGGCTTCTATCAAGCAAGGCCGTGTTCGGAGCCGCGTTGTGACATGCCTCATGCAAGCCGCGCGTCATATTCTCAGCCTCATCCTCGTCCCCGCCCTGGCCGCCCAGGTTCCGATGGAGGAATACAGCACCAATCACGTCACCCACGGCCCCATGCTCGGCCTCGTCACCGACTCCAGCGTGCGCGTCTGGGCGCGCACGCACCGGGCGGGGGAGTTCACGGTGCGTTATGGGCAGAATGACGAGAGCTTGGATCAAAGCACTACGCCAGTGCGGACCTCAGCCGACCGCGACCACACCGGCTCCGTCACGCTCACCGGGCTGAAGCCGGATACCCTTTACCATTACCAGGTCTTCATCGGCAAGGTGCCCAGCGGCCCCGGCGGCAGCTTCCTCACCCTGCCCGGCGCCGAGGCGCATCGTGAAGCCACGCACAACCCCAAAGGCCTCTTCAACTTCCGCTTCCAGTTCGGCTCCTGCGCCAATCAGAATCCGAAGAGCGGCATCGGCCCCAGCCTGCCAGCGCACGCCACCATGCTGCGGGAGCTGCATGGCCGGACGCATTTTTCCATCATGAACGGCGACTTCATCTATGAGGAGCACCGCTCCATGCCGCCCGAGGCCTGGCTCATGCAGGCCGGGCTGATGCCGGATCAGGCGCCGCGCATCGTGGACCTGGCGCCGAACATCACCGGCCTGTGGGAGAACTACAAAACCTACCTCTCCCGCGGCGTGAACCTGGCCGCCTGGCAGCGGAACATGCCCACCGTCTTCACCTTCGACGACCACGAACTCGTCAATGACATCCGCGGCTGCGGCACCACCGGCTTCCGCGAGCGCCGCGCCGTCTTTCGCGACATCGGCATCCGCGCCTGGGAGGACTACGCCGGCTGGGCCAACCCCTATGAGACCACGCAGGGCATCCATTTTGGCCGCGCCATTCTGAAAAAAGGCAGCGACATCCTCGTGGACGAGCAGGCCGACTTCACCAAGCTCGACATGACCCAGGCCGCCAACCTGCACGTCCATTGGGGCAGAATCACCGCCGGTGAGGACGACATCCGCCTCGACAAGGAACCGCCCGGCAACCCCAACGCCGGCATCTTCGCCATCGCCGAAGTGCTCGATGCGCACCGCCTGCGCATCACGCCCGCCGCTTACGCGGACAGCACCGGCTCCTATTCCATCGGGCGCAAGTCATACGGCAAATTCACCGTCTCGAATTGCGATTACTTCATCATAGACTCCAAGACGCACCGCGAGATGCACGACATCAAGGACCCCTCGCGCGCGGGCCTCAGCTTCCTCGGCAAGGACCAGAAAGCCTGGCTGCTCGACGAGATGCGGCGCAGCACCAGCGATTTCTTTTTCCTCGTCTCCTCCGTCAACTTCATGATCCCCCACAACGGCGCCGGCGGGCATGAGTTCACCGAGGGCAAGGACGAGGCATGGACCTCGCTCATCGCCGAGCGCGAGGAGCTGATCGAGTTCTTCGACGCGCTGAAAAAGCCCGTCTTTATCCTCACGGCGGACCTGCACAACAGCTTCGCCATCAAGATCACCGACCGCGTGTGGGAGTTCTCCTCCGGCCCGCTGAACTCCGTGAACCATGTGCCCGTCAACGACGAAGGCAACCGCCCCGCCACCGGCATCTACCAGTCCGGCCCGCGCAAGTGTGACATCCGCTGGAGCAGCTACATCCTGCCCGACCTGGAGCGCCCGCAGCGCATGTATCCGTATTACTGCGTGGTGCAGGTGAACAACGTCTATAACATGCCGCAGCAGCTCGGCGGCACGCGCTGGGTGGCCTACCCGCACCCGCAGGTCATCTTCCAATACTTCGACGGCCGCACCGGCGAGCATGTGTACTCCGAGGCCATCAGCACCGCGCGATGAAGAAAGCACGGATCAAAAAAGGCTGCGCCGCCGCGCTCCTGCTGCCCGTGCTCGCCATCACGGGCCTGCTCATCATGGCCGGGTGCGCGAACCGCGTGCCACACCTGCCCGTGCCGTCCGGCATCACGAAACGGACGGATAAACTCACGCTCCAGGGCAGTGAGGTGCCGGTGGACATTTACTTGCCGCAAAAAGCGGACAAAGCGCCGGTGGTCATCGTCGCGCATGGCTTCACACGAAACCGCCGCGTCATGGCCGGGTGGGGCATCCTGCTGGCGCAAAACGGCATGATCGCCGCCGTGCCAGACCTGCCCGCCTTTGCCGACCATGGCCGCAACGCGCGCGCCATCGGTGATTTGATCACGCTGCTGCACGAGCCGGGCAGGCCCGGTCAAGCGGCGCCCACGGGAGATGTCGCGCTCATCGGGCATTCGGCGGGCGGCTTTGCCACGCTGCTGGCGGCGGGCCGGGAAAAACGCGCGCGCTGCTGGGTCGGGCTGGATCCGGTGGACTTCATGGGCCACGGCCTTGCGGCGGTGAAAAAGCTGAAAGTCCCCGCGCTCATGCTCCTGGCCGAGTCCGGCGCGTGGAACCGCCATGCCAACGCGCTGGCCTGGCTGCGGGTCCCCGGCGCGCCGCTCGCTGCGCTGCGTGTGCGCGGCTCCACGCATTGCGATCCTGAAAATCCGACAAGCCGCATGGCGGAGCTGGCCTGCGGCAGGACCGATGCCGCGCGCCGCGCGGTGTATGAGCGGCATGCGCTCGCTTTTCTGCGGCGCCATCTCCTCGGCGAGCCTGCCGCCGCTCCGGCTGAAATGGCGGAAGGTGACTCCGAAGTCGCGGTCATTTCCGCGGCGGAAGACATCGAATAAACTCCGCGCATTGAGGCGTGCGAGGCATCACCCTTCGAGGAAGCGCTCCAGCAGGGGCCGCAGCTCCTGCGTCGTGCTCTCCGGCCAGAGCTGGCGCGGCGTCATGAGGGAGCCGTCGAGCGAGCGGTGCTCAGGCCAGCCTGCATCCTTCGGGATGCGCGGGATCACGCATGCGAGGATGGCTTTCGCCATCGCCGCGTTGGCCTGCACATGACCCATCACCGCCTCGGCGGTGACGTGCTCCTCGTCCGTCTTCCAGCAGTCGAAGTCGGTGATCATCGCCAGCGTCGCCAGCGCCATCTCGGCCTCGCGCGCCAGCTTTGCCTCCGGCAGATTGGTCATGCCGATCACGTCAAAGCCGAGCTGCCGGTGCGCGTTCGACTCCGCCCTGGTGGAGAAGGCCGGCCCGTCCATGCACACATAAGTGCCGCCGTCATGAACGCGCGCGCCCTGCTCCGCGGCAGCCTGCTTCAGCAGCGCGCGCAGTCCCGCGCTGAGAGGGTCCGCAAAGGCCACATGCGCCACGATGCCGCGCCCGAAGAAGGTGTGCTCGGCGCGCCGGCTGGTGCGGTCAAAAAACTGGTCCGGCAGCAGCACATCCCGCGGGTGGTATTCCGCCCGCAGACTGCCCACGGCGGTGACGGCGATGACGTGGCGCACGCCCAGCGAGCGCAGAGCCCAGAGATTGGCGCGGTGCGGCAGCTCCGTGGGCAGGATGCGGTGTCCGCGCCCGTGCCGGGGCAGGAAATAAACGCGCCGACCGGCGAGGACGCCGCCCACCAGCTTGTCCGATGGCGGGCCGAAGGGCGTGGTGATCTCCAGCTCCTCCGGCTGCTCGAAGCCTTCGATTTCATAAAGCCCGGAGCCGCCGATGATGCCGATCGCTGGAGGGAGTGTGTCTGCCATGCGCCCATCCATAAGGCGCGGCCCGCCGTGCGCAAGGGCGCGGTGTCATCGCGTCATGGTTGCGGCGCCCAGGCCGCGCCCCGGCACTCTCATTTCATGGCGGCATAGACGCGGTGGACGTCGGCGTGGCCATCGAGAGCCTGGAGGAAGGCGGTGACCTCGGCGCGCTGGGTGTCGTCGAGCGGTGGGCAGTCCTTGGGCTGGTGGTGGAGTTCCGAAGTGGTGATCTGCCAGCCGGCGGCCTTGAGCGCCTTGGTGACGGCGTCCAGATCGGTGGTGGCGGTGAGAAAACGCGCGCCGAGGTGCCCGGCGGCGTCCTCATCGTCGAGTTCGAGCGGCTCGACGTTGTCCGCGCCGGCTTCGATGGCAGCGGTTTCGATGTCCTGGGCGGCGTCCGGATGGTGGGCCTCGATGAGGCCGCAGTGCTCGAACATCCAGGCGACGGAGCCGGGCGTGCCCATGCTGCCCGCTTTGAAAAGCACGCGGACTTCGGAGGAGGTGCGGTTGTTGTTGTCGGTGAGGCACTCGACCATCACCGGCACGCGGTGCGGTGCGAAGCCCTCGAAGACGACGGTCTGGTAGTTCACCGGCTCGCCGCCGATGCCGCTGCCTTTGGCGATGGCGCGCTCGATGGCGTCGCGCGTGACGCTTTGCTTGCGCGCGGCGGCGATGGCGGCGTGGAGGCGCGCGTTGAGGTCGGGGTCGGGGCCGCCGAGGCGGGCGGCGACCTGGATTTCACGCGTCAGCTTGCCGACGATTTTGCCTTTTTGATCCGCGGCCAGTTCGCGCCATTTCTGTTTCCATTGTGCTCCCATGAGATGTTTGAGGGTCCGGTTTGGGGTTCAGTCCGTGGTTTTGACAGGGGTGAGGATGAGCTGCTTGAGATGCAGGCGGGCCGGCTCGCCGGCGCTCAGGCTGAGGATGCCGCCGCGCGCCTCGGCGGGCAGGTCGAGCCGGCCCAGGCGGAGGATGCTGTAGGTGGCGGCGTCCGGGGTGGTCTTGCCGGAGTCGAGCCGTGTGGCAAGGCTCTGCTTCCCCAGGGTGAGTGTGACCGGCAGCACGGAGTCCAGCGCCGGGCAGGCGTAGTGCAGGATGACCTCGTAGGCTCCGGCGGCGAGGCTTTCGATGCGCCACTCAATGACGCCGATGGCTGCGGCCTCGGCGCTGGAGTCGGGCAGGGGCTGGATTTTGGCGGCGAGGCCGGGTGTGAGGCTTAGCGCGCCCCGGCGCAGGCGCGGCAGGGGCGGCGCGCCGGATTTGGCGGGCGGCTCGGCGGGGGCTTTGAGCATCCGCGCGGCGTCGGCCAGGTCCACGACACCGCCGGAGCTGATGATGTCCTGGATGCGGGTGATCTCGCGCTGATAAGGAGCCGGATCGGCGGCTTGAGCGGCGAGGCGCTGGAGCTCGGTGACGTATTTTCCAAGCAGGGGCACATGCAGGGAGCGGAGCTGCTGGACGTAGATGGCTTCCATCTGGCGCAGGCGCGTGTCCTCGCCGCTGGAGGGGGCCGGGGTGGAATGGGTTGCCGGGGTTTGCGCGCCTGCCTCAAAGGCGATGAGCAGCGCGAGGGTTGCGGAAAAAAGCCGCCGCATGACGGATGGGGAAGGGGTTTTCATCGGCGCGCGCCCTCCGAGAGCGCCCAGGCTCCAGGCGCGGGTTTGCGACGCTGGGCGGCGCGCTCGCGGGCCAGCAGGGAGTCGTGCAGGCCGGTCTCGCTGACTCCGCGCTTTTCCCTGGGCGCGATGACGGCGGCCAGGCCCTGGTCCACGAGGATGTTTTGGTAAAGGCCGACTTCGGGCAGAAAGACGAGCGCGGAGATGCTGCCGTCTTTGTTTTTGCCCGGCCGGACGAGCAGGCGGAGGGGCTTCCCTTCCAGGTAGCCCGCGGTGAACTCCCGCGCGAGGCGCGCGGGCGAGTCGGTGTCCTCGATGCGGAAATGCTCGCGGATGCGCCCGGCGCGGTCCGCGTCACGGGCGGCATCCACCGGCGCGCATTCGACCCATAGAAGCTGGACGCGGAGCCGGCTGCCGTCATGCTCGACGAAAAAGCGGTCGCCCTCGTTGGCGGGGTCGGGAACGAAAACCGCGCCGTCAAGGTCGTCGAAGGCGCTCAAGGGCGTGGCCGCGCCTAGCAGCCGCTGCGTGGAGCGCCCGTTGTCCTGCAGCATGCGGATGATGCGGCGCGCCTCGGCGTCGGCGGCGTCCTTGAGCGCGGGCGTGCCTGCGGCCAGGTCGCGCAGGCTTTGCAGATAGCCGTCCACAATGGGTTTCTGCACGGCGGCCAAAGTCTCGGAGAGGGACTTGCGCAGGTCGTCTAGCGTGGGGGTGGAGCTGTCCGGCGAGACAATGGTGGGGGCGTCCTGGGCGGCGGGAATGAGGCGCAGGGCACGCAGGCGGATGTGCCTGGCCGGGTAGCCGGCGGCCGCTGTCAGGCGCAGGCTCACGGGGCTGCGCGTGAAAGTGACAGGCCCGGCCTGGAGGGAGGTGAAGGCGCCGTCCGCGCGCACGGGGGCGATCTCGAAAGAGCGGCGATTTTCCGCCGCGCCGGGCAGCAGGGAAAGCTCGTGAAATTCAAAGGTCACATGCTCCTGCGGGCGGAAAAGCCCCGGCAGCATGCCATCCGGCGGCGGGGCTGTCTCAATGAGGCAGGCCTCCAGCTCCAGGTAGTATCTGCCGGGTGAGACCTTGACACCCGTCCACTCGGCGGAGCTGCCATTGGTGCGCCATTGCGTCAGCTCCTCGCCGCGCGCCTCCACGGAGCCGGAAAGGCGGGCCTGGCGCGCGGGCAGCGGGATGGCAAGGGAGGCGGCGATCTCCGCCCCGGTCACGGGGTAGAGCGCCTTCAACTCGTCACGCCGGCGGCGCACCAGCAGCGCCTCCTCGTACTCCGCAGCTGCGGCCAGTTCGGCCTCGGCGCGGGCCAGCGCGGACTCATACTGGCCGCTGAGTGTTTTGGAGGAGGCCAGCACATCGCGCAGGAAGGCCGCGCGCGCCGAGGCCAGCGGCGCGGGGTCCGTCGTCTGCGCGGAGGCGGAGCAGAGGATGACGAGAAAAATCGGCGCGATTCTCTTCATGGGGTTAGCGTCCCGCTGGAGTGAGATGCACGGCCAGCAAGTGCATCAGGTTGTCCTTCACCACGGAGCGGGCGCTGATGACGAGCGGGCCGGAGCCGTCGGTGACCTTGAGTGTGCCGAGATTTTTTTCCTGGGGGCCGCGCAGGGTGGTCACCACATCCGCGTCGAGAGTGAAGCGCGCCTCGGCCACCTGCAGCGAGCCTCCCTCCAGCGGGCCGCAACGGTAGCGGACGACCACCTCGTAGCCTCCGGGAGGCAGGTCCGGCAGTTTCCACTTCGCCGCGGCGCCGGGCCGGCTCCAACCGGTGAGCGCGCCGCCATCCATGCGCACTCCGCCGTCCAGTTCGGCGTGCGCCAGATCCAGGGAAACGCGCTCCGGCAGCAGGCGCGCCTTGAGGGATTGCTCGCGCGTCTGCGCCAGCAGAAGCTCCTTGTCCAGCCGCTCCAGCTCCGTGGTCAGGCGTTTGCGTTGGTCGCGCGCCTCGATGGCGGCGGCATAGTCGCCGGCTGCGGCTCTCTGTTTTTCCAGTTCGGCCAGGCTGGTGAGCTGCTGCTTGAGCGGGTTGAGCGCGGCCTCCATCAGCCGTTTTTGAAAGGCCAGCCGCATCAGTTCCAGCGTCTGCGGCTCCGGCGCGCGCGCCTCCTGGGCCGCTGCCGGCCAGGCCGGAGCGCCGAGAGCGAGGACACAGGCGATGAGCGCGCGTTTCACCATGCTGGCTGAGGGGGGCGCGCCTTGCGGAAACGGCAGGCGCGGGCGCGGATGGTAGCGCTCCCCTGCGGCCAGACAAGGCGGAATCCGGCCCGCGCGCAACTTGCCGCATGACAAGCCGCCGCCCGCGTCCCAACATGCCGCGCCCATGGCCTCCCTGCTCAAGACACTCGGCCTCGCCGCCGACCCCACGCGCGCCCGCCTGCTCCTGCTCCTGCGCCAGGAGGAGCTCAGCGTGGCCGAGCTTCAGGAAATCCTGGCCCTGCCCCAGTCGAACATCTCCGCCCAGCTCTCCCGCCTCAAGGCCGCCGGCCTGGTCAGCGACCGCCGCAGCGGCAAGAACAGGCTCTACAGCCTGGCGCCGCCCCCGGCGCGCGAGGCTCCCGCCCGCGAGCACTTTCTGGCCCTTCTGGAGGCCGCCGGCGCCTCCATGCCCGAGGTGAAAAAGGACGCCACCGCGCTCAAGGTGTCCCTCAAAAAACGCGCCCGCGCCGCCCAGGCCTACTTCGACGCCCTGGCTGGAAAATTCGGCCGTCATTACATCCCCGGACGCTCCTGGAAAGCCCTCGGCGAGACCCTGCTCAAACTCATGCCGCCGCTCGTCATCGCCGACCTCGGCGCCGGCGAGGGCACTCTGTCCCAGCTCCTGGCCCAGCGCGCCCGCCGGGTCATCGCCGTGGACAGTTCTGAAAAAATGGTCGCCTACGGCTCCGCCCTCGCCCGCGAGCACGGCTTCGCCAATCTCGAATACCGCCTCGGCGACCTCGATGATCCGCCCATTGACCCCGCCAGTGTGGACCTCGTCATCCTCAGTCAGGCCCTGCATCACGCCGCCAACCCGCAGAAAGCCCTGCGCGCCGCCCACCGCCTGCTCAAGCCCGGCGGCCGCATCGCCGTGCTCGACCTGCTCAAACACGCCTTCGAAAAAGCCCGCGAACTCTATGCCGATGTGTGGCTCGGCTTCTCCGAGGCCGAGTTGCTCGGGATGCTTGAGGCCGCCGGCTTTGCCTCCGTCGAGACAGGCATCGTCCACAAGGAATCCCGCAGCCCTGGCTTCCAGACCGTGCTCGCGATCGCCGAAAAAAAAGCCTGACTTGCAGCGCCGGGCACGTCGCCTCGTCCAGCGTCCGCGCAGCCGGCGGGCAAAAACACGCGCACGGGCCGCGTTAGCCTCACACCATGCGCCTCATCTTCCTTCCCCTCCTCCTCGCCTCCTCCGTCTTCTCGCAAACGAAGCTCCAAAAGGCCGATGTCACACTCGCGCCGCCGAAGAATCTCAAGACCACCCTCGCTCCCGGCTACACCATCCCAGTGGTGGACATCAGCGGCGAGACAAACCGCCAGGTCATCGTGGATCGCGAGAAAGGCCAGTATCTCGGACATCCGACGACTGTCCTGCTCGAAGACAACCAAACGATGCTCGCGGTCTATCCGAAGGGCCACGGACGCGGTGCCATCGTTTACAAACGCAGCAACGATGCGGGCCTCACTTGGAGCGACCGCCTGGCCACACCGAAGAACTGGGAGACTTCGCTGGAAGTGCCCACGCTTCATCGCGTCGTGGATGCAGCGGGAAAGAAGCGCCTCATCATGTTTAGCGGTCTTTATCCCATCCGCATGGCCGTTTCAGAAGACGATGGCGCGAACTGGAGCGAGTTGAAGGCCATCGGTGATTTCGGTGGCGTCGTCACCATGTCCACCGTGCTCGCCTTGAAGACGCCCGGCCATTACCTCGCTTTCTTCCATGACGATGGGCGTTTCATCCGCGGCGGCGAGGTGGAAAAGTACCGCGTCAAAAGCCCGCACGCGCCGGATTACTCGTCCTCCACGGCCAAACCTTGGCGTTTCTGGGTTTACACGACTTTGAGCAAAGACGGCGGCCTCACCTGGAGCGTGCCCGCTCCCATCGCCATGCTGCCCGATGCCAGCCTGTGCGAGCCTGGAGCGCTTCGTTCGCCAGACGGCAAACAAATCGCCGTCCTGCTGCGTGAGAACAGCCGGAAGTACAACTCCTTCGTCATTTTCAGTGACGACGAGGGCCTCACCTGGTCGCACCCGAAAGAACTCCCCGCCGCCCTCACCGGCGACCGCCACGTCGCGAAATACGCGCCCGACGGCCGTATCTTCATCAGCTTCCGCGACACCACCCACGTCAGCCCCACCAAGGGCGACTGGGTTGGCTGGGTGGGAAAATACGAGGACATCGTGAATGGCGCCGAAGGCCAGTATCGCGTCCGAATCATGGACAACAAAAAAGGCCAGGACACCACCTACCCAGGAGTCGAGCTGCTGCCCGACGGCACCTTTGTCACCACCACCTACGGCCACTGGACTGAGGGCGAGGAGGCCTATGTCGTCAGCGTGCGCTTCAAGCTCGGTGAACTCGACGCCCGGCTCCCGCGCTGATCTACAGCGCATCCCCACTGCGACACTCCTGTCATGATACGCCACACCGTCACCTTCCGCCTCAAACACGCGCCCGGCTCCGGCGCCGAGCGCGATTTTCTCCGCGCCGCCTGCGCCCTCGCCGGCATCGAAGGCGTGAGAAACTTCGAATGCCTGCGCCAAACCAGCCCGAAGAACCCCTTCACCTTCGGTCTCTCGATGGAGTTCGCCGACGAGAGCGCTTACGCCGTCTACAACAACCATCCCGACCACACCGCCTTTGTCCAAAACCGCTGGATTCCCGAGGTCGAGGACTTCCTTGAACTGGATTACATGCCTCACACACCATGAAAACACTCGCCTTCGCTTCATCATTCCTCATTCTGGTTTCGTCATTGCCGGCGAAGCCTAACGTCATCTACCTCATGGCCGACGAGCTCGGCTACTACGAGCCGGCGTTCATGGGCGGAAAGAACATCCAGACGCCGAATCTCGACCGCATGGCGGCGGAGGGCATGCGCTTCAACAACCTGCTCGCCGGCTCGTCCGTGTGCGCGCCCACGCGTTGCTGCTTCCTCACCGGCAAGCACAGCGGCCACACCAGTGTCCGCTCGAATGGTGGTGGCACGCCGCTGCGGGCCGACGAGGCCACAATCGCATCCATTTTGAAGCCGCTCGGCTATGCCACGGGTGGATTTGGCAAGTGGGGCAATGGCGGTCGTGATTCCACTGGCGTGCCGGAGAAGCACGGCTTCGAAACTTTCCTCGGCTACTACGACCAGGTCCACGCGCACAGCTACTACCCGCCGTATCTCATTCAAAACAGCGAGGAAGTGCCGCTGGAAGGCAATCAAGGCGCCACCGGCAAAACCTACTCGCACTACGTCATCCACGACGCGGCGATGAAGTTCATCCGCGAGCACGCGCAGCAGCCGTTCTTTGCCTTTCTGCCTTACACGCCGCCGCACGGCAATTTTCAAATCCCCGACAGCGATCCCGCATGGGCGCTCTACAAGGACAAGCCTTGGCCGGAGGACGCGCGTCGCTACGCCGCCATGGTTACGATGATCGACCGCCAGGTCGGCGAAATCATCGCGCTGCTCAAAGAGCTCGGCATCGAGGAGCGAACGCTAATCATGTTCAGCGGCGACAACGGCGCGAACGACTACTTCAAGTCGGCCGAGCACCCGCGCGGCGTTCACAGCGGCAACAAAGACCCGCAAAGTGGCGTCGAGTATCGCGGCACCAAGGGCACTCTCTACGAGGGCGGCCTGCGCATCCCCTTCATCGCCCGCTGGCCGGGGAAGATCGCTCCAGGCGCTGTGTCCGACCACCTCGGCTACTTCCCGGACATCCTCCCAACCGTCGCCGAAGTCACCGGAGCCACCGCACCCGCCGACATTGATGGCCTTTCCCTCCTGCCCACGCTGCTCGGCAAAAACGCGGAGCAAAAGCAGCACGAGTATCTTTACTGGGAGATCAACGGCTGGACCGCCATCCGCCAGGGAACATGGCGCGCGGTCCGTAGCAAGCCCAACGCCGCCTGGGAACTCTACGACCTCGCCACCGATCCCGCTGAATCAAAAGACATCGCTGCTACGAAGCCGGATGTGCTCGCGAAACTCACCGCGCTGGCGGAGAAGGCGCACGAACCCGCGCGCGAAGGCACCTTCAGCCGCACCGAACGCCATGAGCGCGACCGCCGTGCGAAATTTGGCAGGCAGGATGACCTCAACTACAACCCCACACCCGGCGGAGGCAAAAAGAAGAGCGCCAAGTCCACCGCGATGGACCCGGTGAAAGGAATGCTCTCATCCAAAGAGTGGAAGGTCGTCCGTGTGAGCAGCGAGAACACCGGCAACAGCAAATTCGCCGCCAACGCCATCGACGGCGATCCCGACACTCTCTGGCACTCGAAATTCAGCAACGGCACCGCCAGGCCGCCGCACGAACTGGTCATCGACCTCGGCGCGCCGCATCAGATTCGCGGTTTCGTCTATCTCGGCCGTCAGGACGCGGGTTGGAACGGCGCGGCGAAAGACGTGGAATTCGCCATCAGCGACAAACCCGACGCCTTCGGCCCCGCTGCCGTCAAAACAGCGCTGCAAAAGATCAAAGCCGCTCAAACCATCGCCTGCACGCCCGCCACCGGCCGCTACGTCCTGTTCCGCATCCTCTCCGAGCACCGCCCCGACAGCGAACTCGCCAGCGCGGCGGAGATTGGTGTTCTCGGTGAATAAGACACCCGTCATGAAGCGCCTCCTCATTCTCCTTTCGTCATTCATCATTCGTCATTGTCGGCGAAGCCCAACGTCCTCTTCATCATCTCCGACGACCTCACGCCCACGGCGCTCGGTTGTTACGGCAACAAGGTCTGCCAGACACCGAACATCGACCGTCTCGCGGCGCGCGGGATGCGGTTCACGCGGGCGCATTGCCAGGGCACCTACTGCGGGCCTTCGCGGGCGTCGTTCATGTCCGTCTACTATCCGCATGCCACGGGCGTGCAGGGCTACATCAGTCCGCGCGCGGCCATCGGCGAGCGCGCGACGTGGTCGCAGCATTTCAAAAACGCGGGCTACTACTCCGCGCGTGTCAGCAAGATCTTCCACATGGGCGTGCCCGGAGGCATCGAGAAAGGCGGCGACGAAGCAGACGATCCCGCATCGTGGACGGAGCGCTTCAACAGCCAGGGACCCGAGTGGAAGGCTCCCGGCATCGGCGAGACGCTGGAACGCAATCCCGACGGCAAAAAGCCCGTCATGGGCGGCAACACCTTCGTCATTGTCGCCGCGGACGGCGATGACATGGTGCACTCCGACGGCAAAACGGCCGCGAAGGCCTGCGAACTCATCGCGCAGCACGCGAAGGAGCCGTTTTTCCTCGGCGTGGGCTTCGTGAGGCCGCATGTGCCGTTCGTCGCGCCGAAGAAGTATTTCGACATGTATCCGTGGGAGCAAATGACGCTGCCGGAGAAGCTGCCCGGCGACTGGGACGACATTCCGAAGCCCGGCATCAACTACAAGACCAGCGTGAACATGCAGATGGACCTCACTCGGCAAAAAAAGGCCATCTCCGGCTACTATGCCGCCGTGAGCTTCATGGACGCGCAGGTCGGCAAGGTGCTCGACGCGCTCGGAAAATCCGGCGAGGCGGACAACACGATCATCATCTTCACCAGCGACCACGGCTATCACCTCGGCGAGCACGACTTCTGGGCCAAAGTGAGCCTGCATGACGAATCCGCGCGCGTGCCGCTCATTATCAGCGTGCCCGGCAAAAAACCCGGCGTGAGCGATTCGCTCGTCGAGCTGCTCGATCTCTATCCCACCACCGCAAAGCTCTGCGGCCTCGAAGTGCCTGCGCGACTGCAAGGCAAGGACATCAGCCCCATTCTCGACGATCCCGCCGCCAGGGTGCATGACACCGTTTTCAGCGTCGCCGGATCAAGCAAGGGCCTCATGCTGCGCGACGACCGCTGGGTCTTCATCCAATACACTGAAGACGCCTCCAAAGGCATCGAGCTCTACGACATGCAAAACGACCCACGTCAGCTCACCAACCTCGCTTCGTCAACCGATCACGTTTCTCGCGTTGAGGAATGGAAGGCCAAAGTGACCGCCAAACTCGCCGCGGTGCGCGCGAATGATCTGGGGCAATGACTATGTTCTCGCTTTTCCGTGTTGGATTGAGACTGATCCGCTGTTGGCAGCGGTCCGCGCGAGCCATTCATTCCATCACATCAATGGTCAGGCGGATGAAGAGCCTGTCCCGCAGGCCGATCTGCTCGGAGAGGTAATGGTAGGGTCCGTCACCGTACTCCGTTGCTGGCGTCCAGTCCTCGACTTCCAAGGTCTCGGAAGTCTCCGCGCCGACAGTGACGCCGACGACGCCGGGTCCTTCGTCCACGAAAAGACTCAGCCAGCCAGCCTCCAAGTCGCCAGGATCCGCCACAGGCAGCAGGTGCGCGCTGTTTTCCAAAGGATGCAGCCCCAGCGCGTAGGCGACCACGTTCGGCACGCCGTCGAAGTTGGGATCGAAGCTGTTGGCCGCGTTGCCGCTGTTATCGCTGGTGCCAAAGTAAAACTGCCGCCACTGCTGGATGGTCCACACGCCGCTGCCGGACGCGGAGATCAGGAAGGGCGACTCGTTTTCGTCATTGTTGAGGATCTGGACGACGCCAAACAAGTCCCCCAGCGCCAGGGGGGCGAAGGCAAGCGTGAAGGTGGTGCTTTCCCCCGGCAGCAGACTGGTGAGCGCGGGCTGGGTGATCGAAAAATGGTCATCATCCCAATCCTCATCCAGGACCACGGCCAGACCGCTTAGGGTGGCCGAGCCGACGTTTTTGATCGTGAACGTCTGCGGGGCGGAGACCGAGTCGCGCGCCTGCGTGCCAAAGTCCCAGAAGCCGCTGCCGTCGTTCCGCTCATCGGCGGGCGCGGTGCTGGCACCGTTGAAGACGGCGATCTCCGGCGCCGCGATGTCCAGCCAGGCGGCGTAGCCGGACACCTTGTCACCCGCGAGGCTGAAGTAGCCCCCGGCATACAGACGGCCCGCCGGATGCGCCAGCAGTGCGTGGACCGGCAGATTCGTGCCCGAGCCGATGGCAAACCAGGACACGCCATTCCAATGCGCGATGTTGTTGGCGGCCCCTCCGCCAGCCGAGGAAAAACTGCCGCCCACATAGAGCGTGCCGGAGATGTCGAAAGTCATCGTGTGGATCGTGCCGCCGTTCCCGCTGCCGAGCGCCGCCCAGCTCGTGCCGGTCCAGCGCGCCACACGGTTCCGCGTCTGCGTGCCGGACTGGGTGAAGGTGCCGCCAGCATGGAGGACGCCGCCGGGGCTGAGCGCCAGCGTGTTCACGGTGCCGTTGAAGCCCTGGCCGAGCGCGCTCCAGGCGGTGCCGTTCCAGCGCGCCGCGCGATTGACCGTGACACCGCCCATGATGGTGAAACCGCCGCCCGCGTACAGCGTGCTGTCTGATGAGGACCACAGCAGCGCGTTCACAGAACCGCTGGCGGCCCCGGTGCCCAGCGCGGACCAGCCCGTGCCATTCCACATGGCCACGCGGGCCGTCGGTGCGGCGCCCGAGTTGAGAAAAGAACCCCCGGCGTAGAGATTGCCGCCGCCGTCCAGCGCCAGCGCGCTGACACGGTCATCCAGTCCGTCTGCCAGCGCGGACCACGCGCTGCCGTCCCACTTCGCCACCCGGTTGGCGGACGCGCCGCCCGCCAGGGTGAACTCCCCCGCGACGTAAAGATCGTCACTCGCATCCACTGCCAGGGCCAGCACTTTGCCATTCACCCCGGTGCCCAGAGCGGTCCAGGCCGTGCCGTCCCACATCGCCACATGGGACGCCAGCGTGGTGCCCGCGCGCACGAAGTCGCCCCCCGCATACACCCGCCCCGCCGAGTCCGCTGCAAAGGCCAGCACGCCGTCGTTGATGCCGCTGTGCAGCGCGCTCCACGCCGCACCATCCCAGTGCGCGATGGAGCGCGCCCCAGTGGATCCCGCCGTTGTCAGACTGCCGCCCGCAAACACGCCGCCCGAAGCGTCACTCACGATCACCTGGACTGAATTGTCAGTGCCAGTGTCCAGCGCGGTCCAGGTCGTGGTCAGGAGATTCCATTTGGCGATGTTCCTGGCGCTGACAGCCCCCGCCGTTTCAAAAGCGCCGCCGACGTACAGATTGCCCGCCGTATCGAAAGCGCAGGTCGTCCCCGGACCATCGAGACCGCCGCCCACCTCGTTCCACACCGCCCCGCTCCACTCCGCGATGCCGTTCACCGGCAGGCCGCCTGATGAGGTGAAACTGCCCGCCGCATAAACCGTGCCGCCGCTGCTGACAGCCAGGGAGTTCACCACCTGATTCACCGTGCCCAGACCGCTCCCCAGTGCCGACCACGCGCTGCCATCCCAGCGCGCCACCTTGTTGGCGCTGACCACACCCATGGCCGAGAAAGTGCCGCCGACATAGACATCCGCCCCATCCACCGCCACGGCATTGATCGTTCCATTGCTGCCATTGCCCAGGGCGGACCACCCGCTGCCGTCCCACTTCGCAATATCCGGCGAGGTCACGCCTCCCGCCGTCGTGAACAGCCCCCCCACATAGACATCGTCCGAGTCATCCACCGCCAGCGCCCTGCCGTGTGGGAAAGTCCCCCCTAGACCGGTCCCCAGCGCCTCCCACGCCGTGCCGTTCCACTTGCCGACCCCGTTCAAAACAAGCGCCCCATCTCCGGTGTGGCTAAAAGTCCCCGTGGCATAAACGTGGTCATTGGAGTCCACCGCCACCGAGTGAACGGTGCCGTTCAGCCCCTCCCCCAGCGCGTTCCAGGCGCTGCCGTCCCACATCACGATGTTTTGCGCCTGCGTGGTCCCGGCGACGCTGAAGCCACCCCCCAGGAAAAGCCGGCCCGCCGAGTCCACCGCCGCCCCATGCACGACGAAATTGGCTCCCGGCAGCCCGCCCAGGCTGTTCCAGTCCGCGTCCGCAAAAGTGGGGTCAATCCGCACCGGATAGACCGCCTCCGCATCCTCCACCGTGATCACGAGGCAATCCGGCGCGGTTGCCGTCATCCGCGCCCGCAGCACCCGCCCCGCGGCATCCGTCACCCGCAGACGATGATACGCGATCTGCCTCCCCGATCCGGCCAGCGTGAGCAGCGCCCCATCCCCGCCGCCGCCGGTCCGGCAGCCCAGCGCGGCCAGTTCCACCTGCAATGCACCGCCCCCCGCAGGTCGTTCGGTCACCAGGAAATCCTGCCGCACTCCGTCCACGCTCACGGAATACTCCTCGATCAGACCTGTCCGCGCCCAGACGGCTTTTTGATCCGTCACGATCACGCCGCCCTTCTCCTCAAGCTCGTGAAACTCACCTCCACGTCCCGCCCGATCAGCGCGGATCTGGAACCGATCAGGCACCGCGCCACTCAATGATGTAAGCCACAGCCCGGCCGGAGTCGCCTCAGCAGCTATTTTTTGAAAAGCACAGTGCAGCCGCGCTTCACCGTCGTCCGTGGCCGTGACGCGCAGACCTTTTTCCGCCTGCCCGGCCAGCGCCCGCGCCACCTGGGAGCCGGAGGAGATGACCTCAGCGCTCGCGAAGAGACCGATGAATCCTGTGAGATAGACTGCCGCCTTGGCGAAGTATCGAGGCCATCCAAGACCGTGTTTCGCGAGGGCGGAAAGAAGTGCCGGCGTATTCATGGTGTTCCTTTCGTGAACGGTTCACAGTGGGGTCGCCTGGAACAGCCAGTCTCCACACTCAGAACAATTCTAGCGGACAAGCCGCCCGACGAACAATACTAAAATCAAGTGATCGCTGGTTAAACGCGCCTCGGACACCTGGGAGGCGACTGCCAGAAATTGGCGTGCGGGAGTCGGACAGGATCGGCCCAACCAAAGTATGGAGAAGGAATGGTCGCTGCGGGAGTGCGGCAATCATGACCATCGAAGAGATAAGGAACGGTGAAGACTCCCGCCTCCGCGCATCGTTTGTGCATGATCCCAACTCCATGAAAGCCATCCTCACTTTTCTCTGCCTCGTCACATCGGCCTTAGCCGGGCCGACCATCGTTTACGTCTCGGAAAGCGGTGAGAAACGCATCGCGGTGTGGTCGTTGGATGAATCATCGGGCGAATTGACACGCTTGAGCGAGGCGACGCTGCCGGGAGCGCCGGGAAGCCTCGCGATCAGCCCGGATCGAAAGCATCTGTATGCCTCCGTGCGCTCAGCGAAGCAGTTTGCCACAATGGATGTCGATGCGAAGACGGGAGCGCTGTCGAATACGAGCTTCGCGGATGCGGGTTTCAATGCGGCCTATGTTTTTGCGGACAAAACAGGCCGCTGGCTGCTCGCGGCGTCTTACAGCGAGGGCGTCGTTGGTTTATCGGCGATCCAAAACGGTCGCGTGAGCGGTCTGCCGGTAGTCACGCTCGAAACGGGCAAGAAGGCGCACTGCATCCAGGTCGATCCCGCGAACAAGTTCGCCTTCGTGCCGCATGTGGGCGAGCTGAACAAGGTGGAGCAGCTTCGCTTTGATGCGCAGGCCGGCACGCTCACGCACAACACGCCGCCGCATCTCCCCGGCGGTGAAGGCGAAGGACCGCGGCACATGCAATTTCATCCAAACGGCAAATGGGCCTACTTCGTCAACGAGCAGGGCAAAAGCGTGACGTTGTGCGATTACGACGCGGAGAAGGGAACGCTCAAAGCTCGCCAGAGCGTGCCCACCGTGCCGGAGGACTGGCGTGACAAAGGCTCCTGCGCCGACATCCATGTCAGCGCCGACGGACGCTTCGTCTATGCCTCGAATCGCGGCCACGACAGCCTCGCCATCTTCTCCGTGAACGCACAATCCGGCGAACTGACCGCACACGGCCAGACGCCGACCGAAAAAACACCGCGCTCTTTCTGCCTCACGCCCGGCGATCAATTCGTCGTCTCCGCAGGCGAGGGCTCGCACAAGCTCATCGTCTTTCGCCGCAATGCTGAAACCGGAGCCCTCACCCCGCTCAACACCTACGACTGCGGCAAAGGCCCTGCGTGGGTGATGAGCGTGAAGTTTGACTGATCGCGCTCACTTCTTCCGCCAGATTTTCACGTCATCCACCACCGCGTTGCGCGGCACGGCGAGGCGCAGCGTGCGCTTGGTGGGATGCGCGATGCCGGGGGAGCTGAAGGTGCCGGCGGGCTTGCCGTCAATGCTGGCTGAGAGCGTGTCCCCACTGATCGTCACGACGAGTTCATGCCACTTCCCGGTCTCGACAGCATGTGGGAAGATCTTGTCCTTGCCCTTGACGGCGGCTTCCTGCTCGGCGCTGAGCTTCTGTTTCGCCTGGCGCGCCTCGCGGATGTCGAGCCGCATGTTGCCGGTCTTCAAATCCTGTAGCTGCACGGATTTCGGACTGACCTTGGCGACGAAGAGATGGCCGGCATGCACCTCCTTGAACTCGAGGTCGGCGAAGTTCAGCCCCAGGCTGTCCCGCTCGTCCTCCAGCATGAAGCGCAGGCTCACCACGCCGTCGGTGAACTCCGCCGGGTGCGTCACGGACACCGCATGGTCCGCCTCCGCGTGGATAAAAATGCGCATCACGCCGTCCTTGAGGTCCACCTGCTTGTGGCCCTTCGCGCGGCTCCTGCTGTTGGTGCCCCAGCCGTTGCCCGGCTCGTCCTTTGTCTCCTGCGACTCGCCGCGCTCGAAGTCGTCCGAAAAAATCAACTCACCGGGGCCGTCGGCGGCCATGGAAGAGGTGAAAACGAGGGCGGTGAGGAGAAGCAGGGGGTGTTTCATAAGCAGCGAGCCGCTGGAACGCCGGCGGGGCGCGCGGCTTTCAAACCATCCATCCGTCAGAGGCGGCTCGAAACCCGGCACCGTAATTTTCCCACCAAACTCAGGCGCGACTACTTCTGAAACATCTTGTCCTGCGGGTTGCCGCCGCTGAGAAGGTAGGCGGTGAGGTCGAGCAACTCGTCCGGGTTGAGGGCGTTGATGAGGCCGGGGGGCATCATGGAGACGGGGCGGGTGCCTTTGCGCAGGATGTCTTTTTCATCCACGCTGATGTGGTCGTTCGGGGCGAAGGGGTTGGTCATGATGAAGACCTTTTCATTTTCCTCGACGACGATGCGGCCGATGATGACGCTGCCGTCTTTTTTCACGATCTCGTGGCTGTCGTACTGGTCGGAGATGACCTTGCTGGGGTCTATGATGTTCTCCATCAGGTCGCGCAGCGTGTAGCGGTTGCCGGAGCCGGTGAGGTCCGGGCCGATGCTGCCGCCGTCGCCGTTGAAGCGGTGGCAGGTGGCGCACATGGTGGAGCGGTACATGGCCTCGCCGTTGGCAAAGTCCCGCCCTTTGAGGCCAGTGGTGGCGAGTGCGGTGGCCTCGTCCAGGCTCCAGGCGCGGCCCGGTCCCTTGGGCGCGACATAGTTGGCGATCTGCACGCTTTCCATGCGGCTGCTGAGAGCGTCGAGTTCGGCGCGCTCGGCTTCGGGGACGAAGTTGGCGAGGGCTTCCTTGCGGATGTTTTCGATGAAGCCTTTGAAGCTGTTCCCGCCCTTCCAGGTGCGGGCGCGGGGGAACCAGGAGAAGTAGGTGCGGCGCAGCTCGGGCGTCCAGCCGCTCGTGGCATTGCGCAGCGCGAAGATGTAGGCGATCTGCTGGGCGTTCGGACGGCTGCCGGCGGCGGCGCGGGCGGCGTTGGCGTAGCCGTCGTTGCGGCTGAGCACGGCGTCGCTCGCCACATCCTGGAAGTCATCGGCGGCGGTGGCCATGAGGGCCAGCGTTTTGGAGGGCACGGCGGTGGAGTCGAGCGCGATGAGGAGCTGGCACAGCTCCCGGTTCACCATGGCGTCCTCGGAGGGGTAAAGCGGCTCCAGCTTTTCGCAGACAGCCTCGCAGACTTCGGGGCCGGGTTTGCCCAGGCGGGTGAAGACGAGCTGGATGGCGCGCAGGGCGGCGAGCGTCTGGCCGCGGCTGAGCTGGGAGCTCCCGAGCCGGCCCAGGGTGCGCAGCATTTCAATCTGCAGCTCGGCCTTGTCCGCGCTCACATAGGCGATGGGTGGTGAAGATGCGCCGGGCTCGGGTTTGCTGGTGGGCTGCTCTGAGGCGCCGCCATGGACGCGGGCCAGGGCGATGATGCACTCGATGATGGCCTGCGGGTGTGTCTCACCCAGGGCGCGCTGCTGCCAGAGATCCCGCGGCAGGCGCTCGATGGCCACCCGCGCCGCGTAGCGCACATGGCGGTCGCTGTGGCTGAGGTAGGGCCAGGCGGTGTCGAGGATCTTTTGCGGCTCGGCGGCGCCGTCCACATGTAGCCGCTCCAGGGTGTGCCTCATGCGCTGCTCCTCATCTAGCGGCAGGGCTTTGACGGGCGCGATGGATTCCTGCCCGGCATAGGTGACGCGATAGACTCCCGACTGCGTGCGCCTGCCGCCGACGGCGAAGTACATCGCCCCGTCCTGCGGATGGATCACGACATCCGTCAGCGGCAGGGGCTTGCCAAAGAGGAACTCCTCCTTCTCAGCCAGGTAACTGCCGCCCTTGGGTTGGAGGTGGACGGCCCACATGGTGCCGTAGGTCCAGTCGGCGATGAAGACGGCGCGCTGGTATTTGGCGGGGAATTTCGCGCCTTTACCGCTGACCACGCCCGTGGGGCTGCCGGGGCCGATGTCCAGCGTCGTCGGCAGCGAGTCGGGGTAATAATCCGGCCACTTGCCGCTGCCCGAGCGCCAGCCGTAGTCCGCGCCGCTGACGCAGTGGTTCACGCGCGTGGGCCGGTACCAGGGGCTGCCGATGTCCCACTCCATGTCCGCGTCATAAGTGAAAAGCTCGCCGCCCAGATCAAAGGCGATGTCGAACTCGTTGCGGAAGCCATAGCAGAAAAGCTCCACGTTTTTGCCGTCGGGATCCATGCTGCAAATGAAGCCGCCGGGCGCCATGCGCCCGCGCGCGTGGCCGTTCGCATCCCACATGCGCGGCAGGATGTGGTCCTCGGCCCAGAGTTTGGCCGGGCGGCTGGCGTGCAGCTCGTCGGGCAGCTCCGTGTGGTTGCCGCCGTTGAAATAAATGCGTTTGCCGTCCGGGCTCACGACCATGCTGTGCAGCCCGTGCTCGCCGCCGCCCTTCATGGTCACCAGCTTCTCGATCTGGTCGTACTGGTCGTCGCCCGTCGTGTCGCGCAGGCGGTAGAGGCCGTTGTCCTTGCCGTTCTCATTGACCATCACATACAGGCTGCCGAAGGCGTGCAGCAGCCCGTGCGCCTTGCCCATTTCCACCGGCAGCCTCTCAGGCTTCAAAGTCTCGGTTTTGCCGATGGCGGGCAGGCTCATGCGGTAGAGCGCGCCGTATTGGTCGCAGGCGATGAGCCGGCCCTTGCCGTCCACGGTGAGCGCCACCCAGGAGCCCTGCTCCTCCTTCGGCACATTATACAGCAGCTCCACCTTGAAGCCCGGCGCGGCGGTGATCTGGTCGGCTGCCACCACCTCTGTGACTGCGGCCTTGGGCGCGCTGCCGGGGCCTTTCTCCAGCGCCTTTCCCCACGGTCCGGCCCCGTATTCGGCGATGACGACGGCGGGCCGCCAGTCCTCCTTGCCCGTGGGCGTGGCATCCCACTTGGCGCTCGTTTCAATGACATCCAGCGTGCCGTTCTGCCTCTCCAGTTCCAGCTTCAAGATGAAGGCCGCCGTGCCGCCCTTGTTGCGCGCCTTGACCACGAGATGGTTTTTCCCGCCAATGACCAGGTGCTTGATCGCATCCGCCCGCACCGGCATCTGCCAGTCGGGATTGACGGCCAGCAGCTTGCCGTTGAGGAAAACCTCCGCGCCATTGTCGCAGGTGGCCGTCAGCGTCGCGGACTTCGGCGTCAGCTTCACTTCGAAATGATGCTGAAAAGTGACCTGCTCGCCGTCGGCGGCTTTGTTGGAAATCCATATCCATTGCGGAGCGGCGAGAACCGGAGCGGCGAGGATGGCGAGGGCGGAGATGAGTTTGGCTGGCATCATGGCCGAATGGAGCGCGAGGCGGCGGCGGGTCAAACTGAACCTCGACGCGCCTCATGCCTTTATTCGGAACGCGGACGCTTTCCTCGCGGATGGAACGAAATGATACGACCTTCGGGGATGCGTGCTCCTTCCGTGATCCAGTGACGCAGAATCGCGACATCCTGCCGCGCGATTGCATGGCCCGTGGGCGGCATGGCACCGGGGATAGCGTCGCCAAAAGTGACGACCTGGAAGAAGCGGCTACGCTCCGGTTTGCCAGGGACGATCCAAGCGTTTGAACCGACGAGCCTGGCCAGTTCCGCACTGTCGTTGATCGGCGGCATGTGGGAGAGGCGGTTGTCGCCGTGGCAGTGAACGCAGTTCGCCTCCAGGACGCCCGCGACTTTAGCAAAAGCCGGGTCGGCGATTGCCGCTCCCGGCCTTGAGCCGCAACTGGGAATGAGGCATGCGAAAACAATGGCAGTCATCGGGAGCAACAGTCGGCGCAGTCTTTGATGGATCATGGCTTTTGTCATAACAGAAGGCGGGGCGGCGCGCCATGCCGATTTCAAGGCCGCAAGAACGCGGCCGCAGCGGGCGTAGTCTGCCCCGCTTCTCCCCCAATGGCAACCCACCCCATCAACTGCAACGGCCTCGGCCGGCGCGATTTTCTCCAGACCGGCTTCGGCGCGCTGGGCGGCCTGGCCATGACCGATCTGCTGGCGCTGCGCGCGCGGGCGGCGCAAGCGCGCGGCAAGGCCAGCCCGGACCAGGTCAACTGCATCCTTGTCTGGCTGGACGGCGGCCCCTCCCACTATGAGACGTTTGATCCGAAGCCGGACGCGCCGCAGGACATCCGGGGCGAGTTCAAATCCATCCCCACATGCGTGCCGGGGGTGCGTTTCTCCGAGGTGGTGCCGAAGCTGGCGCAAAGCTTCGACAAATTCACCGTGGTGCGCTCGATCTGCCACAAGGACCCGAACCACGGCGGGGGCAATCATTACCTGATGACCGGCGCGCCGACTCCGGTGCCGGTGGGCTGCGGGGCGTTTGTGAGTTTTCACCCCTCGTTTGGCTCGATGGTCTCGCACGAGCGCGGTGTGCGCGGCGGTCTGCCCGCGTACATGAGCCTGCCGAGTGTCTCGCGCTCCGGCGGACCGAACTTCCTGGGCGCGCAGCACGCGCCGTTCGTGATCGGCGGTGATCCGAACAGCAAATCCTTCCGGGTGCGGGATGTGGCCATCCCGCAGGACATCAGCGAGGGGCGCGCGCTGAGCCGCAACGAGCTGCGAGCCTCCCTGGACCGGATGCGGCGCATCACGGACATGGCGGCGGATGACCCGACGACGGGCTTTGACCAGTTTTACCGGCAGGGCATGGAGCTGGTGACTTCTCCGAAGGCGCAGGCGGCCTTTGATCTGAGCAGGGAGCCGGAGCATGTGCGCAAGATGTATGGCGAGAACGACTTCGGCCAGCGCCTGCTGCTGGCGCGCCGCCTTGCGGAAGTGGGCGTATCCTTCACGGTGGCCTACTGGGGCGGGTGGGACGATCATCGCGGCATTTTCAAAGCCTTTAAAAACGAGGGCAAGGCGGCCAAGCTGGACCAGGGGCTGAGCGGACTGATCACCGATCTGGACCAGCGCGGCATGCTGGAGAGCACGCTGGTGGTGTGCCTGGGCGAGTTCGGCCGCACGCCGAAGGTGAACAAGGACGCGGGGCGCGACCATTGGCCGGGCGCGATGAGCGTGCTAATGGCGGGCGCGGGCATCCCCGGCGGGCAGATCGTGGGGGCGACGGACCCAAAGGGCTACTACGCGGCGGAGAACATTTATTCGCCGGAGGACTTCGCCGTGTCCCTCTACACCAAGCTGGGCATTGACCCGCACCAGGTGCTGCACACCAGCACGGGGCGGCCTGTGCAGCTCGTCAACGGCGGCAAGCCGATCAAGGAACTCTTTGCGTGAGGCAGGCGCGCATCCCAGCCGTGATGGCCGCCGCCACGGTGCTGTCGTGCCTGGCGGCGGCGCTGCGCGCCGAGCCGCCGAAGCTGGAGGCGCTGTTCCCCGCAGGCGGGCGGGCGGGATCGTCATTCGTGCTGGCCGCCAGCGGGCGTGTCGAGGAGGGCGCGCGGCTGTGGACTGAGACGCCGGGCATTCACTTCGTGCCGACAGGTAAAAAGCGCGAGTGGCAGGCGACGGTGGAGGCAGGTGTGCCGGCGGGGCTTTATCTGGTGCATGCGGCCAACGCGGACGGCGCCTCCGCGCCGAGGTGGTTTAGTGTCGGCACGCTGCCGGAGGTGGCGGAAGTGGAGCCGAACAATGAGGCGGGACATGGGATGCCGATCGAGAAGCTGCCTGTCTGCGTGAACGCGCGCCTGGAGCAGAGCGGGGATGTGGACGGCTTCAAAGTCAAACTCGCCGCCGGACAGGCTATGGCCGGACTGGTGGAAGCCTACAGCCTCGGCAGTCCGGTGGATGTGATGCTGCACATCCTGGATCCTGGGGGCATCCGAGTGCATACCGCCAGCGACGGGCGCAGTCTCGATCCGGAGTTTGTCTTCAAGGCGGAGAAGTCCGGGGAGCACACGGTGCAGATCGCGGGGTTCGCGCATCCGCCGCAGGCGAACGTGGCCTTCACTGCCGGCGCCACGGTGGTTTACCGGCTGCATTTGAGCACAGGGCCGGTGGTCACGCGCATTCATCCCCCCGCCATCGCGGCCGCAGGCAAGACCACGGTCACGCTTTCCGGCATCGGCCTGGACCCGAGGAAGCTGGCGCACAGCATCGATGCGCCGGCGGGCGCGCAGCCGGGGGAAGTGATCCAGGTGGTGGTGCCGGGTGCCTTGCAGCCGCTGCAGGTGCTGGTGTCGGAAAGCGCGCCGCAGCAGGAGAAAGAGCCGAACAATGAGCGTGACAAAGCCACGCCGGTCAAAGCCGGCGTCGTGGCGGGAAAGATCACCGGCAGGGAGGACAGCGACCGCTTTTCCATCGAAATGAAAAAAGGCGAGAAACTGCAGGCCTCCGTGTGGGCGAAGCGGCTCGGCCTGCCGCTGGACGCGGCTTTGACCATCGAAGACCCGCAGGGCAAGGTGCTTGCCAGCATCGCCGACGCCGGTGACGAGGCGGACCCCGCCGCTTCATGGACCGCCGCCGTGGACGGGCCGCACCAGATCGTGGTGCGCGACCAGTTCAATCTCGGAGAGGAAGACGGACACTACGCGCTGGAGATCGGCCCCGCGCGTCCCGGCTTCACCGCCACGCTCGCGGACGCCAAGGCGCTCGTCATTGAGCGCGGGAAAAGCGCCAGCCTCAAAGTCACGGTGAAGCTGCTCAATGGCTTCAAAGACCCGCTCACCGCCCGTGTCAGCGGCCTGCCCGCCGGGATGCACGCGCCGGAGGTGGCCGTGCCTGAGAAGGGCGGGGAGGTGGAGATCAAACTGCACGCCGCCGCCAACGCGCCCGCGGGCGGCGCGCTGACGCGGGTGGAACTGTGGGGCAAATCCGAACCCGCCCGCGTCACGCCCGCCAGCGCCGCGATCCGCGGGGAGGACAAGCGCGGCACCACGCTGCGCGATGACACGAACGCGGTCTGGACGCAGGTGAGGTGAGGCATTCCAGCGCCGCGGATGAACAGCCGGTGGAGTGCCGAAACCCTCGTTTGCCAAAGGGGTGAAAGCGGCTAATCTCCGCGCCCCCTCCCCCAAAAAGCCCCAATGACGCACCCCTCCAAGATTCGCAACATCGCCATCATCGCCCACGTTGACCACGGCAAGACCACGCTGGTGGACAGCCTGCTGCGCGCCAGCGGCAACTTCCGCGAGAACCAGGCGATCGCCGAGCGCGCCATGGACAGCATGGACCTGGAGCGCGAGAAGGGCATCACCATCAAGGCCAAGAACACCTCGGTCCATTGGAACGACCACATCATCAACATCGTGGACACACCCGGCCACGCCGACTTCGGCGGCGAGGTGGAGCGCGTGATGAAGATGGTGGACGGCGTGATGCTCGTCGTGGACGCCTACGAGGGGCCGCAGGCGCAGACGCGCTTCGTCTTGAAGAAGGCCCTCCAGCAGGGCCTCAAGCCCATCGTCCTCATCAACAAAATGGACCGCCCGCACATCGAGCCGCACGCAGTTCATGACAAGGTGCTGGAGCTTTTCCTTGAGCTGGAGGCGAACGACGACCAGTTCAACGCGCCCTTTGTCTATGGCAGCGCGCGCGCCGGCTGGGTCACGGACAAGGCGGGCGGCGAGCCGCATGAGATGACCTATTTGCTCGAGCAGATCGTCAAGCACATCCCCGCGCCCGCCGCCGATCCCAATGGGAGCTTCGAGATGCTCGTCTCGAACATTGACTGGGACAATTTCGTGGGCCGTGTCGCCATCGGCAAGGTCACGCGCGGCTCCGTCAAGATGGGCGACCGCGTCTTTCTGCTCGGCAAGACGCCGGATGAGAAGCCGAAGCCGGTCAAGGTTACAAAAGTTTTCCAATACACCACGCTGACCACCAGCGACAGCGTCGAGGGCGGCGCGGGGGACATCGTGGGCATCAGCGGCTTCGAGGATGTGGACATCGGGCAGACTGTGGCCGGCAGTCCCGACGCGGAGGCGCTGCCTTTTGTGGCTATTGACCCTCCTACCATTGTCATGCAATTCGCGGTCAATGACGGCCCGCTGGCCGGGCGCGAGGGCGAGCATGTCACCTCGCGCAAAATCCGCGACCGGCTCGACCGGGAGCAGAAGATGAACGTCACCATCAGCGTGGAGGACACCGACACAGCGGGCATCTTCAATGTCAGCGCGCGCGGCGCCATGCAGATCGCCATCCTCGTCGAGCAGATGCGCCGCGAGGGCTTCGAGGTGCTGCTTTCCCGCCCGATGGTCATCACCAAAAAAATCAACGACACGCTCTGCGAGCCCTATGAGACCCTGTATGTCGACGTGCCCGACGACTACCTCGGCGGAGTCATGAAAAGCATCTCCGAGCGCAAGGGCAAGATCGAGGACATGAGCGCTCACAATGGGCGCACCAGCCTGCAGGCTTGCACTCCCACGCGCGGACTGATCGGTTTTGAGTTCGAATTGATGAACCTCACCAGCGGCCACGGCATCCACAGCCACCTTTTCAAGGAATACGCCCCGCACGCCGGCCACATGCAGACACGCGGCTCCGGCACCCTGGTCAGCAGCGAGGGGGGCGAGGCCACCGCCTATGCGCTCGACACCATCCAGGATCGCGGCAAGCTCTTCGTCACTGCGGGCGACCAGGTCTATGAGGGGATGATCGTGGGTGAAAATCCGCGTACTGACGATCTGCCGGTCAATCCCACCCGGAGCAAACAACTCACCAACTTCCGGGCAGCCGGCAGCGACAAGGGCATCCAGCTAACACCGCCCATCATCTTCAGCCTGGAGCGTGCCATTGAGTATATCGCCCCTGACGAGTTGGTTGAAGCCACGCCGAAGAGCATCCGGCTCCGCAAGCGCATACTCGACTCCAATGTCCGCTTGCGCGAACGCAAGCGCATCGAGGCCGAACTCGAGGCGGCCGCATGATGACGGAGTTTTCATGCGGAGCATGACCTCCACCCCTGGCCGGGTGAGGCGTGAGCATGATGGCCGCCGAACGCGCGAGATGAAAAAACTCCCGCAAGGCCGGGCTATGCAAACCGCCGCAGCCGCAGGGCGTTGGCGATGACGGAGACGGAGCTGAGGCTCATCGCGGCGCCGGCGAGCATCGGGCTGAGCAGCACGCCCAGGCTGGGATACAGGATGCCGGCGGCGACGGGAATGCCCAGGGCGTTGTAGAGGAAGGCAAACAGCAGGTTCTGCCGGATGTTCCGCATCATCGCGCGGCCGAGCTGGATGGCGTGGACGATGCCGCGCAGGTCGCCCCGCACCAGCGTGACCGGCGCGGTCTCCATGGCGATGTCCGTGCCCGTGCCCATGGCGATGCCGACATCGGCCTCGGCCAGGGCGGGCGCGTCATTGATGCCATCGCCCGCCATGCCGACGACGGCGCCGGGGCGCTTCATCGCGGTGAGGAAGGCGTGCTTCTCCTGCGGGGTGACCCCGGCATGGAAGCGCCCGATGCCCAGCGTCGTGGCGATGCGCTGCGCCGTGCGTTCGTTGTCGCCCGTGAGCATGACCACCGAGATGCCCAGCGCGCGCAGCTGGGCCAGCGCCTCGGGCGTGGTGGGCTTGATGGGGTCGCTCACCACGATGACCGCCGCGGCCTGCCGGTCCACGGCAAGAAAGATGGCCGACTTGCCCTCGCCTTGATGGGGAGTCGCCAGGGTTTCCAGCCCGCCGAGGTTTTCGACACCCTGCGCGCGCAGAAAGTCCGCCTTGCCGACCACCACCGCCCGGCCCTCCACCCGGCCGCTGACGCCCGCTGCCGGCGCGGCCTGAAAGTCGGGCACCTCGGGCAGGGCCAGCTTCTTTTTCTCCGCCGCCTGGACCACGGCATACGCCAGCGGATGCTCGCTATGGCGTTCCAAAGCCGCCGCCAGGCGCAGCGCGGCGTCGCCATCAAGAGGGCTCTGCGGTGCCAGGAGAACCTCGGTCACCCCGGGCTTGCCGAGCGTGAGCGTGCCGGTCTTGTCCACCGCCAGCGTGTTCAGCGCGGCCAGCTTTTCGATGGCCTCCGCCTGGCGGATCAGCACGCCCATCTTCGCACCACGACCAATGCCGACCATCACGCTCATCGGCGTGGCGAGTCCGAGTGCGCAGGGACAGGCGATGATCAAGACCGCGACCGCATTGGCGATGGCATAGGCCAGCGAAGGCTGCGGTCCGAGCCACAGCCAGAGCCCAAAGGTCACCGCCGCCGCGACCAGCACCGCCGGCACAAACCACGCCGCCACCTTGTCCGCCAGCGCCTGGATCGGCGCGCGGCTGCGCTGGGCCTCGCCGACCAACTTCACGATCTGCGCCAGCATCGTGTCCGCGCCGACCTTCTCCGCCTGCACCAGAAGGCTGCCGTGCTGGTTCAGCGTGCCGCCCGTCACCTGCGCCCCGGCGGTTTTCTCCACCGGCTCGGGCTCGCCCGTGAGCATGGATTCGTCCACTTGGCTGCTGCCCTCGATCACCACGCCATCCACGGGGATTTTTTCCCCAGGGCGCACCCGCAGGCGCTGCCCGGCCTGCACGGCATCGAGCGCCACATCCACATCCCCCTCCGGCGTGACGAGCCGCGCGGTTTTGGGCTGCAAGCCCAGCAGCTCCTGGATGGCACTGCCCGTGCGCGCCCGCGCCCGCAGCTCAAGCACCTGCCCCAGCAGCACCAGCACGATGATCACAGCCGCTGCCTCGAAATACAGCGGCAGCCGGCCATGGCTGTCTGCGAGCGATTCAGGGAACCACCCGGGCGCCAGCATGGCCGCAAGGCTGAAGGCATAGGCAGCGCCCACCCCCAGCGCGATGAGCGTAAACATGTTCATGCTGTGATGCCGCAGGGAAACCCACGCACGCTCAAAGAACGGCCATCCCGCCCACAGCACCACCGGCGTCGCCAGGATGAGCTGCATCCAGCGCGTGGCGGCGCCGTTTGCCCACTCCGCGTGGCTCCACGCGGGCACCAGATGCGCCATGGCGGTGACAAAGACGGGCAGCGTCAGCAGCGCGCTCCACTTAAACCGCCGCGTCATGTCGCGCAGCTCCGCGTCATCCTCATGGGCATCCGCCGGGCCAAAGGCCGGATTGCGCTCCAGCGCCATGCCGCACTTCGGGCAGATGCCCGGTTTGTCGGACTCCACGCCGGGGCACATCGGGCAAAAATACTTCGCCGTGGCGGAAGGCTTCACTGGCGCGTCATGGGGGTGCCCATGCGCGCAGCAGGCGTGCGCTTCTTGAGCAGGCGCGGCATGGCAGCAGCTCGGCGCGGAAGCTTTCGGCTGACTGTGGCAGCAGGCGGGTTCGGCGGGTTCAGGCGCTGAATGGCAGCAGGAGGGTGACGAATGGCTTTTCATGATGGGGATGAGTTGTGAGTCGGACCGTTGAGGCCTTCATGAACCGCTCACGCACGAGCCTGAGATCTGTTACAGCATGAATTCATCGCGCTCCTCGCGTAGTTTGGCAATATGAACGCCGATCCGCTGCTCGCCCATCTCGATGCCTTCGTCGGCTTCGTCCGCTCCCGCACCGGCGATCCCGAACTGGCCGCGGACCTCGTCCAGGAATGCCTGCTCAAGGCCATGAAGGCGGACAACGTGCCCGAGGATGAGGAAGGCGTCGTCACCTGGTTCTACCGTGTGCTGCGTCATGCCATCATTGATGCGCATCGTCGCAAAACGACGCGCGACACCGCGCTGGAAAAGCTCGCGCAGCAGTGGCCGGAGTCGCCATCGCCCGAGGATGAGAAAGCCCTCTGCCAGTGCGTGCTGCGGCTGCTGCCCGAGCTGCCCGCGGGCGATGCGGAGCTGCTCCGCCGTGTGGATCTCGGCGGCGAATCCCCCACGGAGATCGCCGCGGCGGCCAACGAGCGCGTGAACACCCTCAACGTCCGCCTCCTGCGCGCCCGCCGCAAACTGCGCGAGCAGGTGGAGCGCACCTGCCGCGCCTGCGCCACCCACGGCTGCCTGGACTGCGACTGCGGGTAAGCAGTATCACGGAACGCGGCGGACTCTTCTCCACTTCCATTCCTCAATGGCGCAGAAGAGGCATGGGACGATGAAAAGGGTGATGAGGCTGACGGCCATGCCGCCCATGGAGGGGATGGCCATGGGCAGCATGACATCCGCGCCGCGCCCGGTGGCCCAAAAGATGGGCAGCAGGCCGAAGACGGTGGTGGCCGTCGTCATCAGGGCGGGACGGATGCGTTTGAGCCCGGCATCCAACACCGCCTCACGGATTTCCGAGATGGAGTTGAACTGCCGGTCTTTGAACACATCCTCCAGATAGGTGGACATGACCACGCCGTCGTCATCCACCACGCCGAACAAGACCAGAAATCCCACCCACACTGCCACGGAGAGGTTCACTCCCCAAAGGGCCAGCATGATGAAGCCTCCCGAGGCCGAGACCAGCACGCCGATGAAGATGATGGGGGCGATCCACCACCGGCTGAACCCGAGGTAGAGCATGACAAACATGGTGGCCAGACAGATCGGCACCAGAATCTGCATGCGCTTGGTGGCGCGCACCTGGTTTTCAAACTGGCCGCTCCATTCCCAGTAGTAGCCGGCGGGGAGCTGGAGTCGCCCGTCCTTCAACGCGGCTTGCAACAGCCGTTCGGCATCCTCAACGACGCTGACCTCATCACGATCACGCGTGTTCATGGTGACGTAGCCGACGAGCAGCCCGCGCTCGCCTTTGATCTCCTGCGGGCCGAGCACGCTTTTGATGGTGACGACCTGCGCGAGCGGGATCTGCGCGCCGCTGCTGGTGGGGACGAGGATTTTCTCCAGCTCGGGGATGTCCTCGCGGAACTCGCGCAGATAGCGCACGCGGATGGGATAGCGCTCACGGCCTTCGACGGATTCCATGAGGTTCATGCCGCCGATGGCGACCTCGATCACGTCCTGCACATCGCGAATGTTGACGCCGTAACGGGCAATGCGGTCGCGATCAATGTGGAATTCGAGATAAGGTTTTCCGACGATGCGGTCAGCGATGATGTCGGTGGCGCCGGGCACTTCCTTGAGCAGGGATTCGATTTGCAGGCCGATGCGCTCGATCTCACCGAGGTCGCCACCGAAGATCTTCACGCCCATCATGGCGCGGAAGCCGGTCTGGAGCATGATCAGGCGCGTTTGGATCGGCTGGAGGAAAGTCGGCAGCACGCCGGGGATGGCGGTCTTCTCCTGCAATTCGGTGAGGATCTCGTTCTTCGTGATCCGACGATGCTCAGGCGCGATCCATGTCAGGGGTGCTTTGAGCCAGCCTGGCCAGCCGGAAAACCATCGTTTCACGGGCAACTGACGCCATTCGTCCTCGGGTTTGAGGATGATGATGCTCTCCATCATGCCGATGGGCGCGGGGTCGAGCGCGGTCTCAGCGCGGCCGAGCTTGCCGACGACGCTTTCCACCTCGGGCACGGTGGCGATGGCCATGTCCTGCTTGGCATTGACCTCGATGGCGGGCCCGAGTCCGCCCTGCGGCAGCAGCGAGGGCATGTAGAGGAACGATCCCTCATCCAGCGGCGGCATGAACTCGCGCCCGATGCCGGGTACGATGCGGGTTTCCGAAACGACGGTGAGGCCGCCCCTGGCCTCGTTGTGCGCTTCAGCCTCGCTTGGTTTGCGCCAGAGCATGCGGCGGCTGGGCGGTTCGTCGCCATGGCGGATTTTTTGCCAGCGCAGTTCGCCCAGTTGCACACGCGGCTCGTCCGCGCCGAGGTTGGCGATCCACTCGACGGGTTTCAAGGTCACGCCGATGCCGAGCCAGATGCTCATGCCGGCGAAGAAGATCACCGCAGGGGCGATCATGAAGGTCTTCTTGTGGTCGAGCACCCAGCGCAGCGAGGGGACATAGACGCGTGAGATGCCGCGTGAGACCGGGTTTTCCTCCATCGGCAGGAAGCGCTCGCGCGTCATGCGCACCACGGCCAGCGCGACGATGACTCCGACAACGACGGACATCGGCCAGCCGCTGTAATGCGAACCTTCCATGGCCCACATGAAAATCGCGTGCGTGGCGAACACGCAGGTGACGCCCATGCTCAGGGCGATCTTCCACACGGTGCGGCGCGACCACTTCACCGGCTGGAACAGAAAGTAGCAGATGAGCGGGATGACGGTGAGCGCGAGGATGACGCTGGCGCCGATGGCAAAGGTCTTGGTAAAGGCGAGCGGACGGAACAGCTTGCCTTCCTGGTCGAGGAGAAAAAAGACCGGAATGAAGGAGATGAGCGTGTTTGAAACGGCGGTGACAATCGCGCCGCCGACCTCCGTCGCTCCATCATAGACCTTCTGGAAATGGCTCTTCTTCGGATCACCCGAGGCGATGTGCCGGTAGATGTTCTCCGTCATGATGATGCCCATGTCCGCCACGTCGCCGATGGCGATGGCGAGCCCGGCGAGCGACATGATGTTCGAGTCCACACCGAAGGCGAACATGAGGATGAAGCAGAGGCAGACGGACAGCGGCAGGGTGATGAGGACCGAGGCCGTGCTGCGCAGATGCAGCAGGAAAATGAGAATGACGAGGCTGGCCATCAGCGCCTCTTCGCGGAGCGTGTCTTTGAGCGTTTCGATGGTCTGGTTGACGATGTCCGTGCGGTCATAAAACGGCACCACGCGCACCTTTGACATGCGGCCGTCGGCAAGTGTCTTCTGTGGCAGGCCGGCCTCGAGCTGCTTGATCTGCGCCTTGACCTTTTCGACGACGCGCTGCGGGTTTTCGCCGTAGCGCATCAGCACCACGCCGCCCACGGCTTCGACTCCCGCTTTGTCGAGCGCACCCCGGCGAAAATCGGGGCCGAGCGTCACGGTGGCGACATGCTTGATCTGGATCGGCGTGCCCTTCTCCTGGCGGATGACGACTTTCTCCAAATCCTCCGCAGATTTGATGAAGCCGACGCCGCGGATGAAGAACTCCAGGCCGTTTTTCTCCAGCACCTTTGCGCCGACATCAATGTTGGCCTTCCGCACGGCCTCATACACGTCAAACAGCGTCACTCGATGGGCGCGCAGCTTGTCGGGATGCACGTCAATCTGGTACTGCTTCACGAAGCCGCCGATGCTCGCCACCTCGCTCACGCCTTCGACGGCATTGAGCTGATAGCGCAGATACCAGTCCTGGATGCTGCGCAGTTCGGCGAGATCGAAGCCCTCGCCCTCGACGGTGTACCACAAGACCTGGCCGAGAGCCGTGGCATCCGGCCCCATGACAGGCACCACGTCCGCGGGCAGCCGCTGCTGCGCCACGTTCATGCGCTCCAGCACCCTTGAGCGCGCCCAGTAGTAGTCCACGTCGTCCTTGAAAATGACGAAGACCATCGAGAAGCCGAAGCCCGACATGCTGCGGATGGTCTTCACACCAGGCGTGCCGGTGAGGCTCGTGGTGAGCGGATAGGTGACCTGATTGTCCACGTCCTGCGGCGAACGGCCCGGCCAGTCGGCAAAGACGATGACCTGCTTCTCACCGATGTCGGGGATGGCATCCACCCGGATGTTCTGCACCGCGTAGTAGCCGCCGCCGAGCAGCGCGAGCATGAAAAGAACGACCAGGAAGCCGTTCTTCAGGCACCAGCGAATGAGAGCGGTGGTCATAGCCTAGTGCTTGTGCTCGACGGGTTTCGGCGCGGCATGGCCCTCATGGCCTGCTGCGGCGGGAGGCGGGACGGCGGGCTTTGAATCTGTGGCGGCACCGTGTTGATGACCTGCGGCGGGCGCCTGGCCCTTCGCGTAAAACAAGCTGGGCAGCCCTTGAATTTGAAACTGGCTGTCGAGCAGGAAATTCCCGCGAACCACCACTTTTTCGCCCTCCTTCAGACCGGCCAGCACGGGGTAAAAATCACCGGCACGCGGCCCGAGCGTCACCTCCATCGGCATGAACTCACCTTTCCCATGCTCCACATACACCAGCTTGCGCGTGCCGCTGTCGAGCACGGCAGAGATGGGCACGGCCAGCACATTCAATTCGGCGTCGGTGGGCTTGGTTTTGCCACCGGGGATCACCGTCAGCGCCATGCCGCAGCGCGGACATGCGCCCGCCTGAGCCTGTAGAATCTGCGGATGCATCTGGCAGGTGAACTGGCCGCCGAGGCCCGTCGGCGCGGCTTTGCCATCCGCCAGCACCGGCACGCGGATGGTGGCGCTGACAAACATGCCGGGCTTCAGCTTTTGATCGGTGTTGGCGATGTTCACGAGCACTTTGACGGTGCGGCTTTCTTCGGTTAGCACGGGATTGATGAACCAGATGCGGCCGGTGAACGATTCGCTGGGATAAGCCTCCGCCTGGATCGTCACATCCTGCCCCTGCTGCACCCAGCCCAGCTCGGACTCGTAGATGTCGAGATAAACCCACAGCGAGTCCAGGTTCGCCAGCTTGTAGAGCATCTCGCCGCTTTTCACCATGGCCTGCTGCACGGCCATGCGTTCGGTAACGGTGCCGTCAATCGGAGAATACAGGGTGACGCGCTCACTGACCTTCCTCTTCTGCACCAGTTCGCCCACCTGCTCCTGTGTCAGGCCCCAGCGCAGCAGTTTTAATTTTGAAGCCTCGATCAGGGCGTTGTTAGCCGGACCTTCGAGACCGACGAGCAGTTCCCGCTGCGCGAGGACAAGATCGGGGCTGTAGATTTCCACGAGATGGTCGCCCTTCTTCACCTGCACTCCGGTGAAGTCCACGTAGAGCTTTTCGATGTAGCCCTCGACACGGCTGTTGATCACGGCCAGCGCGGACTCGTTGTATTGAACCTTGCCGACCGCTCTAATTTCATGCGTGATCTGGTGGCGCTGCACGGGCACGGTTTCCACGCTCGCCATGGCGCGGGCGTGTTCGGACAGCGTGAGCATGGCCTCCGGCTCCGGGCTCGCCTCGCCTTCCTCCTTCGGCGTTGCTGCCGTGGTTTTGGTGAGAATGAGCGGCATCGAGCAAATCGGGCACTTGCCGGACTTTGGCAGCCGCACCTGCGGATGCATGGAGCAGGTCCAGACCTGGCCGGCGGGGGCAGGCTCTCCGGCGTCATCGCAGCTCAAGCTGACACACACGAGAGCCGCCGCGATGCTGGCGAGCAGGATGCGATGGATGGATGAAGCGGACATGAGGTTACCTCCTGGATGGATCGAGAAAAGGAGCGCCCGACGGCGGCACGCCCATGACTTGCAGTGACAGATCGGCCAGCGCCAGCTCGCGCTTGATGCGCGCCTCCACCTCGGCCAGGCGGAACTCCAGCAGCGTGCGCTGGGCATCAATCAGGTTGATGAAATCCGTGCCGCCCGTGGAATAGCCCGAACGCGCCACGTCGAGCGACTGCTTCGCCTTCGGCAGCAGGCTGTTTTGCAGCAGCGTCAGCAGCCGGGTGCTTTCGCGATACTGGTAGCTTTTCATCGCCACCTCCACGGTCAGCGTGAGCCGTTCATTGGAGAGCCGGGCTCTCGATGCGCCTTCCAGTTGGCGAGCGCCTGCGATCTCCGCCGCGATCTTGTCGCGCCAGATGGGTAGCGTCATTCCTCCCAAGGGGCGCAGCATCACCGGAGAGGCCTTCACGTCCGCCATCACACCGAGCGCGAAATCAGGGATGCGTGTGCGCTGCGCCTGCGTGATGGCGGCTTCCGCACGCCGCACATCGGCCTCCATGGCTTTCAGTCGCGGATTCCGCGCCAGCGCCGTGGCGAGAATCCGGTCGCCGCTGGTGGAGAGCGGTGACGATGGCAGCGCCCGGGGCAGCGGTGGTGTGGGATCATCCGCGCCGAGTCCGAGCGCGGCCTTGAACTGCGCCACAAACCACTGCCGCGAGTCGCGAAGATTCGTCAGCTCGGTTTGCAGCCGCTCTTTCTCCATCTGCGCACGCAGCAGATCCTGCAACGTGCCCTTGCCCACCTCCGTGCGCGATTGCGCGAGCTTTTCGAGGTCTTGCAGCAGCGCCACCATCTCCTGGTTCACGCGGATTTGTTCATCCACCAGCCGCAGCTCATACCATGCCTTTTTGAAACCATAGGCCACTTGCAGCACCGCCGTTTCAAACTGGAAGTACTTCATGCCGCTCTCCGCCGTGGCCGCGTTCGCCGCCGCGCGCAGTTTGCCCGGCCCTGGGAAATCCATCATCAGCCCAGGCATCAGCGTCATGATGACCTTCGTAATGTCCGTCTCAAACGTCAGCCGCGGATCAGGCAGCGAGCGCTCGCGGGTGATCTTCTCCACCGACGCCAGCCATTCGTAATACGCCGCCTCCACCTGCGGATGCTTGCAGATGGCGTGACGGACAAACGTCTCCGGCGAACCGCCGCTGCGCAGCACTGGCAGAGTGGGCGCGGCATCTGCCGGGCGGTACTTGCCCAGCACCTTCTGCACCTGCTCCCGCGAATCACGCTCGCCCGGCGTCTTGATGCCCACACAGGCGGCTGACAAACCACAGGCCGCTGCCAGAACGATGCGGGCCACTCGCGCCGACGCCCGGCCATGTGTGGGAGACTTCATCATGCCATTGATCGGTCATGGTTTCAGCTTTGCCATGTATTTGGCGGGCTCTTTGTTAAAATCGTCCAGGCAGGATTTGCAGCACAGGCGCACTTCCGTGCCCTCATGGGTGAAGACATGGGGCTCGCCCATGCTGTCGAGTTTCTCGCCGGAGACAACGCAGGTGGTGAGCGGGTAGGAGCCGTTGTCCGAGGTTTTGCCACAGGAGGCGAGGCCGAGGCAGATCAAAAGGAGTGCAGGAATGGTTTTCATGGAGCAATTGACGGCTTGTTGAAACGAAGCCGCCCGGCGTGTCCCGCCGGGCGGCCAGTCTGGCAGAATCAGTGGCGCACGCAGTGATTCATCGTGCCCCCGCAGCTCTTGCAGGTGTGCTTGATCACGCTGCTGCCCTTGATCCAGGCGCTGGCTTGATTGTCGCAATCCGGGCAGGCCATGCTGCCGGCCTTGCGCAGGGTGATCAGCCCTTCTTTGCCGCCCGGCCCCGATCTCGTGGGCGACTTGAAATACACGGTGGTGCATTTGTCACAGGTCAGGGCGCTGCCCGGCGCGGATGACGTTGCCTGGCAGGAGGCCAGGACCAGTGCGGCGGTTGCGGCGAGGCCGAGGGACAGGATTCGGTTGAGTTTCGTTTTCATGGTTTCAGTGCTTGATGTTGACTGCCGGCAGTTGAGTGCCTTCACAAGCTCAAACACCGTCAGGCAGGCAAACCCTTGCAAATGACAACCGCTGAGCGCTGCTGCGCAAGATTGGCTCACCCATCCAGCTCTTTGAGCAGGCCCTTGAGCATCTGCCGGGCGCGATAAATGCGGGTTTCCACGGCTTTCTCGCTGCACCGCAGCGCGGCGGCGATCTGTGCGTAGCTCATGTCCTCATAGGTGAAAAGGAGGATGGCCTCGCGCAGTTCAGAGGGCAGCGCCGCGACCGCCGCCTCGACTTGCCGCAGGCTGTCCGTGCTTTCGGCCTGCTCGTCCGGCGCGGCGCCGCCGCCGGGCCAGTCCCTCAGCGCCCCCAGCCCGTCCTCGATGGACACGGTCGGATGACGGCTGCGCCAGCGCTGGTGGTTGCGCGCGAGATTGGCCGCGATGCGAAAGAGGTAGGTCGCAAAGGCGGCTTTGGGCGAGTAAGAGCCGCAGGACTGATAGAGCCGGACGAAGGTCTCCTGCGCGAGGTCTTCTGCTGTGGCGGCGTCACCGGTCATCCGCTGCAGGAAGGCGGCCACCTTGTCCCGCCACCTGTCCATGATCTCGTTCAATGCGAGGTCATCGCCGTCAGCGAGCCGCTTCATGGCAACGATGTCGGAGTCAGGCGGCGTGTCGGTCATCCCGGGCTCAGTGCGGATGTTGCAGGCAGGCGGCGCAGCTCCTGCCCAGGCCCAGCACCTGCGGAAGCATGGTGTCCAGGTACTGCCGGGCCTGCTCTTCATTCAGGCAGCCCGCGGTCTTGCGGACATGGCCGATCATGGCCTGGCGGCATTCGATCTGCGCGGCGGTCAGCGCCTGGAGCCGTTTGTTCAGCTCTTCCTCCGGCTGCTCAACGGCTTCGAGAAGCTCCGCCTCCGCCGCGCCGATGCGCGCGCAGTTCAGACGACACTTCGGGAGATAGGCAAGGTGCAATGCTTTGACCTGCTCGAACTGATCGTCCGAAAGATGGAGCCACTGCCGCAGCCATTCCAGCTCCGGCAGCATGCTGCCCTCCACATAGGCCAGCTCCTCTCCGCCCGCGGCGGAGGGGTCTTTATGGAGGAGGAGGCGGCTGCAGATGAACATGCAGCCGCCCAGCACGAGCGAGACCAGCAGGATGATCTGTCCGCGTTTCACGGCAGGCGGCTGGCCCGCTCCAAGAGCAGGGGGTTGATGGATTCGATGTAGCCGATCTCGCTTCGGGAAGGGTGGCCGCCGGGGTCCTCAGGACTGCCCAGCCAGAAGCCGAGAGCGATGGATGCGGCCAGGGTCATGGCGGCTGGCACCGGGCGCCCGATCCATGTGAAGAAGGCCGCACACAGCCTGCGCACACAGACATGGCAGCTGCCTGCTTCCTCAGCTTCGATCCGCGTCCAGACAGAGTGATTGAATGAATTCTTCAATACTGCACGGGCCGGATGGGCGCGTAACAGACGGTGGAGCTGATCGTCGTTCATGAGCGCGGAAATGGTTGCGGAATGACAATGCGCCCGTCGGCACAGGGGTCAACCAGACAAACACCGCCAGCACCTCAAACCCTCACGAAACCTTCCGCCCGGCGCAGGCTGAAATTGAAATTCGGGCTTCGGGCTTCGTCATTCCTCATTCGGATTTCGTCATTCACCGCCGCAGCGCGTAGATCAGCTCATCCAGCTTGTTCGCCACCTCCTGCACTTCCCAGGCGGTCGGCGGGTCGCTGATGCTCAGGCCCAGGGTGGCTACCTGGTTGCTGTTGGGGCTTGTCCCGGCGATGGCGTCATCCAGCTGCTGCTGGCTCACCTCGCCCGAGGGGCCATCGCTGCCATTCTCCCCGCGCGGGATCTCGAAGGTGAAATGCACCTGCGTGCCGTCGAACCACACCCCCACCGTCGCCGGCTGGCCGGGGGGCACGGTGAAGACATCGTCCACCACCGCGCTGGCAAAGGGCGGCCCCTGCGCCCCATCGCCGCCCGGCGGGCCGATTTCGCCCTGCACGCCCTCCGCACCCTGCGGCAGGTCAAAGCTGAGGTGCAGCACCCCGCCGGAAACGGAGGCGGCCACCGCCGCCGGTTCCCCCGGCGGCAGGGTGTTCACCGCATCCACCTGCGCGGCGGTGATGCTGCCGATGGCGTCAATGAGCGCCTTCAGCCCGTTGAGCTGGCCGCGCATCTCGGCGGAGGAGTTCGGGCTGTTGTTCGCGGGTTTGGTGGGATCAAAGGCCATGGCGGTGCGGGCAGGGACGCGCTGCGCCGCGTCCCAGTTCGTTGTCGGACACGGCGCAGCGTGTCCCTGCCGGGTTCAGCTCACGGCGCGCGGGCTTCACGTCACCACCACGCTTTGCACCGGGCTGGGCGCCGCATCCCCGCCGTCGTTGTAGGCGATGACGCGCACCTCCACCGTCTGCCCGGCGGTGAAGCCCGTCAGCGTCTTCTCCAGGCCGTCGGCGGTGCCGGCGCTGACAAAGTCCTCGTCCACGCCCGCCACCTTCTTTTGCAGGCGCGTGCCCGTCATGCGGGTGGCGTAGCTCCACTCCGCGTGGATTTTGCCCGCCGCGGGCGTCGTCAGCGTCAGCGTGGCGATCGCCTCCGGCGCCACCGGGCTGGCGGGCACGTTCAGGCCAAAGTCCGTGTAGCGCGCGTCATCGTCCGCCAGCAGCGTGCCCAGCTCGCTGATGAGACCGCGCACCCGCTTGCGCAGGGTATGCACCGCCGCCTTCTCATCCTCCTTCGCCCCGTCGAGCGCCGTCTTCGCGTTGTTCAGCAGGTTGCGCGCGTCGCTGATGGCCGTGTGCGCCGCCGCGCAGAGGGCGGCGGTGGCCTCCATGTCCGTGCTTTCAGAGGCCGGCGTGGCCGTGAAGTAGGTGTTCAGGCTGCCCAGCAGGCTGAAGCGCGCGTCCTGCGTCGTCGGGATGGCCGTCGTGCCGTTCGGCCAGCCCGCCGTCATCCACTGGCTGTTGAACTGGCCGCCAAACAGCTTCACCAGGCGCAGGCGGCAGTTTTTCAGCACCGCCGCCCCGGCCTCATCCGCCGCCTGGTGCGCCGCCGAGCGGGCGCCCTCCAGCGTCTCCGCCGCCCCCCGGGCCATCTTTGTCGTGGCCAGGGCGGTGATGGCCGCGCGCAGCACGGCCTCCGTATTTTGCTTGATGCCGATGGCCAGCTCATGCTGCTGGCAGCCATCGGCCAGGTCCTCGGCCAGGGCCTTGAGGACATTGTTGTCGTCGGGTGTGGGGTTCGCGGCCATAATGCGTGGGTTCGTTCGTTGTTTCCGTTGCGGGAGAAAAGGGGAGGCGGAAGGGCTGTCCCAGGACCCGCTGTCCCAGGAAGCCTCGTCCCAGTTAGGAGGCATGGGCGTGGCGGCTTGGAGACCTTGAGATGGGGAGACAGGGAGAGGCGGACTTGGAAGGGAGAGCGGACACTCCTGTCCGCTTCTGAGGGCGCACAGCGCCAAGCCTGCGGACAGGAGTGTCCGCTCTCCTCTCGCTGAGACCCTCTGCCACCAAACCCCTGAAAACCAGGATCTTGCGCCGGTAAACCCGCCTCCCCGTTATGGAAAAAAGAGTTTTCTGGAGCCAGGGGAGAGTCCGGCGGCCCTGGAAAACTCTTTTCCAGAGGGTTGGCAAAGTGGACACACCCTGGAAAACTCTTTTCCAAGGGGTCGGCAAAGTGGACACCCCCTGGAAAACTCTTTTCCAGAGGGTTGGCAAAGTGGACCCCCCCCGGAAAACTCTTTTCCAGAGGGTTGGCAAAGTGGACACCCCCCGGAAAACTCTTTTCCAAGGGGTCGGCAAAGTGGACACCCCTTGGAAAACTCTTTTCCAGCCCCGGGGGAGACTCCCCTCCCTCCAGAAAACTCTTTTCCGCGCCCTCCCCACCTTCCCCTCTCTCCGGAAAAGAGTTATCTGGAGCCCAGTCCGGCTGCCCTCAGCGTGAGGGAGACCTGGCCGCGGCAGGGGCAGGCGGCCTGGGGTGGGCAGAAGCATCGCGGCTGGCATGGGGAGATTCTGCCACACTCACAGGAGTCGAATAGGGGGCCGCTGGGCTCCCCCCTGCCCCGCCCTGTTTCGCCGCCATCTCCGCCTCCCGTTCCTGCGCCTTCCTGCGGGCCATTTTCAGCACCCAGTCCACATTCACATTCAGGCCGTTGGCCCAGCGCCACAGCACCACCAGGGAGAGGTGGATGTGCCGCCGCTCCAGCCGCCGCAGGTAGGCGCGGTCAATGCCCGTCAGCGCCTCCACCTGGTGCAGGGACAGCCCCAGCCGCAGCCGATACCACCTCATGAAGTGCCGCACCTCGCTGTTGCCCTGCTCATGATCCACCCAGCCATCCCACGGCCCGCTGCCCTCCCGCCCCTCCAGACAAACACCCGCCCCCGCGCTTTTGCAAGCCGTCCGGCGTCGCGTCTTTTTCATGGAAAAAAACAGGGTTGGGCCACGGATTACAGCAAATCGCGGGGAAAAAGGGAAGCCGGAAATTGCAAAGATCGAGCGGGCCGCCAGAAAAGCCCCTCAACACCACCGCCACGTCCGCCGCTGCCCGCATGTGCTTCTTCGCCACCTACAGCGCCACAAGGGTGAGGATGCGCACTTGATCGCCCTTGGGCAGATGGAGCACAGCGTCACGGATGGAGTCAAAGCTGGCTGTCATGAAGTGATTCTAACACAGAGTTCAGGTCGGGCAGTCGTCTTTTCGATTCATCAAACACTCGCCCCGTAGTGCGCGTCCAGCTTCTCGTGCAGGGCGAGGATGCTGGCGATGCGGCGGACGTGGTGGGTGAAGTGTTGGGCTTCGTCGGAGGTGAGGGGGCGGCCGAGGAGGGCGGACTCGCGGTAGCTGAGCCACTTCTTGAGGACTTGGTAGCCGCCGAGGGTGTAGTTCCACACTGGCTCGGGCACGTCTTTCCAGCGGGTGGTGGCGTTGAGGTGGATGACTCCGCAGAGCTTAGCTCGCAAGCCCGAGAATGAGGTGATGGCAGGTGAACGGCGTTTCATCGAAGGTTTCGATTGCTCGCTTGTGGTGTGTGATGCGATGAGGTCGTTCCGCAAACTTGGCGTAGGGCTTGAGAGTCTGGCGGAGCCTGCTGTGCAAATGCGGGAAGACATCGTCTGGCACACCTTGTCGGAGATAGCCGACCAAGGCGGCGGTGTCCGACAGCGCAGCCCCCTTTCCTGAGAGGTATTTCTCGGTGAGGTCAGATAGATAGCGACTCACGTCCGACGGCTCTTCCAGGACCTTCGCCTCAACGTTCCATCTGACGGAGCGATTGGCGATCAACACAAAGCAAATGTCAATGGAGGGTGGCATCGCCCCGGCGCTCCTTCGGTTTCGGAATTCCCAAGCCTCCTGCTTGGGCATGAATGATTCAAAACCATCGCGGCGCTGCTTCCATAGCAACGTGATCTCGTCCGTGTGGAGATCGGCAAGGCTGCGTTCGAGTTGTTCGAGCGGTTGGGTGAAGTCGAAGCCTTGGAAATGCTGGGCCTTCATCTGATCAAAGGCATCCCAGACAAGACCGAGCATCTCATTCACCACGTCCTCCGGCCAAAGCTCAGCAATCGCGGCAAACTCCGGGAGATCGACCGGAAAGAGAGCTTCGTGGAGGCTTGGCGCTCTGGGTTTCATGCTTTGGGGCGCTTGCTGGCGGACATGATGGTGGCGGCCAGTTCGTCAGCGTCCCGCAAAGCTTGGGAGCGGGTCCAGTGGCGGCGTTGATCGGGTTTCAGATAGAGCACCGTCGGCACTTTTTCGCCGGTTGGTGCCTTGTGGGTCACAAAGATTCGGGCGATGCGCTGAAAGCCGATGCCTGAGGAAACCGGCACGCCATGCCGGGAACGCACGCCCATGAGTTGGATAAAGGCTTCCTTCAGCTTCTTGCGCATGCCCTTGGAGTCCAGCACCTCCTTGGTGATGACTTGTCGCTGCGACGGCAAGTTCAGATAAATGGCGACCATGCGCATGGGCAGCTTGTCGTGTGGCTGCTCCTCTTCAAAGATCGTGGCGCGCACGGTCTTGTCCCGACCAAAGGTCGAGCGCAAAGCCTTCACGAGGAAGTCGGCGTAGCGATGGAGATCGCCGGGTTCATCGTCGCGGGCTCGCAAGGTCGGCTTGCGCCCTTCCTTGTCCTCCCCACCCTCACGATAGACAAAGGTGAGCATGTCTTCGATCAAGGCCGACTCAGGAGCTTTAAGGTGGAAGGCTTCTTCGACCAGAGAGTCAACCTGGGCCAAGTCGGTGACTTCTTTGGTAATGCTCGGGGTGGGATGTGGAATCGGAACGTCGAGAATATCACCTGACAGGGCCTCTGCCCGGTCGGAAGCCAGACGGCTCGTGAGGGCCAGGAAGTAGGCAGAAAGACGGCTTCTAAAGGCGAGGCAAGCAGCGCACAGCCAGCCGTCACCGTCTTTGAATTGATGGATGCTGGTATAACTTTTTGTGACAATAAGCCCGTCCGTCTCGCTTTCAGTGGAAACAATTCTAACAGCCTGAAACCTGCCCACATCCTTAATGAGACTCTGTTTGATAACGAGTTGTGGGAGATCAAAGGCAGAGAAATCCGAAGTGTGATACACCATAGGGTCAGCATTCTTGGGGCAAGTAGCTGCATCAAGCACCAGACCACATTCGGGAGGAAAGTCAGGTTGCTCTAGTATCCGCCGCCCAATGATCTGCTTGCGTTCAGACCTGTTTTTTAACCCACGGTCAATGCCGCGCCGAATCAGAAGAACCCCAGAGTCGTTTGGATCGTTTTTGGCGGCAGCCTTCAGCTTGCCCAGGGTCATTTCGCCGTCCAGTTGCCGAACAAGACGCAAGTCCCGCCGGCCACCCAGCAACAGCACCGACCACACCAGAGGGTCGTGAGCTGCTTCGTCATGAGTGATGGCGTGGATGTCCTGTGGCTCGATTGTAATGAGGGCATTATCATCCGCCGAGTATTGCGGCTGCGGGCAGATGTAGCTGAGTTCAAGTTCCGGCGAAGATGGAGGGACTGGTTGAAGCGTGACCACGCACGCCCTGGCCTTCACTTTTTCGAAAAGCTGCCATCGCAGATGTGTGAGCGATGTGACTTCCTCGATCGAGTAAGTTGTGAACAGTTTTTTGCGGAACTCGCGAGTTTGATCTGAACTGTTCTGATAGAGCAGCGGCATGGCTGGCACGATCATCGCCACCCGGCCTTTTTTCTTGGTCAGTGCTGCGGCCTTGGCGAGGAAGATCAGCCCGGGGTTTTTGTTAGTGACCGGCCAGCCGTTGGCTTTGCCCCAGCGAACGCCTGCGGAGTCATCGGCCAGCGAACCGCCACCCCAGGGGGCATTGCCGATCACCAAATCCCAGGTTCCAGCATCCTCCTTTGTGCGGAAGCCCTGCTTGTCCTCCTCGAAGAAGTCGCTCTTGATCAAGCGAATGCCTCTCAAGGGAGGAAAGACCGTTCGTTTCCAGTAGTGCTTCGGGTCGAGGGCATCGCAGAGGGCAAGACACAGACTGAACGAGGCGACTCGAAGAGCCTCTTTGCTCATGTCCACGCCGAGCAGATTGTTTTCAAGGATCGGGCGGAGGTCGTCCACCCGCGGATCGTCCTTCGGGTGAGCGTTCTTCCAACGCTGCACCAGCCGCTGGAACGCTTTCACCAAGAAGATCGAGGAGCCGCAACATGGGTCGAGGATTTTGAGGTCCCAATCTTTGCCGCCCCAAGGCAGTACGCCATCCAAGACAAAGTCCACAAGGTGTGGAGGCGTGTAATGAGCCCCGAGGGCCAAGTCATCTGCGGTGAGAAACTCCTCATAGACGCTGCTGATGAACTCCAGCGGCAGGGTGTCGAATGAATACTCGGCCCAGAGGAGTTGTTGTTTCGTTTTGAGGTGCATCTTGCCGCTCACGAAATCGGCCAGCAGGTTCAGATGCTTCTGTTCCACGGCGTCTTTCTCGGCCTGCCACTCGGCTTCGCGTTCCTCGGGTGTGCCGCCTTTGCCGGGGAACATGTCGCCGTTGAACTTGTCATTCAGCCAGCGAAACAGGGCATACGTCTCGTCTTTGTCGCGCAGGATGGCTTCCAAGGCCGTCGCATGTGGGTAAACCTTCCGCAGGCGGCCATCGAATCTGCCATCTAGCACGGTTTGGCTGATGGCAGGCCTGCCAGCGGTGTCGGTGCGCTGAAAGAGAAACTGGGTAAAAATAAGGCGGGCCAGCAGGCTGTGGCAGATGTCTATCCGCAAGTTCAGGCCTGAGGGGTTGGTCAACTCAGCCCGAACCGCTTTGAGATTGGAGACCAGCACGGCATCCACTCTCTCGTCCTTGGGGAACTTATCCTTGTGCTTATCAAGCAGGCCGCCGCTGACCAACTGCACCCAATGCAGGGCCTGCGCCGCCTCCTGCTGAAGGATGCTGACTGGTGATTCGCCTTCCTCCCATTCGATAGGTGGCAGGATGCGGAAGTCCTTGGTCTTGCGGTTCTTGCCTGGCTTTTTGGAGCAGGTCCAAGACTGGATGCGATGCGGCTCCAGGGTGATCAGCAAGGCCGTCCGGGAGAAGTTCCAGCAGAGCCGCTGAGCCTCGCGCAGGATGTCATCGCTTACCATCCGGGAGAACTGGCAGATGACTGCGATGGGAGCCTCACTGGTGTCCGCATGAGGGTCTGCGCTCAAGATGCCAGTGACAACTTCGTCGCCATCGAGCATCCGCTTTAGAGCTTGCCCGATTTTCTGCTCGACTCGCTCGGCATAGTGTCTGGGACCCGCCGCCTTGGGGCGCAAAATCTCCTGATGGCTGGGCCATCCGAGATGTTGGCAGGCGATTTCGAGGAGCATGGGGAGAGGAGACGAAGCGAACGGAGGATTGTTTCGGATACCGAAACTTCAACCGGTTTGCCGTTGATTCAAGAGCCAGGACCAGAGGGCGAAGGAGCGGTAGTTCGTGAGGAGGATCTGGCCGTAGTGCTCCAGGTAGTTCCGCACCTGTGGGCTGCTTTCAAAGGAGGAGAGGTCGGCATCCAGCGCCTTTACCTCAATGACGCCGCGCTCGGGCTTGAGCTGGAAGAGCGCGGGGGAGTCCGGGCCGTGTTTTTTGAGTTCCTTCCTGGAGAAGAGGCCGCCATCCGGGATGCCTGCGCCGTTGTTGGAGGGATGGATGACGGCGGTGATCTTCGGCTTCAAGGAGTCGCCGACGGCATTGAGGAGCTTCGATAGCGCCGGATAGCCGCTGGTCTCGGGCACGCTGACGCCGGGGATGAGGTAAAGCTCGTGCAGGTAGTCGGCGACGGGGTGTGACATGAAGGGGCGAGTCTCGGGAAAGCCCGCCTGAGTGTCAAGCCGGGGTTCGGCAACTGGCCTCGGTAAAATCAGCATGTAGCGAAAGGCAGTGCGCTGGCGCGATTCTAGCCATCCCAAGCCGGGGGAAAGCCAAAACCGACGGGCGCGGAGCGGGCCGCCGCAGCCCAGCCTTTGCCCGCAAAATGGCACGTGCCATGGAGCGGCTGACCAGGAATCATGCACCATCATGTCGCTGACAGAGATCTTGACGCAGCTGACAAGCTTGTGTCTCATCCATAGGCTGGCTTCCGCGCATCATTTGCTCAACACCCATGAAAACGGCACTCCTGACACTCGCGGCCGCAGCGTGCCTTGGCCTTGCTGAGGCAGGCGCAAACCCGATGATCGCCACATTCGACGGCACCATCACCGGCTTTACGTCCAGCGGGCCGCTATCCGGCATCTCGGTCGGCGATCCGTTTACATTTCAAGTCTATTTCGACCTCTCGCCCACATCGAGCTCGAATAACGGAACCTACGTCAACAGCGTCTATGTCCCGCCGACGAATGCGGCCTACTGGTGGTTTGGCGAGGGTTACTCGATGTCTGCCTCCTTCGGCGACTATTCGATTGTCACGACCGACAATACGACCTTCGATGTCCGGAACTCCGCTGCGACGCCTCAACGCGGGTTTGCCATCTACAACGCATTCTCGTTTTCGTCCGGGGGCTTCTCGACCGGCGGAGGAACCGGCTCTCTTTCCATAGGTTTGTTTTCCACATCTCCGACCGGGCACGAGTTTCCAGAATCCTCATTGGAGAGCGTTCTCGAGTACCCTGTCGCCGACTTTGATCAAAATTGGTTCCGGGCGCTTGGGACATTCAATGGCGTTTCTGGAGACATCAACGGCCAGATCACTTCATTCGACATCAGCAGCGTTCCCGAACCTTCTGCCGCAGTCTTCGCCGTCATCGGAGCTGTCACGCTTCTTTTTCGCCGCAATCGCACTGAACGAAGCGCCTGACCTTCAAGCCAAGTTTGGTCGGCAGCGCGCCAGAAAGGGGCGCGGAGACTCCTCTCCGCATCTGAAACCCCGGCGGGAGCGCCCGCTCTCCTTTCGTGCCGCTCATCGCATCGGCGCAGGATGAATGAGGGCGCGCGCTTCGGCTTGGGGGCATCAAGGCCCTTCGGCGCGCTTCGGGTCGGTGTCGTTGAGGAACTCCTCAAGGTTCGTGTAGCCGTCGCCATCGGCATCGGTGCTGCCGTCGGCGGGGTCGCCGGGGTTGAGGCCGTGCTGCGTCTCCCATGCGTCGGGCATGCCGTCGTGATCCCGGTCGGCAGGGGCGGCTCCTGGTGCGAGATCGGGCCAGCCGCCGACCTGCGCGGGTGAATCCACGGTGCGCGGCCTGTTTTGACGGACGTCGGCGAGGATGCGCCCGTCCACGGCATCGCGCACCGGGCGCAGGCAGCCTGCATGGGCCAAAACGGCCCCGACCACCTCGGAGGCGGGATGCGTGGTGATGGGCGGCGCGTCGTGGCGGTCCTGCGTGATCCATTTCCGCCCCTGGTTGGTGGCATTGAGGAAAAGCTCCTCCGGCTGGCCGCCGCGGAGCCGCTTCGGGCCGAGGTTGTCCTTCACGAACAGCGAGAACGTGCCGCCGCCGACCACCGCGAGGCCGTTGGCGAGCCCATCCGCCGCCGGGGCGCTCACATGATTGCCGACGAAGTTCGCGGGCGAGTGGCCGAGCTCCGCGTCAATGGCCATCGCCACGATCGCGGGCGCGAGCACGACGTTGTTCACCACATCCACGATGCCTTCCGCTTTGATGAGCGGATTGCGGCCGACATTGTGCGCCATGAGGTTGTGATGGACGGAGATGCGCCGGCCGCCTTTGGAGCCGATGAGCAGCCCTTTGCCCGGCAGGCTCTGATCCGGGCGGCTTTTGCGCAGCGCCTCGGCGATGATGCACCACTGGAGGGTGATGTCCTGCGCGTCGTAGAAGGTCGAAACGACCTCGTCCGTGGCCCAGCTGAAGGAGCAGTGGTCCACGATCACGCGCCGGGCGCCGAGGATCTGCAGGGCGTCCTTCACTTCGCTCGTGTCCGCCTCGCGGCCGCTTTTCAGCGGCGGAAAGCCGTCATGCGGCCCCGGACGGCTGCGCAGGTGGCGGATGATGACGTCATGGCAGCCTTTGGCGATGGTCAGCGCCGAGCGGGTGTTTGAGGGATGCGTCTTCAGCGTGATGCCGCCGCCCGGCGCGGTTTGCCCGGCGATGGTGATGAAGGGATGCGCCAGCACGACCTCGGTCATCAGCTCGATCGTGCCGCCGGTGCGGAAGACGACGGTGCGCGGCCCCTCGGCCTCAATGGCAGCGCGGAAACTGCCCGGTCCGGCGTCGCTGAGGTTCGTCACCTCGATCACACGCCCGCCACGGCCGCCGGCCGAAGCGGCCCCAAAGCCCTCCGCGCCAGGGAAGGCGGGGACTGCGGCATTCGCCAACGAAGCGGCGGCCAGGCCCGCTGACAGGGTGAAATTCAACAGGTGCATGGCCTTATGAACGGCTTGGCAGCAGGCATGTTGCGCCGTGCCGCCATGGCGTCACCTCAGGATGACGAAGGTGCCGTCGGGCCGGGCGTAGGCGGCGGGGTGGCTCCAGACGGGGAGCTTGCCGCCTTCGCCTGAATCCGCGGGGGTACCCTGGGCCTCCAGCAGGTCCCAGCGCAGGGTGCCGGCCTTGGCCCAGCCGGAGCCGATGACGCTGGCGATGAGGGTCTGCCCCCTGGCATTCTGGGCCAGGGCGGGATGCTTGGCGTTCCCGGGGCCGATTTTCTGGGCGGCAGCCGCGGGCTCGCCCAGGAGTCCGGTGAGGATCTGGCCGTCGTTTTCCCAGGCGGCGCGCAGGGACGGCCCGGCGGGCAGCAGGCTGGCGCTGCTCATGGGGCACCTGGCCACGCGCCAGTCATCCAGCGGGGTCAAGGTGGTGCGGCCAGCCCCGTGGGTGAGCTGGATCATGCCGCGCGCTGCCGGCTCCGGTGCGCCGCGGTAGAGGACGGTGAGCGTGCCATCCGCGGCCAGATGCGCGCGCAGGGAGCAGCAGGCGCAGACGCCGGGCTTTTCCTCATTGAGCGGCTGAGGTTCTGAAAAGGTGCGGCCGTCATCGGCGGAGTGCCGCGCATAGACGAGGCGCGCGCCCTCCCCCGCCGCCCCGGCGGGCGCGGCGTGCCAGACAATGCTGACGCGGCCCCGGCCATCGGCGGCGATGGAGGCGCCGCCATCGAGCGCGGCGGTGCCGCCCATGAGATCCTGCTGCGGGCTGAAGGCCCCGGCGCCGGGCGGCAGCCGGGCGTGAAGCAGGGGCGCGCGCCCCATGTGCTCCTTGTGGCCGCCGGTGTTGCTATTCCAGACGACCTGCACGCTGCCCTCTCTGCCCAGAGCGAGCTGCGCGCCGCGGATGGTGCCCGCGGCGACGGCGGAGCGCGGCACGCTGTTCACGGTGACGGGCGCGGACCAGGGGCCGCCCTGCGCAGGGCGCGTGGTGTGGCGGACGTCGCAGGCCGCGGGGTCGCCCAGGAGATAGACCAGATGCACCACGCCTGCCGCCGTCACCGCCACCTGGGGCTGGACGCCCGGCTCCGGCAGCGATTCGACGAGGACCTGGGCGCGCAGGGCAAGCGGGAGCAGCAGGGGAAGAAGCAGGCGTTTCATCATGGCGGCATGGAGGGTTGCATGAGCACGTCTCCCCATGCCGGACCTTTAAACCCGAACGCCGCGATTGATCCAGGCCATATTCCGGAAATCCCGGCCCCATGCGGCTCGCTGGCTGGAGGTTCGGTATTTTCAAATACAGTCCCCCAGCACATCGAACCGCCTGGGACTCAGGCTTTGCAGAATCTGTCTCTGACTGAATCACGGCGTTCGGGTCCAAGTATCCCGCACGGGAAGACGGAGGTGGCCGCCGTTACTGCGGCAGCTTGGCCATGAACTTGGCCGGGTTTTCATCGAACTCCTCCACGCAGGGCTCGCAGCAGAATTTGACCTGCTGGCCCTGGTGGACCTTGGTGATGGGCGTGCCCATGCTGCCAAGCTTGTTGCCGCTGACGATGCAGACGTCATACGGATACGGTTTGGCGCCGCCGGAGGTGGAACTCGAGCAGGAGGCCAGCGCGAGGCCGAGCAGCGCGGTGGTGAGGAGGGTGGTCAGTTTGGTTTTCATGATGTGGGTGGGTGGGTTTGCGGTTTGTTTTTCAATGATGACCTGCGCCATCAAAAGCGGAACAGCATGCCGGCGCCGAGGCCGAAGTCGCTGTGGTAAGAAAGGGTGAGGGAGGTGTGGCGGGTGAGCGTGTAGTCGGCGCCCGCCGTCCATTCCCACTCGGTGCCGGTGTCGTAAAAGACCTCTCCCCAGACGCCTAGGCGCGGGGTGAGCTGGAGGCGCTTCGAGAGGGTGAGGCGCGCGTCGCCCTCGGTGTCGAGGCTGAGATTGGCCCAGGCCATGAGCGGCAGGCGGAAGTTGAAGCCGATGAGGCCGCGGTCCTTCGCATCGGGGTCGTTCGTGAGGCGGTAGCCGGCGAAGGCCTGGAAGTTGAGGTTGAAGTAGCGCTGGTAGAGCGCGTCCACCTCATACTGCGGATTGTCCACGCCCTCCCAACCCACCTCCCAAGCGAGCAGGAGGTCGTTCTTCGGATTCATCCAGGTGAGCAGCCCCTCGCTCATGTGGGACTGGAGGGAGGCCGCGCCCCAGACGTAGGCCATGTCGTGCGAGTGCTCGCCGAGGCCGGCGGCGTGATGCAGGCTGTGGTCTGTAGGCGCAGCCGCCAGACTGCGGGAGTCATTGTCATGCCGCAAACTGGCGTTTGCGCCTACAGGCTGCTCATACCGGAAGACGCGGGCCATGCCGGACATCATGTGGTAGAGGATGTGGCAGTGGAACATCCAGTCCTTCTCCTCGTTGGCCTCGAACTCGATGACGCGTTTGCTCATCGGCGGCACGTCCACGGTGTGCTTCAGCGGTGAGCGCGCGCCATTGCCCATGAGCAGGCGGAAGAAATGGCCGTGCAGATGGATGGGGTGGTGCATCATCGTGTCGTTGACGAGTTCCAGCTCGATGATCTCGCCCTTCTTGATCCTCACATAAGGCTCCTGCGCGATGGTTTTGCCGTCGAAGCCCCAGATGTAGCGGTTCATGTCGCCGGTGAGATGCATCGTGATCTTCCGGCGCGGCAGTTTCGCGGGAAGGGTGGTGTCCTGCACGGCCTTCAGCACCCGGTAGGGCGATCCCGGTCGGGGCAGATTCAGGGAGGCGCGCGGATCGTCCTTCTGCTCCTCCAGCGCCAGCCGCAGCATCTCGTTCATCTGGTAGAGGTTCGGGCGCGGCGGGTCGGAGGCGGGCTTCAGTTCGCCCGACCCGAAGAACGCCGAGGCATGGCCGCTGCCATCCTGCGTGGTGGCGCGCAGCTCGTACTGGCCGCTGGGCGGGATGGTGAGGATCACGTCATAGGTCTCGGCGATGGCCATCAGAAAGCGGTCCACCTGCACCGGCTGCACCGGCGGGCCGTCCGCCGCCACGATGGTCATCGGCCCCGCCGAGGAGTGCAGATAAAAATACGATGCCGCCGAGGCATTGATGATGCGCAGGCGCACGCGCTCGCCGGGTCTGCCCTCAATGATTGTCTGGCGCTGGCCGTTGATGAGAAAGGCGTGATAGCCCACGTCGGAGACGTCCATCGGCATCATGCGGTCCCACTCGCGCTTGAAGTAGTCCTTCAAATTCCCGCGCTGCCAGGCGCCGAGCACGGACTGCGCGTTCCGCCGCATCAGCCCGAAGTAATCGCTGCCCCGCATCAACAGGCGCATGACCTCGTGCGGGTTGAAGTTCGTCCAGTCGGAGAGCACCAGCACCTGCTCGCGGTCGGCCTTCACCGGCTCGCCCCCGCGCGGCTCGACGACGATGCTGCCATACACGCCGTTCTGCTCCTGGAAATGCGTGTGGGAATGGTACCAGTAGGTGCCGCTGTGCCGCAGATCGAAGCCAAAGGTGTGCGTCGTCCCCGGCTGAATGGGCGGCGTGGTGACATGCGGCACGCCGTCCTGCTCGTTCGGCAGCAGCAGGCCGTGCCAGTGGGTGGAGGTCGTCTCGCGCTTGAGGTGGTTGTGAACCCGGATGCGGGCGAAGTCACCCTCGCGAAAGCGCAGCGTTGGCCCCGGAATGCCGCCATTGATGGTGAAGCCGCGCACCGCCTTGCCCGCAGGGCTGACGGTTTGCTCGCGGATGTGCAGGTCATACTCCACCACCCGCTGACCGGCGGGCGGGCGGGGGATATTGCAGGTGTCGCAGGCCAGCGCGGCCAGGGAGGGCCCGAAGAGGGCGAGAAGAAGAAAGCGTTTCATGGGAATCGAGTCGTTGCGGTTCACGGAACCAAGCCCGCATGCGCTGATGTCCCTCAGGGACCGCGAGGCGCGGGCACAATGCGTCTGTCAGAGACGCCGGCTCAATTCAGGAAGGAGCAGAAAAGCACCGCCAGCCGGACCTGCGGCTGATTCTCGAAGCTGCTTTCCGCCCAGCGCGATGCGCCCTCATTCAAAGCCCGTGGAGAGCGTGGAAGTGGTCCTGCCTCTTCCACAGGCACCCAAACCGCCTGCGGCGCCCATTTGCGACCGCCGACGGGCGGGGCATTGGCCGGCTCAGCAGGCGCGGAGGGCTCCGCGCATTCGCACAGGCTCATGGCGGCGCAGCACTCCATGGCGCACGCTTCCGGCTCCGCCGTGCGCGGCATCGCCTGCGCAGGCCAGGCCTGGGCCAGCAGCGCGAAAAGGCAGATGATGGAGCGAAGCAGGGTCATGGGTTCATCCGTGCAGACGCAGGGTTGGAGAAAGAGTTACACCTATTATTCCCCCATGCCTTCTTTTTTCCGTCAAGCTATGAAAGATGCCGCGCCGGGTGATGCCCGCTCATCATGAAGCCCATGCCCAAATGCTATTTCCGGTATCGCACTCCGGCGCTTAACGACTGCCCGCATGTCCATACAAGCTCCGCGCAAACAGCATCTCTGGGTCTGGTTTCTCTGGCTCGCCGGTTTCTACGGCGTCTGGACCTGGCTGGTCTTCGGCAATGACCGCTGGGGGGATGTGACCGCGCACTGGCCGATCGCCCTTGCGATGGCGGCGGGCAGCTATGTGGCGGGCTCCACCCCGATGGGCGGAGGTACGGTGGGCTTTCCGATCCTTGTGCTGCTCTTCGGCCTGCCGGCCAGCCTGGGGCGTGACTTCAGTTTCGCAGTGCAGTCCATCGGCATGACCAGCGCCAGCATTTTCATCCTCTCACGCCGCCAGCCGCTGGCCTGGTCCATGCTCAAAGGGTCGGTGTTTGGAGCGGTGCTCGGTTTGCCGGCAGGCCTGTTTTTCATCGCTCCCTATGTGCCGGAGCTGTGGATCAAGCTCGTTTTTGCCGTCATCTGGTGCAGCTTTGGCGTGCTGCACCTTTATCGCATCGGCGAGATCGCCTCCCACGACGGCATGACGGAATTTGACGAGCGCTGGGACTTCAAGGTCGGCACGGTGCTGGGCATCTTTTCCGCAGCCACCGTTGCCTCGGTGACAGGCGTGGGCATTGACATGGTGCTCTACGCCACGCTCGTACTGCTCTGCCGCGCGGACTTGAAGATCGCCATCCCCACCTCGGTCATCATCATGGCCTTCACCTCGCTGCTCGGCGTGCTTGTCAAAAACCTGACCACCGGCATGCAGCCGGGCGTGTATGAGAACTGGCTGGCAGCGGCGCCGGTGGTGGCGCTGGGCGCGCCGCTCGGCGTGTTCATGGTCAATCTCATCGGACGCAAGCCAACCCTGATCTTCGTGGCCGTGCTGTGCGTGGGCCAGTTTGTCTGGACCTGCCACACCGAGCGCGCCGCGCTGGGCATCCCGGGCTTCATTCTCGCCCTGGCCGCTGTCGGCGGCTGCCTGCTCGTTTTTGAGAGGCTGCGTGTCTGGGGTGGCGTGCTCGTCGGCGAGGCCAAAGCGAAGCAAGCGGCTGGATCATCCGCCGCGGATGGCAGGCAGGAGGACGCCACCCACTCGAAAGAAGCAGCCGCAACCTGTCTGCAAGGCTGAGCCGGGCGGCCTCACCTGCGCATGCGTCAGCCCCCCAAATCATGCGGAATCAGTTGGTGGCCGGGGGATCATTTCTTCTCCTTGTCCGGCATGCACTTGCAAAGCCACTCCGGGGCCTGGCACCCGTCGCAGGTGACGGTGTTGTATTCAAAGCGGGCGGTGACGGCCTTGGCGTCGGCGTGGTCCTTGTAGCGCAGGATGAGCCACTCGCCGGGTTTCACGACGGGGATGATGAATCCCTTCGCGTCCTTTGTGACTTCGAGTTTCACCGGCTTCGCGCGGTCGCCGGTCGTGGCGGTGAGGGACTGCTTGTCCATTGCCACCTGTTTCATGTCCTTGTCGAGCACGGCGATGTGAAACGTGCCGCCTTTCACCGTGACCTCGCCGTGCATGGTTTCGTTGTCGCTGAATTCTAGGATGCGGCCGCCGTTCGGTCCGAGTTCGACGCCTTCATGGCTGAAGGCGAGGCTGGTGAGGAGGGTGGCGAGGAGGATGAGTTTGGTTTTCATGGGTGGGTTGGTGTTTGGGTGGGTTGTTTGCCGAAGAGAAAAAAGACGGCGGGAGTGATCATGAGGTCGAGCAGGGTGCTGCTGACGAGGCCGCCGACGATGACGACGGCCACGGGATGCAGGATTTCCTTGCCCGGCTCGTGCGCGGCGAGCAGCAGCGGGATCAAAGCGATGCCGGCGGCCAGCGCCGTCATCAACACCGGCACGAGCCGCTCCAGCGTGCCGCGCACGATCATGGCGCGGCCAAATGTTTCGCCCTCATGCTTCATGAGGTGCAGGTAATGGCTGATCATCATGATGCCATTCCGCGCCGCCACACCGCCGACGGCGATGAAGCCGACGATGGTGGCGATGCTGATGTTATCAATCAGCACCCAGGTGAGCGCGAGGCCGCCCATGAGCGCGAGCGGGATGTTCAGCATGACCTGGAGTGCCAGGGAGATACTGCGGAAGTAACCATACAGCAGGATGGTGATGGCGAGCAGCACGAGGGCAAAGGAGAAGGCGATGCGCTTCGTGGCGGCCTGCTGCGCCTGAAACTCGCCCTCGAAGCGCAGGAAGCAGCCTTCCGGAAGCTTCACCTTCTCACGCACGAGCTTTTCCCACTGCCGCACGAGGCTTTCCAGGTCGCGCTCGGAGGTGTTCGCGCCGATGACGATGCGGCGCTGGGTGTTTTCGCGATTGATGACGTTCGGGCCTTTGCCCTCGCGGATGTCGGCCACGAGGTTCAGCGGGATGAGCTGGCTGCTGTGCGTTTCGATGAGCAGGCTGCCGATTTTCTCCGGCGAGTCGCGCCACGACTCCGGCAGACGCAGGACGAGGTCCATGGTGCGCTGACCCTCACGCAGCTCGGCCATGACCTTGCCGCCGAGCAGGGTGGAGACCTGCGCATTGATGTCACCGGGCTGGAGGTCGTAAGCGAGGGCGCGCTCGCGGTTCACCTCGATCTTGATCTGCGGGATGGGCACCTGCGCCTCCAGGTTCACATCCGTGAGTCCGCGGATGGACTGGCCGAGATCGCGCACCTGCGCGCCTTTTTCCCGCAGCACGTCGAGATCCGGGCCGAAGATCTTCACGGCGATCCTGGCCGAGACGCCGCTGAGCATGTGGCTGAGCCGATGGCCGATGGGCTGGCCGACATTCACAAAGGTGCCCGGAATGGAGGAGAGCAGCTGCCGAATCTCCGCGAAGACGACCTCACGCGGCCTGCCGCTCTCGTGAATCTCGACATCGAACTCATTCACACTCACCGGCATGACGTGGTCATCCCGCTCCGCGCGTCCGGCGCGGCGGCCCACGCTTTTAACTTCCTTGATGCTCTGGAGCAGGCGCACGCCCACCTCGCCAATCTCGTTGGATTGCGCCAGCGAGGTGCCGGGAGCGCTCACGAGCGAGATGGTGGCGCTGCCTTCATTAAAGGCGGGCAGGAAGTCCTTCCCCATGATCGGATAAAGCATCAGCGCGGCGATCAACAGCACGCCGGCAAAAGCCAGGACGAGCATGGGTGCGCCAAGCGCCACCTTGAGAAAGGTGCGCTGCACGATCCACTTCATCGCGCGGATGACAAAACCATCGTCGTGGGCTTTTCCGCCCGCTTTGAGCAGCAGCGAGCACAAAACCGGGATCACCGTGAGCGAAACAACAAACGACGCCGCCATGCTGGTGATCGTGGCGATGGCAATCGGCGTGAAAAGCCGCCCCTCGATGCCTTCCAGACCGAGCAACGGCAGGAAGACGAGGATGATGAGCACGGTGGCGTAAAGGATGGAATTCCGCACCTCGCTGGAGGCGGAGGCGATGACTTCCAGCTTGGGCTTGCTCTGGTTTTGACGGAGACGGCGGAAGACGTTCTCCACGTCCACGATCGCATCATCCACCACCATGCCGATGGCGACGGCAAGGCCGCCGAGGGTCATGGAGTTCACGCTGACGCCGAAGGCCTTGAAGGTCAGGATCGTGACCGCAAAGGACAGCGGCATGGCCATGAGTGTAATGGCCGTGGTGCGCAGGCTGAGCAGGAATAGGAAGAGGATGATCGTAACCATGATCGCTCCGTCACGGATCGCCTCCTTCAGATTGCCGATGGCGTGCCCGATGAAGTCGCCCTGCCGGAACAGAATCTCTACCGTGACACCTTCCGGCAGCGTGGGTCGGAGCTCCTCCAGCGCGGCCTCGATCTGCTGCGTGAGCTTCAGCGTGTCAAAACCGGGCGCTTTATCAATGCTGAGGATTACGCCCATGTTGTCATTCACGCTGGCATCGCCGCGCATCGTCCGCACGGCGTGGCGAACCTCCGCTACATCGCTGATGAGCACCGGGCGGCTGCCCACGGTCTTGATGACGGTCTTGGCGATGTCATCCAGGCTGGTGGTCATGCCAAGATTGCGCACCATGATCTCCTGCGGCCCTGCTTGCAGATAACCGCTCGTTGCATTTCCCGCCGCGCGGCCCACCGCCTCCTCCACCTCCGCCAGAGTGATGCCAAAGGCGGCCAGCCGGTAAGGATCGGGCTGGACCTGGATCTGTTTCACCCCGCCGCCGATGGTGAGCACCTCCGCGATGCCGCTGATGCTCTGCAAACGACGCCGCAGCGTCCAATCCGCCAAGGTGCGCAAATCCATTGGCGCGATGTAGCCCGGCTCGTCCGGTTTTTTCGAGCAGCGCAGCCCCACGAGCAGAATCTCACCCATGAGCGATGAAACCGGCGTCATGCCGGGTTTCACACCCTCGGGCAAGGTGGAGAGCACACCCTGAATGCGCTCCTGCACGAGCTGGCGGGCACGGTAGATGTCCGTGCCCCAGCCAAACTCCGCAAAGATGAGCGACAGGCCCACATCCGAGTTCGAGCGCAGCCTGTCGAGCCCGCCGACGCCCTGCACCGCCGCTTCGAGCCGCTGCGTGACGAGCGCCTCCACCTCCTCCGGCGCGAGGCCGGGCGCCTCGGTGAGGATCGTCACCGTCGGCTTCGTCATGTCCGGCAGCACCTCCACCGGCAACTGGGTGAGTGCTTGATAACCGAACACCAACGTCACAAGCGCCAGCATCAATATCAGAGGCCGGTGATGCAGAGAGAAGCGGATGAGGGAGTTCAGCATGCCGCCACCTCCCGGCGTTTGAAGGCGGTGACGATCAAGAGCAGCAGCAACAAGCCGCTCGTGGCCGCGAAAAAGGTCGTGAGCGTGCTCCACTCGTTGTGAGCGCCTTCATGATCATGATCGTGGTCCCCGTGCTCCGCGGCTTGCTGCTCCTTCGTCATCTCCGTGCCGTCCTCGTTGTGCGGATGACCGTGCGCGGCATCCATGGCTTCTTTGAGGCTCACGCTGCCTTTGCCCGCAAAGGCGAGCGCATAGGCGCCGCGTGTGACGACTTCATCGCCGGGCAGGAGCCCGCTGACCACTTCGACAAAGCGGTCGTTCTGCGCCCCGAGCACGACCGGAGCCTTCACGAAGGCATTTTTCAGCTCATAGTCCTTCACATAGACGAAGCGCTGCGCGGGATCGCCCTGCACGGCGCTGCGCGGGATGGACATCACGTTCTCACGCTCGCTCACAACGATGCTGAACTCCGCCTTCATGCCGGGACGCAGCAGCTTGTCGGGATTCGCGACGTGAAACGCCGCCTCGATGATGCCGGTGGCCACATCCGCCTCGACGGCGACATGAACGAGCTTTGCCTCGAAGACCTTGTCCGGCAGCGCCTGGAGGCGGATGTGGGCTTTCTGGCCCAGTTTCAGCTTCGCCGCGAAATGCTGCGGCACATGCGCCACGGCCTCGACGGTGCTGAGATCGAGAATTTCGATCAACGTGTCATCCGGCGACACCGGCTGGCCTTGCGCGAGGTTCACCTTCGAGACGAATCCGGCGATGGGAGCCTCCAGCTTCACCACGGGCGGCGGATCACCCGGCTGGCGGCTTTCCACCCACGCCACCTCCGCCCCGGCATCCACTTCCTGATGCGGGATGACGAGCACCGAGAAGGCACGGCCCGGAATGCGGCTGCTGACGACGGCCCGTTTCCCCGGCAGCACCTCAATGCTGCCGAGCGCGAAAACCGTCTCCTCAAACACGGTCTCTTCCGCCTCGGCGAATTCGAGGTTCATGTTCGAGACCGCCACGTCATCAAGGATGATGTCCGGCGTGGACGCAAAGGCCCCGGTCAGGAGAAGCAGAAGGCAAAAGATGAGTTGCATGGGCTTTCAGAGCTCGACGCCCGCCTTTTTCAGCAGGGCCATGGTGAGGAAGTTTCAATGAGATGTGGCGGCCTCGTAGCGGATGCGCGCGAGGTGGAAGTCGCGCTCGGCATCCAGGGCGGCGGATTCGAGCTGGAGGCGCTGGTCGCGGGAGCGCAGCACGCTGAGGAGGTCCGTCTGGCCGTTCTTATAGGCTTTCTCCATTTCAGCGGAGTGCTGCACGGCCAGGGGCACGAGCGTTTCGCGCGTCTCGCGCACGATGGAGGCGTTGGTCTCCATCTCGCGGCGCGCGGTGCCGGCCTCGCCATGGATCTGCACCGCGAGGGCTTCGGCTTCCAAACGGGCGCGCTCGGCGCTGGCAGCCGTTTCGGCGATCTCGCCCTGGTTGCGGTTCCACAACGGCAGCGGGATGGAGAAACGGAAGCCGACGAAGCCCGTGCTCTCCCTTTGCGCGGAGGTCACATCCTGCATCTCATGCGCGCCAAAGAGCCCCGCGGTGACATCCGGGATGCGTCTCGCCCTGGCGAGCTGCTGGCCGGTCTGCGCGGCTTCCGCCTTCGTCTGGGCAAGGCGGTAATCCGGCCGCTGCCGCCAGGATGATGCGGGCGGCAGCTCCAGCGTGGGCAGGCCGCCCGTGAGGGTCAGCGGCTCCTCGGAGCGCAGGCCGAGCATGGGCTTGAGCTGGCCCAGCACCGCCACGCTTGCGGCCTCCAGCAGGCGGGACTCGATGCGCAGCTTCTGCGAGTCGAGCTGCACCTGCCTGGCATCCAGGGGAGAGACCTCGCCGGCCTCGGCACGGTCCGAGGCAAAGTCTGCCAGCTTTTGCGCCAGATCCATCTGCTGCTGGCGGAGCTGGCGTTGTCTGGAGAGCGTCAGCAGCCGCACCGCCTGGCTTTTCGCCTCGGCAACGAGGCGGCGCTCGGAGTCCCTGACCTCCAGCTCGGCGGCCACGACCATTTGGGAGGTCAGTTTTTTTTCCAGGCTCAGCCGCCGTGTGAGCGGGAAGGACTGATCCAGCGAAACCACGCCTGTCTGCGGGCTGAGGTTGCTTTGGTTTTGAAAATCATAGCCCAGGGAGGGGTTCGCGAGCCGGCCCGCGCCGAGCTGGCGTCCCCGCGCCTCCTCCACGGCCAGGCGCGCGGCTTTGAGGGCGGGATGATGCGTCCGCGCTCGGGATGCGACTTCATCGAGAGACAGAGTGAGCGCCAAAGAGGGGCTGGCGCAGGCCCATGCGAGCAGGAAAAGAGAAGGTGGTTTCATGGCGAAAAGAGTTCAGTGACCCGGGCATGGAAATCCCATGCGGGAAGGCGGGCGGACGCATCACAGCCATTCGGCCATCCGTCGTGGGATGGCTGGCTGCGCGCGTTTCAAACTCTCAGCACAATTGCTCGCGTCAGGATCTGCGGCCACTCGCGCGGCCCGTCACGCCGGCCTTTGTCAGGCGGTTCCTCCCTGCGCCGGCCCGCCGGATTCAGGCGGAAAAGTCCTGGCTCCCATGCCAGCGAGGCCAGCGCCAGAAGCACAGGCGCCTGCGCACTGTATGCCTCGTGATGCTTGGCCACTAGATCATCCACCACGGCAGTGTGCCTGTGCGTGTCCTCATCCTCCCCGTCCTCATGATGATGCGGCACGTCGTGATCCTCATCCTCGTGGCAGTCATGGGAGTGCGGGCCGTGGCAGTGGTCCACCAAAGTGATCCGCTCCACGCCGCCGCAGTCGCACAACCATCCGTGATGAATGCCAAAGGTCTGCGCCCAGGCCACCGCCAGAGTGGCGGTGAGCATCAGCAGGGCATGGACCGCGCGGCGCATTTTTTTGAAACTTGCCGGTCCGTTTCACTGCTGGCAAGCGGAAAGTCTCGCCGTCAGTTCGCGCTGCGCGGGTTTGCTCCGTCTTTACCGCGCCGCTTTTTCCGCCGCCGAGCGGGCGGCGAGGATGAAATCAATCCGAGTTGGCGCCTTCTCCAACTGACTGCTGTAAGCGTCCAGCTCATTGGCCAGGATCAGCCAGCGGTCATGGGTGTCGCGGTCCAGAGGCTTGAGGGGTTCCAGGGCATGGCCGGGGTTGGCTTCGAAGTACTGGCCGTGCAGGTTTTTGCCGCGCTGGCCCGGCTTTTCCGGCATGGGATTCAGCCCGTGAAGTCCGCCCGCCGTGCCCCACCACTGCACGGCCTCGAAGTGCGGATGCCCCGGCGGCACATCGCTGACATAAAGGGTGGCCGAGCCGTCCTTGTGCAGGCGCTTTTGCAGTTCGCCCACCGGCACCGCGTCCACAGTGAGCTTTGCCGCCGCCGCCATGGCCGCCGCATGACCCGCCGCCTGACCTAGAGACATCCAGATGGGTTCCAGCCGCAGAGCGCAGAATCCCACATGCGAGGATGACACCGCCACGGGCACCAGCAGGTTTTCCAACTCGTTGGGCACGAGCGCGCCGTAGGGGACTTGGTAAGGCGGCACGGGATTGTAAAATTCCCCGCCATGACTGCCGCCGATGAGAGGGCCTTTGTGGCTGGTGCCGTGGCAGTTGTTGCCGTAGTCGCCCATGGCGATGGCGTCCTTGAAGAGTTTGGCGCGCGCGTCGCCGGGCGCGTGCTCGCTGTCCTGCTGCACATAGACGTGGCGGCCGGTCATGCGTCGCGCCTCGCGCACATAAAGCTGCGGGGGCAGGTGGCCGGTCTCGGGGAACTCGTCCTTGCACCAGCCCCACTGCGACGCTGGCTCGCGGAACCTGGCCGGCACCGCCTCGTCATTCGCCAGGAAAAAGAGCAGCCCGGCATTGTAGCGCAGGTGCTCGTCAAAGATGGCCTGCCGGGCGGCGGCATCACCCTCGGGCCAGGCGAGGTTGGCGCCGGGCATGGAGAGGCGGATGAGTCCGCGCGAGACATCGTTGATGTCGTATTTTCGGTTGGGCAGCGCGGGCGGCTGCGCTTTGACGACGCATCCCGAGGGGTAGCCGAAGACGCTTTGAATTTTCCCTGATTCGAGGATGGGCAGCACGTCGAGAAAATCCTCCCGCCGGTAGCCTTTTGGCGCCTGGATGGGCGCGCGGTTGGCGGGATCGTCGGTGGCGCAGAAGCGGAAGTTGTAGGCCTGAAGTTCCTTGTCGCTTTTCTCCGGCGCCAGTGACTCGCCATAGACATCACGCCCTTCGCGCCCGACATGGTAACGCACTCCCGCCGCGGCCATCAGGTCGCCCTCGTAGCTGCCGTCCACGAAAACGGCCGCGCGAACCGTGAGAGTCTCCGCGCCCTGGGCGAACTCCGCCTGGCTGATGACCGCGCGCGCGACTTGCACAGACTTGAGCGCCGCGCCTTTGCGCAGGGTGACGCGCTCCTGCTCCGCGAGCATTTGCTCCAGCACGAGCAGGTTCACCCTGGGTTCGCCAAAGACGCCTTCATGGCTGTCCTTCACCTGCTGCGAGTCCGCGCCATAGGTTCGCTCGTAGTGCGCCTTCACACGCTTGCTGAATTCCAGGAACGAGCCGGTCAGGGACTCGCGGCTGTGATAATCCGTGTGCGAGAGGCCGGAGGCGAGCAGCCCGCCGATGCGCTCGGTCGGCTCCAGCAAAAGCACCGTCGAGCCCGAGCGCGCCGCCGCCACAGCCGCCGCGATGCCGCCGGGCGTGGCTCCGTAAATGCAGACGTCCGCGGTCAACTCGGCGGCGGACACGGGCAGGGCGAGGATCAGGGCGGTGAAAAGCGGGCGCATGGCGCATGGGAGACCGCCCGCCAGCGCGGCGCAAGTGGCAACAGGTGCGGGCAAAGAAACCGCGCCGTTATTTTTTGTCGCCGCCGCCGAAGAGTTTGCCCACGGACTTGGTGGCGCGCTGGAAGAAATTGGGTTCCTCGGCGGACTTGCTGCTGCGCTTGCGGTAGCCGCCGGAGGCGACGGAACTGCCACCGGTCCAGTCAGGCTTGTCGGACTCGCCCGCCAGGCCCATGGCGATGAGTGTGGGCACGTCGAGGAAGCCGTTGGCGGCCAGGCCGCTGCGGACTTGGAAAAGCAGGATGGCGTTGTGGGTGTTCTTGCCCTCCTTGCCGTCGAGGGTGGAGGTGTAGAGGCCTTTTTCCTTGAGCAGGCCCTGCGCGCGGTAGAGCAGGTGCTTCTTCCCGTTCGCGCTGTAGCCGGAATAAGGCGGCGTGGGATACATCTGCTCCACGGTCCAGTAGCCGGCGGCGGGCTCCGTCACGGGGGCCTGCGGCGGAATGACCGGCCCCACGAATTTGTCGGGCGTGATGACCTCCGGCTCGGGCGGCTTTTCCTGCACAATGAGCGGCGGCGAGGTGGCGACGACATTGGCAATGTCCGCCGGCAACCCGGCAGGCGCGGCGGCGGGTGTCATGGCCGGCGGCGCGGCTGGCGCGGGCGTGGTCTGCGCGGCGGCGGGCATGGCTGCCGGAAGGGCGTCAGGCGCGGGGGCAGGCTCCGCAGGCTGCGTGACGGCTGCGGTGGCGGCTTCGGACGGTGGTGTCTCCGCAGGTGACGGCTGCACCGGTGGAGGAGCGGCTTCTTTTTCAGGGGCGGGAGAAGCAGCCGGCTCATTGGCGGCGGCAGCCGCTGCCACGACAGGCGCGGTTTTTTCCCCGCCCCCGGAGAGCATCCAATAGGCGGCTCCTGCGATGACGACACCGGCTCCGGCCAGGGCGAGCGGCAGCAAGTTTTTCTTTTCAGGCTTGGCGGCGGACGGCGGGGGGATGCGCGGGTAGGCTCTGCTGGTGCTGGAGGCGGGCTTGAGGCCGAGCAATTCGGCGAGCTGGCCCGCGTTGGCCGGACGCATCGCAGGGTCTTTGTGCAGGCACATGGCGATGACGGTTTCCCACACATCAGGGATGGCATCGGGAGCTTTGACCTCGAGTTCCTCGCGGCGCTCGGCCATGCGCGGGGGCACCTTGCCGTGAATCTGGGTGGGCAGGTCGCCCCGGTAAAAGGGCGGCTTGCCGGTGAGCAGTTCGTAAATCGTGGCGCCGAGGGAGTAAACATCGTCCGTGGGCAGGGGGCGCTCCCCCATGGCCTGCTGCGGGCTCATGTAGGGCAGGGTGCCGCTGCTGCCGGTGTGCGCGGCGGAGAGGCGGCTCATGGTGTCGGAGAGGCTGCGGGCGATGCCGAAGTCGGCCAGCTTGGCCACGCTGCCTTTTTCAGCGAACATGATGTTCGCTGGCTTGAGGTCGCGGTGGACGACTTTGCGCTGAAAGTGGGCGTAGTCGAGCGCGTCGCAGACACCGAGCAGCCACTTCGAGATTTCCTGCGCGCTGAAGACGCCGTGCTCGGTGCCCAGACGCAGTTCGGAGAGCGTTTTGCCATCCACATATTCCATGGAGATGGCGGCGGCCTCCTCGTCATCCACGAAGTCGTAAATGCGGACGATGTTCGGGTGGGAAAGCTCGAGGCCGCGGCGGGTCTCGGTTTTGAGTTCCTTCACCGCGGCGGGATCGAGGCCGATGAGGCTGGGGAGGAATTTCAAGGCCACGGGCCGCTCCAGCTTGATGTCATCCGCCAGCCACACCACGCCCATGCCGCCGCGCCCCAGCACGCGGGTGAGTTTGTAGCGGCCAAAGACCATCATGCCCGCGCCGGGAGTCTTGATCTTGATGGTCTGGTCAAAATCCGCCTCCCCCGTAACGGGCATGGTGTGCGAGGTCACCGGCGCGGAGGCAGGCGGCGCGTTCATCTTTCCATCTGGGGCGGGGCTGTCCATGATTCGGGGGAAAACGGCGGGATGGTAGTTTCTTCCTCCGGCGCTGTCACCGGATAATTTCTGCGAAGCCGGGAGCAGGATGAAGGCCCGTCTGCCACAGTTTGTGCGGTGATTTTCATACGAGGTGCGCCTTGAGGTCCAGTCAGACGGATGTGCGGACGGGTCAGACGGAGTTTGGGACAGTCTGACGAGCTCCAAGATTCCCTGATTGCCAGGGTGTTGTTATGGCGATTATCGTTCCCGGTGCCAGCCGCCCCCCCTGCAAGACACCTCGTTTTCCTCATCCGCGACCTCGGACGCGGAGGGGCGCAGCGGCAGTTGACGGTGCTGGCATCCTCCCTGGCAAAGCGGGCCGGGTGGGAGGTGACGGTGGTGCATTTTTATCCGGGCGAATTTGAAGCGGAACTGCGCGCCTCCGGGGTGCGCTGCGTGTGCGTGAACAAGCGCCGCCGGTGGGACATGGCGGGCTTTTTCCTCCGGCTGCGGCGCGTGCTGCGGGAGTTGCGCCCGGATGTGCTGCACGGCTATTTGCATGAGGCGAATCTGGCCGCGCTGATGATGAAGCCCTTCTGCGGTCGGCCGCTCGTGGTCTGGGGCATTCGCGACTCGCGCACGGACGCGGACACCTGGGGCTGGCTGGGGCGGTTGAGCTTCCGCCTGAACTGCCTTTGCTCAGGGCTGGCCGACCTCATCGTGGCGAATTCGCAGGCTGGCCGCGACTACTACCTCGGCCACGGCTACCCGGCGGACCGCTTTATTGTGGTGCCGAACGGGATCGAAGCGCCGGCGGAGGCCGCGCTTCCGGCGCAGAAACCCGAGTTCCGCTTCGGCCTCATTGGCCGCCTGCATCCGGCCAAGGACCACGCCACCTTCCTGCGCGCGGCGGCGGAGGCGCGGCGCTCGCATCCGCAGGCGCGCTTCGTGTGCGTGGGCGGCGGCACGGACGCCTATGCGGAGCGGATGCGCGCCTTGTCCGCCGAACTCGGCCTGGAGGACTGTCTGGAATGGCTGCCGGTCACCGGCGACATGGCGGCGGTGTATGGCGGGCTTGGCGCGGTGGTGTCCGCCTCGGAGCACGAGGGCTTTTCCAATGTGCTGGCGGAGGCGATGTCCCACGGCCTGCCATGCATCGCCAGCGCGGTTGGGGACTCGGCTTTTCTGCTCGGCGGCGCGGAGTGGACTTTCCCCGCCGGAGACACGCCAGCGCTGGCGGCAAAGATGCGCGCTTTGATGGACTTGGACAGCGAGTCACGCGCGGCGCTTGGCGCGCGCTTGCGGGAGCGCGTGCGGGTGGAGTTCAGCGTGGAGCGGCTCGTGGAGCGCACCGAGTCCCTGCTCGGCGGCGCGCCAGTGGCGGAAAAGCCGCGCATTCTCTGGATCACCACCGGCCTCGGCACCGGCGGCGCGGAAATGATGCTCACGCAGCTCGTGACACGGTTCGGCGGGCACAGCCACAGCGTGCTTTCCCTCACTGCCGGTGGCAAGCATGTGGAGACGCTGCGCGCGGCGGGCATCGAGGTCCATAGCCTGGACATGCCCGCAGGGCGGCCCACGGCGGGGGCTTTGCTGCAACTGGCGGCGCTCGTGCGCGCGCGGCGTCCGGTTTTGATCATGGGCTGGATGTATCACGGCTGTCTCGCGGCGCTGATGGCGCGCAGTCTGGGCGGACGGCGCGTGCCCGTGGTCTGGAACATCCGCCAGTCGCTCTACGATCTCGCCTTGGAAAAACGCGGCTCGGCGCTGGTGATCCGCCTGCTGGCAAAGCTGTCCGCGCTGGCGGATGTCATCACTTACAACTCGGAGACCAGCGCGCGCCAGCATGAGGCGCTGGGTTACGAGGCGGCAAAGACGCGGCTGATCCCGAACGGGTTCGATTTGGAAAAATGGCGGCCTTTGCCGCGACCGCGAGCCGCCGGGAGCAAGCTGCGCGTGGGACGTTTCGGGCGGTACACGGCGATGAAGGACTACCCCGCATTTGTCGAGGCGGCGGCGCTCGTGGCGCGGCAGATGCCGGACGTGGAGTTCCTTCTGGCCGGGCCGGGTGTGGATGACGGCAATGCCGGGCTGGTCGAGTGCGTCACCCGGCACTTCGGCGCGGCGGCGGGCGCGGTGCGTCTGCTCGGGGAGCGCCACGATCTGCCGGAACTAACGGCTTCGCTGGACCTCGCCGTGTCGTCCTCCTCGTTCGGCGAGGGCTTCCCCAACGTCATAGGCGAGGCCATGGCCTGCGGCGTGCCCGTGGTGGCCACGGACATCGGCGACACGCGCTGGGTGATGGGGGGGGCGGCTGCCGTAGGCGCGCTTGCCAAAGCGCGGGAGACCGGTCACGCGCATGAAACCGATCCCCGCATTCTGGCGAATGCGCCTACGGAGACGGGTGTCCTCAGTTCGCTGGACACTCGGGGAAACGCATCCCAATGCAACCCAATCTCCGAGCCTCAAACTTCGAATTTCGAATTTCGAACTTCGCATCTTCTCGCCACCGCCATGCTCCGCATTCTTACGCTCCCGGAATCCGAACGCCGCGCCCTCGGTCTGGCGGGACGCGCGCGCATCGAGGCGCATTTCTCGCTCGACTCCGTACTGCGGCAGTATGAGGAGCTTTTCTCCACACTCACCCTTCACGACTGATCTTCTCCCATGTGCGGCATCGCTGGATTTTTCACTCTGCCCGGTTCTCGTAGGGCGGACCAAATGTCGGAAGAGGTCCGGCGCATGACCGACGCCATCGTCAGCCGCGGGCCGGACGACGCGGGCGTATGGGTGGATGCGGAGGCGGGCATCGCGCTCGGGCATCGCAGGCTTTCCATTCTGGACCTTTCACCGCTCGGGCATCAGCCGATGACCAGCGCCTGCGGTCGCTTTGTCATCGTCTTTAATGGCGAGATCTACAATTACCAGGAGCTGCGCGCTGACTTGGAGACGAGCGGCCATGCATGGCGCGGGCACTCGGACACGGAGGTCATGCTTGCCGCCTTCGCTCAATGGGGTATGCTGGAGGCCACGCGCCGCTTCAACGGCATGTTCGCCTTCGCTCTCTGGGACCGGCGGGAGCGCGTGCTGCATCTGGGGCGGGATCGTCTCGGAGAGAAGCCGCTGTTTTACGGCCGCGTGGGCGGCACGCTGGTTTTCGGTTCGGAGTTGAAGGCGCTGCGGCGCTTTCCAGGCTTCGATGCGGCGGTGGATCGCGCCTCGGTGTGCGCGCTGCTCAGGTACAGCTATGTGCCGGACCCGCACTGCATCTATGAGGGCTTTCACAAGCTGCCGCCCGCCTCGCTGCTCAGTCTGCGCCTGCCCGATGAGGAGGCAAAGCCGCGCTTGTGGTGGTCGCTGCGGGAGGTGATCGAGCGCGGGCAGACCACGCCCTTCACTGGCACGGAGACGGAGGCCATGGACGCCTTCGAGAGCCTGCTCAAGCGCGCCGTGGGCCAGCGCATGGTCGCGGATGTGCCGCTGGGTGCCTTCCTCTCCGGCGGCGTGGACTCCTCCCTCATCGTGGCGATGATGCAGGCGCAAAGCGCGCGCCCGGTGAAGACCTTCACCATCGGCTTCGACGTGCCGGAGTACAACGAGGCTGTTTTTGCCGCCGATGTGGCGCGGCATCTGCGCACCGACCACACGGAGATGTATGTCACGGCCAAAGACGTGCTGGATGTCATCCCGCTGCTGCCCGCGCTGTATGACGAGCCTTTCTCCGACTACTCGCAAATCCCCACCTACCTCGTCTGCAAAATGGCGCGCCGGCATGTCACCGTGGCCTTGTCCGGCGACGCGGGCGACGAGCTTTTCGGAGGTTACGAGCGTTACTTCGTGGGGCGGAACCTTTGGAACAAATTCGCCTGGATGCCCGCGCCCATGAAGCGCTCCCTGGCAGGGCTCATGACGCTGCCGCCGCCGGCATGGCTCAATCAAGCGGGCGATCTCCTGAAGCCGCTGCTGCCGAAGCGCGTGCGCCACATGCCCTTTGGCGACAAACTGCACAAGCTGGCCGAGGTGGTGGCCGCGCCGGGCATGGAGACGCTTTACCTCACGCTCATGTCCCACTGGAAGCAGCCGGAGCAGGTGGTCATCGGCGGTCATGAACGCGCCACCAGCATCACCGACCGCGCGGGCTGGCCGCATGTGGCGGACTTCACCCACCGCATGATGCACCTGGACATGGAGAACTACCTGCCGGGCGACATCCTCACCAAAGTGGACCGCGCCGCCATGGGCGTGAGCCTGGAGGGGCGCATCCCTCTGCTGGACGCGGATCTCATCGAGTTCGCCTGGGGCATTCCCTTCTCCATGAAAGTGCGCGAGGGACGCGGCAAATGGCTCATGCGCGAGACGCTCTACCGCCATGTGCCCAAGCCGCTCATTGACCGCCCCAAGCGCGGCTTCGGCGTCCCCCTGGAGCACTGGCTGCGCGCGGATCTGCGCGACTGGGCGGAGGACCTGCTCAGCGAGGAGCGGCTGAAAAGGGAGGGCTACTTCCACCCCGCCCCCATCCGCCAGAAATGGCGCGAGCACCTGCAAGGCACCCGCAACTGGAACTTCTATCTCTGGGATGTGCTGATGTTCCAGGCCTGGCTGGAGTCGGTTAGGTGAGGGGCAGCCTCAAGGCGGGCCGCGCTGGTCCTCGATCTGGCGCAGTTTCTCCGCGTTGAGCACCTGCGTGGAGCCGTCGGCGAAGGCGGCGATCATGACGCCGGCGCGCGACTCGCCGCCGCTGACCAGGACGAGGGTGTTCCCCGCTGTGGTGCCGCTCAGGCCCGCGCCCCGGTAGTCCCAGCCGACTTGATTGCCGTTGCGGTCCACGATGCATTCCAGCAGACGGCGATCCTCAAGGTAGCCTTCTTTGAAAAGTGTCTCCAGGTCGGGCGGATAGGCGCCCTTGTTGTCGGCGGTGAACATTTTCATCCCCAGCACGAGCTGGCGGGCGTTGTTGGTGCTTTTGATTTGGACAGCCTTTTCCGCCATGACGGAAAAAGCGGGCACCAACAGCGAGGCGGCGATGGCCAGGACCACGACGAACAGCATCAAATAGCCTGTAATGACGCCCGCCAGCGCCATGCCCGCGCCGCTCAGCGCGCCTGCGGAGCGCTTGATGGAGGAGCGGGCGATGTGGCCGAAAATGACCGCAAGCAGGGCCGGAACCAGCGGGATGACGATGCCGATCAAGCCGCAGACGAGGCTCGCCACGGCCAGACCGGAAGTGCGGGCGGCAGCGGCCGCGGACGGCTTCGAGGGGAGGATCTGCGCGGGCTTGGCGCCGGTTTGATAGATGGGCGGCGGAGCCAGGGGGGCGGGCAGAGCCTCGCGCAGCGGACGCCAGTCGGTCATGCCCTCGGTCCAGGCCAGGTCGTCCTCGGAGAAGTAGCCTGCGGCGATGCGCTGGCGGATTTCGTCCACAGGCAGGGGACCGAACTGCTGGCCGTCTTTGGTGATGTGGAAGTGCATGATGGCGGGAGAGGATTCGGCGGGATTTAAGCCGCTGCCTTCCGCCTTGTCGAGCCTGCCTGTGCTTGATGCGGCCACTTTTCCGGCTACCTGGGTCGCCCCCCGATGATCCGCCTCCTGCTTCTCCTCAGCCTGCCGCTCTACGTCCTCGACCAGTGGACAAAGCTCTGGATCGTGCGCGAGTTCCGCCTGCATGAGGACATGCGCGAGGTCATTCCCGGCATCTTCTGGCTGCACCACACGGCGAACACGGGCGTGGCCTTCGGCATGTTCAATGGCACGGAATACGCCAATTACGCCTTTGGCGCCATCTCTCTTGGCGCGCTGGCCTTCATCATCTGGCTCCACCGGAAGGGCGCCTTCCCCGGCTGGATGAGCCGCGCGGCGGTGGCGCTGCTCGTGGCGGGCATCTTCGGCAATCTCACTGACCGCCTCATGCACGGCTATGTGGTGGACTTCCTGCTCTTCGACTTCGGCTTCCCGCCTTTCAATCCCTGGCCGTCCTTCAATGTGGCGGATTCCTGCGTGGTCTCCGCCGCCATCCTGCTTGCGCTCGCTTCCTTCACCGAGGCGAAGCTGTCGGCGAAGAAGCCGTGATCATGGCTGCTGAAGCCAGGTCTCGTAGGCTTCGTTGATGAGGCAGTCTTCACCCAGCGCGTCTTTGAGCGGGTCAATCTCGCTGCCGCTGAAGCCCAAGTGCAGATGCCTGCGCCAGCCCTCGGCATGCTCGAACCGGCCGGAAAGCCGCCCCACTTTGCGCGAGGCCTCGTCCATGCTCACGAGATAGGAGTCCATCCCCTGGCTGACATCGAGCCAGTTTTTCTGGCTGGCATGCGCGGCCAAAGACTCGCGCTTTCTGGCATGGACGCGCGTGGTGTTCACATAGGAGCCGGCGTGGATGCGCTTGCGCAGCGGATCGCACAGGCCGTGCGGCATGGCGTGATAGACGGTGACATCATGCAAAAAGGAGGGCTCGGGCGGGTCGGTGACGAAGTTTTGGATGGCGTGGGCAAACGCACCCGTGCAGGCCAGTCGCTGCGTGTTTTGATGATCCTCCATGTAGTCGGCGGGCGAGTGCGTGAGCACGATGCTCGGGCGCGCCTGCCGCACCACGGCTGCCACCTTGCGCAGCAAGGGCACGCTGTAAGTCACCTCCAGGTCATCGCTTATGGGTGGATAAAATGTGGCGCCGAGGATGCGCGCCGCCTCCTGCGCCTCGGCCAGGCGCGTGCGCGCGGTAGTGGGGCCGTCCATCTCCACCGAGCCGCCATTGCCCGTGCAGAGGTTCATGTAATGCAGGTCCCAGCCTTTTTCCTGGAGTAGAAGCATGGTGCCTGCGGCGACGAATTCGATGTCATCTGGGTGGGCGAAGAGGGCGAGGACGGAGGGCATGGCGGGGCGCTTTTGTCCGGGAATCCACCGGACTTGTCAAAAGAATCTCCCCGAACTTCCCGCCTCTATCATCCCCACCTTGCAAAAGGCCGTCCGCCATTGAAAATCAGCCCGTCTTTTTCATCCCAACCTCACATGCCCAAGAAATCCGCCGCCAAGTCCGCCGTCAGCGCCTCCGCCCCGCCTGCGATCCGCCCGATCAAGAAGCTCATGGTGGCGAACCGCTCCGAAATCGCCATCCGCGTCATGCGCGCGGCCACGGAGTTGGGGATTCGCACGGTGGGCATTTATGCGCAGGAGGACCGGTTTTGCCCGCATCGCTTCAAGGCGGATGAGGCCTATGAGCTGAACAAGGACAAAGGGCCGCTCGGCGCTTACCTCGATGTCGAAGGCATCGTGACGCTGGCGAAGGAAAAGGGCGTGGACGCCATCCACCCCGGCTACGGCTTTCTCAGCGAGAATCCGGATTTCTCGAAGACCTGCGAAAAGGCGGGCATCATCTTCATCGGGCCGGATACGAAGATTTTGACGATGATGGGCGACAAAACGGCCGCGCGGAATGTCGCTCGCAAATTGAACGTGCCGATCCTCGAAGGCACCGACGAGCCGGTGAGTGATCGCAAGGAAGCGATCGCAGTGGCGAAGAAAATCGGCTTTCCGCTGATCATCAAGGCGGCCTTCGGTGGCGGTGGTCGCGGCATGCGCATCGTGCGCGAGGCCAAAGACCTCGAAAAGCTGCTCGATGAGGCGCAAACCGAGGCGGAACGTGCTTTCGGCAATGGCGCGGTGTTTTTGGAAAAATTCGTCGGCAAGGCGAAGCACATCGAAGTGCAAATTTTGGCCGATAAACACGGCACGGTGCTGCATTTGCATGAGCGCGACTGCTCGGTGCAGCGTCGTCACCAGAAGGTGATCGAGCAGGCGCCGAGCTATGGCGTGAAGCAGGAGATCATTGACGGTCTTTGCGACGCGGCGGTGAAGCTGGCGGAGGAAGTGAAGTACACGCACGCCGGCACGGTCGAGTTCCTCGTCGATCACGAGACGGGCGAGTGGTATTTCATTGAGATGAATCCGCGCATCCAGGTGGAGCACACCGTGACGGAGGAGATCACCAGCATCGACATCGTCCGCTCGCAGATCCTCATCGCGCAGGGCTATCAGATGCACCAGGAGCCGCTCGGCCTGCCGCCGCAGGAGAAGATCGAGAAAAGCGGCTTCGCCATCCAGTGCCGCATCACCACCGAGGACCCCGAAAACGCCTTCACGCCCGACTTTGGCCGCATCCTGAACTACCGCAGCCCCGGCGGCTTCGGCGTGCGCCTGGACGGTGCGCTGGGCGCCACGAACGCCGTCGTCACGCCCTACTACGACTCCATGCTGGTGAAGATGACCGTCTTTGCCCGCACCTACCAGCAGGCGCTCGACCGCATGGACCGCGGTCTGCGCGAGTTCCGCATCCGCGGCGTGAAGACGAACATCCCCTTCCTCATGAACGTGGTGCATCACCCGGACTTCAAGACCGGCCAGGCCACCACCCGCTTCATTGATAACAACCCCGACCTGCTCAAGTTCACCGCCCGCAAAGACCGCGCCACGAAGCTGCTTAACTACCTCGCGGACACCATCGTCAATGGCAACCCCTTCGCCAAGGGCCACAAGCCCGAGAAGCCATTCACCGCGCCGCCCATCCCGAAATACGACCACCGCATCGCGCCCGTGAAGGGCACGAAGGACCTGCTCACCGAGATGGGGCCGGAGAAGTTCTGCAAAGACTGGGTCGCCAGACAAAAGCGCCTGTTGCTCACCGACACCACGATGCGCGACGCGCATCAGTCGCTGCTCGCCACGCGCATGCGCACCTTTGACATGCTCGCCGTCGCGGATGCGGTCGCTCGCCGCACGCCGAACCTCTTCTCGCTCGAAATGTGGGGCGGCGCCACGTTTGACGTGAGCATGCGCTTCCTGCGCGAGGACCCGTGGGAGCGCCTGCGCCAGATACGTGAAAAGGTGCCGAACATCCTGCTCCAGATGCTCTTCCGCGGCTCGAACGCCGTCGGCTACACGAACTACCCGGACAACGTGGTGAAGGGCTTCATCAAACATGCCGCGCAGAACGGCATGGACATCTTCCGCATCTTTGACTCGCTGAACTACCTGCCGAACCTCAAAGCCGCGATGGAAGCGGTGCGCGAGGACACCACATCCATCTGCGAAGGCACGCTCTGCTACACCGGCGACATCCTCGATCCGAAGCGCGACAAGTATGACCTCCAATACTACGTCCGCCTCGCCAAGGAGCTCGAAAAGATGGGAGCACACATGCTCTGCATCAAAGACATGGCCGGACTCGTCCGCCCCTTTGCCGCGAAGAAGCTCGTGAAGGCACTGAAGGATGAAGTCGGCCTGCCGATTCACTTCCACACGCATGACACCAGCGGCCTGAATGCATCGAGCTACCTCGAGGCCTCGCTCGCTGGCGTCGATGTCGTCGATGCGGCCATCTCCTCGCTCTCCGGCGGCACCTCGCAGCCGAATTTGAACTCGCTCGTCGCCGCCATGCAGCACACGCCGCGCGACACCGGCCTCGATCCCGAGGCGTTGCAGGAGTTCAGCGACTACTGGGCTGCCGTGCGTGCGTTTTATAAACCCTTCGACACCGCCGAGCCCTACGGCACCGCCGAGGTTTATCTCCACGAGATGCCCGGCGGCCAGTACACGAATCTCAAAGAGCAAGCCATCGGCATGGGCTTCGGCCCGCGCTGGCCGGAGATCGCCCACGCATACGCCGAGGTGAACCAGCTCTGCGGCGACATCGTCAAAGTCACGCCATCGAGCAAAGTCGTCGGCGACCTCGCCATCGAGTGCGTCGCGCGTGGTGTGAAGCCTGCCGACATCTTCAACCTCACCGGCACGAAGTGGAGCAAGGATGTCACCAGCATGTTCGAAGGCTGGCTCGGCGAGCCTTTCTACGGCATGGAGGCCAACAAGGCCGCCGACAGCCGCAAGAAGTGGAACAAGCTCGCCGACGCCATCGTCGGCAAGGACGGCAAACGCATCAAAGGCCGCCCCGGCACCCACGCCGCGAAGATCAACCTCGCCGACGTCCGCGCCGAGCTGAAGGGCAAATTGAAGAAAGACCCCACCGAGGACGATGTCTGGAGCTACCTCATGTATCCCGATGTCTTCCTGAAGTTCGCCGACTTCCGCAAAGCCCACGGCGATGTCTCCGTGCTGCCCACGCCCGCCTACTACTACGGCCTGCGCGACAAGGAGGAGATCCACATCAGCCTCGAGGAGGGCAAAACGCTCTTCGTCCGCCTCCTCAACATGACCGAGCCCGACGCCGCCGGCCAGCAGACCGCCATCTTCGAGCTCAACGGCTACCCACGCCACACCACCGTCACGAACAAGGCCCTCGCCAAAAACGCCGTCACCAAGACCAAGGCCGATCCCGCCGACAGCAGCCAAGTCGGCGCCCCCATGCCCGGCATGGTCGCCAGCATCGCCGTCAGCGTCGGTCAAAAAGTGAAGGAAGGCGAAACCCTGCTCACGTTGGAGGCCATGAAAATGTTCGCCGCCGTCGCCTCACCGACCGCCGGCACCGTCAGCGAGATCTGCGTCAAAATCGGCGAAAGCGTCGAGAGCAAGGATCTGCTGGTGAGGCTGGTGAAGTGAGCTTTGGCTATCCTTGATGTTTGTCTTCGGTGTCTTCGTAAGGATATCGTCGCATGTACATGCCAGCGACGAGTTCTAGTCTCGCTAGATTCTTGTCAGTAGCCCACTTCTCCCATTCTATATTTGTTGTTCTCGACAAGCGTTGCTGTAACTCAAAAACGCTGAACATGGTTTCTACCCCGTTCATGTTTATTAGAGCTATCATGTCGGCATCTTTTCGTCCTTGCACGGTTCGGCTCGCCAACGCCTCCTGAAATACATCTTCATCAATCCAAAAGGTAGTGCCTTTAGGTATATCAAGTGTGGAGCGCGGAACCAAAGCCTGCGCTGGAAGGGAACGCTGGTCCCTGATTCGACCCACCTCGAAAATATTGTGCAGCATTCGAGCGGCAAACCACCTGCGGCAGCCTGGTAACGCATTGTCCAGACAATACGATGAGAACCTTGTGCTCGTGGTTGGCGGGTGGATGATTAGCGAAGGAATATGTATCTGAAAAAAGCATCGTAGTAATCGGTCGCCTGAATTAAACACAGATTTGAAATCGATTTCGTTTACCATTTCCAAAAGCTTTTCCTGAATTACGTGCTTTGCGTGATCACTCGTGAATGCAAATGTTAGCCCGTTATGTTGAAAGGCGGCTTTCGTTATATCAGCGGTCACACAGCCAAATGCCAATTTGCCCTGGTGTCGCTGAGGCATGCGATGGAGAAGCTGTTTGACGGCCTCTGACAATCTCTTCGTTGCTTGGCTTGAGCTTCCAACTCTTTTGCATTCCACGAAAAAGGCGAATCTTCCTTTGGTGGCAATGATGTCTGTTTTGCTGCTTAAATCGACCTCACATCCGGCTTGGCAAAAATAGCTGGCTATTCTCAACTCGAACTGAAGATTTCTGGATTGTGAATTTGAGTCCAGGGCAGCGAAATCAGACCCTCCAACTATAGTTCGCAATTTTCCTTCTGCGCCCTTGGGCATGTGCATTTTCAGACCTTTCACAATCCACATTAATTCGTGAACTTCACGTAACACATAAAGGTACCAGTCTATCGGACTCTTGAATGGATGTTGTTTTGCGTTCTTGAAAAAAGCTTCTCCACTGTGCAGCCCCTTCTCGGCAGCAGTCCAGCACAAGTAGTCCTTGTATCGCTGAAGCCTCGTATTGGCTGTTTGAATGCCACAGTTGCTGCAAAACTCTTCGAGAAGAATGAGGTCGCTTATGTGATGTTCAAGCTCGAGCCCCGGCAGGGATTCTAGCGGCAAAGGATATGATTTTCGGCCAGGGTCCATTCAAACTGAGTTTACCGCAAGAAGACATCACCGAAGTAAAAATATCACTTCCAAGCCCAACGGGCTTGCATCATGCAGCCCAGGAGTGCCGAGCGATAGCGAGCGCTCTCCTGGGACCTGCGCCCTCCCCACCACCCCCGATCCCCGATCACGAACCCCACCGGGGTTCCGTCACCCGAACGTCCCCATGGCAACGCCTCGGCGCCTGACGGAGACAGTTGCCTCGCGATCTTCAAAGGCATCGCGCCCCTTTGATCTCCCACAGATTCAGGGAGGCCCACAGATTGATTTTTTGGAGTGGCATTCTTTCTGAAAAAATCTGTGGGCCTCCTTGAATCTGCGGGTAAAACCTTCCAGACATCAGGGCTCCGATTTCATGCGCAAGAGCCAGTCCGCCCTCCTGCCCCTGCGAGTCCGGTTTTGACAGTCGGGGCTGGGTGAAGCATCATTCGCGCATTGAATCCTTCCTCTCCATCTCCGCAGCCCTCCAACTTGCCCGTGACGACGCCCTTCACGCAGGTGCGACAGGCTTTCTCCGTCGCGCGGAGCAGCAGAGCCTTGCGGACGCGGGGCGTGGTGGCGCTCCAGAAGGCGCGGGCGAATCAGTTGACGATGAAGTCCGTTTTCTGAGCGACCTGATCGTGATACTCAAGGTCCGGAGGCGTGCGTCATGCCGGAGAAAGTGTCCTCTACCGCTTTGCCATCATGCCCCGCCTCCGCCTCATTCTTTTGGCCCTGCTTTTGCTGTCAGGCGCGGCGGTGGTGTGCTTGATGGACAGCTTCGGGTACTGCGAGGTCTGCGGGATCTGTTGCAAGGAATGCCGTGTGGTCGAGTGCCGGGTGCCGTTTTCAAAGAAAGTCTTTTGGCGGAGCTTCGAGGAACGAGGGACTGGTGCGAGCGGCAGTCATGGCTGGCGGCTGGAACTCGGGGCGAGCGCGGTCGCTTTGAAGACTCGCATCCACCGGTTGCGGAAAACCTTCGCCGCGTTTGCGGGGGAGGAAGTGAGGTGAACCGTGGCGGACAAGGATGATGTGGATGGCGGGCTGCGTTATCTGCCGGCTGTGTTAGTTCTCAAATACGACCAGGCGGGGAGTCCGCAGTGCGGAAAGCTTGACCTTGCTGGCGGCCGAGCGCTCAGCGCGCGGGGGCGTCGGCGGCTTTGGCGGGGCTGGGGACTCAGCCGACGATGAGCCTTTTGACCTTGCGCTCTTTTTCGCGTTCGAGAAGCGGCACTTGCCCGCCGGTTTCCAGCCCGGCACGCCGAGGTCGCGCAGGATCTCCCAGGTGTCGCGGCCGGTGACGTTGATCATGCTGCCGCGCATTCCGCGTCACTGCGGCTGGTTGCTGGGCGCGCCAAAGCGCGGCTTGCGCGGGCGGGGGAGCCGTCCAATGTGGCGGCTCAATATTCAACCCACCGCACATCATGGCCGACCTCAGCACCAGCGCAGCAGACAAGAAGGAGAAGGAATTTTTCACCCATGTGCCCCAGGAGGCGCCCGGCTTCTTTCTCAAGGGCTCCCACCAGTATGACTGGGGCCTGAAGAACCGCCTCTCCAGGGTCTTCAATCCCAGGGACGGGCGCACCGTCATGCTGGCCTTCGACCACGGCTATTTCCAGGGACCGACCACCGGCCTGGAGCGCGTGGACCAGACCATCCTGCCGCTCGAACCCTATGCGGACTGCCTCATGCTCACGCGCGGCATCCAGCGCAGCATCATCCCGGCCAGCACGCAGAAGGCCATCGCCCTGCGCGCCTCGGGCGGCACGAGCATGGTCAGCCCGTTTGAGGAATGGGAGGGCGAGATCGGCGACAAGAAGTTCAAGCTCGGGCGCCCCGGCTTCGAGCCCCTGTCCAATGAAAGCACCGCGCTGAGCATCGAGGAGGCCATCCGGCTCAACGCCTCGGTGCTGGCCGTGCAGGTCTTCATCGGCAGCGCGTATGAGCGGCAGTCCCTGAAAAACCTCACCGACCTGGTGGACGGGGCCAGCCGTTACGGCATCGGGGTGATGGGCGTGGTGGCCGTGGGCCGGGCGATGGCGCGCAACGCGCAGTATTTCCGCCTGGCCACGCGCATCATGGCGGAGCTGGGCGCCAACGTGGTGAAGTGCTACTACACCGACGAGGGGTTTGAGACGATCACCTCCTGCTGCCCGGTGCCCATCGTGATCGCGGGGGGCAAGAAGCTGCCGGAGCTCGACGCGCTGAAGATGAGCCACAACGCCATCCAGCAGGGAGCCAGCGGGGTGGACATGGGCCGGAACATCTTCCAGAGCGACGCGCCGGTGGCGATGATGCGGGCGGTGCGCGGCGTGGTCCACGAGGGCCTGACGCCCGAGCAGGGCTTCCAGATGTACCAGGACTTGAAGGCCGGGGGCTGAAAATCCGAAATCCAGACTCGAAGCTCGACACCCAGAATCGAGCTTCGACTTCGACTCGGAGTTTCGAAGTCCGCAGTCCGGTCTTGGCCTCTCCCATGCTCCATGTCGTCCTCTACCAGCCGGAGATCCCGCACAACACGGGGGCGGTGGGCAGGCTGTGCCTGGCTGCGGGGGCGCGGCTGCATTTGATCAAGCCTCTCGGCTTCAGCCTGGAGGACAAGTACCTCAAACGCAGCGGGCTGGACTACTGGCATCAAGTGGATGTGCGCGTGTGGGAGGGGTGGGAGGACTTCGAGCGGGAGCATGGCGGGGCGCGGATGGCCTTCATCGAGTGCCAGGGGGAGCGGCCGCACTGGGAGGCGGATTTTTCCGGAGCGGGCGAGCTGTGCCTGGTCTACGGGCCGGAGACGCGCGGCATCCCGCCGTCCATTCTGGAGCGGCATCCGGGCGCGTCGTGGCACATCCCCATGCGGCCCGGCGCGCGCAGCCTGAACCTTTCGACCGCCGTGGCCATCACGCTTTATGAGGCGGCGCGGCAGCGGCGCTGAGCGCGCGCCGTCTGGCTGGCTGCCGCGGCGGTGTCAAAAGGGAATCTCGTCTTCGAAGGGGTCCGACCATCCGCGGTTGAACTCCCGGTCCTCCTGGATGATGCCGAGCTGGCAGAGGTCGTTGCGATCGAGCATGTATTTTTCCCCCGGCTCCAGATGGTCGGCGAAGAACTTCATCTCCAGCGCCTTGTTCGAGTGGTAGCCGATGAGGTTGAGGGTGTCGTCCTCCATCTCGCGGCGGGTCCTGGTCTTCTTTTTGCGGCCCTTGCCGCCTTCCAGTTCGCGGGTCAACTGCTGCACGCTGGCCTCGTGCTGGCGCGCGTGTTTGAGGCAGAGTTCGCGCAGTTCCTCGGCGCTGACGGTGGCTTGGATTCCTTCGATCATGGCATGTGCGGCTGGTTGAACCGGCTGAGTGTCACTTTCCTGATTCAAGGTAACTGTCAACAGGGAAGGTGGCGCGGGTTTTGCCTGTGGAGGGTCAGACAAGCCGCAGCTTTTTGCGCAGCAGCCACTCGGCGGTGAGCAGGCAGATCACCGCGCCGAACCACCACCAGCTCGACCACAGGTTTGTCTCGCGCACGGTGGTCTGGCGGCGGTCTATGGCCTGGAGCAGGTTCGGCAGGTCGGTGGCGGCCTGCTCCTCGCGCAGGAAGCGCCCGCCGGACGCGGAGGCCACCGCCTCAAGCAGCGGGCGGTTCATGGTCAGGCTGGCCCACTCGGTGCTGCCGGTGTCGGCCACGCGCAGGGAGAGGCGCGGTTCGGCGCGCGCGGCGGCGGGGCCTTCGGCCACGGCCACTTCGTAGGCGCCCGCTTTCAGCGGCGGGGTGGTGGCGCGGTAGATGCCGTAGTGCGTGGGATCGGGTTCAAGCGTCAGTGTGGCGATTTCCCGCCCCTCATGGATGAGGATGGCGCGCGGCTGGGCGCTGGAAATGAGCGCGCCATCGGCATCGCGCAGGCGGACGCGGATTTCAGCGGTCTCTCCCGGCAGATGGCGCAGGCGGTCCGCGCCGATGGAGACGCGGTCGTTTTCCGCCTGGAAAGGCGGCGCGGCAATCCATGCGGCGAGCTGCATCCACAGGCGCTGGTGATAGAGGTCGGCCACCTGGAAGCGCCAGCGCCAGAGGTCGTCGCTGGCCAGGTAGAGCACCGCGCCGGCGCCGAGCTGGCGGAAGACCGCGCCGGGCTGGGCCGCGCCGCCGGCGCCCTGGCGCAGGGCGGCGAGCGTGAGGGCGCCGGGCTGCGCGCTGACACGCGCGGCCCAGGTCATCTCAGGCAGCGCGGGCCAGAGGCTGGAGTTCGCGCTGGCGGAGTCGCTGAGACGGAGGGCGGCCTGGTTTTCCCCCTCTGGAGTGAGCTGCCAGCGCAGGGGCGCGCGCTCGCCGCCGCCGGCCAGCCATTGCACGGGAACGAGGGGCGCGGTCTTGCCCGCGGCCCAGGCGCGCAGGTGGCCGCGCGCGCCGTCCACGAGGATGAGGCCGCCGCCGCGCTTTTCGACGAACTCGACGAGCCAGTCGAGCTGCGGAGCGCTGAAGCGCGAGGGGGCGGCGTCGCCGAGAATGACGAGGTCGTGCTGGAAGAGATCCTCCCTGGTCCTGGGGAAGTCCTTGAGCAGGGGCGCGGCGGCGGCGGCCTCGCCAGGGTCGTCGAGCAGCATGCTCACCTGCCAGCGCTCGTCGCGGTCGAAGTGGTTGTGGAGGTAGCGCGTCTCCCAGCGCGGGCGGCCGTCGAGGATGAGCGCGCGGCGTTTGCGCTCCAGGAGGTGCAGGGCCACCTCGCGGCTGTTGTTGGAGCGGGTTTTTTCGATGCTGGAGCGCTCGCCGGCCACGGCGGTCTGGACGGTGAGCAGGCGCAGGGTTTTGTCGAGCTCGGTGGCGGGCGCGGGCGGCAGGTCCTTGACGGGGAAGCTGAAGTCAAAGCGCCGCTCACCTTTGCCTTCGGCGCTGAAATTCCGCTCCCAGAGCACGCGCCCGGCGCTGACCACGCGGAGGTTGCACGGGGTGCCGGGAGGGAGGGAGTCGCCCAGGATGACACGGCCCTGGAGGTTCTCCTGGGCGAAGACGGACTCGGGCGTGATGACGTTGAGGACGCTGAGGTCGGGCGGAGGCGTCTCCACGCCGAAGCCGATGGTGAAGACGGGGATGCCGGCCTCCTTCATGGCTCCGGCGAACTCCTCGGGCGAGCCGGGGGCGTTGTGCTGGCCGTCGGTGAGCACGACCAGGGCTGTGCCGGGCGCGGGCGTGCCTAGCGCCTCGCGCAGGGCGGTGTCGAGACTGGTCAGCGGCGCGTCAGAGGGCAGGTCAAAGGCGGCGGGCATGGGGCCGGGCGTGTCCTTGCCGCCCAGACGGTGCCACCACAGGCGCTGCGCCTGCTGGCCGCGCAGGAGCACCAACTCGGCGTCCTGGCTTTCGGTGATTTTTTTCAGCAGCGGCACCGCGCCGCCGAGCAGCAGCCTCTCCGCCCGGGCATGGCGGGTGGCGTTTTGCCGCGCCGCGCCGGACTCCACGGCGCCGTCCGTCTCGTCCTCCAGCTTCATGCTGGCGGAGGAGTCCACGGCGAAAATGACGCGACCGAGCTGGCGCCGCGTGGTCTCATGCCGCAGCACCGGCCCCGACAGTGCCAGCACGAGGATGAACACCGCCGCCGAGCGCAGCAGACCCGGCAGCCAGGCCCACCGGCCCGCGTGCAGGCGCGCCTCCCGCCGGTAGAGCAGCCACATGAGCAGCGCCAGCCCCAGCGCCGCCGCCCAGACGGCGGCCACCGGGTGGTCACCGGTGAAGCGGAGGGTGGTTTCGGTCTGGGGGTTCATGGCGATGGCGGCAATTTTGGCATTCGAAAGTCGAAGCCCGAAATTCGAGGCGGAAAAAACGAGCGTCGAACTTCGATTTTCGAGCCTCGATTCTCTCAGCCTTTCTCTCCCGCAGGATGGAACTTCAACGCGGTGGCATAGGCCAGCATTTCCACATTGGGCGCGCCTTTGGCCTTGCCGCCGATGTCGGCGGTCTCGAAGCGCAGATTGATGAACATGTCCGCACCCGGCGCGGACTCGCGCATGCGCAGCACCGCCTCGCGGCGCGCGCGCTCCAGCAGGGTGGTGTAGGATTTCATCTCGCCGCCGAAAAACATGCGCCAGCCGGAGAGGAACATCTTGAAGTAATCCACGGCCACCACCACCGAGCCGGTGGCGAGCCGCACCGACTCCACCCGGGCGCCCGGCGGCGGCGCGCGCAGCGTCGTCACCGGCACGGCGGCGTGCGCGGCCTCGCGCTCCTCGATGCCGCGGAAGTGGCGGCCCTCGGCCATCTTGCCGAAGACCAGGCCAAGAATGAGCAGCAGAATGAAAATCTCCATGCGCGCGGAATGGATCAGGCGGGTTCGACACGCACCGCCGTGCCATAAGCGAGGATCTCGGCGGCGCCCTGGGTGATGGAGGAGGTGCCGAAGCGCACATTAATGACGGCGTTGGCACCCAGGCGCGCGGCCTGCTCCATCATCCGGCTGGTGGCCTCCTGGCGCGACTCCTGGAGCAGCTCCGTGTAGCCGCGCAACTCGCCGCCGACGAGGTTTTTCAGCCCGGCCATGATGTCCCGCCCGAAGTGCTTGGCGCGGATGGTGCTGCCCTGCACCAGCCCGAGGCAGGCGGTGACGCGGTAACCGGGCAGGGATTCGATGTTCGAGAGAAGCAGCGGGGGTGGTGGTGGCGGCATGGCGCGCGACTCAACGTTCCACCCCGCCGGATGGCAAGCGCTTTTCCCCGCTCGCGGCGGCATTTTGGCGGGAAACACACCCTCCCCGGCAAAAAGCGGGCGCGCGCTGTCATTGGTTCATCCCATCCCGAGCTTGCGGATGATCTTGATGAAGTCCGGCAGGCAGACGCGCCACTTTCACGTTTTCATTCCGCCTTTTGCGGCTATCGCCTGGGCTGTCATGATTCCAGACCACCCGGATGCCCTCACCCGTTTGCGCGCCATCGTCCACCGCCTGCGCGCGCCGGGCGGCTGCCCGTGGGACCGCGAGCAGACTCATGAGACGCTGGTGCCGCATTTGCTGGAGGAGGCATACGAGGTGGTGGACGCCATCCGCTCGGGGGATTCGTCCCTGCTGTGCGAGGAACTGGGCGACCTGCTGCTCCAGCCCATTCTGCACGCCGAGATCGCCGCCGAGGAGGGCCGCTTCGATCTCGATCAAATGGCGGCGGTTTTGAGCGAGAAGCTCATCCGCCGCCATCCGCATGTCTTTGGCGAGGCCGATGCAGCGACCTCCGCCGCAGTGCTCAACCAGTGGGATGCCATCAAGCGCCAGGAAAAGGGCACGCAGAAGGAGGGTCACCTGCACGGCACGGGCGCGGGGCTGCCCGCGCTGATGCGCGCGCAGAAGCTGCAAAAGAAAGCCGCGCGCGCCGGCTTTGACTGGCCGGACACGGCGCCCGTCTTCGACAAGATTCAGGAGGAGACCGCGGAACTGAGGAAGGCGATGGCCGCCGGGGACCGCGCCGGGATCGAGGATGAAATCGGCGACCTGTTTTTTAGTGTGGTAAACCTGGCGCGCAAACTCGGCATCGAGTCCGAGGCCGCCCTGGCCGCGGCCAATGAGAAATTCACCCGCCGCTTCCACGCCGTGGAGCAGCGCCTGGCGGCCGAGGGCAAAAGCCTGGAGGCTGCGACGCTGGCTGAAATGGACGCGGTCTGGGATGCGATCAAGAAGGAAGCATGAAGACGCTCATCTACCGCGCGCTGGACCTCATGCAGCCGCTCGGCTTGTGCTGGCTGCTGCTGACCGTCTGGGTCGCGCTGGCCTGGTGCAAACGCCGCCCCGGCAAGGCCCTGCCGACACTGGCCTGGCTGGTGCTCAGCCTTGCCACCTGCACGCCGCTGCCCTCATGGTTGATGGCCGGGCTGGAGAGCCGGCACGCTCCGGTCACGATCGGGGCGCTGCCGCAGGCGGACATGATCGTCTGCCTCGGCGGCGGCGCGGAGCCGTCCTTCATCGAGCCGACCGGCATTCACCTCAAGGGCGCGGCCGACCGTCTCTCCACGGCGCTGGCGCTGGCGCTGCGGAAAAAGGCCGCCGCTCTCGTGCTTGGCGGCGGCGGCTATTCCCAGGATGGCGAGGACCACTCCGAGGCGGACGCTTTCGTCCAGCACCTGTCACGCCTCGGCGAAATGCCGGTGGAGGTGGTCAGCCTGGGACTGTGCTCCGACACGCATGACGAGGCCGTGAAATGCGCCGCGCTGGCCAGAGAGCGCGGCTGGCGCAGCGTGCTGCTGGTGACCTCCGCCTCGCACATGGGGCGCAGCTTTGCCACCTTCGAAAAAGCCGGGCTGGAAGTCATCGCCGTGCCCTGCGCCTATGAGAGCAGCTTTCATCGCGTCGGGGACATGCGCTGGCTGCACCTGCCGCACGCCGGGTCTTTTTCCATCTTCGCCTCCTGGTTCCACGAGGTCATCGGCATGGCCGCCTACCGCTGGCGCGGATGGATGTGAGGGAATGCGGAATGGGTATTTGGGCTTCAATTTTCGAATTTCGACATACATCCAGCCTCCGTATTTTCCCCCGCCATCGGCGGATTGACATCCGGACGGCGGCCATCCAACGACATTTATGACTCGACGCAAAGGCATCCTCGCAGGCGGCAACTTCATCATGGACCATGTGAAGCTCATCAATGCCTGGCCGGAGCAGGACATGCTGGCCGACATCCAGAAGGAGACCTCCAGCAACGGCGGCGGCCCTTACAACGTGCTCAAAGACCTCGCCGCCATGCGCGTCTCCTACCCACTGGAGGCAGCCGGGCTCGTCGGCAAGGATGCGAACGGCGACTGGATCCTGCGCGATTGCAAAGCGGCGGGCATTGACGCCGCCCAACTCCGCCAGACTGACCGCGCGCCCACCTCCTACACGGACGCGATGACCGTCGCCGGCACCGGACGCCGCACCTTCTTCCATCAACGCGGCGCCAATGCACTGCTTGGCGAGGCTGATTTTGACTTCACCCGCACCCGCGCGCGCCTTTTCCACCTCGGCTATCTCATGCTGCTCGATGAGATGGACCGCCTGCTGCCCGGCGGGGGCACGCCTGCCGCGCGCGTGCTGGCCGCCGCGCAAAAGGCCGGCCTGCTCACGTCGGTGGACATCGTCAGCACGGAGAACCCGGACTTCCGCGCCATCGCCGAGGCGGCGCTGCCGCACACGGACTTCCTCGTCATCAACGAGGTCGAGGCGGGCAAGGTGGCGGGGGTGAGCTTGAAGACGAATCCGGTGAATGTGAGCGCGGTCTGCGACGCGGCGCGCGCGCTGCTGGAGCGCGGTGTCCAAAGGCAGGTGGTCATCCACTTCGAGGCGGGCGCCGTCGTGGCCGACCGGTCCGGTGAGGTGTCCATCCAGGCCTCGCTGAATCTGCCGGAGGGGTTTATTGCCGGCGCGACCGGGGCGGGGGATGCCTTTGCCGCCGGTTACCTGCACGGCGTCCATGAGGGCTTCTCCACCGCCGACAGTCTGACGCTGGCCGTCTGCACCGCCGCCGCCTGCCTCACGCATCCCGCGCCCTCCATGGGCCTGCGTCCCGTGGCCGAATGCCTGCGCCTGGCGGATGAGCACGGCTTCCGCGCGCTGTGAGGCCGGAGGCGCCGTCTCAAAGTGGCACGGCTATTGGCTCCGCCCCGGCCGCGGGGAGGGGACTCACGATGACAAATGGCGCGTTCGAGGCTGCAAGCCCTCACGGGTTGGCCGGAGGCAAAACCCGCGCCACAATGATCTTGCCGGGGAAGCCAGGACTGCTCCAAGATGCGCGCTTTCATGGAACCAACCCCGTCTCCCGATGAACCTCCGCAGCGACTGTCATGGTCGGGCATGACTCATGTCGGGCGGCTGCGCTCGAACAACGAGGACGCCTTTCTCGCGCTCACTTACAATGACCGGGAGGTGCGTTATCTCGGCAAAACCGGGGCGTCATGCTTCGACGATGGCGATTTTGTTTTCGCGGTGAGCGACGGCATGGGCGGAGCGAACGCGGGCGAGTTTGCCAGCCGCATCGCCGTGGAGCGCATCACGCGCATCATGCCCCGGCTCTACCGGCTGGCCGCGCAGAATCTGGGGGCGGGCGTGAGCGACGCGCTGGAGGACATCTTCCACCAAGTCCATGCCGAGTTGGGCCGGATGGGCCGATTTTATGAGGAATGCGCCGGGATGGGCGCCACGCTGAGCATGGCCGTCTTCTGCCCCGGCTGGATGCACTTCTGCCACATCGGCGACAGCCGCATCTATTATCTGCCCGCCGGCGGCGGCATGAGGCAGGTCAGCCATGATCACAGCCATGTCGGCTGGCTGCGGCGGGAGGGGAAGATCAACGAGCGCGAGGCGCGCTCCCACCCGCGCAAGAACGTGCTCAACCAGGCCTTGGGCGCGGGGCATCAAATCCTCTCCCCCCAGTTCGGCAGCGTCAGTTGCCATTCCGGGGACCGCTTTCTGCTCTGCACCGACGGCATTGTGGACGGCCTCTGGGACAGCCGGCTGGAGGAATACGCCAGCACGCCCGCCGCGCAGCCCAAAGCGTTCCGAATTGTTGAACAGGCCGTGGCCGAGTCCGGGCGCGACAACTGCACCGCCGTGCTTGTGGAGTTCGCCGCGTGATGCCGGCGCGGCATACACCCGCTCAAGACGGACAGAAAGGAGTGTCTGTGCCGCATTTTGCCAAAAGGCGCGGGCGTGGCGCGCGTTTCAGGCGGGCATGAAAACGGCATTCCTTCCCCTCCTCGCGCTCCTCGCCGCATCGCTGCCGCTCCCGGCGGAAACCGTCAAAGACCGTGAGGGGGCGGTGCGCGCTGACAAGGCCCGCTTTGAGAACGACGCGCGCTGGGCCTACAATGACATCGAGAGCGGCTTCAAGCTCGCGCAGGCCACCGGCAAGCCGCTGCTCGTCGTCATGCGCTGCGTGCCCTGCCTTTCATGCATGGGCATTGACACGGCGGTGCTCATGGAAAACGACGCGCTCTCCGCCCTGCTCGACCAGTTTGTCTGCGTGCGCGTCATGAACGCCAACGCGCTCGATCTCACGAAGTTCCAGTTCGATTTCGACCTCTCCTTCTCGACGCTGTTTTTCAATGGCGACGGCACGGTCTATGGCCGTTACGGCTCATGGACCCACCAGAAGAACTCCCAGGAGTCCTCGCTGGCCGGCTACAAGCGCGCGCTGGAGGCCGCGCTCGCCGTCCACAAAAACTACCCCGCCAACCGCGCCGCCCTCCAGGGCAAGCAGGGCGCGCCATTGCCCTTCGTCTCGACTTTGGACATCCCCCAGCTCGCGGAGCGCTACCAGCGCGAGCTGAACTGGGACGGCAAAGTCGTGCAGAGCTGCGTCCACTGCCACATGATCGGCGACGCCCTGCGCAACACCTACCGGCGCGAGAAGAAGCCCATACCCGCCGAATGGATCTACCCCATGCCCGCGCCGGAGACCGTGGGTGTCACGCTCGCGCAGGACCAGGTGGCCGCGGTTGCCGCCGTCATTCCCGGCTCCCATGCGGACAAGGCCGGGGTGCGCGCGGGCGATGAGATCACACATGTCCAGGGCCAGCCGCTGGTCTCCGTGGCGGACTTCAGTTGGGCGCTTCACCGCACGGCGGACCAGGCCTCGCTGGAACTGGCCATCCGGCGCGCTGGCGCGGCCACGACGGCGACGCTGGTCCTGCCATCAGGCTGGCGTCACGACACCGACAGCAGCGGGCGCGTGGCCGCCTGGCCCATGCGCGGCATGGCTCTCGGCGGCATGATTTTGACCGACCTCGACGACAGCGAGCGCCGTGCCGCCGGCCTCGACGCCGGTGTCATGGCGCTGCGCGTCAAGGGCCTCGGCATGTACGGCCTGCACGCCGCCGCGAAAAAAGCCGGCGTGCAAAAAGACGACATCCTGGTGGAGATGGACGGCCACTCCCGGCGCATGACCGAGAGCAGCCTGCTCGGCCACCTGCTGCAAAACCGCTTCCCCGGCGAGACTGTCCAGGCCGTCTTCCTGCGCGGCGGTGAGCGCGTCACGATTCGGCTGCCCATGCAGTGAGGCCCGGTGCGGCAGGCCGTGGGCCGGGCATGTCCGCCCAAAGTGGCGCGGGTTTTGCCTCCGGCTGACCCGTGTGGGAGTGCGCTCCGTGCCTGCCTTGTGTCAGCGAGAGTCAAAACTCCCGCGGCTTGGGCTGAGCCATAAGCCGTGCCACTTTCACTTCCCCATCAGATCAAGCACGGCGGCGCTCATGGCCTTGACCCCGGTGCTGATGGTGGGTTCGGGGACCGGGTGAAAGAAGGGGGAGTGCAGGGAAGGCAGAGTGCGCCCCTCGGCACTCGCTTTGGCCACGGTCTCCGGCGCCTGGGTGCCGAGCCAGAACATGCACAGCGGCACCTTTTCCTTCGTCAGGCCGTATTCGGCGAAATCCTCGGCGCCCATGACCGGCTCGCGCGCGAGCACGCCAGCCTCGCCCAGCACGGGCAGCAGGGCGCGGCGCACGCGGGCGCAGAGTTCGGGTTGGTTGTAGAGGGCGGGCGCCTGGTCGTCGGAGACGTGGACCTCGGGCATTTTCTCCGCCGGCATGCGCGCGGACTCTGCCTGCGCTTTGACGATGCGGCGGATGGATTCGATGAGATGCGCGCGGGTTTCAGCGCGGTAGCTGCGCAGGGTGAGCTGGAGGCGCACCTCGTCGGGGATGATGTTGCTTTTGGTGCCGCCGTGGATGCTGCCGACGGTGACGACGGCGGGGTCGCCGGGCCTGACCTCGCGGCTGACGATGCTCTGCAGGGCCACGACGATCTGGGAGGCCAGCAGGACGGGGTCCCTGGCAAGGTGCGGCATGGAGCCGTGGCCTCCCACGCCCTTCACGACGATCTCCAGGGTGTCCACATTGGCGAGCGCGTATCCTTCGACGATGCCGACGGTGCCATGCGCCATGTCGGCGGAGCAATGCAGGGCCAGCGCGTGGCCGGGCTTCGGAAATTTGGAAAACAAACCCGCGCGCAGCATGAGGCGCGCGCCGAGCACGCGCTCCTCGGCATGCTGGCCGATGAAGACGAGGGTGCCGCGCCAGGTGTCGCGGGTCCTGGCGAGCACGCGCGCAGCGCCGATGAAACAGGCCATGTGGACATCATGCCCGCAAGCGTGCATGACATGGACCTCGCGGCCCTGCTCGTCCTTCACGGTCCTGGTGCTGGCGTACGGCAGGCCGGTCTGCTCCTTGACCGGAAGAGCGTCGAGGTCGGTGCGGACCATGATGACGGGACCGTTGCCGTTTTTGAGCACGCCCACAAGGCCCTGGCCGCCGACTTTTTCCGTGACATCGAATCCCGCGGCGCGCAGCTCGCTGGCGATGCGCGCCGCCGTCTCAACCTCGTGCAGGGAAAGTTCGGGATTGGCATGAAGCTCCTGGTAGAGCGCGAGCAGTGAGGGCATCTCGGCACGCGTGAGAGCCTCCAAATCGGCGGCAAGGGCGAGGGCGGGCAGGGCGAGGGCAGCGGCCAGAATTTTCATGCGCGCATTGTGCCCCGCCGGGCAGCACTGCGGCAAGGGGAAAAAGGGGAGTGTGGTTTAAAGTTCCAAGGCTTACCCGTTCGCACGCAGAATCTGCGCGAGGACGTAGGGGAGGATGCCGCCGGCGCGGTAGTAGTCTATCTCGACGGGGGTGTCTATGCGGACGACGAGCGGGATGTCGAACGGAGCGCCGTTGGCTGGCTTCACATGAAGGGTGGCCTCGCTCATGGGCTTGAAGTCGTTGGAGAGGCCCAGGATGTCGAAGGTGGCGTCGGCGAGGTCTTTGACTTTGTCGTAGTCGGCCTTGTCCTTGAAGTTGCAGGGCAGCACGCCCATGCCGACGAGGTTGCTGCGGTGGATGCGCTCGAAGGACTTGGTGATGACGGCTTTGACGCCGAGCAGACGCGTGCCTTTGGCGGCCCAGTCGCGGCTGGAGCCCATGCCGTAGTCCTCGCCGCCGATGACGATTGTGGGAATGCCGGCTGCCTGATAACAGACGGCGGCGTCGTAGATGGATACGACATCCGCCCCTTGCCCTGGGATGGGGGGAGGTGTGCAGCAGGAGCCGCCAGAACCTTCGGATGTTCCGAGGGCTTGCCCTGGATCGAAAAATCGGGTGATGCCACCCTCGGTGCCAGGAACCATCAGATTTTTGATGCGCACGTTGGCGAAGGTGCCGCGGGTCATGATGCGGTCGTTGCCGCGGCGGCTGCCATAGCTGTTGAAGTCGGCCTGGGGCACGCCGTTTTCCTCCAGGAAGCGGCCGGCGGGGCTGGTCTTCTTGATGGCGCCGGCGGGGCTGATGTGGTCGGTGGTGACGCTGTCTCCAAAGATGCCGAGCGGTCGCGCGCCGGTGATCTCGACGATGTCGCGCGGCTCCATGCTGAAGTCCTCGAAGAAAGGAGGATGCTGGATGTAAGTGCTCTTGTCGTTCCAGCCATAGACGTGGCCGGTTGAGCCGGGGATCTCATTCCACTTCGGGTTCTGGCTGGCGAAGTCAGTGTAAAGCGCGCGGAATACCTCCGGGGAGAGGGCGGCCAGCATGACCTCGCGGATTTCCTCAAGGCTGGGCCAGATGTCCTTCAAATACACGCCGCTGCCCGCCACGATCTCGTCCTTGCTCAAGTCAATGTCCACCGTGCCGGCGATGGCGTAGGCGACGACGAGCGGCGGGGACATGAGGAAGTTCGCCTTGATGCTCTGATGCACGCGGGCCTCGAAGTTGCGGTTCCCGGAGAGCACGCTGGCGGCGACGATGTCCTCGGAGCGGACCACGTCCTCGATGCCGGGGTCGAGCGGGCCGGAGTTGCCGATGCAGGTGGTGCAGCCGTAGCCGACGGTCTGGAAGCCAAGCTTGTCGAGCTCGGGCTGGAGGCCGGTCTTGGTGAGGTAATCGGTCACCACGCGGCTGCCGGGGCCCAGACTGGTCTTGACGGCAGGTTTCACAGTGAGGCCCTTGGCATTGGCTTTCTTCGCCAGCAGACCGGCGGCGAGCATGACGCTGGGGTTGCTGGTGTTGGTGCAGCTCGTGATGGCGGCGATGAGCACGCTGCCGTGGGTGATGACATCTTTCTCACCGCCCTTGCTGTCCACGCTGACTTCCCAGAGCGGGTAGGCGGGGTCCTCATTTTCCTCAATGACCACGCCCTCCTGCGCGCCGAGTGCCTGCGACAGGGGCGAGGCGTCGGGGACGGTGTCCAGTGTTTCGGGCAGTTCCTCCGGCGCGCCGATGTTGATCTCCGGCTGCTTGCCGTAACCCTGGGGTGTCGGCTTGGTTAAAATCTCGTTCCAGGTGGACTTCAAGGCGTCCACGGTGATGCGGTCCTGCGGGCGCTTCGGGCCGGCCACGCTGGGCTGGATGTCGGCGAGGTTCAACTCCAGGTCGCTGCTGTATTCGATCTCGCCCTTCTGCGGGATGCCGAACATGCCCTGGGCGGTGAAGTAGTTTTTGAAAGTCGCGCACAGCTCCTCGCTGCGGCCGGTGCCGCGCAGGTAGTTCACGCTTTCCTCGTCAATGGGGAAGAAGCCCATGGTGGCGCCATACTCGGGCGCCATGTTGGCGATGGTGGCGCGGTCCGGCAGCGGCAGGCTTTCGGCGCCGGGGCCGTAAAACTCGACGAACTTGCCCACCACGCCGTGCTTGCGCAGCATCTGCGTGCAGTGCAGGGCGAGGTCGGTGGCGGTGACGCCCTCGCGCAGCGCGCCGGTGACATGAACGCCCACCACCTCGGGCACGAGGAAGGTCACAGGCTGGCCGAGCATGCCGGCCTCCGCCTCGATGCCGCCGACGCCCCAGCCGACGACGCCGAGGCCGTTGATCATGGTCGTGTGGCTGTCCGTTCCCACCAGTGTGTCCGGGTAAAAGACGCCGTCCTTCTCCAGCACACCCTTGGCGAGGTATTCCAGATTCACCTGATGCACGATGCCTATGCCGGGAGGCACCACTTTGAAGGTGTCAAAAGCCTGCTCACCCCATTTGAGGAACTCATAGCGCTCGCGGTTGCGCTCGAACTCCAGCGCCAGATTCTTGTTCAGCGCCTCCTGCGTGCCGGCGAAGTCCACCTGCACGCTGTGGTCCACCACCAGGTCCACCGGCACCAGCGGCTCGATCATCTTCGGGTCCCTGCCCAGCTCATGCACCTTGCTGCGCATGGCCGCCAGATCCACCAGCAGCGGCACGCCGGTGAAGTCCTGCAAAACGATGCGCGCCACGGTGAACGGGATCTCATAGTCACCGGGCGCCTTGGCGTTCCAGTTGGCCAGGTTCGTCACATCCCTCTCGGTGACTTTTTTCCCGTCCAGATTCCGCAGCAGGGACTCCAGCACAATGCGGATGGAGACGGGCAGTTTCGACACTTTGCCGACACCCTGCTTTTCCAGTTCGGTGAGGGAGAAAAACTTGCCGGGGGCGCCGTTGCCGGTGGTGAAAGTGCTGAGGGTGTTCATCGGGTGGTGGAAGCGCAGTGAAAGAATGCGGCAGGGAGGAAGTCAAGCGTGGATCACCTGTCCCAAGCATGAAAAACGCCAACTCCAGCGCCAGCTGCCGCGCGCCCCGACCATCACGTCCTTGCAGGCGCGGCTATGCCAGCAGCCCTTTGACCACCTCGCCGTGGACATCGGTCAGGCGGAAGTCGCGGCCCTGGAAGCGGTGGGTCAGGCGGGTGTGGTCCATGCCAAAGAGATGCAGGATGGTGGCATGGAAGTCGTGGATGGAAACCGGGTCGCGCGCCACATGCCAGGCGAAGTCGTCCGTGCCGCCATAGACCTGCCCGCCTTTGATGCCGCCACCGGCCATCCACAGGCTGAAAGCGTAGGGGTGGTGGTCGCGTCCGGTCACGGATTTGTTGCCGGGGCGGTTTTCACCCAGCGCCGTGCGTCCGAACTCGCTGCCCCAGACCACCAGCGTGGTGTCGAGCAGGCCGCGCTGTTTGAGATCCTTGAGCAGCGCGGCGATGGGCTGGTCCACCATGCCGCAGTTGTGCGCCAGTTGCGGGTCCAGGCTGCTGTGATGATCCCACGAGGCGTGGATGATGTTCACGAAGCGCACGCCGCGCTCCACCATGCGCCGCGCCTGCAGGCAGTGCCGGGAGAATATCTGGTAATTGCCAATGCCGCCGAGGTTGCTTTTGATCGGCGGTTCCACGCGGTTCACCCCGTAGGCGTCAAGCGTGGCCGCCGACTCGCCTTTGAGGTCCACCAGCTCCGGCGCGGCGCTCTGCATGCGGAAGGCCAGCTCGTAGCTGTTGATGCGCGCGGCGATCTCCGGGTCGCCGATGTGCTTGTGGCGCAGATGGTTCAGGTCATTGAGCGCGGAAAGGCTGGCGCGCTGCATCTCGCGGGTGATGCCCTCCGGATTTGGCAGGTTGAGCACGGGTGTCTCACCATTGCGAAACATGACGCCGCCATACGAGGAGGGGAGGAAGCCGCTGGACCACGTGGAACTGCCGCCGGGCAGGCCGCGGCCTTTGCTCACCATCACCACATAAGACGGCAGTTCCCGGGAGGCATTGCCCAGGCCGTAGGCGAGCCACGAGCCGACGCTCGGCCTGCCCAGCAGCGGCGCGCCGCAGTTGAGCATGAGCTGGCCTGGCAGGTGGTTGAACTGCGTGGTGTGCATGGAGCGGATCAAGGCGATGTCATCCGCGCAGGTGGCGATGCGCGGGAGCAGGTCGCTGATCTCCATGCCGCACTGGCCGTGCTTTTGAAAGACGCGCTTCGTGCCCATGACGGTGGCCGTGTCCTTTTGCAGGAAGGCGAACTTGGCGTCGCCGACGATGGAGTCCGGCAGAGGCTGGCCGTCATATTTGTTGAGCAGAGGCTTCGGATCGAAGAGGTCCATCTGGCTCGGACCGCCCTCCAGGAAGATGAAGATGCAGCGCTCCGCCTTCGGGGCGAAGTGCGGCCTGCGCGCGGCCAGCGGGTCCGCCGCCAGCACGCCGTCCTGCATCAGTAGCGAGGCCAGCGCCGCGCCGCCCAGCCCGCATGAGCTGGTGGCCAAAAAATCACGGCGAGTCTGGGTGAGGTATTCCTGCGGGGACATGGGCGGGACATTTACGCGCCACGGCACGCGCTTCGTGCGCGGAGTATGCCTTCGCGCATTCCGTCCGGGGCGGGCCAAAGAAATGTCGTCCGCGTTTTTGTGGCGTGTCAGACTTCCGGCAGCGCCGCGCGCAGCAGCTCCGGCAGCCCGCTCGTGTCTGCCAGTGTGTGCTCCGCCCGCACCGCGCAGGGCTGCTCATGCCCGATGCGCACGGTGCGCGCCACACCGGCGTTGAGCGCCATTTGAATGTCCCGGTCAGCATCCCCGACGAGCCAGCTCCGGGAAAGCTCCAGTCCGTGCTCGGCGGCGGCGCGCAGGAGCATCTCGGGACTCGGCTTCCGGCAGGTGCAGGCGGGGTCGGAGGCCAGGCAGGTGCAGGCGTGGATGCCGTCAAAGGCCGCCTCCTCCCGCGCCAGGCAGGCCTGCATCCTGGCGTGAATTTCCTCCAGGCCGGCCAGCGTCATCAGCCCCTTGCCCACACCCTGCTGGCTGGTGGCCAGGATCAGCGCGTAACCCCGCTCCCGGCACAGCCGGAGCGCTTCGATGATGCCTGGAGCAAAGTGAAAATCCTCCCAGCGCAGCACATAACCCGCGCCGGGCGAGACATTCACCACGCCGTCACGGTCAAAAAACACAGCGGGTCTTTTCATGCGGGGGAGGAATTCGGCCAAAGTGGAGTGGCGCGCACGCAAAAGTCATCCGCGAAGAATGAATATTGCGGGTTTTTCAGTTCCACCGAGGCCGTCCATTCCGACGTCCGGCCCAGCACCGGCACGCCCGCGCCGCACAAGCGCGCCGCCACATACCACTGGACCTCATCCACCAGGCGGTGCTGGAAGGCCTGATTGAGAACATCCCCGCCGCCCTCGATGAGCACGCTCACGATGCCCCGCCCGGCCAGCTCCCTGAGCGCCGAAGGCAGGTCCGGCCCCGGCAGCACCAGCGTGCGGTCCTTGTGCTCGTCGGTGAGCAGATGCGCCCCGGCGGGCAGCCTGCCGCTGCGGCTGAGCACCACGCGCCAGGGTTGCGGACGCGCGGCCTCGGCGGCATGGAATTCCTCATCTTTCGGAGGCTGCGGGCCGGTGGCATGGTTGGCGTCCCCCGGGCGGAAAGTCAGGCGCGGATTGTCCTGCCGCACTGTTTCCGCGCCGACCAGCACGGCATCCACCTCCCGGCGCAGACTGCGTCCGTGCGCGCGCGCCGCCTCGCTCGTCAGCCACTGGCTTTCCCCTGGCGGGCGCGTCAGGCGCCCGTCCAGGCTCTGCGCCGCTTTGGCGATCACATAAGGCATGCCTGTGGTGACCCATTTGGCAAAGGGCCGGATCAGCCCCGAGCACTCCAACTCCAGCACTCCCGTAGTCACCTCCAGGCCCGCCTCCCTCAGCAGCGCCTCGGCGCGCCCCGCGTGCTGCGGATTCGGGTCCCGCGCCCCCCACACAACGCGGCGCAGGCCGGCGGCCGCCAACGCCTCCGTGCAGGGCCCCGTGCGCCCCTGCGTCGAGCAGGGCTCCAGGGTGATGTATATCGTGGCGCCGCGCACATCCCGGCCATTCTCCGCCGCGTCCCGCAGCGCTTCGATCTCCGCATGGGGACCACCCGCACGGCGGTGCCAGCCCCGGCCGATGATTTCCCCTGTCAGGCGGTTCCCGCCCCGGATCATCCCTTCCTTCTCGATGACAATCACGGCGCCCACCGGCGGGTTCGGACTTGTCAGCCCCACTCCCCGCCGCCCCTCATCCAGCGCATGGCGCATCCAGTGGCGGTCAATTTGATCAGTGTCATCACTCATGGCGCGATCATTAGCCCCTGTTCGGAAGTCGCCGTCAAAAATGCGGGGCGGAGACGGTGCCTTCCTCGATTTCGAGCTTTTTGCGCCGGACGATGCCGTCGGCGATGTCGAGGATCATTTCCTCCAGCAGCAGGCGCAGGTGGCTGCCGGGGCGGTAGTCGGCGGGGGCGATGTGCTTGACGCGGTCCGCGAGGGCGGAGAGCTGGTAGCATTTGCGGAAGCTGGAGCGGTTGGTCTCGTCGGGATTATAGACGGCGATGGCGTGGCCGCCGTAGCGCTTCATGAGGGTGAAGCAGGGCACGTCGGTGGGGCCGTCGCCCACGTAGATCATGTTTTGGAAGGGGATGGGACGCAGCTCGGGGTCCATGTGGTCGTTCACGTCCTCGTGGGGCTCGAGCATGCCTTTGTTGATGCGGAAGAGGTACTGGGTCTTGGTGGTGTGGCTGATGACGCGCTTGGGGAAGCTGATGCGGCCTTCGGCGTCCTCGCCGAATTCGCAGCCGAAGATGCGCTTCACCATGGGGGCGAGGGAGCTGCCGTCGAGCAGGGCTTTGAGGCCGGAGGAGACGATGTAGTGCTCGATCTTGATGCCGAGGAGGCGGTGCTGGCTGGTGAGGACGTTGTTGAGCTCGGTGAAGACGTCGGGCACGCCTTTGTAGTAGCGGAGCTTGGCGCCGAGGGCGCGCAGCTCGTCGTTGGTGGGGCGGTCCATCTCCAGGTAGTCGAGCATGCACTTTAAATAGGCCAGCTCGCCGTCGTAGCCCTGCTCGTCCACAAGCTCCCGGCTGCGCTTCCAGAATTGGGCGGGGTTGATGCCGAAGTGGGGGAAGAGCGTCTCATCCTGCATGTAGGTGGGACTGAGAGTCTGGTCGTAGTCGTAGATGATGCCGAGAGTGGTCTGAAGGGCGGCCATGGGGAAGGCTACGCGCAAAACGCGCTGACAACAGCGGGAATATGGCGTGAAAACACAAACCCCGCGACCGGGCGGCCGCGGGGTTTGGTTTTGATTAGCGGGACTCAACGCGCCGGCCAGATGCTGGTGGTGCCGCTGGTGGCGCTGGCGAGCGGGCCGGCGATGCGAAGAAGGCGGTTCAATTCGACTCCAAGCTCGCGGCGCTTCACGATGGTGGTGTGGTTTTGCATGTTCCAGGGGCCGGAATACATGCGATACCAGGAGCCTAACGGGGCGTTGGCGGCGGCTTGGCCGGGGGCGGGCGACCTTACATTGCGCTCCCAGGGTTCCATCACAGTGGCGGGCACAGGGACATTGAGCACTTGCAGATTTTCGATGGTGGACGGCCCGGTGAAGAGACCGATGCCGAGGGCGGAGTCCATGCTGACCATGCCGTCGCTGTCGGTTTCATTGTCGCCCTGGTTGCGCAGGTAGTAGGTGGGAGCGCCCTCGACGCCAAGGAGGAAAACACGCTCACCGGGGTTGGACATGCGGTTCGGGATGCCGAAGACAGGCCAGGCGCGGCGGACGATGTCGAGGTTTTTGCTGGCGGCACCGGCGAGACGGATGCGGCCCCAGTCACCACCGACGACGTTGTGCAGTGCGTAGTCGAGACCGATGAGCGCCTGGGTCATGTGGTTGACTTGGGATTGAGGGTGACTGGGCAGCAGGGTGTTGAGAGCCGGGCCGCCCAAGCCGAGCATGTTGGCTGTGGCGAAGAATTCAGCGCCTGGAGTGCGGCCGCCGTAGAGGAAGAAGGGGATGCGGGTGCCGTCATCGCGAACCATGCGGGAGGGGTGCAGGGGGCCGTTGTTCATGGTGTTCCAAAACTGCGTGGTGAGGTGGCCAAGGTCGTCAGGGTTGCCCATGAGGCGGATGATGTCGGTGGTGACATTCACAGGAGACGCGGCGGGCAGTGGAATGCCCCTTGTGGCAGCGGCGGCACGCACGGTATTCCAGGCAGCCTGCACCATGCCCTGGACGACGGCGGCGCTGCTTTCGCGGAATTCGATAGCGTAATCAGGCAGCGGACTGCCGGTGTGCGGAGAAGAAATGGTGACACAATAACGCACTTGGTTTCGCAGGCGACGGATGGCGGAACGCTCGTCGGCGGTGAGGTTGATGCCGGCCACGTTCCCTTGGGGCTCGCTCATCAGGTAGCGGGTGACGAGGCCGCCTTTGCTGTGGCCGACGAGGACGACAAAGGGACGGCGGTTGCTATGGCGGGCGAACTCGTCCACCAGTGCTCGGATTTCCCGCAGCGCGGTCCGTGACATCTCGCCAATGCCGCGCGAGCCGTCGAGACGAACGAGGCCCACGGCGTTGGTCGTGGCACGACTGGCGGTGTTGCTTGGGTCGTTGGCGAGAGCGAACTGGTCGGAGCGCTCGCTGCTCAGAAATTCGCTTTTCCAGTTGGCGGAGTCAAGCTCCTCTCCTCTGAGCGTGTAGAGCCGCGTGCTGCCGAGAATGCCGGAGACGAAGGGAAAATCGAAGTAGAAGCGGCTGTAACCGACCGTGCCGGGACGCTTTTCGTCATCTTCTGGCTCCACGAAAGGCAGCGGTGAGTTTGGAGCGGAGGTGCCGCCGTGGATGAGGAGGACGAGGGTGGGGCGGCTGTTGCGCTCGGCAGGCGCGAAGTCCGGCGTGGTGCTGAAGCGGGAGCTGATACTGTCCGCCTGCTGCTGGGTGATGAGCGTGGTCGTGGAGACTTTCACGCCGCCGATCTGCGCCACGGCTGGAATGCCGGTAAGGGAAAGCGCCAGCAGGCTGCCGCAGAGGATGCGTGCGGAGGAGTGGCGGAGGTGGTGGATGATGGTTTTCATGGGTGTGGAGGAGTGGTGATGTTTGAATTTTTCGGGAGGGCTTTTGCCTCCCTTCACCACGCAGATGCGCGGCCCGAGGCGGACTTGCGCAGAATCCGAAAAAAAATCCGAGCGGCATTCCCATGTCCGGGGCAAACATGGTGGAATCTGGTTCGTTATGATGTTTGCGATGAAAAACCGCCTCCCCGTTCTTATCACTCTCGCCCTCCTCCTGCATGCAGCCTGCGCGGAGGAAAAAAACTCCACTTCAGAAAAACCCATGCCCAAACCCGAAGTCACCCTCACCGAAGAAGAATGGAAAAAACGCCTCACAGACGAGCAATACCGCGTGACGCGCAAAGCAGGCACCGAGCGGCCCTTCGGCGCCATTTATGAGGAGTTCGAAAAGCAGGGGGAGGGCACCTATTACTGCGTGTGCTGCGGGGTGGAGCTTTTCACTTCGAAGGAGAAATTCCACTCAGGCTGCGGCTGGCCTTCCTTCTACGACGCGTCCACGGCGAAGAACGTGCTGGAGCGTCCTGACCACTCCCACGGTATGATGCGCGTGGAGACGCTGTGCAAGCGCTGCGGCGCGCACCTGGGGCATGTGTTCGAGGGCGAGTCCCTCTCCGCGCACACGCCTACGAAGCGGCGCTTCTGCATCAATGGTGTGGCGTTGCATTATGTGCCCAAGGGCGGGGAGGCGCCGAAGCTGCTGGAACTGGGCACCGCAGCCGTGGAGAAAAAAAAGGAGGAGGTTGCCAGGGAGGCGGGCGTGGAAGTGAAAAAGCCCTGATTTGCGCGAAAGACAGGCTTGTCATTTTCCCAAAGTGCCGGGTAAACTGCGATCATGCAGCGCACCGCCATCATCCGTATCTGCGTCCTCGCTTTTCTGGCCATGCTCGCCTGGTGGGGCTGGCTGAAGGTGCGGGGTGATGACGCGATGACTTTTGTCTATGTCATCGCGGTCGGGGCCGCAGCGGGTTTCCTGGTGGTGAAGTATGTGGTGCCCTGGTTCGGCGACGCGGTGGGCACGGCGCTGTTTTCCTCGGGCGAGATGGTCGGGGAGGATGCCTCGATGAAGGCTGCGGCGAAGCTGGCTCAGGGCGACTATGAAGGGGCCATCGCCGAGCATGAGAAATCGCTGGCGGAAAATCCGGCTCAGGTGTTTCCCGTCGGCGAGATCGCCAAAATCTGCGCCGACAAGCTGAATGATCCCGCGCGCGCCCTGAGGGTGCTGCAGGAGCGGCTGGCCGGACAGGAGTGGAAGGAGGATGACGCTGCCTTTCTGCGCTTCCGCATGGTGGACATTCATCTCGAAAAGCAGCGCGACTACGCAGCCGCGAAGACACTGCTGGAGGGCATCATCCAGGATTATCCGGACAGCCGCCACCGCGCCAACGCCTACCACCGCGTCAATGAAGTGGAGCAGATGGAGATGAAGGAGGCCATGTCGAGGCGCGGCCAGTCGCCCGCCTGAGGCATGAACCGAGCGCGCCTGGATCATGAGCCGCTTCTGGCAGAATTTCCGGGCGGGGCCGATGCTGATGCTTGCGCTCGCGGCGGCGGCGGGCATCGCGGGCAGGGACTTTTGGGGCGGGTGGTGGAGTGTGGCGCTGGCTGTTATGGCCGGCTTGATTTTTGTGCCGGACTTGAGGCGCGGACGCTTCCCGCTCTCTGCCGCGCTGGTGGCGCTGCTGTTCTCGATGCTGCATGGGTGGCGCTTGTCCGGCAGCTTCGAGCATCCTCTGCTGGCGGAGCTGCGTTCGATGCCGGAGGGCGAAAGCAGGGCGGTGCTGCGCGGAAGTCTGCTGCCGCTGCATGATGGCGCTGAGGCAGGGCAGGGGCTGGCCGTTTGTCATTTCCACTCGATGAAGCCGGCGGGTGATGATTGGCGGAAAACGCGAGGCTGGGTGCGCGTGCAGTTGCCGCCGAAATTTGATCTGGCCGTCGCAGGGGAATATGAGATCGAGGGCGTCCTGCAAGCGCCTGCGCCGCCGCTGAATCCGGGGCAGTTCGACTTCGCCACTTACTGCCTGCGCAAAGGTTGGGTGGCGCAAATGCGCGCGTCACGGGTCGTGCTGGTGGAGCGCCGCCACTTTGCGCCGCGCTTCGCCTTCATCAAAGCGGCGGAAAGCTGCCGGGCCTGGATCATCGCCCGGCTTTCGCAAGGCATTCCAGAGGGGAGTCCGGACGCGGCGGTGATCCTGGCGATGACCCTGGGCATCTCCGAAGCGGCAGGCGAGGAGGTGGAGGACGCCTTTCGCGGCAGCGGCACGCTGCACGTCTTCGCCATCAGCGGGCTGCACGTGATGATGCTGGCGGGCATTTTTTTATGGGCGGCGCGCGCTCTGGGGTATCAAAGAGGTGTCGTGCTCGTCATCGCGCTGCTTTTTGGCTACGCCTTCATCACAGGCTGGCGCCCCTCGGCCGCGCGCGCCTCCGTGATGGCCTCGATGCTGCTCATGGCGCCGCTTTTCAACCGCCGCAACCGCCTGGGCAACACACTCGGCGCCTCCGCCCTGCTGCTTCTGCTGGCGGACACGCAGAATCTTTTCATGCCGGGATTTCAGCTCACTTTCGGAGTGCTGCTGGGGATCGCGCTGCTGGCCGTGCCGATGATGGAAAAACTCAAACCCTGGTATGAGATGGACCCTTTTCTGCCGCCGCAGGTGGCCAGCCGGTGGCAGAGATGGAATGTAAAAGCGCGCACCTGGCTCGCCGGTCTGCTGACCGTCTCGCTGTCCGCATGGGCGGGCAGCCTGCCTTTCATGCTGGGGCACTTTGACACCATCACGCCCGTTGGGTTGCTGGCCAATCTGCTGCTGGTGCCGATGGCGGGCATGTGCCTTTCCTGCGCTTGCGCCAGCCTGATGCTGAGTCTTGTCCAGCTTTCATGGCTTTCGGCGCTGGCCAACCAGGCCAATGCGCTGCTCGCCTCGTTGATGGTGTGGACGGCGGGGCTGTTCGCCGGTCTTCCGGGGGCCAGTTTCAGCGTGGACCTGCGCTGGGAGAAATCCGCCGCGCCGGTGGAGTTGCGCGTCTTTCATCTGCCGAATGGCGGCCAGGCCGCGCACCTGCGCGGCGGGGACCGTCACTGGCTGCTCGACACGGGCAATGAACGGGCATGGCGCTCGGTCCTTCAGCCGTGGTTTCGCAGCCAGGGCGTCAACCGCCTCGATGGCTTGTTCCTGAGCCACGCGGACATCGCCCATGTCGGCGCGGCGTCTCTGGCTCTCGATTCGATGCGCCCGCCGAAATTCCACACCAGCCTGCTTGAACCCTGGCCTTTCGATCCGCCGGAGAGCAGTTTGCGGCGGCTGGAGCGGCTGACTCCACCAGGCGGGCCGCGCTGGCACAGGCTGGCGCTTGAGGCCGCCCTCACACTGGGCGCGGATCATCCGGTTCATGTCCTTGTCCTGCATCCATCGCACGGCGACCGGCATGAGAAAGCGGATGACCGCGGCCTGATACTCATGCTCGCCCGCGACGGCGCGCGGGTGCTGTGGATGAACGACGCGGGTTTCGCCACCGCCCGGCGGCTGCTGCGGCGCGGCACGGACCTGCGCTGCGACATTCTCATCCAAAGCCAGCACAAAACCGACAAGGACGGTCTCGCCGACCTGCTGCCCGCCGCATCCCCGCAGGTGGTCATTCTTGGCAGTCCGGAGCCAATCACGACACCTGACGCGCGTTTGCATTTGAAAAATCTCTGCATGCAGAGCGGCATCCAACTGCTGGAGACCGGGGTTGCAGGCAGCGTGGGCATGGAGTTCGAGCAGGGGGCCGTGCTTTTGAAATGCTTCCACGACGGCCGGGAAATCCGGCTGGTTCCCGCGAATCGGAACACTTCCGCGAGTTCAGGCCTTCCCGCCGAGGATTGAGCACGCCGCCGCCACAATCTCCTCCACCGGCGACATGCGTCCAGTGCCCTCATAGCCGCAGGCCAGCATTCCCTCCGCCGGCCCGATGAAGCGCGCGCCGCGTTTTTGCAGCGTCTCCACATTGGCCATCGTGGCCGGATGCTCCCACATGCGGCCGTTCATGGCCGGGGCGAGGAGCACCGGCGCGCGCGTGGCGAGCGCGATGGCGGTGAGCGCGTCATTGGCGAAGCCGTGCGCCATGGCCGCGAGGATGTTCGCCGTGGCTGGCGCGACGAGCAGGAGGTCTGCCTCGTCGGCGAGCTGGATGTGCCCCGGCTGCCAGCCCTCCTTTTCCGCGAACAAATCCACCACCACCGGCCTCCGCGAGAGCGTGGCCAGCGTCGCCGGTGTGACGAACTCCAGCGCCGAGCGAGTCGGCACGCAAGTCACCTCGTGCCCCGCCTTCACGAGCTGGCTGGCCAGATCCCCCGCCTTGTGGGCGGCGATGGAGCCTGTGATGCCGAGGACGATGCGTGACATGGTTGCGTGACGGCTAAAAGGCACCGCACGCGCCTGAATGCAATTTTTCAGTTTGCATTCCGCGCGCTTTCACAGCACGCCAGTTCATGAGCTTTTTCAAACGCGCCGAAGTCCTCACCCTGCTCGCCCTGGGTGCTGGTGCCGCTGTCTGGGTGCTCGCGCCGGATGGCGGGGACGGCGGCGAGGATGAGGGGCAGTCACCGGTTTCGGAGCCGGTTTCCGAACTGCAAATCCTCCGCTGCACCCTGGAGAGGGACTTTGGAAACGCGCGCCTCGATGTGGAGGTGCGCCACCGCAACAGCAGCCCCCGGCCCCTGATTTTGGCCCCGCCGGACGTCCGTCTGCTCACGGAAGATGGAGTGGAAATCCCTCCCTTCATCCTGCCTGCGGAAAGGCCTCCGCAAATCGCCGCCCGCTCGACGCAGGAGGCGCGGCTGCGCTATTGGCTGGAGGCCGGCCACCTCGAAGGCGAGCTCATTCTCGATATACGCGGCCTCAAAGCCTGGGTCAAAAGCCCCGTGCCTCTCGATTTGAGGGATTTGGAGAATCACAAGCCGAGGACATGGCAGGGCAGGATCGAATAACAGCGCGGCCCGCCGGGGGCAATGCGGAGGCATTCTCAGCAGATTCGCGCTTTTGCAGTCCTGGCATGGGATTATGGTACGGGTCACTGCAATGCAGCCGCGCCGCACCAATCTTCTGCTCCTGCTCCTCGTCCTGACGCCTCTGGCCCTGCTGGCATGGCTGGGCACCTATTTGATCCGGGACGCGGCCCGCAGCACGGACTCCGCCATGCAGGCGGTGCTGGCGGAGCGGTTGGCGGCGGCGGACCACCAACTCGTGGACGATCTCCGCCACCTTGCCGAGCAGCTCGGTCAACTCGCCGCATCAGCCGCGCCTGATGCCTCGGCGGCGGCCCTTGGCACGCATCCCTGGGTGGTCGAGGCATGGGCCTCGCATGCCGGGGGCGAAACGCGGGTGGCTCTCGACAAAGGAACGCACACTCCCAGCCCTGGAGATGATGCCGCGAGCCGGTCAATCTCGTTGCGGCAGGCCCTTGCCGGTTATGGACCGGTGGATGCCGCGGATGAAAACCAGCCGTTTTTGGACATCCAGTCCACTGAGCCTGACCGCAGCCGGCAGACAGTGTGGATGACCTTCGTGAAAAACAGCGGTTATGACATCAAGGGCACCCGCAAGCACGCCGCCGCTCCGCCTTCAGGCCTCTCAGGATGGCATGTCACCGACGGGGATTTCATTTACTGGCTGCTGGATGCTGACAAATCCCTGGTCTGCGCCAGGCTGGACAGCCGCCAGATGCGCGAGGCACTCTACCAGCGGCTGCCACCACCCGGACTGCCCGAGTATCCCGGCCGCATGGAGTTGCGCACGATCACCGGCATCGCCCTGCACACATCGGGGAGGCAGTTGTGGGGGTCGGGCGGCGCGCCGGCGGCCGAGCGCAAATGCTCGCCGCCGCTCAGCCAATGGGTTCTGGCCTACTCGCCGGCGGAGAAGGAGTTCCCGCAGCCCTATCTTTTTCCCATCCTGCTGGGAGTCAGTTCCGGCTGCCTGCTGGTCATGGCATTGGCGTGGACCTTTTCGCGCGAGAACGAGCGGGAACTGCGCCTGGCCCAGCAGCGCGTCAGCTTTGTGAACCAGATTTCACACGAGTTGAAGACACCGCTGACAAACATCCAGCTCTACACCGAGATGGCCGCCAACCGTGTCGAGGAGGCGGGTGATGCCATCGCCCGCAGGCAGCTCCGTGTTGTCGAGACCGAGACCTCCCGCCTGGACCGTCTCATCCAGAACGTCATGAACTACGCCCGCCAGCAACGTGACCGGCTCTCCGTGATTCCGAGGGAGATCGTTCTCGACGAGGTGGTCGGGCGCGCCGTCGGAAACTGGCGGCTGCTGCTGGAGAACAAGGGTCTCAAAATCAGCACCGGCTTTGGCGGCCCGGCATCCATGTCCGCTGATCCCGACGCCATCGAGCAAATCCTCGGCAACCTCCTCTCCAATGTGGACAAATATGCCTCCCACGGAAAATGGGTCTCCATCCGCACTGAAACCGCGGAGGGATGCGCGCGTGTCATCGTCGAGGACCGCGGCCCCGGCATTCCCGCCGGCAAGCGCCGCCAGATCTTCGAACCCTTCGAGCGCCTGCGCTCCGACCTCAACGAGGGTGTCAGCGGCACCGGCATCGGACTCACCATCTCGCGCGAGCTTGCCGATTTGCACGGCGGCACCCTGGAAGTCTGCCCGCAATACAAGGAAGGCGCCCGCTTCATCCTCACCCTGCCAATCAAAAAACCATGAAAATCCTCATCGCCGAAGATGACACCCACACCCGCGAAGCCCTGCGTGAAGTCCTCGGCATGGAGGGCTACGAGGTCTTCACAGCCAGCGACGGCCTCCAGGCTGTGGATTTCTTCCGCGCCGTGCGCCCGGACTTTGTCTGCCTGGATGTCATGATGCCCGGCCAGAACGGCTACGAGGCCTGCAAGCAGATCCGCCGCCTTGACGAGTCCGTCCCCATCCTCTTCCTCACCGCCAAATCCGAGGAGATAGACACCGTGCTCGGACTCGAACTCGGCGCCGACGACTACATGACCAAGCCCTTCGGTGTGAAGGAGATCATCGCCCGCATCCGCGCCATCACCCGCCGCGCCGCCGCGCGCGGCGGCATTAAAAACAGCGACGGCGAATTCCAGATGGACGACCTGCGCATCGTCGCCTCCGAACTCCGCGCCTACCGGGGATCCACCGAGATTCAGCTCAGCCCGCGCGATTTGAAGGTGCTGCGCCTGCTCCATGAGCGCCGGGGCAAAGTGGTGGACCGCAACACCCTCGCCGACGAGGTCTGGGGTGTGGATTACTTTCCGGAAAGCCGCGCGCTGGATCAGCACATCTCCCAACTGCGCAAGCGCATCGAGGCCGACCCCGCCAGCCCGCGCATCATCCGCACCGTCCACGGCGCCGGATACCGCTACGAGTAAGTCTTCCCATCCGTTTCTGGCGGCGGCGCGCCGCTGGAAAGCGCAACTTTTCCCATGCCTCCGTGTTTCCACCCGCCAGAACCGCGCTTGCAAGGGCGCGGCGCCTCCATGAACTTCACTGACATGCACCGCTTTCTGATCGTCTTGATCCTGTCCACGCTGGCCGCGGATGTCTCCGCGCAGACACCGCCCCCCAAGCCGTCCCCGCCCAATGACGGACCGGGCGGCAAGGACAAGCCTCCTTTTCGCGGGGATGGTCCCAAGGATCGCGGCGGCGACTGGCGCGGCGGATTCCCAGGCTTCGGCCGCCCGCCCATGCGCCATGACGGCTTCGATCAACTGCCCGAGGATGAGCGCCGCAAAGTGCGTGAGGCGCTCGACAAAGTCTGGCATCTGCCGGAGGTCATCTCCGCGCGCGACGAGGCCATGCGCGCCAATGAAAAAATGCGCGACACCATCCGTGAGTGCCTCAAAAAGAGCGATCCAGAAGCCGCCGCCATCGTCGAGCGCCTTGAGCCGCGCGAGCCGTTTGACTTCCGCAAGCTGCCTCCCTTGCCGCCCACAGACTCGGAGTCTTTTCCCCTGGCGCTGGTGAACCGCATGGGTTCCGAACTGGAGGCTTTCTCACGCCCTGATCGGCGTGAGGAGACGCGCGGCCTGCACCTGCGCATCATGGACAGGCCCGAAATCAAAGCCGCCCTCGACCGTTTGAGGCAGACCCGCGGCGAGGAGCGACTCCAGGCCATGCATGAGCTGCGCAAAGCCTACCGGGAGGCTGTCGGCGCGGAGTTCCAGGCCGCCCGCGAGCGCCGTGCCGCCGAAGGCGGAGGAGTGCCGCCGAAGAAGCCTGACTGACTTGCCGCGCCGCCGCCTGGACTTGCCCATCCCTTCCTGGAGTGCTGGAGTTGTGGAGTGCTGGATTTCCAACAATCCATGACTTCGACTGCTGATTTCACAATGGGTGGTGACGCCGGGCATGGCGAAACGCCCGGCTGGAAACTCACGCCTGCGCAGGAGTGCGGCGGTCGTCGCGGAAGAAGGCTTCCATGCGCTGGCGGAGGTCGGCATAGAAGGTCTCTGCCATTTCCTCCAGCATGCGGGCTTTGCCGGTGATGCCCCCGGCTTCCAGGCGCTCGCGCTCGACGCGCATTTTTTCCTGGAAGGCCTGCTCCAGTTCCATGAGGTGCTCGAGGAAGGCTTTGGCGGCGCGGCTGCGGTCCACGCCTTCAATGAGGGCGCGCTCAAGGGGGCGGTTTTGCGTGATGTGGAGGAAGGGGCTGTCCACGAGCTGCTTCATGTAGCGGTCGAAGCCGCGCAGGAAGGCGAGGCGCTCGCGGTCGTATTTGGCCTCGTCGCAGTCGAGGAGGGTGTCGTAGGGGCCGGGTTTGGAGAAGAATTTGACGACGAGGGGGATGGTGTCCACGAGCATGAAAAGGGCGCAGAGGACGAGGTAGGCGATGAGGGCGAAGCGGCCGCCTTCGGTGCCGTTTTCAAAGAGGTGATGAAGGGCGAGGGTCTGGGTCAGGATGTCGCGCCGTGGCTCGGCGCGGATGCCGGCGATGCGCTCCTGCTCGTCGGCGGAGAGGCGGGCGATGTCGTCCTGGAGGCCCTTCATCTGCATGAGGAGGGCGTCTATCTGGGACTTCAAGGTCTCGCGGATGGCGTTTTGCTGGCCGACGAACTGGTCGGCCTGCTCCTGCTGGACCTGGCGCTTGAGGGCGTCGAGCCGGTCCTGTTCGGCCTTCATGCGGGCGGCGTCCTGGGCGGCTTTGGCGTCGAGCGTGGCGTTGACGTTTTCCTCGGTGGTCTTGATCTCGGCGAGGGTGGCGGCGCGGGCTGCGGTGAGGCTGTCGAGGGCGCTGGTGAGGCGGGCGGACTCGGTGCGGCGCCAGACGAGCTGGTCTTCGTGGATGCTTTTGGCGCGGGGGCCGAGGCCGATGATGCCGCTGCGCTGGCCGTTGACTTCGCGCTCGAACTCAGTCTGCCAGTGGTTGAGTTCGGCGGTGATTTTTTGGTGCTCGGCACCCTGCTTGGCGAGGTCGGCGTCAAGGGCGGCAAGCCTCTCACGGGCGGCGGCGGTGGCTTCGCTGATTTGTTTTTCGCGGTCGGCGCGGGCTTTGAGTTCCTCCTCGGTGGGCGGTTGCTCGATGAGTTTGCCGTCGGCGTCGAGGAAGCTGGCCTGGAAGGAGGCGTTCCAGGCTTCGCGCTGGCGGGCGATCTGCTGCTCCAAGGGTGCGACGCGGGCTTCGATGAGGGCTTTCTGCGCGGCGGCGGCCTGGCGTGTCTGCTCGATCTCGGCCTGGCGGTCCTCCTCGATGGCTGAGACGATGGTGTCTTTGAAGAGCAGCAGTGTCAGCGGATGGGCGATGGTGACGCCCATGAGCATGGCGACGACGATGCGCAGCGCGAACTGGGAGAGCTTGCGGAAGATGTTTTGATAGGCTCGGTAGGTGGCCAGCAGGGCGCGGTCCACGGTGAGGATGATGAAGGCCCAGACGAGGGAGACGGGGGCGATGACGAGCCAGTTGTCAGTGAGGGTGGAAAGGGCGTAGGCGCAGGCGATGATGGCGAAGGTGCATGGCACGAGTACGGTGGCGCCGAAGGCCACATACTTGCGGCGCTCCCAGGCGGGGCAGGCCTCAAGGTTGTCGGTGGAGGCTCCGGAGAGCCAGAAGAAGACGCGTTCCAGTCGGTCGAGGAGGTTCATGGCGCGGAGGGATGAGGGTGCGCCAAAGTGCGGGCGCGCCCGCACTTGTCAAAGATGATTCATTTTTTGTTCGCCGGGAGGCTTCACAGCACACTGCCAGCCGCGCCGGTGACTCACTGGCCGGGCGGTGTGACGCCTTCGAGGGCCTTCATGCCGCCCATGGCTCCGGCCACGCCGACGACTCCCATGACGACGAAGATGCCGATGTAGAGAATGATCATAATGATGGTCATGATTCCGACGAATTTCCAAAAGGCGCGCTGATGATCCAGGGCGGCGACGAGGTCTTCCGGCTGGCGGCTGGCCATGAGCTTTTTGATGGCGGTGCCGGCCTTCCAGATTTTGATGGCCGGATAGATGTAGAAGAAGGCCATGACCACATAGAGGGCGGCAAGGCCAATCATGATCCCGCCTTCGGCGGCGCCAATGGGCGAGTTGCTGCCGGCGGCCATGGCGGCGCCGCCGATGCCCATTGCGAGCATGGCAGCCGCGCCAAAGAGCATGAAGGCCACGGCGATCCACATGAGCACGCCAAAGAAGCGCAGCCAGGGCTTGGTGCGCTGGAGCATGACGATGGCCTCGCCGGGCACGGCCTCTGCGGTGGTGGTGGATGATGAGCCGAACAAATTCGCCGAGGGAGTCTGGTAGGGATTGTTTTCCATGACGGGAGGGAGTTGGGAGTGAATTATCGTATTTATGCTGACAGGGCAGCTTTTTAGTTGCAAGCGGCGGCTTTTGTCAAAACACATCTCCGCCTTCATGCCCGAAACCGCAGACACCCTCCAGCCCGTGGAACTCGCCGATGGCGTGGAGATTCACCTGCGGGTGGCTGGGCCTGCGGCGCGCAGCATGGCGTGGGTGGTGGACTTTCTCATTTTTGCAGTGGCACTGCTGGTCATCGGGCTGGCGTTGATGTTCGCCTCGGCGGGCATCGGCGGGCGGACGGCGATCGGTGTGTTTCTTTTGTGCGGGTTCATCCTGTCGTGGTTTTACAATGTGATCTTCGAGATGGGCCGGCATGCGGCCACGCCGGGGCAGCGCATGCTGGGTCTGAAGGTGTGCGGTGTCTCTGGCGCGCCGGTGCGGCTGCCGCAGTCGGTCATCCGCAACCTGCTGCGGGTGATAGACTTCATGCCGGGTTTTTATCTTCTGGGACTGGTCTGCTGCCTGTTCAACCGCCGCTTCCAAAGACTTGGCGACCTGGTGGCCGACACGGTGGTGGTGCATGTGGAGCCGAAGCACGAGCCCGCGCTGGTGGAGGTGCGCGCGGAGCCTGTGCCGCCGGCGCGCCCGCTGACGCGCGCGGAGCAGGCGGCGCTGCTGGATTTCCTGGAGCGCGCGCCGCGCTGGTCGGACGCGCGCAAGCTGGAGCTGAGCGATCTTTTGGAGCCGCTCACCGGCAGCGCGGGCATGGAGGGGCTGCGCCGTGCCTGCGGCATGGGCTTGTGGCTGCGCCAGGGAGGGGCGGACTCGTGAACCCGGCGCAGTTTGAAAAGGACAACGCCGCGCGCTGGGAGCGGCTGGAGAAAATGCTCGACTCTGTGGAAGAGGCAGGGAGCGCGCGGGATGCGGAGGAACTGCCGACGCTCTTTCGCCAGGCATGCCATGACCTTAGCGTGGCGCAGCACCGGATGTATGGTCCGCGCATCACGGGCCGGCTGAACTCGCTGGCCATCCGCGGCTACCGCGCGCTGGAGCGGCGCATGAGCGGCGGCTGGCAGCGGCTGCATGAGGTGGCCTTCAGAGAGTTCCCGCGCGCGGTGCGCGGGGAGGCGCGGCTGGTGTGGCTGTGCATGGCGATTTTCTGGCTGCCCTTTCTTTTCCTGGCCGTCTGGACGCCGCACGAGCCGGAGTGGGCCATGTCCCTGCTGGGACCTCAGGGCATGGTGCAGATGGAGGGCATGTACGGGCATGGCACGAATCCGGAGAAATTCATGCGTGACGAGTTCGGGTCGAACTTTGTCATGTTCGCCTTTTACATTTGGAACAATGTGGGCATCGGATTGCGCACGTTTGCGGGCGGGCTGCTTGGCGGGGTTGGGTCCATTTTTGTGCTGCTTTTCAACGGCACTTACATCGGCGCGGCCACGGGGTATGTGCATCATGCGTGCAATCCGGAGACGTTTTATTCCTTTGTCAGCGGCCATTCGGCTCCGGAACTGCTGGGCATTGTGCTCAGCGGCGTGGCCGGCATGCGACTGGGCCTCTCCCTGGTGATGCCGGGGTCGTATGACCGGCGCACGGCGCTGGTGCTCGGCGGGCGGCGCGCCCTGGTGCTGCTGACCGGCGCGTGCTTGATGATCGCCTTCGCGGCGGTGATCGAGGGCTTCTGGTCGGCGCAGCCCCTGCCGCCTCCGGTGAAGTACAGCTTCGGCGCGGTGATGTGGCTGCTGACGGCGGGCTGGCTGCTTTTCAGCGGAAAGGAGCGTCATGCGGCTTGAGGACCTGACCCTGGTCCTGCGTCCGCGCAGCTCGTGGGAGGCGGCGGACCTCGGTTGCGCGCTGGTGCGGCGGGACTACGGGCGCATCCTGGCGCTGTGGGCGGTGACGGTGCTGCCGGTGTGGGCGCTGCTGGCCGCGCTGCTGTGGCGGTGGCCGGTGGCCTTTTCCCTCGTGGTCTGGTGGTTGAAGCCGCTCTATGACCGCGTGCCGCTGCACCACCTGGCGCGCGCGGCCTTCGGCGGCAAACCGACGCTGGGGGAGACCCTGCGCGCCTGGCCCGGACTGTGGACGCGCTTTTTGTTCAGCGCGCTGCTCTGGAGGAGGTTCTCCCTGATGCGCAGCTTCACCCTGCCGGTGCTGATGCTGGAGGGCCAGCGCGGCAGGGCGGCGCGCGCGCGCGTGTCCACGCTGGCCAGTGATGGCGGCAGCGGCGGCGCCATGCTGACGTGGGTGTTCGTGCATTTGGAGATCGCCGCGGCTTTTGGACTCATGGCGCTGACCAGCACGCTCGGCCCGGCCGAGGGCCTGCCGGATTTTCAGGAGATGCTGCTCAACCCGGAGGAGGCGCTGGCGGGCACCCACGCCCAGCAGTGGCTCGGCAATCTGCTTTACCTCGTCACCATCACGCTCATCGAGCCCTTTTATGTGGGCGCGGGCTTCGGTCTCTATCTGAACTCGCGCATCAAGCTGGAGGGGTGGGACATCGAGCTGGCCTTCCGCCGCCTGGCCGCGCGCCTGCGCCCGGTGGTGACGGTGTTGCTTTTGCTGTTTTCCTGCCTGGTTGCCACCGCCCAAGCCGCCACGCCGTCCGGCGCGGAGCCGGTGGACAAGGAGGCGGTGAAACAAAAAGCCGCCGAGGTGCTGGCACGGCCCGAGTTTGAGGAGCATGTCTTCAAGCAGAAGACCTGGGTGCCGGAGCTTGGCGGGTCTTCGGGGGAGTGGGATTTGAGTTTTCTCAGCCAAATCCTCGGCCCGCTGGGATATCTGCTGGTCGGCGCGCTGGTGGCGCTGCTGGTCTGGCTGGTGGCGCTGCTGGTCTGGCTGGTGGCGCGCAATGCGGGCTTCTTCAGTATTCGTCGAGGCGCCCGCCCGCCCGTTCGCACGCCCGCCGCGCCGCGCGTGCTCATGGGCATGGAGATCACCCCTGAAAGCCTGCCGCCGGACATTCCCGCAGCCGCCCGCGCCGCCTGGCGGGAGGGACGCGCGCGCGAGGCTCTGAGCCTGCTTTACCGGGGATCACTGTCCCGCCTCGTCACCCAGCACCGCCTTCCCATCCGCGACAGCGACACAGAGGACGACTGTCTGCTGCTGGCCGCGCGCCTCGGTCAGGAGGGCGTGTCCACCTTCTTCCGCCAACTGACACTGCTGTGGGTGCGTGCCGCCTATGCGGGCAGGGAGGCGCGCGTGGAGGAGTTCGAGCATTTGTGCGCGGGCTGGCCCTTCGAAAAAAACTCTCCGTCAACCGCGCGGCGGACGCCTTTTGCGCCCGCGGCGCTGCTTTGCCTGCTGCTGACCGCCTGCTCCGGCAAATGGGAGGATGTGGAGATCGAACTCGGCCACAAGGGCAAGGCGCGGCTTGATCCCTTCCTGGCCGCGCAACACCTGCTCCAGGACCTCGGCCACGAGGCCGCCCGCCAGCCCGCGCTCAAGCTCCCCCCTGACGCCTCCGGCGCCATGCTCATTCTCTCCGCCGAGGGCGGCATGCCCGAGGGGCGCGCGCGCCAGCTTTTGCAATGGACGCGCGAGGGCGGGCACCTCGTTTACGCGCTCGCCGGCTGCGCTCCCTACAACGACTGGGGCGGCTCAGGCGGCGGCCTCGGACTTGCCCTGGCCGATCACAGCGATGATCCGCTCCTGCGCGCCCTGGGAGTCAAAGCCACCGGTGGAGTGAAGGTGGGCAGCCTCGTCGAGGATCTGAAAAATCTCCGCAAGGACGCAAAACAGCCGGAGAAGTCCGGGAATGAATCCGCGGAGAAAAAAGGCGCCGCTGCTGCCGGGGAGGAAAACCTGCTCGCGGACAATGACGAACTGGAGGCGCCCGGCGCCGAAACCGGGGAGAAGAAGAAAAACCTGGTCATTGACCTGGGAGACATGGAGGACATGCCGCTGAAGACTCGCGCCTACCGTCAGGCGGGGCAGGAATTCGAATTCGAGATGCCGGCCGTGCATCATTTCACAATCAAGCGCCGTCTGGCCGAGGGCGAGCACGCCGCGGGGACGCGCAAGGAGGCCGCCGCGCTCAGCCTGCGGCACGGCCAGGGCCGGGTCACGCTGCTGGCCCACGCCAGGCCGTTCCGCAACCGTTACCTCGACGAGCACGAGCACGCCGCCTGGCTGGCAGCCCTGGCGGGCAATGAACCGCGCCGGGTGTGGTTCATCGTCTCGTTGAACAGCGGCTTCTTCGAGCTGCTTTGGAGCCGCGCCTGGCGTCCGCTCACCGCCCTCGGCCTGCTCGTGCTTGCCTGGCTGTGGATGAGCCTGCCGCGCTTCGGCCCGGCGCGCGCTGCCGCGCTGCACCAGACACGCCATTTTGCCGACCATCTCGCTGCCCTCGGCCAGTTTTTTCATCGGCTGCGCCGGGATGACCTGCTGCTCGCCGCCGCCCAGGATGCCGTGCGCGTCCGCGTCCTGCGCGCGCGTCCGCACCTGGCGGGCGATGACGAGGCGCAACTGGCCTGGCTGGCCGCGCACAGCGGCATGGCCCTGGAGCAAATCCGCGCCCTCATGACCCCGCCGGAGGCGCGTGCGCGCGTCTCCTCCCTTGCGCGGCGGATGCAGGATTTGCAGACTTTGGCGCGGGCGTAGCCGCCGCTTGGTGAAATGGCGCTGGAGGGCACTTCAGGTAAGGATGACGTTCCGTCCTCAATGACTTTACCCTTCCAGATATTGATCACAAATCCTGCTCCGGCTTGAAGTCAGCCGCGTGATACGAACTGCGCACCAGCGGCGCGCTGGCAACATGGCGGAAGCCTTTCTTGCGGGCGATCTCTTTGTAGTTCTCGAAAGTGTCGGGATGAACGTACTCAACCACAGGCAGGTGCTTTTCGGAAGGCCGCAGGTATTGACCCAGGGTGAGCACGGTGACGCCATGCTCCAGCAGGTCGTCCATCGCTTGGAACAGCTCCACCTCAGTCTCGCCCAGGCCGAGCATGAGGCCGCTCTTGGTGGCGCATTTTGTCCCCGCTTCGGCGGCCAGTTCTTTGGCGCGTTTGAGCACATGCAGGCTGCGGTGGTATTGGGCGCGGCTGCGCACCAGCGGTGTCAGGCGCTCCACGGTTTCCAGGTTGTGGTTGAAGATGTGCGGGCGCGCTTTCATGACCGCCTCAAGGGCGTCGTCCTTGCCGTTGAAATCCGGCACAAGGATTTCGATGGTGATGCCGGGAACCTCGGCGCGCACGGCCTCGATGGTGCGGGCAAAGTGGTCCGCGCCGCCGTCCGCCACGTCATCGCGAGCCACGGCGGTGATGACGATGTGGTTCAGGCCGAGGCGCTTCGTGGCCTGGGCCACGCGCTGCGGCTCGTCCGCTTCGAGGGCGAAGGGCTTCGCCGTCTTCACCGCGCAAAAACCGCAGGCGCGGGTGCAGCGGTCGCCCGCGATCATGAAGGTGGCCGTGCCCTGGCTCCAGCATTCCCAGCGGTTCGGGCACTGGGCCTCCTCGCACACGGTGTGCAGTTTGAGGTCGGAGATGAGCGCCTTGGTGCTCCAGAAAACCGGGTCGCGCGGCAGCTTCACGCGGATCCAGTCCGGCTTCTTTTCCTTGTGCAGGGCGGGGTCTATTTTGATGGCCATGTGACGGGTCTATGAATGCTCCGGCGCGCACGGAAGGCAAGGCCGGAGTCAGACCACTTCGAGCAGCTCGACATCAAAAATAAGCACTTCATTCGGCCCGATGTCGCGGCCCGCGCCGCGCGTGCCGTAGCCGAGCTGGGAGGGGATGAAGAAGCGGTATTCCGCGCCCTCTTTCATGAGCTGCACGCCCTCGGTCCAGCCGCGGATGACTCGGTTGAGCGGGAACTCAATGGGCTCGCCGCGCTTGTAGGAGCTGTCGAACTCCTTGCCGTCAATGAGCGTGCCCCGGTAATGCACCACGACCGTGTCGGTGGCGGACGGACTGCGGCCTTCTCCGGCGCGGATGACTTTGTATTGCAGACCGCTGGCGGTGGTGACGACGCCTTCCTTGGCGGCGTTGTCTTCGAGAAATTTCCGGCCTTTGGTGAGGGCGATGTCGGACATGATGGGGGATGGCTTGGGTTGAGTCGAAAGCGCCGTTGAACGCGGGCTTGTCACCTCACAAAGCCGGAATCCTTCATCGCGCAAATGCAAACTGCCGCGTCAAGCAGCCGCCGCGCTTTTGACGGCTGCCACCACTCGTTGGATGTCAGCGTCGCTGGCACTTGAGGAAGAAGGAAGTGAAAGGCAGTTTTGATACAAGTCTTCCGCAACAGGGCAGGGGAGGTGGACTGCGTCTTGATGCGCAGGGGAAAGATGCGCGGGCTGCCAGAGGGGCCGCGCCTCGATGCGCTCCGCTTTGAGCCGCGCGCGCAGGGAGCGCGCGTCCATGCCGAACGCGGTCGCATCCACGCGCACGGTGGTCAGCCAGCAGTTGCTGACGACGCCGGGCGCCTCGCCTTGAAAACGAAGTCCGGGCACGGTGGCGAGGCCGCTTTGGTAAAGCGCCTGGATTTGCCGCCGCCGAGCGACATAAGCGGGCAGGCTCTCCATCTGCGCGCAGCCGAGCGCGGCCTGGATGTTGGTGAGGCGGTAGTTGTAGCCGACCTCGTCATGGATGTACTCCTCGGCGTCGGCCTTGGCCTGGGTGGTGAGATGGCGCGCGCGCCGCGCCCAGTCCTCGCGCGCGGTGACGATCATGCCGCCGCCGCCGGTGGTGATGATTTTGTTGCCGTTGAAGCTGTAGCAGCCCAGATGGCCGATGCCGCCCGCCGCGCGCCCGTGCAGCGTGCTGCCGAGGCTCTCGGTGGCATCCTCGATGACCGTGAGGCCGTGCCTTTCCGCCAGCGGCATGAGCGCGGTCATGTCCACCGGATGGCCGAGGATGTGGACAGGGATGACGGCGGCCACACGGCGGCCGGTGGCGCGGTTGAAAAGTCCGCCGTCACGCCGCTCGCAGCCTTCCTCCAAGAAGCGCCGCACCTGCTCCACGTCCATCTGCCAGTGCGCGGCCTCCGAGTCCACCAGCACGGGCACGGCATTGGCATAACGGATGGCATTCACCGGAGCGATGAAGGTCATCGAGGAGACGAGCACCTCGTCTCCAGGGCGCACGCCTGCCACGAGCAGGGAGATGTGCAGCGCGGCGGTGCCGCTGTTGCAGGCCACGGCATAGGGCGTGCCCGCGGCCTGGGCGAGAGCCGTTTCAAAACGGGTCACATACGAGCCGACGGAGGACACCCAGCCGGTGTCGAGGCAGTCCTTGATGTAGGCCCACTCGTTGCCTCCGAGATGCGGCACGCTCAGGGGGATGAAGGGTGTGTCAGACGACATAACCTTGAGCCTGATAATGCGCGCGGTTTTCCTGGAGCCAGGCCAGCGTCTTTTCCAGCCCTTCCTCCAGGCTCACGCGCGGCTCCCAGCCGAGCAGGGACCTGGCTTTGGCATTGCACGCCAGCAGGCGCTCCACCTCGCTCTTCGAAGGGCGCAGGCGCTCCTGCTCGCACACGACGCGGATGTCCTTGCCGAGCATTTTGCCAATGAGCACGGCCAGGTCGCCGATGCTGATCTCGCGCCCCGATCCGAAGTTGATGACCTCGCCGGCGGCGTTCGGGGACAGGGCGGCTGCGCAGAAGCCCTCGACGGTGTTTTGCACATAGTTGAGGTCGCGCGTGGGCGTCACCGCGCCGAGCCGCACCTCGTCGCCGCGCAGGCACTGGGTGATGATGGTGGGAATGACGGCCCTCATGCTCTGGCGCGGGCCGAAGGTGTTGAAGGGACGCACTGTCACGACCTCAAGTTCGTAGGAGGCGGCGAAGGCCTCGGCCATTTTGTCCGCGCCGATCTTCGAGGCGGAATACGGGGACTGGCCCTGCAGGGGGTGCTCCTCGGTGATGGGCACGAAGCGCGCGGTGCCATAAACCTCGCTGGTGGAGGTGTTCAGCACGCGGCGCGCGCCGGTCTCCAGCGCGGACTGCATGACATTGAGCGTGCCCTCGATGTTGGCGCGCACATAGCTGCGCGGCGCTTGATAGGAATACGGGATGGCGATGAGCGCGGCGAGGTGGAAGACGGTGCCGCAGCCCTTCACCGCGGCGCGCACGCTGTCGCGGTCGGTGATGTCGCCGGCCAGGATTTCCATGTCGCCGGCCAGGTCCGAGTGGTCCAGCCAGCCGCGTTTGCCGAGGGCGTTGTAATGGACGAGCGCGCGCACTTTCGCGCCCTCGCGCACGAGGTGCTCGGCCAGGTGGCTGCCGATGAAGCCGCCCGCTCCGGTGACGAGCACGGTTTGGTTTTCAAATGATCCCATGATGTGTCAGTGCGCGCCTCCACGCGCTTGTTTGAGTTGCTCCCTCTGGCCCACGTCCAGCCACTCGTCGGCGATCTCGAAGGCGCCCACGCTGTCGCCAAGACGCAGGGCTTCCTCGAAGAGTTCCGTGATGGGGAAGTGCCGGCGCGGCACGCGTCCGATGACTTCCGGCGAGAGGATGTAAATGCCGGCGTTGATGAGCTGGGAGATGGCGGGCTTCTCCACGATGCTGGTCACGCGCCCCTCGCTGACATCCAGGCAGCCAAAGGGAATCTCATGCGAGTAACCGCGCACGCCGATCGTCGCCGCATGACCGCCCTCCTCGTGAAAGCCGAACATGCCCGCCACATCCACTTGCGTGACGAGGTCGCCATTGCAGACAAACACGGGCTGCTCCGGCCTCTCCGGCAGCAGCGCCAGGGAGCCGCCGGTGCCGAGCGGCTCGCCGGGTTCCTCGCGCAGGTATTCGATGGCGCAGCCAAAGCGCGCGCCGTCACCGAAATGATCCTCGATGATGCCGGCGAGGTAGTTGGTGGAAATAAAAACACGCCGGATTCCGCTGCCCACGAGATGCAGCACGAGCCGCTCCAAAATGGGCCGCCCGGCAACCTTGAGCATGGGTTTGGGAGTGGCGCGGGTCAGCTCGCCGAGACGGGTGCCTTTGCCTCCGGCCATGATGACGGCCCAGTTCGGGCGCGGCGCGGAGCCGATGATCTCATGCAGCAGGTGCAGTCCCTTGAGCCGGCCCTCGTCATCCAGAATGGGGATTTGATGAATCTGCCGCGCCTGCATGAGGTCCAGCACTTCGGCGCGAGGCGTGACCGCGTTCACGCTGGTGAAGCCGCGCCGCGCATGCGGCTCCACGCGGTCCTGCAAGGACGCGCCTGCGAGCAATGCCCGGCGGATGTCGCCATCCGTCACGGTGCCGAGCAGGCGCTGGTCCGCGCCGACGAGCAGGGCGATGCCGCAGGCGCCCTTGTCAATGACCTGGAGGGCGTCCCAAAGCGTGCCGTCAGGCGGCAGGCAGAGTTGGCTCACGGGCTTGGATGACATGGCGGGGCGGAAAGGCAAACGCGGTGCCACGGGAGGGGGGGGATGACAAATTCGAAATTCAATCTTTCACATCCCGCGCGCCGGCACACCCGCCACGCGCCCGCCATCCGGCACGTCTTTGACAACCACCGCGCCCGCCGCGACTAGCGCGCGCGCGCCGATGCGGATGCCCTGCCGGATGACGGCTCCGGCTCCGATGTGCGCCGACTCTCCGACGATGACACCGCCGCAAAGGATGGCTCCGGTGGCGATGTGGCAGTGCGCGGCGATTTGGCAGTCGTGCTCGATGATGGCGCCGGTGTTCACCAGCACGTTTTCCCCCAGCTTTGCCGAGACATGCACCACCGCGCGCGCCAGGACCTGGCAGCCTGCCCCGAGGCTGGCGGAGGGGGAAACCCACGCGCTGGAGTGCATGACTTCCGCCGCTGTCAGCCCGGCTTGGACGGCGGATTTATAAAGCCGCGCGCGCGCCGAGCAGTCCGCCGTGGAGCCGAGACCGATGACGAAGTGAGTGAAGCCCAGACCGCTGAGCCGGGACAGCATTTCATCATCACCGAGCACCGGCACGCCCGCCACGCTGCCGAGTCCGGGACGCGCGTCGAGGATGCCATCGAAGGTTTTTGGCTGGAAGGCCTCGATGAGCACACGCCCATGACCACCGGCACCGAGAAGCACGCATTTCATGAGGGGAGATCGTGGAAGGTTTTGTCCAGCAGGCGCGCGTCCAGGGGCGTGCGCAGAAGCAGGTCCACGATGCGCGGAGCGGCCTGGCCGTCGCCGAAAAAGTGCTCGTGCCCTTGCGCCCGTGCTTTGAATTCCGAAGTCAGGGCCTGGCGCACGGCTTCGGCGATGGCCTCCGCCTCGAACGGCGCGTCGAGCACGTTGCCCGCTCGCAGGCGGCCTTTTTGGCGGATGCCGAGGTTCACCACAGGCAGGGCGAAGGAGGGCGCCTCAAGCAGGCCGCTGGAGGAGTTCCCCACCATGGCGCGCGCCTGGCGCAGCATGGAGAAGTAGCCCTCGGGTCCGAAGTTCTCCACCCAGCGCGCCTTTTGCCATTGTGCGCAAAAGGCGAGGATGCGTTCGCGGATCACGCTGCCCGCCGTGTCGGCGTTGGGCATGGTGAAAACGACGGGCAGGTCCAGCCGGCGCAGCGCTTCCAACAAAGCGTCGGTCTGCGGGCCGGCGAGTTCGTGCTCGTTCGTCGTCGGGTGCAGCGTCACGAGCAGCGGCGGCTCGCTCAGGTCGAGGCGGAAGCGTTTTTCCAGCTCCGCGCGCCCGAGTCGCGGCAGGGCGTGGACATTGTCCAAAGCCAGCGCGCCGGTGTGATGCACGCGCCAGGGTTCCTCGCCGAGCTGGATGACACGCTGCCGATACACCTCGGTGGCCGTGGCGTGCAGATGGCTGAGTTTGGTCAGCGCGTGGCGGAAGCGGTCGTCCATGGCGCCCTCGCTCAATTCACCGCCGTGAATGTGCAGGATGGGCAGGTTGAAAGGCACCGCCGCCAGTGCTGCGGCGAACATTTCAAAGCGGTCGCCCAGCACCACCACGATGTCCGGCCGCGCGCGTTCGAAATACGCGCCAAAGCCCGACAGTCCGGCGCTCATGGCGGCGGCGATGGCCTGCGGCGTGTCCGCATTTTGCAAAACGGGAATCCGCGCCGTCACAGGAAAGCCGTCGCGCTCGATCCAATCCACCGTGCGGCCAAAGCGCTCCTCCAGATGCATGCCCGTGGCCAGCACGCGCAGCTCCGCCTCCGCATGACCGGCCAGGGCGCGCAGCAGGGGCAGATAGATGCTGTAATCCGACCGTCCCGCGCTCACCACGGCCACGCTTCTCATGCCAGGTCCTCCCATTGAATGAGCGCCCCTGCGGCGATGTCCACCCGCGCGCGCCGTCCCGGCACCTCATGCAGGCGCGCGGGCGGGATGCCTGTGCCGGGGCGGCGCAGCACCAGCATGGCCTCGGTGATCTCCGCTCCCGCCGGGATGTCCCGCGCGGCCACCACGCTGCGGCGCACGATCTTCGCCACCTCCAGCTCGGACTCGCCCGGCTGCTTTTCCGCGCGTCCCAGCAGTACCTCCGCGCGCCGGATGGCGCGCACCATTTCCGCCAGCTCCGCAGGGTCGAGAGACGCCTTGTGGTCCGGGCCGGGCAGCTCCTTGTCCAAAGTGAAATGCTTCTCAATGACACACGCCCCCGCCGCCACCGCGATCACCGGCGCCTCGATGCCCTCCGTGTGGTCCGAGTAGCCCACCGGCACACCGAGCGCGTCCCTCAGCGTGCGCATGGCGCGCAGGTTCACCGAATCCGGCGGCGCGGGGTAATTCGTCACGCAGTGCAGCACGGTGATCTTGTCATTGCCCGCCGCGCGGGTTGTCTCCACCGCCGCGCGCGCCTCGTCCAGCGTGCCCATGCCGGTGGAGACGATCACCGGCTTGCCGTAGGTGGCGATGCGGCGGATGAAAGGCAGGTTCGTCAGCTCGCCGGAGGGGATTTTAAAGACGCCCATGCCCAGCCCGGCCAGGTAATCCGCGCTCTCCTCGTCAAAGGCCGTGGACATGAACTCGATGCCCAGCTCCCGGCACAGCGCGGCCAGCTCCGCGAAGGCCGCCAGAGGCAGCTCCAGGCGCTTGAGCATGTCATACTGGCTTTCCGTCTTGCCCGTGTTGCGCGCCTGGTATTCGGCCTGCGGCGCGTCCGCCGTCACCAGATGCGCCGCCTGGAAAGTCTGGAACTTCACCGCGTCCGCCCCGGCCTCCGCCGCGGCGCGCACGAGCTGCCGGGCGAGTTCGAGGCTGCCGTTATGATTCACGCCCGCCTCGGCGATGATGAAAGCGCGCGGCATGGCGCCCGGCATGAATTCTCCTGGTTCGTTCATGGAATGCCCGGCACTTACCAAACCCCCGCCGGAGTGTCAACCACCCGCCCCCCTGCCGGCAGTCCGCCTTGCCGCGGCGCTGGCGCGGTTCAAGCGTCAAAGAAACAGCGCAAAAGCGGCCGGCATGGCTTACACTGCGTCATTGCCGGCATTCCAGAAGCTCAACACCCAGCCCTCAATTCTCATGCACCCGCGTCTTTTCCTCCTCATCCTCTGCGCCGCGCTTCCGCCAGTCTGCGCCGGCGCGGCCGATGCGCCGAAGTTCCCCGCGCACTGGGGCGAGCCGCCGCTCCGCCAGACGCGCGACATGCGCGAGCTGCCCGGCGGTTACGGCACGGGCAGCAGCACCCTGGCAAAGTGGATCCAGGAGCATCTGGACCGGGACCAAGCCGCGCGCGGGAGAGACGGCGACGGCTCCATCACCCTTCGCGGCGAGCTGAGGCAATGGCACAAAGTCACCCTCGAACTCGCCGGCCCCTTCGCCCGCGAGACCGGCACCGCGCCCAACCCGTTCACCGACCTCGCCTTCGAAGTCACCTTCACCCATGAAAGCGGCACGCCGAGCCACCGCGTGCCGGGCCACTTCGCCGCCGATGGCAATGCCGCCGAGACCAGCGCCGACTCCGGCACCGTCTGGCGCGCCCACCTTTCCCCGGACAAGCCCGGCAAGTGGACCTGCACCACCTCCTTCACCCGGGGCGCGCGCGCCGCGCTCGACGGCGGCGGCGAGGCCCTCGCCCCCTGGCATGGCAGGACCGGCGAATTTGTAGTCGCCCCCACCGACAAAACCGGGCGCGACTTCCGCGCCGAGGGCCGTCTGCAATACACCGGCGGCCATCACCTCCAGTTTGCCGGATCCAGGCGCTACTTCCTCAAAGCCGGGCCTGACGCCCCCGAAACGCTGCTCGCATACGCCGACTTCGACGGCACCGAGGCTCACAAAAAAAACGTCCCGCTCAAAACCTGGAAGCCCCATCTCCAGGACTGGCGCCAGGGCGACCCCGCCTGGCAGGGCGGCAAGGGCAGGGGACTCATCGGCGCGCTGAACTACCTCGCCGCCAAAGGCTGCAACGCCTTCTCCTTCCTCACCTACAACGCCGGCGGCGACGGCGACAACGTCTGGCCCTTCACCGCGCGCGACGCCAGGCTGCACTACGACTGCTCCAAGCTCGACCAGTGGTGCATCGTCCTCGACCACGCCGCAGCCCTCGGCCTTTACGCCCACTTCAAGCTCCAGGAGACCGAGAACGACGACGAGCGCCACGGCAGCAAACGCGAAAAACGCCCCGTCTCCACCGCCCTCGACGGCGGCGGCACCGGCCTCGAGCGCAAGCTCTACCTGCGCGAGCTCATCTCCCGCTTCGCCCACCTGCCCGCGCTGAACTGGAACCTCGGCGAGGAAAACACCCAGACGCCCGATGAGCAGCGCGCCATGGCCGAATACATCGCCCGGACGGACCCCTACCAGCACCACCGCGTCATCCACACCTACCCCGGCGACCAGGAAAAAGTTTACCGCCCCCTGCTCGGCGGCCAGTCCAGCCTCACCGGCGCCTCGCTCCAGAACGCCTGGGACGACACCCACCGCAGGACCCTCCAGTGGATCCGGGAAAGCGCCGCCGCCGGCAGGCCCTGGGTCGTCGCCAGCGACGAGCAGGGCGGGGCCGACACCGGCGTGCCTCCCGACCCCGGCTACCAGGGCTACGACGGCAAGTCCGGGGGCAAGGTCATCCAGACCCCCGACGACATCCGCAAGCACACCCTCTGGGGCAACCTCATGGCCGGCGGCGCCGGAGTGGAGTATTACTTCGGCTACAGGCTCCCTGAAAACGACCTCAAGTGCGAGGACTTCCGCAGCCGCGACAAAAGCTGGGACTGGTGCCGCGCCGCCCTCGGCTTCTTCCGTGAAAACAACATCCCCTTTCACGAAATGGCCAGCGCCAACGCCCTCATCGGCAACAGCAGGAACGACAACAGCAAATACTGCCTCGCCAAACCCGGCGCGCTCTACCTCGTCTATCTCCCCGACGGCGGGCGGGTCGCGCTCGATCTCGGAAACGACCCCGGGGAATTCACCCTCCACTGGTTCAACCCGCGCCAGGGCGGCCCCTTGAAAACCCCGGACGGCAAACTCTCTGGCGGCACCCCCGTCACCCTCACCGCCCCCGACGAAAACGACTGGCTCGCCGTCCTGCGCAAATTGTAGCCAAACCCGCCCCGGCCAGCAGTCCGTCCCGGTTTCCCCGTTTCCACGCGGATGAAACCCGGCGCGGCCGGGATTTCCACCATTGACGGTTCCAGCGTGCCATTCACGATCGTCTCAAACTCCGCGACCGTCTGGTGTTGCTCTGCCAAACGCACGAAAAGCCAATCAATCCGGCCGGGCTTGTTCTCCTGCTGGCGGTAATAGTTCTCCCAATCCACCTGGAACTCACCACCCAGTTTCCAGCAGGCATTCCAGAGGGCGGAGTCTTGCCGCTCCCAGGGGCGTTCGATGCCTTTCGCTTGGGGCATTGAGACTGTTTGGGCACGCCAATCTTCCTGCCGATCCACAGACTCACCAGCTCGGCGGCAGCCGTCAGGATGCGGTAGCGTTTGCGGCGGGAGGGTTTCATCTGCCATGAAGAGAGCGGGCACTCCTTCCCGCCATCGAATAGTGACGGCGAAGCCGCGAAGATGAACTGGTGTGAGCACCAAAACCCCGGCACTTTGCTGGTTTATGAAGGTTGGGTTACCTTCCAGACCAAGGTCGGTCCGTAGGCCTCACCCGCATAACCCACACACTCGAAATGATGCCCGCAGGGTGTGGTGAAAGGCCTGGCCTTTTTCCATGCATCCTCGCCAACGTTTCGGTTGTAAAAAAATTCGCAAAGCCCGGGATAGTCCTTCCCATCACCCGAGCAGGAGCCATCCGTGACGACCAGACCTCCCGGGACAAGCTTCCGCAATACGGGTTCAAACCAAGAACGTGTCAGCCAGCCGCTGCCGCTGGAACCTTCGGCTCCCTCACAGTTACCGCTGCCATTGTCGCCTCGAAGGTAAAAAATTCCCAAAGGTTCGGGCAGCAAGTCCAAGGAGCGCTGCCCGTCGCAACGATGGGCATGAATGGCAAACTCTGCGCCAGAGGAAGCGTCGAGGTAGCGCTCGGAGACCGTCAACGGCGCATACACCCAGGGTGTTTCGTTGCCGTCAGGATCCGGCTTGGAAGATTCAGTCACAGGTGACTGCTCCCGCACCTCCCAGGAGAGGCGCTTGAAGGTGTGGTCTGCCAGGCAAAGGCTGGTGCCGCGGCGGACAAAGCTGGGCCTTGAAGCATTTCTTCCTGGATCTCGAGATCTCCGGGTGGTGCATCTCCGTCCCTGAGCCAGCGGCCCATCGGCGCTCTCAGATGCGGCTTCCAGAAAAGGCTCGATGGGAATGGATCCTGAACGGTGCAGTCGAGGGTCAGCAAACCAAAAGCTTTTCACAACAGGAAGAAAGGTCAGAATCGGCTCGAGCCAGTCATACCCTGAGCAGGGATAGAAGAGAGCGGTACCTTGCAAGTCCCGGACGGAATCAAGAAAATTCATGGTCGCAAAATCAGGACATGATCAAGGAGCAGGCAAATTGTTTTTACGTCACATTCACTTTCTGCAACGGCGGCCATGCAGTTGATAGAGCTTGGGTAAGCGTCTGTCTGGCAAGACTGATGTCAAGATCACAAGTCATGCTCTGCCTTGAGTCAGCAGGCGCGAGAGGAAAGGCGCGGTGCGGCTGGTTTTGTGTTTGGCGACTTGCTCGGGGGTGCCGCTGGCGACGACCTGGCCGCCTTCGGCGCCGGCTTCGGGGCCGATGTCAATGAGGTAATCGGCTTCGGCGAAGAGGTCGGGGTGATGCTCGATGACGACGACGGTGTGGCCGTCGTCCACGAGGCGGTGCAGGATGTCGAGCAGCCGGGCGACGTCGGAGATGTGCAGGCCGATGGTGGGCTCCTCGATGAGGTAGAGGTTCTTTTTGGTGTTGGTGAGGCCGCGCAGCTTTTCGGTGGCGCTGCGGGAGACGCCGCCGCTGAGCTCGCTGACGAGCTTGATGCGCTGGGCCTCGCCGCCGCTGAGGGTGGGGCTGGGCTGGCCGAGCTGGAGGTAGCCGAGGCCGGTGTCGGCGAGGAGCTGCAGCGGACGGGCGAGCCTGGGCTGGCTGCTGAAAAACTCGGCGGCCTCGGTGATGCTCATGCGCAGCACGTCGCCGATGTGCTTGCCGTTGTATTCGATCTCGAGCGTGGCGCTGTTGTAGCGCAGGCCGTGGCACACCTCGCAATGCACACGCGTGGTGGGCAGGAAGTTCATCTCCACTTTGATGACGCCGTTGCCGCCGCAGGTCTCGCAGCGGCCGCCGTCCGTGTTGAAGGAGAAACGTCCCGCGTCATAGCCGCGCGCGCGGGCTGTGGGAAGCTGCGCGAAGAGTTTGCGGATGTCATCCATGATGCCCACATAGGTGGCCGGGCAGGAGCGGCTGGTCTTGCCGATGGGTGACTGGTCCACCTCATAGACGGCGGCGAACTGCCCGGCGCCCTGCACGGATTTCCAGAGCGGCTCGGAATCCGTGGCGGCCTTCTTTTTGCTGAGCGCGGCTTTCACCGCCGGGTGCAGGACCTGGTGCAAAAGTGTGCTCTTGCCGCTGCCGCTGACGCCGGTGATGACGGTGAGCCGGCCGGCGGGGATGCGCACCTCGATGCTCTTGAGGTTGTTGGCGTGCGCGCCTTCGATGACGAGCCATTCCGCATGGGGAACAGGCATCTTGCCAGTTTTCTTCTTTGATGAAACAGGCGGGACGCCTGTTCCCAATATGGGCCTTCTGCTGCCGCGCAAGGGATGCTTCATCGGTTCGCGCAAGGCCTGGCCGGTGACGCTGCGCTTGTCCTTGATGAGGGCTTTGAGCGGCCCCTGCGCTATGACCTCGCCGCCGAAGCGGCCCGCGCCGGGGCCGAGGTCAATGATGGTGTCGGCGCGGCGCATGGTGTCGTCGTCATGCTCGACGACGAGCAATGAATTTCCCTTGTCGCGCAGGGCGGAGAGGGTGTCGAGCAGGCGCTCGTTGTCGCGCGGATGCAGGCCGATGGTGGGCTCGTCGAGCACATAGAGCACGCCGCGCAGGTTGGAGCCGAGTTGGGCTGCAAGGCGGATGCGCTGGGCCTCGCCGCCGGAGAGGGTGTCGGCGCTGCGGTCGAGCTGGAGGTAGCCGAGGCCGACCTCCTTCATGAAGTGCAGTCGCTGCTCGATCTCCTTCAGGATGTCGCGCGCAATGACGGCTTCCCGTCCATCGAAACGGAAGCGCGCAACGATGCCGGCGGCATCGGCGGCGGACATGGCGTTGATCTCCTGAATGCGGCGGTCTTGCAGGCGCACGGCTCGTCCGGTGGCGTTGAGACGCGAGCCATTGCAGGCCTTGCAGGTGACGCGCTCGCCGTTTTCCTCATCCTCATCGGCAGCGCGGGAGAGGCGGCGCTCTTCTTCCAGCTCGGCCTCGAGCTGGGAGACATCGCCGCGATGCGGTGTGGCACCGTGCGCGGCGACTTCGAAGCCGAAGCCCCGGCAGGCGGGGCACCAGCCGTGCGGGCTGTTGAAGGAGAAAAGACGCGGGTCGAGCTCTTCAAAGGATAGCTCGCACGAGGGGCAGCTCATCTCGGTGCTGAGGACTTGGAAGGATTTGTCCGGCAGGCGCAGCTTGAGCGTGCCTTTGCCGATCTTGAGAGCTTTTTCCAAATGCGGGCGCAGGGCCAGCTCGTCGAGGCTGCCGTCCAGCTCGGCGACGACGGCGTCAATGTTGTGCTCCTTGAAGCGGGCGAGCTTTTTGAAGTTCATCGTGTCGCGCAGTTCGCCATCCACCAGCAGGGTGGTGATGCCCTGCTTGCGCGCGGCCTCGGCCACCTCGGTGTGAAAGCCTTTGCGCGCCTTGATGAGCGGCGCCAGCAGCTTGCACGGGCCTTTTTTCAGCCGCGCCATGACGGTCTGGGTGATGGCTCCGAGGCTCTGTTTCTGCACGGGCACCTCGCAGCGCGGGCAATACTGGGTGCCGAGCTTGGAGAACAGCAGGCGCAGGAAATGCCAGACTTCCGTGACGGTGGCCACGGTGCTCTTGCCGCCGCCGCGCGAGATGCGCTGCTCGATGGCCACGGTGGGCGGCACGCCGCTGATGAGGTCCACCTCGGGCTTCTCCATCTGCTCCACAAAGGTGCGCGCATAGACGGACATGCTGTCGAGGAAACGGCGCTGCCCTTCGGCAAAGACGAGGTCAAAGGCGAGCGAGGATTTGCCCGAGCCGCTGAGGCCGCTGACGACGACGAACTCGTCGCGCGGGATTTCGAGCGAGATGTTTTTCAGGTTGTGCTCGCGCGCGCCGCGGATGGAGATCGAGTTGGAATATTCGAGATTCGAAGCTCGAAGTTTCGAAGCGGCATACTTCGCAGGCGCCTCGGCCAGGGTCAGGGATTCGGATTTCGAGTTTCGATTTTCGAATTTCTCCGCAAGGAATTTCCCGGTCCAGGATTCGCGGCAGAGGAGGAGGTCTTCCGGCGTGCCGGTGAAGACGAACTGGCCGCCTTCCGCGCCGGCTTCGGGGCCGAGGTCTATGATCCAGTCGGCGCATTGGATGACATCCAGATTGTGCTCGATGACGAGGAGGCTGCTGCCTTCGTTGACGAGGCGCTGGAGCAGCTTCACGAGCAGGGCGATGTCGTCGAAATGCAGGCCGGTGGTGGGCTCGTCGAGGAGGAGCAGCGGCTTGCGGGGTGGGTCAGGCATTTTGCCTGACTCGTGTGAAGCGGGCATTTTGCCCGCTGAAGGCGAGTTCAAAAGATGCCCCACCAGTTTCAAACGTTGCGCTTCACCGCCGGAGAGGGTGTTGAGCGGCTGGCCGAGCTTGAGATAACCGAGCCCCGCTTCGCAGAGGATGGAGAGCTGCCTGGCGAGTTGGGCGAAACGCTTGGACTGGGTTTTGGAACCGGGCAGGATGCCCGGTTCACACGGGTCAGGCGAGACGCCTGACCTACACCACGCCACGGCTTCATCAAGCGTCATCTCCAGGGCGTCGTGGATGCTTTTGCCGTCGAGCTTGATCTTGAGCGCGTGCGGCTGGTAGCGGGTGCCGGAGCATTCGGGGCAGGTGACAAAGAGATCGCTGAGAAACTGCATCTCGATCTTTTCATAACCGGTGCCTGCGCAGCGCTCGCAGCGGCCTTCGCCGGAGTTGAAGGAGAAAAAGCCGGGCGTGATGCCCAGGGCGCGGCCTTCTTCGCTCTCGGCAAAGAGGGCGCGCAAGGTGTCAAAGGCGCCCACATAAACGGCGGGCGTGCTGCGCGGCGTACGAGCCAGGGGCGACTGGTCCACCATGACCACCTCGCTGAGCTGCTCGTGGCCGAGGATGCTGCGCACGCGGCCCGGCTCGTCCTCGCAGACCTCGCCGCGCAGGCGTTGCAGGTTCCGGTAAAGCACCTCATGCACGAGCGTGCTTTTGCCGGAGCCGGAGACGCCGGTGATGCAGCAGAAGACACCGAGCGGGATGTCCACGTCGAGGTTCTTCAGATTGTTCTGACGCGCGCCGATGATGGAGAGGAAGCCGGGTTTAAAGGCTGGCGGGGCAGGTTTTTTTAACTTGGACTTTTCGGGTTTTGACGGCGACGAAGCTCGAAATTCGAAATTCGAAACTTGGCGGCGTTTTTCTGGAAGCGGGATGGTTTTGCTGCCGGTCAGGTAGGCGGCGGTGAGGGAGTCTTTCGCCTCGGCCAAGCCGGCGAGAGGGCCGTCATAGACGAGCGTGCCGCCTTTGTCGCCGCGGCCTGGGCCGATCTCGATGACGTGATCCGCGGCGCGCATTACCGCCTCCTCGTGCTCGACGACGACCAGGGTGTTGCCCTTGTCGCGCAGACTCTCCATGACGCCGATGAGGCGGCCGATGTCGCGCGGATGCAGGCCGATGCTGGGCTCATCGAGCACGAAGAGCGTGTTAACCAGAGAAGCGCCGAGACAAGTGGTGAGGTTCACGCGCTGAAGCTCGCCGCCGCTGAGCGTGCGCGTCTGGCGGTCGAGATGGATGTAGCCGAGCCCTGCGCGGTCGAGGTAGCTGAGTCGGGCGCAGATTTCATCTCGCAGCATGAGCGCGGCGCTGTCACTCCCGGTGATGGGCCAGCTTTGAATGAAGGGCAGCAAATCGGTGACGGGCAGGTTCCAGAGGTCGGCGATGGTGCGTCCTGCTGCGCGGAAATTGTAGGCCTCCTTTTTCAAGCGCCCGCCATCGCAGTCACCGCAGGTGGTGTAGGCGCGGAAGCGGCTGAGGAAGACGCGCACATGCATCTTGTAGGCGCGCGCTTCGAGCCATTTGAAGAAGCCCTTCACGCCATACCAGAGGCCGCGCTTCCAGGCGCGCTCGGGATCGGAGTCCTCGCCTTCGATGATCCATTTCTGCTGGTCGGCGGGCAGGTCGCAAAAGGGTGTGTCGAGGTCCACCCCGCGCTTGCGGGCGCAGCGCTCCAGGTCGTCCTGGCTCTCGCTGTAGGTGCTGCCGCCAAAGGCGCGCACGAGCCCCTCGCTGATGCTGAGGGATTCGTCCGGCATGGCCTTGTGGATGTCGAGCCCAAGCGTGCGGCCAAAGCCCTTGCACGCGGGGCAGGCGCCGATGGGGCTGTTGAAGCTGAACAGGCCGGGGGTGGGGGCGGGCAGCTTCAGGTCGCAGTCGGCGCAGCGCCAGTCGGTTGAGAAAGCTCGAAATTCGAAATTCGAAACTCGAGGCTCGGGCTGTGAGGCAGGGCTGCCTGATTTCGATTTTCGATTTTCGACTTTCGATTTTTCCACCCCTACGCTGACGGTGCCTTTGCCGAGGCGAAGAGCGGCTTCCAGAGCCTCGCTGATTCTGGCTTTGTTTTCAGAGGCGAGCGTAATGCGATCCTGGATGACGAGCACGATGGCGGGCAGCTTTTTGCCTTTCAAAGACGCGGGTTCATCGGTACGCAGCAACTCGCCATAGAGCCAGACTCGCAGGTAGCCCTGGCTTTGCAGGAAGGGGAAAAAGTCCTCCGGCTTGGTGCCCTTCGGCACGGGCACGCCGAAGCTGACGAGCGCCTGCGCTCCCGCGTGATGATACAGCAGCGTGTGCAGGATGCTCTCCGCCGACTCTGGGCGCACGGGCTTGCCGCATTCGGGACAGCTCGCCTCAGCCACGCGCGGAAAGAGCATTTTCAGGTAGTCATTGATCTCCGTGATGGTGCCGACGGTGCTGCGCGTGGAGCGGATGTTGTTCACCTGCTCGATGGCGATGGCGGGCGGGATGCCGTGGATGGCATCCACTTTAGGCTTGTCCATGCGCTCAAAGAACTGCCGCGTGTAGGGGGAAAAGGTCTCCACATAGCGGCGCTGGCCCTCGGCATAGATCGTGTCAAAAGCGAGCGACGACTTGCCAGAGCCGCTGGGACCGGTGACGACGCAGAGTTTGCCAAGGGGAAGATCCAGATCAATGCCGCGCAGGTTGTTCTGGCGCGCGCCGCGCACCTGGATGACATCGGCGGGGGCGGAGGACTTGGCTTTGACGGGAGCTTTTTTCGGCATGGGGGCGTGAACCTGGAGATACGCGGGCTGCGCGCAAGCGAGCGCGCGGAATTCAGCCGCGCGTCTGCACGTTTTGTGAAACCGTCAGCGTCATCTTCCGGCCGAATGCGAGCGGGCTGGAGTGCAAACCTTGGATCAAGTTTCGCGTCCCCAAGGGCACGATTATCTCCAAGCTGCCGTGCAAGGCTTCACATGCGGCAGATGAGCAGCTCGCGCTCGTAGATCATCTCCTTGGGCAGGTGGCTGCGCAGGTCGAGGAAGAGCTCCTCGTGGAGGAGGATCTCCTGGCGCCACGCGTCGCGGTCGAAGCGCTGCAGCTCGTCGAACTTCTCCTTCGGGAAGTCGAGCCCGGTCCAGTCCATGTCCTCGTAATGGGGCATCCAGCCCGCGGGCGTTTCCTTGGCGATGCCGCGGCCTGTGCAGCGGTCCACGATCCATTTGAGCACCCGCATGTTTTCACCAAATCCGGGCCAGAGGAACTTGCCGTCCTTGTCCTTGCGGAACCAGTTCACGTTGAAGACGCGGGGTGTCTCGGTGAGGCGGCGCTGCATGGAGATCCAGTGGCGGAAGTAGTCGCCCATGTTGTAGCCGCAGAAGGGCAGCATGGCCATGGGGTCGCGGCGCACCTTGCCGACGGTGCCGGCGGCGGCGGCGGTCATCTCGCTGCCCATGGTGGCGCCGATGTACACGCCGCAGCTCCAGTTGAAGGACTGATAGACGAGGGGCATGGTGGTGGCGCGGCGGCCGCCGAAGATGACGGCGGAGATGGGCACGCCCTCGGGCTTCTCCCAGTCCGGGTCAATGGTGGGGCACTGGGCGGCGGGGGCGGTGAAGCGGGAGTTTGGATGGGCGGCTTTGACGCCTTTTTCCCTGGCGATCTCGGGCGTCCACTGGTTGCCCTGCCAGTCGGTGCATTTGGCGGGCGGCTCGTCGGTCATGCCCTCCCACCAGACGCCGCCGTCGGGGGTGAGGGCGACGTTGGTGAAGATGGTGTTCCTGCGCAGGGCGGCCATGGCGTTCGGGTTCGTGTGGTCGCTGGTGCCGGGGGCGACGCCGAAGAAGCCGGCCTCGGGATTGATGGCGTAGAGGCGGCCGTCGGGTCCGGGTTTCAGCCAGGCGATGTCGTCGCCGACGGTCCAGACTTTCCAGCCCTGCTTCTGGAAGTGGGCGGGCGGGATGAGCATGGCGAAGTTGGTCTTGCCGCAGGCGGAGGGGAAGGCGGCGGCGACGTAGGTCTTCTCGCCCTTGGGGTTCTCGACGCCGAGGATGAGCATGTGCTCGGCCATCCAGCCCTCGTCCCGGGCCATGGCGGAGGCGATGCGCAGGGCGAAGCACTTCTTGCCGAGCAGGGCATTGCCGCCGTAGCCGGAGCCGTAGCTCCAGATCTCGCGCGTCTCGGGGAAGTGGACGATGTATTTCTCCTTGTTGCAGGGCCATGACACGTCCTTCTGGCCCTTTTTGAGGGGCGCGCCGACGGTGTGCATGCAGGGGACGACGCGCTTTTCGCCCTTGTCTATGATCTGGAAGACCTTCTTCCCGATGCGGGCCATGATGCGCATGTTCACGACGACGTAGGGCGAGTCGGTGAGCTGCACGCCGATCTGGGACATGGGCGAGTCCAGCGGCCCCATGCTGAAGGGCAGCACATACATGGTGCGGCCCCTCATGCAGCCGTTGAAGAGGCCGCGCAGCTTCTTCTTCATCTCGAAGGGGTCCTCCCAGTTGTTGGTGGGCCCCGCGCCGTCCTTGGAGTGGGAGCAGATGAAGGTGCGCTCCTCCACGCGGGCGACGTCGCTGGGGTCGGACTTGGCGTAATAGCAGCCGGGCCACTGTTTCTGGTTGAGCTTGATGAAGGTGCCGCCTTCCACCATCTGCTCGCAGAGGCGGTCATACTCGGCTTTGGAGCCGTCCACCCAGTGGATGCGGTCGGGCTTGCACAGGGCGGCCATCTTCTTCACCCAGCGGAGGAGGTGGATGTTTTTGCTGAGTGGTTTGGAGGGATTTGTCTTGCTCATGGGTGTGCGGGAGTGTGCCTGTCAAAGACGCTGCTTTCATGCCAGTGTCCAGCCAGGATGCCTCCCATATTTTGGTCAAGACGGACGCGCGTTTGGCGTCAGGGGCGCAGAGGACTGGAAAACTCAACCGAGAGCGTGGAACTCGGCGCGCAGGAGGCGCTGAAGTTCCTGGAGAGCGGCGCTCAAATTCGAACTGGCCGGAGTGCCGGATGGGATGGCGGCCAGGGCGGCCTCGCAGCGCTCAAGCAGGGGGAGATGCGCGGCGGTGTCGTCTCCGGAGGCGAGCTGAACCTCAATGCCACACGCGATCTGGCGGGCCTGGCGTATGAGGGCATGCGCGGCAACAGGGGTGATCTCGTCGTTTTGCAGCCGCTGAAGGACGCGGCACTCGAAGTGACGGCAGCGCTGGGGGCGGTGCTCGTAAATGGCGCAGCGGCAGTCGTGCAGAAAGGCGCAGGGCTGGGTGAAGTAGGGGTCTTTTTTCCTGCGGCGCAGCTTCATGCCGAGGGCTGACAACTGGCGGGCGGAATCCGCGGGCTGGAGGCGGACGATGTGGAAGAGGGTGCCGTCACAGCAAAGGCCGCAGGCGGTGCAAAGGCTGCCGGGCGCGGTGTCCGCTGGTTCGGAGGGTGGCGGGTCTGGCGGCATGATCCGGAAACGGCGCTTTCAAGGCTGAAGGGCGAGATACTCGCGCGCGGCGGGGAACTGCGCGCGCCATTCGCGGACGAGGGCGGGCTCGACGCGCGCGGTGATGACGCGCTCCTGCGCTCCTGCGTCAGCGATGACGACGCCGTGCGGGTCGGCGATGAGGGAGCGCCCGCCGTGGCTGTGGCGCGGGTCGTTGCCGCAGCGGTTGACGCCGATGACATAGGCCTGGTTTTCAATGGCGCGCGCCTGGAGCAGGGTGATCCAGTGGTCCTGGCGGCGAACGGGCCAGGAGGCGATGTAAATGACGGCCTCGGCACCGAGGGCGAGCGCGGAGCGGGCGGTTTCGGGAAAGCGCAGGTCGTAACAGATGAGGGGGGAGATTTTCAATCCGCCCCACTCGAAGATGACGGGCGGACCGCCGGGCGCGTGGACGGAATCCTCGCCGCCAAGGGCGAAGGGATGGGTCTTGCTGTAGCGGGCGAGTGCGGAGCCGTCCGGGGCGATGGCGAGTGCTTGATTGAATCCACGCCCGTCCGGCGCCGGGGTGACGAGGCCGCCGACGACGGCGCAGCGGGTGCGGGAGGCGATGTCGCGGAGAAAAGCGGTGACGGGGCCGTCGAGGGGCTCGAGGGTGGCGGCGAGGCGGTCGCTGAATCCGGTGGCGAACATTTCCGGCAGGATGATCAGGCCGCCGGGAGCGGGCATGGCGCGGGCGATGAGGTCGCGGACGCGGGCGAAGTTCGCCGCTTTGTCCTCCCATTGGGAGTCAAGCTGAACGAGGTGGAGTGTGAGAGCGTCGGGCATCGGGAGTGCGGATTGCGGAATGTGCGGTTTGAATTTCGAATTTCGAGCTTCGAATTTCGAACTTCGGCGTTGCTTTACGCTGGCGGGGAGAGGTAGGCTGGCGGCATGTCGCAATACATCGTGCAGCCGGGGGACAATCCGTCGAAGATCGCCAAAAAGTTCGGACTGACACTGGCTCAGTTTCAGCGGCTCAATCCCGGACTGTGTACTTTCGGGAGCAACGAGTGCCGGGTCATTTTCCCCGGCCAGGTGGTGCAGGTGTCAGGCACGGTGACGGGCCTGCCTGCGGAGGGCGCGCAGCCGGGCGCGGCAGGCGGGGCTGGCTTTGCGGCGCCGCCGCCGTGGATGCAGATCGCCATCATGGAGATGGGCGTGCAGGAATGGCAGCCGGGGGACAATCCGCGCATCCAGCAATATCTGGCGAGCGTGGGACTGCCCAACAAGCCGGATGAGACGGCGTGGTGCGCGGCTTTTGTGAACTGGTGCCTGGAGCAGGCCGGCTTCCGCGGAGCGCGGAGCGGGCGCGTCTCGGACTGGTGGGGCTGGGGCCGGCCCGTGGCGGCGACTTACGGCGCGGTGTGCATTTTGCAGCCGCTGGGCAGCGACCAGGCGACGAGCGGGCACATCGGCTTCCTGCACGCGATGGATGCCACGAATGTCTGGCTGCTGAGCGGGAACTCGAAAAACAGCGTGCGCATCAGCGCGTATCCCAAGAACAAACTCATCCACAACGCGCCCTACCGCTGGCCATATTAAATCCCCATGAGCGACGCCGCCCCAATCTCCATCCGCCATTATCGTCCCGAGGATCTGGAAATTCTCCGCCGCATCACGGTGGACTCGTTTGGCTCCGTGGCACTCGACCAGATGCTGGAGGACCGCCTGGGGGTGTGGAACGGGCGCGACTGGAAGGCGCGGAAGGCGGACCACATTGACGAGGACTGCACGGTGAACCCGGAAGGCTGCTTCGTGGCCGAGCGCCAGGGGGAGGTGCTCGGCTACATCACGACGCGGGTGGACCGCGTGAACTCCATCGGCCGCATCCCGAATCTGGCGGTGGTGGAGGCGGCGCGCGGTCTCGGCCTGGGCCGGCGGCTGATCCACCACGCCCTGGACTATTTCCGCGAGCAGGGGCTGCAGGCGGCGAAGATTGAGACGATGGCATCGAATGTGATCGGCCAGAGTCTTTACCCCTCCTGCGGCTTCGAGGAGATCGGCCGGCAGGTGCATTTTGCCATGCGGCTGTGATTTTCCCCATTGAACGCCACAGCCGCCGTGCCTGTCCGCTGTGAATTGACAAAATAACACCCCGTCATGAAAGCCCCAGCCCTGTTACGCGCCGCCCTCTGCCTCACCGCAGCCCTCATTTTCACCCAATGCGCCAGCCCCGTGCAGAAGCGGATCCAGCGGAACCCGGAAATCTACGCCAGACTGAGCGAGACGGACAAGCTCCTCGTCCAGCAGGGCCGCCTGCGCGAGGGCATGACGCGTGAGGCTGTCTTTCTCTCCTGGGGCAGGCCCGACCAGGTGGCCTCCGGCTCCCAGCGCGGCGCGCAGACGGAGCGCTGGACTTATCTGGGCGCGCAGCCTGTTTATACAGACACTTGGAACATGGGCTGGGGTTGGGGCGGACGCGGCTGGGGTCGCGGCTGGGGCTACGGCGGCATGTGGGACCCCTTCTGGGGCGGCTACGGCTCCATGGTCACCTATGTGCCTTACAAGGCGGCGAGCGTCAGCTTCCGCGGCGGGCGCGTGACGGAGTTTCTGCGCGGGCCGCAGTGACAGGGGGGCGGGGCGCGTGGAAATCCGGGATTGATTTCCCCGCCGAAATGACCAGACTCATCAAATCCCGGCCACGCCGGTGCCCCGCATAACCCAAGAATGATGAGAGTATCCACCCTCCCCCTGCTGTGTTTGCTGGCCGCGCTGGCTCTCTGCTCCTGCGCCTCCTCCAACGCCGGCAAAAGCAAGATCGTGACGACCAAGGGCACGCGCATCACCTCGGTGCGCACCACGGCCTACACACACACGGAGTCGGACCACATCCAATACGGAGCGCGCACGGCGGTGGGCACCGGTCTGCGCCACGGCACGGTGCGCAGCGCGGCGGCGGACTGGTCGGTTTACCCGGTGGGGACCATTTTCCAGATCGAGGGCAGCCCATACCTGTATCAGGTGGACGACTACGGCTCGGCGCTGGTGGGCACGAACACCATAGACATCTACCAGCCGACGCGGGCGCACATGAACGCCTGGGGCGTGCGCAATGTGAACATCCGCGTGCTCAAATGGGGGTCCTTTTCCAAAAGCCTCGCCATCATGAAACCGCGCGCCCATCACCCGCATGTCAAGCGCATGGTGGACCGCATCGGCCGCAGCAGCTAACGCGCCCCGCCCGTGACCAAGGCCCAGCGCGCACGGCATGTCATGACCCGCCTTGAGGAGTTGTACCCGGAGACTCCGGTGCCGCTGGACCACAAGGATGCCTTCACCCTGCTGGTGGCGGTGCTGCTCTCCGCGCAATGCACGGACGCGCGCGTGAATCAGGTGACGCCGGCGCTCTTTGCCCTGGGCGACACGCCGGAGAAACTGGCGCGCGCGGAGGTGGCGGAGATTGAAAAAGTCGTGCGTTCCTGCGGACTGGGGCCGCAGAAGTCAAAGGCCATCCAAAAGCTCTCGGAAATCCTCGTGGCTGAGCACGGCGGCCGGGTGCCCGCATGTCTGGAGAGCCTGGAGAGGCTGCCCGGCGTGGGCCACAAGACCGCGCAGGTGGTGATGGCGCAGGCCTTCGGCGTGCCCTCCTTCCCCGTGGACACGCACATCCACCGCCTGGCGGCGCGCTGGGGGCTCTCCTCCGGCAGGAACGTCACGCAGACCGAGCGCGATCTGAAAAGCCTCTTCCCGCAGTCCGCCTGGAACAAGCTGCACCTTCAGATCATCTTTTACGGGCGCGAGCACTGCACCGCGCGGGGGTGCGACGGCACGCGCTGCGAGATGTGCCGGACGCTTTTCCCCGGCAGGAAGCCGCCGCCGAGGAAACGGTGAGGTCCGCCCTGGATCAGCGCCCTTCCCAGAGCTGGATGCGGTCTATCCGGCAGGCGCCGAAGTCCACGCCCTTGAAGTCAATTTGGGCGTGGCCGGTCATGTCTATGTGCGGGCTTTCAAACAGGCGCTTTTTACCGTCAATCACCAGCAGGAGGCGGCCTTTCCTTACTTCGATGGCCACGTCATGCCATTCGTTGAGGGAAAACAAGGGGGACTCAACCGCGACTATCTCGGCGTTTTTTTTGATCGCCAGGGTGGTCTGCTTTTCGGAAAAGACGAGCGTGTGTATGTGGTGGCCGATGTCGAGGAGCGGAAAGCGCGGCTGCCAGGCCTCCGCGTCGTAGCGCATGCGCATGACGCAGACGAAGTTCTCCGGCACCTGCTTGAGCCAGATGACCGGTTTGAATCCCGCGTGCGCCTTGTCGCCCTCGGCGATCTTTTTCTCCTGAAACTCCTTTGAGGACTGGCTGCCTGTGAGCACGCCGTCCGCCACTTTCCAGGTGCTGCTCTGGCGCACCTCCCAGAACTCGGTGTTCAGCGCGCCGTCGAAGCTGTCCTCATAGACGAGCCTCACACTCTCAAACAACTCCGGCTTGTATCCGGCGCTGTCCGCCCCCAGAACGGAAGCGGCGCAGAGGGGAAAAATAAAGGCGGCGGCAAGAGAACGTGCGTTTTTCATGAAGATGCCTGGGAACGCGGGCATCCAGGCCATCTTGCGCGGTTGCCGCCGCGGCCATGCCATTCAACGCCGCCAGGCGGGTCCATAGCCCCGGCGCTCCGGCTCGCCGACGGGGGCGATGGAGGGGGGCTGCCACTCAATGCCCTCGCTCACGCTGATGCCGGGGGCTTTGCCGTGGAAGACATTGCCCTGCCAGCGCACGCCCGAGATGTCGCACCGCGCCTCGACGACTGCGGACTTTGGCGCAAGGACGCGGTTGCTGGTGAAGGAACAGTCCAGCGGCGGCAGGCTGCCCCGGCCGTCCTTGAGACCGATGAGGATGGGGTGCTCGCAGTCGAGAAGGGTGTTGGACTCGACGCGGGCGCGCTTGACCTGGAAATACTCGTTCAGCGCGGAGCCGGGCACGCCCTGCATGATGACGATGGCGCAGCGCGCGTCGTCGCCGGCGAGCTTTTCAAAGTGGTTGCCGCGCACGACGTGGTCCTCCCCGATGATGCGCACGCCGCCCGTGCCATTGGCGCCGTTGCCGAGGAAGGTGTTGGCCTCGACGAGGCAGGCGTTGCCGTGGCGCAGTGTGAGGGTGCCGCTGACTTCGAGGAAAAAATTGCGCCGGTAGGTGTTGCCGCAGGATTTGTTGGAGACGCACTCGGCCTCGCCATTGCAGCGCTCGAAGAGGTTGTCCTCGACGATGCACGAGGCGGCGGACATGGAGGTCTTGCTGTCGCCGACGCGCAGGGTCTCGCCGCCGTTTTTGCCGAGGCGCTCGCGCGGGCCGAAGTGGTTGTGATCGAGCATGTGCGCGGCCTCCTGGCCCTCGCCGAGCCAGACGACGACGCTGGCGCCCTTGGTCACTTTTCCCTCAATGAGGCAATGATCCAGCCGGTTGTGACCGCCGTAAATGCCGACCCAGCGGCTTTCCTTGTCATCACGCGCGCTCTGGCCCGCATCCATGGTGATGGCGCAGTTCGTGACGCGGCAGTGCCGCGCCAGGTTCTTCGAGTCGAGTCGAAATTCGACGGTGTCGCCCGCGGCGGGGTCGGGATTGCGAAACCACAGCCCCTCCACCACGACATGCCGCCCGCCAAGGCGAAGCGCGGACTGGCCGGTGAGCACCGTCTTTCCAGGCACGGCGGCGCGCAGCGTGACCGGCATGGACTCGGTGCCCTGCGCGTTGCAGCGGATGACCGCGTCCCGCCACTCCCCCTCCGCGAGCACGAGAGTGTCGCCGGGCCGGGCTTGCCTCAGCGCGGCATTGAGTTCATCCACATTCGCCACCGCCACCTCGGCGGAATGGATGGTGGAAAAGAACAGCGGCAGGCAAGGAAGGAGGCGCATGGCTTGCGGGAAAAGCGGGCGGTTCACAATGTCACAACGCGCTCACAATGCCCGCGCGAAAGCGCCGCCGTCCACCAGCAGCGCCTCGCCGGTGATGTAGCTGCCCGCCTCGCTGGCGAGCATGAGCGCTGGGCCGGCCAGCTCGCGCGGGTGGCCCCAGCGTTTGAGCGCGGTGCGGTCGGCGAAGGCCTGCTTCTCCGCCGGGCTGAGCAGGGAGCCTGGCAGGTCGGTGAGGAAGGGCCCCGGGCAGAGGCAGTTGACGGTGATGTTGTGGGCGCCGAGGTCAATGGCGCTGGCTTTGGCGAGGCCGATGAGGCCTGCCTTGCAGGCGGAATAGACGTTGCGCTTCTCCTTGGAGCCGACGCCGAGCACGGAGGAGATGTGGATCACGCGGCCCCATTTCCGCTCCTTCATCCCGGGCACCAGATAACGTGTCAGCGCCATGCAGCTTGTGAGGTCCAGCTCCACGATGCGGTCCCAGGCCTCGTCCGTGATCTCGTCAATCGCCTGCGGCTGGTTGGAGCCGGCGTTGTTGACCAGGATGTCCACCTTGCCGAGCCGCTTCACAGCCTCGTCAGCCAGCGCCCTGACCTGCGGGCGGTCGCACATGTCGGCCACCATCCACTCGACTTTCACACTCAGCCCCTCACCGATCTCGGCGGCGGCGGCCTTCAGCTCGTCCTCGTGGCGGCTGGAGATGAAAACATCCGCGCCCGCCTCCGCGAAACCGCGCGCCATGGCCTTGCCGAGTCCTTTGCTGCCGCCGGTAACCAGGGCTGCCCTGTTAGTGAGATCGAAGAGTGGATGAGTCATACCGCCCGCATAGCAGAAACGCGCGGCGGGGACAAGGGGGTGGGGAAAAAAATCGAAAATCGAATTCCGTCCGCCGCCCGCCTCTCACCGCCCGCCGTTGACGCATCCACCGCGCTTTCTAACATGCGCGCCATGCCCAACCCACAGGAAGCCGCGCTTCAGCTCGTCGGCGAATACTATTCCACCTTCAACTCCGGCGACCGCGCGGCGATGCTGGACCTGCTTTCCGAGAACGTCGTCCACGACATCAACCAGGGCGGCTCCGAGACTGGCAAGGCCGCCTTCCGCGCCTTCCTCCAGCGCATGGACCGCTGCTACCGCGAGCAGGTCGTGGAACTGGAAGTCATGGCCAATGCCGCGGGCACGCGCGCGGCGGCCGAGTTCTTCATCCTCGGCGCCTATCTGGAGGGCGAGGCGGGGCTGCCGCCCGCCATGGGTCAAAACTACCGCCTGCGGGTCGGCGCGTTTTTCGACATCGCCGGCGGCCGCATCACGCGCGTGACGAACTACTACAACCTCGAAGACTGGCTGCGGCAGGTGCGCGCGCCGGCCTGACGCGCCGCGCGCCACGCCCCATGTCCGCCAGCCACCATCCTCACACCCACGCGGTGCGGCGGAATTTCATCTGCCACTGCCTGGAGGGCGGCTTGTACATGGGTGGCACCGCGTTTCTGGCGCCGGAGAGCGTGCTGCCGAAGATGGTGGAGATGCTCGGCGGCCGCGCGTGGATCATCGCCATGATGCCCGCGCTGCTGCCGGCCGCGTTTGCCATCGCCGGCATCTTCATTGCCCCGCTGGTGGAGAAGCTGCCGCGCTTCAAGCCGTGGGTGCTGTTTTTCGGCCTGCTGCAAAGGCTGCCCTACCTGGTGACGGGCCTCATCCTCATGTTCGCCGACCGCGTGGACGGCGCGCTGCTCGCCATCGTCGTGCTGACACCCGTGGTCTCCGGCCTGCTCGGCGGCGTGACGGTGGTGGCGTGGATGGAGATGGTCACGCGCATGGTGCCGGAGAAGGCGCGCGCCGCGGGCTGGGCCGTGCGTTACATCATTCAGGCCGTCATCGGCGTGCTGGCCGGCTCGGTCATCCACCACGTCATCACGCATTATCCGGGTCGGGAGGCTTATGCGTGGCTGCACCTGGCGGCCTTCGCGCTGCTGTTTGTCTCGTGGCTTTCCCAGCTCTTCATGCATGAGGACGAGCACACCCGGCACCGCCATCCCGCGCCGCCAGCCGGCCCTTACCTGGCCTATTTGCGCGGCTTGCCCGCCATGCTGCGCGCGCAGCCCCGCCTCGTGCGCCTGGTGCTCGCGCGTTTCACCGGAATGGGGTATCTGATGATGGTCTCCTTCCTCACCATCCACGCGCTGCATGTCACCGGCAGGCCGGAGGCTGACGAGGGGCGCTTTGTCACCGTGCAGGCTGCGGGCACCGTGCTCGGCAGCCTGCTGGCGGCCTATGTGGGCTATCGAAGCGGCGGCAAGGTGCTGCTGCAGGCCTCGCGCGTTGTGTGCATCGCCCTGGCCTTGTGGGTGTCGTTCACCGGGCAGTTTGGCGGCTTCCTGCTGGCCTACTTCGCGCTCGGCTTCGGCCTCTTCCTCGACCGGGTCGGGGATCTGACTCTGGCCGCCGAACTCTGCCCGCTGGAGCGCCGCTCCACGCTCCAGGCCCTGCTGGGGTTTTGCAATGTCTTCGCCCTTCTGCTGGCCACCTTCATCAGCGGCCAGATTTACCACTTCACCGGCTCCTTTCAGGCCGTGGCGCTGACCACCGTGGGCATGTCCCTGCTTTCCATCTGGATCCTGCGCCACATCCCGGAGCCGCGCGTGGCGCAACAGGGTTAAGGGAGGAAGGGAAAGGGGAGGCGGACTGGGTGATTCCGGCTACAGGAGCATGGCATCCACGGTGCGTCCGGCCTGGATGACGCTGCCGTTCCAGGAGGTGACGACGGGATAGACCTGCGCGGTGGTGGCGAGGAAGACTTTCCCCGGCACGAGCACCTCGGGCGGGCGGCGCTTGAGGAAGCCGCGCGTGTAAACCGGCTCCACATACGGGGCGCGGAAGGTGTGCGCGGCCTCGACATCGGACTCGGCGAGGTCCGGGAAAAGGCGCTGCAAGGCGGCAAACCATGGCCGGTGGATTTCCTCCGCAGGCTGGGCGAAGCGCGGGTCGTCCCGGTGCAGATATTTGGTGAGGTAAACGACATGCCGCCCCGTGCCCCGGTCAGACTCGTCGGTGAGCGCGGAGGTCTCGACGACGCCGTCAAAGGGGAACTGCGACTCCGGGGTGGCCAGCCAGTAATGCGGGGTGAGCGGGCGCTTGAGGAAGAGCAGGTGATTGACCACGCCCTGGAAATCAATGCCCCAGTCCGGCACTTGCGCGGCCTGGCGCAGGCGCGGGCCGGTGACTTGCGCGAGGCCCGGCCAGGGCAGGGTGATCAGCAGGCGCGCGGCGTCCTCTCGGCCGCGGGCGGTGATGACAAAGGGGCTGCCGTTTTCATCCAGGTCGGCGCTTTGGATGGACTCGCCCAGGCGGATCTCCACGCCGAGTTCGCGCAGTCTTTCGGCGGCGCGCTCGATGATGCGTTTGTAACCCCCGCGGATGTAGCCCTTCACCTCTCCCTTGCTCTCGCCTTTCTCGCGGTTGAAGCGCGTCCAGAACCAAAGCGCGGGCACGTCCTGGTGGCGGTCGCCGAACTTGGCCTCAAGCATCGGTTTCCAGAAGGTTTCAAAGGCGCGCCGCCCGGAAAGCCGGGTCAGCCAGTCCACGGTGCTGAGGTCGTCGAGTCCCTTGTCCGAGCAAAGCCGGCCCCAGAGTCCGGTGAGGCCCACGCGGATGCGGTCGGCAAAGGGCAGGGGGGCGAAGCGGAGGAGATCCAAAGGTGTGTTCAGCGGGAAGATGCGCCCCGCTCCGGCATAGGCGAAGGTGCTCGGCTTCCAGTAGATCTCCGGGGTCAGTCCGAGCGAGTCGAGCAGCGCGAGCAGCGGCCCGTCGCTCGGCAGCATGCAGTGGTAGAATTTTTCGAAGGTGCGCCCTTCGTGCTCGAAGAAGGCGCCCAGTCCGCCGAGGCGGTCGGAGCCTTCGACAAGCGTGACTTTCCGCCCGGCCCCGGCCAGCCGCAAAGCGCAGGCGAGCCCGCTGATGCCGCCGCCGAGAATGAGGGTGCGTTCGGAGTTCAAACAGCGGCTGCGGCTTTGGTCGAGGGTTAGGCGCGTGCTTCGGCCACCTTCATCAGGGCGGGCTCGGTTTTGCTGGAGCGGTGGCGGGCCACGACGGCGAGGTAGCGTTTCAAGGTGCGCCAGATGCGCAGCTTGCTGGCGCCGGCCTTCAAGTCATAACGCAGGGTGTAGGGGATCTCGCAGGCGCGGGCGCCGAGGGCGCGCAGCTTGAGCAGCACCTCAAGCATGCAGACGAAGCCGCTTTCCTCCACCAGCTTGTCTTCGCCATGCACGGCGGCCAGGCGCTGGAGGATGCTGGCGCGGTAGCCGCGGAAGCCGGTGGAGTAGTCCCGCACGCCGCGGTAGGGCGCGAGCACTTTCATGAGCAGGAAACAGCCGATGCTCAGGAGCTGGCGGTAGGCGGGCACCCCGATGACGACGCTGCCGGGCTGAAAGCGGGAGGCGATGACGACATCGGTGTCCCCGCCTTCCATCTCGGCCACCATTTCCATGACGTGGATGGGATCATGCGTGTTGTCCGAGTCCATGACCACGACCATGTCCGCGCATTTCATGGCGGCGGACAGTCCGGTCTGGATGGCCATGCCAAGGCCGCTGTTTTTCTCATGCTGGATGAGGCGCAGCGGCATGGCGGCGGCGGCCTCGCGGGCGATCTCGGCGGTGCGGTCCGCCGAGCCGTCGTCCACGACGATGACCTGGTATTTGAAAGGCTGGGCGGTGAGGGTCTCGCGGATGCGCGCGAGCAGGTTGGGGAGGTCTTTCTCCTCGTTGAAGGCTGGCAGGACGACGGCGACTTCCTGGATGGATGCTGCGGTGCTCATGGTGGGTGTGTCGGGTGCGGGATTAACAGGCTTGGACTTTTTGCAGACAGGCGGTGTTTTCTCCGGCCAGGCTCTGCGCGTGGCGCAGCAGGGTGCCGGTGGACCAGTGCGCGCGCAGGCTTTCCAGCGTGAGGCGCACGAGGGCGATCTTGCGCGCCGAGGGCAGGCGCATGGCGGGGAAAAAGCGCATGGCGGGCACATCGTCAGCATCCAGGAAATCCGTGGGGTGCAGCAGCAGGGAGGGGCCGACTCCGGCGGCGCGGCAGGCGGCCACGGCGCTGTGCCAGTAGGCATGGGCCAGGGGCATGGCGTATTGGCCGAGGAAAAGCAGGTAGCTCAGATGAATGGGCGTGCGCAGCAGCGGCAGGGTGGTCACGGGCACCTCGATGAGTCCCGGCTCAATGGCGTAGGGGCGCAGGGGTGTGAAGCCGTCGCTGAAACGTCCATAAAGCCGGGAGCGGCGCTTTTTTTCCTCGGCGGGCAGCTTCGAGGTCATGAAGAAATATGCGCGCGCCAGTCCGCCGATGAAGGTGGGCAGGATGGAGGCGTCATACACATAACCGCGCTCCCTCAGCAGCGCGCGCACGGCGGGCGAGGTGCTGAAGCCGGGTCCGCGGAAGCCCTGCGGGCGCGCTCCCGTGGCGGCGGCGATGCTTTCCTCCGCCTGATCGAAGTCCCGCCGCAGTTCCGCGTCATCGTAGAGATGCAGCCACGGCTCGTGCAGGAAGGAGTGATTGGCGATCTCGTGCCCGGCGTCGGCGATGGCGCGCAGGGGGGCGCGGTTTTTCTCCAGCGCGGCGTCCTTGCCGACCATGAAAAACGTCGCCCGCAGGCCGCAAAGACGCAGCGTCTCCAGGATGCGCGGCGCCACCTTTTCCAGATAGCTGGGAAACTCTTCCCAGCCCGCGCAGCCCTGGGTCTTCATGTAGGCCCATTGGTTGTCGAGGTCTATGGAGACACTGGCGGCGCGGTCGTTCATGAGGCTTGCAGGAGGGGGGCGGCGGCGGCGAATCCATGCAGCAGGGCGGGGGAGTGGGCCGGAGCGGCCTTGGCGGGCGCTGGGCCGGCCAGCACATCCAGGATGCGCGCGGCGGCTCGGCCGTCGCCATACACTTTTTCAGCCTTCGCGGCCTGCTCGAACCAGGCTTTGTCCGCCACAGCCCCGCCCAGCAGGCGGTCGAGCTGGTCGGGCTGCTCGCCCGCGAGCCGCGCCACTCCGGCATGCACGCCTTCCGGGCGCTCCGTGTTCTCGCGCAAAACGAGGATCGGCTTGCCCAGCGCGGATGCCTCCTCCTGGATGCCGCCGGAGTCGGAGACGATGAGCCAGGCGTCGTTGAGCAAATGCACGAAGTCGGCATAGCCGAGCGGGCTGGTGATGATGACCTGGTCGCACCCGCCCAGCTCCGCCTCGGCGGCGGCGCGCACATTCGGGTTCGGGTGCATGGGGAAGACCACGCACAGGTCCGGGTGCGCCTCCACAAAACGGCGCAGCGAGCGCAAATAGGCGCGCATGGTGTCGCCGAAGTTTTCCCGCCGGTGCGTGGTCAGCAGCACCACGCGGCGGCCCGCCACCTGCCGGCGCAGCGCCAGCAGGTCAATGCCCGGCTTGCTCCGCGCCAGGGTGTGGTGCAGCGCGTCCACCACGCTGTTGCCCGTGGTGTGGATGCGCTCCGCGGGCACGCCCCCGGCCAGCAGAGTGTCCCGGTTCAGCGTCGTGGCGGCGAAGTGCAGGTCCGCGATCTCCGTGACCAGGCGGCGGTTCATTTCCTCCGGGAAGGGACTCAGGCGGTTGCCGGAGCGCAGCCCCGCCTCGACATGCGCCACGGGGATTTTGCGGTTGAAGGCGGCCAGCGCGCCGGCCAGCGCCGTGGCCGTGTCTCCCTGCACGATGACATGGCTCGGCGCGGCTTTTTCGAGAATGGGGTCCAGCCTTTCGAGGATGCGCGCCAGCAGGCCGTTGAGCGTCTGGTTCGCGCACATCACCGTCAGGTCATGGTCGGGATGCAGCCCGAAGAGGTCGAACAAAGGCGAAAGCAGGTCCGCGTGCTGGCCGGTGTTTACCAGCAGGGTGTCCATGCCGCGCTGCTTGGCCAGCAGGATGACCGGCGCGAGCTTGATCATCTCCGGCCGGGTGCCGAGACAAAAGAGGAGAAGGGGGCGGCTTGGCTCTTTTACAACTTCCATAATTTCAATAATAAATCATTCTGCGGATTTTGACAATCCAGGATCATGAAAATTTTTTGGACGCGGAGCAGCGTGTCGCTGCCGGGAGGCTGGCAGGGTGCGTATTTCCGCGCTCGCACACCAGGCGCCGCCGCTCTGGCCCAAGGTGAGAGCGCGCGCATCCCGGCCACAATACCGGCGCTTCGTGGGCGTGCAGTGCCAAGGTTGCCGCAACCATGCTGGAGACGATGATGAAAGGGATGCAGAGCTGTTTCATGACTTCCCATGTTTTGGCTCAGGCGACGGCGGGCGGGATGAGGGGAATCAACCAGCATCGTTACATAAACAGAGTTGAAGAGCGCTTCAGGGGCATTCAACGGGAGTTGGAAGTTGCTGGATGGGTTCAACAACTCGGACAGGCAACCCATCCAAGCCCGACGGGCTTGGGTGATGCAGCCCAGGAGTGCTGGACGATAGCGAGTGCTCTCCCGGGAGCCGCGCCCCCGCGCCACCCCTCCGATCCCCAGTCGCTCCCGGCCGTCTGTCAGCTCTCAGCGGCGGGAGTGCCAGGTGATGAGGAGGAGGGAGAGCAGGAGGGTGGCGGCGAACCAGGCGGGCCAAATTTTCAAGCTGTCCGCGAAGACGATGAGGTCGTCCGCGGGCGGTTCGCGGGCGCTTTTGAGCCAGCCGGTGTGCCAGCCGAAGATCAGGGTCATGCCGCCGTAGGCGAGGTTGGTGGCGAGGCCGCGGAAGCTGAGCACGGTGGCGCGGCGGTCGGAGCCGGTTTCCGCGTTGAGGTAGTGGGAAAGGAAGAACTGAAGGAAGCGCATGGCGAGCATGACGGGCATGACGAGGGCCACGCCGGGCCAGCCGGGCGCGGCGGCGGCGGCGCAGGCGAGTCCGCCGAGGGTGAGCAGGGCGAGGAAGGCGAAGTTTCCGCGCAGGGTGGAACGCAGGGTCATTTTTTCCATCATGCCGGCGCTGGCCAGTCCGAGCAGGGCGGCGGTGGTGCCGATGACTCCATACCACGCCTCGCCGATGCCGATGAGGCGGTAGTACTGGCTGGCGACGGTGAGGAAGAGGCGGATGACGCTGTCGAAGACGACGGCGAGCACGAGGAGGCGGAAGACGCCGTGGCGCCTCCAGATCCAGAGGCCGGTGCCGAACATGCCCCGCAGGGCGCGCGCGGTCTCGGCGGTCCAGGGCAGGCGGGGCCGGGTGTCATGGGCGGCGGGCTCCCTCATGCGCAGGGCGACGAGGAGGCAGGCGACGCCGGTGAGGAGGTTCATGAGCAGCGGCAGCTTCAGGGTGAGGGGGCGCGGCATGGCGTCCATGCCGAGCCAGGCGAGCAGGGCGTTGACTTTGGCATGATCATACATGACGGCGCCGGTGACGGAGGAGACGATGAAGCCGAGGGCCATGGCACGGCTGAGGCGCGCGAGCACTGCGGGCCAGAGCGCGGCGCGGTCCTGCTCCGGGAGGGAGTCGTAGGCCAGGGCCTCGTCCGCTCCGCTGGCGCAGGCCTCGGCGGCACCGCTGAGGATGCGGTTGAGGACGAAGAGCCAGAGGACGGTGCCGTGATCCCCGACGGGCATGAGGCAGAGCACGGCCATCTCGGCGACCATGAGCCAGCCGGCGGCGACAATGAGGGGCCTGCGGCCAAAGCGGTCGGCCAGCGCGCCGGATGGCACCTCGAGGAGGACGATGGTGACGGCCCAGACGACATTGAGCGCTGCGAACTCGGCGATGCTGAGGCCGAGATCAAGGAACAGGATCGTGAAGACGGGGTAGTAGAAGCGGCAGTTGAAGAGCAGCCGGAACCAGATGAAGAGCGAGGACATCAGCGCGGGCCGAGGTTACGCGCGGCCGCGCGGAAAGCGCGGGATTTTTCAGGCGAGGCGCTCGCGCGGTCTGCCGAGGGCGAGCATCTCGACGAACCAGTGGCGCACGGCTTTGAATCCGCGCAGCAGGGCGCTGTCCACGATCTCCTGGCAGCCGTGCCGGGCGGCGATGCTTTCCTCAAGGCCCCGGTAGCGCGGCAGGAGAATGAGGCAGCCGCGCAGGCGGGTCTTTTCCGCGGCGTCCGGCGCGTCCCTGTGCAGCAGTCCGGGGTGGAGGACGCCCTTGCAGAGCACGCGGCCTTCGGCGGGCAGGAGGATGCGTTTCTCCGGCAGGATGAGCCAGGGCCGGTAGGCGAAAACGGCGCTTCCGCCGGCGTCGTTTTCCATGCGTCCGTAGGTGCGGGCGGGCACGCCGGCGGTGCTGCGGGAGAGGAAGCCTTTGACGCCGTCATCGATCTCGCCGGCGGTGGCGTGCTTGTTGAGCAGGAAGTCGCGCCCCATCAGGGCGCCGAAGACGCTGAGGCGGAAGGACCAGCCGGCCACGAGCATGGCGAGGAGGATGAGCAGCAGGCAGAAGGCGATGCCCGCCCAGGCGCTGACGGCGGTGATGGCGAAGACGAGGGTGAAGAGGGCGAGCTTGAAGAGCTTTAACGCGGAGTCCACGATGCCGAAGGGGGAGAGGGCGATGAGGACATTGACGGCATGGGAGCTGAGCCAGACGATGAGAAAGGCGGCGACGGCGACGGGGATGGTGACCCAGGGTGTGCGCAGGCCCCACTCGAGCCAGGCGAGGGAGGGCGTCATGGCCAGGCCGGGCGCGGCGGCGGCGGCGAGCGCCTGGTCGGGCAGCGGCTGCATCGTGGACAAGGCGAGCGCGACGAGCGGGACGAAGGCGGTGCTGGCGACGAGGGCGCTGATTTTGTCCTCGAAAAGCTCGGCGAAATCGAGCGGCTTCTTCACCAGCGGGGGCGCGGCGGTGCCGAGGAAGTCCTTCAAAAAGCACAGGCCGATGAGCACGAGTCCGGTGCCCCAGACATAAGGGTGGCAGTACCAGGGCAGGCGCGCGCGCATGTGGTCCTCGGCCCAGTAGTAGGTCCACGCGCCGACGACGCTCATGCCGAGCAGCGGGCTGATGGCGACGCCGGTGACCTCGGTGACGGCCTCGGCGACGGTTTTGCCGGGCAGGAGCATTTTTTCAACGGCTTCGGCAGCGGCCCCGGCGGCGGGCGGCGCGCTCTCAGCGGGCTGGGCCTGCGCGCGCGGAGCCATGAGGGCGAGGAGGGCTGCCAGGAGGTAAAAAGGGAGGTGGTGTTTCATGGCGGTCAGGGCACGACGACTCGAACGCGCGCGAAGGCGCAGCCATCCTCTCCGGCGGCGGGCTGGATGCGGACGACGACGGTTTCTGTGACGCCATCGGGGTCCGGTGTCATTCCAATAATCACCGGATTTTCCCCAGGTGGATCCCAGCGCACGAGATCGGCGCTGGTTTCGATGAGGTAGAGAATGCCTGACGGGTTGTGGATGAGACGCCGGTAGGCAAGCACGATGCAGGGGCCGTGCCCGCCTTGCTCGACGGCGGCCGAGGGCAGGCTGGCGGCGCCGTTTTCGCCCGCGGCGTGAAAGGCGTATTCGAGCAGGGCGGAGACGCCGTTGCCGTCGGTGTCGGCGGCGCTGTCGGTGATGCGTGTGATGTGCCACTGCTCGGTGACGGTGTTCGGCGGCGAGGCGCCGTCGGCCGCGGAGACGGAGAAAGTGTTCAGCCCTTCGGCCAGTGAGGCGGGCGCGCTGCTCCAGTTGGTGAAGCCGTTGCCGGTGGCGGCGGCCTGGCCGTTGACGGTGAGGCTGGCGACGCCGCTGGCCGCGTCCGAGGCCGCGCCGGAGAGCAGGATCTCGCCGCTCATGGCAAGGCCGCCGGCCGGTGTGGTGAAGCTGATCAACGGCGGAGTGGCATCCTGTGTGGAGCGCTCCGGCGCGGTCCAGGCGCCGGTGAGTCCGGCGGCGCGGGCGCGGGCGCGGTAGTGGTAAAGCTGGCCGTCGAGCAGCGGGCCGAAGACATGCATGGGCTGGGCGAGGAATCCGGTGCCGGCGGCGTCGCTGAAATCGGCTTGGGTGGCGATCTCAAACTCATACTCGTAGCCGGCGCCGAGGCCGCCGCCGTTCAGAGTGTTTTGCAGCCCGCCGGTGAAGAGAGGCTCGGCGGCTAGCTGGAGGTCGTTGACGGCGACGACGCGCAATGGTGTGGACAGGCCGGAGAGGGTGTCGTTCTCAGGGAGGGTGGCTTTGAGGCGGGTGTCCTCCGCGATGTCGAGGACGGTGACCTGCCCGCTCCAGACGCCGTTGACGAAGTCGCCAGTGGTGCCGGGCGTGACTGTGGTGCTGGCGGGTTCGCGGCGCAGCTTCAGATTGGGCAGCCCGTTGTAGGCGGAGGCGGCGGGGGTGCCGCCGTCCCAAAGCAGGGGGTCGCCGAACTGGCTGTCGGTGAGGAAGGCGCGCGTGCGGTAGTTGGTGGTGATGGTGGTGCGGGTGGCGCCGTGGGAGGTGTAGGTGGTGTTGTTGAAGCTGATGTCCACCATGAGATTGTGGACGCCGTTGTATTCGAAGGGCGTGTCGAATTCGATCCAATGCCAGCCGGTGGATGGCACGGATTCCTCGGCGGAATAGACCACCGTCCAGCCGCCGGCCTCCCAGGCGTTCGGGCTGCTGACATAGTCCTGCTTCGTGGTGTGCTTCATGCGCACGGTGAAGCTCCTCATCGGCTGGCCGGGCGTGGCGGCCACATCCAGGGCCATCGCCATGAGCCTGCCTGCCGGTCCCGCCTCGGCGGGTGTGTAGATGCTCTGGCTGCGGGCGTCGTGGTAGTAGGTGGCAAAGGGGAAGTGCCAGGCAAAGGTGCCCGCGCCGGTGGTGGTGTCGGGCAGCGCGTTTTGCGCGGAGATGGCGGCCTGGCCGGTGAAAGCCGGGACTTCATAGCCGTGCTCGTCCAGCGCCGTGACGCGCGCGGCGAAGGGCGCGCCGCGGATGACCGCCTCCGGCAGAGGATCCCAGCCGAACCGGTTCAGCGGACCCACCGGCGGCGTGGTGAAGGTCCACAGCGGCCCCTCGCGGGTGAGGCCGCCGAGACGCGAGACGACACGCCATTGGCAGGCCGACTCGGGATTCAAGCGCGGCAGTTCCCAGGCGGGGTCGTTGACGATGCCGAGGAACACGGGCGGGCCGCCGGCGGAGTGAAAATAGACCTCGTAGGAGTCTGGCGCGCCGCCGCTGTGCGGATCGTATGACCACGCCAGATCGCTATCAGGCGGGGCGGGGTTTTGACCCTCCGCAGGGCTGGGAAAGGCGGCCACGGCGGGGGACTCGTCATCGGCCACGATCATCTGAGCGGAGCCGTTTTGAAAACCCGCGGCGGCGGCGGTGACCTCGACAGACCCCGCGCCGTCCACGAGCGCGTTGTCCACAGGCAGCAGGTCAAAAGCGGCGCTGGACTGGCCGGCGGGGATGACGACCTCGGCAGCCACGGCCAGCCTGCCCGGCGAGCCGCTGGCGAGTGTGACCGTCAGCGGCGCGAGCAGCGTGCCCGCCGCGCCCACCTGGCCCGCGCCCGCGAGCTGGCCCGCGCTTTCCAGGCGCATGGCGGGCAGGCTCACGGAAAGCTGGAGGGATTCATTGTCGGTGACGGTCATGCCGGCGGTGGCGGGCGGCCAGTTGGCCACGCTGGCGGTGATCTCCACCGGCTGGGAGCCGTCAATGAGATTGTCATCCTGCATGGTGAGGTCGAAGACGGCCTGCGTGGCGCCCGAGGGGATGAGCACGGAGGACTGGGGCTGGAGTTTATCCGGCCTGTCGGAGGCGAGGCTGACGAGGATGTCCGCCTGCGCGGGCGCGGCCAGGGTCACGGTGGCCGCGCCTGCCAGCACACCCGCGCCCTCCGCCGCCGTGGCCGGCAGGATGAGGCCCAGCGCGCCCTGCTCGTCATCATGCACGAGCACCTGCGCCTCATGCGAGGGGTAGCCCGCCGCGCTGGCGGTGACGAGCACAGCCTGGGTGCCGTCCACCAGCGTGTCCTGGAGCGGCGTGATGACAAACTCCGCCTCCTCCTCGCCAGCCGGGATGACCACCGTGGCGGGCAGGCCCAGATTTTCCCCCGGCCTGCTGGAGCTGAGGCTGACGACCAGATCGGACGGCAGCACCGGCAGCGCGGTGATCTTCGCCAGCACTGGAGCGCCGCCTTCCTCGACGGACGCCGGCAGGGTCATGCGCAACTGCACGGCGGGCACGCCGAGGATCTCGATGTCGTCCAGATTCCAGCCGGAGTAAGGATACGCGCCGCTGGCGGTGACGTGGTGCTTCCAGCGCACATGCACCTGCGGCCGGCCGTCGGCGATGAGGGAGAGGTCCTGCTCCACCTCCGTCCAGTTGGAGTCGGTGATGGCCGCGCCGCCGTTGTCCCAGAGCGCGGCCCAGAAAACGCCGTCGTTCGAGACCTCGACGGCCGCCTCCACCCAGGGCAGGTGGTCCGTGTTCAACCAGCGCTTGAAGCGCACCGACACGCTGTTCATGCCGGTCAGGTCAAACGGCCCCGCCGTCAGATATTGGGCGGAGCCGGGATCGGCAGTGTAGTCGCCGGCCAGGTTGACGCCGAAGACGGAGGAGCCCGTGGCGCCGGAAGCCGGGTCGGGAAAGCCGAAGTTCAAAGCGCCCTGGCCCTGCGGCGCGCCGTGCTGCCATTGTCCGTCCCGCGCCCAGCCGGGGTCGGTGTCGAGATTGAAGGAGTAAAGCGGCGGCGGCGTCACCCGCACGCGCATGATCCGGGTCTGGGAGCGGCCCGTGCCGGAGTTGTGCAAGGTGAAGGTGGCCGTCCTCACACCCGCGAGCAGACCGCCGGCCTCCTCGTTGAGCGTGGCCGTGACCGTGGTGCTGGCGCCCGGCGGCAGCACGCCCTCCGCGGCGGAAAGCGTGACCCAGGAGCGGTTCACGGAAAAGCTCCACGGCGCGGTGTCGGGGCTTTGATTGGAAAGCGTGAACACCTGCGCTCCCGGCGTGAACGGCCCGCCCACCGGACCGCGCACCGTCAGCTCCTGGGAGGGGGAGAGCAGGATGTCATCGCTGGCCATCAGCGCGCTAAAAGCGTTCAGCCGGCCGCCGGTGACGGTGCGGCCTTGCAGTGCGGGGATCGCATCCACCGTGCCGAGCACCAGCGCGCGCATCTGGTGGTGGGTGAGGCCGGGCTTGAAGGACTTCAAAAGCGCGCACGCGCCCGAGACATGCGGCGCGGCCATCGAGGTCCCGCTGTTGAAGCCGTAGCCGCCGCCGGGCAGCGTGCTGTAAATGTCGCTGCCTGGCGCGCCGAGATGCGTCGTCGTCAGGCCGAAGTTCGAGAAGGAGGAAAGCCCGTCCGCCGATGTCGTTGAGGCCACGGTGATCAGGTTCGGCACATTGTAGCTGCCGGGATAGTCGGGCGTCATGTCCATGTTCAGCGCCGCATTGCCCGCCGCCGCCACAAAGAGGATGCCCGCGCTGTCCGCCGCCACGATCTCATCCAGCAAAGCCTGCGAGAACCCGCCGCCGCCCCACGAGTTCGAGGAAAGCGTCACTCCCATCATCGTCGAGTAGGCCACCGCCTCGACCGCGTCCGCCAGTGTGCCGTTGCCCGAGGAATTGAGAAACTTCAAAGGCATCAGTGACACCTCCCAGCACACGCCGGCCACGCCCTCGGAGTTGTCCCCCGCCGCGCCGATGGTGCCCGCGCAGTGCGTGCCGTGGCCGTGGTCATCCTGGGGATTGTCCGTGTCATTGACGAAGTTCCACCCGTGCGCGTCGTCCACATAGCCGTTGCCATCATCATCAATGCCGTTGCCGGGGATTTCTCCCGGATTGACCCACAGGTTCGGGTAGAGGTCCGGGTGGTTCATGTCCATGCCCGAGTCAATGACCGCCACCACCACGGAGCGCGACCCCGTGTGCAGCGACCACGCCTCCGGCGCGTCAATGTCCGCGTCCGCCACCCCGCCGCTCTGGCCGGTGTTGTCCATGCCCCACAGCTCGTTGAAGGACGGGTCGTTCGGGTAAGCCGTCGTGCCCGCGTGGACGATGTAGTCAGGCTCCGCCACACGCACCACATCCCGCAGCCGCGCGAACCGCGCCAGCGCGTCCGGCACCGTCTCCAGGCCCGCCAGCGGAAAAGCCACCAGCCACACGCCGGAGGCCGGCATCCTCCGCCGCACGCTGGCGCCGGGCACATCCAGCCGCTTGAGCAAATCCGCCTCCGGCATCCGCGGGTCCAGCGGCTTCACCATCACATGATCCGCCACCATCGCCCGCTGCCGCAGCAGCCTGCCGCCGGACATCTCGTCCTCCACGCGGATCAGCGGATGCTTGAACGACTCGTCGCGCACCAGCCGCAGCCGCCGCGTCACACTTTCCCCCGCCGCGCGCGCCTCGTGCAGCTTTTCCTCCAGCACCGGCAGCCCGGCAAAGCGGTCCTCCGCCTGCGGGCGCGCCGCCGCCATCATCTGCGCCATGTGCGGCCGCGCCGGCGCGGATGCCGCGCTCCGCCGCGCGTCCGCCGCCTGGTCTTGGGGGAAAAAACTCCGCGCCTCATCCCGGCCCGCCAGCCACAGCATCACGCCCGCCGCGCAGCACAAGGCCAGGACGGCAGCCGCCAGCGGGCGCGGGGAGGGAGGTTTCATGGGGTCGGGGGCTTCAGGACAGCGGATGGGATTTCAGACAATGCCGCCCGTCATCCCGTTGATTTACGTCCAAATACCATGCGCCGGCTGCCGATGTAAAGACGCGAAATTCGCCGACGTGGAGGACCTGATTGCCAGCGGATGCGACACGGAGCATCTCAAAACATGGCCAGCCGCATTGAATCTGATAGACATGCCGGCACGGGTTTCGCCGTGAAGGACACGCCGCCGGAGATGAACGCGCGGCTGTTCTCGGCGATGATGCGCAAGACCCCGCAGGAGCGCCTGCTCATGGGCTTCGACATGATGGCTACCGCGCGCAAGCTAGCCTGGAAGGCGCGGGCACGGAGGCGGAAAAACGCGCGCTCTTTCCAGCGCTGGCATGGAATGCCCCTGCCACCTGGTTTGTGATCCCATCCGCCTCCCCTCATGCTTCCATGCTCCGGCGGACGGCATCGGGTTGTTGATGCCTTGCGTCTTCGATCTTCGATTCAATTCCTGGTCGCGGCAGGCGCCGTGTTCAGATTGTGCCGTTCTTCGGCGCTGTGCCGGCCCTCCTCATGGATCAACGAGGTCAGCAACCATGACGCAATCATGGCGCTCGCAACACTCGAAGCCAGGACGGCAATGACTGCGATCACTATGGCGGCGCGCCTGTGCCGGGGATGTCTCCACGCCCAAATGCCCGCAAATGCCGCGAACACAAGGGCGCAGCCTGCCATCTCACCCGTCCAGCGAAAAAACAGCCAGTGAGCGGGCAGCAAACCCGGTGGATTCCGGAATCGTTCGATGATCCCCGCAATATCGTACCACCAGTGAAGGCAGGGCATGACAGAAGCCAGCACCAGGATGACCAGCCATGCCGCCCGCCACCCGGCTCCCGCTCCGCTGTCATTTCTGTCTGACGAATCCACAGGTTTCATGGTGATGGCATTAATAAGGTCCGGCGTCTCCGTTTTGAAATTGAAAGTTTGGATGGATTTCCATTCATGGGATAGGTTTCATTCATGGCATCCAGGAAACATTCGGGGTCCAATCTTTGCTTTCTGACGGCATGGATTCTATTCCTCCTCAGTATCGGGTTGGTTCGTCTTGGCAGCGTTGTGGTCGAGATGCTTGATGCAAATGCCAATATCGTGCTTGATGAACTAGGGCAGCCCGTGCTTGTGGAGCCTTTCTGGGCAAACATGCTTTATCACTGGGAGGCGAATCTTCTCCTGTTGCTGAGCGCCCTCATGTTGCTGGCGGGAATTTTTCTCCGCGTTCGCGGCGGAGGCACCCTACGGAGCCAGAATTGATTCGACACTTCCCAGGCGGCGATTCTACCTTTCGAAGTCATTCCCCGCCCGCACACATGCCCGCCCCCACCCATTTCCACTGGCTGCTCGATGGCGGCATCGTCGGCATTTACCTGCTGGTGACCATGGCCGCCGGGCTGGCCATGCGGCGGCATGTGGGGAAGCTGGAGGATTACCTCGTGGCCGGGCGGGAGGTGAGGCTGCACCTCGGCATCGCCTCCCTGGCGGCCACCGAGTTCGGCATCATCACCTGCATGTACACCGCGCAGGCGGGTTACACGCACGGGTTCAGCGGCGCCGTGCCGGGGCTGTGCCAGGCGGCGGCCATGGCGCTCATCGGCCTCACCGGCTTCTGCATCAAGCCCCTGCGCGAGGCCGGAGCCATGACCCTGCCGGAAATGTTCGAGCGCCGCTTCGGACGCGCCGTGCGCTGGCTCTCCGGCGTCGTCATCGTCATGGGCGGCCTGCTGAACATGGGCGTCTTCCTCCAGATCGGCGGCAAATTCCTCTGCACCGTCGCCGGCTTCGACCTCTCCCACCTGGCGCTGCTCATGACCGCCCTCCTGCTCATGGTCGTCGTCTACACCGTGCTCGGCGGCATGCTCAGCGTGCTCGTCACCGACTACCTGCAATTCATCGTCATGAGCGCAGGCCTCGTCGTCGTCAGCGTGCTGGTCTTGAAGGAGGTGGGCTGGGACCGCGTGGTGGAGAGCGTGCGCGCGCACCATGGCGAAGGCGGGTTCAACCCGCTGGCAAATCCATCCCTCGGCTGGCCCTTCCTCATCAACCAATTCATCGCCAACACCGCCGCCGCCCTCACCTGGCAGGCCGTCATCGTCCGCGTGCTCTCCGCGCGCGACAGCGCCACCAGCCGGCGCATCTACACGCGCACCAGTTTCTTCTTCGTCTGCCGCTTCCTCCTGCCCGGCATCTGGGGCATGGCCGCACTGGCCGTGCTCGGCTGGGCGCCGCTGAAGGCTCTCAACGAGACCGACCGAGCCGCCCTGCCCGCCGCTGTCGCGGAAAAAATCTCCGCCTCGCCCGTGGGGCAGCCGCTGGCCGGACTCGACACCGCCGAACTCGCCGCCGTTTCCGACGAGGCCCGGGCGCGCCTGGCGGATGCCTCCCTGCTCGCCCTGCCCGAGTTCCTCGGCGGCTTCCTGCCCATCGGACTCATGGGCCTGCTCATCGCCGCCATGCTCGCCGCCGACATGAGCACGAACTCCAGCTACATGCTCAGTTGGGGCAGCGTCATTTACAATGACATCCTGGCCCCCTTCCGCCGCCGTCCCTGGCCCGACGCGCGCGCCATCCGGTGGAACCGCTGCATCGTCGCCCTCATCGGCGTCTATCTGCTCGTCTTCGGCCTGTTTTACAAGATCGAGGGCAATGTCTGGTCCTACCTCCTGCTCACCGGCTCCATTTATCTGAGCAGCATGTCCGTGCTGCTCATCGCCTGCTGCTACTGGAAGCGCGCCAACAACTGGGGCGCGCTCGGCGGCATCCTGCTTGGCGCGCTCGTGCCCGTGGCGCACCTCACCCTGGAAAAGCTGCCCTCCACCGCCGCCTGGGCCGCCTCCGTCGGCAAGGACATCGCCGGCCTCGCCGCCTTCGCCGCCGCAGCCCTGGGCATGATCGCCGGCTCCCTGCTCAAACCCGCCCCCAAAGCCCCATGACCACCTTCTGGCTCCTGCTCACCGCCGCCGCGCTGCTCTGGTACAGCAGCGTCACCCTCTACGTCGCCGTCAAAGGCGCCGGCGACATCCGCGAAATGATCTCCCGGCTCAAAGGGCGGCGGTGAATGGGATCCCCCGGGATGGCGCGGTGAATCTTCTTTTTTGTCGCTTCGCCTTTGACGCGCGGGGTGGAGCACAGAAGATGCGCGGCAGTCCACGCCTCCGCCCATGCTGTCTTTCCCCAATGCCGCGCCGCCCGTGTTTTCCCTGGCAGGGAAGGCGGCGGGGCTTTGGCTGGCGGCAGTGTTTTGCCAGGCGGCGGCGCAGGGGGCGGAGCCTGCGCGCGGGGTGGACGAGCTGTCGCAGGGGGCTCTGCAAAACGCCTTCCAAATCCTGCGCGGCGAGTACATCCGGGGCGCGGACCTGACGCACGACGAACTGAACCGCGCGGCTTTCCAGGGGCTGCTGGACAGGCTGGACCTGGGCGCGGAACTGGCGCCGCGCACGGAGGCGCTGCCGGCGCTGACCCGCACGGGCCTGCTGGCGGAGCTGCTGGCGGATGACATCCTGTATCTCAAGCCGCGCAGTTTCGACGAGGGCACGGCGCCGGCGATGGAGCAAAAGCTGCGCGGGCACGCGCGGACGCGGCATTTGATCCTGGACCTGCGCAGCCCGGCGCCGCCGGGGGAGTTCGAGCTGGCGGCCGCCATGCTGGAGCTGTTCCTGCCGCGCGGGGAGCTGATGTTCAAACTCAAGCAGCCGGGGCGGGATGACGCGCGGCTCTTCCTCGCCTCGCGCGAGCCGGTGTGGACGCGCCCGGTGATCCTGCTCGCCGACGCGGAGACCTGCAATCTGGGCGAGACGCTGGCGGCGGTGCTGCGCGCGCGCAGGCAGGCGCTGGTGGTGGGGGAGAAAACACGCGGCGCCACGGTGCGCTACGAATCGCTGCCGCTGGATGACGCATGGCTGCTGCGCTTCGCCAGGGCCGAGATGCTGCTGGCCGACGACACCTCGTTTTTCAAAAAGGGCGTGCCGCCCGACTTCCCGGTGCGCCTGCCCGCCGCCGACAAGCACAAGATCTTCGCCGCCCGTGTCACCGTGGGGGACACCATCTTTGACACGCAAGTGCCGCGCTTCAACGAGGCCGCGCTGCTCGCGCGCAAGAACCCCGAGATCGAGTCCTACATCCGCCGCAGCACGGGCGGGGAGAGCGGGGAGGACGCGCCGCTGCTGCGCGACACGGTGCTCCAGCGCGCGGTGGACATGCTGCGCGCCAGCGCGCACCTGGAGGCCAGCAAGGTGAAATGGCCCGCCGCCAGGCCCGAACCCGCCGGCCCGGCGGCGAAGAAAGCGCCGCCCGCCGCTGATGTGCCATGATCCCGCAGACCGTTGACACGCTGCTGACCATCGAGGGCGCGCAAAGCGCGCGCGCCTGGCACGCCCGCCTGCCGAACGGACGCGCCGTGCTGGCCTTCCGCCCGGAGGAGTCCGCGCCGCTCATCCTGGAGCCGGGCGCGAAGGCGCGCGCGCGGCTGACGGTGTGCGACTTCTCCCGCGCGCTGGTGCTGGTGGAGGAGGAGTGAGCCTCAGCGCGGCGCGCGGTCCTGCCCGCTGAGACCGCGCGCTTTTTCAATGAGCTGGATGAACTCGCCGCGATAACCGAGGGGATCGGCGCCCTTGCCTTTGAGCGCCAGCTCCCGCACCTGCTCCCAGGTGAGCTGGCCGGCGTGGGATGACCCGCGCAGCAGCAGGCCGAAGCCGGCCACCGCCGCGCTGAACTGGAGCTCGCCTCCCGCCGCCCGGAGGTCCGCGCCCGTGTCCCGCACCGGCACTTCGAGCAGGCGGCTGGTCCCGCCATCGGGCTCTTTGTAGCGCAGCTTCACGGTCATGGCCTCGCCGCTGGCGGCGGCGGGTGTGGCGGCCAGCGCCGGCGGGCTGGCGATCTGGCGCTGATATTTGAGGCCGTCCACCAGCGGGCGCGGCGGCTCGCCGGCGGGCAGATGGGCGGGCACGAGCTCATACAGAGCGGTGACATTGTGCCCGGCGCCGATCTCGCCGGCGTCCTTGGTGTCGTCGTTGAAGTCCTCTTTGGCGAGCAGGCGGTTTTCATAACCGATGAGCCGGTATTGGCGCACCACGGCGGGGTTGAACTCGATCTGGATTTTCACATCCTTGGCCACGGTGACGAGGGTGCCGTTCATCTGCTCGACGAGTACTTTGCGCGCCTCGCCGAGGCTGTCCACATAGGCGTAGTTGCCGTTGCCCTTGTCGGCCAGGGTTTCCATGGTGCGGTCCTGCAGGTTGCCGGTGCCGAAGCCGAGCACGCTGAGGAAGACGCCGCTGCGCGCCTTTTCGGTGATGAAGCCCTCCAGTTCGGCGGGGTCGCTGATGCCCACGTTGAAGTCGCCGTCCGTGCAGAGGATGACGCGGTTCACGCCTCCCTGGATGAAACCCGCCACGGCCTGCTCATACGCCAGGCGGATGCCCGCGCTGCCATGCGTGCTGCCGCCGGACTGAAGGCGGTCTATGGCGGCGATGATGTTCGCTTTTTGCAGACCGTTCACCGAGGGCAGCACCACCTGCGTGCCGCCGGCGTAGGTGACCATGGAGACGCGGTCATTCTCGCCGAGACGCTCCGCCAGCATTTGCAGGCTGCGCCGCACGAGCGGCAGCTTGTCCTCCGAACTCATGGAGCCGGACACGTCCACGAGGAAGACGAGGTTCGAGGCTGGCCGCTCCCGGCCGATGTCCCGCGCCTGGAGATGCACGCGGGCCAGGCGGTGCCGGGGCTGCCAGGGGCAGGAGGAAATCTCCACCTTCACCGCAAAGGGATGCTCCGCTCCCGGCGGCGGCCCCTCCTCCGAGGTCGGGAAATAATTCACCAGTTCCTCGATGCGCACCGCGTCCGCTGGCGGGCGGGTGTTCTGGTTCAAAAAGCGCCGCACATTCGCATACGAGGCTGTGTCCACATCTATCGAGAACGTGGAAAGCGGCTCGCGCTGTACATCGAGCAGGCTGTTCTCGACGATTCGGGTGTAGGATTCTCCGGAGGTGTCATTCCGCCCGACGCGATATGGATATGCATCCGCAGGCGTGTCCGCGATCGTCAGCGAGCCGGTGCCAGTATTTTCCAGAGTTGTGGCCGAGCCAGTCAAAACAAAGCCTCCGCTGAGAACGATCTTGTCACCAGCAATCAAAGTGCCTTGCGGTTGCGCCGGAGCGGATGGGGAGGCGGGCGCACCACGTCCATAAACTCGAGTGGCTCCTGGCAGCGTCAATGGTTTGCTCTCAACAGGAGCGGCGGCAAGTTGGAGAGACGGCATCTCACTGGATGAGGTCACCGGGCTTGCACTAGTCAGCGCCCGCCGTCTGGCCTCAGATTCTGGGAGGGGCACCGGCTTTTTCTCCTGGACCTTATGCCGTATTCTCGTATCCGGCTCCGGCGGCATGACACGGACCGTGGCGGACGGCTCGGAGGCGGACAGATCTCTCTCATCCTTCGCCATTTCAGGCTGCTGCTCCACCTCCTGTTTCATCCCCATCCACGCCAGCAGCGCCACACATGCCGCCGCCGCCAGTCCGGTGGGGCCCTGCCAGCTCCAGCCGTGATGAGGTCTCCGAGTAGCCAGCGTCACCGGGCGGTGGTTGGGCTGAGCCAGAGACATGCTTTGCAAGAGGTCGCGTTGATCTGGAGCGAGGGCCAGCGACTCATCCGTCAGCTCGCGAGTGAGCATGTCGCAGAAGGCGCGCGCGTCTTGCGCGTCATTGAGCGCCTGCGGGTTTTCCTGGAGCGCGTCTTCCAGCGCGGCGGTTTCCTCGGGCAGCAGCTCGTTGAGCGCCCAGGCGGTGATGTGTTCGGGTTTCATGGGGATGTGGTTTGCTTGTTGAATGTTTCGTGTCTGGAAGCGCGACTAGACCCGCGCCACTCCCGCGCCCTGCTCCATCTCCCGCCACTTCACGCGCAGGGCCTGCACGCCGTGGTGGATGAGGTAGCCGACATTGCCGAGGCTGGTCTGCATGGCCTGGCTGATCTCCTTGTAATCGAGGCCGGCGATGAACTTGAGACGCACGGCCTCGCGCTGGCGGGCGGGCAGCTCATCAATGAGGGCGCGCAGGGTGGAGGCGGTCTCGCGCTGATCCAGCTCGTCACCGGGGCGCGGGGCAGGGGAGGTTTCCAGATCGAGGGTTTCGTTTTCCATGACGATGAGGCGTTGGTGTTTGCGCAGGTGGTCGAGCGCGCGGTTTTTGCAGACGGTGAAGAGCCAGGAGGTGAGGCGGGCCTCCCCGATGGCGTGGAGGTTTTGGCTGAGCTTGACGAACACGTCCTGCACCACGTCCCGCGCGTCCTCCAGGTTCCCGGTGATGCTGTGGGCGTAGCGGATGAGCGGACGCTCATGGCGCGTGAGCAGCTCTTGGAAGCGGTGGTGCGGGTCGTGCATGAGTGGCGTGTCCGGCGTGCATGACGCGGGGGCTGCGGGGTTCTTGGGAGGCGGTGAAAAAAACTCAGCCCGCGCACGAGCCGCGCTGGAGCCTGCGCACGAGATGCTTCACCGCGTGGGCGCCGCGCATGTTTTTGAAGCTGACCTCCACGCCGGAGTTGCCGGCGGAGGAGACATCCACGGTGCCGACGCCAAGCAGGCCGAGCACCCCTTTTTGATAGACATCAATGCTGCGGATGTCGCAGATGCGCACCTCCTTGGAGCTGCGCCCGAGGATGCCCCAGACCTTTTCCACGCGCTCGTCGGTGACCATGTAATCCGTGGAGAAGCGCGCGATGGCCACGCCCAGCAGCCAGGCCAGCGCCGCCAGCAGGGGGATGAGCGCGTACTCGCCGCCGTAGGCGAGCAGCCAGCCCGCGCCGCCCAGCAGCAGCAGGATGAGGAAAAAGCTGCCCGGATAGTTCAGCCAGGAGGGATGCGCGTGAAGCTGGATGGTTTCCTCGCCGCCGTCATCCCCATCCTCCACGTCGCCTTCGGAATCCTCCCCTTCGTCATCTTCATCACCGGCCTCCGTTTCCTCGTCCCCGGCCTCGTCAGGCTCCATGTCCTCCGGGGGCGGATCGTGCGGCAGATCGGCGCGGATTTCCTGGAAGGAGGGGCGCGCCACGCGCGCCGTGCCGCCGCGCGGCGGTTTCATGCCGCTGATGACTTCGCCCACGGTGTGGTCGCGGCGCGTCAGGGTGTCCGTGCAAAGGTCCCCCCGGCGCAGGGAGCCGCGCTCCACCAGCACGAAGAGATCCTCCCTCGAGAGGAGTCCGGGAAAGGCGGGGTGTTCGTGGAGCAGGTAGCGCATCGGTGCGGGCCGCGCCTATGATGCCCGCTGCGAGCCGGATGGCAATGCTGTGAAGCGGGGCGAAAGCCGCGCCACTTTGCCTGCGGGCTACGATCCGGCGCGCCTGTTTTTCCCGCCCCTGCGTTGCGGCTTGTCTTTGGCGCCGCCTTTCCCGCGCGGCCCGCGGTCCTGCCTGCCGCGCTCCGCGCCGTGTCCGCCGGGTTTGGAGGGCTGCGGTTTGCCGCAGCCGTGCTTTTGCGCGGGCGCGTCGGCGGGCTTGAAGTCCACGCGCTTGCTGGCGCTGTCCACTTTGTGAATCTGCACGGGCATCTCGTCGCCGAGGCGGATGACGCGGCGGGTGCGGCGGCCGACGAGATGGCCGCGCGCGGGGTCGAAGAGGAAGAAGTCGTCCGGGATGGCGGAGAGGGGCACGAGGCCGCTCATGCCGAGGTCGGGCACGTCCACAAAGAAGCCGAAGTTCCGCACATCGGTGACGAGCGCGCGGTAGGTGTGCGGCTCGCCGGACTCGATCTGCGCGTTGAGGTAGGCGTGGAGTTTGACATCGCGGCTGTCGCGCTCGGCGTCGGCGCTGTTGCGCTCGGTGGTGGAGATGTGGTCGGCGATCTTTTTCGCCTCGCTGTTCTGGAGGCGGATTTTTTCAAAAAGCGCGCGATGCACGACGAGGTCCGCGTAGCGGCGGATGGGGGAGGTGAAGTGGGTGTACTTTTTCTTGGCCAGTCCGTAGTGCCCCAGCGGCTCGGTGGAGTAGCGGGCGCGCATGAGGGATTTTAAAAAGCCGATCTTCAGCGCCTGGCCGATGGGAAGGGTGTTCAGCTTGGCGAGCAGTTTTTGCACTTCGGGCCGGTGCGTCAGGTTGCCGCAGCGCACGCCGTGGCTGAGCACTTCCTCGCGGTAGTCGTTGAGGCGCTTTTCCTTCGGCGGCTCGTGGATGCGGTGGACGGCGGGGCGGTTCGTCTCCAGCAGCCGGCCCGCCACGGCCTCGTTGGCCAGGAGCATGAACTCCTCGATGAGCTGGTGGGAGGCGTCGTTTTCCATGCGCTCGATGCGCAGGACGCGGCCTTGGGCGTCGAGGCGGATTTTGTTTTCGGGGAAGTCGAGGTCCAGGGAGCCGTTGGCGAAGCGCAGCTTGCGCACGCGCTGCGCCAGGGTGTGCGCGTCGTGCAGCATCCGCTCCAGCGAATCCCGCGGCGCGCGCTGGATGCAGGCAAAAGCCTCCTGATAGCTGAAGCGGCGCCGCGAGTGGATGACCGCTGGGTAAAACCTGGCGCTGACGACTTTGCCGTCGCCGCCCAGCACGAACTCGACGCACTTCGTCAGACGGTCGAGGCCCGGCTTGAGCGAGCACAGCTCGTTGCTCAAGGCCTCCGGCAGCATGGGAATGACACGGTCCACGAGGTAGGTGGAGTTGCCGCGCCGGCGCGCCTCGGTGTCCAGCGCGCTGCCGGGGCGGACGTAATGGGAGACATCGGCGATGTGGACCCACAGCCGCCATTGATCCCCGTCCTGGCGCTGCACGCAGATGGCGTCGTCAAAGTCCTTGGCGTCATCCGGGTCAATGGTGATGACCGGATGCGCGCGGCAGTCCACGCGCCCCGCGCGCTCCTCCGGCGCGGGCTGGTTGTCGGGCCGCGAGCGGGCGATGGCGCTGGCCTCGGCGAGCACGGGCTTGGGGAAGTGCAGCGGCAGGTCGTAATGCCGGAGCACGGAGAGCATGTCCACACCCTCCTCGTCGGGCGCGCCGAGGACTTCGATGACCTCGCCCTCGGGCGGCACCCCGCGCTCCTCCCAGCCGAGGATCTCGACGACGACCTTGTCCCCGATGCGCGCGGGGCGGCCCACATCGCGCGGCTCGGGCACATAAATGGCGGAGGGCAGGCGCGGATCGTCCGGCGTGACGTGGAGGAATTTTTTCCCCCGGTGCAGGGTGCCGACAAAGCGGCTGCGCGCCCGCTCCAGCACGCGCACCACGGCGCCGCTCGCCTCGCCGGGCGCGGCGCTTTTGCGCAGGCCCTGCGGCTTCACATCCAGGCGCACCAGCACGCGGTCGCCGTGGATGGCGGTGGCGGTGGCGTTTTCAGGGATGCCGATCTCCGGGCGGCCAGGCTCGTCGGGCTGGACAAAGCCGCGCCCCCCGCGGGTGATCTGGATGACGCCCGGCACCAGGTCGGCCTCGGCGGCGAGGATGTGGCGGTTCCCCTTCGTGCGCACGACGCGGCCCTCGGCCAGCAGGCCGGCGAGCGCGCGCTGCAGCTCCTGCTGCTGGTTCGGCGGGAGGCGGAGCTGCTGGAGCAGTTCGGGGATGTTGGCGGGCTTGTAACAGGGCCGCGCGAGCAGCTTGAGGATTTTCGATTGCATGGCCGCACCCTGGCACAGGCGGACCGGGCGGCCAAGGCGGATTCATGCGCGCGGCGGGAATCGCTCCAGGGACTCCGCAACTGGAGTTCAACGCCAAACCCAAGGCGTCAGCTCGTCATGATCACGCGCCGCTCTCACCCGTCGAAATACAGAGCAGCGGCACCTCATTGAAAGGACCTCTGAAAAGAATCCCGGCCATGCTTGCGAGACTTTATGGCTGCGGCCCGGCCAGCGCGAGCTGACCGGAAGCGCGGCACGACTTGTTGAAAGAGGCGTGGTGTGCTGGCTGCATGGGAATCGCGGGCTGCTTCTGGCGAAGCCTGTCCGCATGTTCGGGGAAGGACGCGTGGTCCTTGCCGGACGAACCGAATGAAGAGCAACCAACACACCACATCATATGAGCAAAGAAGTATTGTATTTGGGCCTTGATGTCCATGCCGAAAACATCGCCGTCGCCATCGCCGAGGCGGGGCGCGATGGCGAGGTTCGCAACCACGGCCTCATCTCCAGCGGCCTGCACAGTGTTGACAAGCTGCTGCACAAGCTGGGTCATCCTGGAAAGGAGCTGCGTGTCTGCTACGAGGCGGGTCCCTGCGGCTTCGTGCTGGCACGTCACCTGAAGAAGAAGGGCATCGCCTGCGATGTCGTCGCGCCCTCGCTCACACCGAAAGGCTCGGGGGACAAGATCAAGACCGACCGGCGCGACGCGCGGATGCTGGCCCGCCTTCACCGTGCCGGGGAACTCACTGCCGTTCACATCCCCGATGAGCGGGACGAAGCCATTCGCGACCTCTGCCGCGCCCGCACCGATGCCGTTCATGATCTGCGCAGCGGCCGCCACCAGCTCAAGGCCTTCTTGTTGCGCAACGGCTACCGCTACAGTGAAAAAACGGCCTGGAGCCAAGCCCACCTGCGCTACTTGCGCGAGCTGTCACTCCCTCACCCAGCGATGAGGGTGGTGCTGGAGGAGTACTTGATGGCCATCGACACGGTGGGTGAGCGCATCGAACGAATCGAAGCGCAGATGACGGCCCTGCTGGAAGACTGGCACCTGGCCCCCGTGGTGAAGTCCTTGATGGCCTTTCGCGGTTATCAAACCGTGGCTGCCATGATCACTGTCAGCGAGATCGGCGACATCCACCGCTTTGCCCACCCGCGCCAGTTGATGGCCTACCTGGGACTGGTCCCCAGCGAATCGAGCCGAGGGACGGAGGCGAGATGGACGAAGCGAAGCGTAGCCCGCAGGGTGCCTGAGCGAGCGGAGCGAAGGCATCAAAGCAGCAGCGGCGGCAGCCGCGCGCAGGGCAGCATCACCAAATGTGGCAACGGCCATCTGCGCTGGATCTTCAACGAGTGCGCCCAGCACTATCGTCTGCCGCCCAAAGTGAGCAGCCCCCTGAGCCGAAGGCAGGAGGCCATCCCCAAACCCCATCGCCGCGCCGTCATGGAACTCTCCTGGCGCTGCCAACACCGGTTGCATGAAAAAGGACGGCTGCTGGCCGCGCGCGGCAAGACACGGCAGAAAGTGCAGACCGCCCTGGCGCGGGAGCTTTGCGCCTTTGTCTGGGAACTCATGCGCATCACCACACCACCCCCCGAAGGCGCAGCACCCTTTGAGCGTCGGCAGCGGCCCCGTCCACAGGGCAAACAGGCTGGGCGCAAAGGGCGCGAGTACACGCTCAAACTCCAGGCCGCCAAATAAACCCGGATCGGTTTCCTTCCTGTTAGCCAAACAGCACACCATCCACCCCCCTTCTTTCGCACCTTAGAACCAGGCTGATCGACGCGGAGGCCAGCACACGATAGACGTTATGAGATCAAGGCGGTGAACACCGCTGGAGCACTCGAGCCGAGACTGTGAGAACCAGGCCGCGGTGAACAAAAGAAATGCGTTACCCAGCACGCGAATGTCAGCATAACCACCGAAGTGACAAGAGTCAGCCTGGTCGGTCAGCCTGCTTCTGAGGTGAGAAGAACAAACCAAGCAAAAGGTCATGAAAATGACAGCGAACGCACATTCCCACTTGCCAAAACCGGAGCCATATCAACGTCAAGGGTCAGGCACCGGCGGGTAAAAGCGTCAATCTCGCACAGAGCTTAAACGCCGGTTGCCTGCACCCGTTTGTTCTGCCTCATTTGGTCTGGAGCATCCCTCAGGGAGTGTGGTTTTACTCGGAGTCTCTGCTCGCAACAAATTGGGCTGGCTATTCATGTAGTGCGTTGTCTGATAAAGTCAAATTATGGAGCCATTTGAGACAACTCATAAAGTGAGGAGGAATTGCCGTTGTGTGGTCGAAAATCTTTGTGTAATGATGCCGCGCTTGAATAAGATAGTTTTGAGCCGACGCGTTGGTATCTGAATCAGGCAACGGAGAGGAACGGGAAAAAGCGGCGCGCCGCTCCGCTTGTGCTTTTAATGTGCCCTCGTCTTTTGGCGTATCAACCATAGTATAGAAGTGACCTTCAGTAATATCCGAAATGAATAAGAGCAACCATCGATCATTGATGCCGTTCAGACTGCCGATTGCCATCGAAACCTCCTCCGCTGCGTAAGCTTGATCTAACAACTCCCCGGGTTTGTTAGGTTGTTGGGCGGACAGGCACTTGTGAAAATGTGCGATTAGTGTCGGGTTTGCATCTTTCGCTGCAAGACCTAGCTTACCGAGCAGTGTGCAAGCATCCTTTCTTATCCAATGCTTATCGTTGGACAACGCTTGGAGTAACAATGGAATATCTGAGACCTTAGGATCTCCGAGGAACGGCCAATACTGTTTCAGAAAACTACCGCGATACGCCCTTGCAAATTCACTCGAGACGGCTGCGCCACCAAGAACCACCACACCAAACAGGGTGACATGCCAAATCGAAAGCTGCTCCGTGAGTTTCATGATTTCGACAAAGCTTCTCGCTGCTGAGGGCCAGTTGTCGGTTACGTTGACCTCTAAGCTGCGAAGTCCCCAAGATGGCAAATAGCGCAGGACAACACCTAGCAAGCTACCTTTGATTGCGCCCTCCAATACCCCTTGGAGCGTGTCAGGAACAAGGGCCCATGCCGTGTCACGCCAAACTCTGAGGTGTTTTCCAAGTGAAAGCTGATTCATGCTCGGTAATGTTAGGTTCCTCATCGACAACTGCGGCACAGTGCGTGATTAGAACGGGGACTGGTTGATGTTGGCAGAACGACCCAATACAGGAGAGCCAGAGTTGTTCATGTTGGAGGGATGAGTTCATCTTGCGAGTGGATTCCGTTTCTTGGCCGAACGTTGTTTAGACACACGAATGCATCGGCGAACGGGATTCGTCAATGGTTCTGTGTTGAAGCGGTGGAAAATTCGACCATAAGTGGAGAGAGGCATTTCGAAGTTGTGATTTGGCGCGGCGGCTGAATTTCATGAAATTTTTCTTTATTGATCCATGACAGCAAAAAAGAGTCCGGAAGTCAAACCCTGGGTGCGGCGGGTGGCGGAGGCGGCGGGGATGGCGCCGGAGTCGGCCGCCTGCGCCACCGCGCCCTGCTTCGGGGGGGTGCCTGCAACAAACGGGCCGCAAAGCGCCCTGTGCAAGGCGGGAGGACATCCACTCTGAAGCGCAGGGCCGTGCCCGATGGGACGCCGCTCCCGGCAGCGGGGCGAGTCTGGCCAGGCGAATGCGACAGCGCGCCGGTTTGCCGGAGAGTGGCTCCATGAACTGGCTGGCAACCCTCACGCATCGCACGAGCCCCCGCAGGTGCCCGCGCCGGAGTCCTCGCCGCTGCCGCTCATGGGCGTGTTTCCGTGGAAAAAGCCACAGCTTCCGCGGCAAAAGCATGTGCTTCTGCGGCAAAAGCATGTGCTTCCGTGGCAGAAGCATGTGCATTCCGTGAGATGGTGCGCCGCAGGCATCTTTCTCCGCGCACGAAGGCGAGCCAGGAAATGGTGTCATTGTGCAACTTTTTTCACCGTTCCGCTTTCATGGCTGAAGACGGCTTACGACACTCATCATTCGCTTCCGGGCCGCAGGTTTTATGGGCCTTATGGACACCGGCTCATTCCTTGATGTCACCGAAGCCCTTGCCGCTCTCTCAAATTCATGCGCCAAACTCCAGGAGACGTCTTGGGGAGCGATCATGTGCTCTTGCGCACTTCAAGTTCATGCGTCCGGGTTCGCGGACAGATGGTTTTCCTCTGAAAGGTCTTCCGCGCCTTCCGCGATTTCTTGCCTCGCATGACCACACCCTTCATGAACCGCCGCCAGTTTTCGCAAGCCACGGGCTCAGCCGCCATCATCACCGCCGCCACGACCCTGAGGGCGCAGCAGAAAGCCGACTCCCAGGAGACGCTGCGCATCGGCCTCGTGGGCTGCGGCGGGCGCGGCACGGGTGCGGCGGCGCAGGCTCTGGGGGCCGAGTACAATGGCAAGCTGGTGGCGATGGCGGATGTGGAGGCCGGGCAGATCGAAAAAAGCATTGCCAGCCTCTCGCAGAAATTCCCCGACCGCGTGGATGTGAAGCCGGACAAGCAGTTTGTCGGTCTGGATTCCTACAAGCAGCTCATTGACAGCGGCGTGGACGTGGTGCTGCTGGCCAGCCCTCCGGGATTTCGTCCGGTGCATTTGATGGCTGCGGTGGATGCGGGAAAGCACATTTTCAGCGAAAAACCCATGGCCGTTGACACCATTGGCTACCACCTGGCGATGGCGGCGGTGAACAAGGCGAAGGAGAAGAAGCTTAGTGTCGTGGCCGGTTTCTGCTGGCGCTACAGCATTTCACGCGGAGAGGCTTTCAAACGCGTGCTGGATGGCCAGATCGGCAGGCTGGCCAGCGTCTATTCCACCTACCACACCGGGCCGGTCAAACCCATGCCTCCCGCCAGCGCGCGCCCGCCGGGCATGAGTGATGTGGAGTGGCAGGTGCGCAACTGGTACAACTTCTCCTGGCTCAGCGGTGACAGCCTGGTGGAGCAGGCCGTCCACAGCGTGGACAAAATCTGCTGGGCCATGGGCGACAAGCCGCCCATGAGCTGCATCGGCACCGGCGGGCGGCAGATCCCCGCCGAGGACGGCAACATCTTCGACCACTTCCATGCCGCTTATGAGTGGGAAAACGGTCTCGTCTGCAACATGGCCTCCCGCCAGATCAAAGGCTGCCAGGGCCACAATCAGGACATCATCCGCGGCGAGAAGGGCGTGCTTGTCATCGGCAAGGGCGGCGTTCCCTTCATTGATGGTGAAAAGCGCTGGCGCTACAAAGGCGAGGAAAAGAACATGTACGACCTTGAGCACGAGGCGCTCTTCCAGTCCATCCGCAAGGGGGAGGCCATCAACGACGGAGACCGCATGATGCTCTCCACCCTCGTCGCCATCATGGGCCGCGAGGCCGCCTACACCGGCCAGCTCATCACCTGGGACCAAATGCTCGCCTGCGCGCAGGATCTGGCGCCGGATGATTTGAAGTGGGGCGACAGTTTCACCCCCTCGGCCATGCCCATGCCGGGCATCACGAAATTCCTCCTGCCGGAGCCGCCCAAGCCGGAAGAAGCCCCGGCATCCAAGGAAGGTGAAAAGCCCGCGCAGAAAAAGGCGTGACAAGCGCGCTGAACTGTCCTGGAATGAATGAGAACCCGGCGGCCCGCGTCCGCCGCCAGCACACTTTGATTCATCATGAAAAAACACAACGTAGGCATCATCGGTTACGGTTGGGCGGCCACCGCCCACATTGAGGCGATCAACTCCACCCGGCAGGCGCAGGTCACCGCCATCTACTCGTCCCGCCCGCTCGACAGCGCCGATCTCAGCGCCAGGCACGGCGGCAGCATCAAGGCGTATCAAGACGTGGACGCCATGCTCGCCGACCCTGACATCCATGTGGTGGACATCACCAGCTACCCCAGCCAGCATCGCAACCAGGCGGTGGCCGCCGCCAACGCGAAGAAGCACATCATTTTGGAGAAGCCGATGGCGAACTCCCTCCAGGAAGTGCGCGAGATCGCAGCCGCCGCCTCTGCCAACGGCGTCAAAGGCTGCGTCTGCTTCGAGTGCCGCTTCTCCGGCCAGTTCCAGTCCACCAAGGCGCTCATTGACGAGGGCGTCCTCGGCGAGCTGCACTACGGCGAGGTGGACTACTACCACGGCATCGGCCCCTGGTACGGCCAGTTCCGCTGGAACATCGGCAAAAAGGACGGCGGCAGCGCCCTGCTCACCGCCGGCTGCCACGCGCTCGACGCCCTGCTCATGGTCATGGGCGGAGAGGTGGACACCGTCACAAGCTTCAGCACACGCTCAAAAAGCGAAATCTTCGCGCCTTACGAGTATGACACCTCCAGCGTCACGCTCGTGAAGTTCAAAAACGGCTCCGTTGGCAAGACGGCCGCCATTGTGGACTGCCTTCAGCCCTACTACTTCCACACCCATCTGGTCGGCAGCCAGGGCAGTCTGCTCGACAACAAATTCCACAGCAGCAAGCTCAAGACCAACAAGGCCGCTTGGAGCCAGCTCTCCATGAAGATGCTCGACTCCGGCGATGTGAGCGACCACCCCTACGCCACCCAGTTCCAGGCCTTCTTCGACGCGCTCGACGAGGGCAGGGACATGCCGCTGACCAGCTTCACCGAGTCCCTGCGCAGCTTCGAGGTCATCTTCGCCTCCGACCGCAGCGCCGAGCAGGGAGGCAGGCCCGTGAGCATCAGCGAGATGCGGTGATCCCGCACACCCGGCACGCCCGTATGGCGCAGCCATGCGAGGCAGGCACACCTGGCTTTTTTTTGGGGTGCCAGTGTCAGCGTCCCATCCTCAGACGCGCCCGCGTTTGCTGAAAAGCCCGTAGCGCGGACTGAGGATGTAGGCGGCCAGGAACAAGGCGCCAAGCACGACGATGATGGTGGCGCTGACGCTCCAGCCCAGGGGATAGCTGATGAAAAAAGCGGCCACCGGACCGACGGCTCCGATGATCCCGCCGCCCCAGAACAGCGTGCGCGCGTTGTCGGTGAAGAGGTAAACCGTCGCCGCGGGCATGACCAGAAGACCGACACTGAGAATGCAGCCCACGGCCTGGAGCGAGGAGATCAGGACGAGGATGGTGATGGTGAAAGTGGCGTAATTCAGAAAGCGCACGGGCACGCCGAGGCTGGCGGCGATGTTCGGCTCGAAGAGGTGGATGAGCAGCGGCCTTTGCAGCGCGGTGAGAGCCAGGACGGCGAAGGCGCTGATGCCGAAGGCGATCCATAAATCGCTGTCGGCCATGCCCACGATGCTGCCAAAGAGCCATTCATCCAGCTTCTGGCGCACATTGAGCTGGGTGAGGATCAGGTAGCCGCCGGCAAAGGCGGTGGTGTAGAGGATGCCCATCGAGGTGTCCTGGTCCAGGCGCGAGGTGCGCGAGAGGAAGATGGAGCCCAGCCCGACGATGAGCGCGGCGATGACCGCGCCCGCCAGCACGCTCCAGGCCACCAGGCCAAAGATGAGCACCGTCAAGGCGATGCCCGGCAGCAGAGCGTGGGATAGCGTGCCGATCTTCAAGGCCGACTTTCTCAACACCACGAAGGCGCTGACGAAACCGTTGGCGAATCCGATCATCAAACACGCCAGAAGCGCCCGGCGGGCGATGGGTTCGGCCAGAAAATCGGCAAGGCTGGGCAGCGCGGCATCCATTCAGCGTGGAAAGCTCAAATCCAGGTGCCGGCGGGTATCACAGCGCCTTTGGGGACCACGACAATGCCGTCACGAATGTAGAAATTCTCTCCGTCCATGTGGTCCGGCTTGCCTTCGGGGGTGATGACCACGTTGTCGCCGATGTGGACGTTTTTATCAATGATGGCGCGCTCAATGCGGCAATTGCGCCCGATGCCTGGAGGCGCGTGGTTCGGATCGGTGCCGGCGGCTCCCGCGTAGAAATCCGCCCCCATGATGATGGTTTCACGAATGGTCGTGCCGCTCTCAATGATCGCGCGCACGCCGACGACGGCGGTCTCCACATGGGCGTCGGTGATGATGCAGCCGTCGGAGATCAACGCCTCGCGAATCCGGGCGCCGTTGATCTTGGTGGCTGGAAGGAAGCGGGCATGCGTGAATATGGGAGCTGTGGAGTCGAAGAAATCGTACTGGGGCACCAGCTTGCAGAGGTCCAGGTTGGCGTTGAAAAACGAGCGTATGGTGCCGATGTCCTCCCAGTAGCCCTGGAAGTTGTAAGCGTTCACATGATACTTCTTGAGCGCGCCGGGGATGATGTTTTTGCCAAAGTCCATCAAATCGTTGTCGAGGCACTCGACCAGAGTTTTGCGGTTGAAGACGTAAATGCCCATGGATGCCTGGTAGCGCGGCTCCGTGGCGGGCAGGCTCAGCGCGCGCAGTGTCGCCTCAGGCATCTCAAGGCTCTTGAGCACTTCGGGATCCTTGGGTTTTTCCACGAATTCATGGATTCGTCCCTCGGTGTCAGTCTTCATGATGCCGAAGCCTGTGGCGTCCTGGGCATTGACAGGCAGGGTGGCGATGGTGATGTCCGCCTTGGATGCCAGATGCTGGCTCATGACCTGGCGGAAGTCCATGCGATAAAGCTGGTCCCCGCTGAGGATGAGATAGTACTCATGGTCGCCTTCGAGAAAGTAGCGCAGATTTTTGCGCACCGCGTCGGCGGTGCCCTGGTACCAGCGCTCGCCCTCGGGAGTCTGCTGCGCCGCCAGCACCTCCACGAAGCCGCGCTGGAACTGGTCGAAGTTGTAGGTGCGGGAGATGTGCCGGTTGAGCGAGGCGCTGTTGTACTGGGTGAGCACAAAGACCTGGCGCACGCCTGAGTTGATGCAGTTGCTGATCGGGATGTCCACCAGCCGGTATTTCCCCGCAAGCGGCACGGCCGGCTTGGCGCGGTCCTTGGTCAGGGGGAAGAGCCTTGTGCCGGCGCCGCCTCCCATGATGATCGCGAGTGTGGAGTTCCGCAGGATGGCGCCGGTTTGGATTCGGTGGGGCATGGACATGGAGACGGGTTGTGGCTGAGTTTTCCCTGAAACAAGACCTGGAGGCAAGCGTTTCTCTCGCCTGTTTTTCAGGCGGGTAAAACCGACATGACCCACTGAAAGGCAAAACCCTCCCCAAGCCATGCTTTCGACAGCCCGTATCTTGCTCATCATTGCCGCCGCCGCTCCAGTTCATGCCGCCGTGGATTTTCAGAAACAAATCCTGCCCGTGCTGGAAAAAAAGTGCATGGAATGCCACAAGGCGCCCTTTGAGGAGGACGGGCGGCTCAAGAAGCCGAAGGCCGATCTGCGCCTTGATGCCGCATGGGCCATGCTCAAGGGAGGCGAGACCGGGGCGGCGCTCGTGCCTGGTGATTTGAAGAAAAGCTACATGTTTGAAGTCGTCACCCTGCCTGAGGATGAGGACATGTTCATGCCGCCGGAAGGCGACCCGCTGACCAAGGACGAGATCGCCCTGCTGAAGGAGTGGATCGAGTCCGGGGCGGACTTCGGCGGCTGGACGGGGAACATGGAAGGCGCGCCCAAGGACGCGGTGGCCGCGAAGCCCGCAACCCCGCAAGTGCGCGAGCACGAGGAACTGTATGCCATGCTCGAAAAGGACCTCAAACCCGCGCCTTCCGACGCCCTGGAAAAAGCCAGGGCCGCAGGCGCGCAGGTCGCCCCGTTGAAAGTGGATGGCGCGCTGCTGCGGGCTGACTTTCTCACCGGTGTCACCAAGAGCGACGATGAAAAAGTCGCCGCGCTGGCCGGACTGAAGGATCACATTGCCCGGCTGGACCTGGGGCGCACCGTCATCAGCGATGAGGCGTTGCGGACAGTCGCCACTTTCACCCGCCTTGTGGCGCTGGACCTGCGCCAGACACAGGTCACCGACGCCGGTCTCGCCGCGCTGGCGAAGCTCGACAAGCTGCAGACACTCAACCTGTTCGGCACGAGCGTCACCGACGCGGGCGTCAAGCACATCGCGGACATCAAATCGCTCAAGCAAGTTTATCTCTTCCAGAGCAAGGTCACACCCGCGGGCATCAAGCAACTCCAGGCAGCCATCCCCGGCGTCAAAGTCACGGGCGGGCAGTGAGCGGCATCACTTTTCAGCGAGGCCAAAAAACATCATGTGCTGCCAGGGCAGCCCGTCAAACTCGCGCGCGAGTTTGAAGCCGTTGTGCTCCAGCTCTTTGTTGATCTGCGCCTTGGTCATTTTGTGCTCCGGTTTGATCGGCACGCTCTCGTCCTCGGCGCGGAACTCCACCAGCACCACCACGCCGTCCGGCTTCAGCGCCTTGCGGATGCCCGCCAGCATTTCCTCTGGATGGGAGAACTCGTGGTACACATCCACGAGCAGAATCATGTCGCACGAGCCGGCGGGTATTTTCGGATCCGTCTCCGAGTTGATGATGCATTCGATGTTCTCCAGCATCCGCGCTTCCGCGCGCTGCTTGAGCATTTCCAGCATCTCGGGCTGGATGTCCACGGCATAGACCCTGCCTTCAGGCCCCACTTTTTCCGCCATTGGCAGGGTGTGATAGCCGTTGCCGCTGCCCAGGTCGCAGACGGTCATGCCGGGTTTGAGCCTTAATTCCTCCCTCATGCGCTCCGCGCCCTCCTCGCGCTCGCGCTTGTTGCGGATCAGCCAGCCCGCGCCCTGCCAGTGCATGGTCTGGGCGATGACCCGGCCTTGATACTCGGAGGGCGGCGGCGGGGCAGGGGAGTCCTGCGCGATCGCGGCGGCGGCGAGCAGAAGGGGGGAAAGGAGCAGGCGCATGGGGTCGCGACGGGCCGCGCGCGGCTTCAGGTCAGCGCATGACCTCGAGCCGCTTGCGCAGGATTTCCTTGTGGCTGGTGCCGGCCAGTTTTGCCTGGGTGCTGTCTATCCACTTCTGCTCCAGGGCGTTTTTCGTCGGGCGGCTGACTTCGTAGAAGACGCCGAATTTGCCCGGCGAGGACAGGTCGGCCAGTTTGAATGCCGCGACGTCATCCTTCACGTCATGCTGGGTTTCGTCTATGAGGTCATAGACACCGCCTTTGCGCGGCGTGCTGTCATCGAAGGAGCCGGCGTAAAACATGACGCACTCGCTGAGGCACTCCACCACGGAGAAGCCGTCGTGCAGAATGGCGCGCTCGAAGGTGTCCATCATGTGCTTGACCTGCGCGGCGTGGGTGCGGGCGATGAATGTGGCTCCGCTGGCCAGGAGCTGCTTCATGGGGTTGATCGGGCGGTCAATGCTGCCCGTCGGGTCGGTCTTGGACTTGAAGCCCTGCGGGCTGGTGGGGCTGGTCTGCTTCTTGGTCAGGCCATAGACAAAGTTGTCCATGATCACATACGTCAGCTTCACATTCTTGCGCGCCGCGTGGTTCAGATGGTTGCCGCCGATGGAGAAGCCGTCGCCGTCGCCGCCAAAGACGAACACATGCACATCCGGCCGGCTCAGGGAAATGCCGGTGGCCAGCGGCAGTGCGCGGCCATGGATGAAGTGAATGCCGTGGCTGTTGACGAAATACGGGAAGCGCGAGGAGCAGCCGATGCCCGCCACGCAGACGATTTTTTCATGCGGATACTGCAGCTTCTCCAGGACCTTGTAGAAAGCGGCCAGAACGGCGAAGTCACCGCATCCGGGGCACCAGGTCGGATGGTCGGCGGTGAGGATTTTCTTGGTGAGCTTTTCGGCGGCGGGTGCGGCGGAGGCGGGCGCCTCCTGGATGGCTGCGGACATGGGGTGGTGGGTTGGTGGCCTAGCTAAACGATTTTCTTCGCGCGGGTCAATCACGAATCTTCATTTGCCGCGCCGCGCCGGGCGCGTCTAGGATGCCGCCCCAACTCACAGCACTCCATCATGTATTTCCTCGGCATTGACAGCGGCACCCAGAGCACCAAGGCCATCGTGCTCGACCTCGACACCGGCGGCATCCTGGCCTCCGGTCACAGCGCGTATGATCTCATCGAGGGGCTGCCGCCCGGCCATCTGGAGCAGCATCCGCAAACCTGGGTGGATGCCGTGCGCGACTGCGTGCGCCAGTGCCTGGAAAAGCTGGGCGCGGAGCGTGACCGGATCGCCGGCATCGGTGTCAGCGGCCAGCAGCACGGGCTGGTGGCGCTGGATGCGGCCGACCGGCCGGTGCGCCCGGCCAAGCTGTGGTGCGACACCTCCACCCAGGCGCAGTGCGAGGAGATCGCCCATCATTTCGGCGGCCAGCCGGGTGTCATCGCCCTGGCGGGCAATGCCATGCTGCCGGGTTACACGATCCCGAAGCTGCTGTGGATGAAGCAGCAAGAGCCGGAAAATTTTGCCCGCACCGCATCCATTCTGCTGCCGCATGATTATCTGAATTTCTGGCTCACCGGAGTGAAGCGCATGGAATACGGGGACGCCTCCGGCATGGGCATCCTGAATGTGCGCACCCGCGAGTGGTGCCGCGAGCTGTGCGACTATATTGATCCGCGCGTGAGCTCCATGCTGCCGCCTCTGGGCTCCTCGCGCGCTGTGCATGGCCGGCTTCGTCCGGAGCTGGCGGCGGAGTGGGGCCTTTCGGGAGGCGTCATCGTCAGCGCGGGTGGCGGTGACAACATGATGGGCGCCATCGGCACTGGCAACATCAAGCCGGGCGTGATCACCGCCAGCTTCGGCACCAGCGGCACGCTTTACGGCGTCGCCGGCTCGCCCGTGGTGGACGGCCAGGGAGAGGTGGCGGCTTTTTGCGACAGCACGGACCAGTGGCTGCCGCTTGTCTGCACGATGAATGTCACTGTCGTCACCGAGCAGGTGCGCGGGATGTTCGGCTGGGACATCAGGCAGCTCGAAGCCGCGGTGGCCGGCGCGCCCGCTGGCGCGGATGGGGTGGCCTTTCTGCCTTATCTCAACGGCGAGCGCACGCCGAACCTGCCCGCAGGCAGCGGCGTGATCCACGGTCTGCGCCCCGCCAACATGACACCCGCCCATCTGGCGCGCGCGGCGGTGGAAGGGGCCACGCTGGGCCTGGCCTACGGTTTGAAACGTTTCCGCGATCTGGGCATGAACCCCGCCGAGATACGCCTCACCGGCGGCGGCAGCAAGAGCGGCGTCTGGCGTCAAATCGCCGCGGACTGCTTCAATGCCGAGGTCGTCACACTCAGCACCAGCGAGGGCGCTGCGCTCGGCGCCGCCATCCAGGCCGCATACGCGCTGGCGAATGAAAAATCGCCCGCTGTCACATATGAGGAGCTTTGCTCCCGCCTGGTGGCGCTCGACGAGACCACCCGTTGCAGGCCCGACCCCGCCCGCGCCGCGCTTTACGCCGCGCAGCTCGAGCGCCAGATGGAGCTGACCAGCCGCCTGAACCAGACCGGATGGCTTTGAAGCAGTCCGGCGGGAAAGGTTCTTCCACATCGTTTCGGAGGGCGCTTTTGAGCGCGTGATTTCCGGGCCGCTTCGGTGATTGCCAAGTCGCCCGCCGCCGCTATTCTCGGCCTCTCTTTATGACTCTTGAAGCCCAACTCCAAGCCGCCGCTGACGCGGACCTGATCCTCAAATCCACTCTGGAAAACAGCCTGGCCCTGCTGTCCGCCAGCAAAAGTCAGGTCTATCGGGACAGCATCCAGGAACTGGTGGACGCGAAGGACTGGAGCGAGCTGGACGACCGCTTTTATCAGACCTTGAAGTTCGGCACAGGCGGATTGCGCGGGCGGACCATCGGCATGGTTGTCACCAAGGCCGAGCTTGGCTCCGCCAGCCCCGGTCAGAAGCCGGATCATCCGTGCGTGGGGACAAACGCCATGAACTTCTACAATGTCGGACGCGCCACGCGCGGTCTCGTCAGCTACATCAAAAAGTATCGCGCCGAAGCCGCGCTGCCGGGCAGGCCGGCCATCGTCATCAGCCACGACACGCGGCTTTTCTCCGAGGACTTCGCCAGACACGCCGCGCGCATTGCCACCGAGAACGGGGTGGATGTGCATCTTTTTGACGGCTGCCGCGCCACTCCCGAGATGAGCCTGGCCGTGCGCCATCTGCGCGCCGACGCGGGCGTCATGCTCACCGCCTCGCACAACCCCATGCACGACAACGGCTTCAAGGTGAATTTCAACGACGGCGCTGGCATCGTCGAACCGCACGCCAGCGGCATCATCCGCGAGGTCATGTCCATCACCGACGAGGAGTACACGCCCCTGCCGGAGGCGGAGCAGGGCAGGCTGGTCATGCTCGGCGCGGAGATGGACGAGGAATATCTCGGCAAAGTGCAGTCCATGATGCTTCAGCCTGAGCTTTTGCGGAATGAAAAGGCGCGCGCGCTCAAAATTGTCTTCACCGCGCTTCATGGCACGGGCGGCGTGCTCGTTCCTGTTTTGCTGAGGCGCCTCGGCTTCAATTTCCTCACCGTGCCCGAGCAGGACGTGCGCGACGGGCGCTTCCCCACCGTGGACTCGCCCAATCCTGAAAATGCCCCGGCTTTGCAAATGGCCGTGGACCTGGCTGACAAGGAGGGCGCGGACATCGTCATCGGCACCGACCCGGACTGCGACCGCATGGGCGTGGGTGTGCGGGACGCGGGCGGGAAAATGATCCTGCTCACTGGCAACCAGACCGGCTCGCTCATGTGCTGGTACCGTCTCAAGACGATGTTTGACCTCGGCATCCTCAACGAGTCCAACAGGAAAAACGCCGTCATTTTGAAAACTTTCGTCACCAGCCCCATGCAGGATGCCATTGCCGCGCGTTTCGGCGTGCCGTGTGTGAACACGCTCACCGGCTTCAAGTGGATCAGCTCCAAGCTGGCCAAATATGAGGCCGCGCTGCCGGAGGACATCCGCGCCAAATACCGCGACCTCAGCGCCGCCGAATCCCGCTCGGCGCGTCTCCAGCACAGCAAATTCCTCGTTTTCGGCGGCGAGGAGAGCTACGGCTACATGGGCGATGACTTCAGCCGCGACAAGGATGGCAACGGCGCCGTCGTCATGTTCGCCGAACTGGCGGCCTATGCCGCCAGCCGCGGACTCACCGTCGCCGGATTGCTCGACGAGGTCTATTGCGAGACCGGCTACTTCCTGGAGGTGAACAAAAGCAAGTTCTTCGAGGGCGCCGCCGGCGCGGCAAAGATCGCCAAACTTGCCGACAGCTACGGCGCCAATCCTCCGACCCAGGTGGACGGTTGTGTGGTGGCCAGGGTGAGGGACTTCCGAAAGCCCGGCATTGTGGACGAGGAAGGCGAGCCGGTCTCCACTGAGAAGATGCTTTTCGTGGACCTCGCCGACGGGCGCAGCTTCGCCGTGCGGCCCAGCGGCACCGAGCCGAAGATCAAGTACTACATGTTCGCCCGCAAGGCACCCGCGGAGGGAACCCGGCTTTCCAGCGAGGAGCTCGCCGCCGCCAAAACCAGCGTCCGCGCGTCCCTCGATTCCATGTGGTCCTGGTTGGAAAAGGACATCGAATCCCGCCTGATGGAGTAGCTCAGGCGTCCCCGCCTGAGTCATGTGAGCCGGGCATTCTGCCCGTGTTCTCCGCCACCCAGGCCAGAGCCTCCTCGCGCGTCGTCACCACGCCGTCGAGCTGCGCGTTCTGCACCGCGGTGAGCGCCTTGCCAAGCTCAGGGCCGGGTTCAAAACCCGCTTTGATGAGGTCGCCACCGTTCACCAGCCACAGCGGCAGCACTGGCTGGCGGGTGAACTCCTCCCGCCGCTCGACCATGAACTCGTAATTGTCCAGCAGCCCGTTCGAGCCGAGGCAGTCCACGCGGTGCAGGGCCAGCTCGTCCTCCCAGGTGGGCCGGGCCATCATGCGGCGCAGGGTGCTCTTGCGCATCTTTTTCACGTCTTTGAAGCCCATGTGGTGCTCCACAATCGTGGTCACAGGCTCGATGACATCGTTGGGGAATTTCAGCCTCCTCAAAATCTCCGCGCTCATCTCCGCGCCCAGTTTGTCATGGCCGTTGAAGCGGATGCGCCCCGTCTCGTCCACGGTGAAAGTCGCGGGTTTGGCGATGTCGTGCAGCAGCACGGAGAGCACCAGCGGCAGCGAGACCTGCTCCGGCAGCAGGCTGAGCATGAGGCGTGTGTGGACAAAGACATCCCCCTCGGGATGCCATTGCGGGGGCTGCTCCACGCCCTGCAGGGTCAGGATTTCCGGCAGCACATGCGCCATGAGGCCGCTCCCGACCAGCAGGTCAAAACCGCGCAGCCGATGCGGATGCAGGAAAATTTTCACCAGCTCGTCGCGGATGCGCTCGGCGCTGACATCGCCGATTCCAGCCGCGTGGGAGCGCACGGCCTTCCATGTCTCCGGCTCGATTTGGAAATCCAGCACCGTGGCAAAACGCACCGCGCGCAGCAGGCGCAGACGGTCCTCTTCGAAGCGCAGATGCGGATCGCCGATGGCGCGCAGCACGCCCGCGCGCAGGTCCTCCAGGCCGCCCACAAAATCAATGACACGCTCATTCACAGGGTCGCGGAAGATGCCGTTGATGGTGAAGTCCCTGCGCTTCGCGTCCTCCTCCGGCGTGGAAAAAGTCACCGTCTGCGGGCGGCGTCCGTCTTTGTAACTGCCGTCGGTGCGGAAGGTGGCCACCTCGACGTGGTCTTCCCCGAGCCGGACAATGACCACGCCGAAATGCGCGCCCACCGTTCGCGCGCCGGGAAAAAGCGCCGCCACCTGCTCCGGCGTGGCGCTGGTGGCCACATCGTAGTCCTTGGGATCCTTGCCGAGCAGGAAGTCCCGCACGCAGCCGCCCGCCAGCAGCGCCTCATGACCCGCCGCGCGCAGGGTCTGGATGATTTGAACAGCGGTGTCGAGCATCAGATGAGCGCGCCGCGCTGCGGCGGCGCGTCCGGGGAAAAAGTCACTTGCCGGGCTGAGCGTGCGTGGTGTGCGCCGGCGTGCCCGTGTTGGAAGGGGCGAACTTTGCCACCAGGAAAGCGCCGCCCGCCGCCAGCACGCAGCCCGCGATGAAGGGCAGGGGAAGTTTGGACCATCCACCTTCGGGCGGGTGGATGAGCATGGCCGTGATCGTGTTTACAATCGGCGCGCCCGCGAAAACGATGGGCATGACAGCCGCCGCCGCCGCAAGGCCGAATCCGCCGCCACCCTTCGCCGCGGGCGTGGCCGCCGCGCCGAGCGCCAGCACCAGCGCAAGCGCGCCGAAAGCGCCCGCGAGACCTGCAATGAGGCTCCATGAGATGCCGGAGCTGGTGAAGCTCCAGTCCGAGCCGCGCGCTTTGAGCACCAGGGCGGCCACGGCGCCGATCACGGCGTAGGCGATGCAGACAAAAAGAAAGGCCTTCAGCCCCGCGTGCGGCGTCTCCGCTCCCATGGGCATGAAGCCGCGCCCCTTGTGCAGGATGACGCCATAAACACCCCAGGAGAGAACGGTCAGAAGCGCGAAGGTAAGCCAGGTCATGTGTTTTTTTGCGGGTGGAGGATTCACGTTGGAGGGGAACGTTGATGCTTGGCGCGGTGGATCATGGAAAAATCATCCGTGGCGCGCGGCGGATGCTGTCACCGCAGGCAGGCGGCGTCAACGGAGAGATCACCGGAGGATTTTTTCCTCAAGCGCGCCGGGATGCGGCGTTTGAATAGCCCATGATTTCACTCGACCTCAGCGGCAAAACCGCCCTCATCACCGGAGCCTCCCAGGGCATCGGAGCGCAAATCGCCCGCACCTTTCATAAGGCCGGCGCCACGGTCATCATCAACCATCCCGGTCTGCCCGGCACTCTTTTGGACGCGGAGGCTCTGGCGGAGGAGCTGAACCTGGCCCGCACGGACAGCGCGTGGATTTTCGAGGCGGATGTCTCCGACTCATCCCAGGTGCGCGCGATGATGGGCGAGGCGCAGGCGCGCCATGGCGGGCTGGACTTTCTCATCAACAACGCCGCCATCCTCCGGGACCGCACGATTTCAAAAATGAGCCGTGAGGAATGGGATGACGTGCTATCGGTGAACCTCTCCGGCGTGTTCAACTGCTGCAAGCATGGCCTGGAGGTCATGCGCGAAGGCGGCGCCATCGTCAGTTTCGGCAGCATCGCCGCGATCCAGGGTTTTTTCGGCCAGGCCAACTATGCCGCCGCCAAGGCCGGCGTGCAGGCCATGATGCGCGTGCTCAGCCGCGAGGCCGCGCGCAAAAACATCCGCGCCAATTCGGTGGCGCCGGGTGTGATTGAGACGAGCATGGCCGCCACCATTCCAGAAAACGTGCGCGCTGAAATGCTGAAAAACATCCCGCTCGGACGGTTCGGCGCGCCGGAGGAGGTGGCGAATGTCGTGCTTTTTCTGTGCTCGCCGCTCGCGTCCTATGTCACGGGCCAGACCATCGAGATCAACGGCGGCTGGCGCGGATGAAAATATGATTCAGCTTTGCACACTGTCATTGAACCGGGCTCCGCGAGGCGTATGTTCGCGCCACCCCCTGCCAAATTGATCTCGTCAACCCTCCAGGCTTTCCAGCGTCAGTGGTTTCGTTTCCGCCGCGGCGTCAAATCCCTCGCCCTGCGCGTCTTTCGTGTGAAGGACGCCAGCGAGCGCGTGGCGCGCGGGTTTGCGCTGGGGATGGTGATCAATTTTATACCCACCTTTGGTCTGGGCGTGCTGGTATCCGGGTTTGTGGCCCGGATATTCGGCGGGAATGTGATCGCCGGGCTGGCGGGCGGCGCCAGTCTGACATTTTTCTGGCCCTTCCTGTTTTTTCTGAATCTGCGCATGGGCGGCCTGCTGGTGCGGCCCGAGATCGAGGTGGACGAGGTGGCTGACATCAATGAAAAAAGCATGAACGCCCTGATGTGGGGAAAAAGCTTCATCCTGGGCATGTCCGTGAACATCATCCTGGCCGGCATCATGGTTTACCTGCTGGTGTTTTTCCTCCACGCGCGCCTGCGGCCCGCCGCGCTGGCATGGTTCCGCCGCCGCCGCCTGCGCCGCTCCCAGGAGGCGGCTTGAGATTTTTCTCATCTCAGTTGCCAGAGCCTTTTGTCGCTGCGGATGTAAACCGCGCCGTCGCTGATCGCGGGTGTGCTCAGGATCGGGTCCTTCAATTCCACCGTGTGTACGATCTCCCCTTCCGGCGCGGTGGTGTCCACCACTTGGAAATCGCCGCGCTCGCCGCCGATGTAAACATACTTGCCCGCTGCCACGGGCGATCCGCTGAAGGGACCCTTGAGCCGGAGCTTCCAGGACTCATCGCCGTTCCTGGTCGAGGCCTTGATAAGGATGCCCGCGCTGTTGAGCACAAAGAGCGAGTCGCCGATGACAAGCGGGCTGCCCGTGCCCGGTTTCAAGCCTTCCGCCCGCCAGAGCTGCGACGCGGCGCCTTTTTCTGGCGCGAGCGCGGTGACGCCGTTGGACGGCACATAGATGGCCGTTTCAGTGAGCGCGGCGCTGGGGATGGTGGCCGCGCCGTCGGTGTAGTCCCATTCGATCTCGCCGGTGCGCGGGTTGATGCCGGTGAGGCCCTTGCTGGATTGCAGCGCCACGGTGTCTTTCCACACGACCGCGCTGGTCCAGTTCGCCGCTTTCGGCCTTTCCTTCTTCCAGCGGTTCACTCCCGTGGCCGCGTCGAGACCTAGCGCGATGGATTCGCTGTCGTTCTCGCTCTGCACCACCAGGGTGTCGCCCGCGAGCACCGGGGATGACGCCATGCCGAGGCTGTTGCTGGCGTTGGCATAATCAAAGGTCAGACCGCGCAGCCAGAGCAGGTTGCCCGAGTGGTCGAAGGCGAAAAGGTCGTTCGACGAAAAGAGGGCGAAGACTTTCTCCGAGTCCCCGCACATTGTTGGCGCCGCCACGCTGGTTTTGTTATGGGCCATCGTCCGGCCAGTGGCCTTCATCACACGCTCCCAGATCACCGCGCCGTCTGCCGCGGCAAAGCAGAACACATGCAGGTTCGACTGGTCCGGCCCGCTTGACGCGGTGAGGAAGACTTTTCCGCCGATGACAATCGGGCTGCTGAGACCGCGACCGGGCAGCTCCTTTTCCCATGCCACCTTCAGTTTCGGACCCGGAGCCGCTTCCGATGAAATCGCGGAGCCGTTCACGCCCCGGAACTGCGGCCAGTCAGCGGCCTGGATGCTGGCGAGGGTCATAAACGCATGGACTAGGGCGGCGCGGGTTTTCATGCGCGCCATGTTCAAGTCTCGCGCCCGGCTGTCAAGCGCGCGAACCTCTTTGATCAATGGGCCGGCCTTATTCCCTCCACCTGATGAAGCCCTTGAGACGGCTGAGCAACCCGCGCCGTGACTCATCATCCGGCATGATTTGCGCGGACGGATCTGGAGCAGGCGCTGGCAGCGGAGCGGTGGCCTCCCAGCCGCCGCCGAGGGCTTTGATCAGCGAGACTGCGGCGGCGAGGCGCTGCCCGGCGGTCTGGGCGGTGGCGCGCTGCATGGCGAGGGCGGTGCGGTTGGCCTCGATGACGTCGAGGTAGGGGCTGGTGCCGGCCTCGTAGCGCGTCTTCGCCAGGGAGGCGGCGCGCTCGGCGCTTTGGCGTGCGCGCTGCTGGGCAGCGGAGGTGGTCGCCAGATTTTGGATGGAGGAGAGACTGGTCTCCACGTCGGCCACGGCGGTGAGGAAGGCCTGGCGCCAGCCGGCCAGGGCCTCGTCATGCACGGCGCGGGCTTTTTGCAGGTTGAAGCGGTTTTTGCCTCCGGCGAAAAGCGGCACGCTGATGCTGGGGCCGTAGCTCCACATGAGGGAGGCGGGTTCCAGGAGGGCGTCGAGGTCCATGCTCTGGTAGCCGCCGCGCCCGAGCAGGCGGATGCTGGGGAAGAACTGCGCGCGCGCCACGCCGATGCGCGCGGTGGCGGCGGCGAGCTGGCGCTCGGCGCTGGAGATGTCCGGCCGGCGCTCCAGCAGATCACTCGGCACGCCGGCGGGCAGGCCCGGCGGGGCGGGCGGCGCGCCGCCGGCAACGATGCGAAAGCTGGCGGCTGAGCTGCCGGTGAGAATGGCGATGGCGTTTTCATACTGGTCACGCCGCGCCTGGAGGGTGGATATCTCGGCCTCGGCGCTGGCCACCTCGGTCTCGGCCTGAGCCTGCTCCAGCTCGCTGCCGGCACCGGCCAGCACGCGCGCCTGGGCGATCTTCAGCGCCTCGCCGCGCAGGGCCACGGCCTCGCGGACGAGGCGGATTTCCTGGTCGAGCGCGCGGAGCTGGAAGTAGCTGGAGGCCAGCTCGGCCTGGATGCCGAGCAGGACATTATGCACCGCGTCGGCGGCAGCTTCGGCATCGGCGCGCGCGCCCTCGTTTTGGCGGCGGATCTTTCCCCACAGGTCCAGCTCCCAACTGAAGTCGGCCATGGCATTGTAAGCAGGGCCGTCATAGCGCAGGCCGTTGAGCGGGATGGGCGAGGGCTGGTTCTCCGAGGTGCGCTGGCGCTCGGCGGTCAAGGGCAGGCTCACCCCCGGCAGGAAGTCCGCCCGAGCCATGCGGGCGGTGGCACGGGCCTGGTCAAAGCGGGCGAGCGCGGCTTTGAGGTCCTGGTTCCCCGCTGTGGCGCGGGCCATGAGATCGTTGAGCTTCGAGTCGCGAAAGACCTTCCACCATTCTCCTTTCGGCAAATGCGCGGCGGGTGACGCGGCGCGCCAGGTGACGCCTTTGAACTTCGGTGGCACGGCGCTGGCGGGGCGCTCGTAGTCCGGGCCGACCTGGGCAAAAGCCGGGATGGCGAGAATGGCAAGCAGATGAAAAATTCGCATGGCGTATGGATTCAGGAGGCGCTGTGGAGGGCTTCGGCTGGCGGAGCTTCTGTGGCGGATGGACGGGCGGCTTTTTTCCAGCCCAGCTTCATCACCAGCACATAAAACACCGGCGTCAAAAACAGCCCGAGCAGGGTGACGCCAATCATGCCGGCAAAGACGGCGGTGCCCATGGCGCGGCGCATTTCGGCGCCCGCGCCGGTGGAGACGACGAGGGGATAGACCCCCGCGATGAAGGCGATGGAGGTCATCAAAATGGGCCGCAGGCGCAGGCGGCAGGCCTCCAGCGCGGCTTCGAAGGCGGTGGCACCGTGCTCGAACTTCTCCTTGGCGAACTCGACAATCAGAATGGCGTTTTTGCAGGCCAGGCCGATGAGCACGATGAAGCCGATCTGGGTGAAGATGTTGTTGTCGCCACCGGCGAGGAACACGCCCGCCAGCGCGAAGAGCAGGCACAACGGCACGATGAGCACGATGGCCAGCGGCAGCCGCAGGCTCTCATACTGCGCGGCCAGCACCATGAAGACGAGCAGGATGCAGAGCGGATAGACAAAGACGGCGGTGTTGCCGGCGATGATCTTTTGATAGGTCAGGTCGGTCCATTGGAATTCAAAGCCCGGCGGCAGGTTTTTCTCCGCCAGTTCCGTGATCACCGCCTCGCCCTGGCCCGAGCTCAGCGGCGGCAGCGGCGCGCCGTTCAGGTCGGCGGCGAGGACGCCGTTGTAATGCGTGACGCGGTCGGGGCCGAAGCTCTCGCTGACTTTGACCAGGGAGCCGATGGGCACCATGTCGCCGGACATGTTGCGCGTCTTCAGGCGGGTGATGTCCTTCACATCGTCGCGAAACTGCGGCTCGGCCTGGGCGATGACCTGGTAGGTGCGGCCGAAGCGGTTGAAGTCGTTCACATAAAGGCTGCCGAGATTGATCTGCATCGTCTCGAAAAGATTCGCCAGCGGCACTCCCTGCATCTTGGCTTTCTCACGGTCCACATCGGCCTCAAGCTGCGGCACATTGACGGTGTAGCCGGAGTACACCTGGTGCAGTTTGCCGCTGCCATAGGCCGCGCCGACGAGCGCCTGGGTGGCCTGGTAGAGCGCGGCGTAGCCTTGATCACCGCGGTCCTGGATCATCAGCTTGAAGCCGTCCGAGGTGCCGATGCCGTTCACCGGCGGCGGCGAGAGCACGAGCACCATGGCATCCTGGATGGCGGCGAACTTGCCGTTCAAGGCTCCGGCAATGGCGTCGCCGCTGAGCTCGGCCGACCCGCGCTCCTCGAAGTCATCCAGACCGACGAACACGATGCCGCTGTTCGGACTGATGCTGAAGCCGTGGATGGAGAGGCCGGGAAAGGCGATGGCGTCCTTCACCCCAGGATGCGCGAGGGCGATTTCCGACATGCGCCGCATGACATCCTCCGTGCGGTCGAGCGAGGCGCCGTCGGGCAGTTGCGCGAAGCCGACGAGGTATTGCTTGTCCTGCCCCGGCACGAAGCCGGTGGGCACGATTTGGAATCCCTTCCAGGTGGCCCAGACTAGCGCGCCATAGACGGCCAGCGCGATGACACTGAAGCGGATGAGCTGGCGGACGAAGCCGACATAAAGATTCGAAGACCACTCGAAGAAGCGGTTGAAAGGCCGGAAGAACCAGCCAAACAAAAAGTCAATCAACCGGGAGACGAGGTCCTTTTTCTCATCATGCGCGTGCAGCAGCACCGTGGAGAGAGCGGGGCTGAGCGTGAGCGAGACGATGGAGGAAATGACCGTGGAGATGGCGATGGTGACGGCGAACTGCTTGTAAAACTGGCCGCTGAGCCCGCTGATGAAGGCCGTGGGGATGAAGACCGCGCACAGCACGAGCGTGGTGGCGATGATGGGGCCGGTGACCTCTTTCATGGCCTGGCGCGTGGCTTCCAGGGGACGCAGGCCGTTGCGGATGTTCCGCTCCACGTTTTCCACCACGACGATGGCGTCATCCACCACGATGCCGATGGCGAGCACAAGGCCGAAGAGGGAGAGGTTGTTGATGGAAAAGCCGAGCATGTGCATCACGGCGAAGGTGCCCACGAGCGAGACCGGCACCGCCGCGAGCGGGATGATGGAGGCGCGCCAGGTTTGCAGAAAGACCACGACCACGAGCACCACGAGCAGCACGGCCTCCAGCAGCGTGTGGATGACGGCGTCAATGGACTTGTCCACGAAGACGGTGGGATCGTAGGCGATGGCGTAGTCCACGCCTTCGGGGAACTTTTGCTTCAGCTCCTGCATCTTCGCGCGCACCGACTGGGAAAGGGAAAGCGCGTTGGCGCCGGGGAGCTGGAAGATGGGGATGCCCACGGCGCGCTTGTTGTTGATGAGGCTGCGCAGCGCGTACTCGCTGGAGCCCATCTCGATGCGGGCCAGGTCCTTGAGGCGCAGCTTCTCACCCTGCGGGCCGACTTTGACGATGATGCTCTCGAACTCCTCCTCGCTGACGAGCCGCCCTTTGGCGTTGATGGTCAGCTCGAAGGGCACGTCTTTTTTCACCGGCTGCTGGCCGATGACGCCGGAGGCCACCTGCACGTTTTGCTCGCGGATGGCGGCCACGATGTCGGAGGAGGTGAGTCCGCGCGCCGCCGCCTTGTCGGGATCAATCCACACGCGCATGGCATACTCGCCGCCGCCAAAGATCTGCACCTGGCCCACGCCGGGCAGGCGCGCCAGCTCGTCCTTCACATTGAGCGTGGCGTAGTTGCGCAGATACAGCTCGTCGTAGCGGTCGTTGGGCGAGAGCAAATGCACGACGAGCGTCAGGTCCGGCGAGGATTTGACGGTGGTGACGCCGAACTGGCGCACCTCCTCCGGCAGCTTCGGCAGCACCTGGGAGACGCGGTTTTGCACCTGCACCTGGGCGAGGTCGAGATCGGTGCCCAGCTTGAAGGTGACGGTCAGCGTCATGACGCCGTTCGCCGTGCTCTGGGACGACATGTAGAGCATGTTCTCGACGCCGTTGATGGCCTGCTCGATGGGCGAGGCCACCGTCTCGGCGATGGTCTTCGGATTGGCCCCGGGATACGTGGCCGTGACAATCACCGTCGGCGGAGCCACTTCCGGATACTCCGAGATGGGGAGCTGAAAGAGCGAGATGGCCCCGAGGATGAAGATGAGAAGCGACAGCACGCCCGCGAAGATGGGACGTGTGATGAAGAAGGAGGAAAAGTTCATCGGGAGTGGATGTTACGGTCAGGGCGTGGCTCCGTGTCATTGAGCGCCGGCCGCGGACACCTGCTTCGCCGCATCCGCCTGAACCGGCGCGACGGGCAAGCCCGGCTGGGGCAGCCTGGCCATGCCGTTGATGATGACCTTTTCCCCCGCCTTCAGGCCGGAGCGGATGATGCGCCTGCCTTCCAGCGCGGGGCCGATGACGACCGGCTTGTAGGCGGACACGAGCTGGCCGTCCTTTTCCTCCACGCCGAGCACATATTTGTTGGCCTGGTCGGTGAGCACGGCTTTTTCATCCAGGAGCATGGCCGGATACTCCGCCGTCACAGGCAGCCGCACTCGGGCAAAGAGTCCCGGCGTCAGCTCGCCCTTCTCATTGGCGAACTCGCAGCGCACCACCATGCTGCCGGTGGCCGCGTTCAGGCGGTTGTCAAAGGACTCGATATGGCCGCGATGACCGAAGCCGCTCTCATTGGAAAGCTGCAGTTCCACCGGCACGCGGCCCTGGCCGTTGGTGTAAAGTTTCTTTTCCCGCCGCAGTTCCTGGAGCCGCAGCAGGCTGTTTTCATCAATGTCCACATACACATGCACCGGCGCGGCGGTGACGATGGTCGTGAGCACGGTGCTGCCATCCGTGACATAATTTCCCGGCGTGGTCAGCGCGCGGCCCACGCGGCCGCTGATGGGCGCGCGCACCTCGCAGTGGGAGAGCTGCAGCTCCGCCGAGCGCACATCCGCCGCCGCGCTGGCCTGCGCGGCCTGGGCCTGGTGCCACGCGGACTCGCGCGCCTCCGCCTGCTCAGGCGCGATGGCCTTGGCGGCCAGCAGGGACGACACGCGGTCAAACTCCAGCCTGGCCGCTTTTGCCGCCGCCTCGGTCCGCGCCAGCTCGGCGCGCGCGCCATCGAGCCGGGTCTGGAAAGGACGCGGATCAATGGTGAAAAGCACCTCGTCTTTCCTCACGAGGGAACCCGCCTCAAAACGCACCCCGGTGATGTAACCGGACACACGCGGGCGCAGTTCCACAGTCTCCACCGGCTCGACGCGTCCGGTGAACTCCTCCCATTCGACGAGTTTCTTCTCCTCGACCACGCCAAGGGTGACTTGGGCGGGTGGCATTTCGCCCATCGGCGGGCCGGCAGACGGCCTGCCGCAGGCGGCGAGGAGCAGGATGAGCGGGAGGAAGGCTTGAGTTTTCACGAGGTGCTTTGTTTTTTGGGGATTTGCCGGAAGTAAAGTTGACCAGTTGGTTAAAAAGAGGCGTTGAACACTCAGTCTTCGCCTTTGACGCCGAGGATGCGGCGGGCGCCAGCCTCCATCTCGTCGAGAAAGCTCAAATCGTTCCAGATGCGGGCGTGCAGCAGCAGGCCCTCGCCGTAGGCAAACACGATCCGTGCCAGAGCGGGAGCATCGGGCGCCTCGATGACGCCCTGGTAGTGGGCGTCGCGGATGGCGCTTTCATAGTAGCGGATGAACTGGGCCAGGATCTCCTGCAGCTTGTCCCGCAGTTTGTCATCCGTGGTGCTCACCTCGGCGCCCAGGGAGTGAATGGGGCAGCCGAGCACGCGACCATGCTTTTCCTTCATTTCCTCCTGCTCCTGGCGGAATTCGCGGAAGCATCTCCAGATGCGCTCCAGAGGCGGGATCACGGGTGAGAATGCCTGGTCCAGCTTCTTGCGATGCTCCGTCCAGCCATGCTCGATGCCGGTCACCGCGAGCTCGGTCTTCGATTCGAAGAAGTGGTAAAAGCTGCCTTTTTTCACTCCAGCCCGCTCACAAATCTGATCCACGGAGGTGCTGCCGTAGCTGCCGGTCCAGATCAGCTCGGTCACAGCTTCGATGAGGCGTTCTTTGGCGTCGGAGGTTCGTCCCATGACGCTCTAAAGCGGCAACTAGACGATTGGTCAACTATTTTCTTTTTGAGGCACAGCTTCGGGATTGAAAACGGGTGCTGTCCGCCGGCACCGACCCTGCGCGGTTTCACCGGGCGCGGCATTCCGCGGAATTTCCTTCAAGCTCATCCTCACCGCCGCCGTCTGGATGTTTCCCGGCCGGGCAAAGAATCCGCGCGCAGGCTTGACCGGGGGGAGCGGCTTTCTATTCTGCGCGCCGCTTTCCCCCATGAACATCCACGAATACCAGGCCAAGGAACTCTTTCAGAAATTCGGCGTCGCCACACCCGCGGGCAAAGTCGCCGCCACCGCCGACGAGGCGGGCAGGGCCGCTGAGGAGCTTGGAGGCGCCGGCCTCGTGGTCAAAGCCCAGGTTCACGCCGGCGGGCGCGGCAAGGGCGCCTTCAAAAACGGCTTCAAAGGCGGTGTCCATGTCGTCAATACCGCCGCCGAGGCGCGGGACATCGCGGAGAAAATGCTCGGCCAGACTCTCGTCACCCACCAGACCGGGCCCGAGGGCAAGCTCGTCAGCAAAGTCCTCGTCGCCAAATCCGTGGACATCGTCAAGGAGCACTACATCGCCATCCTCTTCGACCGCGGCAGCAGCAGCCACGCCCTCATCGCCAGCACCGAGGGCGGCATGAACATCGAGGAGGTCGCCGAAAAGACGCCGGAAAAGATCATCAAGGAGTTCATCAGCCCCGCCTTCGGACTCCAGGCCTACCAGGCGCGCAAAGTCGCCGCCCGGCTCGGCCTGACCGGCAAGCTCGCCGCCCAGGCCGCCAAGCTCTTCCTTTCCCTCTGGAGCCTTTATTTGAAGAGCGACTGCTCCCTCGTCGAGGTCAATCCCCTCGCCATCACCGCCGACGGCCAGGTCGTGGCCCTCGACGCCAAGTTCAACTTTGACGACAACGCCCTCTACCGCCAGAAGGAGGTCACCGCCATGCGCGACACCACCGAGGAGGACCCGCGCGAAGTCGCCGCCAGCGAGTTCGGCCTCAACTATATCGGCCTCGACGGCGACATCGCCTGCCTCGTTAACGGCGCCGGCCTTGCCATGAGCACCATGGACATCATCAAGCTCCACGGCGGCGAGCCCGCGAACTTCCTCGACGTCGGCGGCGGCGCCACCAAGGAGCAGGTCGCCGCCGCCTTCAAAATCATCCTCGGCGACCCGAATGTGAAGGGCATCCTCGTCAACATCTTCGGCGGCATCATGGACTGCGACATCATCGCCCACGGCATCATCGCCGCCGCGCGCGAGGTGTCATTGACCATCCCCCTCGTCGTCCGCCTCGAGGGCAACAACGTCGAAGCCGGCAAAGCCACCCTCGCCGCCAGCGGCCTCGCCATCACCAGCGCCGACGGCCTCACCGACGCCGCGAAAAAAATCGTCGCCGCCGTCAAAGCCGCCTGACCCCGCCGGGGCGGGCCTCCATCGAGCCCGTTCGTACAGCGTGCCCGCGCGCTGCCGCGCATCCGCGCGCGGCTTTCCCCACATCCAACCCTCATGCCAGCCTCCCCCAAAAAATCCGCCCTCGCCAAAGCCGCGCCCGCGCCCGGGTTCAAGCAGCCCCCCGTGCTCTTCGACAAAACACAGGCCATGATCCAAAAGATCGAAAAGCGCCTCGGCGGCAAACTCGTCACCTACTGGAACGGCTCGCGCGGCTCCGTCTGCCACAACGACGTCACCGCCCTCTTCCGCCTGCTCGAGCACATCGGCCCTCAGGACACCCTCTACCTTTTCGTCAAGTCCGACGGCGGCAACGGCCGCGCCGCCCTGCGCATGGTGAACCTCATCCGCCGCTACTGCAAAAAGCTCGTCGCCCTCGCCCCCCTCGAATGCGCCTCCGCCGCCACCATGATCGCCCTCGGCGCCGAGGAGATTCAGATGGGGCCCATCGCCTACCTCACCGCCGTGGACACCTCCCTCACCCACGACCTCTCCCCCATTGACCGCGACAACGACCGCGTCAGCGTCAGCCTCGACGAGGTCAAGCGTGTCATCAGCCTCTGGCGTCACAACGAGGGCGCAGGCAGTGACATGAACCCCTACCACGCGCTCTTCCAGTACATCCACCCCCTCGTCATCGGCGCCGTGGACCGCGCCGACTCCCTCTCCCTCATGCTTTGCGAGGAGATCCTCTCCCACCATGTCAGGGACGCCAAAAAGCGCCGCCAGATCGCCACCACCCTCAACTCCAAATACCCCTCCCACGCCTACCCCGTGCTCATCGAGGAGGCGCGCCGCATCGGCCTCAACGCCGTGCCCATGGACCCCGGCACCGCCTCCATGCTCCTCGACCTCAACCACATCTACAGCGAGATGGGGCAGAAGGCCACCACCGACATCAGCGACCGCGAGTCCCACGGCAACGAGATCATCAACATCCTCGAGCGCGAGCACTGCCAGATCTACTACCAGCAGGACAAGGACTGGTTTTACCGCGCCGAGGAGCGCCGCTGGATCGTCCTCAATGATGACAGCTCCTGGCACCAGATCACCGGCAGCAAAGGCCGCATGGACCACGAAGTCCTCTTCATGTGATTCCCCCCCCGCCCGCCAGAACCCTGTTTCGGGCGCCGGGCTTCACATTTCCTGTCCAAAACCGGCGCGCGGCAGCCTTGATCGTGTGTAAACTCCCCCGTCATGAACACCGTCCCCCACCACGAACTGCTCACGGACCGCCGCGAATTCCTGCGCAGGGGCGGCGCCGGTTTCGGCGCGCTGGCCCTTGCCCATCTGCTGGGGGAGAGTCCTCTCGCAGCCGCGCTTGGCGACGCGGGCGGCAAGCCGGGCAGCCCCATGAGCGCGAAGCTGGCGCACCGCGCGGGCCGCGCGAAAAGCGTGATCTTTCTGTTCATGGAGGGCGGCCCCAGCCACCTCGACACGTTCGATCCCAAGCCGCTGCTGCGGAAGCTGGCCGGGCAGCAACTGCCGGAGAGCTTCGGCAGCGTCATCACCGCCATGGGCGAGAGCCGGGCGCCCCTGCTGGCCGACAAGCGGGAGTGGAGGCAGCACGGGCGGAGCGGCCTGTGGATCTCGGACTGGTGCCCGCATGTGGCGAGGATGGCCGACGAGCTGTGCGTCATCCGCTCCTGCGTCTCCGACGGCATCAACCACGCGGGCGGCGTGTGCCAGATGAACACCGGCAGCATCTTCGGCGGCCGCCCGTCCCTGGGCGCGTGGGTGAACTACGGCCTGGGCACCCTCAATCAAAACCTGCCCGCCTTTGTCGTGCTCAAGGACAGCGACGCGCAGGTGGTCAACGGCGTGCGCAACTGGGGCAGCGGCTTCATGCCCGCCGTTTACCAGGGAGTGAACTTCGACGCGGAAGGCTCCCCCATTTCAAACCTGATGACGCCGAAAAGCATCAGCGAGCAGCGCCAGCTCTCCAAGCTGGCCTTTCTCGGCAGGCTCAACCGCGACCACGGCCGGAGCCGCGCCTCGAACTCCGATCTCGACGCCCGCATCAAGTCCTACGAGCTGGCCTTCCGCATGCAGGCGGAGGCGCCCGAGGCCGTGGACCTCGGCCGGGAGAGCGAGGCCACCAAAAAACTCTACGGCCTGGACCAGCCGCAGACCGCCGTCTTTGGCCGGAACTGCCTGCTGGCCCGCCGCCTCGTGGAGCGCGGCGTGCGCTTTGTGCAGCTCTACTCCGGCGCCGGCAGCAAGTGGGACGCGCACGACAAGATCGAGGAAAACCACACCCGCCTCTTCGGCCAGACCGACAAGCCCGTCGCCGGCCTGCTCATGGACCTCAAAGCGCGCGGCCTGCTGGAGGAGACGCTCGTCATCTGGGGCGGCGAGTTCGGCCGCACCCCCATGAGCGAGAAGGGCGACGGGCGCGACCACAACCCCACCGGCTTCACCATGTGGATGGCGGGCGGCGGCATCCAGGGCGGCCAGCTCATCGGCGCCACCGACGACCTCGGCCTGCGCGCCGTGGACCAGAAGATGCACGTGCATGACTTCCACGCCACCATCCTGCACCTCATGGGCCTGGACCACACCCGGCTCGTCTATAAATACAAAGGCCGCCCCGAGCGCATAGACCTCAACGAAGGCCACGCCTACACAAAGATGCGGATGGCCTGAGGCCCGGCTCAGCCAAGGCCGAACGCCTCCGGCAGCAGCTCCGCGGCAGTCCGCGTCACAGCGCGCCCGTTTTGCAGAAAGGTCACCTCCGTGGCGCCGCCGGGCAGGGAAAACTCCGCGATGACCTGCCGGCACGCGCCGCAGGGCGGGAACTCATGGCCGGGGCAGACCACCGCCAGCCTGCGGACGCGCATCCCGCCGCCTTCCGCGGCCACCGCCTGGAAAATGGCCGCGCGCTCGGCGCAGATCGTCAGCCCGTAACTGGCGTTCTCCACATTGCAGCCCTGGAACATTCCGCCCGCCTCCGTCTCCAGCGCGCACCCCACCTGGAAGCGCGAATACGGCGCGTGCGCCTTCGCGGCGGCTTGCCGGGCCAGGGTGAGCAGATCGGCGGGCATGACGGTGAGGGCGCGGGAGGGAGGGTGGGTGGATGTTGCGCTCAGGCAGGGAAGGCTCACTCGAAGAGCTCGGGGTAGCATTGCCGCGCCTTGCGGCGGGTGAGCTCCAGCACCTCGGGGGCGGAGGCCAGGCGGCGGGCGGTTTTGGCCAGCTCGCGGCATTCGCCGGAGTGCAGCCTGCGCACCGCGTGCTTCACGCGCGCCACCTGGCCTGAGGCGACGCTGAGCTCGTTGAGGCCGAGGCCGATGAGCAGCGGGGTCATCTCGACATCGGCGGCCATCTCCCCGCAGATGCAGGCGCGGATGCCGGCCTGGCGCGCCGCCTCGACAGTGACGGCGATGAGGCGCAGGATGGCCGGGTGGGTGGGCTGGTAGAGGCCCGCGACGCGCTCGTTGAGCCGGTCCACCGCGAGGGTGTACTGGACCAGGTCATTGGTGCCCAGGCTGAGGAAGTCCACCTCGGCGGCGATGAGGTCGGCGGAGAGCGCGGCGCTGGGGATTTCGATCATGGCGCCGATCTCCACGCCCGGCGGCTCGATGCCGCGCGCGCGCAGCTCGGCGGCGCACTCCTCCAGCAGCGCCCTGGCCTGGCGCACCTCCTCCACGCCGCTGACCATGGGAAACATGATGCCCACCTCGCCATGCGCGGCGGCGCGCAGCATGGCGCGGAGCTGGCGCTTGAAGAGGGCGGGGCGGCCCAGGGACACGCGGATGCCGCGCCAGCCCAGGAAGGGGTTGGGCTCGGCCTCGGCGAGCATCTCGGCGTCCAGCTTGTCGCCGCCGATGTCGAGCGTGCGGAAGATGACCTGGCCGGGATGCATGGCGCGCACGGCGGCCGTGTAGGCCTCGGCCAGCCAGTCCTCGGAGCCTTCGGGGTCCTCCAGGTGGAGGAACTCGGTGCGGAAGAGTCCGACATGGGCGGCGCCGCAGTCCCGGATGGCCTTCATCTCCTCGACGAACTCGGCGTTGGCGCAGATTTCCAGCGGCTGGCCGTCGGTGGTGACGGCGGCGGCGTGGCGCTCGATGTGCAGGGCGTCCTCGAACTGCTCGGCCTCCTCCTCGCGGCTGCGGTAGCCGGCCAGGGTGGCGGCGTCGGGATTGAGGATGAGCAGGCCCTCCTCGCCGTCGAGCAGGACCACATCCCCGGAGTGCAGCTCCTCGCAGATGTTGTGCAGGCGGACGACGGCGGGCAGGCCGAGGGAGCGGGCGATGATGGCCGCGTGGGAGTTGGCGCTGCCGGTCTCCACGGCGAAGCCGAGCACCTTGCTGCGGTCGAGCTGCACGGTGTCCGAGGGCGTGAGGTCGCGCGCCACGATGATGACGGGATCCTCGAACATCGGGTGGTCCAGCAGTTCGCCGCGCAGGTGGCGCATCACACGCTGGGTGATGTCCTTGATGTCCACGAAGCGCTCCCGCAGGTAGGAGTCGGACAGCCCGCGCAGGGCGTCCATGTGCCTGCGCATGAGGCGGTAATACACCGCGTCCACGCACACGAGCTTCTCGCGCACGGTCTTCTCCACCTGCTTGCGCACGGAGTTGTCCTGGAGGATGAGCAGGTGCGTCTCGAAGATGTCGGCCTCGTCATTGCCCTGCTCCTCGCGCACGCGGGCTTGCAGGGCCTCGATCTCCTGGTGCGTCAGATCAAGCGCCGCGTGCCAGCGCTCCAGCTCCCTTTCCACATCCCCGGGCTGGATCGGCTCGGCGTCCGGCTCGTCGAAGTGGTCCTTGAGCACATGCACCGGCGCGTGCGCCACTCCGGCGGAAACCGGAGTGCCCTGCCATTGGCGGATGTCGGGAGTGGCGGCCTGGCTCATGCGGCGGCATTTTCAGCCGGACACGGCGGCGGCGCAAATGAAGAAACAGCGCCCGGCCCATGCTCCGGCTTGCGCGGGACGCCGCGCGCGCGAAAGTGCGCCATGCGGACACTGGCCATCGGTGACATTCACGGCTGCTCCACCGCCCTGCGCACCCTGCTGGAAGCCGTGCAGCCGGGCGCGGACGACGTGCTGGTGACGCTCGGGGATTATGTGGACCGCGGCCCCGACACCAAGGGCGTGCTGGACACCCTCATCGGCCTGGAAAAGACCACCCAACTCATTCCCCTGACCGGCAACCACGAGATCCTGTTCATGGAGGCCATGTTTGAAAGGCTCAACCTGGGAGCCTGGGAGGCCATCGGCGGCCTGCAAACGCTGCAATCCTACTGCGGTGACAAGCCGGTCTCCTGGAACCTCATCCCCGAAGCGCACGTCGAGTTCATCGCCGGGCGGTGCCGCCGCCTGCATGAGACGGACACCCACATCTTCGTCCACGCCAACCTCAACGCCATGCTGCCCCTCCATGAGCAGAGCGATGACTGGCTCTTCTGGACGCGCTTCTCCGACTCCCACCCGCACTTCTCCGGCAGGACCATGATCTGCGGCCACACCGCGCAGCACTCCGGCCTGCCCGCCGTGCGCCCCGGCGGCATCTGCCTGGACACCTGGGTCTACAACCCCGCCGGCTGGCTCACCTGCATGGACGTGGCCTCCGGCCAGATCACCCAGGCCAGCCAGCGCGGCGAGCTGCGCACTCTCAGCCTGGACGCGCTGGACATGGCGACCCTGAGGATGGACTGAGGCAATGGCGCCCGTCAGCATCGCAGGCGGGGGAAAATGCCGCGCCTCCCGGCAAAGCCACCCCGTCCGGCCCGCCGCGCGCGTGACTGGGCATGAGCAAAACGACGGCGGCCTGCAGCGCCGCCAGCGCATCACGCCACAGGGAGGGGCGGCGGAAAAGATCGAGAACGGAGGGATTCGCGGGCAAGGCGGCCATCATGGGCCCTTGCGGATCTGGGGCAAGGGGTTTGAGAACGGAGGCTGAAGCGAGGACCGCGCGCCAGATGTGAGCAGTAAGCCAGGCTTCCAACTCTTTGAAAACAAATGGATTGCACGGATTTGCATTACAAAACGCCTGGCTACTTTTTTAGGATGGTGAAGGTGTCCAGCCGGTCCGCATCCACCGCGCCCATGCCCGGCGGCGGCGGGTGCCGCCACGACTCATGCAGCCCCGCGAAGGTCAGCAGCCCCTCCCCGCGCGCCGCGCACACCCGCCAGGGCAGCTTGGCGCGCCCGAGCGTCTGCCACTCAAACCACCCGTCGGCGATGACCAGGCACCTGCGCAGGCGGAAGGCATTGCGGAAGGCGGGCTTCTCCGCAGCCGTCTCGCTGCGCGCGTTGATCAGCTTGGCCGCCCCCTCCGCATCCCGCGCCCAATGCGGCACCAGCCCCCAGCGCATCCGGGAAAGCGACCCGCGCCCCTCATACCCCACCACCACCGGAGCCTCCTGCGTCGGCGCGATGTTGTAACGCGGCGGCAAATCCACCCGCCCCAAGCGCACCAGGTCCGCGATCTCCCCCATCTTGTCCGAATGTGAATATCTCCCGCACATGCGCATGAATGAACAGTGTTTTATCCGCCTTTCAAGTCCTCACTTTCCCCGCCAGAAAAATCCCTCCCCGGATTCCCATCTTGCCATCCACCCCCTTTTCTTCGTAATATGCCCGCCATGAGCACGATTTGGGCATTTGATCTCGGCAAAGGCAGCATCGGTGAAGCCGTCTGGAACACTCAGACAAAGCAGTTCGATCACGTCGCATCCCTGCTCATTCCCCCCGACTTCGCCTCCACCAAAGAAGCCGCCACCCGCCGCCGCATGTGGCGCACCCGTCAGGCTCATAAGGCGCGCGAGGCCTGGCTGGATGAGGTGTGGAAAGCGGCTGGCTTGACTCCGCTGGTGGGCCGTCGTGTGGGAAAGGTGGATGCCGATGGGAATTGGATTGAGCCAAAAGACTGGAACAAAAAAGGCCCGGACGGGAAGAAACGGAAGCTAACCTGGAAGCTCAGGCATGAAGGTGATCCACGGCTGGAGCGCGAGTTCCCGGCCAAAGGCGACACCACCTGCTACACTTCCTGCCTGCTGCGCATCAAACTCCTGCGCGGAGAAAAGCTGGAGGACTGGCAAATCTACAAGGCGCTGCACTCGGCCATTCAGAAGCGGGGGTATGATCCTGACATTGCTTGGAAATCCCGCGAGAACAGGCGCACAAGGAACAAGAAGAGTGAGGATGAAGACAAAGGCACCGCAGAGCGCATGGCTGCTTTCGAAAATGAACTGCTGGCAATGTCGCCAGAGAACGAAGATCACCGCATGCCGTGCTACTTCGATGCATGGATGATGGGTCTGTGGAATCCCGCTCAACCTGATGAATTGAAAGACCGAATCGATCATCGTTCTGGAAGCACCCGCAATCGTATCTTGCCCCGTCATTTGGTGGAACGCGAAATTCGCCTGCTCGTGGAGGCTGCGGGAAGGCAACTGCCCGCGCTTGCGGGCAAGGCATGGTATGTGATCTATGGTCCGGCTGGCAGGGCGTATGCCTCTTATTACAAGGTTGAACGTGACCAGTTCAAGTTGCGTGAAGGGGGCGAATCCGACTGGCGGGGTGTTCTCGGCCAGAAGATTCCGCGCTTTGACAACCGCATCGTTGAGAAGTGCGTTTTGATGCCGCGTTTCAATGTGTGCAAGGTGCGCAGTGATGAGCAAAAGGCGCACGGTGAGCGTGGCACGCTGCCGCAGGAGGTGACTTTCCTCCTGAAGCTCAAGAACATGCGTGTGCAGCGGTCACCCACTTTGCAAAATGGCCTGACGTCCGTGGAGCTGGCACAAGTGTTCAATACTTATTGTGACAAGGGTTGGAAACTCACTGAAACGCAGTGGCGGAAGTTCTGCGCCAGCATTTTCACTGTTCCAGTGCCACCCAGCCTGGAAGTGGAGCCTCCCAAATTGGCTGGCCGCAGCCGCTTCTGCCGTCCGGCTTTGGAGATTTTGAAAAGACTCATTCTATCAGGTCAAAGCCCGAAAACTTTTCATGCGTCGGAAGTGGGGCGTTTGAATGGCAATGCCGATCCACGCAAGGGGCTGGTAGAAGCTGATTTGAAGTTCCTGCTTGATATGGGCGACACATGGGAAGGAATCCATGTCCCGAATCAAAAGCTGGATGCGCTGGCGCAGCGCACACAGGATTCGGATGCCGCCATTCTTGAGCTCATCGGCTCGCAAAATGATCCGATAGTTCGTCACCGTCTCGGCGCGTTCTGGAAACGTCTGCAATGGATGGAAGAACAGTTTGGTGATCCCCAGGAAATTGCCATCGAGTTTGTGCGGGAGGATTTCATGGGTGAAAAAGCATTGATGGATTATCGCAAGTTTATCAAAGACCGGGAAAAGGAGCGGAAACAAGCGCGCAGTGATGCGGAAGCGGCAGGCTCCATGGAGCGGAGCGCCGGGCTAAAGATGGAATTGCTGCGCCTCCAGGGTGGCATTTGTCTCTACAAGGGAACACCGCTTGCTGAGACAGCTCTGGATGAATATGAGATTGATCATATCGTCCCCCGCAGCCAAGGCGGCCCTGATTCGGCTGTGAACTACATTCTCACGACAAAGGTCGCGAATGATGAGAAGGGTAATCGCACGCCATTTGAATGGCTCTCTGCAACGTCCGGCTGGGATACCTATGTGAGCCGCGTGAAGGGCAGGCAGACAGCCCTGCGAAACAAAAAAGTGCGGCTGCTGCTGCTGCCAGATGCAGCAGAGCTGGCAGACAAATACACTGCCTTGGCGGAAACGGCCTGGATTGCCAAGCTTGCACAAACTCTGGCCGGGCTGCACTTTGGCTGGAAGAACGGCAATGATGAGCAGGGCCGGAAACGAGTGACCGTCATCTCCGGCGGACTCACTGCCCGCATCCGACGCAAGTATAAACTCAACAGTCTTTTGGCCGACGAGGATGCGAGCGAGGAGGACGCCGAAAAGAACCGGAAGGATGACCGCCATCATGCGCTGGATGCCATGGTGCTGGCTTTCATTCCCGGCTGGGCGCGCAATGAGAGCAAGCAGAAGTGGTTCCGGTTTCCAGAGGGAGTCACCCGTGAAAACACCTTCAAGCACTGGTTAAGCAGGACGCTGCCTCGCAATGAGTATCTGGAGAAGCCCAAGCTCGCCGAGACTATCTATGGCACGCGCAGGGATGGCCTGGAGACTGTTGTCGTGCAGCGGGCTGAGTTGGTAAAGCTGACTTACAGACAGATCAATCCTTCCAAGACGGTGTATGACCTCAAATATGCCAAAGAGCAGTTTAAATCGGTCCGTGATCCCGTCATCAAGCGACTGCTGCTTGATTGGTGTGATCGTGGCGAATCAGAAGAGGCATGGAAGAAGTTTGCCGCTGAATTCCGCGTTCCAATGAAGAACGGGGGAAATGGGCCCTTGGTGCGCCGGGTAATCATGAATGTTGGCAAGGTTGATGAATATGTGAACATGTCGAAGGACCGGAGCGGCGCATGGCGCAAGGCGAAGAAGTCGCACCGTGGACAGGTGGTTTATTTGCTGCGAACTCAGACAAAGGCCGGCAAAGTCAATGAGTCTGCCAAGGTGTGTCCTGTGTATGTTTTTGAGTCAGCGCAAGAGGTGATGAGGAGACTCAAAAAAGAACATGGCGCAAACATGACAGTGCATGGTTTCTTCCAGAGTGGCTGCATGGTGCAAATTGATGAAGATGTGCCGCATGAGAAGATGCCTCTGCCTGCGGGCAGCTACCTGCTCAATTCCATTCGAACTGACGGAGTGGTTAAACTGACTCGTCAAGATGGCAAAACTTATCCGGACATTCCTCGATATTCAGTGGCAGCTTTGATCAAAGCTGGGCTGAGCCGAGAAGATTAAAACTAAACAAGCAAAGTCCATGAGCTACCACATCCTCCACGTCTTCCAGCATGGGGCCATGCTGGGCAAGGAACGCGGCCACGTCACCTGCCAGGGCAGGGAAGACCCCAAGCCGCGCACGATGCCGCTGGAGGATCTCCGCGCCGTCATCATTGCCGCGCGCGGGGTGACGATGAGCAGCAACTTCATCAGCAGCGTGGTGGAGCGGGACGGCATCATCCTGCACTGCAATGAGAGCTACCAGCCCTGCGGCGTCACCGCTCCGCTGCAACGGGTGATTGACACCCGTGCCTTTCTCAACCAATGCGCGCGCCCCAAGCGCCTCAATGACAAGCTGTGGGGCCGGATGCTGCATGGCAAGACGCTGAATCAAACGCGGGTGCTGAACCGCTGGGACATCCGCAGCGCCCACCTGCAACGGGCGCTGGAGCAGAAACAAATTGATGAAGGAAACTGCGCCAAGCGCTATTGGCAGCTCTACTTTCCCAGCATCGGCTGGAGCGCCACCAGCCGGGACAGGAAAGAGAACACCGCACCCAACCAGATGCTGAACTACGGCTACACCGTGCTGGCCGCGCTCTGCCACCGCAGCCTGCTGGTGCATGGCCTGACGCCCAGCCTGGGCGTGCATCACACCACCCGCTACCAGAGTGATCCGCTGGTGTATGACCTCATGGAGGCTTTCCGCCCGCTGGTGGACTGCCTGCTGGCCGAGTTCATGACGGAGCCGGATGCGAGCATGAAGGCCTGGTGCAAAAAAGTGGGCACGGAACTGCGTGAGCGCCGCGTGCTGCACACGCGCTACTCTTTGAAACTGATGGATGCCATTGATGCCAGCGCGTCGAGTTTGACTCGCAGCTATGCGGCGATGGATGCCGACGCCTTCTGGGTGCCGGAGCTGCAGTAGCCATCACGCTCCGCGTGATGAGCCCTGCCTGGAAACCTTTTTCATCACTCGGAGTGTGATGACTGCTTTATGAAACAAAGCCCTTTCCGCATGGGATGGATTCTCGTCATGTTTGATCTGCCTGTGGTCACGGACCGCGAGCGCAGGGCGGCCACGCGCTTCCGCAACGATTTGCTGGATGACGGCTATCTCATGATCCAGTTCTCCATCTACGCGCGGCCTTGCGTGAGCTATGAGCACCAGGAAAAACACATCGCCAAAGTGAAGGGCCTTGTGCCGGAGGCCGGCAACGTGCGCATCATGTTCATGACCGATGAGCAGTGGAAAAAAAGTGTGACGGTCATCGGCAAGAACTACGAGCAGGGCAAACGCGCGGTGGACCCGGCAATGCCCCAACAAATCGAATTCTGGGAATGAACCCATTTTCAGAATCTGTGCGCTGCGATGAAAAAAAAATGGAGCGGCAATCGGACGTGCCAGGCAGAGGTCCGATTGCCGCTCGATCAGTTAAGACTTCACCCCCCGGCGAGGAACTGCTGATCGTAATTTCTGTTTCATAATGTTCGATTTGAGCGGACTGCGCAAGTCCAATTCTAGCAGACCTCGCCGGGGGGTGAAGTCAAAACACCTCCACATGCTTGAGGTCGAGCTTTTGCATTCTAGCAGACCTCGCCGGGGGGTGAAGTCAAAACAGGCTGGGACCAGCGACAGCGCAGAGGCCTATTCTAGCAGACCTCGCCGGGGGGTGAAGTCAAAACGAACCATGGTCTTGGGAGTAACGTCGATCTATTCTAGCAGACCTCGCCGGGGGGTGAAGTCAAAACACGACGTGTGGAGCTTCCTCAGCCACGATGATTCTAGCAGACCTCGCCGGGGGGTGAAGTCAAAACGCCGGTCATGAAGAAGTTCGTGGACCAGATATTCTAGCAGACCTCGCCGGGGGGTGAAGTCAAAACACGGTCCGTTGCCGGTCGCATTGACGGCGCATTCTAGCAGACCTCGCCGGGGGGTGAAGTCAAAACTGCTGACAGCAGCTCCGACACGCGCGATGAATTCTAGCAGACCTCGCCGGGGGGTGAAGTCAAAACAAGGACACCTGTCCAACGAGCAGCTTCAAAATTCTAGCAGACCTCGCCGGGGGGTGAAGTCAAAACCCCTACCTGAACACGGCGGCCCGCCAGGACATTCTAGCAGACCTCGCCGGGGGGTGAAGTCAAAACTCGGCCTGCGAGCCGCTCGCGGCAGCCTCGATTCTAGCAGACCTCGCCGGGGGGTGAAGTCAAAACGTGGGAGATGCCGAGGACCTCGGCAAACTCATTCTAGCAGACCTCGCCGGGGGGTGAAGTCAAAACGGATGCCGTCATTCAGCGCCGCCTGCAAAAATTCTAGCAGACCTCGCCGGGGGGTGAAGTCAAAACCGCGTCCTCCGCGCGCGGCGATTTGGGCGAATTCTAGCAGACCTCGCCGGGGGGTGAAGTCAAAACTGATGTGAGCGTGGCCACCGACCTCAACAGATTCTAGCAGACCTCGCCGGGGGGTGAAGTCAAAACCCCAGACGGGCATGGCCGGGGCGGGCGCGCATTCTAGCAGACCTCGCCGGGGGGTGAAGTCAAAACTGCACGCTGCCGGCGCTGGAGCATGATTTTATTCTAGCAGACCTCGCCGGGGGGTGAAGTCAAAACTAGGTCCGGCCAATGTGGCGAGGATGGGGTATTCTAGCAGACCTCGCCGGGGGGTGAAGTCAAAACACGAGCTTTGGAACGCCGACGCTGAGGGCAATTCTAGCAGACCTCGCCGGGGGGTGAAGTCAAAACCACACCGCGCTGCCGGAAGTTGGAACGTAGATTCTAGCAGACCTCGCCGGGGGGTGAAGTCAAAACCAACCTTCACCGTGAAAGGCTTCCACCCTTATTCTAGCAGACCTCGCCGGGGGGTGAAGTCAAAACGGTTCTCTTTCTCTGCTTCATCTTGGGTCTATTCTAGCAGACCTCGCCGGGGGGTGAAGTCAAAACGGTTCTCTTTCTCTGCTTCATCTTGGGTCTATTCTAGCAGACCTCGCCGGGGGGTGAAGTCAAAACACGCTTGCGGCCTGGGGCCGCAATCTATATATTCTAGCAGACCTCGCCGGGGGGTGAAGTCAAAACCCGGCTTGCCGCCCATCTTCACCGCCATGTATTCTAGCAGACCTCGCCGGGGGGTGAAGTCAAAACTCATGCCCAGGTTCAGCAGCCTCAGCAGCTATTCTAGCAGACCTCGCCGGGGGGTGAAGTCAAAACACTTCTTCCACCGCGCGCTCGGCCTTCTCTATTCTAGCAGACCTCGCCGGGGGGTGAAGTCAAAACGAGGGGACAAAAACAACGCGGACCGTTCCCATTCTAGCAGACCTCGCCGGGGGGTGAAGTCAAAACTGATCAGCTCGCTGGCATCGGCGTGCTCGTATTCTAGCAGACCTCGCCGGGGGGTGAAGTCAAAACTAGACCGCCGCCAGCATGTTCACCCGCTGCATTCTAGCAGACCTCGCCGGGGGGTGAAGTCAAAACTGCGCCAGCGTCCAGAATTTACGCCAGTCAATTCTAGCAGACCTCGCCGGGGGGTGAAGTCAAAACAAGCAAACTCATATGAAACACACCATCGAAATTCTAGCAGACCTCGCCGGGGGGTGAAGTCAAAACTCGCCCGGTCAGCGTCCGCTCCTCGCCCGTATTCTAGCAGACCTCGCCGGGGGGTGAAGTCAAAACAAGCAAACTCATATGAAACACACCATCGAAATTCTAGCAGACCTCGCCGGGGGGTGAAGTCAAAACTCGCCCGGTCAGCGTCCGCTCCTCGCCCGTATTCTAGCAGACCTCGCCGGGGGGTGAAGTCAAAACACGCAACTTTGAAGGCATCAATCAGCAGCCATTCTAGCAGACCTCGCCGGGGGGTGAAGTCAAAACCAGGGCAGCTTCTTAACGCGGGAGGTGGGGATTCTAGCAGACCTCGCCGGGGGGTGAAGTCAAAACAGCAGTGGGTGACGGGGTTGCGGACGCTGGATTCTAGCAGACCTCGCCGGGGGGTGAAGTCAAAACAGGGATGACGGCGGGGTGCCGATGGCGGAGATTCTAGCAGACCTCGCCGGGGGGTGAAGTCAAAACAGATCGAGCGCAGCACTGTCATGAGACCGGATTCTAGCAGACCTCGCCGGGGGGTGAAGTCAAAACAAGCCGACGGTGCGGAGGCTGCCGCGGATCATTCTAGCAGACCTCGCCGGGGGGTGAAGTCAAAACTGAAAACCTGCACCACCTCCACAAAGAGCGATTCTAGCAGACCTCGCCGGGGGGTGAAGTCAAAACTGCAGCAGCCGCTGAGCGTGGACGCCAGCGATTCTAGCAGACCTCGCCGGGGGGTGAAGTCAAAACTTGCGAACGTGGTGACACTGCCACACGGGCATTCTAGCAGACCTCGCCGGGGGGTGAAGTCAAAACCCGAGCTGGAACGCAAGCGAGCGCACGAGAATTCTAGCAGACCTCGCCGGGGGGTGAAGTCAAAACGCCCCGCCGCGCGCCATTGCTCGCGCGCGTATTCTAGCAGACCTCGCCGGGGGGTGAAGTCAAAACTGCCCACCCAATGCATGAAGTTACCCTGGCATTCTAGCAGACCTCGCCGGGGGGTGAAGTCAAAACATGGCGGCATATATGGTGTCGAGGTAACTTATTCTAGCAGACCTCGCCGGGGGGTGAAGTCAAAACAAACGAGATCCTCTTGCCCGGTCCCTCGCCATTCTAGCAGACCTCGCCGGGGGGTGAAGTCAAAACTGTGTGCCCTCCTGGTTGAGCGTGCGTTGCATTCTAGCAGACCTCGCCGGGGGGTGAAGTCAAAACGCTGACAAAGGTTGACAGTGATTCGGGCTCATTCTAGCAGACCTCGCCGGGGGGTGAAGTCAAAACCTGCCGAGGTTGTGGGCAAAGACCCAGCCTATTCTAGCAGACCTCGCCGGGGGGTGAAGTCAAAACGTGAGAACAAGCGGCGCGGTCTCATGCCGCATTCTAGCAGACCTCGCCGGGGGGTGAAGTCAAAACAGCTGATGCTGCAGGGGCTGGCGCCCGCGCATTCTAGCAGACCTCGCCGGGGGGTGAAGTCAAAACCTTTTGTTCCGACGGAGCATCGCGCCCCCAATTCTAGCAGACCTCGCCGGGGGGTGAAGTCAAAACGATACCAATTGCAGGCTTCACCAAGCTCGCATTCTAGCAGACCTCGCCGGGGGGTGAAGTCAAAACCAGCATGTCCATTGTGTCAGCCTCCGAAATATTCTAGCAGACCTCGCCGGGGGGTGAAGTCAAAACACTACATCCCAAATCCTGATGCCGCCTTTTATTCTAGCAGACCTCGCCGGGGGGTGAAGTCAAAACAGCATTTCGACAACAACAACGAAGAGGTCAATTCTAGCAGACCTCGCCGGGGGGTGAAGTCAAAACGGGGGTAGTGATAAGCTGTGATCTAATCCAATTCTAGCAGACCTCGCCGGGGGGTGAAGTCAAAACCGCATCAGGTTACTCGTCTCGGTCAGCATCATTCTAGCAGACCTCGCCGGGGGGTGAAGTCAAAACAGGTTCGTTGTCAGGAAAATCAGGCGGCAAATTCTAGCAGACCTCGCCGGGGGGTGAAGTCAAAACTCATGGTTCGTCTGTGTTCTCGATGTTTCTATTCTAGCAGACCTCGCCGGGGGGTGAAGTCAAAACCTGCGGTAGGGCAGGCCGGTCCAGCAGCGCATTCTAGCAGACCTCGCCGGGGGGTGAAGTCAAAACAAAGTCTGCCTTCCATCGGCGACATCTCTTATTCTAGCAGACCTCGCCGGGGGGTGAAGTCAAAACTGCCGGGGTGATGAGGTGCTTGTGGTTCCAATTCTAGCAGACCTCGCCGGGGGGTGAAGTCAAAACTTGGTCTTCGAAATGGCGAAATGCTGCCCAATTCTAGCAGACCTCGCCGGGGGGTGAAGTCAAAACCGCCAGGCACGGTGGCCGCGTGCGGGAACCATTCTAGCAGACCTCGCCGGGGGGTGAAGTCAAAACGCGCCTCGCACGCGCACCGCAGCGCGTGCGATTCTAGCAGACCTCGCCGGGGGGTGAAGTCAAAACCAATGGCGAGGTGGTGCAGCTCAACGGCGGATTCTAGCAGACCTCGCCGGGGGGTGAAGTCAAAACTGTGTTCACTCTTTGGGCTTGCCCGTTCGGATTCTAGCAGACCTCGCCGGGGGGTGAAGTCAAAACATCGGCGCAGAGAATGGTCACGGTTTCCTCATTCTAGCAGACCTCGCCGGGGGGTGAAGTCAAAACCAGGACGAAGTTGACTGCCAGTAATCGCCGATTCTAGCAGACCTCGCCGGGGGGTGAAGTCAAAACAGGGGGCGTCCGCATGAAAAGCCGTTATTTATTCTAGCAGACCTCGCCGGGGGGTGAAGTCAAAACGAGAGGATCGGTTGGCCACGTCGGGAACTTATTCTAGCAGACCTCGCCGGGGGGTGAAGTCAAAACAGCGCGTATGAGCTGGCGGTGCAGGAGGGTATTCTAGCAGACCTCGCCGGGGGGTGAAGTCAAAACATAAAAAGCTCGCTGATGTGATTCAGAAAAATTCTAGCAGACCTCGCCGGGGGGTGAAGTCAAAACATACGACACCCTCGACAACATCCTCTACATATTCTAGCAGACCTCGCCGGGGGGTGAAGTCAAAACCATTCACACCAGCGACGCGCACCCATAGGTATTCTAGCAGACCTCGCCGGGGGGTGAAGTCAAAACAGGTGGAGCCGGTGCAGGGCGAGTGGGTGAATTCTAGCAGACCTCGCCGGGGGGTGAAGTCAAAACCAGGTTGTCGCGGGCCTGCAGGCCCTGGAAATTCTAGCAGACCTCGCCGGGGGGTGAAGTCAAAACAGTAATGGCGTCCTTGTTGAGCTTAATCTGATTCTAGCAGACCTCGCCGGGGGGTGAAGTCAAAACCGCGGACGGGCAGCGATGCTGCCCCCTGGAATTCTAGCAGACCTCGCCGGGGGGTGAAGTCAAAACACACTGTGGCTTCAAGAGCCGGTGCAACACATTCTAGCAGACCTCGCCGGGGGGTGAAGTCAAAACATTAGCCTTGATGGGCCGTGCCGCTATGAGATTCTAGCAGACCTCGCCGGGGGGTGAAGTCAAAACCGTCGGTGACATCGGCTGCGGTCTCGATGCATTCTAGCAGACCTCGCCGGGGGGTGAAGTCAAAACTTGTGCGCGTTGAGGGCGGCGACACGCGGCATTCTAGCAGACCTCGCCGGGGGGTGAAGTCAAAACAGCAGCTGATGAGGCTGGTCATCCGCCGATATTCTAGCAGACCTCGCCGGGGGGTGAAGTCAAAACCCGTGCTTTCGCCCGTCCTCGACTGGTATCATTCTAGCAGACCTCGCCGGGGGGTGAAGTCAAAACGATATGTCTGGCGGCGTCTGGGACGAGGAGATTCTAGCAGACCTCGCCGGGGGGTGAAGTCAAAACAGCGCCCGCGCGCTGCTTGATCCCCCGGCAATTCTAGCAGACCTCGCCGGGGGGTGAAGTCAAAACAAGTAATCATCGGCGCGGGCGTCCCAATCTATTCTAGCAGACCTCGCCGGGGGGTGAAGTCAAAACGGAAACGCGAACCGCTTTGCAGTCCGCCCCATTCTAGCAGACCTCGCCGGGGGGTGAAGTCAAAACCACTCGGCGCCCTTCGCGTCCCGCCAGTGGATTCTAGCAGACCTCGCCGGGGGGTGAAGTCAAAACCAGCAGCTCCCGCGCTTGGATCTGGGTTTCATTCTAGCAGACCTCGCCGGGGGGTGAAGTCAAAACATGGTCCAGAATTTGGCGAGGCTGGCGGGGATTCTAGCAGACCTCGCCGGGGGGTGAAGTCAAAACCATCCGGATATGTC